>Ga0076930_100009_pt1 | contig 452714 bp, 347 predicted proteins | sample HotLakConsoUCCRE_FD_71149 | JGI IMG/M metagenome (GOLD analysis project Ga0076930, IMG submission 71149) | Hypersaline microbial mat communities from Hot Lake, Washington, USA - Hot Lake Consortium UCC-RE (version 3) (version 3) ... | reverse complement strand
GGCGTCACCAAAACTTGACATGATAATCTCCCCAGATTGAGGTTAGTGTAGGTTTATTGTGTCCGTTAGGGAGGTTATCGCCCGCAAAAAAACACTCTTTAGAAAAAAGTTGATGTTTTTTTGAGTAAAGCTGGATTGGTTGCATTTCTGCCTGATTAAACTCGTGCTGGTTTTAGCTGGAGAGGTTCGTTCAAATATTTTTCAATTGAAATGCCGTGACGGTCAGGGGTGGGTGCTGAACGGCTGTGGATAAGCGTGCGTGCCAGGATGGCATCTTGCGGAGGCCATACCTACTGACCTAAACAAAAAAAGACCGGCGAGTCCCGCCTGCTTTGGAGATATCCAAGAAGGTCAGGACCCACGCGGTCTATTTTATTATCGGAAAAATCTCCGATTTAATTAAGCACTTTTTCAAAGATTCCGGTCTTTACAGGCAAGCGCCGGATGTTTACCGGAGTAAACCATCATACCGGACTGAAAGCCCCATAGTCGGGGCTTTCGTCAATTTTTAACGAAGGAATCCGAGTACGGACTGCGGTCCGGAGTTGGCCTGAGCCAGCGCGGAGGTGGCCGTTTGCTGCAGGATCTGCAGTCGGATGGACTCACTTTGTTCCTTGGCGAAGTCGGTATCCATGATACGCGAGGCCGCCGAGCTGTTGGCGCTGATGGACTGTGAAAGGGTTACTTCGCGCAGGGTCAGCGACGACTGGGTTACCCCGATGTCGTTGACACGATCGGCCATGTTTTCAATTGCGTCATCAATAGCGCTCAGGAATACCCGGAAGTCCGAACTTTCAGCGTTCGCAAATGTTATACTACCAGACGTATTGGCCCCAATATTTCCACTTGTAGCTAATGTCGCACCAACTGATGTTATCGTTATAGTACCTGCTGTGGCACCTAGTTCAGCATCGGCTGTAGGATTACCTTCACCGGCACCGTTAAACAAGGTAAACACGTTAACCGCGTTAATGGTTGTTTCAACAGTATCTTCGGCTCGTTCACCCACCTGGAAGGTCAGCGTAAGACCACCGGTATTGCCGCCACCATTTCCTTTGAGAAGGTCATAGTCCTGAAACACCGTTTGATTGGCTACTTCGTTGATGTCGTTACCCAGTGCAGTAATTTGTTCTGCAATGAATTCACGCTCTACGTCCCCGAGGGTATCGTTGGAAGCCTGGGTGGCCAGGGCTTTCATTTCAATAAGCTGATCCATGACGGTATCAAAGCTGGACTCGGCAATGTCGAGTACACTTTTTGCGTCACCGACGTTCGACAGGGCCTGATCCAGTCCTGCTACCCGTGCGTTAAGCTTGGTAGCGATGGAGTAGCCTGCTGCATCGTCTTCAGCGCGGTTAATACGTAAACCGGTCGACATCCGCATTTGGTTGTCGGCCATGTTTCTGTTTATTCTGTTGAGCGATAACTGCGAATCCAGTGACTGGATGTTCGTGTTCACTCTGTTGATATCACCAAAACTTGACATGATAATCTCCCCAGATTGAGGTTAGTGTAGGTTTGTTGTGTCCGTTAGGGAGGTTATCGCCCGCAAAAAACCACTCTTTAGAAAAAAGTTGAGGTTTTTCTGAGGAAATAAAAAAAGGAGCCGATGTTAACCAGCTCCCGGGGTGCTCCGCAAAGAAAAAGCCCCGGCAGCGTTACACCACCGAGGCTTTTGCGTTGTTCGGCTGACTGCTGAATCAGGGAACGGACTAACCCTTTTCCTGCAGCAGCCTTTATCGAGTCTCTATTTGCTTGATCTTCCAGAGGATGCTCACCGATCAGCAACTGTAAACCGGTGCCTTGGAGAATTTGAGCCGTTTTAAGAAGAAGCTGTTTTGGTAAGCATCCTTCCGATCGGCAAAACAGACGCTGAGAGGTTTTGGGAATCAGGGACGTACCCTGTCTGGGAATTCCGTTGGCACTCTCGTCGGCAGACGATCACCGCCTGATTGCTCAGGCGGCATCCCGTCCTGCTTTATTAGTTTCCGAGGAATCCGAGTACGGATTGCGGACCGTTATTGGCCTGGGCCATGGCGGAGACAGCGGTTTGCTGGAGGATCTGGAGTCGAACAGACTCACTTTGTTCCTTGGCAAAGTCGGTATCCATGATCCGGCTGGCTGCCGAGCTGTTGGCTGTGACGGCTTGTGAGAGGGTCACTTCCCGCAGGCTCAGTGATGATTGGGTTACCCCGATCTGGTTCACGCGATCGGCCATGGCTTCGATGGCGTCATCGATGGCGCCCAGGAAGTTCCGGTAGTCTACAGATTCAGCGTTGGTAAAGGTGAAGGCTCCCTGGTCACTTCCGCTGGTTGCCACTACAATGTTGGCTATGGTTGCAACCGCACCGTTTTCATCTACACCCTCAACGGCACCGCCGGCGCCCGTTTCAAACAGGGAAGCTACGTTTACAGCGGATATGTCGGTACTGATGGTATCTTCAGCACGTTCGCCCACCTGGAAGGTCAGGGTGAAGTCGCCGGTGAAGGTAGAGTCACCTGTAGTTGCATTGACACGACCATCCAGCAGGTTGTAATCCTGAAATACGGTCTGGGATGAAATCTCGTTGATGTCGTTGCCCAGGGCAGTAATCTGATCAGCAATAAAGTTGCGTTCTGCGGCTCCGAGGGTATCGTTGGCAGCCTGGGTGGCCAGGGCTTTCATCTCGATGAGCTGATCCATAACGGTATCGAAGCTGGACTCAGCGATGTCCAGGACGGACTTGGCGTCGCCTACGTTTGACAGGGCCTGATCCAATCCTGCAACCCGTGCATTAAGTTTAGATGCAATCGAGTAACCTGCTGCATCGTCTTCGGCGCGGTTGATTCGCATACCGGTCGACATGCGAAGTTGATTTTCCGCAATCCCTTTGTTGATGCGGTTCAGTGATAAGCGAGAGTCCAGAGCCTGAACGTTCGTGTTAATTCTGTTGATATCTCCAAAGCTAGACATGATGTTTCTCCAAAGCATTTGTTATTGTTGAAGACCGTAACCGAAAGCGGCGGCTGCGATCTGTAAGAGTTATCGCACCGATTTCCCGGACTTTAAAAAAAAGATGCGGGCAGCGGTCTCGTTACGCTCTTTTCGTGCGATGGGACGTTGAAAAATGGCCCTATAGGGCTTCAGGGGGCTGTTTTTGATTCAAGAAACCTCGAAAAAATTATTCAAAAACAATATGTTGGAGCAGGAAACGACGATGGAAAACTTTTCCGCGAGGGTATTTTTGTCCGGATTTTTGTCCTGAAATAATGGCGGAGGCGGATCGGCCTGAAACGTGTTATGGTTGCCGGCTTTTTTCACGACTCGTATTGATCCGGTTTACAGGTATCTGAAGATCACACAACCTTGCCCTCATGTACGAACTGTGATGGTCAGTTCAGAGAAGCCTGGCCTGGCGCAGCAGTGGACCAACAGCCGAAGGGGAAGTTACCTGGCAGTTTGGATTACCCGGGATGGATTGACGTTTACTTGCCAGGGTTTAATAAATAAAAAACGGTGAGCCCCGCCTGCTTTGGAGAAAATCCAATCAGGACAGAGCCCACCGAAAGGGTTTGTGTTGTAGTAACCGTTGTATATTCTGTGTGGTTCGTCTCGCCGGATGCCAGGTCAGGTCTGGGTCATCTGTATGCGTTGAAGAATCCTGCTGTATCGTTGCCACCGGGGTGGCCGGATGGTTAGATTTGCTAACCGAAGGTTTAAGAAAGGAGTGCTGCCCGGTAATCAGGCAGCACTCCGTACGTCAGGTTTATCCGAGGAATCCGAGTACGGATTGCGGACCGTTATTGGCCTGGGCCATGGCGGAGATAGCGGTTTGCTGGAGAATCTGGAGTCGGACAGACTCACTTTGTTCCTTGGCAAAGTCGGTATCCATAATCCGGCTGGCGGCTGAGCTGTTGGCCGTAACGGCTTGCGAAAGGGTCACTTCCCGAAGGGTCAATGAAGACTGTGTTACCCCGATTTCGTTCACACGGTCGGCCATAGCCTCAATGGCATCATCAATGGCACTCATGAATACCCGGAAATCAGCACTTTCCACGTCATTTGCGAAGGTTAACGTTCCCGCTGTTCCCGCACCGATGTCACCGGCGCCTGTTACCACGGCAGTTCCGTCGGTAGTGATGGTGATAGCACCCGTTGTGGCTCCCAACTGGTAGTCTCCCGCTACGCTGCCTTCACCAGCGCCGCCAAACAGCTCAAATACGTTGACCGCACTGATGCTGGTTTCGATGGTGTCTTCGGCACGTTCGCCCACCTGGAAGGTGAGGGTAAAGGCGCCGGTATTCCCACCCTCGTCACCGCTCAGCAGGTTGTAATCCTGGAATACGGTCTGGGCAGCGATTTCATTGATATCCTTGCCCAAAGCTGAAATCTGGGTGGCGATGAAATTCCGCTCGGTTTGTCCGAGGGTGTCGTTGGAAGCCTGGGTAGCCAGGGCTTTCATCTCGATGAGCTGATCCATGACGGTATCGAAGCTCGATTCGGCAATGTCCAGGACGGACTTGGCGTCGCCAACGTTTGACAGGGCCTGATCCAATCCTGCAACCCGTGCATTAAGTTTAGATGCAATCGAGTAACCTGCTGCATCGTCTTCGGCGCGGTTAATCCGCATACCGGTCGACATTCTGAGCTGGTTTTCCGCAATCCCTTTATTGATGCGGTTCAGTGATAAGCGAGAGTCCAGAGCCTGAACGTTCGTATTAATTCTGTTGATGTCTCCAAAGCTAGACATGATGTTTCTCCAAAGCGTTAGTTAATGTTTAAGACCGTAACCGAAAGCGGCGGCTGCGATCTGAAACAGTTATCGCTCGGATTTCCCGACCTTTAAAAAAAAGTTTATCCGGGATGCCTGCATTGGAGAAGGAGACCCGCAAAATCGGCTTTTAGTGCGCATGGAGACTGTTTTTAGTCGCGAAAAAAAAGTTCGCGGGGGAGTTGAATAGTTATTTCTCAGGGGTTTCGCCGGCGATTCTGCTGGCAGAAATATTTTCCTGAGGAGCGCTTCCATCCCGTAAATCGGGGTGAATCGGAGGGCTGCAGGCATGCAGGGACCGTGCACTGGTGGACAAGCCGCTGCGGGGTTTAAAGGGACCGCAGACAAGACGGCGGGTGTGCAGACCGGGGGATTAAGCTGCACCGGCCCGCGTTCGTGGCGTATCCATCAGGACCCAAAAGCGGCCCAAAACCGCATACCCCGACTAATCGATCAGCTTGAGCGATTTCAGCTCGTCCATGAGCTTGTCTTTGTGCAGGGGCTTGGTCAGGTAGCCATCGCACAACTCAAAGTAGGCATCGCGCACACTGGAGAGCTTGTCTACGGCCGTGGTCATGATAATTTTCACACCCCCGCTGGGCCGGGTGTTGTTGTCCTGCTCAATGGCGCGGATTTGTTTGAGTACATCGTGACCGTTCAGCTCGGGCATCATGATGTCCAGGCAGATGAGATCGTAGGGTTTGCCTGATTTCAGGGCCGTATTGAACTCGTGAACACCCTGCAGGCCGTTATTGGCAACCGTGGTTTCCCCGATGTTCTTGAGCATATGCTGCATCAGGGTCCGGGAGGTGTAATCGTCTTCGATGATAAGAATATTCAGGGCGGGTGTTGGTTCTTCGTTCATTTCAGTGGGTTCAGAATCGATGTATGGGTGCAAAAAGAACGGATGCTTCGGTCTGGTACAGGTTTCCATTGCCGGACTGGTGCCGGGCCGACTGCCGGAAAGGATGTTCAATCCACTGATATGCTGCAAACCCTGGTACAAAGGTTTGAAAACTGATCCGTTTACCGGAATACAGTTCACACAGCAGTTCTGTAACTCGCCTCACAAGCCTATATTCTCAAATTAGAGATTTCTAACGTTATCGGAAACAGGTCTGGAAAACTTAACGAGTTTTTACTACGAACCGGTTTCGCTTTTCATTTGCTCCAGTTCACTGCTGACCGGAATCTGATCGGTATATCGGGTGACATTTGAGGCTTCCTCGGCACAATTGGAGCAGATCTGATAGTTGCCCACTTTGAACACATCCCGGGCGTAGCGCGACAGATAGGCACCGCAGTATTCGCACTCTTCTACCGTGTATCGTACATGGGCATTGTACACGGTTTTCATGGGCTTGACGGCCGATTTATGGGAGGGTCGGGTGTAGGTGTTTTTCAGATAGGTGTTAATCCGGCCGATGTTGTTCAGGAAAATGGGATACTTCTCTTCGGATACCAGGATGACATATTCCTCGTGGCGGTCATATTTCAGGGCGAGGAGGGTATGATCCATGAATTCAGCCTGAAACATGAAGGTTTTGTCATTTACCTTGACCATGAGCGTGCGTTCTCCGATGATTTCCCATCGACCTTCCCGGGCGGTGTCTTTCTGGTGGATGATGACCTTGCCGCTGGGTCGGAACAGGTAAATGGTTTTGTCTTTGATCTGTTCGCTGAACAGCACCCATGTGGTATCGGTCAGTACCCCCATTTCGCCGAGTCGGAGGCTGAAACAGCGCACCTTGGGCAGTACCTGCACTGCATAGGAACGCAGGTCGGAGCCGGGAGCGTACTCTTTCTTAAAGATAGACCAGGAGAACATGGGTTTGGTTGACGTGAAAATGCATTCTCATGTACGTGCAGTTATCGGCACGATGGACAGAGAATTAATGTAACCGCATAAAGTATGCCAAACAATGTGTTCTCAACTGAAAGTGAATACCGTTTTCATGGCAACGGGAATCCGGATTGGTTGTGGCATAACCCCGGCACCCGGCCATGGCTGCATTGCTTTCGCCGAGGCTCACAAATCCGCCGGCAGCTACAGCCACCGTGTAGGGGTCCGGTGAAAAACCCGAACGAAGTTCAACCGATCCGTACGAGGGATCGGCCGTGAAATCAAGCAGGTTGTCGCCGGATCCGGATGAGGTCGCCCCGCCAGACATTTCCGATACCCAGTCATAGTCGCCTGGATTGAGAGGATATTCCGTGACGATGAGCATACCGCTGATGTAGTCGCCCTCGCCCAGACTGCCCACCCAGATGTCATACTGGCCCGGGGCGGGATCATCCAGCACCACCATCGGATCCAGGGAGCCGCTCATGGCGTCATCGTTGCACACCCAGCTTCCGTCCGGCATATTGATAATCAGCGTACCATCTTCCATGCCCGACTCGGATTCAAACAGAATGCGGAGCTCGTCGCTGCTGCCCGACCAGGTGATGCGGTAATCCGGGGATGCTGCCGCCCAACCCATGCATGCACCGGGGAGGTAGGAAGCGTTCACAGCGCCGCCGGATGTCACGGAGGCCGTATGGGGGTCCGGTTCAAAGTTGGCCTGCAGGCGGACCTCGCCGTAATTGGGTGAGCCTGTGAAGTTCAGCTGACCCGATTGTGCCTGAAGTAACAGGGCTGAGCTGCTGATGATGAGCATGGCCGCAACCAGGGTGCTGCCAGGATTTTTTGGTTGTGACAACATAGATATTCTCCTAAAAAAGTGATTGCATTGAAAAGCGTAGTACCCCTGTTCTGAGGTAACCGGGCAGAAGTGCATAATTGGTAACACGATGCTGCTGGGTGGTGTCGTTGTATTGTACATTCACCACTTTCTAGTCAGGAAGGCTGCCTTATCACTATGTGCAGTACCATCCACTTACACAACCATACATTTACGCCTAAGTGCATACAGAACAAACGCAAGCTAAGGTATAATTCAGAAAAGTCAATCTTGTTTTTTGCCTTCGGAGAAACCAAAACGGCATAACCCTGACTCCGGTTCATACAGCAGGGCACACAGCGCGCCGGTTTCCTCGTCGGTGAACTGCAGCCGGACCTGTTTCATCAGCTCGATTTCCTGGATTTCATGGGGCTGGATTTCCAGTCCTGCAAGCAGGCTGGCGGGCAGGGAGCGCAGCTCATTCAGCCGGGTATTCAGAAAGTCAAGGTACTCAATAGAGGGTTTCCCATCGCGCATCCAGTTAATCATAAGACTGTATACGATGTGGGCACAGTAGGAGAGCTGCTCGGCAAGTTCCGGGGCGATGTGGCGGGAATCGGTATGCCGGGCGAAGATATACAGCTTGACAGCCTGCTCGAAGAATCGTTGATCGTGGCCGGAAAGACGCAGTTGTTCTGTGTACTCCGGCACGGCGGGTGCCGTGGGGCCAAACCATTTGGAAAGCCATGAAAGCATGGGTATCAGGGGGTTGCGGGTGTATGAAGATTGCGATTTTCAAACATATATTCAGCAATTCGTTGATTATATTAAAAATACTGAATGAAAACGGCATAACCCTCACGAATAGCAATCTTACAGGTAATGCCGGATCCTTTTCCAGAGTCTGTATCGTCGAATTTTGCAATCTGAACAGCCGGTTCCGGTAACCTGTTACGTGTCGTATGCGCCTGCAAACCCGATTTATCCTGTTTCTCGCCGTCATGCTCCTGGCCGTTGGCCTCACGGTGTGGTATGGGGTACGACCCGGTTATGAGGATGCTGTTCTGGACGAGCGCGTGACCATCATGGCCGAGCAGCAGCGCGAACGTATTGAACTGGCCGAACATGCGCTGAAAATCTGGATTGGTGCGTTGCTGGAGGTCCAGAAAAACCTGATTGAATTCGGAGATGTGAACCAGACCCGGTTGCTGTTCAGTGGATTTTCATCCCTCGCTCCGGAAATTATCGGGTTACGGCTCATTGAGCAGACTACCGGGGAGTTTGTGGAGTTCCGGGCTGCGGGTTCCGACGTTATGCCGGACGGCCAGGCACTGAATCCCCGTCCTTTGGGTACATTCCGAAACCGGTTCGACCCCTCGGAAACCCAGAACATGTTTTTGTCATGGTCGGGTACATCCGGGTACGCGGCACTCATTTCCGTATTTACCCTGGGAAACGATACCTATCGACTGGTGGCCTATTTCGACAGTGGTGAGATCGAATACCTTCTTCTGAGTCACACCCTGGGAATCCCGGCCCAGGCGGTGCTCTGGTTTGATGGCAGCGGCGATGGTTTTAGTCGCTCAGGCCAGTTGCCGGGCATGCAGCCACCCATTGAACCCGTGACGCGTTACCGCGAGGCGGATGTAGACGGCAGGGCCAGCATCGTTCTTTCCTCACCGGTGCCCTCGCTGAATGCCCAGCACGTCATTTATGCTGAAAAATCATCAATTTATGGTCCGGTTCGCCGGCTTTTTTCCCACAGTCTGCTGGTATTGTTCATGGCCTTTTTTGCCCTATCTCTGGGTTCCGTGGCCATGTTTCATCAGCTCACCCTTCCCATCCGACGGTTTATTGAAGATATTCAGCCGTTTAAAGCCTACGATTTTACCCGACCGGTGCGTACCGCTGCCATCCCGGAATTACGGGACATCAGTGTGAAGCTGGAAGAGATTCGCGGGCAGCTGGCGTATTATCAGCGGATCAATGTGGAAAAAGTGATCATGAATCAGGAAAGTCTGAGCCTCATGATGGAGTACTCATCCGACCCGATTGCGGTTTTTGATGCTGAGAGCCAGTTTACGTTCCGGAATACCCGGTTTGTGGATTTGTTTTTGCATGGCGGTGAGCCGGCGCCGGGCTCCGTGCCCGAATTTCAGCGTTCGGCCCTGTATGAGGAGGTGAAGGTTGATGACCCGGCTGAATACCGCGTCAGACCTCTGGTGGTTCGCAATGAAGGACGGGAAATCCGGTTTGTAGATGAGGATGAAGACAAAGCGTATTTCTACAACCAGCAGAGTATCTCGGTTTACAACGAAGAAGGCGATTTGCTGGGTGGACTGCTGCTGCTCTACGATCTCACCCGGGAGCGGGAGCTGGATCAGCTTCGTAATGATATGATCAACATCATTGTGCATGAGCTTAAAAATCCGATTGCAGGTATTCAGGGGCTCACATCGGCCCTGCTGGACGACCCTGACTTTGAAGAAGAGGAGCTCCACGAGATTTATCGGCTTATTGATCAGAGCTCGCAGTCGCTGCAGGAGCTTGTAGAGCGTTTTCTGCAGGTTTCCCGGCTGCAGTCCAACCTCGCCCACATTGATAAGAGCCCGATTTACATGCCGGAAATTGTACGCCAGGTAGCCGCTGAGATGAAGATCCTGCTGAGCGAAAAAGCATTGAAATTCCGGGTGGATATCGACGAAAACATTGAAAATGTGAGCGGGTCTTATGAGCTGATGCTGGATGTGGTGCGTAACCTGCTGTCAAATGCAATAAAATACGGTGGTCGTGATCGCACTATTGATGTCTCGCTGAAACTTGATACCTTTGGATATGGACAGGCCGATGTGGTTTTCAGCGTTACCGATTACGGCTACGGCATCGCTGAGGAGCATCGCGAGAAGATTTTCAAGAAGTTTTACCGGATTAAAGAGTATGATCTGGAGAAAGGAACCGGGCTGGGGCTGCCGCATGTGCGGGAAATAATACGTCTGCACGATGGAACAATCACCGTAGATTCGAATCCGGATATCGGATCCCGGTTTACGGTCAGACTTCCGTACAAGCCCCTGACGGATGCAAACGCATAACTACAGGGAACGATGAAACTTTTAGTATGGCTGGCAGTGATTTCGGGTATTGCTGTCGCAGGTGTAAATACGGCATATTCACAAAACGTGAACAACGTGGCGGACAGCCTGAACTTTCCGGCGTCCCAGTTGTCTGAAGCCGCGGCCCGCTACGCCGGGGCCGCTCAAAACTGGCCAGTGCTGAGCAGTCTCGCCGAGTATGATGCCCAGACCAATCGCTTTACCATTCTGCCTTCCAACTTGGAGACGCTGGCACAGTTCAGCACGGCATGGTCGCAGCTGGAGGCCAGCCGGACCCGCTTTTCTCAGCTGATTCTGGAAGGAGGGCGCGTCTTTGCCGCTGAAGAGCTGGTTGTAATCGACTCTCTTTTTGCCCGGCACCGGCGTCTGGTCAGCGAAGCCAATATCCCGGAGAGTATCCGTCTGAGCGGAACTATCGATGAGCGTGTGCAGGAGGTCAATGATCTGATTGAAACCCGGCGCAAGGCCGACATCGAAGCGCGTCTGGAACAAAAAACCGGTCAGGTTGACCGCCGGGAAGGACTGCTGGCTGAGTGGAATCCTGCCGCAACCGGTGAACTTTTTGTCCGGGAAGACGGTATCCGTACCGGTCAGGAGTCGCAGGCCCAGCTTGTGTTTCTGGATGGAAGCGATGTTGTGCTCTATGAAAACACCACGGCGGTAATCCGGCAATCGCAGGTAGACCGGCTTACCAATCGCTCCGAGGTTGATATTGAGCTTTCGGGAGGCGGGCTGCTCACCCGACTTTCGGCCGCTGCCCGCAACCAGTCGGAGTACAGCCTGAACGCCGGCTCAGCTACCACAGACATCCGCTCGGGGAACTTCTGGGCTGAAACGGCCTCCGAAGACCGCGTTACCATGTCGAATTTTGACGGTGAGGTGACCGTCAGGGCCGAAGCCGGACAGGTACTGCTGCAGGAAAACGAGGGCACCATCGTCATCCGCGGCAGGGAGCCATCCGACCCTATCCGACTGCTCACGGCCCCGCAGCACGGCTGGAGCAGTCCGGACTCGGTTATATATAATGATGAAATTGATTTGACCTGGCAGGAAGTAAACGGCGCCTCCTATTACGAGGTAGACATGGCCCCGAGCCGGACCTTCGATGCGGGCCTTCGCACGGTACGGACTTCCGGAACCGTGGCTGCCCTGACCGGTATACCCGTTGGAATCAGCTACCTGCAGATCCGGGCCTTCGACCAGAACGGACTTCGTGGCAACAATACCGCCCCGCTCCGGCTTCTTCGCATCGCTACAGACGCACCTCCGCCCATCATATTGGATCAGCGTGACCGACAGGTTATCTACACCTATGAACAGGATTTCCGACTCACGGGAACCACCCAGCCCGATGTGCGTCTGCTGGTGAACGGGAGTGATGTGCAGGTCGATATCAGCGGCCGGTTTGCTGCTCCCCTTACTGTGGAGGATGAACGAAGTGTCCGGATTCAGGCGATTGATCCGGCCGGGAATACCCGTGAGGTGACGCAGAAAATACAGTATATTGACACGGGACGCCTGTTCGATTTATCATGGTCGGTTCCTGTAACCGGAAACCAGGTAACCCGGACACCCCGGATTCTGATCAGTGGTTCGGCCTGGCCGTTCATGCGGGTTGAAATTCAGGCTGGCGACCAGCGCTGGCAGATGCCCGTGGGTTCAACCGGGCAATGGAGCCGGCAAATTTCCCCCGGCAACGCCGATTCCATTATCATTACGTTCAAAGATCGCTCCAGCGGCGAGACCATCGCCGAGCAGTCCTTCGAGTTAAACTAAGTCTTACTATTTATCCCACCATGGCGAATTTCACCTCACCTGCGGCGGCCTGTTCATCCAGTCAGCCGACCCGCGCGGTCCGGCATGCCCGTCTGAACCCTGACCAAAATCAACTTAACCGACCGGGAACCGGCGCGGTCCGGCCCGGCTGCATGGACCAGTCTGCAATGCATCAGGCTGGTGTACGGAACAACGCCACCGCTAAGCGCCGGTTGCTTGCCCACAGCCTTGTAGCGGCTGTGATGGGGATGATTTTATGCATTCCGGCCTCTGTCATCGCCCAGGAAGTATACTTTTCGATTTCAGGTCGGTCTACCACCATTACCTCCGGCGACCGGACCAACCAGTACGACTACTGGTTTCGTCCGGCCGAAGGGGTGCAAAATCCCCGGCCTGCTACGGTTGAAGTATTTGACGCCGGGCTCGGAGGCTTTGCCGATGTGCTCCAGGGCCAGCCCAGCACGGTAACCACGTTTCAGCTGTATCCTTTCGACAGCCTCTATGAGCTGGATCGTCGTGCCATTACCCCGTCGGAATCAGCGGCAACGGCCCTTGAGTCGGTATCAGCCGCAGCGGAAGACCGCTTTCTGAACCGGTGGGTGCCGTTTTTTCAGCTCGGGGAGTCGGGCAGTGTCAACGGATTCATCGTACGGGTACGTACCGATGACGGCAATGATGTGAACGATTTCAAGCTGAGGATTACCGGTCCCGGCGCAGAAGACTGGGAGCTTATCACCCTGAACCTTGCCGTAGGTTTGTATCAGTCGGGCCCCAACAACCGGTTTCAGTTCAGACCGCTCTGGTCGGACTCGCCGCCTCCGCTGCTTCGGGTAGACGGACAGGAAGACAGCCAGGTATACCTGATGGATGCCTTCGGCGAAACCCATCCCCTTTTCGAGCAGTGGACAGATTTTCAGCTGAATCGCTATGGAAAACCCAATTCCTGGGCCGTGGAAATGACCGGATCCAGCATGCGGGTCAATAACCGGGTGCTGATGGGCGTGAACGAGATCGTGCCTTTTGTCTACGATCCCATTATTCTGAACGAGACTACGGCAGGCACCCCGGATATTACCCAGGTGCCGGGCGATGAGTGCCTGGTGTACGGTCTGGAAGCAGGGTACCGGGGTTTTTCCCTGAATGTAAACGAGGCTCAGTGGGAGATCGACGATACCCGCTACACCGGTGCATCTTTCCGTCACACCTTCAGCGATTATGGCCGATATGCGTATCAGGTGCTGGTACCCACGCGGGGCCGGCATGTGCCTGAGTTTGTGGCAGCTTCCGGTGAGCTCCTGGTAAACACCCCGCCCTTTGCCCAGGTTAATAATTACCGACCGATTGTGGCGCCCGGGGAGCGGATTACCCTGGATGCGAGTATGTCGTACGATCCCGAAGGCCGCGACCTGCGCTACCAGTGGTTTGTGAACGATGACCTGCGTGGCAACACCCCAACCTTCACCTTTTCCACCAGCGTGTCTGGTCGTTTTAACGTCCGGCTGGTGCTAAGCGATAATGAGTCCAACGCCAGCTGTACCCAGACCGTAGAATTCCTGCCCATTGTGGTCAACACCCAGCCCTACGCCGAAATCCGTTATGAGTCGGTCGTTGCCCGAGGCGTGGAAAGTCCGGTTACGGTGATCAACGCTCTGGATGCCGACGGTGACCAGTTAACGTTCACCTGGGAGGGAAGCGGTGTGCAGGAACCGGCTTCCGGTACGGAAACCACGGTACGACATACCGAGCCGGGAAGCTACAGCCTGATGCTTCGGGTAAACGATAACTCCGGCACTGACAACGCGGAGTACACCACCGAAGTTCGCTACAAAATCAACGCCGCTCCGGTACCTGCCTTCGATCTTCCCACCTATCTGGCCCCGGAGCAATCGCTCACCCTGGATGCCGGCGCAAGCAGCGATCCCGACGGCGATGAACTGGCCTATTCCTGGGAGCTTTCCGACGGCCGACAGCTCAGCGGTCCTGTCCAGGAGGTCAGCTTCTCCACCCCCGGCACCTACACCGTTACCCTTACGGCTAACGACGGTGAGCAGGTTGACAACTCCGTTCAAACGCTCGCGCGTGAAGTGATTGTGAACGCCGCTCCGGAGCCCCGCATAGCGGCCACCGATTTCACCAACAATCCCATCGTCACCTTTGACGCAAGCGGCAGCACCGATGCCGATCAGCAGATTGAAGCCTACGAGTGGGACTTTGGCGACGGCAACACCTCCACCGGGTCCGTCCCGAGCCATACCTATACCCGGCACGGCACCTACACCGTCACCCTCACCGTTGACGACGGTACCAACGTGCCCAACAGCCGGCAAAGCACAACCCACCAGATTCGGGTAAACAAAAACCCCGTGGCACAGGCCACCGCCCCTGCCATTGTTGCGCCCGGACAACCCATAGCCCTTGACGCTTCCGCCAGCACCGATCCTGACGGCGACCCCCTCCGCTTTTCATGGTCGCACAACGGCACGGAAATCGGTTCCGATGCCCGCACCGAATACACCATCAACCAGCCGGGACTACACAACCTGAATGTCACGGTACGTGATGATACGCCCTTCGAAGACGCTTCAGACAACGCTTCGGTAACCGTGCGGGTAAACCACGCTCCCGTGATTGCCTACCAGACGGATCCCGTGGTTACCGCTCCGGGACAAACCACCATCTTTGATGCGACCTCCACCTACGATACCGACAACGAAAACCTGGATATCCGATGGGAATTCAGTGACGGTATTTCGTTGGACGGAGCTTCAGTGCAACGGGAATTCGGTGAAGCGGGCGAGGTGTACTTTACCATCATCGCAGACGACGGCGAGGGTCTTTCTAACTCCGTTACCACCCAAACGGGCAGTATTCGCGTAAACCAGGAGCCGGTACTGGTCACCGAAACCCGCATCCGGTCCAACGATATGACGGTGCTTCTTGACGCATCCGAGAGTTATGATCCGGACGGAGACAACCTGCGCTACACCTGGACCCTCCCCGACGGGCAAACCCGAACCGGATCGGCATTCCGCTGGACAGCGCCCGAGCCCGGTGTACATTCCATCAGCCTCCGCATTGATGATACCGAGGACCTTTCCAACAGTCGGGTGACCGAGCGTATCGAAATCCTGATTAACCGCGCACCGGTAGCCGTAGTAGATGAGGTGATTGAGTCGTGCACCGACCAGGTCATCATCTTCTCCGGAGCCCGAAGCTTTGACCCCGACGGCGACAGCTTCCAGACCCTGTGGGATTTCGGCGATGGGAACACCAGCAACGAACCCAATCCGGTACACAGCTACGCCGATCCCGGTCGCTACACGGCAAGTATCACCCTGGATGATGGTTTCAATGAAACCCCCGCCCGCCGACAGATTCCCGTCATCATTGAAGGCTCCCCTCAGGCCCGTATTCAGGGCAGTGAATTCACCGTCTGCGCCAACAGTCCGATCACCTTTGACGGCAGCGGCAGCACCGATCCCAACGGCATGATCGGTTCCTATAGCTGGGACTTCGGAGACATGAACTCCGCAGTGGGCGAGAAAACCACCCATTTGTTCACCCGTCCCGGAACCTACCGTGTCACCCTGACCATAACCGGATCGGGTACGGGCAACTGTCCGAATATCAGTCAGGCCACCGCCCTGGTAACCGTGGTAGCTGCACCGATGGCACAGTTCGAGGTCCCCTCCGTAGTTGCCCCGGGCCAGACCATCACCCTGGACGGCTCACAGAGCGAGTCGGAAGATACCATTACCAGCACCCGATGGACGGTTCGCAAAGATGGTGAGGAGGTTGCCGCCCTGACCGGGATGCGCAATACCTACACCCCGCAGGAGCCGGGCCACTATGAAATCGAGCTGGTGATCAACACCGATAACCAGGCCGGATGCAGTCTGAACAGCCTTACCCGTGTAGTCCGGGTCAATGCGGCTCCACAACTCAGCTGGAACCTGCCCGACCAACATCCCCGTCACCGGCCGTTCCGGTTGTCGGCCGAGGGTTCCGCTGATCCCGACGGCTACATCGGTCGGTTTACCTGGCTGTTCAACGGTGAGGAAATCGGCGAGGGACTCACCGTTCCCATGCCGGTCGGCGAGTTTGGTACGCACCGGGTTGAGCTGATTGCCCGTGACGATGCTGGGGTGGGTAACAGCGAGGTACGCCTTTCGGGCGAGGTACTGGTGAGTCCGGCTCCGGAGCCGGAATTTACGCTGCCGGACGTGGTGTATGCCGGGGAGGAGGTGACGGTGCAGGCGGCCGATGTGGCCGACAGGGCCGGGAACGCGGTCGTGTCTGCGTGGGTGGTCAACGGCGGGGAGCTGGCCGGGGATGATGCGCGCGTGGAGGACGGGGGCCGCAGCCTTCGGTTTACGGCCCGCGGAGCCCGCTACGATATTACGCTGAGCCAGGATAACGGGCTTGGGTTGTCGAATTCGGTGGCGTCGGTGCGCAGGGTGCTGAATGTGCGCGGTGTTCCGGTGCCGCGGGTGGCTTTGCCCCAGGTGGTGGTGGCCGGAACGGCGATCAGCGCCGAGGAGCTTTCGCTGCCGGATGGGTTTGTGTTGCTGGACTCCGGGGGATGGGGTGCGGGGCAGGTGTTTACGCCGGGGGAGGCGCTGGTAGGTGAGGGGCTCCCTGCGGGGCTGACGGGTGCTTCTGTTTGGGTTGCCGGGGAGGCGGACGGGAGCAACGCCGGGGATGAAACGGCCCGGCTGTTTGTAGGATGGCAGCCTCGGGGTGAGGATACTCCGGTGCTGGCTGTGTACGGCTTCGAAGTCCCAATGCTGCCCGCGCTGCAGGCCAACGCCGATCGTATCGATGTATCCGCCACGTATAATCCGGTTAACAGCACCGTTCTGGTCCTGGCTCCGCAGCTTAACCGTCCTGCCGATGCCGCCGTTACCTTTACCTGGCAACGTTCCGGCTCCGGCGAGACCCTCGCCCGGGGCAGCTCCGCCCAGCTGCCGGTCCGACAGGGCGTGAACACCTTCGAACTTATTATCCGTGATAACGACCGCGTTACCGGCCGTGACGACCTCATACTGCCGGTTACCGTGACGGTTGAATGATCCATACCCAAGCTATCCCAAACCCCGTTTTTATATGAGGAATGAGGCCGGCACCCCGGCCTTTCTCCCCCGAATCAGTATCCATGAATCAACTTAAATTTATCCCCGATTTCCGCCAGTCGGAGGAGCTCATCGAGGAACTTCGGAACGTCGGCACAGTGAAACGCTACAGGAAAGGCGATATCCTGCTGAATGAACATGCCACCATTGCCAGTGTCCCCATCGTGCTGTCAGGCAGTCTGAAGGTATTTCAGTCAGACGATGACATCCGTGAAATGCTCCTGTACTACCTGAAGGCCGGCGAGACCTGCATTATGTCGGTTCTGGGCGGACTTTTCAACGAGGTCAGCAAAATTCGTGTGGAGTGCGATGAGGACGCTGAAATCCTGATGGTTCCGGTCACCCGACTCGGTCCGCTGTTGCAGGAGCATCCCGCCTGGACTCATTTCATATTCCGGATCTATCACCAGCGTTTCGAGGAGCTGCTGGATGTTATTAATGCTGTGGCGTTCAAGAAAATGGACCAACGGATGGCTGAACTGCTGGAAAAAATGGCGACCGCGGCGGGGAAGAAAACCATTGCTATCACCCACGAGGAGCTGGCAAATGCGCTGGGGACGGCCCGGGTGGTGGTCTCCCGACTGCTCAAGCAAATGGAGAAAGAGGGATTGGTTAAACTCAGCCGGAATCAGATTACGCTGTTGTAACGCGCCAAATTTTTTATCCGGCGCACGTTTTTTTTGCCGGAGTACTATCGTTTTCCCGACTACCACCTTTTCAACCGGCGCACGTTTTTTTACCGGTGTAACACCTTTTCACAGGAGCACCGCCTTTTCATCCGGTCACTAAAAAAAAATCACGAATGTAACTTAAGTGACGGAACGGGGTTTCCAGGGGTTGTAGCTTTACGTCAGAATGTAGAATCACAAAGCTAAACAACACCATAGAAGCTATGTCTGCTGAAACCGTTTCAAAATCTTTTTCCGAGCTGATCAAAGGCGATACCCCCGTGCTGGTCGATTTTTATGCCGACTGGTGTATGCCCTGTAAAATGATGACGCCGATTCTTCAGGAAGTGAAGTCGCGCATGGGCGACGCCCTCCAGATTATTAAAATTGATGCCGAAAAAAATCCCGCCGCTTCCATTCAGTATCAGGTGCGCGGAATTCCCACGCTCATCCTGTTTAAAAATGGTCACATCCTCTGGCAGCAGGCCGGGGTAGTGCAGGCCAGTCAACTGGAAGCGATTATAAAACAAAAAGTTGCCGATTATGAGCTCGTTTGATGAACACAGCTATGCCGTGAACCTGAAATGGTCGGGAGGTCGCAAGGGGGTACTCTCCTCGCCGGACCTGACTGAAACCATTGAAGTGGCCACCCCGCCTGAGTTCGATGGGGGCGTTGCCGGCGTTTGGTCGCCCGAGCACCTGTATACGGCCTCGGTGGTCAGCTGCCTGCTCACCTCGTTTCTGGCCATAGCCGAATATTCCAAATTTCCGTTTGAGGATCTTCAGATTGAAAGTGAAGGGGTCATGCGTAAGGTTGACGGGAAGTTTATCATGGAAAAAGTGATACTCCGACCGGTACTGACCGTGGCCGATGCCGCTCAGGAGGCAAAAGGTATACGACTGCTGGAAAAAGCTGAGCATATCTGTTTGATTTCAAGATCCATTAAATCAGAAATTCAATTTGAACCCCGTGTGGTGACGGGGTAAAACCGGTACAGAGGCTGGTGCCAGGGAGGGGTGTGGTGTTGTTGTTGTAACCCTCCCCGTTTGACATACGGCACGGTCTTTGGATGCATCTGTTCTCCTGCAGATCGCTATCCACCGGTTGTGATGCCCGTCTGCAGGCCGGCGTGACCTGCACGGGCATCCGATTCTTAGTAGTGAAGGTGAAAACAGTAAGCCATCGGGTGTAGTAGCCCGGTGGCTTTTTTTATTTAGCTGATGCAGGAGAGGGCCGGGAACCAGGCCGATAGATCAGCGTGGCTTTTTTTATTTAGCTGATGCCTTAGAGGGCCGGGAACCAGGCCGGTAGATTAGCGTGGCTTTTTTTATTTAGTTGATGCCGGAAATGGTCGAGAACCTAACCGATAGATTAGGACTGAAGCTGGATGCGTAGTATTTTCTGTACGGATCCACTATTTGACTTTATGGGGAATTAATGCAGGTCGATGTGTCACTTTACAGCAGTTTTTTAGAGCAGGCCCCCTTCGGTTTTATGCTTCTTGAGCCTTTGTATGAAAACGAGGTTGTGACGGACGCCCGTTTTCTGAGCTGTAACAGGTCCATGCTGGATATTTTTGGCAAATCGCCGGACACCGATTTGACCGGGCAACGATTCAGAGCTATGATTCCGGCTATTGATGACAAGGCGAAAGTCGATTTTTTCGGACTTTGTACGCAGGTACTACGGGACAAAAAAATCAGTAAGTCCACCGAATACTCGCGCTATACCCATCGCTGGTTGAAAACCGACATCGTTCCGATAGACAACGGCACTCTTGCGGTATCCATTTACGATGTGACTGACCAGTATGGTGAGCTCAGCGAAGCGCGGGATATGCTGGCCCGTACCGGCCGAATAGCCCGGGTAGGCGGCTGGGAAAAAGATCTGGTCAACAACCGTGATTACTGGTCGGAAGTAACCAAAGAAATCCATGAAGTACCGCCTGACTTCGATGCCAACTCCGTACCGCGATTTCATTTTTATGACCGGGGAGAGAACCACGCAGCCCTGGTTCAGGCCGTCAATCATTCGTATGCTACCGGTGAGCCTTTTGACGTGCAGACCCGCATTATAACCGCCAGGGGCAATAAACGATGGGTTCGCGTACTGGGTTACCCTACCCTCAAAGACGGCAAACCGGTGTATGTACACGGCATTTTTCAGGATATTACCGAGCAGAAAGAGCAGCAGCTGCTTCTGGAGCGGAACGGTGCGTTTCAGCAGCTGATTGCCGAGACCTCGGCTTCCCTGATTAATGTAACCAATGAGAACTTCGATGCGAAGGTAGACTCCATCCTGCAGCGGTTCGGACGATTTTTCAACGCCGACCGCAGCTATCTGTTCCGTTACAATGAAGACTGTACAGTGGCAACTAACACCCATGAGTGGGTGGACGAAGGTGTTGAGCCCCATATCCACAATTTGCAGGACCTCAGTGCGGAGTACATTCCCTGGTGGACCCGCAGGGTTACCCAGAATTACCCGGTGTTTTTTCATGATATTGATAAAATGCCGCCCGAAGCCTCGCTGGAGTATCAGATTCTCAAAGAGCAGGATGTTAAATCGATTCTGGTAGTCCCCATTTTCCTGCGGGGTATCACGCTCGGATTCTTCGGCTTTGATGCCGTCAGGGACTACCGGACCTGGTTTGAAGACGACATCAGCAAGCTCCGGCTGGTTGCCACCATGCTCAGTGACGCTATAGATAAGGTTCGCATTGACCGGGAGCTGATTGAGGCCAAGGACCGCGCCGTGGCGGCAAGCAAGGCAAAATCACAGTTTCTGGCCAATATGAGCCATGAAATCCGAACACCACTGAACGGAGTGATCGGCTACACCGAACTGCTGTTTGATACCACGCTCAACGAGCGCCAATACCGCTACCTGGAAACGGTGAAAATCTCCGCGCAGTCGCTGCTGAATATTGTCAACGATATCCTCGACTTTTCCAAGATTGAAGCCGGTAAACTGGAACTGGATCCGGTTCCTGCGGATGTTCACGAGCTGGCCGACAAAGCCCTGCTTATGTTCAAATATCAGGCTTCCAGAAAGCAGCTGGATCTGGTGCTGGACGTGGATGAAACCACGGATTTCAATGTGGTTGTGGATCCCCATCGCCTCAATCAGGTCATTCTGAACCTGGTAAGCAATGCCGTCAAATTTACCGATGAGGGGTCGGTCAACCTCGCACTGAATCTGGATGAACTCCCCAGCGGAATGGGCAGACTCCGGGTTTCCGTGCACGATACAGGGATTGGTATTGCCCCGCAGGCCCGGGAAAATCTGTTCAAGGCATTCAGTCAGGCCGACGGGTCCACAACGCGTCGTTTTGGAGGAACCGGACTGGGATTGGTCATCTCCAACCTGCTGGTTGGCAAGATGGGCGGTGAGATTGGCATCCGTTCCGAGCCGGGCAAGGGCTCAGAGTTTTTCTTCTCCATCGATGTACCCCTGGTACGCGGTCACCGTCACAGCGTTCATAAAAAAGAAATGGTGAAGACCCGCGCAGGCAGTCCTGGCCTGAGTTTTATACCCTCACCCACCATATTGATTGCCGAAGATATCCCGTTGAACGCCAATCTGATCCGGCTTGTGCTGAACAAGCTTATCCCGGATGCACATATCCTGATGGCCGAAAATGGGAAAATCGCCGTGGATATAGCGATGAACAATCCGGTGGATGTGATCCTGATGGATGTTCATATGCCCGAAATGGACGGTCTTGAGGCCACGCGTACCCTTCGGAGTCGTAATCATGATGCCGTAATCATTGCGCTGACCGCCGGCGTTGTGGCGGAAGACAAGGAGCGTTGTATGGATGCGGGAATGGATGATTTTCTGGCTAAACCTGTGCAACAAGATGTGGTAGCTAAGATGTTGTATAAGTATATTGGTGCCTAGAACCACATTCTACCACTAATTCTATACTTATGGCTTATCGTCGGACCGACCGGATGCAGCAGCGGGTGGATGAGCGGCGGCAGTCTATCCTGCATGCAGCTGAAAAACTATTTGCCGAGAAGGGGTTTGAGTCGACCACCATGAAGGATATTACCCGGGCTGCGGGTACATCTATCGGTAATCTGTATTTCTATTTTCCCAACAAAGACGATCTGATGATGCGTCTGATTGAGTCGGTCATCAACCGAATCTGGGACCATGAGTTTGATCCGGGGGAGTATAATCTGACCATCAATCCCCTCACCCATGAGGCGGTTGACGATTACCTGAAAATTCAGGCATTCTTTGCCAATGAGTCCTTCGCCCGGAATATGCTCAACATTGTACCGCACAAACTCTTCCGAAAACACATCCTCCGCTTTATGGAGCAGATGTCGCGCCGGCGGTACGACAGTTACGGCGAGCGTTTTGTGTACATGGATCAGGATATGGTGCTGGCCTACCATCTGGGTGGTTTGCTCACGGTGCTGGAACGGGTTCTGATCGGCGAACTGGATCGTACTCCCCATGAAATCGGTATGTTCCTTGCCGAAAGTAAGCTCCAGATCCGGGGGTTGTCGCGCGAGGAGATAGCCGTTATTTTGGAGGAGATGGAACAGACACTGAAGGTGGTCCTGACCCATCTTTGATGGGTGCCCCTGCTGTGCCAGCCTGTATAGGGGATGCAGCAGACCACATTTTCACCCAAAATAATCACGTTTTGTGAACATTGTGGGGTTCAAAGGTCATGGCTGCCGGTCTGAACCTGCGCGACATTCGCGGCGATGCTTTAATACGATGTCGGTTTTGACGGAAGATGTACGCTACATAAAGAGAAGGATTCACGTGCGCCAACAGCCCTCCCAATGCGCTGTTATTGCGGGGTTGCGGTGTCTGCCGGATGGCGGCCGGTGCAAAGGGCGACGGTTCAATCGGATCACAGCGTCTGTACCGTGCCTGTATTTTAACGAGTTGCAATATGGATAATGATACCTGGACACGCGCTTCGGCGTTGTTCGATGAGCTTTACGAATTACCTGAAGCCGACCGGATTTCCTACCTGAAGAAACTGGCACAAACCGACCCTGCGTTGTATCGCCGTCTTACGGAAATCATGCGCTTCGAAAAGGCCGGCGGATCGTTTCTGGGCGATGAAGCCCTCAGCCGCTATGGCGACTTCATCGGTGATCTGGTAGGACAACTGGACGACCCGGTACCTATGGAGGGTCGGCTTATTGGCAGCTACCGCATCATCCGGCAGGCAGGTTACGGAGGAATGGGGGCCGTTTACCTGGCTGAGCGCTCTGACGGTGCCTTTGATCGTCGCGTGGCCCTCAAATTCATCCGAACCGAACTGCAGCAGACTACCCTGATTGAACGGTTTAAGCGCGAGCAGCGTATCCAGGCCAGCTTGCAGCACGAGGCCATTCCACGCCTGTACGATGCCGGTACCGATGAGCACGGAACTCCCTACATCGTCATGGATTATGTAGAGGGTGAACCGGTAACCGAATATGTTCGCCGGGAACAGCTGCCACCGGCAAAAATCCTGGATCTCTTTGCACGGATCTGTGATGTCATCCACTTCGCCCATCAGAACCTGATTATTCACCGCGACCTGAAACCCTCCAATATTTACATCACACCCGATGGAGACATCAAACTGCTTGATTTCGGTATCGCCACCCTGGCCGACCCGGATTCCGGTGAGGGTCACGTACGTACCGGCCTGAATTTCTTTTCACTCACGTATGCCTCGCCCGAACAGATCAGCGGTCGGCCGGTGACTACAGCCACCGACACGTATGCCCTGGGTGTGCTGCTTTATGTGCTGTTAAGCGGGAAGGTTCCCTATACCACAGAGGATAAAACCCCGGCTGCTATCCAGCAGGTTATCTGTGAAGACCCCGTTGTACCGCCGAGCAGGAAGGTGGATGAAGAAAACACGGGCGAGGTAGTCGGTGGGGAACCGATACGGCGGTTTGCGGTAACGGCACGGCAGCTGCGCGGCGATTTGGACACCATCGTACTGAAAGCCCTGGAAAAAGAACCGTCGCGGCGCTATCTGTCGGTACAGGCCATGGCCGATGATATCCGCCGTTACCTGAATAACGAACCCATCCAGGCCCGTCCACCCGGCTACCTGTATACGTTAGGCAAGTTTCTGCGCCGCAATGCCGCCGCCGCTGGAACAGCGGCGCTGGTATTTTTGATGCTGCTTTCCGGTTTTATCTACCACTCCGTTACCGTAAGTGCCGAACGGGATATTGCCCGGAATGAGGCTGCGAAGTTTGAGCAGATGGCCGGTTTTCTGGTTGACTTGCTGGACTACGATGAAATGGCCGTGCCACCGGAGGAGGCTACCGTCGCCAATCTGCTGCAAGCCGGTACCCTGAAGCTCTCCACGGGATTGCAGGATAATCCCGAAGTGCGTGCGGAGCTGTTGCTGGCGGTGGGTCGTTCATTTCTGAGCCTGGGCGATAATCAGCAGGCCCTTGATATGATATCCGAAGGCGTGGCTATTATGCAGGAGCGGGGCGGCGGATACGCGCTCACACTCGGCGAAGCCCTGACCGAACTGGCGGAAGTGCAGCATCATACCGGAAATCCGGCCAGTCTTGAAACCATTGACGAAGCCCTGCTGCTTACGGAACAGGAGCATGGTCGGGTGTCTGAACCCCACGCCCGGGCCCTGCACCGCAAGGGCTGGTATCTGTACCGACTGGAAGAGGGCAATGAAGAAAACCGCGACCGGGCAGCGCTGTACTTCGCTGCCTATCTGGGGATTATGCATTCTCTGTTTGATTACAGCGATGAGCAATACGCCCTCGCCCTGATTGAATATGCATCGCTTAAAGCAGACTATGCCGATCGAATGGCGTTATATGAGGTCGCAAAGGGACTGGTAGAGGCCCGCGAAGGGCGTTATCACTACCGGGTGGCCAATATCTACGATTCTATGGCCCTTGACACCCGGTTTGAAGACCCGGAGCTGAGTATTTCGTATTTCCGGGAGGCAATGGAAATCTATACCTCGCTTTATGGCGATAATCACTACCGCACCATAAACACCCAGACGAATATGAGTTCGGCGCTTCGTCGGGCCGGAAGAAATGAGGAGGCGATTGAGGTACTGCAACGTTCGGTGGACGGTGCGAAACGACTTTATCAACCGGGTAGTGTTCGTATAGCGGATCAGCAGTTCTGGCTGGCCAATGCATGGATGGTTGCCGGTGATCTGGAGAAATCGGGCCGGCTTTTTGGCGAAGCGCTGCGTGTGTACGATGTGAATTATGAGCCGGGCAGCCAGAAACCGGAGCTGGCCAGAACGCTGGCAGGCCAGATTATGATGAATACGGGCAGGCCGGATGAGGGTCGGGCTATGATTGAACAGTCCATAGCCAATACCATTGCCCTGCACGGGGAAGACCATAGTATGGTTAGCTTCTCACGGGGCCGGCTGCCGGACTAACGCTCCACTGAGGGTGCCTGTTAAGGACTGATTTCCACGATGCAGTTGTGAAGCTTTCGTGGGGTAAGCGTTGATTACTACGATACTGCTGCGGAATCTGCGCGGGGTTTATTGAGCGCATCAGACCGGTCAGGTCGCGTTGCGTATGTTGCCCTGGTTGCTTCGCTCAGGGTAATTCCTTCTGCAGACGACCGTGCAGCCAGGCCCGGGCTTTGATCCAGTCGCGGTTCACGGTTCGTGAAGATACATTCAGGCTTTGGGCCGTTTCCTCCAGGGTGAGCCCGGCGTAAAAGCGAAGTTCCACAATTTTAGCCAATCGTTCGTCTACATCCTGAAGTTCGGTGAGCGCTGCGTCGATATCGATGAGCTCGGTTGCCTGCTTTTCAACGGCCATCGTACGTTCATCGATGGGCACTTTCTCCGGGTTGTTGCCCCGCTTGGCGGCCAGTCGTTTGCGGGCGTGGTCGGTGAGTACCTGTCGCATAGCCCGGGCGGCAATGGCGTAGAAATGCCCGCGATCCTGCCAGTCGGTATCGGAAACGGCTACCAGCTTGAAAAACACCTCGTGTACCAGGTCGGTTTTGCTGAGGGTATGGTCAGGACCTTCACGGTTTAACTGATTGCGGGCAATGAGAAGGAGATTATCATAGACGATGTCAAAAAGCAGCTTAGTGGCATGCTCATCGCCCGAGCGCAATCCGTGGAGTAGTTGCGTAACCTCAGTTTGGATATGGGATGAAGCTGATTCCATAAATATATTGATATCCGGCCGGTCATCCGGATCCACAAGTACAACGGTCGATAATGGTGAGTGTACACGCCGGGGAGACACGTAAATACCCCGGCATCAGACGAACGGTTTATAGTAGACTGTCCACCCGAAGGTATCTTGTAATGAAATACCCCTTCATAAAAACGAACGTCTAACATGGGCAACTAAACCCAAAAATGCAAGTGTCTTCACGCTGGAATTGGGTTCGGTCTCCGTGTTGCCTTAGCAACGGTTTGTTACAGTTTTCATAGAATCTGTCAGCATTAGAGTATTCGTTTTATCTTGTTGGTTCTAAATGAATCTTCCTATGAAATCCAGAGCCGTTTTGCTGATAATCCTGCTGGTGGTATGGATGCCTGCCCTGGCATCGACCCTGCCGGAGGTATACCTCAGTGAAGTGATGTCTTCTAACGGGACGGTACTGGCTGACGATGACGGAGACTATACAGACTGGATTGAACTCCACAACCGAAGCAGTGTGCCGGTTAACCTGGAAGGGTTCGGTCTGAGCGATAATTTCGGGGAACCCTTTAAATGGGCGTTTCCCGCGGTTACCCTGGGACCGGGTGATTACCTGCTCGTCCGGGCATCCGGCAAGAACCGTATACATCCCGACTCCACCCTGCATACCAACTTTGCCCTGGCATCTGAGGGTGAGGAAGTTGTGCTGACCCGACCAGACGGGGTGCGCTCGGATGTGCTCCTGCCTACGGCGATACCCGCTGATGTTTCCTATGGCCGGAGCCCAACCGGCGGATCTGCCTGGGTTTTTTTCAGTGAACCCACACCGGGCGCTGCCAACACCAGTACCGGGTTTAGCGAAATTCTTACCCCACCTGTGTTTTCCCATACCGCCGGATTCTACACGGATGCCTTCACCCTGACACTGACACACGAAGATCCTGATGCCCAGATTATCTACACCCTGGATGGATCTGAACCCGCAATGCAAAACCTGACTGGGACCGTCTACCAGCATATGTATCAGTATTTGAGCGTGAGCAAGCAGCTTGTAGACAAAACATTTACCTCAAAATTATATGATGCAGCTAACCCCATTTCCATTGTTGACCGAACCCTGCAAGCCAATTATTTCAGCAGGATGCAAACCGCAGTGGAGGACCGGCCTGTACCCTATTTTTTCCCCACAGACTCGGTATTTAAAGCCACTGTAGTACGGGCTCAGGCTTTCAGAGATGGAAGTTTGCCAAGTCCTGTAGTAACACGGACCTACTTCGTGACTCCGGATGGACGAAGTCGATTTACGTTACCGGTTGTATCCGTTTCGGTGCAGGAAGACCACCTGTTTGATTTTGAACGGGGTATCTATGTTCCCGGCAAATTATTCGATGATCAGAATCTCAGTGTTTTTATCGATAATCCTCCCGCGAATTACAATCAGCGTGGTGAAGCGTGGGAGCGACCTGCTACCATCGAGTTATTCGAGCCAGAATCTGCACAAGCCAATTTCCAACAAGATGTGGGCATTCGCCTGCACGGAGGATGGTCGCGCTCATTCCCCATGAAATCGATCCGACTCTATGCACGTGGAGCATACGGGAACAACCAGTTTGCCTATCCCATGTTCCCCGGAGAGCCTTTGCGGGAGTACAGCCGGCTAATTCTGCGAAATGGAGGTAACGACTGGGACGGCACCCTGCTTCGTGATCCGCTCCTGCAGCGGATGGTCGGTCATATGAACCTGGAAACGATGGCGTACAAACCGGTGGTCATGCTTCTGAATGGTGAATATTGGGGTGTGCACGGACTCAGAGAGCGCTATGATGTTCATTATTTTTCAGAGAGATACGGTGTAAACCCCGACGAAATAGACCACCTCACATTGAACTCAAAGGTGGTCAATGGTTCTGCCGATCACTATCTGGAGACGCTTGGGTATATCAGACAAAACGGACTGGAATCACAGGCAGGCTACAACTATATCCAAACACGAATCGATATTGAGAACTTCATTGATTATCAGATTGCCCAGATTTTTACCGGAAATCTGGATTGGCCAGGTAATAATATAGATTTCTGGCGTAAACGTACGGATCAGTATGAGCCGCTGGCTCCGCCTATGCATGATGGACGGTGGAGATGGATTGTTTTTGATTTGGATTTTGCATTCCATCGCTATCAGAGCGGTTGTGTTGAAGATGCCAAAGATATCTGTGGTCCGGTAGACCATAACACATTAGCCATGGCGACTGGAGATCTGATCTGGTTCAATAATCCCACCTGGTCAACCGAACTCTTCCGGGCCTTGCTGGCTAATCAGCAATTTCGTAACGCATTTGTGAATCGTTATTTGGATCAGTTGAATACAGCCTTTCAGCCGGAACGAACGGTAGGCCTGGTTGAAGATATGGCCGGTGCGATTGATCCGGAGATGGAAGAGCACTTCAACCGTTGGCTTGTTCCCCGCAACGATTTGAACTATGATATTTGGGTGCAGCGGATCAACGATCAATTAAAAGACTTTGCTGCCCGAAGACCCGACTATGCACGAATGCACATCAAGGAGTTTTTTGGTTTTGATCAGGAGTTTCGTCTGATTCTGGATGTAAACGATGATAGCGCAGGACATATTCAAGTTAATACTATACCAATACACCCAGCGTATCCGGGCGTTAAATCGGAGCCCTACCCATGGACGGGTTTGTATTTCGAGGGCATCCCGGTTACGCTGAAGCCCATGCCTCAAGATGGATACTCGTTTTCGTACTGGACTGTCAACGGTGAGCAAACTGACGTAGAAAACCTGACATTGTCGCTAACGGATGACACTACAATAACGGCTCATTTTCAGGCAGTTTCGACAGCACCGAAAGCACTGGTTCACTACTTCCTCTTCCAAAACCTGCCCAATGATATCCCGCTTAAAAGTATAGCCAGTGTATACTCTGACGACATCGCGGGCAGTCCCTCGTTGTTTTTCAGCTCCAGCCTCGCCGGATACCCCTTTGATGCAGCGCATCCATCCTGGCGAACTGCCTCCATGGAGCGCCGAAATCAACCAACGCCGCTGAACTACCGGCCTGAAGGAAACGGCGGAATATCGTACGAACAGGCTGGCAGCATTCGTGCTTTGCAGGTCCGGCAACCTTTCCGTACCGATGGACTTGAAAATACGCTGATTTTACACCTGCCCACTACCGGTTTTGATGATCCGGTGCTGACTTTTGCGGCTAAGGACGAAGATGCCGGAGCGTACGGACTTTACATAGATTACGCCGTTGATTTCGAAACCCGGTCAACCATCGATGGTCGCGTTGATACCGTACATACCTGGACCGACGCAGGGCTGGTGTCAACAGATCGGTATAAATCGCTGCTCAACAATACCTACCAGCTTTTTTCGGTCGATTTCAGCGAGATTGAGCAGGCCGCGCAGAACCCGCATTTCAGAGTCAGAATCCGGTTCGACGTGCAGGACGCTTCCCTCGCTAATGGCGACCGGGTCACATTCAACAACATCGCCCTGGACGCCGTCCCGGTATCGGCTCCGGTACTGGCAACAGACCTGCCGGAAGCCTTCTCGCTGGGTCAGAACTATCCCAACCCGTTCAATCCGCTGACCACCATCCCCTTTACACTCACTGAATCGGCCCCGGTCCGGCTCGAAGTCTATAACACCATCGGCCAGCGTGTTGCTGTTCTTCGCAACGAGGTGCTGCCGGCCGGCTGGCATGAAGTCCGCTTTGACGCCACGGGACTGAGCAGCGGCGTGTATGTTTACCGACTGGAATCGGCCGGGCAGGTTCAGACACGTAAACTTCTCCTGATCCGTTAAGAGCGATGCAAACCAAATGAGCTATGCGTAGAAAACCATCTGTTTTTCCCCTGCCTGCGGTAGTCGCCCTGCTTGCCGGAGTCCTGATGTTGAGCTCATGCTCTGAGCGCTACCTCAGCACCGTTTACCTCACCGAGTCCGATGAACTGCTGCGCCTGCATGGCAGACCCTATACCGGTGTTGCCTTCACTGAAGGACCTGACGGACAGCTTCTGTCTGAAATCCGCTATCGCGATGGCATCCCGCACGGAAGCTGGAAGGAATGGCACGAAAACGGGCAGTTATACCAACAGGTTACCATGGAGGCGGGTCGCAGACACGGTTTGCTAGAGGCCTGGTATCCATCCGGAGCCATGCAAGTCCGCTCTAACTGGCAACAGGGAAACCTCCACGGGCTGTACGAGGCATGGCACGAAAACCAGACGTTGTTTACGCAGGGGGTCTACGCCGAAGGACTTCGCACCGGCGAGTTCACTGAATTTAATTCGGACGGACAGCTCACCCGACAGGCCAGCTACGAAAACGGCCTCCTTCATGGTTCCGTGAACACATGGTATGACGACGGGACGCTTCGCAGTACGGCCACCTACGAGAACGGTCTGAAGCATGGGGTTTACGATGCGTTTAATGCACAGGGTCAGCTGGTCCGGCAAACCAACTACGAGCACGGCCTGCGCCAGGGACTGCAGCAACAGTGGTATGACGACGGAACCCTCCGCCAGACCGGTCAATTTGAGCAAGATCTGGAGGAAGGGCTCTTCGAACTATTCTCTCCGGAAGGTCAGCTTCAGCAGCGGGTCGTCTATCAGGCCGGGCAGGTACTATCCGAAGAAACGCTCGACACCAGCCTGGCAATCTTGCAGCAGGAGGAGGACGGACTTCACACAGATGGTGTTTTCCGTGAGTTTGACGAAAACGATGTGCTGGTTCGCCAGGTCCGTTTTCAGGATGGACATATGCACGGGTTGTATGAAATATGGCATTCCAACGGCACCATCCGGCTTACAGGGACCTATGAGCAGGGTAACCGGGAAGGACTGTTTGAATATTTCAATACTGACGGACAGCTCATCAAACAGGAGCGCTACCTCAACGGACTGTTGCATGGCGAATCTGCCGAGTGGCACGATAACGGTACACTCCGGCTGCAGGGTTCGTTTATTTCGGGCTTACGCGAGGGATATTTCGAGGAGTTTGATGAAAACAGTCGTCTTATCCGTAAAACTCAATACCGTAACGGACAGAAGAACGGGTCATTCGAAGAATGGCACCCCAATGGAAATATTCGCCTCCTCGGGACGTATCGGCGTGATTTACGCGAGGGCGACTTCGACGAATTCAGCCGCAGCGGCGAGTTTATCCGCCAGACTCAGTACCTGAATGGCCGGCGTTCTATGCGCGCCGGTTATGCTGATAACCAGCTGCATGGATCCCTGGAGACCTGGTACCCAAATGGTAACCGAAAAACCGTGGCCCGGTTTGAGCAGGGGCTTCAGCATGGTTTATACGAAGAGTGGTTTGAAAACGGGGTACTTCATATCCGGGCTACCTATCAAAATGGTGAACTTAACGGTACATATGAACAGTGGAATCCCAGAGGAGAGCTGGTACGAATGAGGGTGTACCGCAATGGGGAGCCTGAGCCCTGATTGCGGCAGACGGGATCGTTTTATAGAAGAATCTAATTTTTTTATGGGGAGCCACCAAGTAGCTTGAGATACGTGTAGACATTAAGCAATAAGCACCCTTTTTTAGAGCCATTTAGCAGAATAACCAACGTTTTTTGTTGTTAGGGAGTGCTCCAGTGGAACATGTTCAGTCAATCCGGGAGCCTCATGGTACACCCGCTGTGTCAATAATTATAGATTTGTAATCAAAGGTTCGTGTGGCTTCACCCGATGGAACCCCCTCCGTTATGGAAAATCCTGCTTCAGTTTATCCGGTTAGCAGCAACGAGATTGATTCTCGTTATGAAATCCATACCGCACATTATCTCAAACTTGCAGTAGGATTTTTCTCCCTTATGCTGATGCTGACCAGCATACTGGATATACTGTTTCTGGGTTCTGCATCACTGCCTTTTATAACAAGCCGAATTGCTGTGGCAATACTGGTGCCGTTGATCTGGTATAAAACCCGCAACAGCGAAACCCTTCGTTTTTACTGTATTCATGCAGCATTACTGCTGAGTCTTGTGCATACGCTTTGGATAACCGGCTCAGTGCCACCCGGCACCGGACTGTTCTACCTTCACCTCATGGCAGCAGTCTACCTGTTAACCCCCGTGTTTGTTCTGTGGGGTACAGGACATATGTTGTTTCAATGGAGCGTTGCCGCTGTGTTTATACTCATATTCACCCTGCTGATTCCGCATTCCGTGGAGGTTTATCTGCAGGGAGGACTCGTTCTGCTGTTCACCACTGCTGCCGGGGTGCTGATACCGCACATAGCCCGACCATTTCGCAGGGAGGTTGCCCTGACGCGTATTCTGCTTGAAAAAGGGGTGATTAAACCGGAAAAAGTATCCCATGGCGGGATGGATGAGGCCGCTGAAAGCAACGCTGAAAATCGAAATGACAAACCATTGTCTGCCCGGTCCGACCCGCAGGGTCGTCCCCGTTTTATAACCTTCGAGCAAGCGTATTCACGACGGGTGAAAACCGACACTGCTGACCTGGAACAGGTCGATTTGTCAGAGCTGGTGAGCCAGGTGCTTAAAGACGTGCGCCAGAAATCAATATCCAACGATGTCAGAATTAAACTGATTCGCCCCGGAAACGGACTCATGGTCCGGGTGCATCCGGAAAACACGCAAAAAGCACTACTAAATTTGTGCGATGAACTTATTTCCAAAGCGGCCGGCAGATCTATTCAGGTAATGACAGAGGCCAATGAATACCTCGTTCTCATCCACGTCGTCGTGTCAGATACAGGCATTGCGGCCGATGACTTTGCGGCCTTGAGTGCAGCTCTGGACGAGCTGGCTCCCGGGCTGGAGCCGTACACCGAGCTGAAACCGATAGGTGTACTTGAGGCGGTTGCCCATCTGCACCAAATGCGGGCCACGTTGCTGCACACGCGATCCGATGAGGGCGTGTATTACGTACGATTTGCATTTCCTTTTGTAATTCCGGCTAAATCAGCGAAGGTATGAGACAGGCTGTGCCGTTTACCGGAATCACGATAACCCTGTTTCTGATTTACTCAGGCCTGGAATATCGTATATCCGATACGCTTCTCAGTGTGGTCGATACCTCGTTTACCCTGCTGCTCTTGGCGACGTTTATTTATGTGGTTTTACGATGGGTATCTGAGCGAAGACCAGAGCAGATTGGGTACATGGCCGTTTGCTGGACGGGTCTTATGTTTCTGGATGCCCATTTTGTTCCCCTGGGTGTTCTCATGTTCCCGGTACTCTTTTTTTCAGCCGTGAACCAGGCAATGGGCAGTATAAACCGTATCCCGGTACCGGCCGAACGGGATCCGAAGCCCGTAGTCCCTGTAACTTCATTCTGCCTGAATGGCGACATCCCACTGGAATGGCCGGCTGTCAAACCTGTTCTTAAGTCCATCGGCTTGTTTCTGGTATTCCCCGGCGTGGTCTTTTTGGGTTATACGGCGATTAAAACCGGCTTCGTCTGGATTTCGCCGGAGTTCTGGTCGTTACCCGATCCGGATACCCTAACCGCAGCAGGTCACCAGCCTCCATTGGAGGCCTCTGTGTTACCGGTCACGCTGATCTCTGACGGATTACCAACGGACATCACCCCTCGTCTGGTCGCTTTCCTTTTTGTGGCATGGATTGCGTTGTGGCAGCTCGGATCGCGACCGTTGCTTTTTTATGTGAGTGCAGCCCCGTTCCTGTCGCTCCTCATAGCTGCGGTCGGGCAGTCTGATAACGGTCATGTTACAGCACCTGATCTGATACTGGCTGCATCGGTGCTCACCACAATTCTGGTAGCCGGTACTATGTCTGGTGGGTTGGTCCGATGGAGCGTGGTTTCGGCCCTGATCGTATCAATGGGGTTCCCGTTGTCTTCCGTGTTTCAGGAGTCCCTGCAAATAAACCAGTCAATCCGGCAATCAGTTATCATACCGGAGGCTGCCGCGGAGGCAACCGAGCGGCTGGAACAGTCAGAGGTTGCATCCGCTGCCGACCAAACCCATGTTCCCGAGGTTGCGGATAGTCCCGTGGAAACACCACTACCCGAACCGGTTTACACGGTCAGCTGGAACGACAGTGACCGGTATTATTTCGAAGTGAAGGTTGTCAACAGCACCGGAAGCCTGGCGCTGAGAAATTATCAGCGCTTGCTCGACCAGGATGAATCCGGCCGGGTCACGCTTATTCCCCAGTATCGTGAAGGTCGTTTTGTGCGATGGCTGGTGGGTGTGGGACAGTACACCACCTACTGGGACGCGGCCAATGCAATACGGGCTGCCGGGGGGGATCAGGCCCTGGAGGAAGCTTTCATCGTACTGCATCACTACACAGATTTCAGGGTCTTTGGTGACGCCCCGGATTATAATCCATCAGCGCAGGGCTATACCCTGCTGTTGGGCACCGTTACGTCGCATACGCAAGCAGAAATGGTTGCAGACGCATGGAATCAGATCGGATTCAACCAGGTACGGATTATAGCTATCCCTTCCGGGAGTCGATACCAAATCGTAACCGGCAGATACAACGATCAGACCGAAGTGAGTATGCTGGCTGAATATGTCACCCGCAAATCGGGTATTGATGTCCGGCCCGTTCCCTTGCCCGACTAAATGCAACATCCGGATTCTTTACATCTATCGGTTAAAACGCCTCTTTCCCTGCCAGATACCAGGTGGAGTGAGACAAAATGAACTCTGGTACTAAACACAAATACGCACTTCAGAACAGAAAACACGTTGTTCAAAAACACAAGGCGCCTAAAAAATTAGGGTTTTCCAAAAAATACTGTGACCGCGTGATATCGCCGTAATCTTGCGGCAGTTAACACCATCAGCCTACGCAACTATGAAATCTTCAGATCAACCGGCAGGAAGCAGAGCCGAAATGGCCCGCACGGCGGCCAGGGCCGGCATATTTTACGATGAAATCTCGGTGAGTACCGATGAAATCAATCGTGAAATGCGTATCCAGAGCCGGCATTACCTGAACTTGCTCATCTGGACCACCCTTTTCCTGTATCCGCTGTTCACGTTTCTGGACTATCTGTACATCGAGCCCTATTGGCTGGAGATGCTCACAGCCCGCATCATTCTGCTCGCCGGGGTATACATCCTGTACGACTACAGCTCCCGATCAGACCGGTGGTTGCTCGCACCGGTACACCTTCTTCTCACGGGCATCACCTTACAGATGGTTGGGTTTGCCCTTTTTGCACCCCTTACGGCGTTTTACTACTACATGGTTGCCTGGTCGCTGTGCTTTGTAGCCATCAACCTGGCCATGCTCTGGCAGCCCTACAACGGTCTGCTTCAGCTCTTCATCGCCGTGGGTGCCTTCATCGGATTAAATCTGACCTACAGCCCACATCCCATCAGTCTGCTGGTTGAATATGGTGGGATGTTCTTTTTTGTCACCGCTACCCTATCCCTGTTCATTCCCGCCGTACGCTATGAGTATGAGTCGCGCAAGGTATCGGCCGATATCTTCCGCAAGAAAGCCAACCTCAGACTGGAGCAACAGGTTGCTGAGATTGTCCGGCAGAAAGAACTTCTTGAGCAGAAAAGTGCCGAATTGAAGCGATTCAACGACCAGAAAACGCGTCATCTGAATATTTCTACCCACGGAATCAAGAACCCGGTCAACGGAATTCTGGGACTGCTGGAGTTGATGAAAATTCAATATGGCGATGCGTTGCCGGAAGAGATTCGCTCCATGCATGAGGATATGGAACAGGCGGCTACGCACATTAATGAAGTGGTAGATCAGTATCTGGACGTGCAAACCATCGAACACGATAACGAACCCCTCGCGCTTCAACGTACGGATATGCTGCACGTAATCGATACCGCGGTGGCTGCGGTCAAAACGGAAGCGGACGACCGATACATTACCGTGAGTTATCTGAAACCCTCCCGTGAACTGCCGGTCATGGCGCATGAATCCTACCTGAAACAATCGGTTACGGGGTTGCTTAAATATGCGGTACTCCTGTCGCAAAATAACAGCGAACTGAAGGTACTGGTGGAGCAGGAGGGACATAAGGTCCGTTGTCACATTTCCCAGGCTGCTACTACGGTGGAGTACAAGGAACTTGACGAAATGTTCAACCGTCTGGAAACGCTCACCGAACAGGGTAAATCCGCCAAGAGCAGCACCGGAGTTGGGTTGTCGCTCTCCCGACAGCTGCTCAGGCGTATGCAGGCTACACTGTACTACTCCAGCAACAAACAAACCGGCCTTTATTTTCTTGTGGAATTCAATTATGCCAACTTATCTGACTATCATGAAATCACCTATTAATACCCGCAGCTTTCCTGACGTATTCACCGGCAGCCGGTCACCCGGAAGGATGATAGGGCTGTTTGTAACCATGGTTTTGGTTTTGGTTACGGCAACACCGCTGCAGGCCCAGCCGGAATCGTTACCGTTTACGGCCTATGATTACAACGATGTGATTCTGACCGGTCGTTCTTCTACGGCAACCTATTTTTTCCGGGTTCCTTCCGACATTGACCTGGCCAACAGTTACATTACCCTGCAGCTGGGGTGGTCTGAGGTGCTCATGATGAACCGGTCATTTGTATCGGTCAGGGTCAATGATATGCCGGTCACGTCACGCAGACTTTCATCCGACCCGGGTACGCTTCGTGTTCCACTGGCCGGAACCCTACTTCCGGAGGATAACTTCGTGAAACTGGAGATTGGAACCGATGTGACCATTACCGATGATCGCTGTGAAGATGTGCTGTTCAATACCATGTGGGTGACCATTTCGGGCAGATCGACCCTCCATGTACGTCGGACCGGTGCGGTGGCCGAACCTACCATCGCTTCCTTCGTTCCAACGATTCGCTATATCGGCATACCAGACAACCCGTCTCTGGTTGATATGGAAACCGCTGTCTGGCTGAAGGCATTTCTGGATAAAACCTGGGGGAACCAGTCGGCCGAAATTACCACCTATGCCGAGGCGATACGGCAACCGTCCGGCAGTGTATTGCTGGGTATGAACGGAGTGATACCGGATTCCCTGGTCAACCGCTTAACGCAGTCGCAGCCACAGGGTCAGGGTCTGCTTGAGCTAATCCGCCGGCAGTACCGGGATGGTCAGAGCATCCGTCGTTATCGCCATCTGATTGTGACCGGCAGGGACTCAACCGGGTATAAAAATGCGGTCAACGCCCTGCTCGACCGTAACCAGGTGAGTACGGCTTTTGGCAGTTATCTGAGTGTGGCCAGCGCCGTTGCCCCGTATGAGGTGCGTTCGCAGTACCGTAATCGCACGCTGACCCTGCGCGACCTGGGGGCTCCTGACGTAGCCCTGCAGGGGATAGGCTCCCAGCAGGTAGAATATAACTTCTCACTGAATGATTTCGGCTACCTGCCCGAAAATATTGATATGGTTCTGAATGCCAGATACAGCAGTATTGATCCGGAAGACCGTGGCATATTGAATGTGTATATCAACGACTTCCTGCAGTCCAGTCAGCGCCTGGATCAGAGTGGTTATCTGAGCCATCAGCTCCGTTTTCGGCGCGATCAGCTTCAACCCTTCAACACCATTACCGTTGAGTTCGTGTACTATCCTCCGCAGATGAGTTGTGAAAGCGTCACCGCCGACTTCTCTGCCCGCGTGGATACGCGGCAATCGGTGCTTAACGGTGGCAGGGAATATCAGCCGGAACCCTTATCGTTTCATCACTTCCCCACGGTTTTTTATCACCCTGAAACCACCCTGCTCATCGACCGTGCCCCGGCTCTCCGGACGTTGAATGCCGTGGCCCGAACCGTGGCTTTTCTGAATACCAACGTGCAGGAGCGGATGCTGCTGTTTCCGCGCATTTACTATCAAAACGAGGTGGATCGCCAATTCCTTCGTTCCCGCCCCGTAATAGGATTCGGCGTGGGCGGCAGTACATTAACCTCCCATTTCGATGGGGCTATGGTACGTTCCGGGGAGACCTTCCGGATTCAGTCAGAGGGTCTGGGTCGGGAGTTATTCGCTACAGCCGACACGGCCAACGTTGGCATCGCACAAATCTTCCTCGAAAATGCTCAGCCAGTACTATTGTTGACCGCAATGGGAGGGCGTTCACGTGCCGGCCACGAATATATCGCCTCGGTGATTTCCGATCAGCGTTTCCGCCTTACCAACAATCTGGGCATCGCCAACCATGAAACTCACCACTTGTTCAACATCAACGAATACACGGGAGTGACCGGAGGCGATGGCACCACTACCTGGCAATATTGGTTCGACCGTTTCGGGTTTGTGCTCTTACTGGCCGTCTTGTTGCTGCTGGTCTTTGGCTACCTGGCTATCCGGCGATCGGTACTGGAAGCCCGTAAACAGTTTCAGTGATGGCCCTATGAATGCAAGACCGTATACAGGCAGGCGCAACAACTATCCGTGCGATGCGGCTGTTAACCGATGCTGGATCAAGAGCAGCGTAAGCTATGGAGCAGTATCCTGCCCGCATCGCAGTCATCCGGAATCGCCCGGACAGGCGGAGGTCAGCCCACCGTCAGTGGCTATGCGGTCTGTAGTCATGATCGGGTTTGCTATAATTTTTACGCTGTTGAGCGCCGTTTCATCGCTGAAAGCCAGTGGATTTCCCAAACAGCCGGGCGAGGTCACCCTTATTCTGAATCATTACCGCTATCTGGCCTCCCGATTCTGGGATAATGACCTGAATCTGCAGCGCTACGGTTCGGACGGGTCGTACCGCAGTGCTACCACCAAACTGTTTGTGGAAGCGGGCATCGATGGAAACCTCACCCTGTTCGGTTCAGTTCCGTATGCCACTGCCGTCTACGAAGACGCATTTTCCAGAGCCGATACCCGCAGTTTTACCGATGCCGAGGTCGGGGCCCGGTACCGTATCCGCCGCGGACCGGACGCTGCGTACCACCTGAGTATACAGGGCATGGTTCTGGTACCCTTGTACCGCGATGGACTCAATCCGGTTCCGGGATACCGCAAACCCGGCCTGGATGCACGAATTATGCTGGCCGGGGGGTATGAACTGGCTGGTCGACCTGCATTCTATTCTGCTGATACCGGATTTCGTCTGTACCCCGGTTCCGACATCCTGCAATGGGTGTATACTCTGGCAGGCGGTCTTACGCTGGCTCCCCAATGGCAGCTGTTGTATGAGCTGAGCGGCACGGCCTCGCGCAGCAGCGGCAACGTTTTTACCCCCGAGAATATCCTGCTCAATACAGACTTCTTCTCTCACAAGGCCGGTATCGGGCTGATGTGGAAGCCGGTTGAACAATTCGGGGTTATCGGGACCTTCTACACCGACTATGCCGGTCGACAGTCAGCCCTGGGCAGGGCATTTAACCTGAGTTTACTGGTATTTATTTAACCATGGATATTCAATACCGAGGCGATATTTACCAGTTTCTGGTTGCCAACGAGCTGGTTGGCGAATATCAGCTGGAGCAAATACGCTTCACGGCCGATTTTCATGATATTTCCCCGATAAAATCGGTTTTAAACTATGGTTTTGCCGTTCGCAAGGACTATGAATTCAAGCTCAAAGAGGCCGAAGACATCACGTTTACGGATGTCAGGAGCATAGAATTTGAAACACCTCTCACCGAGCTGTTTGACATTCAATGGCTGAACCGTAGGGTAGTGGCACCCCTGCGCACGCACGGCGGCAAGATTACCGTTGCCATGTGCGATCCCTTCGACTACGACTCATTGCTGGAGATTGAGCGTATCAGCGGACTCAAAGCCGATCCCGTATACGCCTCTGACCTGGATGTAATGTGGGTTATGCATAAACACTACGGCATTCCCAACGTTAAACGAGCCGTTTTTGAGCTGGCCGACAAAGACCGGGAGCGCTCGGCCCTTATCTCCTTCACCGAAACACAGCTGCTGATCATTTTTCTGCTTATAGCGGCAACCATCGTGCTGCTCTTTTTCTTTCCGGTAGCCACCATTGTGACCGTGAATGCAGCCATTGGTCTGATTTTTTTCGGATCGGTGTTCTTTAAATTTTTGCTGGCGTTACTGGGCAGCCAGGTCGAAACCAAAACTGTTGTCACCCGCGATGAAGTGCTGGCCCTCAATGAAGACGAGCTCCCCACCTACACCATCCAGCTCCCCGTATACAAAGAAAGTGAGGTGGTAACCAAGCTGGTCGGGAATATCAAGAACATTGATTACCCACGCCACCTCCTGGATGTCAAGCTGCTGGTGGAGGAAGATGACGATGTTACCCTGGATGCATTGCGTAATCTGGACATTCCGGGCGTATTTGAACCCCTGATTATACCTCATCATCAGCCTAAGACGAAACCCAAGGCCTGCAACTACGGGTTATATTACACCAGGGCTCAGATGCTGACCATTTACGATGCCGAAGATATCCCGGACAGTGATCAGCTGAAACGTGCCGTGGCCCTGTTTGCCAAGCTTCCCGAGGAGTACGTCATTATTCAGTGCTGTCTGAATTATTATAATCGGGGCGAAAATGCCCTTACCCGCATGTTCACCATGGAGTATTCCGGATGGTTCGATTACATGCTGCCCGGGCTCCATATGCTCAAAGTTCCCATCCCCCTGGGGGGTACCAGTAACCATTTCAAGTTTGACACCCTGATGGAACTGGGCGGGTGGGATCCGTTCAATGTAACCGAAGACGCCGACCTGGGCATACGGACCTATGCACGCGGGTATAAGGTAGGGGTGCTGGATTCCACTACCTACGAGGAGGCCAACAAGGCGCCCGGCAACTGGATACGGCAACGCTCGCGCTGGATCAAGGGATACATGCAGACCTGGCTGGTACACATGCGCCACCCCGTTGAACTCATCCGGACCATTGGCTGGAAAGGGTTCTTCGGCTTTCAGCTGTTTATCGGTGGTACCTTCATGACGTTTCTGCTGTACCCCATCCTGTTGGCCCTGTTTATCATCTACCTGGTATTCACCCCGGACTTTTATGGCCTGTTTTTTCCCGATTTCGTGATGGGGATCTCCATTATCAACCTCATGCTGGGCAATGCTCTGATTATCTACGTGAACATGATGGCTGTTTTCAAGCGGAAATACTTCGACCTGATTTTCTTCGCCCTGTTCAACCCTGTGTACTGGCTCATGCACTCCATCAGCGCCTACAAGGGGCTATGGCAGCTGATTACCCGTCCGTTCTATTGGGAAAAAACCACACACGGACTCACCTCGCACAAAACTCCCAAGCAATGAAATACAGCGCCTTAACAGGAAGTATACTTGCGATGGTACTGGCGGCTGTGTATGTCAACCTGGGATGGTGGATGCAGCAGGAGGGGTTTTTCAGTTCGGAGGCCCTTTTCTATGTGGCCAAGGCCGATATGTTTTATTCCGGAATTGTACCCCGGCTGGCTGTATTCGGGGTCACCTTTCCGCTGTTGCCGTTCCAGGCGGTACTGGTACTATTCCCCCTTACCGGACTGTTTACCCCCGTGGTTGCGTCCGCTCTGGGGATGGCCTTTTTATTCCGGTTTCTGTGGTCAGTTGCCGAAAAACGCGGGATGGAATGGGGCTGGAAGCTGGGTTTACTTGTAATATTTCTGGCCAATCCCGGATTTTTATATGCCGCCATGTCTGGTCAAAGCATTTACCTGCTGCTCATCTTTTTCAGTGGCTTTCTGTACTACATGCTTACCTATCTGGATGAGCCTTCTACCTTTTCCATAGCCATGGCAGGCGTTTTCTACACCGGAATTATTTTTGTGCAATTCAGCTATGTCTGGATTTTCGTGTTCATACTGCCGGTTCTGCTGTTGATATCCCTGCGAGGCGTGGAGGTGGAGTCGGTCCGGAATCAGCTGACCCTGGAAATACTCTTTGACGACAGCTACCGACGAAACCTGTTCGTGCGCAAGGTGCTGGCAACGTCTTTTCTTTTACTGATTCTGCCCGCTGGCGCACTGGCATTGTATATGTACTACAATCACCTTTTTGCCGGCTACAGTATGTTCTTCCTGAACAGTGCCTCGGTAAATGCGGAGCTTATCTCAAGCCGCTCCATTGAGTCGGTTCCCGGAATTCAGCAGTATTACTTTTTCTCTTTGTCGAATCTCGATTTTGCTTTGCTCCTGCTCACGGCGGTCCCCTTCGCAACCCTGTTGCTGATCACCAGTCTGAAAGATCCGCTGAAGGTGTACATTCTGTCAATACCGCTGCTGATTGTCTTTTTCCATCTGAGTCGGGAGAACATCGCCATTGTCAACATGCCTTTATTTATGCTCGTCGGGATATCCGTTATTACGGCGGCGCCCATGATGCAACAGCAGTATGTATCACGCAGGAATATTGGACGTATCTTTCTGCTACTCAGTCTTCTTTCGGTTTATTTCAACTATACCTATATGGCCAGCTCCACCCATACCTCTGAGCGTGAATTTGTTCAGGTGGCTTTGGGTGGAGGCGTATCAGGGACAACGCTTGCGGATCAGGAAGTGGCCCGCTGGCTTCGCAGCCACACCGGAACAGATAAGCGGGTGATGGCCGATGACGCTACAACCTACAGAGTTATTGCTTTTCACGGCAGGTCGGAGGAGTTTGTATTGCCGATGGAAAACGATTTTATTACCTATTTATCGAATCCCGAGATGGCCTCTTATATCCTGGTTCCAGCCGCAGAGAATATGTTTCGACGCTTTGATTTGCTCTACAATCAGTTGAGCGCTGTGCAGGACGGGGCTTTGAGCGGCGCTTATACCGAGGTCTTCCGAAATGATGCCTGGGTGGTATTTGCTACAAATTCTGAGTGGTCGGTACGAGGTCAGAGAGCCTGGTAAGTCGTCAGGCTGACGTTGTGAATTTAGTGATAATTTCATCGATTTTGGCAACACGATAGGGTTTGAGCACGACATCGGTGATGCCACTGGATATGTTCCGTTCGTCTTTTACAGCGTCATTATCAGCTGTCACAGCTACAATCGGAACCGTTTCCATTCCGGGTATTTTCCTGATCCGGCGGGTTGTTTCGAATCCGTCCATAAGGGGCATGTTCACATCCATAAAGATGAGGTCAACCTTTTCCTCCTCGAGGATTTTGAGTGCCTGAAATCCGTCCCAGGCAGTCAATACCTCATGGCCTTTGAGCTTGGTCATTGCAGTTAGAACGCGTACGTTCACCCGATCATCTTCAACAATCAGAATTCTCATGTTTACCTTTAATTATGGCATAACTCAACCAGACACAACACTGGAAATATTCCCGTCCCCGGATAAATTTTATGGTATTTCCAGTCACACAGCAGGAAAGCCGGAAGAACACAGAACGCATCTTACACCGGCAGGTTGTCAACCCCTGTTTAGTGTAGACAGTTAAACTGTTATGGCATTTTTTTTGATACAAGGCAGTATCTGCTGATACTACCAGTATAAAATATTTTTTCACAACAAATTAAATGTAAGTAATCTGAAAACCGGTAAACAATTACAATAAATTAATGTAAAGTTTAGCGTAATACGTTTTAAAAAAGTCGGGCAGCGTAACGGGGCAGAGCACACAGCTGTATGACGGTATGCGGTGGTCAAAGGGGTGTTAAGTCCACCTCATGAGGGCCCGGCGTGGTTAATCTTCAGAAGGGTATGAGATGGTCAAAGGGGGCCGATACCTGTCACTGTGCTTGCGAGCGCATTGTCACGGACCGCCCTCTCCCTGCCCGGTCATTGATAGAGATCAGGCAGATCATTTTCAAGCCAGATCATCGGGTGGGACACGAACTTGATGAAGTCACCGGTTGCCGGATGACCGGGGTACGGAACGTAGAAATGGTCGGCCCGACTGTCACTATTATTGGCGTTACGCCAGACCAGTACCCAGGCTATTCTGCGGGTTACCTCGTTATGGTCAATTGCACGCAGCAGTTGGTTGGTATACCAGGTCGTATCCGAAAGCATGGTATATTCGCCGGTCTCCGTCAGGGCCGGGATTTTGCCTCGTTTCTCGGCTTCCGTCACCAGCCATTCCAGGTGGGCTGCCATGCGTTCAACGCCGTCTTCATCGCCATAGCCACCCCAGGTTGTATAGTAATCATCGAAACCCAGCACATCGGTGTAGGCATCGCCGGGGTACCACTCCCAGTACTGCTCCGGGCTCACCAGCTCGCTCAGCGAGTTCGGTGAGTAAGCCCACAAAATATGATTAAGCTGGTGTACATCGCGCAGGTAGGTCACGGTAAACCGGTAAAGCTCTTTATATGCCTCCGGCGAGGTGTGTGGCGAACCCCACCAGAACCAGGATCCGTTCATTTCGTGCCAGGGTCGAAGAATGATGGGTATGGGATGAGGCCCTGCTGTGGGAGTTGTTGCAGGTACGATGTCGGTTGAACGACCGGCATCGGAATATCCGGGTTGCAGGGTTGCGGCTTGCGCAGTTGAGGCGTGCTGAAGATTGGTAATGGTGTCGGCGGGCATGCCGGATGACGAACCATCGGTTTCCCAAAAATCAGGGTTGGTTCTTTGTACTTCGATGTCACCAGGGGCAGTTGTCAGTTCACGGATGAAATCGGCCGCCTTGTCCAGATTCCGAAGCAGGATGTGGTGATGGCTTCCGCCGGGGAGTATGTTGTGTACGGGTCTTTCCCCGGGGGCAACGTCCCAGGCATCACCGCCGGTCAGGGGATTATCCATGTGCCAGCTCAGCGTACTGACCCCGCCCCGGGCGTGTACTTCGCGGATGAAGTGCTGCATCTGCTCGAAGGCTATCCCATCCAGGTTGGTCGCACCGCCTCGTTCAATGCCGCCCAGGTCCCATCCGTACACGGCCGGGTATGAACCTGCAACCTCGAGTACGTCCGACCTGCCTGCCTCGTTCATCCAGTAGACCCCGTAGGCCAGAGCGTCCTGGTGGCCAAAAAGGGTGTTACTAATGCGTACCTGGTTCAGGTTGCGGAAAAGAGCCTTTGTTTGCGTTGTGGCGAGGGGGTCGGAGGGCGAGATTAGCATGGTTGCGGAATCCGGATCTGTTGCGCTGACCGTTGCCGGTGCACCTGCCGTTCCATGCTTGTCGCTATACGACTCGTGGGTAGATTCGCCGGCCTCTCTGCTGACCGTCGCCTGACCCTGCCAGGACGGCGACCGGTCCGACGGGCTGCATCCGCTCAGCAGTATCCAAACCACCAGACCAAGCCTGCCCATGGTGCGCGGCGCGAAGGTCCAAAACCGCCTGCATCCGCTCAGCAGTATCCAAACCACCAGACCAAGCCTGCCCGTGGTGCGCGGCGCGAAGGTCCAAAACCGCCTGCATCCATAGAGTCGGTTGTATTCTTTCATTAGTAGAATCATCGGGTAGTTTACGCTCTACAATTTTGACGGTCGGTCCATTGTGAGTTTAAAATACATTATAACCAAAATGAGGAGCAGTGTAACCGCATTGGCCAGAATAATTGGCAGTTCACCCAATCTGATGCCGTAAATCAGCCACATGGTTACCCCAAAGGCGAGAATGGAGAACATACGCAGCGACAAATCCTTCGCCGACTTAGCCTTCCAGGTTTTGATTACCTGCGGTAAAAACGCAATGGTGGTGCATACAGCAGCCAGCATTCCGATGAGCGTTGTGAACGTGAATTCCATGAAGTATCGTAAATGGTGAAAACACAAGTTACCGTATTTTCAAGGTGAAAACATGCGTGATGGATTTTGAAAAAACATCGCGCACAATCAGCGCGCAGAAATCGGGTTGATTCAGCGTATTCAAACCGTGGTTACCTGCTGTAGTGATGATCCGGCGAATATCCGGAGCAGTCTCCGCGATGAGTGGGAGCGGAGTTGTTAATTAAAATAAGACCGAGTAGAAATTGACTATTCGAATACCAGGAATGAACTCGTTGTATCTTTTCCAAAGGCGAGAATCTCCTCATGGTGTCTCAGAAGAATGGATAAGATTTCTTCTGTGCTGCAATTCCCTTTCTTGACCCAGATAAACTTTGGCGGATGTCCGTAAACAAAACTTCGCTGATGAAAATCAGAATCCTTAGACACAATGGCGAATCCTTCCTGTCTGGCATAATCCCAAATAGCGGTATCGGAAGCATTATCCAGACCGATTTCAAGTACATGCACGGATTCCGGAAATTGAAGACTCACCTTTTCAACGATTCGGTGAGAGATATTTTGGTCGAACAGCAGTTTCAAGCCGATATTTTGGTCAGTTCCCGTTCACGGTTCGCTGCAAAAGCAATACAAGCGCGGATGTCATCTGCGGTGAGTTGTGGAAAATCGACCAGGATTTCCTCAGCAGACATACCGGAGGCCAAATATTCCAGAACGTCATACACAGTTATTCTCATGCCTCGAATACAAGGCTTACCACCACGCTTGTCCGCCTCAATAGTAATGTATTTTTTGTAATCCATACGTGTAATATAGTCTGAGATGATACCTTATACAAGCAACGCTCAAGTGGCCGGTATAATTGGCAGTTCACCCAATCTGATCCCGTAAATCAGCCACATGGTTACCCCAAAGGCGAGAATGGAGAACATACGCAGCGACAAATCCTTCGCCGACTTAGCCTTCCAGGTTTTGATTACCTGCGGTAAAAACGCAATGGTGGTGCATACAGCAGCCAGCATTCCGATGAGCGTTGTGAACGTGAATTCCATGAAGTATCGTAAATGGTGAAAACACAAGTTACCGTATTTTCAAGGTGAAAACATGCGTGATGGATTTTGAAAAAACATCGCGCACAATCAGCGCGCAGAAATCGGGTTGGTTCAGAATATTCAATCCGTGTTTACCTACTACAATGATGATCCGGCGAATATCCGGAACAGTCCCGAGATGGGAGGGGGCGGACTCATGGACATCGGGTGTTACTGTATTTCGTTGTCCCGTTTTCTGTACGGTGAAGAGCCCAATAGTGTCAGTGGCAGGATGGATATATTGCCAGAGCTGGGGGTTGACTGGAAGGCTTCCGGGATCCTCACTTTTGGTGACAAGACGGCCACCTTCACCTGTTCAACCCGTCTGCAAAACTATCAACGCGTTGTTATTTTCGGCACCGGGGGTGTGATTGAGCTGGAAAGGCCATTCAACCCGCCGCCGGATCAACCGATGCACATCCACATCACCAAAAACGGGGTGCGTAAAACCCTGGTAACCGAGGCTGTGGACCAGTACCGGCTTCAGGTCGATGCATTCTGCCGTTCAATCCTGGATAACACGCCGGTGCCAACTCCACTGGAAGATGCCCTTGCCAATATGAAGGTTATAGATGCTATGTTCAAAAGTAGTAAGGCACACACTGTGTAGACCCCGTGTGTACCCCGGACGAACACGACCTATTTAAACGAAAAAACCCCGCACCCGTAAGTTATTGGGATGCAGGGCTTTATCAAGTACACCCGCCAAGATTCGAACAATCTAAGCATCTTATAGTCAAAAATGCCAAAACCCTACGCTATTATGCTTATAAAGCCAATTGTTGTTTTAAATAAGCATATCTTAACACAGGATAATGTATATTTTGTTGGTACCTACGTTGGTACCTATTCCGAAACAGCAATCTATACTGAAAATCATGTACAATGGTATCACATTCAGGCTTTTCTTGCTTAAGCGTAAACGCAAAAGCAATGGTGAAATGCCGGTCTATTTGCGCATAACAAAAGACAGGAAGTACAGAATTGTTTCAACTGGTGTTTCTGTACCTGAAAAGCAATGGAATGAATCCAGTCAAACAGTACGCAAAAGCCACCCCCGGCACAGCAGTATCAATGCCCGGCTTGATGATATCCTTGCGACAGCAAAAGAAACGGTCTGGGATATGCCTGATGAAAAGAAAAGCATCACGGAAGTGAAAAGTGCACTTTCAGCATCCGGTACGGCCCTCGATTTTTTCGGGTACGCTAATGCCTTCTGCGATTCCCTGATTCAAAGCAAGCGGATATCAGCCTATAAAAACACGAAGGTAACTTTGCGATTCTTTACCAGCTATTTGGGTAAGGGGTATGTGCCTTTTGATGAAATTACAGCCGACACATTGCACGGCTTTCAGAACTTCTTACAGGAGCCCCGAATGATAACCGTGAACGGTGAAAAAGTTAAGAAGCACGGCAATAAAGCCAATACGGTTTACAATCACTTCAAGAACCTGAAGCGTATTTTTAAACAAGCTCTTCTGGATGACGTGATCAACACGAACCCATTCCTGAAATTCAAGCCTATACAGAAGCAGCGCACCGACAAAGCCCGGCTATCCTATAAGCAGGTCCAGGGGATTGAAACTCTTGATTTACCACCTGGTTCATGGCTTGATGTTACACGGGATGCCTTCATGTTTAGTTTCTACAACGCCGGTATCCGCTTTGGAGATATTGCACGGCTTCAATGGAAGCATATTATAGACGGTCGATTGAAATACAACATGAGCAAAACAGGCACCGGTAAGAATATCCACCTACTAAAACCAGCCCTTACCATACTGGACAAGTACAGACCGGTAACCCCGGACAAAGAAGAGTTTCTGTTTCCTATCCTTGATGCCGGGCTTGATTACTCGGATGAAGTATTTCTGAAGGCACAGATATCCAGCAAGAATGTAATCGTAAACAGGAACCTAAAAATACTGGCAGGGCTGGCAGGGATTGAAGAAAACGTATCCTTTCATGTTGCCCGGCATAGCTTCGCAGACTATGCACGTACTTCAGGTATGGATATTTACAATATCAGCAAAGCGTTGGGCCATGCCGATATCACAATTACGCAGGCGTACCTCAAGAGCTTCGATGAGACAAGCCTCGATACTGAAATGGAGAAGTTATTCAACAACGGATTGTGATTATGCCATATTCTGAACTATACGACAAAAAACTTGAACAGGATTTAAGGAGCCTTCTTAGTAATATCAAACCCGATTATCCTGTCCAAATCTTCCTACAAGATGCCAGATACCAACTTGTAGCTCTTAATACATTCGAAAGTGATGTTGTTAGCCAAATACTGGAATGGGCTGAATCAGTTTTAGATATCATCCAAGTGTCCTTTAGCGCCAACCAAGTTAACTTTGAATACGCAAATAAGAGAATTAAAAGCTCCGTTTCGGTTACTGCTGTGGAATCAGTTACAGCCGCTCTTATAGAAGACCGTCTTTTTGGAAGTGATAAATTAAAAGACTTGGGAGTTTATGGAAATGATTACCATAAGGTAATATTCAATCTTATTTGGCCAGCGCTACCGGATGATCTGACTGACCACAGCTTAGTCTACTTTATAGAAGCACATAAATTAAAGCTAAAGGTCTTAAAAAAGGCTACTGAGCTACCACCCGGCGAAAAACGGATAACTGAAATCATTAAAAACGTCATTGATTCACACTATTGTAGGAACCCAGACTGGCTAAAAGTTTTCTTAACCGAATACGGTAAACAGAAACAAGAGGAGGGCAAAAGGAGTTGGATTACTTCAGATAAGAAGGATGCTCTATTCAGAAAGAGTGTATTAAATAGTTTAGATTTCAAGGAAATGGAGACTATAAAGAAAAATGAGGCAGCGAACAGTACATACAAATCATGGATGAAATGGTATGACGTTGAAGAAAGTAAGTACGAAAAAAATAACAGCTGACATATATTTTGCACTATTTTACATATTGGTAAGTTCTTTTAAGATGATAAAAGTTTGAACTTGGTGAAATAAGCCATAGCCCTGTATAAGTTTTGGTAAAACAGAATCCAAAACTAACGCTATTCGATATGCAAGCTTATATTCCCACAAAATCTGAACTCGATTCAGTTGTATCACAAGCTGTTGAACGGGCAATGCGGCAACTCGTTCCTGAACTTATCCACAAGGCTACGCGGAAAGAATACTTTACGAAACAAGAGGTTAAAGAACTTACCGGTTGGAGTGATGGATCGCTACAACACCTTCGTGATACCAGGCAAATCCCATTTGTGAAGCATGGAAAAAAAATCCTCTACCCTTATGATGGTATGATGGAGTTTTTTGAAAAATGTCACATCAAACCGATTAGGTAAGCGGCCAATCAAGGAAGACACACAAGATTGAGCCACTTAATCAAAGTACAAGGAGGTTTTGATGACTGGATGGATAAAGCTTCAACGGTCAATAATAGAATGGGAGTGGTACGATGACATACCAGTTAAGGTACTGTTTATCCATCTACTCCTTACGTGCAACCATAAACCACAAAAATGGAGAGGCTTGCATATTGATAGGGGACAACTTTACACCTCTATTGCTCACCTTGCCAAAGATACCTCACTATCAATCAAACAAGTTAGGCGAGCACTCGAGAAACTTGAGTTAACTGGTGAAGTGCGTAAAGAAGAGGCAAAAGGAAGGGCAAGTAAAGGCACCCTATTAACAGTTTGTAATTACAACACTTACCAAGGCGAGCATACCGCAGAGGGCAAGCAAAAGAGCTTTGAAGCGGCTGTAAATGGGCTGTATGAGGTCAGTCAAAGGGCAACTAACAATAATGATAATAATGTAATACATACACAGTCCGAAGACACAGTCTCTGGGGCAATCCTGCAAGCTCCAACATCCACAGATGGGCTACACATACCAACCATACAGCAGTGCATAGAAGTTGCTAAAATGCACGGCCATGAGCCTGGTTATGGGGAGTCTTACTTCTACATGCGTGACTCAAAATCTTGGACTGTTCTCAGGGGCAAAGGACCGAACGCACAGTTTACGAATATTCGCAACTGGCGTAGTGACTATGTCAATTGCTACAATCAAGGGATTCTCAAGTTAAGTACCGAGGGAAAAAAGAAGGGAGGAGTAATTGATGAAGGCTCTTGGTAATCCCGTCCATAGTGACCATGTGCCTCCGTTTAACGAAGAGCTCGAGTTCTATGTTCTAATGGGGTGTATGTTATCCGATTCGGTTGCAGAATTAGTGATGATATCGACCGGGGAGAATCACTTTTTCGATACAAGAAATAAAGCTCTATATAAAGCTATTCGTCGCGCCTGGGATACGAATAAAAACTGTGACATGACTTTGGTAGTTGCCAACTTGAGAGAAGACGAAACGTTGGATTCAGTTGGTGGATCAGCTTACCTCGAGAAATCTCTAACCTTGGGCATACACGATGGTATAGTAGAACAAAGTTTGTATCAATTACAAGGGCAGTACCTGAGAAGGGAGGTAGTCTACAAAACAGCGGAACTGTCCGTAAAGGCCCGAGAGATGGACGGTTACGACGCGGTTGATGCTTTAGCGACAATGATATCTTCTATCAATAGTAGCTCCACACATCACGTGGCTGAAAGAGGTGATTTAATGTTGAAACGACTAAGAAGTGCCCCACTATCACCAAAACTTCTTCTTGGTATACCAAGGCTTGACGAGGGAATATATCGCGATTGTGGATTATACCGAGGGCAAGTAGAAATCACGATTGCTGATAGCTCTCATGGCAAAACAACTTACGCCATGTTCAAAGCAATACAGCTGCTTAAGCAGGGCTACCGAGTAGCGTGGTTTCAACTTGAAGATAGTCCAAGAAAAACACTTGAACGAATTGAAATTGTAGATTCGGGATTACTTCTAAACTTTTATATAACATCCAGAAATCGAGAGATAGAAGACACAAAGCGTGAAATACGTGTTTTAAAGCGAAAGTATGAAATAGACTATGTGGTGATTGACTACATACAAAATGTCGAGTCAAAGAATCAGAAGTTGCGGCATGAGGTTACCGAGTACGTGAGCAAAGAACTAACCAAACTTATGGAAGAGCTGCAGATAGTCGGACACCTTCTATCACAGGTTACCATTGACACCAGATTGAGAAAAGGTTGGCAACTGGAACCAAGATTGAATGACGTGAGGCAAAGTCAACAGATAAAGCAGGATGCACACTTAATGACATCTGTTTTTCGACCATTTGTAATAGCAGATTTGATCGATACTGGGAACGATGCCGCGCTGGACTGGAATGGCAATCGAATTGACAAAAGGTCAGTATACATCAAGCAGCAAAAGGTCAGAGATGGTGAACTTCAACACAGACGGCTCCACATGATTCACAAGGACATGGGGCTCGTAATTGCGAATTAGAACCTGAACCTAAAAACTATAGTCGAAGAATGGAAAACATTGAACAAAAATTAGCAGTAGTTACAAACTACAAAAGACCTGCAATTATAAAGGGTTTGGGGAAGAAAAGCGGAGATAAATTATTAGCTAACCATTTATGGGAACGACTGTATCTGAGTTGGATAATTTATCGTGATATTGACAAACTCTCAAATCTTGCGCTATGGTTTAAAGGCAGACACCCGCAAAAAGAGTCGACATGTATCATACCAGTACTAATCCATTTCGAGCTACTCATGGGTTTAAATGTGATGACTGATACAGAATACAATAAGACGCTCGATACATTGATACCTCATGATGCCACAATAGACTTATGAGTATTGACCATACGAAAATCCACAATAATTGAATTACCGTAACGAAACGTAACTTTTGCATTGATTTGCAGAGCTGCATAACCATATAACGGATTTGTCTATGACGCCAAAAGAAAAGCAATTCATCCAGGAATACACGGTTGATTTTTGTGGGGCAAAGGCCGCTGAAAGGTCTGGTTACACCAAAAAACGAGCAAAGGTTACCGCTCACGAGCTTCTGCAGAAAAGAACCATTCGAGACGCCATCAATAAACGCCTTGATGAAATGTCGATGCAGTCTGAAGAGGCTACTGCGCGACTCTCAGATATTGCCAGAGCTTCACTACAGCCATTTCTGAAATTCGATACGAAGGGTAATTTTACCATCGATATTACTTCCGATGAAGCTCTCACGAAGCTGCATACCATAAAAAAACTCCGGCAACGGACCCGAACAACGCCGGACGGAGTAGTAATTCAGGAGGTGGAGATTGAGCTTCATGATGCCCTAAAAGCGTTGGATAGGATGCTGAAATTCCATGGAAAGTACGACGCGAATCACAAAGAAGATCTTGGGAATAGTCTTTCCTACCATCTCGACCGTGTCAACGAAGCTATTGCACGTAAAATAGCTTCAAGTACATCAGGGTCCAAATTTGCCAAGTATAAAGAATGATCAACGCTATGAATTCGAATTAGGTTAAGTTTTTTGTCCTTGCAAGCTTCGTATTGTTTTCCGAGATTGCCAAGGACTGCATTGGCTCTCCATCCTATGTGATCAGGTAATACTCTGCAGTCACTATATGTCATTAGCACCTGGACTGTCTCATTCATCAAGAGCATTCCACTAAGCTGCACCCACATAAAAGTACCGAGATGTTCAAGGTTAACGACCGCGTTCAAGAGATAGCTAATCCACAGAATAAAGGCATCATAGATGGAGTTCTCGGCGGGGATGGATCCAGCCAAATGGTCAGAATTACCTACACAGCAGGTCGTACCGGCACAAGTATGCTTCGCGCTGATGAACTCACTTTCCAGCAAGAAGAAACGGATCCATGGGCAAACCTCGGGAATTCCAGTTTCTACAGCTACAACGATTTTGTACTGAACACGATCTACCACAAGATCCAGAACACCGTTGATAATACCATCTCCAGCCTGAAAGCCTCAAAAACGCTATTCAAACCACACCAGTTTATTCCCCTGGTAAAGTTGCTCAACTACCAGCAAAAAAGACTGCTCATTGCCGATGAGGTTGGGCTCGGAAAAACCATCGAGGCTGGTCATATTCTGCTTGAACTCTATGCCAGAGGGCTCATATCAAAAGTGCTGGTTATTTGCACAAAGACCCTTATCCCGAAGTGGGAACAGGAAATGCAGGAAAAATTCGGATTTCCATTTCAGGAGTTTGATGCAAAGCAGCTAATTAAAACTTTCTCGCAACAGATGCCCCCGGATGAATTCTTCGGGGTAATTAACTATGACAAATTTTCTGCAAATAAAAATCTTCGAAAATTCACGAATGAACTGAATACACAATTTGATCTGATCATTTGTGATGAGGTTCAGGCGATACGAAATCGGGAAACCAAGCGATACAAAGCTATTGAGCCGCTCATCACCAACGCCAGTCATGTAGTGTTCCTTTCGGCTACTCCTATAAATAACAAGATTGACGACTTGTTCAATTTATTAAAACTCCTCGATCCCGTCCGGTATTTCAATAGTGAAAATTTTGAGAATGACGTCAGTATTAACAGACCGTTTATACGGGCCCAGAACGAACTAAGCAGGGGAGCCAATGCCCGTGATGTACTGGAAGAACTTCTTGACTCAACCGTAACAAAGAAGTTCTCCTACGGTGACTATTCACGACCTGAAACTGCTTTACTGAGCGATTTACTCAAAGATGATCCATTGTTTAATCGTGTCATTAGTCGTATGCAATCCGGCGATAGTTCCATTAAAAACAGGGTTCTTATTCAGAGAGATTTGGCCGAATTGAACTCCATCAACTACCTGTTCAGTCGAACTAAAAAGAAAGACGTTGAAGGGGTTTCAGCAATACGAAACCCATACAAGGCGTTGGTACGAATCACTCCGGAAGAAGCCGCCACAATGCAACGGGAAGAGCATGCATTGTATATGGAATATAACGCAGTAGCTGCCGACGATAAAAACCACCATAGCCGTACATTACCTATACTTACGCTATCCCGAACTATGGCCAGCTGTTTGCCAGCTTATCTGAAAAAACGAGGGAAAGGCTGGCCCCAAACAGATAGCAAATTCGATGAATTCAATAAAATCATCCAAGAGGTGGTCGTAAAGAAGCAGAACAAGATTATCGTCTTTGCCGAGTTCAAGGAAACGCTGTACTACCTCGCTCATCGCCTGCAAGACCAAGGCCTCAAAACAGCCGTCATTACCGGTGACAACCCCAAAGAGCGCTCCGCTCTGCTCAGTCAGTTTCAGCATGATGCTGAAACCCGCGTGTTACTGGCCTCCCGCGTAGGTACCGAGGGCATCGATTTACAATTCTGCGATGCCATGGTAAACTACGACTTGCCCTGGAACCCCATGGTCTTGGAACAGCGCATCGGTAGAATCGACCGTATCGGTCAGGAATCGGACATCATCCATATCTACAACATGGTAGTTCACGGGTCCATTGAGGAAGAGGTATACGACCGGCTTCTGATGAAAATCCGCATTTTCGAGGAAAGCATAGGCGTACTGGAAGCCATTCTGTCTGACGAAGGTGAGTCTAATCCCTTTGAAGAAATTGAAGCGCTGGAAAGAAAACTCTACAGCCAAAAACTGACCCCACAGCAGATTAAAGACCAGCTCGACCAACACGCAGCGGCATTAGTCAATCAGCGGGAGAATATAAAAGTACTTGAGACTGAATTGACCGATGCGATGGTGCAAGACCATTACTTCCGGGACGAAATCAACAAAATAGTTCAGAACGAACGATATGTAACCCCATCCAATCTGGTAAACTATGTTGAGGGACTCATCAGGCATGAATTTACCCAGATAAACATTGTTCATCGTTCCGACAGCGAAATGATATTACAGTTGGACAAACATGTCGTTGAACGACTGGAATACTACCTTAAAGATGTCACCCGTTCTGCCCCAACGCGTTTAAAACAGCAGCTTCAACTCATGCTGCACGATTTTCTCATAGAACTACACAGGCAAAAACAACTACACCTGTGCTTTGACAGTGAAAAAGCCTTTCATAACCGTACCCTGCATTATGTGAGTCCCTACCATCCACTGGTATACGCGGCCACGCAGGTGTTCAAAGACAAAGAAATAAATTTATACAACGCCTTCAATTTCAAGATCGAACGAGACGGCATACAGGATTTCACCCTCAACCATGGACTTTACCTCCTCGCATTAAACGAGCTGGAAATAGAAAAACAATGGTTAGGTCAACGGCGTACCCAGCAGCTTCTCATCCCCTTCGTCTCCGACCTGAACAGCGAGGAACCCGTCATACTTTCGGATGAAGATGCTGAAATGCTATTCAAGCACTGCCAAAGCAGCAAGCCCTCATTGAGTGACCCAATGCCTATACCGCCTGAAGCTGCCGATGCGCTACGTTACGCATCAGCCTTGGCTCTGGAAAAGAAACGCAAAGAAGTCGAACAGGAGGAACGTATCCGATTGGAATCCGCACGTGGGCGGTACGCTCGTCAATTCGAGGAGTTCTATGACTGGCAAATGGAGGTACGGGATAAGCGCATCATGCAAAAAGCCGGTATCGAGACCATTCTACGCGCTGAAATCGACAAGCTCCAAAAAGAGCTGGATGACAAAATGGCGTTATTGAAAGCATCCCAAATAAGTACCCGGATGAGCGAACGTATTGTAGCCCTCGTGGAGGTCGTATGAGCGGATCAACATTCCCCATATCAATAGGACTTGATTTCGGAACCTACCAGACGAAAGCCTGTGTGCGCTTCAAACGGGCAGCCAATATGCCGGCTGAGTATCACTTTGTTCCGCTGAATCCTCTGGCTGATGGCTTAGACGCCCACCTTTTGCCTTCCGTGATTTCCGAAACAGCAGACGAACACTTCATCTATGGACGTCAGCTCGATGATGCGCGTTTCACGTTCAGTTTCTTTAAAATAGCGTCTGCCGAAGACGAAGAGTTTAGACTTGACATCAAGGCTTCGCAACCCAAATACGACCCCAGCCGCTTTAAACCCTATACCCCCGAATTCCTGGCCGTTGTGTATCTGGCCGATGTCATCAGAAAGATAAAAGGGTATGTTGTCAACGATCTTAAACCTGGAAAGCAAAAAACGGAGCGGAAAGGTTTTTTAGCGCGATTTCAGGCATCTCAAGATGAGAGTCTTACCTATGAGTGGACCATACAGATGGGAGTGCCAACCGAGTATCAGCAGCGCTATAATGCACTGCGAAAGCGCAAGTTTCAGCAGATCCTCTACATGGCTTTAGAGCTGTCTGAAATTACCGGAATTGAAACATGGACTGCCGGGGAACTGCAGCTTGAGGTGGACCGCATATTCGAGAACCTGCTTACCGCTTTCAATCTCAAAAGTGTTCGTGAAGTCGATCAAAGCGACTGGAACGCACTTCTTGATACCAAACGTATTTCGGTTTTTCCGGAAACTGCAGCTGGATTACACTTCCTGGTAAGGACCAATAAACTAACCAAAGATAAATACTACCTCGCGCTGGATATCGGCGGAGGCAGTACGGATGTATCATTCTTCAAAGTAGAGGCAAACAACACATTCACCTACCTTGCCTCCAAATCGGTGATGGTTGCATCCAACGACATAGGTTTACAGATGTTCGGGTCTGATATGCGATTAACCGACCTTCGCGAGGAGTTGCTAAAAAACCTCAGCAAGCCCGGCATTCAACGAAGTAAAACCTACACGAAGGCCTTTAACTGGGTTCAACAGAATATCAACCGGCAGGTCTACCGGATGTTCAACAGTCAGGTATATTTTCGTTCACAAGAGCTTAAAGCCACAGCCATCTACAAAGACACCTATTGCTATATTTACGGAGGTGGAGCACTCATGCCCATTGCAGACCCGAATCCAGAACGCTATCTGCAACGGATACTCATTCATGATAACGGTGTACGCGACAGCTTCACGGCCGAACAAACACATGTACATGTGCAACCCATTCGAGAGTTACAGATATCCGAAAGCGTACACCCGACAACCTGGCAGCAAAAGATGGACTTTCTGATCGTTCCACTTGGCTTATCGCTGGCGATGTCAGACGAAATCACTACCAGGCTGACGGAAGACTTCTACCGCAAAGAAGACCTCAAAACACCAACCGGCTTGTTTGATGTCAGTGCGGCAAGGTGGGTGTAGTTCAGATCAATGCACCAAATTCAAAGTACGACTATTTAGTCGCATGTTAAGTCTGATATAGCGAACTTCCTCGGTACATACTTATTCTCAACTGCATCAATCACTATGAACTCCATTTCCCTTCACCAGCGTGTAACATCCGATTACCGCAGTTATATACAATCGTTCATCAATATAAAAGACCAACGCATTCGAGAGTTCGTTGAAAAAGAGTTTGAGTCAGAAGGACTTCTACCTGAACCATTAATTCAATTCAATCCGTCCTATAAAAAAGACGAAAGTGTCAGCGACCTAATAGCAAAAAGCATAATCCATCCTGACCTAAAGGCTATTTTTGGATCTTACAGCCTGTACAAACACCAGGTTGAAGCCATTAAAAATGGAGCCTCCCAGAAGGGATTTGTTGTCACTTCAGGTACAGGGTCAGGTAAGTCGTTAACCTATCTGGCAACCATATTTGACTACGTTTTAAAGAATACTGCTGATATATCCGGTACTTGTGCCATCTTAGTGTACCCTATGAATGCTCTTATTAACTCCCAAGAGGAGGAAATCATGAAGTATGAGCATAACTATTTATGGAGCAGACTGCCTGAACATCTCAAGGAACAGCATAAACGTGAACATCCAGACAATAGAGCAAAATCCACACAAAAATTACTCGATGAAATTCGAACTGTTTCTAAAGTTTCCTTTCCTATACGGTATGCGAAGTACACAGGGCAGGAAAAGGAAGCTCAACGTATCAGGGTTTCAGATGAAAAACCACATGTAATTTTAACGAATTACATGATGCTTGAACTCATCATGACACGCCACAAAGAGGAGTGGCTTCGTGGGTTGATGAGGACAAATCTGAAGTATCTTGTTTTTGACGAACTTCATACATACAGAGGCAGACAAGGCGCTGACGTCAGTATGTTGGTACGTCGATTACGTAACTTAGCGTCGAAAAAACTCATAGGCATCGGAACCTCTGCCACCATGGCTACCGACGGAACACTTGAGGACAGGAAGCTCGCTGTGGCAAAAGTGGCAGAAACAATATTTGGTGAGAGCTACACTACAAGCCAGATAATTGAAGAATATCTTGAAACGTATACTAATGCTAATATTGTTATTTCGCCAGAATCAGTCCTTAATGCGATAAGTGCGCCCCCGGACTTTTCGACATACCCTAAAAACCCATTCTGTGTTTGGTTAGAGAAGTACATCGCTCTGAATGAAATTGAGGCGGGCTATTATCAGCGTCGTAAACCACTAAAAATAACGCAGATAGCTTCGAAATTAGCTGAATACTGTCTCATTGATGACGTCGAAGCTCGCCAACATGTAGAGAATTTCTTAGAGAACCTCGAACAGCTAAATGAACATGGTGCTTCTTTATCACCCAGACGCTCTTTTCTGCCATTCCGTTTCCACCAATTCATCTCTCAAACCAGCACGGTATATGTGACCTTAGATACGCCAAATAAGAGAAGTCTTTCTTTACAGTCAGGCCGATACATCAAAGAAGCACAAGAAGATCGCTACATTTTCCCGGTACTTTTCAGTCGATATTCAGGTCACGAATTTATATGTGTTAAAAAGAATTACGAGGAAAATGTTCTGGAACCAAGGGAGCCAGACGAGCTTACCGTACATATCACAAAAGATGATCTCAAAGGTAACCGTGAGGAAGGAACAAAAAAGAAGCAACTTAGCCAGTCTGACCTATTTGAAGGATACATCCTTTTCGACCATGAAGGAGATGAACCTATTTGGGAGGATACTTATATACGTGAACTACCTGAAAGCTGGTGGAAAGAGGTTGGAGAAGAAGCTGTACTCGACAACTACTATGAGTTTCGTGTACCACAACCAATATACATGAATGCCAACGGTGGATTCTCCGACGAACCTTCAGACACCTTCACGATTAAAGCATGGTACGTACCTGCAAAACTCCTTTTTGACCCCACCTCAGGAGTTGTTTATACGCTCAAAACGAAAGAAAACACCAAGCTCATGCAGCTTGGCAATGAAGGCAGAAGCACGGCTACCACAATTACATCATTTAGTGTAATTCGGGAATTAATGCGGCAGCGGCAGTCTAAAGAAACCCAAAAACTGCTGAGCTTTACTGATAACCGTCAAGACGCATCTCTACAGGCCGGACATTTTAACGATTTCATTTCTACAGTCAGACTTCGCTCTGCTGTGTACTACACATTGAAAAATGCTCCTAAGCAGGCATTGAAGGTTCATGAGATTGCACAGCGGGTTTTCGAAGAACTTGATATCAAAGAAAACATGTATGCCAGGGAACCAAATGATGTGTTCCCTGACCCCGAAAACCAACGAGCAGTAGAGCTCTTTATTCTTACTCGGATACTACGAGATCTGAAACGAGGCTGGAGGTATAACCTTCCGAACCTCGAGCAGTCTGGCCTTTTGGAGGTCGATTATGACCGAATCGAAGAGTATGCTAAGTTGGACAAACAGTTTGAAAATATTGAGCCATTCAATGAAATGACCGCATCAGAACGGGCTCAACACCTTCGTCAGATACTCCATTACTTCAGAACCTCATACGCCCTGCAACATGAGATTCTCGACGACAAACGTGTTGATACCGAGTCATTTATGTCAGCAAAACTCGATGAAAGTAAATTTTGGTCCCCGGATAAAAATGAACGCACTGAAATCCCCCCGTACATGGTTTTCCAGAACCCGGGTAAACTTCAGCGTGGCATTTACACGGAGTCCATCGGCAATATGTCCTACCTTGGGAGGTATTTGCGAAAATTGCGCACACAGTATGGTTATGAAAAGTTAAAGCGCGATGAATACATCACATATTGTGAACTTGTGTGTCAGATGTTAAAAATGGGCAATTTTCTTACACGCAAAGAACTGACAGGTGACAAAGGAACCGTAGCCGGTTATCGACTACGAACCGATAACATACTGTGGCGCCTTGGAAACGAAGAAGAAGCCTGGGTTGACCGTGTACGCCTAACTTCCTACAAACCTACCGACGGTAAACCAAACAGCTTCTTCCAAGACCTCTATAAGCAGGACTTCAAAATTTTCGACAAGCAAATTATAGGTAGTGAACATACCGGTCAACTGAAATCAGAAGATCGAATTCTCCGAGAAGAAGCATTTCGAAGAGGTGAAATTTCAACCTTATTTTGCTCTCCAACCATGGAGCTTGGCATTGATATATCCGAGCTTAACATTGTGCATATGAGGAATGTCCCTCCAAGCCCGGCTAATTATGCACAACGCAGTGGTCGAGCAGGGAGGAGCGGCCAAACTGCAGTAGTGTTTACCTATTGTTCTAATCGATCTCCACACGACAGAAACTACTTCCAAAACCCCGAGCAAATGGTATCTGGAAGTGTAGTTCCCCCAAAAATTGACCTTATCAATGAGGAACTGGTTGCAACGCATCTAAATGCATTTATTCTCATGAAATTAGGTCTTACCGAGCTAAGTAACTCGGTTAAGTTCATCATCCAGGTTGAGGATAAAAAAACGCTCCCTGTTCGCCCTGAAATTCAAGGTTACATCAAAGACCAGCTTCAACATGCAGAAAAATGGGCGTACGAATTTGAGCAGGTAATAGCCTTTATGAAAGGCGAACTTGAGGACTCCGGCTGGTATAATCGCACATGGCTTTTAAACCGTGCCTCCAGGTTTTATGAGAACTTCAACGCCAGTTTCGACCGATGGCGAATCTTATTCTATAATGCAGAAACGGTTATTGCTAAAGCTCGTGCTATCCTGGATGACCCAACATTAAAGCAGGACAATCCAAAAGTGCGAGAAGCAAAACGCATGCATAACGCGGGCATGGAGCAACGAGCACTACTTTTGAACGATTCCAACAATTCTTTCGGTAACGATTCCGAGTTCTACATCTTTCGTTATCTCGCGTCAGAAGGTTTTCTACCGGGGTACAATTTTACCAGGCTACCTGTTCGCACTTTTGCCGGTCATAAATTCAAAAGTGAGGGTGAATATATTTCCAGGAGCCGATTTATTGCACTACGCGAGTTTGGTCCAGGCAACCTTATTTATCATAATGGCAATAAGTACCGGATTTACAGGGCTATGCTCACCGACGCAAGCACACAAATACGCTCTGCAAAAGTTTCCAAAGATACCGGCTACGTATTTCTTAACTATGACTCAACTGGTAAAGCAAACGGGAATAATGACTCAACAGCCGGCGGGAGGATGGATATGAGCACCAGTTTCAGTGGTAACGCAACTGGTAATAACGACCCTATCACCGGCGCTGCTCTTAATTCAACCGACAAAGTACAAGTGATGGGGAACCTGCTTGAACTGTCCGAGTCTGAAGCTATTCCACAAGAACGTATATCTTGTGAAGAAGAAGAGCGCACCTCAACAGGTTATGACATAGAACAGTACTTCAACTACCCAAAAGGTATGGAGTCAACAAAGCAGGCTGAAATAACGGTTGATGGTACTCCTATCTTAAATGCCATTTTTTGCCCGTCAACGCAGTTAGTCCAGATAAACCATAAGTGGCGAAGATCTAAAGATGAGCAAGGATTTATCATCCATAATGAAAGCGGGAAGTGGTTGAACAAAGCCGACCTTGAGAATGAAGAAACGCAGAAAAGTTCACGTGAAGTAAAGATTTTTGCACGCGATACAGCCGATACGTTATATCTACAGCCTGTAAAAGACCTTGGTCTTGAAGCGGATCAAGTTATTTCCCTTGCATACGCACTTAAACGTGGAGTTGAAACCGTATTTCAGGTTGAAGAAAGTGAGATAGGAGTATGGATAATGGGAAAGAAAGAAGAACCCAATATCATGATTTACGAGTCTGCTGAGGGTAGTCTCGGTATTGTTTCACAGCTCATACTCACACCGTCACGTCTCATGGAGGTGTATAAAGCTGCATACCGAGCCATGCATTTCGATCCTGAAACCCTTGAAGATACACGACCAGACCTGCCTAAGGCAACCTACGACGACTTGCTATCATATTACAATCAGCCTCATCATGATAAACTCGATCGCCATGGTATTAAGTCGGCTTTAGAACAGCTCATGATGAGTAAACTTGACGTCATGGGTAAAAGGGGAAACCGAAACGATCAGTACAAATACCTGATGGAGATGTACGATAAATCATCCGCTACAGAGCGCCCTCTCATCCAGTATCTGTATACGAATGACTTTCAACTACCTGATCGGGCTCAAGTGAACATGCCAGACTTCTACATTAATGTGGATTTCATATTCGATACTAAACAGGGTCCGGTTTTGTTGTTCTGTGATGGCAGTGTCCACAACCAAGGGCACGTGAAAGACGATGATGCAAAAAAACGCGGCTTACTAATTGACGCAGGATATGACGTAATAACTTGGTATTTCGACGAAATTTCTGGGCAAAATATTAACGAATCCATACGTGAGTTGATTGAAAAACGTAAGGACGTATTCCGAAAACTATGAGCAACACTACTACGTATTCCCCGGGAAAACTTGTCCGTTATCGCGACCGAAGATGGATTGTCTTACCCTCTCAGGATGATGAAATCACCCTTCTGAAACCGCTTGGTGGTTCAGACTATGAAATCACGGGTGTTCACAGCGCCGTTAACTTCGATGGAGAAAAAATTGAGGAAGATTCATTCCCACTACCAACGGCAAACGAGATTGGTGCTTTTGAAACGGCTAAGCTGTTATTCGACGCATCACGACTATCATTTCGTCACGCCAGCGGACCATTTCGATGCATGGGTAAGCTCTCTTTTCGTCCACGCTCTTATCAGATTGTACCCCTTGTATTAGCACTCAAGCAAGATGTTACCCGTCTTTTGATTGCGGATGACGTCGGTATCGGTAAGACCGTTGAAGCCTTGATTATACTCAAGGAACTGATTGAGCGCGGTGAGATTCGCAATTTTGCGGTGATTTGTCCGCCCCACCTATGTGAACAGTGGCAGGGTGAACTTCAAGATAAGCTCGATATCCAGGCCGAAATCATCCGATCAAGTACAGCAGCAGCATTAGACCGAAAACTTCCCGATGATAAAAGCATCTTTTATCACCTGCCCTATCAGGTAATCTCTATAGACTACCTTAAGTCCGACAAAAGAAAAGCATTATTCTTGAATGACTGTCCGGATCTGGTCATTGTGGATGAAGCGCATACCTGTGCACTCCCAGCCGGTGCAAAATCCAAGTCGCAGCAGCTCCGTCATTCCTTGCTCTATGACATTTCGAAGGATCCAAGCAAGCACATGGTATTTCTTACCGCGACTCCACACTCAGGTAAAGACGAAGAGTTCATCTCACTGCTCAACCTGTTAAACCGAGATTTTGGCAGCTATCAATTTGAATCGATTGACCAAAATCAACGCCGGAAAATTGCTCGCTATTTCATCCAGAGGAAACGTGAGAATATAAAACGGTGGCTGGGTGAAGACACTCCATTTCCCGAACGTGATGCAAAAGAGATACCCTATCAATTGAGCATGAATTACCAACTGTTCTATGAAGATATCCTACAGTTTGCACGTGGTATTTCACGCGATGATGGGAATAAGCGAACCACAAGAATACGTTACTGGGCTGCCTTGGCACTTCTAAGGGGTATTATGTCGAGTCCTCAAGCTGGTCTTGAAATGCTTCAAAACAGACAACAACGGTTACTCGAAGACGACGAAATTAAGGCCGCGGAAGCCATCAAAAACCCTGTTCTGTTTGAGGATGAAGGGGAGTCCGACTTCACACAAAGTGAACTTCTTGATAATGCAGAACTAAATAAAGACCAGATATCGGAATTAAAGCGCTTGGCTGCAGAGCTGGACAAACTGAAAGGTATAAAGGAAGATCAAAAGATTGCCAGAGCAGTCAAGCAGCTAAAGGAATGGCTCAAGGAGGGACACCAACCTATCGTATTCTGTAAATACATCGCTACAGCCCAATATGTTGGTGAAATACTCAAATCCGAACTCCCAAAAAAAGTGGATGTTCGAATTGTTACCTCCGAGCTGGCTGATGAACAGAGGAAAGAGCAGGTTTCCTTGATGGGAGCCTCGGAACAACGCGTTCTGGTAGCAACAGACTGCCTAAGTGAAGGGATTAACTTACAAGAGCACTTCACAGCGGTTTTACACTACGATCTTCCCTGGAACCCTAATAGGTTGGAACAACGTGAAGGACGAGTAGATCGTTACGGCCAAACCGGTGTCCCTGGAGCTGAAAAAAACGAAGTAAAGGCCTATCTGCTTTGGGGTGAAGACAATCCTATTGATAGCATTGTGTTAAAAGTACTCATCCGCAAGGTTCGTGAAATACAACGAGCAACCGGCGTTAGCATTCATATTGGTGAACAAGGCGAGTCTATTATGGACTCCGTACTCAAAGAAGTTTTACTCGGACAAAAGACTGATGCCAATGCGCAACAGATGTCAATATTTGCCGAGGAACATTTCACGAAAGAACTGGAAGCTGCGCGGGCAAAAGCGGAAACCCTTCGCTCTATTTTCGCTCAAGAAAGTGTAGATCGAGAGGAGATTAAAAAAAATCTGCTCGAAATAGATGAGGCTATCGGTGATGTACAGACGGTTGAAAGTTTCGTCACTCGATGTATGCCCTTGCTGGGATGCGCCATTAGAGAAGATGGAATTGGTTACAGGCTACAAACCATCAATCTCCCCCCTCATCTGAAATCCTTTTTCCCAGCCAAAGACACTGTAAATATTTCATTTGAATCGCCAACTCCTAAAGGATATAGATACATAGGCCGGAATCATTTGTTTGTGGAGCAACTTTGTCAGTTTATGCTATCCCTGGCCTTTGATGGTCATCCAAATTACAATCGTATTGCACGAGTTTCCGAGATACAAACTGACGCCGTGACAGTAAAAACTACGTTAATCATGTTCCGGGTGCGGAATGTGATTAAGGAAGTCCGAGGCACTCGTGAAGTGGTTTCCGAAGAAATGTACCTCTGGGGTTATGAGGGTTCATCTGGGACGTCCCGATTTCTTGACTTTAAAGCAGCCAAAGATCTACTCTACCGTGCTGTAAGCTTGGTTGACTTTCCTATCGACCGTCAAAAAGCCGACTTAGAGCGTGAACTCGGCACCTTCGATCTGTTACAAGATCAGTTTATGAAACTGGCCACCGAACGTGCCGAACACCTGGTGGAAGCTCATGGCCGCTTCAAAGAACTGGTAGGTGGAAGACGCTACGAAAAGGCCACCCCTATACTCCCTCCAGATGTTATGGGCCTGTATATCCTGATGCCAAAACCTAAAGCAATCTAACTATGACATTTTCAAGTATCTCTATTCAGGGTAATGTCCTATCTCTTGAAATGTTGGACAAAATTCGGCAGGATCAACAGGTGGCCTGGCAAACTGCCAAAGATTTTGGTCTATCGAAAAACATCACAATACGTGATGAAATCGGTACGGCATGGCGTGAATCTCGACTGCTCTGGTCCATGCTCAAATCAAAACTGGAAAGCCTTCCCGAGGGAGATTATGCCACCAGCGAGACCCGCAAAGTCTGGATGATTCCATTTCTGATGAACCTTGGGTATGATCCCGATACCGCGTCAGCCATACGTGTAGGCGAGAAATCTTACTCCATATCGCATCGTGATAATGAACTTGGGGGCTTCCCTATTCTGATTATGGGCTACCATGATGCAATGGATCGCAAACCTGAGGGTAATCGCCTTCGGATGTCCCCCCATGCACTCATGCAAGAGTATCTAAACAGTACAGAGCATTTATACGGATTGGTTACCAACGGTCGTGTTCTACGACTACTTCGGGATTCAACTCGATTATCAAGACTGGCTTATCTTGAGTTCGACCTGGAAAAAATGATGGAGGAAGAACTCTATAATGAGTTTGCGCTACTGTACCGGGTACTACATAGCTCACGGATGCCTCAATCTCAGTTGAAAGCTGAACAGGCCATCATTGAACAGTACCACCAGGATTCCATTAACTCGGGAGCACGTATTCGCGAAAAACTTCGCATCGCGGTCAAAGACTCGATGGTTACGTTGGCTAACGGGTTTATAAATCATCCCGACAATCATGAATTTACCAATCGGGCACGTCGTAATGAGGTGGATGCGAGCAGGCTTTATAAACTACTGCTGCGTACGATGTACCGGATTATCTTCGTAGCCACCATAGAAGAACGCGACCTTGTATTCTCCAGAAAACGTTCGAGTGACTCCGGTTACGATCAATACTTATCAAGAAAGCGCATCTATATAGAATTCTACAGCCTTGAAAGGCTACGTAAACTCTCAGCATCCTCGGCGTATATCGATCCTCAGAAGCACGATTTATGGAAAAGCCTGATGACTACATTCCGGCTATTCGAGCCGTTAGGCGTTGGACAGAAACTGGGCGTACAACCTTTAGGCGGTGAACTTTTTTCAGCCGGAGGGCTCAAAAATGATGCAGCCGATTTATATACTCTGAATCTGCCGAACCGTGACCTACTTACCATTATATATAATCTAACCACGTTTCGGAATGAGTCGGATACACTGATTAGAGTCAACTACCGTGATTTGGATGTTGAGGAACTTGGCTCTGTTTATGAGGCACTACTTGAGCTACACCCCTATATTAACATCGATGTTGCCCAACCTCTGTTTGCCTTCACGGAGGGCTCGGAGCGAAAACTTACCGGCTCGTACTATACCCGGCACGACCTGGTAGCACAGTTAATTAAAACAGCGCTACTCCCGGTTATAAAAGAAAGACTGCAAACCGCTAAATCACCTCAAGAGAAACAAGAAGCCATACTTAGTATAAGTGTTTGTGATCCGGCAGCCGGTTCTGGTCACTTTTTAATAGCTGCAGCGCGGACACTCGGTTTTGAGCTTGCCCGGATTCGGTCCGGAGAGGAAAATCCCGGTGAATCCTGGACACAGCAAGCGATACGCGATGTGGTACAGCACTGTATTTACGGGGTGGATAAGAATCCGGCCGCTGTTGAGTTATGTAGAATCAGCCTATGGCTGGTTGGTCACAATAACGGAAAGCCTCTGACTTTTTTAGAGCACAAAATCAGGGTAGGAGACTCCCTGGTGGGAGTTGATCGGATTGAGTTGCTCAAAAAAGGCATACCGGATGATGCTTTTTCAACGACCAATACCGAAGAAAGACGTCGTGCATCCCAATTCAAGAGTAAAAACAAGGCGTTTTTAAAACGGCGCCAAATGAGTTTGTTTGGTCAGACCAGTTCGGTGTTTAGCGGTCAAGAGGGCTTGGCTGAGGATGCGAGAAAGCTACGCGCAATGCCCGTAAACTCTGTTGCGGAATACGAACAGAAACGTGGACTTTGGGAAAAGCTGGCCAATGACCCACGCAAAATGCACTTGTTCACTGCTTGTAATTTGTTTACCTATGCGTTTTATCAGGAGTACGGCAACGAAGTCAACGATAATGAAATCATAACGAGTGAGCACCTTGCGGGAATACTACAAAGCCGAGGATCGTATAATGCGCGTGTAGAGGCCATCGCAAATGCTGCATGGGCTAAGCACCAGTTTTTTCATTGGTTCCTGGAATTCCCGGAAGTAACGGATAAGGGTGGTTTTGACGTGATGCTGGCTAATCCACCATGGGAGCGCATCAAATTACAGGAAAAGGAATTTTTCGCCCCGTTAAGTGATGACATTGCCAATGCTGCCAATGCCGCGGCCCGTAAGCGTAAAATTGTGGCTTTGAAACAGACCAATCCAGACCTATATGGCATGTATGAGGATGCACTACACGAGAGTGAAGCAGCTTCAGCTTTCATTAGGGGTAGTAACAGATACCCACTAACGGGTCGGGGCGATGTTAATACGTATAGCATTTTTTCTGAATTGATTGCCAAATCAGTCAATAATTCAGGTCGGGCGGGTTTTATTGTACCCACTGGAATAGCCACCGATGATACCAACAAGTTCTTTTTCGCAGATCTCATAGAGCGGGAACTTCTGATATCGCTGTATGACTTCGAAAACAAGAAAGCCATATTTCAAAATGTACATAGAAGTTACAAGTTCGCACTTCTTACAGTTGGCTCACCCGACGAAAAACGGAAACCTGAATTCGGGTTCTTCCTGCATGATGTGCTGGATCTGATGGATGAAAGACGCATATTCAATCTATCCAAACAGGACTTCCTGAACATCAACCCCAACACCAAGACCACACCCATATTCCGGACACGTCAGGACGCTGAACTCACGGCAAAAATTTACAGCCGGGTACCCGTACTCATCAACGAAGAGAAGAATCAAAACCCGTGGGGCGTGAAATTCTCGACAATGTTCCACATGAGCAACGACTCCCATCTGTTCCGCACCGAAGCCGAACTCACCGCCCAAGGCTACACCCTCATGGGCAACCGTTTCATCAAAGGTGATGATATCTACTTACCGTTGTATGAAGCAAAGATGATCTGGCACTATGATCACAGATTTGGAACATTTGAGGGTTTATCCACTCGTGGCAGCACAAATTCACCAACATTACAGCAGTACCAAGATCCAAATTTTGTAGTTAGACCATGGTATTGGGTTAGTCTTGAGTCGGTACAAAAGGTTAGTGCTAAATCTTACAACTTTGGATTCAGAAGTATCGCTCGTTCAACAGATATAAGGACTGCTGTAGGGGCATTATTCCCCAAAAGTGCAATCAGCGGGAAATTACCCGTGATTAGTTTTGACATTTTGATGAATATTTACTCTTCGCTCTTGCTTACTCATCATTGGTTTGTGATTTCATTGTCAGGCAAAAAATTGGTGGTACTGATATCGCTTTTCATTATATCAAACAATTTGCAGTACTTTCATTCGATATTTATGATGATATAATTATCAACAAACTTAAGGCAATAGGCCTTAAGTTAATATATACTTCCTGGGATTTAAAATCCGTGGCGGATAATGTCTGGGATGAATCTGATGAGGATTTCAGAAATAATGTAACTGTGCACTGGGATGAATCGAATTCCATTGACAGATCTAATAATTATTCTATTCCTATATGGCACAAGGCCTACCCAGAAATCAAATGGAACCAAAACGAAGGATGTCCACTACCACCATTCAAATGGGACGAAGAGCGAAGAGCTAAACTTAGGGCCGAATTAGACGCATACTTTGCGCTACTATACGGTCTTGAACGCGTCGAATTGCGCTACATTCTCGACCCACAGGATGTGTATGGTGATGGCTTTCCTGGAGAAACATTCAGAGTCCTCAAGGAAAAAGAAATTCGTCAATACGGTGAATACCGAACCCGTCGCCTCGTACTTGAAGCCTACGACAAGCTCCGTCCGACCTGGGACATGGAAACACACATCAAAAAACTCGAAGAGACCTGGGCGAAGTACCAAGTAGATAATAACCCTAAGTTAAACACTCCTAAAACTGGTCAAGCTTCGTCAAAGACATCTGCTGAAAACCAACAAAGTATGAGCTTTCCTGATGCTGGAGAAGAAATATGAATGAAGCATCATCGAGCATCGAGCCATATCTGTTGGAATGTGCCTATCGAAAAGCCAAAACTGAGCTATTTTATGACCGCTCAGTGGCTATGACTAATGAGATTGTTGACTTTCAAGCCAATATCTACGAAAACCTACATTCAATTCAGATAGCACTAAGTGATGGTGACTTCGATTCATTTTTCAAGCAATACCCGATTCGAACAACATACATTGCAAAAAAACTAAGCATTAAACCGCTTAAAAATTCGAAAAGTCATGTATACCACTCAAACATTGAATTATCCGGCAAACTTGATCAACAAATAAAAGAATCGACTGCTGAGTTCCGGGAAATTGCGCTATTCCCCTTCGCAATTCACATACTTTCAGCATACTGGGTTATGACCGTTGGGGAAAAATTTGACAACAAGCTTTCAAGCAACTCTTATGCTTCAAGAATCAGTAGGTTAAAGGACAAAAAGGTTCACCATACTAAGTTAAGTCTATTCAAACCCTACTATTATGATTATGAGAGGTGGAGAAAAAATGGATTACAAGCTATAGAACGGGCTCTCGAGAACGACGATAACATTGCGGTTATGACATTTGATTTTAGCGCATACTACCACAACATAGACCCGCGATTTGTTATTAGTCCAGAATACATTGAAAAGCTTGGCATCAACCTAACAGAATGGGAATACATTTTTACAGAAGCTTTTGTCAGCTACATCCGCAAATGGAATCCTAAGGAGAGAAAACTAAGAAGTCTGCCTATCGGATTATCCATGTCAAGCTTGCTCGCAAATGTATTTCTTGCTGAATTTGACCACGAGATTGAGCACGAAGTTTCACCCGTGTATTATGGTCGGTACATGGATGACCTACTACTCGCCATTCGTATTTCACCAGATAAAATTTTCGATCAAAATAGCTTTATCAAATACCTCGGAGAGAAAGTTTCCTACTTTAATGGCGTTAAGCAGTCGGAACGTGGTGACTATAAACTCAATTCGCCAAAGTGGTCACTACAATCTACGCTCAGTTTCAATCAAGAAAAGCAAAAGCTTTTTATTCTGTACGGAAAATCAGGACTCGACTTAGTAAATAATATTGGGACAACCATTGACGAGATCTCATCAGAACGACGCTTACTACCTACAGTTGATGCACTAACCCGATCAAAAGCGGCTATGACTCTTACAGTGTCAAATGATGCTGATGGACCCTCGGATACACTAAGAAAAGCTGATGGCCTTACTTTGAAACGATTTGGGTGGTCGGTTCTGATGCGCTCAGCGAACCTTCTGGGCACCACACTAAAGCCAGAAGAGTGGGAGGAGCAGAGGAATGATTTCTGTGATTTTGCCAAGCAGCTTGTCCTGCAGCCACTTGCTATACTTGACAATGCTACCCAGATTCCAAGACTATTTAATCTATTCGTTTCTCAGAGAGATTGGGCCCTCGCTTTCTCTGTATTGGAGAAAATTGGAACCTCTTTAAATTCGCTTCAATCAACGTCATTAAAAGTCAACGGAATTGCCAAGAAGAAAGCAGGAAATATTCTTAATGATTTTAAACGGAGCCTTGAATTAAAAATTACCGACACGGTTCTACAGTCAGTTGACATCAAAAAAATGTCTCAAGTAGATTACTCCAAGCTTTTAGTGCTACTTAATGAGTTGAAACATAATCTACCATTTGAAACTATAGAGGGTCTCAAGAGCTACGTGATCAAAGTACACTCAATAGACTTCGGACTGAATCCCGTTAACGAGCCTGGAATTTATAAAGGCATTAATGGTATCGACCGGAGTAGTGTGTATCTAAATCATAACGACAGGCGTGAAATCATTGATAACTTTATTCTGCTTACTCAGAATAGCTTTGGAGTGAACTATTCATCAACTTCAATCCCCCGTAATTTAATAGATCGTAGCTATCTGACGAAAGCTATCGCATATCCTACGCGTCCGTTTAAAGTAAGTCAGATTTTTAATTTGATACAACACAGTTTGGACCAGAATTCTCCGAGAACATTACGATTCTCAGATTTCAGAAAGATTGTCGCTGCTTTACGAGGAACGTGGTTACCAGATGCCGATACCGGAGGGTATACTGATAATGATGAGCTGATTGTAGAGACCGGTAATCGACGAACCCTTATGAAGATTGGTACTATTGATAGTTCAGGCATAGATTATTGCACTACACTTGGTCTTAGTCATTTAATTTCACATGACAAAGAGTGGTACGATACTGCGGCAAACAAGCCTCAATTAACTGTGGATAGATATAATCGAATTGCAACAATTGTAAATCAAGCACTACGTGCGAAGGTTAAACCGCAGTACTTATTACTTCCTGAACTTTCTGTTCCAGTGGCAATGACGGATATTATAGCTTCCAAGCTTGAGAAGGAGAGCATAAATCTAATTTTAGGTGCAGAGTACACCCATTACACTGAATATTCTACTAACAAAAGAAAGGTATTTAGCACTGCTGAAGTATTTTTGATCGAAAAAAGACTTGGCTACAATGGTTTCATCCAAATAACGCAAAGAAAAGGATTACCGGCCCCGCATGAGGATAAGGGTTTGTTAAAACTACATAACCTGCATTGGTTAGAAGATAAATCTGTCAAACCTTTGTACAATCATAACGGATTTGCTTTTGGAATTCTGGTTTGTTCCGAGCTCCAAAACGTGATGCACCGTAAATCTTTCCAGGGTTCTGTTGACGCATTGTTTGTTTTATCATGGAATAAAGATCTTGAGACCTTTAACGCACTCATGGAAGCCTCTGCTATTGACATTCACGCATTTACGGCTATAGTTAACAATCGTCGGTATGGTGACACGAGGCTCAGAGTCCCTTTTAAAACAGACTACAAAAGAGATGTGTTCCGAATCAAAGGTGGTGAAAACGAAATGCTTGGTGTCGTTAAAATAGACTATGGACAACTCCGGAAGTTTCAAAGTAAGGCAAAGAGGTGGGTTGAAGAGACGGATATATTTAAACCTGTCCCCGAAGACTTTGTAATCAGTCATTCTCGAAAAACTGTACCACCTGAAACGTAGCTTAACTTTACATATTCAATTCCATGAAAAATTAGGTGATTAAAAAAGGTCTGTATGAAGTGGATTAATAAAATATATAACGAGGAAGTCATAAAGGCGATTGAGACTCTTGATGGGAATATTCTTCTACTTACAAAAAGAAAAGATTACGAAAAGGGTCTCTATAAAACAGTTAATGATGAAATCATTGAGGGCTATCTACGTACGTGCATCAGAAAATATAGTAAAAGCGGGTCTGAGCTATGGACGCATAAGTTGCCATGGAATGCAATTGATCTTGCTGAAGGCGAGGATGGTAGCCTTTACTTCGCTTCGACATCCACAATTGCAGATAGACAAATAGACTATTATCACGACTATGATGATATCTATTATACTGTACCAGTAATAAATAAAACTAATGCTTTTGGGGAATTAATAACTTCTAAAGAATACGTTTCCAACTACTTCGACGGGGATAGGGATATTAAATGGACAGCTTTAAGCAAGACGAGAAATAATAAAATTTTTGCATCAACAGGTAGACAACTTTGTATCATAGATAGTGAACTTAATATTATATGGCTTGGGAACTCAAGTAAGATTACCCTTGTTAGAGCTCTTGTCGGAACAGAAGATGGAGCCATGGTAGTATGTTCACTTGGTGATGCGTTTGGTAACTCGAGAAGTGCATTAGTCATACTCGATGAATTCGGGAATATTAAATGGCATGTTGACCTAAATCTCAGTCCCTTTAACTTTGAGGATTTCTCTTCAATTGTAAAGACTCGAGATAATAATATATTACTAATAGGTACATCACACGATTTAACTGATTGTCTACTTAATACTAAGGATGTATCTGCAACACTTGTCCATTTTATAAATAAAAACGGTCAAACTATCTGGCGTAGGAAATATCCTGTACGTGGTGCAGACGACGGTGTAGATGCCGTTGAATATAATGATGGCTTTGCACTACTAATTAAAGAAGATTCACCACCCCCGGGGAATCCATCATGGTTTGGTTTAGTAAAGCCAAAAATTCCACCAGAGTCTAATATGTACGTACTTTTAGTAAATAAATACGGGGATTTCGAGGCAGCAGCGAGCATCGGAGGCACCTTAAAGGATGTGCCCAAATTTATTTTCAAAACTGATACTGGGCTTATAATCGTAGGATTTTCGGACTCATATGACGGAGAATTTGGTGAGAAAGACCGTTACGCTCGTAAAACCGTAATTTTTGAGATTAAGGTCTCACTAAGCTGAGCGAAAAAAATATCTTACAGGTTAACAACTGATAAAACTTACTTGGCAATGGATCACAATCAGTTCTACAAAAGTTTAGCCGAAGTAGTACGTCAGGGCAATGTCGGTCTGTTCATAGGAGCTGGATTCTCAAAAGCTATTATGGAAGAGAGTGGTCAACGTGCTCATGGTTTCAATGAGCTAATTGATGATATATGTACTGGTTTCGATATTCCTGAAGTGGGCAAATGCCACACAGTAAACGAGAAGATACAGTTAGCGATTGAATTGATAGGCAAGAGGAATAATCTAAATTTGGATGAGGCATCCCTTTTTCTAAAAGAAAAGGTTGCTTCAAAAGTTGCCTATCTACCAAAAGAAGAAATAGCCGCCAAGTATCGTGATCTCATAGTTGCATTAAATCCAAAGTGGATCATTACCACGAATTACGACCATATTCTTGAGCACATACTTGGTAAACACTGTTTCAGTATTGATGTTGACGACCTGTTCATCCAGTATGAAGATTTAAAACCTATTTACCATATACATGGTACCCGTTATAACCCTAAGGGTATGGTACTGTCAGACGAAGACTATTTAGCCACACTACGACCTAACGATTACCGGATTCAGCGGCTATCTTTTCTTTTGATGGAGTCTGTGCCACTTTTCATCGGTTACTCTCTCAATGACATGAACATTCGTGTAGCATTAGACTGGAAACGCAATCTATACCAAAGAAAACTCCCGGTAGACCCAAGGTTTGGAATAACTTGGCTAAATGACAAAATAGTTCAATTTGTCTACACTAAAGCAGACTCTACAGAAACTATTTACGAGATTTCAAAAGGGAACATCCAATATACCTACCGTGACCTTTCGCTACTATTACAAACATTGTGTGAAAAGAGTCACTACTACAATGAGAGCTATGAAGTTAATAGCGTTTTGGACGGATACAGCTTTGACATCAACAATAGAACCGGCAATATTGCAAGAAAGCTAAATCGCGAGTTTCCAGTCGATGCATCAGACTCCTTTGGTTTCTTTTGGGGTAACGGTAGAGGTGCCGAGGCAGTACAATATCTAAAGTGGTATATAAAGGACTTCTATCCAGGGGCTTTATCGTCTATCGAAATGATGGAATACTATATCGACTCTTTATTTCAAATGCTGTGTAATGAAACGCCAACACACTTACTACGTCGAAACGAGTACGGAGGATTTATTGCGCCAGTTAAGTTGTTCAAAAGTGACTTACCTGTTCAGGTTTACGGCATTATAGAAGAATCCATATTTCAAGCCTTCAAAGCTAAACAGGAGAATGCCGAACTCATAGAAAATGTATTCCTTGGAACTTCGGGAATACCGAAACACATCTACTCAATCAATTACATTGAGTCCTACTATCGGGACCGCTTCTTAGAGTTGTCTGATATCGCCAATGCCCGTGGACGGAATTGGTTCAGAGATACGATTGGAAAGCATCTAAACGACCAGGCAAGCTAATCACGCTGTTGTTACATAGCTTTAAAAGCACTCACTGGTAGAAGTATGTGAAAGGGCAGGTCTCTGCAAATTCAAGAGCAAAACGAGATTTTGTTGGTACCTACGTTGGTACCTATGGCATAAAAAAAGCCCGTAACCAATTGTAAATAAATAGGTTACGGGCTTTATAAAGTACACCCGCCAAGATTCGAACTTGGAACCGCCTGATTCGTAGTCAGTTTTAGCCCTATTTTCATACAATTTCACAACACCACAAAACTACGCCTAAGTTATTGATTAGCATAGTTTAAACTATTGCATAGAATTTCATTATATTTCAGTACAGCACAATATTTTGTGTACCCCGTGTGTACCCCGGAATCAATCTTAATGAAATTGCATCATGCCAAAAGTAAAACTAACAGCAACGACCCTAAGCCACCTGACTGCAATCAAGCGGACCGACTATTACGACACTGTAGAAAGCGGGCTAATTGTCCGTGTGACACCTTCAGGCAAAAAGACCTTTGCATTACGGTACCGGGATTTAGCGGGCGAGCAATCGCGTATCACATTAGGCGAATATTCCCCGAACTTCACACTGGCTAATGCACGCGACCGGGTACGCGAAATAAAGCAAGGTCTGGCTAATGGCACTGACCCGAAAGCTGAAGTAACAAAACGACGCAACGAAGCCACGGAAGCGGAGCGATACCGTTACACTTTCGCACAGCTGGCCCGCGATTTTGAAGCCCGGCACCTTCCAACACTGCGACCGAAAACCAGCAGTGAATATCAGCGGATTATTCGCAACATATTGGTTCCTGAATTTGGTTCGCTTTCCGTTGAATCTATCCGACGTCGGCACGTGTTCGCTTTGCATGAACGTATAGGGGTTGACGAACAGCACCCCAGAACGGCTAATTTTGCGAAGGCCGTTTTATCAAAGATGTTTACGTTTGCCATTGAACGCGAATACATCGAAGCGAACCCGGCGTTAAATGTAGCATCACACAAAGCAGGCAAGGTACGACGCGACCGATTTTACACCGCTGACGAACTAAGGGCTATTTGGAACGCAATCGAGCAACAGCAGGACCCCGTACGGTCTTACTTCAAAATGCTAATGCTGACCGGGCAACGTCGCACTGAAACACTAAAAGCCCGCTGGGAGAATATCGACCTTCAGCGAGGTACATGGACCATACCCGCGACGGATACAAAGAATAAACTGGAACACGTATTACCGCTATCGTCGCAAGTCGCCGAAATACTGGCCGAACTGCACCAGCTGACCGGGCGAAGTGACTACGTTTTTGAATCGCCAATTAACCCCGGTAAGCCCCTAAACTGGACGCACAAAGCGACTGAGCGTATAAAAGAACTATCAGGCGTTGACGACTTCAGGATTCACGACTTACGGCGCACCAGTGCCACCTACATGGCAGAATTAGGCGTTGACCGTACTGTGTTGGGTAAGGTCCTAAATCACAAAGGCATAGCACAAGACGACAGTGTTACGGCGATATACGACCGGAGCAGGTATTTTGACGAAGTACGTCGAGCGCTTCAACGTTGGGCGTTCCGGCTGGAAGGGATATTAAGCGACGAGGAAGGACAGGCACGAGTAACTAAGATTGCCTGACGCGTGTTGAAAAGTTGTTTAAAAAGTTAGCGACGTACCACAGACTTAATCCTTTTATTTTTTGTAATTTCATATCAGTACATGTAAATAACATGTGCTGTAAATAAAAAAGCCCAGATAGCTACGAACTATCCGGGCTTCTAATAATCACAACAGCATGCAATTAGCGCACGCAAAATTGTAACCTCGTGTAATCAATGATAGCCACCAGTTACCGCATTGTCAATAAACTATCACAAATAATTTATATAAAAATTTTAATTTGTTGAAGTTGACGGATAATATCAGCTAACTGGTCAGTTACAATTCTGTCTTATCGCCTGATTGTTCATGTTGTTCAAAAATGGAGAATAACAATGGACACGTTCATTATACGGCCCACTGAGTTAGCACAGCGGTTAGGCGTATCACACCCTACGTTGTGGAGAATGGAAAAGCGGGGAGATTTACCACCGCGTAAAAAGATTGGTCCGCGGGCTGTCGGCTGGTTAACCACCGATATTCAAAACTGGCTAGAAGGCCTTCAAAATGTAACGGGGGGCCAAAAATGACAAAAGCCAACCCGAACCGAACCGGGCTGGCCACTGTCAATTACACTGCAAACAATATAGCCAATTCCGCGCAAAATGGCACGGATACGGGTACAGTGTATTTTGATGCAAGTGCATTAGCCCAGACCCACGCAGAACAAAAGCGAACCAATCCGGCGGACTCAGATAGCCGATTGACGATAATTAGCCCCAGTGTTGTCGCGTACGACTTTTGGAAATTCGTTTACATCGTTCCTAAGAACCCCGAAAAGCCACCGTTTTGGAAATTCGACGGGCTGTATTTGGACGGTATCATGCAGTTACTTGAATCACTTGGATTCAGAAAGCGAAAAACGGACGGCAAAACAGGCACGGAAAACAATCAGCCTTATATCCTGATTCACGTTGACGGGGCGATAATTGAACCCGTTGAAATTGGTCACATTATGAACCAATTCCGGACCCGGTATATCAACCCGCTAATGGAGCCGGATGCACAGAAAATTGAATTTGAACACCGCGGAACATCGTGTACTGAATACCCGCTTTTATTAAGTGAAACCTTCGTTAAGCAACAGCACAATGTGTTTAATGAAAAGACACTATTGCTAAACCTGACGGCGCACGACGTTCCCGAACTCAAAGACGAAAAGGGAACTGCACACTTCTATTTTAGCAACGGGATTGTCCGGGCCACCAAAAACGGATTGGAGCGCTTCGTTTACACGTCGATTACGGACGCATGTATCTGGCGGGGGCGATTGGTTCCGCATGCTTACCACGGCGACGACGAGCCGGGCGGACTCTTCGAAACATTCATCAGGAACGTAAGCCGGGCGGACCTAAAGCCACAGCGATTCGACGCGTTCCAATCGGCTATTGGTTACCTATTGCATAACTACAATTCGAGCGCAATGGGGCAAGCTGTAATAGCGTACGACGAAAGCCCGGCACGGAGCAATGAACCCGCGGGCGGAACGGGAAAAGGGTTGTTCGCTAACGGATTGAAAGCAATGCGGAATACGGCGAAGCTGGACGGCAAGGCCATTAAAGACGACGACCGTTTCAAATGGCAGGAAGTTAGCCAACAGACACAAATTGTCTGGCTGGACGACCCAAAGACGTCGTTTAACTTCAATTCGCTGTTTTCAAATCTAACCGACGGCTGGAATATTGAATACAAGCGGGAACATAAAATTTATATTCCCCCGGCAGATTCGCCGAAAGTATTCATAGCCACCAATACGGCGATAACCAACGCCGGGAGCAGTAACAAGCGACGCCAATTCATTATCGAATTTTCTGACCACTATTCACGTCGGATAATCAACGGCAACGAAGAGCCGATTAAAAATGAACATGGCCGGGTATTTTTCAGCACCAACCCAAACGATAACTGGACGGCGAAGGACTGGCAACAGTATTTCACGTTCATGCTGAATTGTGCTGTCTATTACCTGAAAAGCGGACTGACTACCTATGAACACGTAAACGTGAAGCGCAACCAGCTTGTAATTCAGACCAGCGAGGACTTCGCGGAATGGATTGAAGCTGAAGAACTATCCGTTGACGGACATAGATACAACAAGGCCGATTTATTCGCAAGGTTTCGGACGGCGTATCTGGGCGAAGATTCCAAAATGGCACAGCGGACTTTTACCGACTGGCTAAAAAAATGGGCTTCGATATACGGGTATAACGTCGAGCAACACAAGAGCGACGGAGCCGGGTACGTGTCGTTTACCCGGAAAACGGCGGGATAGCGTCGTTGATTGTCACTGATTGTCACTGTCTAAGCACTACAAAAATGGCCTAAATGGTACGCTAATGCAAGAAAGTGACTAAGTGACATCATTCCTACTAATAGACGCGGGGGGGGTAAAAAACCAAAAATTAATGCCCCCCCCCCTATAATATAGACCGTAAGCACTTAAGCACTTTTTTTCATCATGCGAACCAACCCTATACCGGAAAACAGCCCTTTAAACGTAAATGTGTCGTGTTTCCGGGGATACCGGGATGCAGACACGACGAAGCCCGTTAACCTTATGAAGTGGTTAACAAGTGACCAGTACAGTGATAAGGTAGCCCGTATCAGGTCACTGACGGATAAAGATGAGCGCAGTCAGCTAAAAGCCACCTTACCAGCGATTACCGCAAGCGGGTTGTTCCGGCGAAGGTCTAACGACGCGTTAATCAAACATTCTGGCTTACTCTGTATTGACATCGACCCGGACGGGAACGAACACGTTGGTAACTATAAGCAGATTAAGGCCCTTTTACAGACGGTACCGTTCATTGCATACGTTGGTGAAAGCGTATCTGGCACCGGGTATTTTGCATTAGTGCCGATACCACCAGTTACCAGCGACGAGGAACACAAAGCCTATTACGAAGCTATCAGGCAAGACTTTGCGCGGGCCGGGCTGAAGATTGACGACACTAACGACGTCGCACGACTTCGCGGGTATTCATACGACCCGACCGCGTATTTCAATCACAACGCAGAAACCTACACCCGCAAAGCTACCGCACCCAAAAAAAATAAGGCGGAACCCCAGACACTACCTAAAAAAAGCGCACCAATCAAAAGCGCAGACTTTAGGCCGTTTAGTAATCCGGATTCAATGGCAAGCGCTATTGACCATTTTACGGATGAAGTGGACGCTATCAGCATGCTGGAACAGGCGGGCTATAAGGTTGTTCGCCGGGATAGATTCAACGGTAAGACCTACCTATTAAGACCCGACGCAGATAGTGAGTATTCCGGGAATTATTCGCATGAACATGGCACGCTTGTAATGCACAGTACCAAAGATGAGAATTTTGCGACGGGTACCGGATACAATACGTTCCGTATTTACACTGCGTTATACCACAACCACGACACAAAAAAAGCATTTGAAGCACTGGAGCAGGCAGGGTACGGCGGGTTAAAATGGATTGAAGCCCGGCGGAAAAATCAGGCCGACAATAATAGCCCTAAGAAAGTAAACAGCAAAAGCGAACCACCCCCAGCACCATACGGATTCAACCCCTATACAGGCGAAGTATTCGATAAAAGGGGCTATCCGGCTGATTGGGATACGGTACAGCCACCAGAGCCGGGAACAGACGAGTACAACGAAGCAACCTTATTAATCAAGCGGGAACTTGGGGCGGAAATTGACGACACGGTAACACCTGAAGAAATTTCTGTTTTCTGGCAAAACAGCGACGCATTTAACAGCACGCGGAACTGGCGGGCAAGCTAAACAAAATGCCAATGGCCGGGCGGGGTAATTCCTTCCCGGCTGACGGCGATATACGCACCAGATTGCCCCACAACAAGCGCAAACAAGTTAGGCGCACACCGAACTAACTAAATCATACGGACGCGTTACGGGGCTATTTTGACGGTCAGCATTTACTTTACGTTGGTACAAAGCAATTCTGTTTTATCGCTGAATGTGTAAAGCCCTAAAGCCACCCGGTAAACACCAGCCCGATAAGAACACCTTGTTTTGAATCGCCTTAAAAAAGCACACGGGGTATAGGGTACACTAAACCCCCCCGGCAAAAATTCGTATCTTAAAAGTAAACAGCCACCTAAGACCCTACCTAATGGCAAAACTAAGGCGGACCCGGAAGCCGTTAACGCTGGATGAACTGCGGGCTTCCATGAGTACAGCGCTTATTGAACTGGAACGCATTTACATGGGTTCAGGCGTTGACGTTGACCAACGTATCAGGGCGATTAATTCCCTTGCAACGTTGGCGAACAGCTACGCACGCATTACGGAAGTATCCGATATTGAAAAGCGTTTAACCGAACTTGAACAAAGCGCACCATTACGGCAGGCAGGGTAAATCATGGCAAACAATAAGCTATCCACCCGGCTGGAATCACTTGAACGCACCCTAAAGCCGGATCCGGTACCTACGTTGGTAGTGGATATAATCCGGCATCGTGACCAGATAGACTTTCCGCACCTTTTCGAGGTTGATACCGAAAAGCACGAACCACCAGGAGGCAATAGGGTTGCCGGGGTTACTATCCGTGAATTTAAGCGTATCGACTAATGGCAAACATAACCCTACTAAAGCGGTTACACCGGCTGGAAGCAATCGAACACGGCAGGGATTCAATTCAGGTACCTGAAATACACCGGCACATTGTGGACTCAGCCGAACAGGTACGGCACCCGGAACGCTTCAAACGTATCAGCACGGTACAGCTGGGCAATGGCACCTATCTGCATGAATATCAGCGCACCAATACCGCATAATTAGGGGGCTAACACAATATTTTGTGTACCCCGTGTGTACCCCTGACGAACACGACCTATTTAAACGAAAAAACCCCGCACCCGTAAGTTATTGGGATGCAGGGCTTTATCAAGTACACCCGCCAAGATTCGAACTTGGAACCGCCTGATTCGTAGTCAGGTACTCTATCCAGTTGAGCTACGGGTGCATTTTTTCAAGATTTGAAATATACGAAGTTCATGGCTTGAGGTCAACATGCATGTGCGAAAACAGGTGGATTCCAACACCGGCTACCGGGTACGATCTTCCGTTTTGCTGTAATATGGTACAGCACAGTACGCTTCCGTTTATCTGGGTGCGAATTGCTGTCCATCCATCTCCCGCACATTTCGATTCGGTCATGTATTCGTTTTCTGCATGCACACCACGCGCCTGCGGTCATCGTGCAATACCTTAAATCCAAACTCGTCGGCAATCCAGTTGAAGGTTTCGTGATGATAAAAACACACATGCGTTTCATCACGGGTGTAGTACCATCGGCCGAAACGGGACAAATCGGTCCATTGTTCGGTCATGACGGCCAGTAACCCTCCCGCAGCAAGCAGGCCGTTTATGTGACGGAGCGACTCTGCCGGTCGATGAAAATGCTCAAAGGTTTCGGTGCAGGTTATCAGGTCAAACAACCCCTCCGGTTTCTCAGGGGCATAAATGGGGTCATACAAGGTGCACGATATTCCCAAATCCCCGAGCACCACCGGCATGGCCGGACCCGGACCACTCCCATAGTCGAGCGCGCGCATCCCGGGGTGGAGGAAATCTCCTATGGGATCTATAGCCCGGCGTAAAAAGGACTGATACCCCGGGTCATCGCTCTCGTTGTTGTGCGTTTCGTATCGAAGACGCTCCTCCTCCCGATTCGGATACGATGCCCCGGTGTAATAGACCAGCCAGCAGGTCGGACACCATCGAAACGGACGGCCGTCTGCAGAGACCAGGCCGGCGGCGCTCTCATGCCCTGTGTCACCGGGCCCTGATGGCCGATCCGGAGGTCGAGTGATCCGGTCAGCGGAGACCAGGCCGGTGAGGTTACTATCCCGCGACAGACCAGTCGCTGACGTTCGTTCGGGGCGGCCGGAGGCCGGATCAGCGCCGGGTTCTGTGGTACATAAGGGACAATGCATGGAGGGGTGAAAGTTGGAAATGGTTGGCAGGTAATAATTTACTGCACCAGGCGGTCGGTCAACGGTATTGGAGGGATTAAACACATCGCTGCAATAAAGGGAGCTTGCACGTGAGCGATTTTCCGAATCGGGGACGGCGTAACCGGGTGAATTTTAATTCATTTAAAACTATCTGCCATCAAAAAGCGTTAACTTTGAATCTATAACATACGAAAACCAACCCACGCAGCCCACAATCTGCCCGGGTTTATCTATCCCGATGTACCTCCGTACCTTATGAAAACCGTAATCAAAATACTGGCCGTCATCACCATCATCGCACTCTTCGCCGTCATGTTCATCGACATGCGCAAGGGCGGGAGTGAAGTATCCGGCAATCCCGACTACCTGACGACCATCGAAAACGCCAGTTTTGTAGCTATTGAAGACGGCGAAACCCGCATCAACGTATCCGATTTTGAAGGCAAACTGGTGCTGGTCGATTTCTGGGAGACCTGGTGTGTGCCCTGTCTGAACAGTATGCCCACCTTCCAGCAAATCCTGGATGAATATCCTGATCAATTTGTGGTGCTGGCAGTCTCACCGGGATGGAGCGATGAAATGGAAGACGTTCGTGAGTTTAAGTCGAACCACGAGTATTCCTTTATCTATGTGTACGATGACAACGAGGTATCAACCGCCCTGGAAATATCAGGAATCCCCTACAAAGTGTTCATCGGTCCGGACGGAAAGTACATCAGCACCGAAATGGGAACCGGCGGTCACGAGCGCGATTATAACAAAATTGTTGCCATGCTTCAGGAACACCTGGGCGTCGCCTCGCGTTAAGTTTACCATCAATTCAGGCCGTACAGCATTGGGAAAACCCGCATTTCGTCGTAACTTAATGCGCTAATTTTATTCATTTTATATAAGCATTCATGATTGAAGAAAAAGTGTTGGATTACAAAGTAAAAGATATTTCCCTGGCCGACTGGGGTCGAAAGGAAATCACCCTTGCCGAGGCGGAAATGCCCGGCCTGATGGCACTGCGCGAGGAATACGGCCCGAAGCAGCCGCTGAAAGGTGCCCGCATCGCCGGTTGCCTCCACATGACCATCCAGACTGCGGTGCTCATTGAAACCCTGGTTGAACTCGGCGCTGAAGTCCGCTGGTCGTCCTGTAATATTTTCTCTACCCAGGACCACGCCGCTGCCGCCATTGCCGCCGCCGGAATCCCCGTGTTTGCCTGGAAAGGCATGAGCGAGCCCGAGTACGAGTGGTGCATCGAACAAACCCTGTTCTTCGGCAGCGAAGACCGTCCGCTGAATATGATTCTGGATGACGGAGGTGACCTGACCAACGTTGTTCTGGACCAGTACCCCGAGCTGGCCAAGGCCATCAAGGGTATTTCCGAGGAGACCACCACCGGTGTGCTCCGACTCTACGAGCGTATGAAAAAAGGTACCCTCCCTGTGCCGGCTATCAACGTGAACGATTCGGTCACCAAGTCCAAATTCGACAATAAATACGGTTGCCGTGAGTCCTGCGTGGATGCTATCCGTCGTGCCACCGATATTATGATTGCCGGTAAAGTAGCTGTTGTGGGCGGTTTTGGCGATGTGGGCAAGGGCTCCGCTGAGTCGCTCCGCGGCGCCGGTGCCCGTGTTATTGTTACCGAAATTGACCCGATCTGCGCCCTGCAGGCATCCATGGAAGGTTTCGAAGTGAAGCCCATGATGGAAGCCGTTAAGGAAGCCGACATCGTAGTGACCGCAACGGGGAACAAGAATATCATCACCGGAGCGCATTTCCGGTTGATGAAGGACAAAGCGATTGTTGCCAATATCGGCCACTTCGATAATGAAATCGATGTGAAATGGCTGAACGAAAACTTTGGCGATACGAAAGATACGATCAAGCCGCAGGTGGATAAATACACGGTTGACGGCAAGGATATCATCCTGCTGGCCGAAGGTCGGCTGGTGAATCTGGGCTGTGCTACCGGTCATCCAAGTTTTGTGATGTCGGCCAGCTTTACCAACCAGACTATCGCTCAGATTGAGCTTTGGAACAACGTAGACCAGTACGAGAACAAAGTCTACACACTGCCCAAGCATCTGGATGAGCAGGTAGCCCGACTCCACCTGGCCAAACTGGGTGTGGTGCTGGATGAGCTGAGTCCGGATCAGGCCGAGTATATCGGTGTTGATCCACAAGGTCCGTTCAAGCCGGATTACTACCGCTACTAAAAAACGCCGGTTTGCAGAAGATTCCGGCTGTATTTACAAGGCCTGGCTCACATTTGTGGGTCAGGCCTTTTTTTTGCGCCGGTTCCCGCCTGCGGGACGATGTTTCCCGCGTCAGAATGCAGTGTACTGAAATGCCCCACCCGTGCTCCGGTCTGGGGGATTGTTTTCGTCTTGCCTCGTACCGTCAGCGATGAGCCCTGCAGTGCGTGCCTGGTCGCGGGTGGTCACATCTACCGTATTTGCTGCCATTTCCTTCCGAAATTCACCCTGCTATTCATTATATTCCACGATTGAACTGCGGGCGGCTGGCCGAAAGTCGCACTTCCAGCCGTTGTGCCCCGGCACTTCGGCGTTGATATACACCTTCACCTAAGTGGATATTTTTTATGGCAACTACCGATAAGGATTCAACTAAACAGACCGGACTGCTGGGTCGGGCACTGGATTTCATCGAATGGGCCGGTAACAAGCTCCCCGATCCGGCCATGCTCTTCCTCGGACTCATGCTGCTGGTCTGGATTTTCTCCGCCCTTCTTTCGCCCATCGATTTCGGGGAGATTGACCCACGGAACGGGCAGGAGCTTCAGGTTACCAACCTGCTCACCGGAGAGCGACTGGCCTTGTTTCTGACCTCGATGGTTTCGGTGTTTATGAACTTTGCTCCATTGGGTGTGGTCCTGGTAGCCATGCTGGGGATTGGTATTGCCGAACATTCCGGTTACATCAACGTGGGACTGAAAAAATTACTCGGATTTACGCCACGGGCACTCCTCACGCCCATGCTTATTCTGGTTGCCATCGTCTCACACACGGCGGCGGATGCAGGATATGTGCTGGTAATTCCGCTGGGAGGTGTGATTTTCTATGCAGCCGGCCGGCATCCGCTGGCGGGTATTGCAGCCGCCTTTGCCGGGGTTTCCGGTGGATTTTCGGCGAATTTTATTCCATCCGGCATCGATCCCCTCCTGCAAAGCTTTACCCAGGAAGCCGCCCAGCTGGTTAATCCGGAGATGTTATTGAATCCGTTGAATAACTGGGGTTTTACGGCCGCATCGTCTATTCTGATCGTCCTGGTGGGCTGGTACATCACCGACAAGATTGTGGAACCCCGGCTGCAGGGCGTGAAGGTTGAACCCGCAGATGGCGAAGAGCTGCCTACGATGGAAGATGTTTCTGCGAAGGAGTCGAGAGCGTTTTGGTTTGCGACCCTCGGCATGATGGGCTTTCTCGGACTCCTGGTGCTATGGGCCTTTCCGGGCGACTCCCCCCTGCGGGATCCGGACGGAGAACTGACTACCTTCGCCGCACCGCTGATGCGCTCCATCGTCCCGATTATCTTCCTGGTAACCGCGGTGCCCGGTATAATTTATGGCTATGCTGCCGGGGTGTTTACGTCCAGCAAAGATATGATTTCAACGATGACCAAGGCCATGCAGAGTATGGGCTATTATATGGTTATGGCGTTTTTCTGTGCGTTGTTTATCGATGCTTTCGGTCAGTCGAATATCGGCATCCTGATTGCCTTGAAAGGAGCCAACTTTCTGGAAGCCTTGCAGTTACCTGGTCAGGCAACCATCGTCGGTATCATCTTTCTTTCGGCTTTTGTGAACCTGCTGGTCGGTTCGGCTTCGGCGAAGTGGGCGTTGATTGCACCCATTTTTGTGCCCATGCTCATGCAATTGGGAATTTCGCCTGACCTTACCCAGGCTGCCTACCGTGTGGGCGATTCGGTGTCTAATATTATTACCCCGCTCCTGCCGTACTTTCCGCTGATTGTGGTCTTTTGTCAGCGCTACGTGAAGTCGACCGGAATCGGGACGCTGGTATCTATGATGTTGCCCTATTCGGTAATTTTCCTGGTTACCTGGACGCTTTTTCTGCTGGCCTACTGGGCGCTGGGCATACCCCTCGGGCTGCAGTCCAGCTACGTGTACCCGTAAGAGCGTTTCTAAGGTTTAGTCACACGCCCCGATTTACTTGGAGTATGTGACCGTAACGCTGTACTTCAACAACAAAAAAGCCGGTCAATGCCGGCTTTTTTGATTCAGGTGTTCGATTAGTTCAGGATGTGTGCGATTCCCGGCAAAATCGGATGATGGCCGCCGGTTGATGACGGGAGATGCTCTGAGGGTCATCCGGCTGTTCCGCCAGGCGACGTTATTTGCCGTAATGGTCATGCGGCATCTCTGCCAGGCGATGTTAGTTGTCGTGAGGGTCATGCGGATTCTCCGCCAGGCGATGTTAGTTGCTGAAGCTTTGATGCGCAGCGTCTACAGCACGTTAAAGCGGTTGCCCCGGGTATGAATGAAGATATCGCCCTTCAATACATTCTGCTCCAGATTCAGACCGAATTCCCGGTTCCAGCGGGCGGCGATTTCGCGCTCGGGCCTCCTGCAGGAATCGTCCAGAATGACCGTGGCGTCCTCGTGTAATCGGTTACTGAAAAACGGGAGGGCCGGGTAGCGGGAATGTGAAATGTGGCTTTCATTGGCAGGAGGGCCATCAACAAAGAGGAGGTCGATCGGTTCGGGGCTCAGACAGCTTTTCAGGGTTTCCTCGTCGTACCAGTTGGCCTCGCCCGACCAGCCCGACTGGGTTGGGGACAGCGGAGCGTGAATCAGCTCCACGCAAGACAGCGTGTCATTGGCTTTGAGCTGGGTGCGCAGAATGTCCAGCCATTGCGCGTTATGGTCGACCGAACAAAACCGGGTTTTCATACCACTGGATTTAATCATGCTGGCTATCAGCAATGTCGAAATCCCGCTGCCACATTCCACAACGTGGGTTCGCTGGTGCATAATGATATCGTTGAGCAGGTAAACCAGCGCCGTTGGCCGTATGGCCGCACCCGACCACGGAATGTAATCGCTGTAGAGGTTGCGTAGGTGAGCCAGGCAGCGAATGTCAACTACTTCCAGGACAATATCGCGGAGGATGCCTTTTTTGAATGCGTGGATCATAGTAATTTGTAATAGGTGAAGAGCATGCACAGACCCATACGCGGGCAATGTTGCGGTTGCCTGCGCTATGCATCAACCCGCTCAACTTGCCAGACGATAAGACCTTGCTGTAACGCCGAAAAAGATAAAAAACTAAATAGCAAATCTGTAAACAATCTGGATTGATCCATTTTAATGCTGTTAACTTCGTATGTTTTCCACGGATGCAGCCACGGATGCAGGCCGGGTTCACCGCGGATTTTGTAGGCTCCGGTAACGGTCGATCCGGAATGGGTGCTACCACGCAAACTTTCATTGCATGAAAATCTTACTCATCGAAGACCATACCCCGCTTCAGCAACAGATTCAGCAGATGCTGGACCGGCAGGGCTACGTTTGCGAAACCGCCTCCAGCCTGCCAGAGGCCCTGGAGAAGTCGACTGTCTACGATTATGACCTGCTCATAGTAGACCTGAATCTGCCCGGCGGATCCGGTCTGGAGGTGGTGCGCCGAATGAAACAGAGCAAACCCCAGACGGCCATTATGATTATCTCGGCCAGGGATGCCGTCAACGACCGCATCGAAGGCCTCGATCTGGGGGCCGATGACTACATTTCCAAGCCTTTCGATATGGCAGAGCTCATGGCCCGTATCAAGTCGCTGCTTCGCCGATACCGTTTTGACGGTCGCCAATCCCTGCAAATCGGCGGTATTATCATCGATACCCAAAAACAGGAGGTAACTGTTGCGCATAATCTGCTGGACCTGACCAAAACCGAGTATAAGTTATTGCTGTTTTTCGCCTCCAATCCGGGTCGGGTTCTGACCCGGGAAGGTATGGCCGAGCACGTGTGGGGCGATCATATGGATGTTGCTGACTCCTTCGATTTCATTTACTCCCACATCAAAAATCTCCGGAAGAAGCTCCGGCAGGCAGGTGCCGAAGACCCCATTAAAGTGGTCTACGGGGTAGGCTACAAGCTGGAAATACCCTAACCTCAGGTTATAACGTGTACCTTCCGCCTGCCATAAATCCCGTCATTAAGCCCATCATAAAGCCCGCTGTTTATCCGGTCATAACCCATGCCGTAACGTCTGTTATAGAGCCTGCGATAAAGCCCACCATAACGTCCGTCATAAACCCTGTCATAACGCCTGTCTTGGTCTGCCCCCCTCCGGGTCATGAAGGTGAATTCAATCAGAAGAGCGTATCATGAAACTCATCCGAAAAACCATCAATCAAATTGGCCTGGCCCTGCTTCCGGTCATGATTGTGGGAACGGTATTTATCAACTACACCATCCGGTGGATTGCCTATCAGGAAGCCGATGAATACCTGACGTATGAAATGGAACGGATGGAGCGTGATTTTGAGCGGACAGGCGTTCTGCCCGAAGTTCAGGGGGTCAGCGAGCTGATTGAAGGCAGTCTGCTGGTAACAGAACCTGTGTTTACAGACACCTTGCTGCAAATCTACCCGGATATTGAACCCGAACGCTACCGTGAGCTCCGCTTTGTCCTGGAATCGGATGGCCGCCCCAATAAGGGTACGGTCATTCTCCGGCAGGTTACCCTGAGTAAAGGCGAAATCGCCAAGGGATCGGTTTTTATTACGATGGGATTGCTGCTGCTCATGACCCTTACCATTCTGGTGGTCGTCAACATTCAGACCGAACGCATCTGGTCGCCTTTCTTCCGCACGCTGCATAAACTCGGGAGCTACCGGGTTCAGGAAGAAGCTCCGGTTTTTGACGCATCGGATGTGCACGAATTTCATATGCTTAACCAGACGTTGAACGCCATGCTTCAGAAGATGTCCGGCGACTACCAGCGGGTCAAGGAGTTCAATGAAAATATCTCGCACGAGCTGCAGACGCACCTTGCCGTTGTCAAGACCACTACCGAAGAGCTGATCAATGAGTATGCCGGCAATGAAGTGGTTCTGGATCAGGCGCGAAGGGCCTATGTTGCGGCCACCAAGCTCTCCCATATTCACAAGTCGTTGCTGCTGCTCAGTAAAATCGGAAATAAGGAGTTTGATGACACCTCTCTGGTCCGACCTATGGTCATTATTCAGCAGGCTCTCGAAGAGTTCGGGGAGCTTATCCAGCTTCGGAACATCCGGATTGACACGGAGCTGCAGGACAACCGGGTTCGTATGGATTATGGTCTGGCTGTGGTGCTCATCACCAATCTGATCAAAAATGCCGTCAAACATAATCTTGACGGCGGACTCATCCGGGTCAGTTATACCGGAACCATGCTGGAGGTGGTGAATACCGGCAGGCTCTACACGGGTGACCCCCGGAATTTACTGCAGCGTTTTATACGCGGAGATGATGGCAATACAGGGTTGGGACTGGCCATTGCCCGGCAGATTTGTGAAACCTACCATTTTACTTTAAACTACCTCGTTCAGGAAAATCTGCATATGGTCCGCATTGATTTTGGTGTGGATTCTACAGAAAACCTACAGATTTGAACCGTAGTTTGCCACCATAATATGCCCGTACACTGTTCTCGGGCTGGTAATCGTGGCGCGGGAGCAAGCGAATCAGAACTGAACGTAATTCATGTTACATCGCATCGGCAACACCCCTTTATTTCATTCTGAGTTTCTTAGTCAATTGGCGGGATGTTCTGTCTACATCAAGGCAGATTATCTTAACCCCGGTATGTCATCCAAGGATCGTCCGGCTCTGTACATGATACAGTGTGCTGAAAAAGACGGTCTGCTCCATCCGGGTGATACCGTAGTTGAGGCGAGCAGCGGCAATACGGCAATCGGACTTGCCATGCTGTGTAAATCGAGGGGATATAAAAGTCATTTTTTTATCAGCAAGAAGTGCTCCGAAGAAAAGCGTGAAATTCTGCGCCTGTATGATGCTGAACTCACCGAGTGCCCTTCCTCCGGAGATATGAACGATCCCGATTCCACACTTGGTCGGGCTGCCGCTTATGTGCGAAATACCCCGGGGACGTTCTTCTGCAATCAGTATTTCAATGACGCCAACAGTCTGGCCCACATGGAGACTACCGGACCGGAAGTTTGGAAACAGACGCGGGGTGAGGTTACGCATTTTATAGCCGGACTGGGAACCGGAGGAACTATCACGGGAACCGGTCGCTATCTGAAATCCATGCGTGAGGAGGTGCAGATCATCGGCGTTGAACCGGTAGGATCCGTTTTACAGGAATACTACCGCTCGGGGGTTCCCGGCTCACCCGGCCCCTACCAGATTGAGGGCATCGGAAGGTCATTTTTGCCCGGAAATCTGGATGTTGCCTATGTCAGTGATATCTGGCAGATACACGATCACCAGGCAGTTGAGGCGGCGTACTGGCTGAAAGACAAAACCGGATTTCTTGCCGGATTCTCCAGCGCGGCTGTTACCGGTTCGTTTCTGCAGCGTAAAGACACCTTCGCCCCGACCGACCACGTGGTACTGTTTTTTGCCGATCACGGCTCGCGCTATCTGAGCAAATTGTACAATAAGGAGTGGCTCAAGGCCAATATCAAACCGCACGGAGAGGTCTATGCATAAACCCGTCATCGAACAAACCCCGGAGTTCGCCGGTTACAACGATCTGGCCCTGGTTCTGGCCTGGCCTGACGTCACAGCCCGTGGTGATGAGCGCTGGTATATGTGGCTTAAAAAAATGGGCATCGTCAAAAACCTGAATTTTAAAGTCGGGCATGCGGCCATTATTCTGATCAGCAGAGACAGCGGCGAGGCCTGCTACTACGACTTCGGTCGTTACATCACGCCCCGTGGCTATGGCCGGGCCCGCAGTGCTTTTACCGATCCCGCACTCCGGCTGCATACCGTTTGTCAGGTGGAAGGTGCGGGCGACGAAACCCGGGTTGTCAACCTGCCTGAATTGCTGGAAGAGCTGGAAGCCAACAACGTGTACACCCATGGCGACGGTGTTTTATACTGCTCCCTCGCGCCACACATTTCCTTTTATAAGGCCCGGCTGTCGGCCGATGCCCAGTGTCTGGAAGGCTGCGTTATCTACAGTGCTTTTGCCAAGGGAAATAACAACTGTTCACGTTTTGTGGAGCAGGTACTTAAAGCAGGTCTTCCTGAGGGCTCTGTTATGCGCTGGCAGGTCGATTTCCCCGAAACCTTTGTAGCCAGTCCGATCAGTAATGTGATCAACGCCCGTAAAGACCACCTCACATACACCTACCGAAACGGTGAACTTCGCACCTTCCCGATGGGCCGTATTGAATCGCTACGCTTCTTCCTGCGTCAGGTTTCAGCCAACTTTTTCTGGGGCGATTACCTGTCGCTCAGTGACGACAGCAATCCCGGTTATGTTGCCGAACCCCGGATTCGTCCTGCAGGCGTGCCGACTACGGCGCAGTGGCTTGGCGGAGTGGGCGAGGGAGGCTGGCATGAACTCATCCGCGAAAGTGAAAAATGTGTTATCTTGAAACGATACACGGTACGGGGGGAGCTGGATTTTGACGTGGAGGTGCGTCAGTCGACCGGACCGGCTTTCAATCCCGGGGAACCTTACCGGTTTGTCTATGATACGCATGCCATGAAGGCAACCATCGAACAAAATGGGCAAAAACTTTGTTTCGAGACCGTAGCAAGCCATAATTCGGCTGTCAACACATCTATAACAGAAATTCATTATGCATCATAACATACTTAAAGCGAAAATCCACACTGTACGGGTTACCGAGGCCAACGTGAAGTACAAGGGATCCATTACTATTGACGAGGACCTGCTGGATGCGGCCAAAATTAAAAAGTACGAGCAGCTCTATATCAACAATGCATCGAACGGCTCGCGTATCATGACCTACGTGCTTCCCGGCAAGCGCGGAAGCGGTGAGGTGTGCATGAACGGTGGGGCCGCCCTGCACGCCAAGGAAGGCGATATTGTTCACGTGCTGGCATTTTGCTCCCTTTCCGATGAGGAGCTGGACAAGCATATTCCTCTGGTTGTGTTCACTGATGAGAACAACCACATCGAATCGATAGAAGAATACCTGTAGGAATTACGGCATTTTTTCGAAAACCCCGGCCAGAAACTCAATATGGGCGTTGAGGTCTGCCTCTATGAGTTCTGCGCCGCGGGAAATATCTTCGCGGCTCACATTGGCAGCGAACTTCTTGTCTTTCAGCTTTTTTGTAACGGATTTGGCTTTCATGCCCGTGAATCCGTCGGGTCGCATCAGGGAAACCGCATGCATGAATCCGCTGAGTTCGTCACAGGCAAAAAGGTAACGCTCGATTTCAGATTCCGGCTGCTTTCCCGTACGTTCCGGTGCATGGGCTTTTATTGCCAGTAAAGCGGCCTGGCTCAGACCGGTTTGGGGCAGCACATGCTCAAGGGCGTAATTCGGGTGTTCATCAGGATACTTTTCCCAGTCCAGGTCGTGCAGCAGGCCGGCCAGCCACCATTCCTGCACCGTAGCCTCGTTATGCCCCAGCTTCTGTGCGCAGGCCTGCATTGCCGTGGCCACCATCCGGCAGTGATGTTGCAGGTTGGGAGTTTCAATCCACTCGGTGAGTAATTTTCCCGCCTGTTCGGGTGTAATCATACGATTCAGAATCTGTTTAGAATTTGTCTTTACCTTATCTGCGAAAAGTAAACAGCCTGCAACTAAATACACAGTTTATTATGAAATCCGGAAACCTGCTTTTTTTATTTACCGCACTGATGTTGGTATTTGCTCCATGGGTTGTTCATGCCCGTCAGCCCCTTACGCTATCATCCAACAACGAGGCATCTGCGAAAGCCGCAACCTCGACGGCTGAGGGACCTTCTTCAGCGATGAATTCCCTTGCGGAGGCCGATGCACCCGCAGCGGTATACTCCCCTGGCGCAGATAGCCTGGGGATTGTACTCGATCTGCTGGATGACGACATCCGGTTTCCCACCCTTCCTTACTATACCTACGGTTCCGGACTGGGCATTACCTCGCCGGACAGTACCTTCCGGATGAACATCCGTTTCAGAATGCAGAACCGGTCGACCCTCAATCTGAATGATGGTCGGGACGATACCGTGGAAGGCGTGGTTCGTCGACTCCGACTCCGGTTTGACGGGTTTGTTGGGAACCCCAAATTCTTGTACGCCATTCAGTTATCCTTTTCACCCGGCGATGTGGGAACCCTGCGCGATGGGGATGGCATTAACATTATTCGTGATGCCATGTTCTTTTACCGGCCGAATCCAAGAATCAACCTCGGATTTGGTCAGACCAAGCTTCCCGGGAACCGGCAGCGGCTGAACTCATCCGGTGCACTCCAGCTGACCGACCGAAGTATCAACAACGCCCGGTTCACCATCGACCGTGACTACGGGGTGCATGCCTACTACCTCAATGAGTACGATGATGCCTTCTCGTGGAACATCAAAACGGCGGTGAGTACGGGTAATGGTCGGAACTGGACCCGCAATCTGAGCACCGACCTGGCGTATACCGGTCGGGTAGAGGTGATGCCTTTTGGTGAAATGGGCATGTTTTTCGAGGGCGACATCCGCCGGAATCAAACCCCGAAGCTGTTGTTGTCGGCCACCTATCATCTCAATCAGGGCGCGCAGCGCACCGGGGGGCAGACCGGCGGGAGTCTGTTTGATACCCGGGATCTGACCTCGTTCTTTTTTGACGGGATGTTCAAGTATCAGGGGTTTTCTGCCATGTACGCCTATATGCTGCGGTCGGTTGACGGCACGGCCATAACGGCGGAGTTCCCGGATCAGATGATGCTCAGCAACCTGGCTCCGGACCTCATCATGCCGGCGGTGGGCTCGTACAGCGCCGTGTTTGCCGGTGACGGTCACGATGTGCAGCTGAGTTACCTGTTTCGGTCGAACTATGAGTTGATTACCCGTTATTCCGTGCAGACCGTACTGCGCGATGTAGCGGCGGTGTATCCGGACCGCAATCAGCTGAGTTTCGGGGTGACCCGCTACATCTGGGAGCATTCGCTGAAGCTGCAGGGCGAGGTCACCCGTACCCGGTCTGACTGGCGCTTTGGTAACCAGCCTGATCGTGAAGACTGGTACCTGCGCTTTCAGGTGGAGATCGGTATCTGATTGCAGTGCTGTTCGGGAGACGAACAGCTTTTTTTCGCAAACGATGTCCGCTTTTTGAAATCCGTGCCTGTGGTAGGTTGCTGCCAAAGGTGCAGCAACCTACCTGCCGGAACCTCCCGCATAAATTTATAGCCCGCCTCGATGCGGTTTTTTTATGGAGCTAATTATGCTAAAAAACTCTTTATAAGGCTATTGACATATTTTGCTTAACAGATATTATCAACAATATGGCTAATTTTAACTGGTTATAAATAAAGACTAATATATCTTATATCTATTGTCACTGACATCGCTCATCGTTATATTGGTATTGTAAAAAATATTTAAATGCACCCGGGTGTATCCGGATCGGACGCTTCCGTCTGGCCTTAGGCGGTTTATTATTCCTGCGTCAGCGGTCTGCTACACACAATAATCGATAGTATTGTCATGGCACGTCTGACTGAAATCATCAAGCGTATTCTGCCGCCGCCCAACTGGCGCTTACCGGTTCTCATACTGACCGGGGCCTTCTCCGGACTCACGATTTATGCACTGGTTGTTTCCAACGCAATCAGTTATATGTCGGACTCGCCTGAAACCTGTGTAAACTGCCACGTAATGGCTCCGCAGTATGCCACCTGGTTTCATAGTTCCCATCGCGAGCATGCTACCTGTAACGATTGCCACGTCCCACAGACCAATGTGGTGGAACATTACTATTTCAAGGCCAAAGACGGGCTGCGACATGCCACTATTTTTACCCTGCGAACCGAACCCGATGTCATCATTATGCACGAGCCGGGCCGAAGAGTGGTACAGGCGAACTGCCAGCGCTGCCATGACGACCTGAATCATCAGGTGGTGGCCGGGCACACCAGCTTTGACGAAGCCAAACAGGGGCAGGGACCGGTCTGCTGGGACTGTCACCGCGATGTTCCACATGGTACGGTACGCAGTGCGGGATCGGTGCCTGATGGCTTTGTTCCCTTACCCGATTCCCCCATGCCGGAATGGCTCCGGAATCTCACCAACCCACATTAATCCATCGGGTAGAAGGGGTTGCATGAACCGCCTGCTGCACACTCCACTTCCCGCATCAGCATAAAAAAGCACAAGAAGAAATTAGTATTAACGCTGCACTAAACACCTGAAAAACAACTATTATGAAATCCCTCGGAAATATTATTCAAGAAAAACCCTGGTTGGGATGGGCTATCTTTCTGGCCACGATGCTGGTCGTCTTCCTGCTGGGTGTGTTCACCTATACCATCGTAGAACGCCGTACCGAAGCCCAGTTCACGCAGATTCGAACCACCGATCTGGACTCGCTGGAGCCACGTGCGGAAGCCTGGGGCCGGTACTTTCCACGGCAATTCGGCACCTATGCTCAGATGGCGGATACCTCCTTCCGGAGTAAACACCTGGGTTCCCAGCGGCGCGACCTGCTCCAGGAAAATCCACAGTTCGTGATTCTGTTTGCCGGTTATGCCTTCTCGCGCGATTATAACCTGTCGCGCGGCCACACCTATTCGATTCAGGATGTACGGGCCTCGCTGCGAACCGGCGCTCCGATGAATCCCGGTGACGGTCCGATGCCGGCTACCTGCTGGACGTGTAAGTCGCCCGATGTGGCCCGCGTCATGGAAGAGCACGGTCCGGACGGCTTCTACTCCATGATGCTGTCGGAAACCGGCGCCGAGGTGGTTAATCCCATCAACTGTGCCAGCTGCCACGATCCGGAAACCATGACCCTGCGTATCACCTTGCCGGCCCTGGCCGAAACCTACGACCGACTCGGTATCAATATTGAAGAAGCTTCCCATCAGGAGATGCGGAATCTGACCTGCGCCCAGTGCCATGTAGAATATTACTTCGGAGAAAACAACTACCTGACTTTCCCCTGGGACAATGGTACTACCGCCGAAGAAATGGCTGAATACTACGACAACATGGGCTTCGCCGACTGGATTCACCCGCTCAGCAAAGCACCCATGATTAAGGCCCAGCACCCGGATTATGAAGTCTTCATGCAGGGGATTCACTACCAGCGGGGTGTTTCCTGTGCCGACTGTCATATGCCCTATAAATCCGAAGGCGGGGTAAAATTCACAGACCACCGCATTCAGAGTCCGCTCAATAACATCTCCAATTCCTGCCAGACCTGCCACCGCGAAAGCGAGCAGGAACTGATTCGCAATGTCATCGACCGGCAGGATATGGTCAAAGAAGTACGCGTGAAACTGGAAGAGATTCTGGTGGAGGTGCATCTCACGGCTGAATATGCCTGGAATATGGGTGCTACCGATGACCAGATGCGTGACGCCCTCCATCTGGTACGCCATGCCCAATGGCGATGGGACTATGCGGCGGCCACCCACGGTGGTTCCTTCCATGCGCCTCTGGAGTTGACCCGTACCATCGGTGACGGGTTGGATCTGGCGCACCGTGCCCATCGTGAAATCATGCAGGTACTGTTCGAACTGGGTCATACCGGTCCTGTTCCCTTGCCCGATGTTTCCAGCAAGCAGCTTGCACAGGCGTATCTGGGCATCGATCTGGAAGACTGGCGCGCCCGTAAGGACGTATTTCTGGACGAGGTGGTTCCGCAATGGCTCAGCGAAGCCGCGGCACGCCACGACCGATGGGATGAACTGCGCAACGATCCTGAATTTGAAGGAAGATATATCTTTGAGGACTAACCGTTATGAATTCAGCACCAACATCCGGCTCCGGCAAACCTATCTGGGTTAAACCCTGGGGGTATGCCGAGGGTTGGTTTATCTGTCTGGCCCTGCTCATTACCGGTTTTTCCCTGCAGCTCACCATCGGCGGACTGGACCCGCAGACGCTTTCCTGGCCTTTGAATGCGTACCTCGGGGGCGGAATTACGCTCTTGTTGGTGGTGTTGTGGTCGTTTGCGCGAAATTTGGAAATCGTCCGCTGGCTGGCCAGGGCCCCGGCGGCCATTACCTCCATCGCCCTGATTACTTTTCTGGTATTGCTCATGGGGTTTACCCTGCAGGGCAGCCAGGGTAATCCGGTCTGGGTTCAGAAACTCGGTCTAAACCACATGACCCGCTCATGGCCGTTTCTGTTTGGAATCGCCTTTTTTACGGCCTCATTGGGCATGGCCACCCTGAAACGACTGCTCCCGTTCAGGGGTCGGAACATCGGTTTCTTTCTGAATCATGCCGGGCTGTACATCGCCCTGCTGGCCGGAATTCTCGGCGCAGCCGATTTGCAGCGTATAACCATGGATCTGCGTCCCGGAGAGGTGGTCTGGGTTGGAACTGATCAGCGCGGACAGCTGCGTGAACTACCCGTAGCCCTGCAGCTGTACAGTTTCAACATGGAAGAGTTCAATCCGAAAATGACGGTTGTTACCTCCGATTCCGCCCGAATGGTAGATGGCATCGAAACGCAGATGTTCGAAATCACGAAAGGTGCACGGGGAACCATCGCCGGACTGGACATCGAAGTGCTGGAATATTATCCGCTGGCTATGGCGTTTGATGGTCGATACGAGCCGGTAAACGAACACGGTGCTGCTCCGGCGGCATTGGTACGGGCAAGGTCGGGCCAGGGACGCTCCATCGAGGGGTGGATCTCCAGCGGCAGTTTTATGCTGACGCACATGTTCCTGCCCATTGACAGCACCTATGCGGTGGCTATGACCATTCCGGGTTCAGCCTCCTACAGTTCCGATGTGGCTGTTTACACGGCTTCCGGTGATGTTTTTGATACCCGCATCGAGGTGAACAAGCCCGTCAGCGCCGAGGGCTGGAAACTGTATCAGTACAGTTATGACCAGCGTTTCGGCCGGTACTCCCAGCTTTCGGTGATTGAGCTGATACGCGATCCCTGGCTGCCGGTGGTCTATACCGGAATTTTCATGCTTTTACTGGGATCGGTCTACCTGATGTTCCTGGGCAAGGCCCCGCTTCCGGCGGAAGACACTGAAACCGGGCAGGAAGCGCAGGTTCATGATGAAGGTGCATTCGCTATGCTTGTAGAAGAAGACGCGGTATCAACCAATCCGCAGAAAAAAGCCGTAACCCCCACGTATGAATCGGAGCTCGTATCATGATGAACCTCGACCCAACTCCCTATAAAGCCCTGGCCATCGGTTTGTGGGCCCTGGGCATGTTCCTGTTTCTGAGTGCCGGAAAGCGTCGTACGGTAACCCTGCTGGCCCACGCCACCTTCCTGTCCGGCATCCTGGTACTGGCCGGATTTACCTGGATGTTGTGGATGGATCTGGGCAGACCGCCCATGCGTACCCTCGGAGAAACCCGGCTTTGGTATGCCCTGTTCCTGCCGGCTATTGGGTATACGACCTACATCCGATGGAATTACAAATGGATTCTGCACTACAGCGGGGTGATGGCCATTGTCTTTCTGATGATTAATCTGATGCGGCCCGGTGTGTACGACCGCGACCTCATGCCTGCCCTGCAAAGCATCTGGTTTGTGCCCCATGTGATTGTGTACATGTTTGCCTATGCCGTGCTGGCCGTTTCGGCAATTGTAGCTGTGAAAGGGCTCTGGCTGTACTATTTCGAGAAACAGGCCTTGTCGCTGAGCCGATTTCTGCCCGTTCTCGGACCGGAAACCGATGCGGACGGTAAGGTCGTTCCCTGGTCCATGCAGCTGGCCGATAATCTGGTCTACATCGGCCTTGGATTTCTTACCCTGGGACTGCTTTTCGGGGCGCTCTGGGGCAAAGAAGCCTGGGGTCACTACTGGATGTGGGATCCCAAGGAAACATGGGCTTTCCTCACCTGGATTATGTACCTGGCCTATGTGCACTACCGGCATCATCGTCCGCGGCAGGTTGTAGGTCCGCTCTGGGTGCTGTCTATGGCCTTCATCGTGCTGATGATCTGCTGGTTTGGGGTGAATTACCTGCCTTCAGCGGCCAATAGTGTGCATACGTACACCGGTTAAAGGTCATTCCACCGGTTCTTAGATGACCCGTTTGCTGGTGCAGCCCTGCGGTTCTTAGGTGCCCCGTTTGCTGGTACGGTCCACGGTTCTTAGGTGCCCCGTTTGCTGGTGCAGCCCGGCGTACCGGTTGCCGGACCAATACGCGAATGGCTCCTGACCAGGGGGCGTCAACATTGGAAAAAAATCTACTACTTCGCAGATCCGTCAGGAATTCTGTCAACAAGCATCACTATCCGTTAACTACTCATGATACCTACGCACGCAACACCTCTAACCAGCGCCGCCATCGCCCTGGCAGCCCTCATCGCAGTACTCTCAACCGTTACAGACAGCATCGCCCAGCAATTCACCGCCGACCTGGAGATTCGTCCCCGGCTGGAAGTTCGTAACGGATTCAAAACCCCCATCCTGGAAGGGCAAAATCCGGCGGCGTTTGTGGAACAACGCTCGCGTCTGGCGCTCAATTTCACGGATTCGCCTATTGCGGTTCGACTGGTGATGCAGGATGTGCGCATCTGGGGCAACCACGGACAGATTTATAAAACCGAAGCCAATCTGAGCAATGTGTACGAAGCCTGGGCGCAGTATGCATTCAACGAGGCCTGGCTGGTGCGATTCGGCCGGATGCAGCTCAACTATGACAACGCCCGTTTTCTGGGTAATCTGGACTGGGCCCAGCAGGGTCGCTCCCACGATGCCCTGTTGTTTCGCCATACCTTGACTCCCCTGCGCATCACCGTCGATGCCGCCCTGACCTGGAACCAGGCCGGTTTTGCCGAGCCGGGCAGGCTTACCGACAATTTTTATCCCCTAGGGGCCGCCAACAACAAAACCATGCAGTTTATCTGGGTGAACAAGCAATACGATGAAGCCTCGATAAGTGTGCTGCTGCACAACGACGGCCGTCAGCTGGCCGATGAAAGTATGGCCTGGATGCAGACAATGGGAACCTTCATGCAATATCGTCTCGGTGAGTACAATCTGCAGGGCGAGGGATACTATCAAACCGGGGACGATGCGGCCGGTAACGAAACGGCTGCCTGGCTGGTCGGGCTGGAATCCACCCGCAAACTGGATGATCTGACCCTGGGGCTGGGACTGGATGTTTCATCGGGGTCGGAATCGGGTTCCACCTCGAACAACTCCTTTATGCCCTTGTATGGCACCAATCATAAGTTTTATGGATTTATGGACTATTTTCACGTGGGCAATGCCTTTCGCCAGCCCGGAGGCGGTTTTGACGTAGGACTGGTGGATGTATTTCAGAAGCTCAGCTGGTCGGCCCGCGCTGATCTGACCCTGGCGCTGCACGTGCATCAGTTCATGGCCCATCGCGACGTAGTGGATGCCGGCACGGGCCAGACGCTGGATTCGTATTTGGGCACCGAGCTGGATTTTGTAGCGACCTGGCGTCCGGCCCCGTCGGCTTCCTTCGTTTTCGGGTATTCCATTATGTTGCAGACCGATACCATGAATGCTGTGAAAGGCGCGGTGAATCCGCAGGCGCACCAAAGCTGGGCCTTTGTGATGCTTCGTGTCGCTCCGCGCGTGTTCTCAAATCAGTAGTGTGTCTTGTCGGATACCGATGAACCTGTAATAAACCACGGTTTTATGGTTACAGATGATGATTACCACCGGTGCGTAATTGAGCCGGTGTAACAGCGGATTGATGTACGGTATTCAGCTTGGTGACTCCCGGATGAATACATTGTATGGGTTCTCTTGCAGCGTTTGATGTCTGGTCTGCGTACCTACAGGTATACCCATCACCAAACCTCAACTTCCTGATCATGAAACCTACACCACCCGACCTGTGCAGCCACCGTTCAACGCTGCTCATGCTTTCTGCAGCTGTGTTTATGTTCTTATCGGTATTCACATTGACATCCTGCGATATCAGTGATGCCAACAAAGCTGACGAAATCCCGGAGCCATTTGAGTTCAGTCTCATCCCCCAGTCGGCCGAGGTGATTGAAGAAAATAACCGCTTTGGGGTGTCCTTCTACATGGAAGCCGCTTCCGGCAACCTCCAGAAAAACCTGATGCTCTCGCCCCTGAGCGCGTCGGCGGCCCTCACCATGCTGCTTAATGGCGCGGAAGGACAGACCTACACGCAGATTCGCGACATGCTCGGGTATCCTGCCGACCTGGATATTGCCGATATCAACCGTGTGTACCGCGACCTCGTGAAACAGCTGCTCGAAGCCGACAAAACCGTGAAGTTGAGTCTGGCCAACAGCGTGTTTTATCACCACGTATTCGATGTCAAGCCTGCCTTCACCGACGCATTGAAAGCAGAATTTGATGCTCTGGTACAGGACCTCGATTTTAGTGATCCCCGTTCGGTGGATGTGATCAATCAATGGGCATCGGATAACACCAACGGCCTTATCGAAAGCGTGCTAAATGAGCTAACGCCCGACCTGGTGATGGTGCTCATGAATGCGATTTACTACAAGGGCGACTGGACCAACAAATTTGATGAGAGTGCTACGCAGGACCGAACGTTTACGTTTTTGGATGGTTCTACCGCACAGGTTCCGACTATGTCGGGTGAGGTGACCGCGCGTTACACGTCCGGCGAGGGATACCGCGTTGTGGAGCTTCCGTATGGTCGACGCAACTTTTCCATGGTCATTGTGATTCCCGATGATCATGCGTTTGAATCCTTCATGAACACCTTCGACGGCGAGGAGTGGCTGGAGGTTACCCGCCGGCTCGGCAGCACCAACGAATGGATGGCTGCGGATGTGTACCTGCCCAAATTCAAGTACCGCACAAACAGTTTCTTCCTGAATGAAACCCTGCAGAATTTGGGTATGCAACAGGCCTTTGAGGGAGGAGCTGCCGATTTTTCAGCCTTGTCGGACACGCCGGTATTTGTAGGCTTCGTGAAGCAGGACTCCTACATCGATGTGAACGAAGAAGGTACGGAGGCCGCGGCCATTACGACCATAGGGATCCGGGTTGAAAGTGTGGGACCCGAACCGACAAAGCCGACCTTCGTCATCGACCGGCCATTCCTGTACGGAATTCGTGAGCGAACGACCAACACCTTGCTGTTTATGGGACATGTGGTTGATCCCCGCACTGAATAATGTACGCAAAGCATCCCTCCGCAGTACGCAACTATTGCTCCTGATTGCTGATGGCAGTAGGTTATGCATCATAAACAATGCACCAGATATCGACTAAACCACCCCATTGAACCCCGATCAGGAGTTAATCGACGGATGCCGGGAACGGTCCCCAAAGCACCAGAAAGACCTTTTTGCAAGGTACTATTCCTTCGCTATGTCGGTTTGCCTGCGTTATGCCTTCCATCGGGAGGAGGCGCTGGAAATGGTAAATGATGCCTTCATGAAAGTATTCGAACATATCGATCGATACGACTCCGAACGGCCCTTCAAAGCCTGGTTTCGTCGCATTTTGGTGAACACTGCGCTCGACTATTACCGCGCTGCGCGCCGGCATCATACGCACATACTTACCGATCAGGATGTACCCGAAACCGAATATCAGGCAACACAGGAGCTGCAGCTCAACGCCGAAGACATCATCCGATTATTCGACCAGCTGCCACCCATGCAACGCCTGGTCTTCAACCTTTTTGAGGTAGAAGGATATAGTCACGATGAAATCGGCGGTTTGCTCGACATCTCGCCGGGTACATCGCGTTCGAATCTGACCCGCGCCCGGCAACGGCTGCAATATTTGTACATCAACCAATTCGGAGGGCGATCATGAAACCGTTCGATGAGCGTTTTGCCGACTCGGTGCGGGAGGTCTTTGATGCCTACCATGAGGAGGTTGATCCGGCAGCGTTGGCTCGACTGGAGCAGTCGCTGAACAGGGGTGCTGCGAGGTTTCCGGGTTGGATGCGGATGGCGGCCGGGCTCGTGCTGGCCTTGGGCGTTCTGGCCGTGATGGGATATTACGGATTGGATTGGCGGGAGGGAGGCGCTCCGGGAGGCGGTGTTGCGAGTGGTGTTGCAGGTCCTAACGAAACGGTCACGAGCGGCGCTGCTCCGAATGGCGCTGTGGTTCCGGAAAGTACGGTATCCGGTGGTACTGCTTCGGATGGCACTGTCTCGAGCGAATCGGTTCCGAATGACGCTGTGGTTCCGGAAAGTGCGGTATCAGGAGGCGATGTTGGAAGTAGCTCTGTCTCGGGTGGTACTGTTCCGGCTGGTTCCGTGCCGGACGAAACGGTCACGAATAGCACCGTCACGGATGCTCCCCCGGGTAGTCCGGACCATGTGGCGCAGTTATTTGCAGCGCAGGACGATTCCCTCGATGAATCCCTCCATCCTGAAAATGACCTTACACAAAATCTGCATCCAGCAACAACCGACACGCTTCGCGAGGCACCGGTCGAAGCCGATATCCCTCAAAATGAATATCCGCTCACCGAAGGCCCTCTCCGAACAGCGTTAGCTGCTGCCCCTCCCGAAAGCTATGAAACCCACGAGCTGCGCTCACCAGGGTCTGCATCCCGCAACCGCGCCTCCCTCGTCATGGGTACCAACACCACGCATACCGCTCAAGGTGGTACCGATGGAATCGGGTTCACAGCCGGAGCCTTGCGTAACTGGCAGATCACCCGTCGCATCAGCCTTTCCACCGGCGGACTCCTCGCGTACAATCAGTTCGCAACCGCGAATCCGGATGTGGATCAGCAAGTCAGTGCTATTCCATCGCGTGCCGGCGAAGTTAATGCCCGCATTACCACCGAAACACGCTATAATTTGCTGGCTTTTGAAATCCCGCTGCAGGGAGTTTTCGAGGTGTATCGTCAGGCAGGACGGGGACTATCCATTGCCGCCGGGGTTTCATCTATGGTCTACCTGAACGAGTCGTCGGTGGCGGAGGGATTCCGATACGGAGGGGAGGTGTTAGCCGGTACCGAAGGCAGCGTCTGGACCAACGCATCGGTAGAAAGCTATGAAACTCGCAGTACAACAGGGGCTTTTCAACGGGTGGATGCCGGCCGGCTGCTGAACGTGTCGGTCATGTACGCGTTTCGTCCCGGACGAAATGCCATTGCCATTGAGCTTTTCACGAAACATCCGCTGGGCGACCTTACCAGCAGCGATATCAGTTTCGGCATGACGGGCGTTACGCTGCGTTACGGGGTTTGGTAAATTCCCGTAACTTACCCGTGACATCATCCATCCTATTCACGCCCAAGCCTGCTGCTATGAAACCATCCCAAGCTGCTCCCATCGAAATCGACATCTGGTCTGACGTCGTTTGTCCGTTTTGCTACATCGGCCGTACCGACTATCTGATGGATGTTGCCGCACAGGCGGGACTCGACCAGGCCGTCATCCGGGAGGCTCTGGGGGATGCAGCCCTCGAAAAAGAGATTGATGCCGATAGTATGACCGCACAACGACTCGGGATCCAGGGGGTTCCGTTCTTCGTGGTGAATCAGAAGTATGCGGTTTCGGGAGCCCAGCCAATATCGATTTTTGTGCAGGTTTTGGAGAAAGTTAGGGACGAGATGAAACCCGTAACCGTGGCCGGAACCGACGGGGACGTGTGCGGTCCGGACGGGGTGTGTTAAAGGACATACGGTCTGGTGTGCCGGGCGCGCTTATTGGTTAGATAGTGTGCTGAGCAGGTAGACGGTCAGTACTCATTGCGCTCAGACTCAGGCAGTTTGGTGACGCTTTTTGTCCCGCAATGTTTTTGATCTACCAGTTAGTTCATAGGTTTTATTGAGTGCTTCCTGTTGCACGCTGAAATGCCGGGCTAGTATCCGAATGATATCCCTGGACATATATTTCTTGTAGTTCAGAATTTCAGACATATAGCTTTTCCCGACGCCCGCTATTTCAGCCAGTTGATTTTGTGACAAGCCATTTGTTTCCATCAGTTGCTTTAAAAAAGTAACGGGATCTATCGTTGCTTCGCTGCTATCCTGCTTATCCCAGGTTTTGATTAGCAGTGTGAGCAGTTCAATTTCATCCTGATTATGTACAGACTCACCTTCCTCAACCAGCAGGGTCTCTAATGTTTTACAGTAGGTGTAATACTGTTCGATGTCTTTTATTACGCTGTATTTTAAGTCGCTCATGGTTTTCTACACATAGTTTTGAAAATTTTCAGCTTCAAACTGTTCCCCTCTTTTACATAGCTCCGTGTACTCGGTATGCGTACCAATCCAGCTAACGAAAAGAAATACATTATTCACACCAAAATGATATGAGCCTATAACACGATACTTATTCCCTCCTACGTCAAATACAATCTTACGACTGCTTTGACCCAAAAAGTCTGCCGAATTAAACGTCTTCTTAACATCTTCCGGGAATTTCCAGTCTGCATTTTTTATTGTGAAAATCCAATTTGCGAAAGCGTTTGCAGAGGGGGCATGTTTCTGTGCGAATTTTCGAATCGTAACTTCCTTGATTAGGTTAACGCGCATAGTGTTATGATAAATGTACGAAAATGTACGCCAATTGCGAACATGTGTAATGTATGTACATTTTTGCTTACATCAAATGTCCCTCGAAATGTATAGTTTTAAAAAATGGTTTGGCAGCGAAGTTGAGCAGGTTCTAACCAAATGGGAAACGGAAGAGACTGCTATATCAACGATCGCGACCCCCAAAACACCTAACACAGGAAGCCATGAACTATGCATACATCCTTCTTTTATCGGCATTGATGGTGCGCGTTGATGTGACCACGGCACCCGTCAACCATAACGACATTACATCCGAAACAGCATCCGCCTCCGACCCCAACCCCACCGAAATCATCCGCAACATGGAAGAAGCCATGCGCGGCGAGCGACAATACGCGGAAATGACCATGACCATTGAACGTCCCCGCTACAGCCGCGAAGTTTCCATGCGCTCCTGGCACATGGGCACCGACCACTCCCTCATCATCATTACTGCACCTGCGCGCGACCAGGGCGCGGCTTTCCTGATGCGCGGCAACGACATCTGGAATTACGACCCCCGAATAGACCGCACCACGCGATTACCCTCGTCGATGATGGCACAATCCTGGATGGGATCCGACTTCACCAACGACGACCTCGTACGCGAGTCTGACCCGGTTGAGGATTTCGAACACCGTCTGCTGCGCACCGAAACCTACAACGGTCAGCAAGCCTACGTGATAGAACTCATCCCCAAACCTGACACCCCGGTAGTATGGGGCAAAGTGCTGATGTGGGTCGCCGCGGAGGACTACATTCAGCTGCGTATCGAAAATTACGATCAGCGCGACCATCGGGTCACCACCATGGAAATGGACGAAATCAAGTCCTTCGGCAACCGGCGGGTACCGACCCGCATCACCGTAACACCCGCCGGGAAGTCGAACGAACGCACCATCCTCACCCAACATACCATCGACTTTGACGTCGACCTCGACGCCTCCTTTTTCTCGCGTGCCAACATGCAGCGCATGCGTCCTTAACCCGGATAACACCTGAAATCCGGATAGCTGCCTACACCGGACATAAACCCTAAAATCTCCCACAACCCGAAATAATCCAAACCCGGAGATGGCCGGAAAATTCGGCCATCCACTTACACACACCCAACGCACATCGCCATGATGTACCTCAAACTCGCCTGGCGAAACCTCTGGCGTAACCGTCGCCGCACCCTCATCACCGCCGGTGATGGAGATGAACAACACCGCGGTATTCATGCCGTTGGATGTGGCCCAGTTTCTGCTCTCCGCCGAAGACCATATCACCGCCCTGCTCATCAATCCCTCGCAGGCGCGCCAGACCGACGCCGTGGCCGCATCGCTGCGCCGCGAACTGGACGGCACCGAGCTGGTGGTGTACACCTGGCCCGAATTGCTGCCCGAAATCCTGGATCTCATGGAGATGGATATGGCCATGCCCCGGCTGCTGGCGGTCATCTTGTACATCGTGATTGGATTTGGCTTCTGGGGCACGGTGCTCACTATGACCATGGAGCGCCTTCGCGAGTTTGGCGTGCTGCTTTCGGTGGGCATGAAACGCGGCAGCTTGTCGATGGTGATACTGCTGGAGACCCTGTTTATCAGCAGTATCGGTGCCGTCGGCGGCATCGCCCTTTCATGGACCATCCTCAAGCTGATTGATCCGATTCACCTGACGGGCAGTTCCGCTGAAACCGTGCTGGAAATGGGTTTCGATCCGGTCATTCCCATGTCGTTCGCGCCCGATTTGTTCTATACCCAGGCGTTTTTTGTCTTCCTGATTGCCGTGGTGGTCTTCCTGTTTCCGCTGCTTAAAATCTACCGTTTAAACGTATTGGAGGCCGCACGATCATGAAAACCCTCTTTATTTTATCATGGAGAAACATCTGGAGGAAGCCCGCCCGCAGCGGCGTACTGCTGGCTGCCATCACGGTCGGGCTCTGGGCCGGCGTGGTTACCGTCGGTATGATCAACGGCATGATGCAGCAACGGGTAAACTACCTCATCGAGAGCGAAATCACCCATGTTCAGGTGCATAATCCCGGGTTTTTGTCGGAAGGCTTTGCCCGACTCTACGTGCCGGACGGGTGATTACCATGGTGGATGGGGCCGTGAGTGAGGACGAAACCAGGGAAATCGAGCACCATGGCAGGTAAAACAACGACAACCGGTCACTTCGTGCGGATGTCGGCCTTGACGCGGTCGCTGCTCCTGTTTATGCTGTTGCTCCTGTTCGCATCCGCCTCGCCCTCCCTTGCGCAGCTTTCCGAACATATCCGGTTCAGCGGCTACATTCAGGGCAGTCCGGTGCGCATCGCCGCCGAAATGCCGGGCGCGACCTCCGATGAAATCTGGTGGGAGTACCGCCTCCAGCAACGACTGAATCTGGCGTATGTGTCTGACAGCGGATTCAGCATGCACTGGCAGATGCGAACCCGTCTGTTTGCCGGCGATCTGGTACGCGATGTTCCGGGTTATGCGGGGTTGATCGACACCGATACCGGACTGGTGAACGCATCGTGGATGGTTGCCCGGCGCGATTCCTGGTTTTTGCATCACATTCCCGATCGCTTTTATGCCGAGTGGGACCGTGGCGACTGGAACATACGCGTAGGCCGACAGCGCGTGAACTGGGGTGTGAACCTCATCAGCAACCCGAACGACCTGTTTAATCAGTACTCCTTCTACGATTTTGATTATCCCGAGCGACCGGGCAGTGATGCGGTGCGGGTACAGCGTTTTTTGGGGTTTAATTCCCGCATGGAGGTGGCTGTGCGTCCGGCAAGCGACCTGGAACAGAGCGTAGCGGCATTCTTGTATGCGTTTGGTGCCCGTGGTTATGACATTCAGCTGATGGGAGGGTATTATAGGGAGCGTTTCGTGGCTGGAGCCGGATTTGCGGGTGATTTCCGGGGAGCCGGAATCAAGGGTGAGCTCAGTTATTACAGCGGGCGCGAGGGGGTTTCATCCGCGTACATTGCTGCGGTTTCGGTTGAATACATGTTTCGGAGCGGGATGTTTGGCGTGATCGAGGCGTTGTACAATCATCGGGGTGGCACGGACGATTTCATGCTTTTCGGAGCCACCCTCGCGCCGGATAACCCTTCATTGACCCGCTATCAGCTCACATCCCAGGTACGCTACGCGCTACATCCGTTGGTGGATGGGTCCCTGGCGGCCATCTGGTACCCCGATGAAAAGGGGGCGTTTGTGAGTCCGGCCGTTATAGGGTCGGTCGCACAAAATCTGGATATTCAAGTACTCGGACAGTGGTTCGCGGGCAGCGGCGACTCGATATTCTCAAACTCGGGCCGGGTATTTACGGCTTCGATTACGTGGAGCTTTTGAGCCTTGAGGTTGTCATCTTCACCTGTTTCAAACGGCGCAGGGTTTGAGTGAGTTTGTCTTCTTCACCTGTTTCAAATGGTGCAGAGTTTGAGTGAGGTTGTCATCTTCACCTGTTTCAAATGGTGCAGAGTTTGGATGGGGTTGGCTATGGTGACCAGGACGACACTCAGACTGAATATTTATGGAGCTTGATTCATCAATGGGTTGACAGTGTTAAATTTCTGATTATAATGAGAGTTACATAGGGTACACCTCTTCAGTACGCATCCCCTAAAACGGATTCGCCTGAACGTCCCCGCTGCAAGCAAGGGTTTTTTACCCTTGCATCCGGTTGCAAGGCACTCACACTCCAGTTATGGGTACGCAACTGCAACCCCATAAGCATGCCATCATACGTCAATAGATTCAAAATAAAGGAACACCATGACCATTCAGGATATTCTCAGTCGAAAAGGTACGGTCATTTACCATGTAACACCCGCCAATACGGTATATGAAGCAATCGAGAAAATGGCGGAGTATAATGTGGGAGCGCTTGTAGTGCTGGATGGAGACCGATTGTGTGGAATAGTCTCTGAACGCGACTATCGGAATAAGATTATTTTAAAGGGTCGAGCTTCACGCGAAACCAAGGTAAGTGAAATTATGACCGATCGCGTGATTTGCTTAGGCCCTCAGCACAGTGTTGACCACGGTCTTAACATCATGACGCAAAAGAAAATCCGGCACCTTCCCGTACTGGATGACAGCCAGAAACTGGTGGGAGTTGTCTCCATCGGTGACCTGGTCAAGGCCACCATCGAACAGAAAAATCTTGAAATCGAGAACCTTAAAGGCTACATTTTTGGCGGGTATCCGGGATAGGTTTTGATTAAAACCACCATGAAAACACATTCTTTTCTAGTACTCTTCGGTTTACTGCTTTTCCCGGTAGTAACTTATTCTCAGGTATCTGAAATAGAGCAGGGTGATACATTCCAACAACCCGCTTGCCCGCCCTACAGCGAAAAAGCTCACGAACGTTTAAAACGGTTTGTAGCGAGCTCATTGAGGGGGTTACAATTGAGGGCATTACTAACTATCAGTAGTGCACTATAATTTCGGTACGGCTTATTTCTATAACTGAATTCTTTGCAAAGAGTGATTTAAGCTCAACCAAGTTCTTGGCGAATAAAGTAATCAATTCATTGTTGGTAATGTTACCTGTCGAAACAATCAACAGTTTGGATGGTTTTCCTGATAAAATATAATTGTCCAAAAAATCACTGTCTTTCGAAATCACTATGCGACTTTGCTCCTCGGCTATCTTAATGATGTATCCATCGGACGACCTATTTTGATCGGGAAGCTCGATCGTATGCATAGCATTCAGACCTTTGGATTTCAAGAAATCCGAGAGTCTTTTCGGAAGTTGGGCGTCTACCAGAACGTTCACAAAGCTACTCGTTGAAACGATTTAGTTTGCGTTAGCCTAGCGGCATATTCCAAGCAAGCCAAAAGATCATCGTTCTCTAGATCGGGATAATCGTCCAAAATTTCTTGGTGAGTCATTCCAGAGGCCATAAGCTCTAGCAGCATATCCACCGAATAGCGTAATCCACGGACAGTGGGTTTTCCGTGGTAAATATCCGGTTTGCGACTAATTCGAGCTAATAAACTTGTAGGTTTCATAAAATTCTCCATTCTCCTTTTAATCAAAATACAGAATAACGCTCGTTGCTACAATGTTGATTGTGCAATCTAAACCCCCACTTTTATAATGGTTGCCAGCGAGAGTTGGGTCGAAATCGGCTTATTTTATATATAAACGTGTTGGTTGTTCGTAGCGAATGAATGGGTGTTCTATCCATCTGTTTGACTTGCCGCTAAGGTCGCCCCCCTACTTCAACAGCTGTCGGGCGGCCGTTTGTACCGGGTCCCAAACGGGGGAAAATGGCGGGGCGTACGATAGGTCGGCAAAGGCGAGGTCGTGGGCGGTGAGGTTGGCCATGATCGCCGTGGCTACGGTATCTATGCGTTTGCCCGACCCCGGCATCCCGACGATCTGTCCGCCAAGAAGCCGGCCCGTGTCGGCATCCGCCGTCAATTTTACGGTAATGCGATCGCTGCCGGGATAATACCCCGATCGCGTTCGACTCTTGATCATGGCGGTGTTCACATCCATGCCCAGCTCCCGGGCTTCCCGCTCGCTCAGTCCGGTGCGGGCTATTTCCAGCTCGTTGAATTTGGTAATCGCCGTGCCTAGCACCCCCGGAAACATCGCATTCCCGCCGCTGATGTTGGTGCCGGCAACAACGCCGTGTTTATTGGCAATCGTGCCCAGGGCAATGGCTACCTGTCTGCCCGAAATCCTGTGCAATGACTCGGCACAATCGCCCGCTGCCCATACGTTCGGCGCCGACGTTTCCATCCGCTGATTCACGTGTATCGCTCCGCCTGCTCCCAGTGCGATGCCCGCCTGTTCCGCGAGACGGGCGTTGGGCTTCACGCCGAGTCCCATCACAACCACATCGGCGGCAATGGGACCTTTATCGGTGATGACGGACTCGATTTCGCCATCGTCATTCGATGTAAATCCCACCAGTTTCTCCTCCAGCCTTACCTCCACCCCGGCCTCACGCATGAACGGGGGGATGAGCCCGGCCATGTCGGCATCCATCGTCGTCATCACCTGCGAAGCCATATCGATGAGGGTGGTTCGAAGTCCGCGCCGCAGAAAGGCCTCCGCCATTTCGAGTCCGATATACCCTCCACCCACCACCACCGCGTTTCGGGGTTTACGCCCATCCAGCCAATTCCACACATCGATGCCCGATTGCAGGCTGCTGAGGCTGAAAACACCCGGCGTGTTGATACCATCGATGGGAGGGCGGATGGGGGAGGCGCCGGTGGCGATGAGCAGGTCGCCGTACGGTTGGTCGAACGTCTCGCCGGTGGCGAGGTTGTGCACGGTTACGGTTTTGGCCCCGGTGTTTATGGCGGTGACTTCGTGACCCGTGCGCGCATCAATGGCATGTTTTTCGCGAAATTCCTCGGGCGTGCGGGCGATGAGCTTCCCGGAGGTGCTGATTTCGCCGGCGATGTAATAGGGCATGCCGCATGCGGCGTAGGAGGTATGGCGACCTTTTTCAAAAACGATGATGGGGCGGTCGGATTGGGTGCGTCGCACGCGTGAGGCGGCGCTCATTCCGGCGGCATCTCCACCAATTACAACGAGGGTGTGATCAGGCATGGGTGAGTTTGAATGGATAGTTACATTGAACTGGATTGTAAACTTTTCAGTTTATTCTGTAGATTATTAATATATCAAAACAATGAGATGTACATGTCAAATCAATTCCTCGAAATAGAAACATCTGCGCTAAAGCTTAATAGTAAAGATCGTGCCAGGTTAGCTTCCCGGCTGTTACGTAGTTTGGAAAAACGCGGTGATGCTCGAATAGAGCAGGCATGGACCGAAGTAGCCATCCGAAGGAAAAAAGAGGTTGAGTCGGGTACCGTTAATCGTGTTGGTGTTGATGATGTCCTTGAAAATGCTCGGAAGTTGGTGTCTGGATGAGTAGAAAATAAATTACTAACTGGATTTTGTTGCTAACTAGGTCAACACCCGGACTTCGCCGTAACTGGCCTCAATTTTCCCTGCTGGTGCTCATCAACGCCTTCGTCGGCGGCATGGTCGGTCTTGAGCGCACCATCCTCCCGGAGATCGCCGAAACGGAGTTCGGTATCGCGGCACGTTCCGCCATCTTCTCCTTCATTGTGGTGTTCGGCATCACAAAAGCCCTCGCTAATTATGTTGCCGGACGGTTTGCCCAGCAGTATGGGCGCAAAAATATGCTCATTTTAGGATGGATTTTTGGCATTCCCGTACCTTTTATGCTGATGTGGGCACCCGACTGGAACTGGATTGTGGCCGCTAACGTGCTGTTGGGGATTAATCAGGGACTGGCCTGGTCGGCCAACGTTATTATGAAAATCGATCTGGCCGGACAAAAAGACCGGGGGTTGGCCATGGGGCTCAACGAATTTGCCGGGTATCTTGCCGTTGCCATTGTAGCATTTCTCACCGGGTGGATCGCCACGGAGTTTGGATTGCGTCCGTATCCGTTCTATTTGGGCATTGGTCTGGCCGTGGCCGGACTGTTGATGTCGATTTTCCTGGTACGCGATACGGCAGCTTTTGTGCAGCACGAGGCGTCCTCAACCAGCATGCAGCCCAGGGGTGAACGCATCTTCTGGAATGTCAGCTGGGGAGACCGCAATCTGCAGGCGGTATCGCAGGCGGGGATGTTCACCAATTTCAAAGATGGGATGGCCTGGGGGGTATTCCCCTTGCTGCTCATGGCATCGGGACTCAGTCTTGCGCAAACCGGCATCGTGGTGGCTGTATATCCCGCTTTTTGGGGCTTACTGCAAATCGCCACCGGAAAGTTATCAGATTTCACAGGACGGAAGGCGATGTTGTGGAGCGGATTGTTCGTTCAAGGCGCGAGTCTCATTGGTTTTAGTCTGGTATCTCCTTCTGCTTCCGTGTTTGCCTCCGGCGGACTCTTTTGGATGTACCTCATCCTGGCAGCATTGCTTGGCACCGGCACTGCCATGGTTTATCCTACGTTTCTGGCCGCAATCGGCGACCTCACCCATCCTGTCGACCGCGCGGAAAGTGTAGGCGTTTTTCGATTGTGGAGGGCTGGAGGCTATGCGCTGGGGGCTATTTTTGCCGGGGTCATAGCCGACAGGGCAGGGCTCGAACTGACCGTCTTGTTTACGGGGGTTTTGGTGCTGTTTTCGGGAGCGTGGTTGTTGGTGCGGTATCGGGGGTAGTGCTTATAGCCTGGATTTTCTGTTATGAACAAGTGAAAACTTCCCCTCACTACCTGCGTTTGTAATCAATGATTCCAGCTTGAGAGAGCTTCTCTGATTGCCTCTGTTAGTAGCCTCACACAAAAAGGCTGGTTTCCACAAAAAAAGTTTAACAGTCCGAACCTCTGTAAATCGACCATTCCTGCGTGATTGTGGGATTCGTCTTTGTTTTTGTTATGAGGCGATTCACCGTTAAGAAAATCAAGACGGCTACGTTGAACAGTGAGGCTGAGGGTTCTGCCAGCAGAGGCCTGCTTTCCCATAACTCCCCAGCCTCACTATCTCCCATCAGAAGCTATAGCCTACCGTTACATACACATTTCTGCCCGGCTCGTAGATGGGTTGGCCAACCCCGGCGATGTTCCGGCTCAAATGCTCATAGTAGGCGACATCGAACAGGTTCTGTACCCCGCCTACGATGCGCAGGTTGCTCCAGGCCGACTGCGCACCGGCCGACGATGGCCTGACCACCAGCTGCATGTCTACCCGTGTGAACGCCTCGGACGGCAGCTCCCCGAAACTGGCCGATACCCGGTCCTGGGCGCGAACATGCCTTACCGATACCTCGGGCTGAATCCGCCCCTCCCAGAGGGTCGCTCCAAGATGATAGCGCAGGTCGAGGGGGGCAATTTCAGGCAGGGCTTCATCGGTCTCCAGATTTTGCCCATAGGTCCAGGCCAGCTGTGCGCCGTGGCTGAGATGACGGCCCAGAAGCTGGTTCAGGCTCACCTCGACCCCCGCAATCCAGGCACGGTCTACGTTGACGTAACGTCGCACGCCCGGAGCCGTTGCCATGCGCGGGGCCAGATCGGGATCAATACGCGAAGTGATGTAATCGGTGATGAGCGACTGAAACAGGTTCACCTCGGCACGAAGTGTGGGCGCGTTCCAGCTCGTGATGACATCAATCTGATGGTTGACCTCCTGGGTCAGCGACGGATTGCCCAGCATTTCGTAGGGGTCGAGGCCGACGGGGAAGAAATTGATATACCGTTCGGTAATGCCGGCGCTGCGTACCGACCGACCGGCCCAGATTCCGGTTTCCAACGCTTCATTCCAGCTGCGAATGATGCCCGCACTCACCGATGGATTCAGCTGGGTGACGGTCAGATCCGTGTTCACGCTCAGAAACCGCTCGTCAGGGTCGAGCGCTTCGGCGTGGTTTACATCCAGCCGCGCGGCGATTACATAGCGATAGCTGCCGGCCGATTGCTGCATTTCAGCGAAGAGTCCGGCTGTCTGGATGCGGCTTTTCTGCCAGGCATTGTCCAGCAGCGTTCGACCTGCCATCGGTCCCATGAGCATTTCCCGCTCGCGGACTCCCTCGGCCTGTTCACTACGGAAGTCGATGCCCAGGTAGGTTGTGCCGCCGCGGGGCAGGTTCATCTGGGCTTCGGTGCGGGCGCCAAAGTTCAGGGTTTCAGCCTGGGTACCGGCGTTGACCGTGCGCGGATTGAGGTCGCGCAGCTCGTTGCTCATGAAATGGTCCACGTAGGAGAACCAGATGTTGGCTTCCAGATGGTGGAGAAGCCCGCTATGGGAGGCGGATGTGGGAGCTGCCTGTGGTGAGGCACCGGCAGTGTGGTTGCCGCCAGCGACAAGGCTGCCGCCACGCGCCCGGTCTTGATGCCCGGAATGGGAGGCGTGTGACGTGGGAGTGTATTGCCAGGTCAGGTTCCCCAGCCAGGTTTCATCAGAGATCAGGTCCATGGGCAGGGAAGCAAATTCGGTGTTGCTGGCAACGTTCCGCTGCAGGCTCAGGTCAGCCCGGTGAGCGGGCGATGGATTCACGGCGGCTTTCAGGCCGTAGCTTCCACGCTCATAGGCCGCGGCGATATCCCGTCCCCGCCCGTCGGTGTAGGAATCGGCCTCCGACCACGACCCGAACAGCGAGACGTCGCTCCGGGCGGTTCGCACGCCGGTGACGGCTTCGTAGCGGTAGACCGCATTGTTGCTTTCCGTACTGGCTGAAAGCCGGCCATAGGGAGTGAGCTGCTCGGTGAAATCGGGTTCGGCCGAGATAAAATTGATGGTTCCGCCAAAACCGTTGCCGTAGCGAAGGGCGTACGGACCTTTAAGCACTTCCACCCGTTCTACCATATTCATGGCTACTTGCGAGGTGGGTGGATCCATGCGATTCGGGCAAGCGGCAGAGGCACTCATACTCCCGTCAATCACCACATTCAGTTGATCGTATTTGAACCCGCGAAGCACCGGGTCGTACCCGTAACCTCCGCCTTTGCGCACGCCCGAGAAGGCCGCCAGGTTCTGCAGAAAAGACCCCGCATCGTGGGAGAGTTTATCGCCGGTGTCCAGGTCGAGTACGGTGCGCGACTGCTCGCCGGGTCGCACCGAAACCACGGTAACCGGCTGCATCTGGGTGGTGCGCTCCCTCCACAGCAGGGATCCCGTTGTTGCGACCTGCCGGATCTCCTCGTTGGACAGGGTGCGCGAGCCGTAGCTCACATGCGAGAGCTCCAGCAGGGTTTCATCGCGCAGGGTCAGCTGGATGCGACCGTCCTGGGTGGTGCTGCCTTGCTGGTTTCCGTAGCGATACAGCACGTGCGCCACGGGTTGGCTGGTGGCTTCATTGCGCACAACGAATGCGAGGGCTTCATCCTCCGACTGCGTTGCGGCCTTGAGGTTTGTCGCCGGAACAAGAATGGCGCCGAGGAATAAAAGAGATAAAAATGTCTTAATAATAGCTGATTGCATGGTTAAACTAATTTTTGTGAGTTCGATGCATGCGCTGAATGTACAGTGCATGACGCGATTTGGTAACGGCATGATGTTACGCCAACTCCCCATCGGTGAGGTTCCCCACCCGATATTACGGTTTGGTACAGGAATTTATCTGGTGGACCCCAGTACCGGCAAGATTGGGGGATGGGTGTGCCTGCATCTGTTTTCGGCGCTGCATACTACACGGAGTCACCGCGCAGTAATTCGGGACAGCCCGTCGTATTGCAGGATTCAATCCATCACATCTGGCAGGAAGGGAGTGGCAATTGCGCGCGTGGAGGCCGTTACGCGCGCGGAGGATGGAAAATCTCCGCGACAAGCTCCTCGGAGGGTGGTGTTTCATGGCCGGTCCATGCACCCTCATGCTCCTTTTTCCGGGGCTGTAGTGCGGCCATCGACTCCGGGAGAGTGGCCGTCAGCGAACGAGACTGCTCCAGCAGGGTGGCCAGAGGCACGCTGTCCGGTTCCGGATTGTTCCGGGCTTCCAGCTGGGCCGTCAGATAGCAGGTACCCCCGCAATCGGATTCGGCAACATCCCGCTCAACACACATTGTACGGGCGATGTAGGCCTCGTTCAGCTTCCATGACGCAACAATCACCAGGTCGCTGAATACGACGGACAGCAGGGATACCATCCAGAGGGCCGTAACGGTGTTTCGCAGATTCATACGCTGAAAATACCCATTTATAAGCTGACAAATGCAACAAAATTGCATTGTGTGTACTAATATCAAGATAGGGGTAACTCATAAATAAGACAATAATATCTTAAATAAAAACGATGCTGCGCTATGTACTCACAGTGCTGCACCGGTTAAGGCGAGACAAAAATGCATTGCGGGTTGCGTTTTTGTGTGTATCGATTTAGTTTATACGTATAGATAAAACATATACGTATAAAGATGGCTACAGGAAAGAAATTAACGCTGTACGTTGATGAGAATCTAATTCAGCGAGTTAAAGAATATGCTCAGCAGGAAGGTGTCTCGGTTTCAGAACTGGTGGGTAATTATTTCACGGAAATCACCACAAAAAACACCCGTGTTTCTGCAGTCATTTCTCCGGAAATTCAGGCTTTAGTTGGTGCTGCTTCCCCGGATGTTCCTCCCGATGGAAGAACTTATGCACGTGAACAGCGGGCCCGTCGCAATGTATCTGTTACAGACCCGGATCCAAAGGGAGTATGATAATATAACAACGAGCCAACAGCGGTTGCCATTGATTGAAAGGCTCATAGAATGGTCTGATATAGTTTTGAAAAAGTTGTTTATTGGTACCAATATTGTGCTGGATGTTCTGCAAAACAGAGAGCCGAATGTGGTTCATTCAGCCAGGGTATTACAGCTTGCCCGGGAGGGGCGGGTCGCATTGTATGCTACATCCGAGTGTATTTCAACCAGCTGGTACGTGCTCGCACGGGGAGGGAATAAAGCTGAGGCAAGGCAACATCTCCGTGTACTTATTGAAATCATCCGTATCGTGCCCGTATCGCATCGGGCGGTTGCGTTGGCACTGTCATCTGACTTCAGTGATATAGAAGACGCTATTCTCCATTATACGGCCCTGGAGCTTGGAGACATCGATGCAATTGTCACGGGAAACCTTCGTGATTTCAAAAACTCCGTGTTGCCTGTATTGCATCCATCTAAGGTAGTGGTCTGACGAAGTCCGGCGCTAAAGCGTGCCCCTGCACCCGGGTTTTCATCGAAACTGCCCTATGCCGTCACCCCCAGTGCTTTTTCAACGGCCGGTTTCACTTCAGTAGCAAACAACTCGATAGATCGCAGCATCTTCTTGTGCGGTACACTGCCCACGCTCATCTGCAGCAGGAAGCGGTCGTGCCCGAAGACTTCGTGCTGAAACAGGATTTTATCAATGACCTGCTGCGGACTCCCCACCACATTGGCGCCCCGAAGCGTAGTGGAGGCGTCAAATTGTGCGCGCGACATCGGACCCCAGCCGCGCTCCCGACCAATTTTGTCCATGGTGGTTTTGAACGCCGGAAATGCAAGGTCGGAGGCTTCCTGCGAGGTATCGGCGATGAATCCGTGGGAGTTGATACTGAGTCGCTGCCGGGGATGTCCGCCCTCCTCGGCGCCCCGACGGTGCAACTCGGCCATGCCTTTGAACTGCTCCGGATACCCACCGATGATGGCTATGGCCATGGGGAGTCCCAGGTATCCGGCCCGGTAGGCCGACTGCGGAGTGCCTCCCACGGCAATCCACAGGGGTATTTTTTCCTGAAGCGGCTGTGGAAACACACCGCGACCGTCAATCGGGGGACGATGCTTTCCTTTCCAGTCGATGATCGTGTTTTCCCGCAGAGCCATCAGCAGCTGCAACTTCTCGGCAAAAATTTCATCGTAGGCATTCAGGTCTTGTCCGAACAGCGGGAAAGATTCAATAAACGAGCCCCGACCGGCAATGATTTCGGCCCTACCGCCGCTGAGCTGGTCGATGGTGGCAAATTGCTGGTACACCCGAACCGGATCTTCACTGCCCAGCACGGTCACGGCACTGCTCAGCCGGATGTTCCGGGTGCGCGCGGCGATGGCGGCCAGCAAGGTTGACGGCGAGGAAGCCACGTATTCCTCCCGGTGGTGCTCCCCGATAGCATACATCGCCAGTCCGGCCTGATCGGCCAGTTCGGCTTCTTCCAGCATATTGGCGATTCGTTGGCGGGTGCTCAGGATTTCGCCGCCGGGCAGCGGGGTGTTTTCAACGAAGGTGTACAGTCCGAGTTCCATATGGGTTGGGTTTCACATTTTGTGTTGTATTTCACACGGAAAATACCAAATAGTTGTTTAAACAACAAATAGCTTGCTTGGGAATGCCGTGCTCATCGCATCACGCAGCGGTCTTTTCAGCAGCGCGCCAGCAGTTCGTCGATTTTCTTACTCACGGAAGTCCGGTTTTTGGCCGATGTCATCCATCGCGGCAGTCGACTCCCAAGGCTGCGATTGCGGTTTTCCTGTCCGTTTCGTTCGCGCAGGGACGCTTCCACGTGGGCTTTGATAAACAGGAGGTGACTGCGATTGTAGGCCCAGAGCAGTTCACCCTCGAACGGTGTGGTCAGCCATAGGGGGAGTTCGAAAAAGGGGTCTGCCGCCCCGCCCATGCCGAAAACCCGTCCGGTGACCGTCCGTCGGGAGGTCTGATACAGTACAGTCTTCGGGGTTTCCCGGAGGGTTTTGCTGTAGCCGCATCCGGCGCAGATTACCCGTACACGCTGTTCATCATCGGCAGCCTGGCGCAGCGGTGCGGCCTTGACGATGGCTTTCCCTTCGCAAGACGGACATACCACCAGCACATCCTCGTTCAGGAAATCGTCTAAGGTTGTGTTGTAGCTGTCTTTAGCGCGATTGGACATAATGTAGAAAAGTCCGGTTTGAAATTAGTAAGACCCGTTGCTAAATGTGCCCGGGACTAATCGGCAGGTCAACGGTTATACAGGTTCCCGGGCCGGGTGCAGTCTCCACCGTAAGTTCTCCCATATGCATTGTCAGGTTTGGCAATGGGGGGTGTGCGCAAACCAGGGTGATGTAGTTTCGGACATGAATTATTCCTGCTAATAACGATTGAACAGAGCTATAATAACCGACCCAACCTGCAGATGCAACTGTGAGATCTGGTGACTTGGATCCAGGCTTCCTTTCAAACCACTCTTTTTTTAATATCTCCTGAAACCATTACATCGGAGGAGTTAGTACTGATTGAATAGAATGACTCTGTTTTGTTGACGCTGCATTTCACCATAAAGCCAAGTACAAGTGGTACGAGGGAAAATATTTTTTGACTGCAGAGACCTTCGCAAAATCCAATTTCTGCTATATTCCTGTATTCACACTACGAATATCCAAAGTGCAGGAGTTTACACCATGTATGTTTATCTGAACGGATCCTTTCAGCAGGCCGATGAGGCTCGAATTTCACCCATGGACCGTGGATTTTTATTCGGGGATGGTATTTACGAGGTTACCCGGGTTATTAATGGCCACCTTTTTCGCCTGGAAGACCACCTCGCCCGAATGGATCAGGGACTGGCCGGACTGGGCATAGAACTGGATGCCGATGAGCGTGCGCGTATTCCCGAATTGCATCAGGAGATCCTCGAAAAAAACAATCTGACGGAGGGTCAGGCCACGGTATACCTGCAGATTTCCCGGGGAACAGCGTTCCCGAGAACCCATGGATTTCCGCTGCCCCCGGTTAAACCGACGGTTTTTTTATCGGCTGCAGCCTTTGTTCCCCATACCGGACTGCATGACAGCGGTATCAGTGCCATTACCATCAGTGATGTACGATGGTCGCGCTGCAATCTGAAAACGGTGAACCTCCTGCCGAATGTACTGGCTACCAACGAAGCGACCAAAGCGGGGGTTGGCACTGCATTGATGGTGCGTGACGGCGTGCTCACCGAGTCGCCCAATGCGAATGTGTTCGGAGTCATAGACGGGGTGCTCTACACCTATCCGGTATCCCACTACATCCTGAACGGCATCACCCGCATGACGGTCGTTGAAATGGCGCGCGACCTGGGTATTCCGCTGCGCGAGGTGGCCATACGTGATACGGAGGTCTCCCGCCTCAGCGAGCTGTTTGTCTCCGGTACTACCACGGATGTGCAACCGATTGTGACGCTGGATGGAGCCCCGGTAGGCAACGGCCGGCGCGGGCCCGTTGTTCAAGCCTTGCAGGACGAGCTGCTGAAACGTTTTGATCGGGGGTACTGATACCCACCGGGTGACCTTTGACGCCTCAGGACTGACCTCGGGCCTTTACGTGGTCCGCCTTCGCCACGAGTCCGGCGCGGCGCACTCCATGCCGGTCCTTTTTATGAAGTGAAATTCCGGCGAGTTGCTATCTTTCATCCATGAATCTGGATGCCCTATTTAATGAGATTGTAGACCTGTACGCCACAGATGCCGGCGTCATGGGGTGCTATGTTTCCGGCAGCGCCTCCTATGGGGGCATGACCGATGAGTCGGATGTGGACTTCTACGTGCTCACCTCCGACTATCACGGCTTTCTGGAGCGAATTCACGGCGCCCGACGGGTGGAGGTGCGATGGAGAACCTACGATGAAATCAGCCTGGATATCTCCCGGGGCGGTCCGTACGTGTATCAGCTGATGGACGCCACGCCCGTGCGCGATCCGGCCGGTACGGTTGACGAGCTTATCACCGACGCACGCGAGCGTTTTGCATCATTCTCACACAGCGCTGCCACCATCAAGGATATGCATTTCAGGGTAGGCGAAGCCCGCATGAAACTGCGCTCGGCTATACGCACCGAAAACACCGGCCTGCAGGCGTATTTATGCGGCATCTACACCGAGTTGCTGCTGGATGCCGTTTTTGTAATGGTGAATAAACCGGTGGCGAGGGGAACTACGGCCTGGCGATGGCTGCACCAGCTGCCCGGACTCACCCCGGAAGGACTGGCCCATCTCACAGAGCTCTTTCAGCGACCGCTGGACGACCGGGCGCCTATGATGGAGGCGTATCTGAATCAGCTGCACGGAGCCTTGACCGCCAAATTGAAGCGCTAAACGACGATGGTCAGTTGTACACCACCCGCGCGGTGTCGGTTTAAGGCTGAAAATCCTCGCGCGGAACCACCCTGCCGTCCGGAGTGATGGTTTCATTGGGTCGCGGTCTGACCATCGGGAAGCTGTGAACCGGCACACTCTCGTCACGGTCGCGCGGCAGGTAGTGATTGTGATTGCCATGCGGTACTATGATGTACTCATCCGGATTGAAAATGCGATTGGCATCGATAATCACAATGGATGCAATGACTGCGGCAAGGGCCACAAAGATGATTCTGCGCTTTTTGGATAGGGTCATGACAGTACAATGTGAGTCAGCATATGTTTAGCTAAAGGTACGATTTTACCCGAAATTTTGCCGGATGTTCGTACAGTCTCGTGCAATCGTATCGCCGGACACGCCCCCGCTCCATCGGCAGAACCCGCAGCGGTTCCTTTAAGCCGTTATCCATCGCCGGCAGCCCGGTCTTATAAAAGCTTCCAGGTCGCTTCCCATTGCCGGCAAATTATCCAAAGCAGCAGATTCAACCGCTAAGCCGGATGCCCGGCGGCTGCCTATCCCTGCATCATCCTTCCGGAGTAGCATCCACCCGCTCAATATGGGTGTCCGTAATCACAATGCGACCCTCTTTGTACAACCGGCCGATGGCCTGCTTGAAGGTTTTTTTACTCATCTGCAGGCGATTCCGGATTTCATCGGGATCGCTTTTGTCATGCAGCAGCAACACTCCGCCCTCCTCGTCCAACGCCTCCAGGATTTTCCCGGCATTGGGCTCAATTTTACGGTACCCCACCGGACGGAGGGTTACGTCCAGGTTCCCGTCTTCGCGAATGGTCTGAATGTATCCGGTGCGCTCCTCGCCACTGTGCACCGGCTCAAAGATATCATTGTGGTAGACCAGTCCCTTGTGCTTACCCTCGATGATTACGTTGTAGCCGAGGTCGGTTTTCTTCCAGATAATCAGGGAAACCTGCTGTCCTTCCGCCAGGGACAGATCGTTATTTTGCAGGTGGCGGTCGATGCGGGCCGTGGCGGCAAGCCGATCGGTTTTATCGTCGATGTACAGGTGGACCAGGTACTTGCCTCCCTCCACCATTTTCACGGTCTGTTCCCGGTAGGGCACGAACAGGTCTTTATCGAGTCCCCATTTCAGCCAGGCGCCCCGCTCGTCCACATTGCGGGCCTCCAGCCGGGCGAAGCCGCCCAGGGTAATCAGGGGTTCCTGCAGGGTGGCGGTAAGGCGCTCTTCGTTGTCCTTGTAGACAAAAACCCGCAGGAGGTCGCCGGGTTTGGGGACTTTCGGCGTGAGTCGTTTCGGCAGCAGGATGCGACGGGCGCGGCGTTCTTCCTCGGTCCGTTCTTCGTCCGGATCGGGTTCCGGTATGTCCGGATTGATGAGAAAGTAGCCAAAATCGCTGATTTCATCCACTTTTAGAATCTGGTACTGGCCGAGGTGAAACATGCGGGAGCGCCTTTTTTGGATTAAATACGTAACTTCACTTAAAATATAGCGGTATTTGTCAATCATCGTCCCAAAAACATCCCATCATGCCATCATTAGACGTAGTAAACCAGATAGACCTTCAGGAAGTCGATAACGCCATCAACAATACCATCAAGGAAATCCAGACCCGGTACGACTTCCGTGATTCGCGCACGGAGGTGGAATTTAACAAGAAAAATAAAGTCATTTCGGTGGTTACCGAAGACAATATGAAGGTCAAGGCCGTCAAGGAAATGCTCACCGCCAACTTCGTGAAGCGAAATCTGAGTCACAAGTCCATCGATTTTCAGGAGCCCGAGGGGACCTCGCACGGCGGACTCAAATTCAACGTGCTGCTGAAGGAAGGTATCAGCCGGGATAACGCCAAAATCATCATTAAGCTGATTAAGGATACCAAGCTCAAAGTCCAGGCATCCATCCACGACGATAAGGTCCGGGTTACCGGCAAGAAAATAGACGATTTACAGGCGGTGATGGCGATGCTCCGCAAGGAGAATCTGGAAATTCCGGTGCAGTTCGAGAATATGAAATCCTGAGGGTGCTGCTGCTGGTCTGCCTCGGCCCGGCAAGCCGGTGTTTTTTTCTTGTTAACATAACCTTTACACGACGGTAGTATTCCGCTAATACAGCAGGGCGATCTTACGGGTGTTTACCATCCACCTTCAGATTTGCCCTACATGACTTCCAATCAGCTATCCTCACTGGCTCACTTTCTCCAGTCCCGACCAACCCCGTTGCACGAGGATGTGGAAGGATACGTTTATCCGGTCTATGGCGATGTCAAATACCTGAAATTCGCCATTGCCTCCATCGAATCGCTCCGTCGCTACGATGCGCACAGACCGGTAGCCCTGGCCTGCGAACCCCAGCACGAGGCTCTGCTGCGCCGGCTGGACATCCGTCATCTGGTGGATGATATCGTGTTTCTGGAGCCTGAACACCGGTCGATTACCGGATTCAAGCATAATGTGCATCGCTATGCCCGGTACGACCGCACCCTGTTCCTGGATGCAGACATGATTTTCTGCCGCAAACCCGACGATTTGTGGACCGCGCTGAGGGCGTACCGGTTTACCGCAACGGGAAGCCTGAGTTCCGATCCTTTCTTCGGCGGTCCCAAGGGATTGGGCGTGCTGAAGGATATCCTGCTGCAACGACGTCGTACCACACTGTCCCGCTTTGGCCTGACCTATCTGAACCGGGTCCAGTCGGGCGTGATGTATGTGCGGGACAGGGAGCTGGCCCAACAGGTCTGCACGAAGGCGGCCTGGTTTCTGGACAACATGCACCTGACACATTTTCAGAGCCGGCTGAAGGAAAAAGGACGTACGGAGGAGTCGTGCGAGTGGTCGCTGGCCATGGCGATGTCGGACCTGGATGTACCGGTCTTCCCGTGGATTAACGGACACACCAGCGCGCAGATGGACTACATCGCCGATTTGACTACCCATGATCACAATTTTGAGCAGGTTTCCTGCCGACTATATACCTCGCCGCTGGTGCATGCACTTCGGGGCATCAGAGCCGTTGAATTGCGCAGGGTGCTGACCCGTCTGCTGGGCATTTTCCCCGGCAAAGACGAATATATGGAAGTTACACCCGTGCTCCTGCATTTTGGATGGCTGCATGAAAAGCAACCCTTTTACCGGTTTGCCGATGAGGTCTGGCTTCGGATTCTCTCAGACGAACAGCATGTCACACGAAAGGTACTGGATGAGGATGCGGTGCTGGTTCCTGCCGTGGGGTGAGGTCTGCAATTTCAGACGTTTTTAGAACGCGATGGCTGTTCCACTCTGAATTTTCGTTCTAGCCCGCCAACCCGGACACTATAGCTGCCGTTTTCTAGTACCGGCTCACCGTGCCCGTTCGGGTAGGCCAGCATTTCGGGGGTGAACCGGAAGGTGACGGTGGCCGACTCGCCCGCGGGCAGTGATATTTTTTCGAAGTGCCTGAGCTCCTTTACCGGTCGGGATACTTTTCCGTGGTGGGTGGAAGTGAACCAGAGTACGGTTTCTATGCCATCGCGGTTACCCGTATTGGAGACGGTGACGGTTCCCGTAATTTCATCACCGGGAAGGGCTTTGGTGGTGCTCAGTCGAAGTTTACTGTAGGCGAATGTGGTATAGCTCAGACCGAAACCGAAGGGGAAAAGCGAGGCTGTGGTGTTGCCCTGAATGATGTGATTGGCCACGTCCGGATCAAAGAAATACAGATTGCTTCGCTTGTGGTTGTAGGTCAGATGATGGTTCGGGCTCATAGGGTAGGAGAAGGGCAGGCGCCCTGCGGGGTTGTGCCGGCCACTCAGAATACCTGCTATGGCCTCTGGGCCTTCGGGACCCGGAAGGCCGGCAAAAAGCACGGCATCTGCCAGGTCAATGATGTGGTGGATGAGCCGGGGTCGACCTTCAATCAAGACCATGACCATTGGGGCATTGCTGTGGCAACGAACCTCTCTGATAGCGGCGGTTTCGGCAGCAGGTAGATGCAGGTCGTTGATGTTGCCCACAAACTCACAATAGGGCTCCTCGCCTCCGGCGTAGATCAGCAGGTCACACCCTTTAAGATTCTGTTCAAACTGTTTGCGGCTTTTACCGGTAACTGGTGTTGGCTTGAGCGTCGTGCTGTTTATGGCTGTTCCATCGTGCAGATGGAGATGTGATGTTTGCGGGTCCTTTTTCGGCTGCGTATCCACCGGTACATCCAGATGCACAATTTCAGCGTCCGGAAACTCCTGCTGCAGCGCGGTAAATATGGTGGCCATATCCCCGGGGAATCGGTCTTCATCGCCACCCTGCCAGGCCAGCGTCCAGCCCCCGCATAGGTTACGACGGCTTCGGACTGCCATGCCGAAGACACCAATTTTCCGGGGTTTAATCACCGGAAGCGTTTCTTTTTCGTTTTTGAGTAAAACAATGGAGTCGCGGGCGGCTTCGGAGGCTTTTGCCCGGTTGGCGGCAGACCCGATGCGGTGCAGGCGATCTTTGCGCGGGAAAGGGTGTTCAAAAAGGCCCAGTTCGAATTTCAGGGTGAGTATCCGGCGTACTGAGGCATCGATACGCGCCATGCTGACCCGACCTTCCTCTACCAGTTCCAGCAGGGCGGTGTTGAATTTGAGATGGAGCGGAGTCATGCTCATGTCGATTCCGGCCTGTATAGCATCGAAGGTAGCTTCTTTGAAATTGGCCGCCGTGTAGTGGAAGTCGACCAGCTTGCCGATGTCATCCCAGTCCGTGACGATGACGCCTTCAAAGCCCATTTGCTCCCGTAAGAGATTGGTCAGAATTTCCCGGGATGCGTGCACGGGTATGCCGTTGATTTCGCCGCTGTTGACCATGATGGTTTTCAGACCGGCGTCAATGGCTTTCTGAAAAGACGGGCGGTGGAATTCGTGGATTTCCTGCATGGACAGGCTGGCCGGAGTACGATCCCATCCGGATGCGGGGTTGGAGTATCCCAGAAAATGCTTGGCTGTGGCAGCAACGCGATACGGTGAGGTTTCGGGGTGGTTCTGCATGCCATCCACAAATGCTGCACCGAGGAGCCCGGCGAGGTAAGGGTCTTCCCCGTAAGTTTCGTAAAATCGTGCCCAAAGTGGATTCACACCGAGGTCGAGCACCGGGGCAAACACCCAGTGATGGCCCAGGTCGGCGCATTCCAGCGCGGTGACGGCACCGGTGTTGCGGGCGTGTTCCGGATTGAATGTAGCACCCAGATTGATGCCTTGGGGGAAGATGGTGGAATGCTGCAGATAGGTAGCGCCGTGGATATGGTCGATGCCGTATAGGATGGGAATTCCAAGTCGGGACTCCTCCATCGCAATGCGGGTTAAGGGTTCCATAAAAGCGTACCAGTCAGCCGCGTCAACCGCCTCGCCATTCAGAAACGAACCAATATGATGGTTGCGGATAAGATGCCGGGCCCTACCGGCATCCAGCCGGATGTCGCGCTGTTTGCCTGTTGTGTTGATCAGCGTGATGTCCAGCTGGGTCATCTGGCCGATTTTTTCGTAGGTTGTCATCCGACCCAGAAGATCATCGGCGCGCTCACTGACGGGCAGGGTTGGGTTTTTGTAGGGGGCGTTGGCCGGCGGCTTTCCGGCGGTGGTCTTTTGACCTGTCATTGGGCAATCAGGTCAGGGATTTATAGTGGTTTTTAAAAGTTCGGGTCAGTTCGGTGGAACTTTCCCTGACGGTAAGTGATACCGGTACCAGGCTCATGTACCCGGTTTGATGGGCTGGACTATCCTGGGAGAGTTTTTCGGTAATAACCTCAATGACCTTACGACCAAGCAGCTCATAGGAGGTATGAACTGATGAAATGGTGGGAGTGTACAGGTCGCAGGTAGGCAGGTCATCAAACCCAACAACGGCTACTTCCCCGGGTATATTTACTCCATCGCGGATAGCGCTGTGCATGAAGCCGATGGTGGTTCCGTCGTTACTGCAAAATATGGCATCCGGTTTGACGACCGATTTTTTATAGAACTCATAAGCCTCTTTTCCACGCTGTATGGAATAGTCGCCATTGAATTCCCAGACCAGATTCAGCTGTGGAGAAGCCTGTATATAATCGATGAAGCCGTTTTTCCGGAGCATGGCTTCGGATTTGTTGAAAGGTCCCTGCACAATACCGAGGTTTCTGTACCCCAGTTCTTCAAAATGCTGAGCAACCAGATGTCCGCCCCGGTAGTTGTCAAAGGTAATCGTATCAAAGACCGGATTTGCAATGGGTGCGATGGATATAACCGGAAAATCTGCCGGTATGGACGCCAGCATCGTTGTGTAATCAGACGAGGTATAGTCGGGCAGGAAAATAACAGCGGCATCATAATGACGTCGTTTCAGGCTGGCAAGGATCTTGGCAGGGGTTGATGAGCGATGGCTCACACTGATCAGACTCATGCGGGTATTGGTGCGTTCGGTTGCCAGATCGAATCCTTCAAAAAGTGAAGCAAAGAACTCACCGGTATAATGGCGGGTCACCAGGGCAATGTTGATATTTTCGCGCAGTTCGATGGGGGTGTTCTGTGCAGCCAGCGGATAATTCAGGCGATGTGCGCTTTCAAAAACAAGGCGTTCGTTTTCCTTGCTGATTTTCCCGCTTCGGGTAAGAGCCCGCGAAACCGTGGAAATAGAAAGACCGGAATCTTCCGCAATATCTTTTAAGGTGACTTTTTTAATCATGTGGATACCTGCCGATGTAGATGTCCGGTGACACGAAAAACGAAGGGTCTTTCCGGATAATGTTGGGGATGAAAAATATTTTCACACAAACTAACAAGGAAGTGTGCAGACTTGCAAGTGAAAACTACCGATTGTGAAAAATATTTTCACAACAGTGAAAACAAAACTCATTTGCGGGGATTTTCAAAAGTCGTTTTACAGGGTATATGGGCTAAAAAAATAAATATAAACCTGTCAAGCAATTAATAAATAAGGTTAAATCAATATTTATATAAATAAAAAAACACAATTCGGGATTTTTGACTTTTTGTTCATCGGTGCGGTGGGTTGCGGCGGCCGGGAAAAAGAGGGAAAAAAAATCTTACAAATAGGAAAAATATTTGCATTAGTGTTTACGGTAAGTTAATTTGGAAGCGATTCCAATATCAATCACTAACACACCTTGTTATGAAACAAAACGTACAACGCGCAGCTTTGATGTTTTTCGTTGCACTGGGTTTCGTCTTTACCGGCGTAACCAGTACAGCGCAGGCTCAGACGGCTGACAACATCCTCATCAATGGCGATTTTGCCAGCGGTGAACTGGCTCCCTGGACCAATTTCCAGGCTGAAAATGTAAACGCATCGTTCAATATAGTTGACGGCGAGGTAGCCGTAACCGGAATTTCCGGAGCAGGCGGTGCTGTCTGGCACATCCAGCTCAACCAGGCTCTGAGTCAGGCCCAGAGAGATTTGCTCACGGTTGGCCAGGCCTATAAAGTGTCATTTGATGCCCGATCCAATGTAGATGGTCGCCTGCTCAGAATGTTTTTTGGGGAGGACGGTGGTACTTTCGCCCAGCAGGGTGAGGATAATGTTACTCTTTCAACTACCATGCAGACATTCGAAGTGACCTTCACGCTCACGGCTAAATACGATGCTATGAAGCTCGGCTTTGAAATGGGCTTAAGCAACGATGATGTCTACATTGACAACGTTGTTCTGACTGAAACCGAAGCTGTTGCCAGCGGTCTGGATCTTCCTGTTACATTTGAAGACGCCGATCTGAACTATGCATTGGCCGATTTCGGTGGAAATTTCTCCGAGATTATTACCGATCCTACCGATTCCGGAAACCTGGTGGTAAGCAGCACCAAAGGAACATCAGGTGTGCCTTCAGAGGGTTGGGCTGGTGCGACGGTTGGTGAGCCTTCCGGCTTTGCCACGCCTATTCCGTTCAGCTCCGGCAACACCACGATGAGTGTTCGTGTATGGTCGCCCGTGGCTGATATTCCCGTACGTCTCAAGGTTGAAAACTCCAATGACAACACGATGACAGTTGAAACTGAGGCCCGCACCACCGTTGCAGGTGAGTGGGAAACGCTTGTTTTCAATTTCGCTTCCCAGGCTTCCGGTACCGCAGCACTGAATTTTGCCAGTACCTATAATAAAGCCTCCATTTTCTTCGATTTTAATACACCAGGCACCGGACAAACCTACTACTGGGATGATATGGTCTTTGGCGGAGAGGGTTCCGCTACCGGACCGGCTGCTCCGGAAGGATTTGCCGCAGACGGTGCTCCTGCCGCAGTACCGATGAATCCCGGTGATATATTCCTGGCTGTAGGACCCAATAACGTTGGTCAGGGTGGAATTGAATACCGTCTTTTCTACGCCCCGGAAGCCGATAATGTAGAAGATCCGCTCACAGCCACAGAATATAGCTTCGGCACCACTGCCGGTGATGGCGGCGGTGTTGCAGCATTCGGATTTGTACTCGGCGGTCGTGAGCCTGCTACTTCGTACACGTTTTGGCTGTACCAGTATGATACGAATGCAGAGGAATACTCTGCGCCGGCAGCTGTTACGGCTACTACGGCCGGTGATGGTGACGGCGGAGATAACGGCGGTGGTGATGGCGGGGATGATACCAACACGTTGGACCTGCCCGTAACTTTTGAAGACACCGAGCAGGACTACAAACTGGCCGACTTCGGCGGTGCAGCTTCTGAAATTGTTGAAGATCCCACCAATAGCGCCAATCGTGTTGTCCGAACCGTTAAGGGTACTGATGCAGCACCATCTGAAGGATGGGCCGGAACAACCGTAGGTGAAGATGATGAGGGACCAGATGGTTTTGCAAACGCCATTCCATTCGATCAGCAGAATACTACCATGAGCCTTCGGGTATGGTCACCAACGGCTGATATCCCGGTTCGCTTAAAAGTGGAAAATTCGGATGACCCAACCGTAACTGTTGAAACGGAAGCACGCACCACTGTTGCCGGTGAATGGGAAACCCTTACATTTGATTTTGCCAATCAGGCAGCAGGTACCGCGGCACTCAATCTTGCCAGCCGCTATAACAAAGCCTCCGTCTTCTTTGATTTCGACACACCGGGTACGGGTGAAACCTACTACTGGGATGACATGACCTTCGGTGGAGAAGCGGCAGTTACTGCTCCTGGTGCCCCGATCGGCTTCCAGGCCAGCAATACCATTGGCGAGACCCCCGTTGGTGCCGGTGAAGCCTTCCTGGCTGCCGGACCAAACAACGCGGAACAGGCTGACATTGAGTACCGGCTGTTCTACGCCAAGACCTCTGACGGACTCGAAAATCCTCTGGAAGGTACCGAATATGAGTTTGGAACCACCGCAGGAGATGGCGACGGAAACGCAGCTTTCGGTTTTGTCATCGCAAGTCTTGATCCGGCAACAGAATACAACTTCTGGCTGTATCAATACAACACCGCTACGGAGTTGTTCTCTGAGCCTGCTCTTGCAACGGTAGTATCCGGCGGAGAAGGAACCAGCGTTGATGATCTCACAGGAATGCCTGTAGAGTTCGCACTCAGCCAGAACTTCCCGAATCCGTTCAACCCGACTACGAGTATCCGGTTTGACCTCCCCGAAAGCGGACAGGTTCAACTGGAAGTATTCAACATGATGGGTCAGCGTGTAGCAACCCTCGTGAATGAAACCCGTGCCGCGGGCAGCCATTCTGTAACGTTCGATGCAAGTGCCCTCTCCAGTGGCATGTATCTGTATCGCCTCCAGGCTGGCAACAATACTATGATGAAGAAAATGACACTCATCAAGTAATGATCGTTAGGGTTCGTGCCTCGACCGGCTAATTACCGGAGTGGTACGAACCCTTTTTTTTCTCTCGACGGAACTTTAGCGACTTCCATACCATCTATTAACCAATCCACAGTTATGAGAAGAGTGAAACACTATTTGAGTTTGCTGAGCATACTGCTATGTATCTCAGTTACCGCGTCTGCCCAGACAGATCGCGTGATTGTACAGGAAAATGCGGACGGATGGAGGTTGCTCGTAGACGGAGAACCTCTTATGGTCAATGGTATGAACTGGGATTATTTCCCGATTGGTACCAATTATGATTACAATTTCTGGGGACAACCCGACAGCTTTATCAAAAACGCCCTCGACTATGAAATGGGGCTGCTCCAAAATATGGGAGTGAACGCCATCCGTGTTTACACCGGGATCACTCCACGATGGGTCGAATATATTTATGATAATTATGGCATTTATACCATGCTAAACCATTCGTTTGGTCGCTACGGGGTAATGCTGGAAGATGGCTGGATGGCCAACACCGAGTATTCCGATCCCCGCGTTCAGGAACTGCTGATCAGCGAAGTGACTGCTATGGTTGAAGAGTTCCGGGGTACCCGCGGATTACTTCTGTACCTGCTGGGTAACGAGAACAACTACGGCCTTTTCTGGGGCGGCGCTGAAACCGAAGATATCCCGATAGAAGACCGGAACTCAACAATTCGTGCAACAGCGATGTACCAGCTGTTCAACGAAGGCGCACTGGCCATGAAAGCCATCGACCAGGATCGGCCGATAGCCATGGCTAACGGTGACCTGCTGTTCATGGATCTGGTGGTTCGTTACGCACCCGATATTGATATTTTCGGCGCTAACGTGTACCGTGGTGAAACTTTCACCGATTTATACGACCGCGTAGCTGCCGAGTACGGGAAGCCGGTATTGCTTACCGAATTTGGTTCTGATGCCTTCAACGCCCGGACCAATCAGGAAGACCAGCTGATGCAGGCCTACTACAAACATCGCAACTGGTTGGATATTTACCAGAACGCAGCAGGTATGGGTCGCGCCGACAACTCCATCGGTGGATTTACATTCCAGTGGAGCGACGGTTGGTGGAAACTCGGACAAACCGAAGATCTGGATGTTCATAACACCGGAGCTTCCTGGGCCAACGGCGGGTACCCTATCGACTTTGTGGCCGGACAGAACAACATGAACGAAGAGTGGTTTGGTATCATGGCCAAAGGCCCGACCGATGCCGCAGGTCATTTCGAACTTTTCCCCCGGGCTGCTTACTACGTACTCAAACGAGCCCATCAGCTGGATGTATACGCTCCCGGAACCACCCTCGAGAGCGTTACACAGTATTTTGAAGATATCAACATAATGGACGCCGTGCTTCAGGCACGGGGTGATCGCGCTGCACAGCAGGTACAGCGTCTCTCCGGTATCCGTCTGAGCCGGTTTACATCGGAGTTTACCACCTTTAATACCGGTGGCGACCTGATTACAACCCCGGATGCAGCCGATCCAAATACCCGACAATTCCCGAACGAACAGGGTTTTGATCACATGCAGTCATTTTACATCGGTGTGGAAGCAGAACCCGCTCCGAATATGCGTGCCGAAGTTCAGTTTAATGTGCTTGGTAACGTAGCTCAAAACCCTATCGATGAAATCTTCTATGAAAACCGGGGTCGACAGCTGGAAGTAAACACCCCCGAAGGTATTGCTACCCTGCAGGATATCAACCGGGTGATGGTGTACAATGCCAGCTACAGCTGGACACACCAGCACTTTGACCTGACCGGATTCTACCGTACAGGTCGGTACCACTGGGGCTATGAAGGGGATTTCTTTGGATTGTATCCGGAAGCTAACTACGGCGATCAGATTGATGTGTATAATGGTATCGCACCATTTGGTTTCGAAGCAGCCGGACGTGGTAAATATCAAGGACTGAAATTCGCATTTGGACCGCAGTTATGGTGGGGTGCCAACCCGGCATTCCTGCTGAAGTACCGGTTCCAACCGGGTGTATGGGATATGGCCGCTATTTACCATGAAGACGTTGCCAAGCAAGGTCAGGCTGAAAGCTCCTTTGCTATTCCCCAGCCGAAAACTCGTCGTTTAACCTTTGCAGCCGGCAGAGACTTCGGTTCTTTGGGACTGGAAGCGGGTGTGATCTGGGCGGGTCAGCCGCTGAACGGTCGTGAATTTCAACTCATGCGTGAGAATGCAGATGGTTCCCAAACCGTCTACTTAGACGAAATAAAGCCCGAAGATAACTGGGGTGGAAAGCTTAAACTTACCCTGCAGCGAGGTAATTTTAACTGGTATGCACAGTCTGCGGTAATGGGACTGGTAGCTCAGGGGGGGTACGACCAAACCATGACCTTTACCGGATGGCAACTTAAGGACACCGGCAGTGGAAACCAGTACAACGTTTTGAGTGGTTTCGCCTACCAGTTAGGTAATATTCAGATTGCACCCAACTTCTTATGGCAGCAACCCATTGAGGGTCCTGTTACACCAGAAGCCGGTGGCGCTGCCCGACCAAGAAACATCCTCGACGACCCATTTGTAGTTCGTGCCAATCGCGAGATGATGGCTGGTGAGCTTCTGATAACCTTTGATCCGACACCCGCTACCTATATGTTCGATTGGAACAATGATTATCGCGAAGATTCGCCATTTGCGGCCAGTATCGGTTTGGTATACCGTCATCTGCCTACCACCCAGGATGCTGCCATTGGTATTCTGCCTGATGGTCGTACCACATTCGCATTTCCCGGTGCACCACCTGCACAGGATCTGTGGGAGGTTCACGCCAGGATTGTATCTCGTATCAGCCCTGATCTGGGTATGATAGCCCGTATTTACGGCGGAGATGCGCAGGCCAACGGAAGTGATCCGCGAACTGTAACACGATTTGGCGGCGACTTCCGGATGATTTACAAAAACATCATGCTGAACTCTTTCGCTCGTGTGAACGACTGGGGACCCTATGACTATCACCGTGATTTCAACCAAACCTTCCCCCTGCAATTAATGGCCGATGTGTCCATGTCGCTTGGTGAGCAGGATTGGTTTAATATGCCGCGAACCCGTCTTGGCGTACGCGGTACGTACCGAACCCTGGATCAATATTCACCACGGTATGCGCCTGCATACATGCTGGATCCGAGCGGTATGCTTGTACCCGATCCTACGGCCCCCGGCTTCGGGAATGGCAATGAGTGGGAGTTTAGAACCTACATTCAGATCAACATATAAGGAACTAAACGTATGTCAATCAGCATGAAGAATTTAGCATCAAACACTATGAAACGAGTCCTGGCCGCCGGCGTTGTGCTTTTGGTCACCGTAACCGCATGTGAGCGGTCGGTAGACGGATTGTCGCAACCAGACCTCACCGCTAACCCGGAGGTCTTCATCAACAGTTTCAGTCCCGGACTGGAATACTATCCGTATGAAGGCTCCCTGAACAATGCATTTTCGGTGGATACTGATAACAAAGTTGGCAATCGTGGCGCCTCTATGCGCTTCGATATACCTAATGTCGGAGATCCGAACGGTGCATTTGCAGGCGCCATCTTCCGAGATGATTTTGGCGGCCGGAACCTTACTTCCTATAATGCGCTCACCTTTTATGCTAAGGCAACACGAGGTGGATCTATCAACGATATCGGTTTCGGACAGGACTTCCTGGGAAACCAGTATGAAGTATCCCGAAAAAATCTGCAGCTTACCACCAACTGGCGTAAGTATGTGATTCCGATTCCGGATGCATCCGTACTGGACGAAAGCCGCGGACTGTTCTGGTATTCGGAAGGTCCTGAAGATGGAGAAGGGTACACCTTCTGGATTGATGACCTGAAATACGAGGCTATTGAAAACATGGCACAACCTCGTCCATCCATTTTCAACGGTGAAGCAGTAACGCAAACTGCATTTATCGGCTCGAGTACACGGGTTACCGGTCTGGGGTACACTATCAATCAGGCTGATGGCCAGGATGTGACGATTGTACCATCTTCAGCGTACTTCACCTTCAGCAGCTCCAATCCTGATGTTGCAACGGTAGATGTGACCGGACAAGTCAGTGTGGTTGGAACCGGAGAGGCTGAAATTACCGCATCGCTGGCAGGCAATGTTGCCACGGGATCACTCACAGTTGAATCGCAGGGCGAATTCGTTTCTGCACCAACACCAACCCGTGATCCTGCCAACGTCATTTCCATCTTCAGTAATGCCTATGATAATGTGGGTGTTGACTTCTACAACGGGTTCTACGAGCCGTTCCAGACTACTACATCCAACGACTTTGAAGTCAATGGAGACAACATTCTGGCCTACGAAAACTTCAACTTTGTAGGTATTGAGTTCCGCACCAATGTACCATCCATTGACGGAACCAATATGACGCACCTTACCATGGATGTGTTCGTTCCAAATGAAGTACCGGTTGGATCTTCCCTGCTGGCCCGTATTGTGAACAATGTAGGTGGCGGCGAAACATCGGCTACAGCCACTATCTTCCAGAATATTGGTAGTCCCCGACTGGTTTCCGGTCAGTGGGTAACGCTGGTTGTTGACATCCGCGGCATGGCTGACCGGTCTAATCTCGGGCAGATTATTCTTGCCGCAGATGGCGATAATAATATAGCCTTCAGAGGTCAGACGTTCTGGGTAGATAACATCTACCTATACAACGCCGATGCGGCGAACTAATCAGCTCTAACGCACTAAACGATGAAAAGAAAACTGATTTCGTTGTGCACATTTTGTATCGCTGCAACCCTCACATGGGGTTGCGGCGATCAGAATGAACCGGAAGGAAAATTCACAAACCTGGTCTGGTCTGATGAATTTAATACGGACGGACCCGTTGACCCTGAGCGGTGGATATTTGATATCGGTACCGGAGCTGAAATTGGCCTGCCGGGCTGGGGAAACCAGGAGCAGCAATACTACACCGATCGACCTGAAAACATTAAGGTAGAAGGTGGAATGCTGCATATTACGGCCCGCAGGGAGTCTTTCAACGGATCTAACTTCACTTCAGCTAAAATTCTTACCAGAGGCCTGTTCGAAACAACCTTTGGTCGATTCGAGGCCAGTATAAAACTCCCCTTTGGTCAGGGTATTTGGCCGGCATTCTGGTTGCTTGGTAACGACTCCAACGGTACCGTTATCTGGCCGCAGATCGGTGAAATCGATATCATGGAATACCGTGGACAGCAACCAACCGTAATTCATGGAAGTATCCACGGACCCGGCTACTCAGCCGGTAATGCTGTTACCGACTCCTACCAGCTATCCAACGCCCGTTTCGATACCCGATTTCATGTATTTGCCGTTGAATGGGGACCGGACTACATCGATTTCTACGTTGATGATGAGCTCTACAATACCATTACTCCGGCTGACGTCGGCAGTAACGAGTGGGTATTTAATGACAACACGTTCTATATCATTCTGAATATTGCCGTGGGCGGTACCTTTGTAGGCCCTCCCAATGACGGCACCCCTTTCCCCCAGACCATGTTGGTCGACTATGTGCGGGTCTATTCAGAGTAACATACGGGTGATACACTAGTGCTGTATTTACCTGTCAAGTGTCCGTATAACACCAAAACGTTTCTATTACCTTGTCTATCTCAACCGAACTTCACCTGAACGAAAAGTGGTTTAAAATTTCAGACCACGACCGTATGCGTCCGTTTTTTATGAGCATCGTCAGTGACTCCAATCACTGGATGTTCATTTCCAGTAACGGCGGGCTGACCGCGGGTCGTAAAAACAGTGAATATGCACTATTCCCGTACTATACAGACGATAAAATAACCGAGTCGGCCGATATTACCGGAAGTAAAACCATTTTCCAGGTACGACTTGGAAACGAAACCGTTATTTGGGAGCCTTTTTCCGATCGCTTCACCGGGCAACACAGAATCACCAGAAATCTGAGTAAAAACCTCCTCGGCAATAAAATAATGTTTGAGGAAGTCAATCATGATCTGGGGCTGACTTTCCGGTACACCTGGCAGTCCAGCGCTATGTATGGCTTCGTTCGCACGGCTGAATTGCGCAATGAGTCCGGCACTACCCGCAATGTTACCGTTCTGGATGGGCTGCAGAATCTCATGCCCTATGGCGTTGAGCCTGATATGCAGACTGCATCCAGCAATCTGGCCGATGCCTATAAACGCAGCGAAATCCTGGCCGAATCAGGTCTGGGTATTTACGCCCTGAGCGCCATCATAGTAGATAAGGCCGAGCCAAGCGAAGCACTTAAAGCCAATGTGGTATGGTCGAACGGACTGGAAAACCCCCGATACCTGCTCTCATCCCTCCAGCTCAACGCCTTCCGGCGTCATCAGCCCATCACCCCTGAGACGGATATAAAGGGTGAGAAGGGGGCCTACTTTCTGCATGCATCGGTTTCCCTGACAGACGGCGAAGCAAAAAGCTGGGATATCGTAGCCAATGTAAATCAAAATCATGCTCAGGTTGTGGCGCTGCACGAACGCATCCGCCAGCAACCCGCGGAGCTGATGGACGAGGTTCGTTCTGACGTAGACCGGGGAAGTCAGGCGCTGGCCCGACTTATATCCGGAGCCGATGGTTTCCGTAAATCCGGTGACCCGCTCAAAGATGCTCGTCATTACTCCAATGTGCTTTTCAACATAATGCGTGGAGGCACCTTTGATCATAACTATACCATTGAAAAGGCCGATTTAACCGCGTATCTGTCTAACGCCAGCAAGCCTGTTGCCGAACGTAACCGGGAATTCCTGCAGGAACTTGGTGATGTGCTGGACAAGCAAAGCCTGTTCTCCAGCCTCGAAGGTTGTGATGACCCGGACCTGTATCGGCTCTGCAAGGAATATCTGCCGCTTAAGTTTAGCCGACGTCACGGTGACCCGAGCCGGCCATGGAATAAATTCTCCATCAACACCAATAGCGAAGTTGATGGGTCCAAAATTCTGGACTATGAAGGTAACTGGAGGGATATATTCCAAAACTGGGAAGCCCTCGTACATTCCTATCCGGAATTCATTGAAGGGATGATTTTCAAGTTCCTGAACACCTCCACGTTTGAAGGATATAACCCCTACCGCGTGACCAAAGGTGGGTTCGACTGGGAAACCATCGAGCCGGATAATCCGTGGTCGTACATCGGTTACTGGGGGGATCATCAGATTATCTATCTGCTCAAATTCCTGGAGTTTTACCGTCAGTATGAACCCCATGCTCTGGAAGGGCTCTTCGATAAGTCGTATTTCGTTTATGCTAATGTCCCATATCGCATCAAGCCCTATGATGACATTGCAAGGGATCCGAAAAACACGATCGACTTTGATGAGCCTCTGGACCACGCCATTCGTGAGCGCGTAGCCCTGGAGGGTGCAGACGGTGCGTTGATTCGTCGTCGCGACGGACACATCCACCGGGTAAATTTTATGGAAAAAGTACTGGTTACAGTACTGGCCAAGGTATCTAATTTCATACCGGAAGGCGGAATCTGGATGAACACCCAACGACCGGAATGGAACGATGCCAACAATGCCCTTGTGGGTAACGGGGTGTCTATGGTCACACTGTACTATCTGCGCCGGTTCCTCAAATTTTTTGAACAAACCCTCAGTGACGCAAGTCTGCAGGAAGTACCGGTATCTGAAGAAGTGCATACACTATTTACGCAGATTCTCACGGCGCTCACCTCGCACACCAGTATTCTGGAAGATGGATTTGACGATGCATCCCGCAAGATGATAACCGATGCCCTCGGAACTGCCGGCAGCGATTATCGGATTGCTGTGTATGAACAAAGCTTCAGCGGTAATACCACGTTGCTGACCATCGAAGAACTGCGGAGTTTTGTGGAGATTTCCCTGAAGTATCTGGAGCAATCTATAGATGCCAACCGCCGTGATGATCATCTGTATCACAGCTATAACATCATGACCATGAATCCGGACGGGATCGCAATTGCGCATCTCAGTGAAATGCTGGAGGGTCAGGTAGCGGTACTTAGCTCCGGATATCTGACCTCGGAGCAGAGCTCGCGTCTGCTGGATGCCTTGCGCAGCAGCGCCCTGTACCGCCCTGATCAGAACAGCTATATGCTGTATCCCAACAAGGAACTCCCCCGTTTTCTGCAGAAAAATACCATGGAGGAGTCGGCCGTTGCCGGATCGCCTCTGCTCAAGAAGCTTGTTGCCGATGGTAATCTGCAGCTGATTACCCGGGATGTACGCGGGGCATTTCATTTTAACGGGAACTTCCGCAACGCAGCCGATGTGAAGGAAGCGCTGGAAGCACTCCGGCTGAAGGGGTATGCCAATCTGGTTGAAACCGACACGCAGTATGTGCTCAATCTGTTTGAGCAGGTGTTCAATCACAAAGCTTTCACCGGCAGGTCGGGTACCTTCTTTGCCTATGAAGGACTGGGCTCTATCTATTGGCACATGGTTTCCAAACTGCATCTGGCTGTTCAGGAAGTCTGCCTGAAAGCCCGGGCTGAGCACTACCACTGTACCGAAAGTCTGCTCCGACACTTCCAGGAAATCGGAGAGGGCATCGGCGTGCATAAGTCGCCCGAACTATACGGAGCTTTCCCAACCGACCCTTACTCGCACACACCGCAGCACCGTGGTGCACAACAACCCGGCATGACCGGACAGGTTAAAGAAGACATCCTGGTGAGTCTGGGCGAGTTGGGCGTTCACATTGCCGGCGGGAAACTGGCTTTCAGACCCACCCTGCTGCGCAAGGCTGAATTTACGCGGGAAGCCGGGAAACTCGATTATGTGAACTTGCACCAGCAAAACGACACATTGACCTTGCCTGAACGATCATTGTGTTTCACCTGCTGTCAGGTTCCCGTAGTCTATACCATCGGTTCCGAAGATACCATTACCGTAACCACTGCCAGCGGGCAGCAAACCTATTCAGGATTAATCCTGGATGAATCGCAGAGCAATGCCGTGTTCAACCGTACCGGCGAAATCAGGAACATACAGGTCACCCTCCGGGAGGACCACCTCATCTAAAATCAAGGTCGTCATGAAATATGTATCCATAATACTGTCTCTTACCGCGCTTTTTATGCTTTCTTGTGTGCAATCACCCCGTCACGATTTCTCCAACGTCGGGAAAACGGCGGAGGAAATCCTCGGGGATCCGGCCTATCAGGCCATTTCCTTTGGTGCTTACCGGGAAAATACCCGCGACATCCAGCCTACCATTCCCCAGCTAAAGGATGACCTCCGTATCCTGCATGCCATGGGAATCCGCCTGCTTCGCACCTACAACGTATATCTGGCCGAAGCCACCAACCTGCTCAAAGCCATCCGCGAAATCAAGGAAGAAGATCCGGATTTCGAAATGTATCTGATGCTGGGCGCCTGGATTGACGCCCAGAATGCATGGACCGATGAACCCGAGCGTATCCGCGACGTAGATGCACCCCGGAACAAACAGGAAATTGACCGTGCCGTAGAGCTGGCCCAGGAATACCCTGACATCGTCAAGATCATCGCTGTGGGTAATGAAGCGATGGTCCACTGGGCGGCCGAATACTATGTGGAGCCTTCCATTATTTTACGATGGGTACGTCACTTGCAGGATCTTAAGGTTCAGGGTGAGCTCCCCGAAAGCCTCTGGATTACCACCTCCGATAACTTCGCATCCTGGGGCGGCGGCGGCGAGGAATACCACAACGAGGATCTGAACGACCTCATCCGCGAGGTCGATTTTATCTCCATGCATACCTATCCCATGCATGATACCCATTACAATCCGCTTTTCTGGGGTGTTCCGGAAGATGAAGCCGGACTCAGTGATCTGGAAAAAGTACACTCTGCCATGATCCGTTCGCGCGACTACGCCATCAATCAGTTCCAAAGCGTGGTAGACTATATGGAGAGCCTGGGTGTAGACAAACCCGTACATATCGGAGAAACCGGCTGGGCCACCATATCCAATGAAAAATACGGCGAGGGTGGAGCTCAGGCTATTGATGAGTACAAATCGGGACTGTATTACAAACACATCCGGGAGTGGTCGAACGAAAATAATATCACGGTCTTCTATTTCGAGGCCTTTGATGAGCCCTGGAAAGATGCCGCTAATCCAATGGGATCTGAAAACCATTTCGGGCTGATCAACCTGCAGGCTCAGGCCAAATATCCTATCTGGGAGTATGTGGATGCGGGGGTATTTGATGGTCTTACCCGCGACGGCATGCCTATAACCAAAACGTATAATGGCGACCTGGACTCCCTGCTTCAGGATGTACTGGTGCCGCCAACCGACGCTGAAATTCGTCGTCGTCTGGCCGAGAGAGAATAATCTGTAGCTGAAATCCCAACCTGAAATCTGAATTGTAGCCGAATGAATCCACAGGGCTTCTGCGACTGTGCCCTCCACAAACACCTTAAATCACCACCACATGTCTGAATATGTAACTCCAGCCAAAGACAGAGTACCGTTTTTGCAAAAAGCGGCTTTTGGCTCCGGTCATCTCGTCAATAATCTGCTTCCCGGCGCCCTGGGCGTATTTTCTTTCTTTCTGCTTACCGCATTTGGAATGGACCCGTTTCTGGCCGGTTTGCTGGGCGGTCTGCCTCGTCTGTTTGATGCCGTAACCGATCCCATCATGGGCTACATCACGGATAATACGAAGTCGCGTTTTGGCAGACGCCGACCGTATATTTTCATCGGTGCCATCGCCAGTGGACTGTTATTCATCGCTCTGTGGCAATTGGATCCGGACAATTCCCAATCGTACAATTTCTGGTACTTTCTGATATTCTCCCTCATCTACCTGATCGGAAACACCACATTCTCCACCCCGCTGATCGGTCTTGGGTACGAAATGACCTCGGACTACAACGAACGGACCCGTCTGATGGGTTTTTCCCAGACCATCGGACAGATTGCCTGGATGATTGTACCCTGGTTCTGGGTGCTGATTGCTAATCCTGATCTGTTTGAAACCCAGGCACAGGGCGTGCATCAGCTGGCCGTAGTAGTTGGTGGAGCCTGTATCATCCTCGGAATTATGCCGGCTATTTTCTGTAAGGAAGTAGACCAGAAAAATCTGAGTAATCGTGCTGATCTCAGCTTTAAATCGGCGTTTATAAATTTGGTGAAACTGGCCAAGAGTATGGCCCTCATCGCCCGGAATAAGCCCTTCGCCCGACTTTGTGGTGCTACCTTTTTGGTGTTCAACGGATTTCAGATGGTGGCATCGTTCAGTTATTTCATCATTGTGTTCCACATGTTCCAGGGCGATTACGGTGCCGCGGGCAACTGGCCGGCCTGGTTTTCAACTATCAGTGCCGTTGCTACAGCGTTTCTGATTATTCCCGTAGTTACCTGGATGTCTAATAAGTGGGGCAAGCGCAATGCCTTTATCGTTTCCACTATACTTTCCATAATCGGTTATCTGCTCAAATGGTGGGGATTCAGTCCGGAAAATCCCTGGCTAATTTTCATGCCGGTACCGTTTATGGTATTTGGTCTCGGTGGTCTTTTCACCCTGATGATGAGTATGACAGCCGATGTGTGTGATCTCGATGAACTTCGTAATGGTATGCCCCGCAAGGAAGGCATGTTCGGGGCTATTTACTGGTGGATGGTTAAGTTAGGGCAGGGAATTGCTCTGGTTTTGGGTGGTCTGGTCTTGAAACTGGTCGGCTTCGACCAGAACCTGGCCATGCAGTCTGTAGAGACCATGACCAGTCTCCGGTTGGCCGATATAATCATTCCGTCACTTACAGCCGCACTGGCCATCTGGGTCATGTGGGGATATGACCTTACTGAAGAAAAAGCACGCAGAATCAAAGCGGAACTGGTAAGTCGCCGCGGAGAACTTTAAAAAAATAAATCAATCGAAATACATCCATGTCATTCCGTCAAGAAAATTATCTTAACTACAAGGCGATTGAATCGCTTTCCGGCAACAGCTTCCTGAAAAGCAAATCGGACGTTGAAATCCGGGATCTCTTCCGTGAAATTATGGCTGATGGAGTCTTTGGATTCTGTTTTAGTCTCTACGAGGAAGGGCAAAAACCCGGCGATGTGATTACCGAGGAGCAAATCCGCCGTCGACTGGCCATCCTGAAACCCCACACCCAATGGGTGCGATCATTTTCCTGCATCGAGGGTAACGAACATATTCCGCGTGTGGCAAAGGAAATGGGGATGAAAACCCTGGTAGGGGCCTGGTTGAGCAGCGATGCGGAGAAGAACCGGGAAGAAATTGATGCCCTGATTGCCCTGGCTAACGATGGTTTGGTGGATGTTGCAGCCGTTGGGAACGAGGTACTTTACCGTAAAGATCTCAGCGAAGAAGAGCTGCTGACCTACATTGCAGAGGTCAAGGAAGCACTGCCGGATATTCCGGTGGGTTATGTAGACGCTTACTACGAATTTGTGACCCGACCCGCTATTGCGGACGCCTGCGATATCATCCTTACGAATTGCTACCCATACTGGGAGGGAACACCCATCGAGTACGGGTACGACCATATGCGGCACATGTTTGATCTGGCTGCCCAGGCCGGAAAAGGGAAACCCGTTATGATTACCGAAACCGGATGGCCCAGCCAGGGTGAAGCCCTCGGCGGAGCGGTTCCTTCGCACGCCAATGCATTGAATTACTTCATCAATACCCAGTTATGGTCGGCCAAGGCAGACATACCGGTATTCTACTTCGCATCGTTTGATGAAGACTGGAAGAAGGGTGCCGAGGGTGAAGTAGGTGCGTATTGGGGAATCTGGGACAGCAAGGGGAACCTGAAATTCTAAGCCTTGCTCAATGTTCGGGCAAATTGATACTATCCATTGCCTGAATACAAAGCATGGTTGATTAATTACCATCCATAACATAAAGAGAGAGAGCCCTGCGCTTTACTCCCTGGTCGGCTCTCCAATTGTTGGGGTTGCCGGCCGGGGTTATTTTTTTAGTGGTACACAACAATGTGAACCGTTACCGAAATTTAATTCAGGAACATCGTGACCAATACCATCTACCAAAAGTTCCAGCTCCAGCCCGGAAGGGCCATCTGCTATTCCGGCTATCGGGAAGGACAGTACCCCGGTGGCGAACATCCATCCTACGAGCAGGTACTGGAAGATCTGCTGCTGCTCAAACCGCACTGGTTGTACCTGCGCATGTACGATGTGGATGAGCACGCCAAAACGGTACTTGAGGTAATTCGGCAGGAAAAACTCCCCTTCAAAGTCATGCTCGGGGCCTACATCGAGGCTGAGATGAATAATTTTAACTGTCCCTGGGGCGGCGGTGTGTACTCTGAAGAACAGCTGCAGGCCAATGTGGACCTCAATTCCGGGAAAATCGACAGGCTCATAGCCTGGGCGAATGAATATCCCGACATTGTAATGTCGCTGTCGGTGGGGAATGAGGCCTGTGTGGAGTGGACCGACCATTATGTGCATGAAAACAGCGTGCTGGAGTATGTTCGCCGTGTGAAAGCGGGGGCAAAACAGCCCGTCACGTTCTGCGAAAACTACGTCCCCTGGCTGTACAAGCTGGAAAAGCTGGCCGCGGAGGTGGATTTCATCTCCATTCATACCTATCCCGTCTGGGAGTACAAGCACATTGACGAGGGACTGGACTACACCAAAGAGAATTACTACGCCGTGGCCAACAAATATCCGGATACCCCGGTAGTTATTACCGAAGCCGGCTGGGCCACCAATTCCAACGGTCGGGGTATTGATCCGGAGAATGTGAACGAAACCTATCAGAACATCTACTTTGAAAAGCTGGAGGCCTGGACCCGCTCCGAGGGTATCATGTCGTTCTTCTTTGAGGCCTTCGATGAAGACTGGAAAGGCTCACCCGAGCCACTCGAGCCTGAAAAGCACTGGGGAGTATTTCACATTGACAGAACCCCGAAAATGGCCGTGCAGAAACTCTACGCTAAGATTCGGTCGAACACCTCTGTATAGTAATTCGGGTAGGGATTGGTTTGGTATGCGGATTTGAGTTGTCACGACTGCGCAGACGGACCGTAGTCCTTTTTCGTATTGAGCCATCGCCGGAATCAATAGCTCAACAGATCACGCCGAAACAGAGGAAATTAAGATACCTTAAGCCGGCATTGCTTTCTTACAGCAATTTACTTGATGGTGTGCGTGGATTTAGCCAACTTGTGCTAACCTTTTGTCAATCAATCCACGCACCACCATGAACATCTTGATTATGCTGCTTTTTGCCAGTATGGCCGCGGGAAATCCCGACGACTACCGCGGATCTGAGCCCCAATCGGCCCAAAACCATGCCCGGGAACATCACACCGAAGGCCACCATCCATCCGATGGCAATGCTTCGGATAACCAGACACCAGAGCAGATCGGTTCAGCGCAGCGCGATGCTTCTTCCGGTGGCCAAGGCTACGGCCCAACATGGAATCCCTCAGCCCAACACGCGTCCGATAATCCCACACCGGAGGCGCTTCCGCACCGCTTTTATGAAGCCTTTGAGCGTTTCGCCGACAGCACCATCACCGACCGCTTTTTCAAACAGGCCGACATCGACCCGCTCATTAATCAACTCCGTGACCACCCCGATTTTACCGTTCAGCAGGAGGGCGTTTCGGTTCAGGGACGGCCCATTTATCTCGTAAAGTGGGGCAATGGTCCGAAAACGGTCTTTATGTGGTCGCAGATGCATGGCAACGAACCCACCGCCACCATGGCCCTGATGGATGTGTTCAACTTCCTGGCTGCCGGGGAGGATGAATTTGACGATGAACGCCGGGAATGGTCGCAGGAGCTGACCCTGCTTTTCATGCCCATGGTGAATCCCGATGGCGCCGAGGTGTATCAACGCAGAAACGCGCTGGATGTAGACCTGAACCGGGATGCGCTCAGGCTGTCGAGTCCGGAGTCGGTACTGCTCAAGGGCGTGCGCGATCGGTACAACGCCCTGTTCGGATTCAACCTTCACGACCAGAGCGTATTCTACGGCACCGATACCGCCCAGGACCCCGTAGCCATCGCTTTTCTTGCGCCGGCCTACAACGTTGAAAAAGAAACCAACGAAGTGCGTGAGCGCGCCAAACGCCTCATCGGCGCCCTGCACCGCGACCTCCGCGCGTATATTCCGGGTCAGATTGCCCGGTACGACGATACCTTCGAGCCCCGCGCCTTCGGCGACAACATGCAGCGATGGGGCACCTCCACCATACTGATTGAATCGGGCGGTTTCCGGGAAGATACCGAAAAGCAGTACCTGCGCAAGCTGCATTTCATGATGCTGCTCAGTTCATTCACCTACATCGCCCGCGACGAATATGCCGATGTGGACCTGCAGGAGTATCTGGATTTACCCATGAACCGGTTCAACGGCGTATTCGGATATGTACTTCGAAACGGTACCGTTGTGCCGGACGCTCAGGTTACAGCGCAGTCATCCACTGTCGGACATCGAGACCGGCAGTCGGGATCCTCCGGGAGTCCGTCGCGTACGGGAACACCAGCTTCGGATAGGGCCGCATCCGAACAAGGGGGTACAGACCGAACGCCGGCATCCAACGCCGCTACAGGGCCATCCTCCGCAGCCATATCATTCAAGCTGGATCTGGCCTTCCGCGCCCAGGAAGTGCTGAATCAACGCGCTGAGCTGGATCGTTACAGCTGGCGCTTATCGGACGTGGGCGATGTGTCCACCTTTGGCTCTTACGATGAATTCAACGCAGAGGGCTTCGAAATTCGCAACATGAAGGTCTATCCGGAGATCTTTGCGAGTCTCGACGTTTTGCTGGAACAAGACTGGCGGCGACTGCTCCGTCAGGGATTCGGGTATTTCCGTGTATATGCCCTTGAGCCGGATCGTGTGCAGCGCGAGGCCCAGAATTTGCCATTTCGTGTACTTCTTGAGAATGAATTGCCTCCGGTGTTCCCGGGCATTGGCGGCGATCCGGCCTTATCGTTACAGCACGAGGACGGTCGGCACTATGTTTTTGCCAACGGGACGTTGTTCCCTGTTCAAAACGCAGACTAACAAGGTTTTTATGATTCAATTCAAGTCCCCCTCCGACCGGAAAAACCTGCTTGATCGATTCCGGAAGCTTACGCCAGATACAGCACCGGCGTTTGGCCTGATGACGGCTCAGCACATGGTGGAGCATGTTTGCCTGACGTTCTCGATGTCTAATGGTCGGATGGAGATTGCCCAGACGACTCCCGAACGACTGGCCAACATCACCAAGCGAAGGTTACTGGAGTCGGACATGGCCTTTCCGAAGGGTTTCAAAGCTCCTATTTTGCCTGAAAACGAAACCCTGCCGTATCAGTATGAGAGCCTGAATGCGGCCATCGACGTACTGGAAGAGGAAATCGATGCCTTTGAAGGGTGGTTCCAGCACTACCCCGGCTCACGACCGATCCATCCGGTAATGGGTCCCCTGACGTACGACGAGTGGCAGGTCTTCCACAGCAAGCATCTGACGCACCACCTCGAACAGTTTGGGGTGTAATCTGGTTTCTGTTAACGTTCGAAAAATGAGGAAGCTTACACTGGTTAATAGCTGAAAGCCACGAAGTGAATCGCGTTGTTATGGAGCGTACAATAAGGGCTTGATTTGCATTGGGGTTTAGCTCACTTCAAACCCAGAAAGTACCCGACCTATTATACCGCACCCTTAAGAAGTGATTTAATCTCGTTGAGCTCGTCTTTTTTCGATTCTCTTTCCTCTTCAAGGTCGTAATCGTCTTGTAATCCAAGCCAAAACTTCGCGGATACGCCAAAATACTTACTCAACCGCAACGCCGTATCTGCGGTTATACGGCGTTTACCTTTTATGATCTGCGAGAGCCGTGTTTGTGGGATGTTCAAATCCTTCGACAACCTGTATGCCGATACGCCCAGTGGCTCTAGAAACTCATAGAGCAAAACCTCTCCAGGATGTACATTCGATAACTTTTCCATAATTTCTGCCTTTTAGTGATAATCCATGATTTCTACCTCACTGGCGTTACCTTCACTCCATTTGAAGACAATGCACCATTTTTTGTTGATTCGGATACTGTAAAATCCATTCAGATTACCCGACAATTTTTCAAGCCTATTCGAAGGGGGAACCGTCAAATCACTGATAGTTTGTGCGTTGTTGAGCATGCGTAATTTCCTGCGACCAACATTTTGGATGTCCAAAGGCATATTCTTTACCCTTTTACCAAGCCAAATATGCTCCGGCTGTTTTGATCCGAAAGATATGATCATAACTTCATGCGTTAGTAACGCAAAAGATAAGCAATTATTTGGATCAACCCTAATACCACGTTAACATATACCAGCGTTTTGGGGGAATTTACTGAAAATGATGGCGGAAGGGAGAAGCAAATAGGATCGGGTTATAACGCTCCATAACGACCCAGCGTTTAAGCGGCGAGCCGACTTGTTAAAATTAAGGCTGGGAACCCTAAGCGAGTCCGCATGAACCGCGTGTTAAGTAACAACACCATAGTTCAGTATGGTTTAAAATGTTCGAATAATTCGAATATTGTGTATTTTATACCGCATACCATAAACAAATACATTCCTATGGCAAACCCAACGACCACGGATCAAGACCTCGCTAAACGTTCTCTAAAGAGCTTCCGCAAGCTATCAAAGCTCTATAAGAACAACGCTAATTCTATTGAATTTGCCGTTGCACAGGATGGAACGGCATTTCAACTTCCAGTAGCTGCGTTAGACAGTATCGAAACAATACTAAAAAACCTCGCAGAAGGAAAGACCTCTGAAATCATCAGTGAAACTCAATACCTGACCACCCAACAAGCCGCCGATTATCTGGACGTTTCACGACCATTTGTCGTTCGGTTATTGGAGTCCGGGAAAATACCCTTTAAAAAAGTAGGCCGTCATCGCCGAGTCTTGTTCTCCGAGCTTAAAAACTATGAAGAGAAGCAGCAACAGATTGCCTTGCAAAAACTCAAGAAGCTTACCGACGAGTCCCAGTGTCTAAACTTGTACTAACCGTCCATGCGTAAAACTGTTGTCTTGGATGCGTGTGTGTTGTATTCGGCGTCACTTCGAGATTTTCTGCTTCACTTAGCCCAGCAGAAACTTTACAAACCCCGTTGGAGCGATCGTATCAATGATGAATGGATTCATAATGTACTTAAAAACCGCCCAGATTTATCTGAACATAGTTTTCACAGGCTACGCGTATTAATGGATGAAGCCTTCCCAAATGCAAATGTAAAGGACTATGACCATTTTATGGGAGGGTTAAGTTTACCTGATCAGGGTGATAATCATGTGCTGGCAGCTGCGATAAAGGCTAAAGCCGATTTTATTGTAACCTTCAATATCAAGGATTTTCCTTCTAAGGAGTTGATAAAACACGGTTTAAAATCTTTTCACCCGGATGATTTTTTGACTTCGCTAATCAAAGAATCACCGGTTAAAGCCACTCAAGCTTTTTTAAATCAGGTAGAGCACCTGAATAACCCCTCAATTCCTGCAACCAAATTATTGGACACATTTAGAAAGAACAATATTCAAAACTCAGCTAACCTTCTCGAAAACCTGCTATAAGTGTATTGTTTTGTTACTTAACGGCCTTCGTTTTGTGCTGCAGGGGATGCCAACTTTGCAAAAGTATCGAAATCAGCACCTGTCAGCACGAGCTGAAAGCCACGAAGTGAAAACGTTGTTATATTTCTCTTTTACTGGATTTCTAGCTTTACCTTTCGCCCTAAAGCTCGAGCGTATTTTCGTAATGTAGACAAACGGATGTCATCGGCATGGTTCTCCATGCGCGAGATTACCGATTTTGTCGTGTTCAACTTATTGGCCACCTCTTGTTGGGTAATGCCCAAATCTTCACGTGCTTGGCGTAATATGACACCAATCTTGAAGTTCAAGTAGCCTTCTTCAAAGTTTTCAGCAAACTCTGGACTTTCCGCTTTTTTCTTTTCGATAAATCGTTCTAAATCGTCACCCATGATCTTTCCTCCTGAAATAATCGCGTTTTCGTTCTTCGGCAAGTTTAATTTCCTGTTGAGGTACTTTGTTGGTCTTTTTTGCAAATCCATTGGTCGCGACTATGAGTTCACTACCGTCGAAAAAACATAATAGCCGGAACGTATTCGAACCCAAAGTAGCCCTTATTTCCCAAATATCGTCAGTATTGGTCAGCTTTTTAAGGTATTGAGCGGGAACCGGATTAACTTCTCTTACTGTTCTCAACACCCACGCTATCTTCTTTGACGTCTTATCTGGAAGACTTTCTAAGAAAGATTGCACCGGGCATTTTCCATTTTCGCTGTGATAGAAGTTTATTTTCCGCATTTAATAAGTTAGCATAAATGCGAACATCTATCAAGCCCAGCAATCACCTTACCCGGATCTCTTGGAGCGAATCGTGGGATTAAGGTGTTTTTCCAAGTAATTTTCTAATGCCAGGACCCAATGAATTTTAGACGTATCTGTTAGTACAATGAAAAAAATCAACGCCTCTGGATTACTTGCGAGTGAGTACATTTGAACCACATCGTTCTTGGTATTATCTCGAATGTGCTGCAAAGCACGAACTCTGGCATTGGTGTTATGCTTGCCAACCTTAATGACTTGATGCTCGTTGCATATTCCGGTGATACTGACCCCCTATTCCGGAGCAAGCTGACCCCTCAGCAGGGGGTTGTGGCGGCTTGCTACAGCCTGACAATATTACTGTTTTTTTCTCATGCTCTCACCTTTTAATTCAATTCGGTAGGCGGTGTGAATCAGTCGGTCCAGAATAGCATCCGCAACCGTACTTTCACCGATCACATCATACCAACTTTCCACAGGTAGCTGCGATACCATGATGGTGGCACACCGTTGGTGACGGTCTTCGATAATATCCAACAAATCCAGTCTTTGTTGTTTATCCAGAGGTTTGAGACCAAAATCATCGAGAATAAGCACATGATGCCTCGATATTTTGTCAAGCAGGGATAAGATACTGCCGTCAGCACGGGCTAAGGTAAACCGTTGCAAAAGCTTTTGCATGTTATGGTAGCTTACTTTGTGCCCTTGCGTGCACGCATGGTTACCCAGTGCCGAGGCTACATAGCTTTTCCCGCTCCCCGTGGGTCCGGTAATGAGCACAGCATTTCCGTCGTTGATGTATGCGCCCCCAGCAAGTACACTCAGTGTATTTTTGTCCAGACCACGATGCTGTAGATAGGTAATCTCGGCCATTGTGGCGGCGTAGCGGAACTGCGCAGCTTTGTTGAGCCGGACGACTTTGCGTTGCTGACGGTGCAGCAATTCACTCTCCAACAAGACCTGCAAGGCCTCAGGGACGCTGATCTGGTGCAACGAACGGGTTTGTAGCATGCCCTGCCAGTGTTGGGCCATGCCGGCTAGACGTAGTTGGTCAAAAAGATCTTCGATAATGATAGTAGATTCCATGGATTCAGGTATTGAGTTAACGGTAATAAGAGTTTCCGCGCACGTTTGTATGCGCAGGAAGCTCCTGTGAGGGTGGATTCACTGTAGCTACGCCCCTGGCCATACCCGATGTGATAGCGTTGCGAACGAAGCCCAAGGAATAGGTATGCAGGCGAAGGGCCAGCTGTATGGCCGACACGAAGGTGTCCGGGTCACTCTTGCGTTGCAAGGCTATGAGTCCATCGCAGCGTCGGTAGGCATGTTCGGGATGACGAACGTTCTCAAAGACCTTCTCCACAAACATCGCCACATCCGAACCCAAGCGTAGCCCCCACTGCACATAGAAGTGCGGGCTACGCTTGAGCCAGTGCTGGTGGTTCGAAGGCAGATGCTCGGCAATCGTGGTATAACGATTGGCTCTGCGATCGCGTGCATGTACGGCCAGAAGTTGATGGTTACCAAAGATATGTACGTGGTCGTGGGTGTAGCGTACCTGAACAACCCGACCAATCCAGGTGTAGGGAACACTGTAGTAATGGCGGTCCTCACGCAGCTCGATATGTGCGTTGTTGGCGACCTTCAGGTCGCGGTACTTCCTGATCTGGAAACGTGTGGCCACAAGTGGTTGCAGACTTGCACGCTCTATGGTATGGAACAGCTCGGCCCTGCTTACTCCGCGTTGGTTCATCACGCGATCCATCCATCGCCCCAGCTGGACGGTGATGGCCGCATTGAGCTGGTCCAAACTAAAGAACCTGTGATCACGCAGTGGCGCGTAGATGTTACGGTATACTTGCTGAACCGCGTTCTCTACCAACGCTTTGTCTTTGGGTTTGCGCCGTCGTGCCGGCAACACCGTGGTGCCATAATGTTCTGCAAAATCACTGAACACCTGATTAAGGGTGGGTTCGTAACGATCGGAGCGCACCACGGCCGCCTTCAGGTTGTCGGGCACCAACGTTCGGGGAACCCCGTCATAATACTCCAGGGCCAGTGTCAGCCCATGTATGAACGACTCGGTAGTCTGGTCTTGGCTCGCTCGCACGAAGGTGAATTGGCTGTGACCAAGTGTAACCACCAGTACAGCAGCCGGTACAATCTCACCGGTGGCAAGGTCTGTATAGTGCAACGATTTTCCGGCATAGTCGATATAGGCTTGGTCACCGGGGTCATGGGGTAAGTGAGCCATGGTCACTTTGGTGCTCATGTCCAGCCGCTGGAGTATATAACAGAATTGGCTATAACTGTATCCATGGGGCTGGTCGTTGCGATAGGTAATCCATAAATCCAATCGAGTTACTCCGGTACGCAGTAACTCTTTGGCGTAGTACTCATAGCGATCTTTGACATACTCATAGCGTGCTTCTTGCTGAGTTTGCGTCGCTGCAGGATGGAGTCGTTGGTGGAACTCGAGGTCGGAAAGTTCAAGCAGATCTTCACCGGAACTTTGTTGTAAGGCAAGGTAACGCCTGACCGTGTTACGTGAGATTCCCAGATCGCGGGCAATACGCTTGATTGGCACCCCTTGGATGTGAAGTCGTAAGATTTGTTTAATTTGATTCATGGGTTTTGGTGTTGCGGCCATAGTGCTTTTTACTTTATGAGAAGGTTGAATGTCCCATAAAGTACGCCGCCAAAACCCAATTTGTATTACCATGCTGACGTTCTGGCAGATACTGACCCCGGGGTCAGCTTGTGCCAGAATGAGGGGTCAGCTTGCTCCGGAATAGGGGGTCAAATTGTTCCGGAATATGCACTCGTCTGTGTAGTGAATATAAACTCCAGCTTTGTTCGCTCTGGGATCAGAATTATTTAGAGCATGAAGTGTTTTGATTTCCAAGAATTCGAAATTCCTGGAAATATCACCGAACTCAACACCAACAACTTTGTATAATTTACTCAGAAATTTGTGCATGTTGATTCAGAGAAATATAACGGTCTGGCAAATAAGCGGCGCGGCTAAGTCCTTGAATGTAAGAAACTAAACACTAACGCGTCCGCTTGATTTGCATTGTTATGTTGCACCGGTATTCATTGTTTAGCGAAAAACTCCCAAACCAACCGAGCACCTTCCACATCACGATTCTGCCTGCCAATGGTTGGATGGTTAATTGATGGCATAGTATGTCCGCCACCATCGACTTTGCAGTAATGGACATCCGCACCGTCTGAAGCCGATGAGTAATATTCACATATGACAACGCTACCATCATCAGGGTCAAGATCTTCAAACTCGGTGATTATTGGATTTGATGAATCTGCCTGGTTGACTTCAATCCAGTAGTCCCGGGTCGATTCAGATGATAATACCTCGCCTCGGCCACCTATAATGCTGCCTCCCTCATATAGCATGAACGGATCTTCAGTTCCGTTAACGATGATCATAGGTACAGGTGTAGTTGCTTCCGCGCATTCTGTAGGGTCAGGCAGGTTCGCGATAAATGCACCGCCCGCAATAAATTTGTCAGGATATTCTGTTGCCAGCCTGTACGTCATCATCCCACCATTTGATGCACCTGTTGCAAACACTCGATTCAAATTAAGTGTAATTGATTCATGCGCAAACCGGCCGGCAGCCCAATCCAGCATCGAAACGATGAACCCGGCATCATCGGCATCCGGATTGCCCTGGGTTTGGGGCCGACAATCATTCCAGCTCTGATTATCTCCTGTCGGTGAACCGGTGTTGTTATTGGTACCATTGGGCACCATCAACAAAAATCCTTCCTCTTCTGCAATTTGCTGCCACTCCTGCGTTCCTCCGGCATTGGGACGAAAAAGCTTGTCCATGCTTTGTGTTCCGCCATGAAGCAGAATAACTACTTCCGCATTTTCTGATATAGACTCAGGAATATAAAAACGAAACACACGACTCATATCTCCATGTTCAATACTTGTCTCGTGCCAGCCAGAGTTCAAGTCCTCTGCATCAGATGGTATAATACCAGAGCTATTGCAACCAAGCAGAGTCATACTAATGATCACGTAAAATAAAATAATCTTTGCTGAATTCATGTTTACGGACGGATTCCTATATGCAACATAACGCCTTTCGGTTTGTGCGGCAGGGGCTAAAAGTTCTACTAAGGCTTGTAACTCAGCACCTGTCCGCACGAAACCGTTGTTATGTTGCAGTTTAGACCTGTTTATGAATTTTTATCCGACTTATTTCAGTAGCATCATTTTGCCAGTGATAATCTGACCACTGACCTGTAGCCTATACACGTAAATTCCCGATGCCAGATTTGCGCCGTTAAAGGCCACTTCATGGACACCCGCTCGAACCGAACCATTGACAAGCTCTGACACTTGTCGCCCCAAAACATCAAATACGGCAAGCCTTACCTGACCATCTTCCGGGATGCTGTACCGGATTACCGCATTCGGGTTGAATGGATTGGGATAAGCTCCAACCTGGACAATGTCGGAAATTTGTTTCTCTTTGCCATGCTGCTCAGCAATAGGATCGGGCACACTATTAAGGTAAATACCAGCAAGTACTTGCGCTGTTTGGGTCAATTCATCATCGGGGTGATTTCTTAACAATTGACTTAAATATGAGGTTGCCTTCTCGAAATTTTGCTCCACTTCGAGGTAGTAGGTAAACAGATTATACTGTGCCAGTAGATTATGAACAGAATCGTACGATGAAAATTCGGCCAACGAAAGCAAGTGATCCCGGCCAATTTCATAATCTGATTCAAGCATGGCGTTATTTGCCAGCAAACGCACCGCATAGGGCCAGAGGGGATCCGATTGGCCGGTTGTGGACTGAGAATGTAGATACGCCGTCAATTCGGCTTGCAATGTTTGACGCGGCCCCTCAGAAGCCAAGCCCTGCATTTGTCTGTGTACGAGGGCGTTGTAACCAATCAAAGCTAATGGAGCAAACGAAGATTGACGATCATTTTCAATGTAGCTTTTTAAAACTGATAAACCCTGTTCTATCTCACCGCCCATGCTCACACGCATTGCCGTCAAAAGTTCTTCAGGGACGCGAGTATGATTATCGGTGTCATCGTACCTATTGGAAGTACTATTGCCAGCAATCATTTTCTGGTAGTAAGGTGGATTCGGGTCGGTGCTAAGTGTATTATTCGAGGTCACCCAGGATGTACCGTCCATGGAGTTGCCCGGTCCACCTTCCCAGTAGTTTCTGTCTGCCCACACGCCGGAGTTGTTTTCCGCCCGGATATGGGGCATGTCGGTTTCGTAGAAACTATTGTATCCGCCATCGGCGGAATAACCCATAAATACGTATGCCCCGTTTTGTGCCTTGAGCATCGGACCAGCACCATAGGCGATTACGTTATACCCTTCGAATCCCGGGGATTCGGCAAAGCTTGGCCGGCCGTCATTGATCAGCACCTGATTGCCGCCGTTTCCCGCAAACACACTGGTGGTAACCCACAGGTTAGAGGAATTTAGAAACAGACCGCGCGCCGTATTGTAGCGGACTTTGTTCCCGTCGTGTTCTGCCGTAGTAGACACATAGTCGGCGTTCATCCCATAGGTATTATTCTCAATGATATTTCCAGAAACGGAAGCATTGGACTGGTACAACCACATTCCAATCGTATTATCTTCAATTACGTTATCTGTAATCAGGACATTCGTACCAGTGGATGTCAGATGAACGCCGGTCCCGTTGTCGGAAATCACATTGTCATGTATATTAATTGAGGTGCTGGAACCGGTCGCCCAAATGCCGGTCGTCGCATTCTTAATGGTAGAGTAAGAAATAGTACCGGAAGAACCAGAATTGAATTTAATACCGTTATTGGATGGAGTAACAAAATCAAAAGTAACTCCATTAGCTATCAACTCTCCATTTACAATGAAGTCTGAATTGTTAGTAAACGTTATGGAGGATCCAGGGGTGATAGTTAATAGATCAGTTGCCTCTACAGTGTAAGTGGAAGTAATATTCATATTACCACTCCAAACATCACCAGAAAGCTTACCAACAGCGGTGTAATCAATTCTTGCATTTGACGGAGAAGCCGGATAATAGGTATTGATTGATTGTCCCGCAGAATTGGTTCCAATCCAGTAAACAAATGTTTCATAATAAAACCCAGACTTAGTTACACTGGTGATATTTACCCATGGCACTTGCATATTTGGATTTGCGCCACTCCAACCTTTTGTAGTTTGATCCCGGATCCAAACTACAGGTGGTTCATCAAAATAATTGGAAAAACTCGTAAAGCCGGTAATTTTATACGTTCTGACACCGTAGTAGACACCTGTTGCCAGAGTCCCCATCCCCCGGTAAAATGTATGGGTATGGTTGTTCCAAAACAATGTCGAACTGCCTCCATACGCAGTGCCGTGTTCTACGATATTAGGTGGGCTGATCAATTTTAAAGCTTCGTAAGCATTGACGCGTCCATAGCCGTAGTCATTAGTAAAATTATGAGCACCCATTCCACTGACTTTATCCGCTGTCACTCGAATAGTATTTCGAATGTCATCATGGGTCAGGTTCAAGCCCAAATCTCTGCTTTGCGAGAGGATCAGGCCTGCTACCCCCGAAACGACAGGAGCCGCTGCCGAAGTGCCACTGAACGAACCATCCTGATTGTTTCTATAGGTGGAATAATAACTGACTCCCGGGGCTACAACATCAATGTGGCTTCCTGAATTAGAGAAAGAAGCTTTAAAGTCTGATTGACTGGAGGCTCCAACAGCTATTGTCCAGGGAAACCCGGCCGGGTAATTCACGGTTTGATTTCCGTCATTGCCCATAGCTGCTACTACTAAAATACCACTAAGATATGCATTATAGGTTGCCTGGGTGACAGGATTATTGATAAATGTGCTGTACCAGTTTCCCGAAACACCTTGTCCGCCTAAGCTCAGGTTAATGATATTGGCTCCATTTTGTCTTGCCCAATCCACCCCTGCAGCTACTTTGCTGTGAGGGGCACCTCCCATGGACCAGCCAAACGGATCCCACCAAGGCGAACTGGTGTGAGCGACCTTCACAGGCATAATTTTTGCATCCCACATGACTCCGGCTACTTGCTGGTTATTGTCTGTAATCGCACCAATAATACCGGCTACAGCTGTCCCATGATTGGCGAATCCATACTGTGAAGGGATGTCGTCCATTGGGTTGGAATCGTTATCGGCTACATCATACCCCTGGATGATCCGGCTGCGGTTGCCCGGATCCAGATCCGAGTGGGTGTAATCGACCCCGCCATCAATTACGGCAATAATCACATCACTTCTTCCGGTATTCATCTCCCAAGCCTGTGGAGCATGAATATCTTTTCCGGGATTGGCCCAGTTATACAGCCCCCACTGATTATTTGATTGAAAACGGGGGTCATTAGGAAAAACTTGCTGCGGATACATCAGGAATTCCGGTGAGGCCGCTTCCACACCTGGCAATTCCATCAATTGTTCGGCAAAACGGAGGGTGTTAACCGTATCGGCAACCCAGATGGTATACCAGCGAGACAGATCAAGCAGGATGACAGGCTCTCCGTTTATTCTTGAAGTTGTCAGGGTATCTCTTGCTTCGAAATGCCGGAATATTTTTTCTCCCCGGGCGAACCCGTGCCCGGACAGTAACGCTCTTAATTCGAATATCTCTATTTCCTCAGGATAGATATCTTGCCTGTTTACCTGCAGTGTTTCCTGCTTAAACTTGATGTTGATTACGCCTGGCACAGGGGTATCCGCTTTGGTCTGAGCCATTGCGATACCGGAAATGAGCACAAGAGAGGTCGCAAGCAGTCCCATGTTGGCACGCAGAATTATATATATCTACGTTGTTTTTCGGTATTTTGCTTTGTTTTCATGTTGTATCTCCTGTAAGAGGTTATGGTTCTGATCGTTAGTTAGAGCATTCCCTTCGGGAATACGGCGTTCGAGGGAGGAGGCCTCTGCATGGCCTCCTCCCGTTTTTAAAATTTATTCATTTAATTTTTTGTCATTTAAAATTTCCTATCTGTAGTACCAGCATTCCGCTTGTAATTGTAGTTTTTTTGTTCAAACTTGTTGATAGCATAGCTCCTATACCCAAAAAACGACCCGTTTTTATCAGAATTTGAGCTTCCAACGGAACGGATATTACCACCAGTCTTTCCTGATCACCTGCTACCTGTTCATGCCACCAAAGGCTTCCGAGACCCGCCGAGGCAGATAGCGATAGAATGGATACGTTTGAAGAATATCCCCAATTCATACTCACTTCATTCATTCCTGTAATTCTGTTTACTTGGGGTACGCCGGGGTCAACACCTGCTCGGTCAGAGACGATATAACGCAGACCAATAACACCATACGCTGAAAAATAGTGAGCGCTGACAATCCCGGTAACACCCCTGAAATTTTCTGCCCCGGAATGGCCGATACCCAATTTCAACCAGGTTTGTGTTCCAGTTCGTTCATCGGTTAAACCCTGAGCCTTTAATGGTTGAACCATCAAAAAAACAATAAAAATAGAGATCAATTTGCAAAGATATTTTTTTGAGTTCATATGTATTATATATTGCGTTTCATCTTCAAATGTTAACTGTTTCAATCTAGTTAATTAGACTGCAACATAACGGCCTTTGGTTTAAGCGGCGAGCCTATTGCATTAAGTTAAAGACTTTGTTCTTTTAAGCAAACTCCCAAGCCCATCAAAACCTAGTAGGCGAGACCGCTTGAAACCATTGTTAGTGTGCGCGAAATAGCAGTAAAATTATTATTTTGAACAAATTATTAAATTTATTAGTATAGTGCAGCATGTCTTAACCCCATAAAATACAATAATAAATAGAAGAAATTATGGATACTAGTATGTTTCGTCGAATACTACTTGGCTTATCAGTTGTAATGATTATGTCAACTGGGTTTGTTTTCACAACACCGACTGAAGCAAACTGTGCTTCATGTACATGTGCTGAGAGAATCAACTGGTTGGGCCAGTGCCGCGGAGAAACTATACGCCTATGTAAAGGTGGACAAAATTGTACTTCCTGCGGTGACGTGACAATAATACAACCTTAGATAAATCACATAATGCGATTTAAACTACTAACATACTTAGTGGTAGTCGTATCAGTTACGACTACCGCTGAGTACCATTTAAACTACTCGCTTGTAAGCGAAATTCGAGAAGTTGTATATAATCCATATGATATGTGGACGATTGATGAATCATACGCCATAGTGAACGATTTGGCGGATAAACAAGAACCTATTAAGCTTATTGATATAGTGGAGGGGTATACGATTAAGTCCCTGAGAGTTGGACAGGGACCAGGTGAAGTAAGCCCAACGCAATACAAAAGAGTTACAAAGTTTTCAGATAACAGTATTCTACTATTCGACGCTGGAAATCAAAGACTAACAAAATATGGCTCAAATCTCGAGTATTTATACGACCTAAGTGGATCTGCTTTAAGCAACAGAATCTACCAAGCTGGTTTAGTAAATGATTCTACACTTATCTTAATCGATAATGGAGAAAGTTTTATACGAGGCTATCGGTTTAACTCAAAGTACGTGAACGAATCTGATATTCTATTTGAAATATCAACGGATGACTATTCTGAATTAAATGATTTTAAAAACTTTGCTTTGTTACAAGCGATGTTCATTTCTAATTCTAACAATGCCATATACTTAAGCAATGAATTTGCTTCATTCATAATTGCGCTTGATGAAAATGGTATCAAGTGGATTTCGAATATACCCAATGGATTTAATCTACCGGTTGCTGATTCTGAGAATTTGGGTTATATGATGCCTCGTATTGGAAGTCATCCTGAAGGAAGTCGTGGAATATATTATCACAATGATTTTGTATTTATGCATTTTCATGGTGAGACAATTTCACGATTGGAGCAAATGAGATATACTTTTAACTTCGATGCATTGCTGGAGAAAATGAAACATACTTCAAAACTGATGGTGTTTGAAGCGGAAACGGGAGAATTTATTGGTGAGTTTTTGTTACCTGAACATGCGCGCAATATCGGGTTCGTCGGTGAAAAACTTCTGTTGATAAATTCACTAGATCATGCAGGAAATATTAGAGTATATGAAAGGAAATGATAAAGCACACTAACTCATTATTGAGTAGCAAGATGGTTAATAAGTATTATTTTCGCAACTTAATTGTTCCCGTTATTCCATAAGTGTATATTCCTTGTGTATAGTGAATAATTTGCACTATAAATGAACCGGGACTTGGTTATTCAACGTTTGAATCGCCCGACTTCTGTAGGAAAAAGTACCCGGTACCTGACCTCGTGACCGGAATCCGCCGACTCCATCGTTCACCATTTAAAATGACCTGATCACTTTCCACTATCGGATTTCTTTATGATTCAACGTCATGTGAACTAAATGAAAATAGGATGTACATCGGTATACCTGCAGAAACATGCACATATCTCACACTAAAAGTGGGTGGATAGTACTTCATATTTACAGATATTTATCACGAGCTGCCTGACGTAACCTGATTTTGGGTATGCTCACTAGTTTGATCACTTGCCAGAGTTTGGCAACACTCATGAGTCAGGTGTCATGTCTGCTCGTACGAGTTAACCACCATCGTACATTTGACCATAACTTCATCTTGATTCCCAACTGATGCTACTTGACCGTCCCGTTACAGCGCTGATGCTCGTGCTGGCAACATTTATCTTCGGATGGATTGCCCTGCAAAGCTTGTCTGTGGATCTCCTGCCGGATGTCGACCGCCCATCGCTATTGGTGCAAACCGAGTGGTCGGGCGCTTCAGCCCGTGAGGTCGAAACACGCATCAACGAACCCCTCGAAGCGGTTATGAGCACCATTCCCGGCATCAGCAGTGTGCACAGTTTCGCCCGGCAAGGACAAAGCATTATTGCCCTGAATTTCGAGTGGGGACGGGATATGAACCTGGCCTTTCTCAACACCCGCGAAAAACTGGATCAGGTTCGCATGATGCTGCCCGAACAGGCCGGTCGACCTCGCCTGATTTACACCACTCCCACCGATGAACCCGTTGCCGTGCTTTCGGTTACCGCCTCCGGTCAGCCCGATCCCGATTTCGCAACCCGCCTCAACCTGAAACGCTGGTCCGAGCACGTGTTAACCCGTCGGCTCGAGCAGCAGGAGGGTATCGCTCAGGCCGTTCTGGTCGGAGCCGTTGTTCCGGAGGTACACATCCGCTTTCGTCAGGCCGACATCGACCAATACGGACTCTCCATAGCCCAAATCCGCGAGGTTATTCGTCAGGCGAACGTGTTCTCGGCTTCAGGAGAGCTGCGCGACGGATGGTATCGCTATTCGCTTTCCATCCAAAGCCGTATTCAGTCCATCGACGATATCCGGATGCTGGCGGTGACCCGCCTCACCGACACCCAACGCATCCTCCGCCTCCACGAAATCGCCGATGTGTATCTGGATGAGCAGGACCCCACATCGTTCTCCTTATATAATGGGAGCCAGGTTTTAACGGTGCTCGTGAAAAAGGATTACGGCAGCAACACGGTTCGGGTGTTCGAATCGCTCGGTCCGCTGATTGAAGAAATCACCGGGCAATATCCGGGCATACAGGTGGAAATCCTGCAGGAAAACGCCTCATATGTAAAGAATACAATCCAAAACCTGCTGCAAACCCTGGCTTACGGGGGCATCCTCGCATTCATCGTGCTGTTCGTGTTTCTGAACGATCCCAGGATGCCGTTTACAATCGGGATTGCCATTCCTGCCAGTATTTTCCTCACCTTTTTCGTGATGTACCTGTTCGGTATTCAGCTGAACATCATATCGCTGAGCGGACTCACGCTGGGAATCGGTCTGCTGGTGGACAATGCGATTGTGGTGCTGGAAAACATCAATCGATATCGCAAGTACGGACATGATATTCGGGAGTCAGCCCACCGCGGAACCCGGGGAATCGCCCTTGCCGTGACGGCTTCTACATTCACAACGATATCGGTCTTTTTGCCCCTGCTGTTTCTGGGTGGATTTGAAGGCGCCATATTTCGAGATCAGGCCTTCACTCTGTCGGTCAGTTTGCTGGCTTCGCTGTTGGTAGCGCTTGGGATAATCCCGGTGATGGTGGTTTCGTTTCAGAAGCGGTCTGCGAGGCAGAAAAGCGTAGCGCCCCCCGTTAAACAGGATGAAAGTTTTGCCGAAGGACCAGTCAGCATGCACGATAGAGCCCTTGCGGAAGGTTCAGACCCGAATTCAGATGCAGCAGCAAGCCGTTCACACAAGGAAGATGCAGGTTTCACAGTTGATGGGAAAGCGAACCCTGACGAAAAACGGAACGTTTTCGCTCGTGGACTCAACCGGGTTCAACGCCTCTACGAAGGACTGCTGCAATTAGCGCTGGGTCGGCCTGCGCTGGTCATTGTTTCTACCCTCATTCTGGGAATCCTTGCCGGATGGATGTTCTGGCACCTGCCAAAAACCATGCTCCCCGAAGGCGAGCCGGATAGTCTGCAATACCGGGTGAGTCTGCCCGGGAACACCTCCCTGCTTACGGTGCAGCAAGCGGCGCGGGACCTCTCCCTCGATTTGGCTGCGGTGTTGGAATCAGCGTCCCCAACCCGCGGCATTCTGGTCATGGGAGGCTACACCGATCAGACCAACCTCAGCCGCATCGCGCGGGAAGGACTCAACAAATTCACCATCCAAATTGCGGTCCCGCCCGGATTCCGCGCTGCGGAAGTCGACGATATGATCAGTGAGCGCATTGCATCGCAGTCCGGCTGGACGCTCGAGCGACTCGAAGGCGACAGCGCACTTGGCACACTAACCGGCGGGAACACCGATCCCGTCATCCTGCAATTTGTGGGCACGGACCGGGTATTCAGCGAAAGAGTGGCAGAAGCCATGATGGAGTGGTTGCCCGCCCGAATCCCGGGAAGCACCCTGCATAAGCAATATCCCGAAGTGGTCGATACCTGGCATATTCGGTTCAACAGCGCCCGGTTGCTGCAACTCGGACTCACCGAGAATCAGGTGATCGATTTCCTCGAGTCCCGCGCGCGGGGTAATCTGGTCACCGAATGGAATCGGGAAGATGAAAGCATAGCCATTCGCCTGTTCAGCGACCGCGAATCCTTTGTGGATCCCCAGTCGCTGGTCATGTCCGCCGGCGGACGCAACATCCCGCTTCGCGAACTCCTGGCCATTGAACAGGTTCAGGAGCCCGAACAGCTCGAACGCGCCGGTCAGGCCGCGGTGCTCAGTTACCGCACCGGATTCACCCTGGCCGACTGGTGGTTCAACGGCCGCGAAATTCGCGATGCCGTGCGGGAATTCACCCGCGAAACCGGCATCGAAGTGCGCATCGCAGGATCGGCACTCATGGTGGACCGCCTCCTGCGCGACATGCTCCGACTTTTGGGCATCAGCCTCATCCTTATATACATCATTCTGGCCGTTCAGTACGAAAGCCTGCGTTATCCTGCACTGATTCTGGTCGCTGTGCCCTTCGCCTGGATCGGCTCCCTGTTTTTACTCCACATATTGGGAGGAAGCCTGAACATGCTCTCCTTCATGGGGCTGCTTATTCTCACTGGTATCGCGGTAAACGATGCCATTTTGAAGGTGGATTTCATGCGAAGGTACCTGGAGGAGTCCGGCGATCTGAGTCAGGCCATTATTCAGGCCGGGAAACATCGGTTTCGACCGGTTTTGATGACCACCATGACCACCATTTTGGGACTTTTACCCATGCTGATTCCCTTCGGCGACGGATATGAATTTCGTCAGGCCCTGGCTACGGCACTTATCGGCGGGATGTTCACCTCGACATTGCTCACTTTATTTGTCATTCCGGTACTGTTCCGGATTGTGAATCGAAACCACACGTTTTCAGCTCAACCATCAGAAAGCTTATGATACTTCCGATACTTATCGCGCCAACGTCGTCTGCAGGATGTTTGAACCTTGGCGAAAATGACCATTACTATGGTGCAAGGGTACGAAGCACTCGGGTGATGAGTCGACGGATGAAGCCGACGAGCCACTTGTTGATGATGATTTCAGCACTGTTTATACTGGCTGGCTGCAGCCGTGAGGATAGCGAAGCGTCAACCCGTGAACGACCACAGGGCATTGAAATCCGTCCGGATGTGGTCTTCGTGAAAACGGACGGCGAGCCCATTCACCGCTACCTCGAAAGTACCGGTATTGTTGAGGCGGCCCGGGAGCTCCCCATCCAATCGCGCCTCAGCGGATTCATCGACCGACATCAGATTCATGAGGGGATGAGGGTAAGCGCCGGCGACACCCTGCTGCGCATAGCGGATGAGGAATGGCAGCTGCGCTACAGGGAGGCGCTGAACACCCGGCTCAAAGCCGAGCAGGAGTATCGCATTGAACGCGAGCTGCGGTCCCGATCGGCCCGCAACGGCGAGGGGGAGCTCAGCGAGCGCGAGGATCGTATGCTTCGCCAACAGACCGGACTGCTTCAGGCTGAAATCGCCTACGAACGCGCCGCACTGGACCTCAGCTATACCGTTTTTCAGGCACCCTTTTCCGGGGAAATCCACACTCCACTGAATTTGTCGGCAGGCGCATTTATTGGTCCGGGAAACGAGCTCGGAAAGCTGCTTGATCACCGCACCGTGCTGGTGCGTTTCGATGTACTCGAGTCGGAACTGGCCTCCGTGCGTGAAGGTATGACCGTTGAACTCACCACAGCCGACGGCAGGACTCTGAACGGTCGGATACGCACCATCTCGCCCATGGTGAACCGGGACCGAAAAACCGGGCAAATACTGGTTGAAGTGGCGAATTCCGATCGACTGTTAAAGACCGGCATGACCGTAAACGGTCGAATTCTAACCGAAACACGGTCCGGCGTACTGCGTGCTCCCCGAAGCGTGCTCCTTGAGCGCGATGGCCGGCACCTGGTCTTCCGTCTCCGCGGGTCGATGGTCGAGTGGATTTACGTGTCGCCGGAGATGATTACGCCGGAGTATATCCTGTTGAACGAATCCGTTTTCACCGCCGGCGACACCCTCGCCTTCGACCGACACTTTGCGCTCAGTCACCAACAGCGCGTGAATGTCAGAATGATGAACTGAATGCAACAGCCTGCACCTACGCAGGGTCCGTTGCATGCGCAGGTTCAACGCTGCAACGATTGATCTCATTACATCCGGGTTTTGTACCATCCATGAGTTTTTTTCAACGACGATACCTGATTTCCCTGTTCTACCTGCTGGTGGCGACCATCGGGGTGGTATCGTGGATGCATATTCCCATGGAGCTGGCGCCCGACGCGCAGCTGCCTTCCCTTACGGTCACCCATAGCTGGGGCAGTACCTCACCGGAAGTCATGGAGCAGGAGGTCACGCGCAAGGTAGAGCAGGCCGCATCCCGATTGCGTGACGTTGAAAACATCACCTCCACCACCCGTGAGGGATATTCATCGGTAACCATTCGATTCCGCCGCGATGCACCCGTTGACTTCAGGTCGATCGAGCTGCAGGAGGATCTGTACGCCCTCCGTGAAACCCTGCCCTCCAGCGTGGTACAGCAACCGATTTCCCGCTCCGTGCCTGCCGAGCTGCAGGCCATGCAAACGTTTCTGGTATACTCCCTGCACGGCGATATACCCCGGCGCAACCTGCTGGAACTGGCCCGGCAACGCATACGACTGCCGCTTATGGGTCTTGACGGACTGTCCGGTGTGCAACTGGACGGCGTGCGCGAACCGGCGTTGACCGTCGTTTTTGATACCCGTCAGCTGGAACTTCTGGGATTACGTCCGGCCGAGATACTGAGCCAGGTGAACCGTAGTCTGAACTGGCATTCCGCCGGCTTCACGGAGCAGTCGTCGCAACGCTACGCCTTGCTCGTTCCCCCGCAGTTCACCTCCATACAAGACATTGAGCAGCAGCGTATTGTGCTGCCCGGATCTCAGCGACAGCTGGTTCTGGGCGACATCGCACGCGTCGAGGTTCGCGACTATCCCGATTTTCAGCGAAGGCGCATCAACGGGAATCCGGCGCTGACCCTACAATTTGAAAAAGAACCCGGCGCCGATGCCCTCTCGCTCTCCGAAACCATACAGTCGCGCATAGCACAGATACAGGCGGAACTCCCCGAAGGCATCACACTCCGGCTCGAGCAGGACAACACCGAACAGCTGCGCCGCCAACTGGCTGAGCTCCGGACGCAGTCCCTGTACAGCCTGCTCGCCGTGTTTTTGGTGCTTTTACTGTTCATCCGCCGGTTCAGGGCGCCTTTAATCATTCTGGGCAGCATTCTGTTCAGCATCCTCATCAGTATCAGTCTGCTGCAACTGACCGGACTCACCATCAACATCCTCACCCTGGCCGGACTCACCGTTGCCATCGGGATGATCATCGACAATGCCGTGGTGGTCTTCGAAATCGTGAATCCGGGTCTGCCCGAGGGCAGGGATGCGCGTATTCGCCACCTGCGCGAGCACATCCCCAGGGCCATCGTGCCGGTCATGGGCAGTACCCTCACCACCATCGGTATTTTCATCCCCCTCATTTTTGCCCTGGAGGCGAACCGTGCCGTGCTCATGCCTCTGGGTACCGCCTTGTCCTTCACCCTGCTGGCTTCGGTACTCGTATCGCTCACCTGGATTCCCTACGCCCTGATCTGGCTGGTTCCGGCCGGCATCAAAGAGCGGGTGACCTTCAACGACATCCGCAAGGGTGGCATCTTCCGAAAAATCAATCTGTTGCGCATATTCTACTGGCGTCGTCGTCTGCGATGGCTGCTGGTTGGTGCCGTAGTGCTGACCATTGGCATCCCGACCTTCGCCATTCCCGAACCGATGGATCGTCCGGCCAGCGCTGAAACCGGGACATCGTTTGGGGAGACGACATCCCGCTGGATGAAATCCATCACCAGGCCCTATTTCGAGAATCGCAACGCGATTGATCCATGGATTGGCGGCATCAGCTACCGGTTTTTCAAGAAGACCTACTTCGGCGAGCCCTGGGGGTTTTCAACCGGTGAGACGGTTTTCGTGAGCATCAATACGCCACAGGGCACCCCCCTCGACGAGATCGACACCATCGCGCGGAATTTCGAGGTGATTGCCGAGCCCTATGCCGAGTATTTCGACTACTACGAAACCCGGGTGTCCGAGCAATTCGGAGCACGACTCATCTTCTATCTGAAACCGGAGTCCCTCATGCAGCCCGACCCATACCTATTCTACGCCGAAGCGGCGTACCTGGCCGCCCGAACGGGCAACTCCCGCATCTCGGTTACCGGACTGGGTGATTCTTTTTTCAGTGGCGGGGGCAGCAGTGTGAACTCCACCATAACGCTTCGCGGATACTCCTACCTGGAACTGGAACAAACTGCCCTTCGACTCCAGGAAAGGCTCGAACAAAACCGCCGCGTTCAAAATGTGGACATCAATCAGACCGGATTTTGGGGCAGAAGCGATATGAAGCAGTATACGCTTGGGCTGGATGACCTGGAAATTCAGGCCAGGGGACTCGACCGCAGATCGGTACTGGATGCCATTCAAGTGGACATCAACCCTGAGAATACGTTTGGCCGGGTCGAGTTTCAGGGCCAGCAAATGTACCTGATGGGCACCGGTCCGCGTGCATCCACCTATTGGATGGAGTTTCAGGACCGGCCGAGGCAGTATGGCCAGACGATGTTTACCATGGACGAAATCGCGACGCTGGAATTACGCGACGTCATGAGCGATATCCGCCGGGAAGACCAGGCCTACACACGGGGCATATCCTACGATTTTCTGGGTCCAAACCCGATGGCGAGGCAATTTCGGGATGATGTACTCGCCACCTTCCCGTTGCCCATCGGCGTTCAGGTACAGGAACCCACGTTTTGGTCGTTTGGGACCCGGGAATCGAGTCAGAATATGATGCTCATCCTGCTGATGGCCCTGCTCACTGTGTGGATGATCGTGTCGGCCCTGCTGGAAAAGTGGCTGGATCCGCTGTGGGTGATTGTTTCGGTGCCGCTGGCCCTGCTGGGCGTGATGAGCGGCGTACTCTTTCACGAATTGAACTTCGCTCAGGGTGCCATCGCGGGCACATTGCTCAGTGTGGGGGTGGTGGTGAACAACGCCATCCTGCTGATGCACGAAAAAGAGCGCCTGCGAAAAGGGGGTATTTTCGGGCTGCGAAGCTGGGTTTACGTGTACAGGGCGCGATTTCGGGCCATTATCATCACCTCGCTGACCACCGTAGCCGGACTGTTTCCCCTCATCCTGTTTGGCTCGGATCCGGTGTGGACCAGCCTGGCGGTTGTAGTAAGCTGGGGACTGGGATTCTCCACGGTCCTGTTGCTTGTGATGACGGGTATGTTCGGCAGATAACCTGCGGCCGGGGGATTGTCCCCTGTTTGGGAGAGCAGGTAGTCAATCGCGGCGAGTTAACCTGCGGCCGGGGAGCGTCCCCGGTTTGGGTGAGCAGGTAGTCAATCGCGGTGAGATAACCTGCGACCGGGGGAGCGTCCCCCTACTTAACCAGCATCATCGTACGGGAATCCACTCCGGTACCGTTTACTTCAAGACGATACAGGTATAATCCGCTGCTCAGTCCCGCGGCGTTGAACGACAACCCGTGGCTGCCGGGTATGTGAAGGGTTGCCGCACTTTCAAATACCTGTTGACCCAGCACGTTGAAAATGCGAACCTGAACCACGGAGGACTCGTGAACGGTGTACCGTATGGTCGTGGACGGGTTGAACGGATTGGGATAGTTCCCGGTCAGCTCGGCACGGGCTGCCAGGGCATTGCCATTCCATTCTACGGATGTTGCCGCGCCCACAAGGGGAGAGCGCCAGTAGCCGGCTTTGGGTTGAATCCCCATGATGTACCCGTTGCTGGCCAGCATCAGGTTGGGACGGAAGGGCATGAGCGGGTGATCCTCCACCAGCGACCAGGAGTCGCCTGCTGAGGTAATCTCAAAAAGGCCGGTTTCGCCCGGTTCGGGTGTGATGGAAGCACGGGCATCGTTGTAGGTGTACAGAACATCGTCAATCTGTACCAGTCCGTGCGTGCGGCGCGAGAAGGTGTTGGTTGTCGGAAGACCATCGTGCCAGGTGACCCAGGTGTCCCCGTCATCGGTACTTTTCATGATGGTGTGACCGAAATCGTCACTGCTCGACATGAACAGCGCGCCGTCGAAGGAAAACAGAACTACCCGCGAGCCCTGGTCGATGCGGGTCCAGTTCTGGCCCTCATCGTCACTACGCAGAAACCCACGCTCACCGCTTAGGTACCATTTGTTGTTGTGAACCACGGTTTTGGCCCCTTTGAAATACGGCGCCCGGGAGAGCGCGCCGGAGGGGATGTCATGGGTCACTTCCTGCCAGGTAGCCCCCGCATCGGTGCTGCGGTGCAGGGTGGTTCCGGTGAAAAAGATGCCGAACGATTCAATCTGTCGAATGCCGCCTACAATGAGCCAGGTGTCATCAAAGGCATGCATCGTTATCGGCACGATGTCGCCAAGGGTAGTCATTTCCGAGAAGGTGGTACTATCCAGGGTGGCAGCGGTGGTGCCGGGGGCACTGATCATCGCGCGGTCCTGATTGAACAGCACGATGCGCTCGCCCAGCAGGTCCATGCGATGAGCACCGGCGTTGGTCGAGTTGATAGAAAAACCGATGTCCCGCATATCCAGCCGGCGGATCCAGGCGTTGGTTTCATGGCTGTAGGTGGAAACCCGACCGGAATGCTGTGCGATGAGTCCACCGTCAAAGGCGAAGGTGTCAAAAATGTTGACTTCCCCCAGGGGAATGTCAATGAGCCGGGCTTCGCCCTCACCGTGGTTGGGGTACAGGTATAGCCCGGAGGTGGAGCCAACCAGTACACGGTCGCCCGGGAGGGGCTCAATGAAGGTGGTCACGCCGTTCGGACGGGTGTTTTCGGTGGTGATTTCCTGCCAGCTGCTGCCCTGATCGGTGGATTTCATAATGCCGTTGGCGGCCAACGCCAGGATGTGGTCGTCTGAAATGTATACAAATTTCGGTCCGCCGGCGTTGCCGGAGTAGAAGTTCCCCTCCGGCAGGGTCCAGCCCGAGAGGTTGGCATCGGAATAGGCCACCCCGTTGTTGCCTCCGGCATTGGTGGTGATCAGTACCCGTTCGCCGATTTTCAGGAAGTCGGTTGCGCCCACGAAGCTGATGGAGGGGATGGGATTTTCCGGAATGTTGGTCCAGGTATCCCCATGGTCGGTACTGAATCGGATGTTGGAATCAATGCTGGCCATGAGGGTGTCGCCCAGGGCGCGGATTCCGTTGCCGGCCGCTCCGTTGAAAGGCGATTCAGCCCAGGCCGTGCCGCCTTCCTCCACATAACGGATGAAATCGTTGCCCAGAGGGAGGGCTATGAGCCGGTTTCCGGAGACCACCATCTCGCGTGCCAGGTAGGTGGTAATGCCGAAAAAGGTGGGCAGACCGGCATTGAATTTTTCCCAGGTAGTCCCGCCGTCGGCCGAGCGCAGCATGCGGTGTTCGCTGTTGGTCGACAGGTACAGGTAACCGTCGAATTCGGCGAGGGCGCGCGGGGATATTTCTGTGGCAGGGAGCCCGTCGCTGAGAATTTCCCAGGTTTGTCCCTCATCGACCGAGCGCAGCAGAAAGGTCTCGTGGGCGATGAACCAGTGCCCGTTGTGTTCGATGAAGTCGTGGATGGTGCCCCCGTCGGCCGGGCCGCCGGTGAAGGTGTATTGGGCGGAGGTCAGCCGGGGAAGGATGAGCAACACGGTCAGAAGCAGCGCACGTAGCATAGCGTCACAGATTTGGGTACGATTGGGTTAGATTATACCCGTAAATACCTCAAAAATGGCTACAAACGGAATACTCCGAACGGAGTAAATGCTGATGCCTTCGTGTTGGCGGGTTGCAGCTACGTGCTTTCAATGGTCGTTGTGTACAGTCCGGTGGTGCCTTTGCAGGGATATTGAGCATTGGCGACTCAGTGGCCGGGTGCTTCCAGACCTTCGACTTCAGCCCGGATACCTCCACCAATTTACTACGTTACCTCATCTCAGCCCGGATGTTTTCCGGCGCACTGCCTCAGCCCGGAAAGTGCTCCTCGTACATCTTGAGTATGTAGTTTTTCGGCGGGAGCATCAGAATGATATGAAACGCCATGTAGGCCAGGGGCAGGAAGGTACCCCACATCAGGTTATTTACATGGGTGTATCCGTCGAGGGCGCCCATCAGAAAACTGACGGCTCCCAATAACGCGGCACCCTCTATGATAGCCAGCTGCACCAGCATACCGGTTCGGATATTGTTAACCACCAGGTAGGGATCGGTGATACCGGCGTTGGGTTTGGCCATTTTTTTGAACAGAAATCGTCCAAGAGGTATGGATACGGCAAAATAGAGGAGTGTCAGCTGGGCGAGTGTGCGTGCCAGGTGACCGTCATTAAAGGCATCGGCCGGAGGGATTTCTGCACTGAGGTGCATGAAATAAGCGATACCATACATGAATCCCACACCCATCAGAAAGGACAGGGCGATGATGGTGAGTCCCTGGTTGATTTGAGGCTCAATGGCTGCTGCGATATCGTTTTTATTCATAGCGATGTGGGTTGTTCTGAAAAAAGTGGATAGTGACAGGGTCGCGACCGCTGCTTTGCATGGAAATCTGTGGAAAATATGACCTTCCGGGCGGGAGATGGAATCGGGAGACGTCCGGGTTGTATTCCGGCTTTGCGTCAGACACCAACTGCGAATTACCCGCACCGTCGCGCAAGCAGCATTTCGTCGTGATAGCTGAACTGGGCGTACGACCGGCACGTACCTACATGCAATCCGCACTTCTACTGTAAAATACATAAGAAATGACTGGCAGGGAAAGCGCCGGGAATGATTCCTGTATTTCCGGCCGGAAAAGCTATATATTTAGAATGTCCAATCTTTGACAACAAACAAGGTTGGGGGTGCTGGCAAAACTGGCTGAGAACATACCCCATATTACCTGATCCGGATAATGCCGGCGAAGGGAAACCGGTACAGACCCGTTCAATTTCGAACGTATGTGCTTGTTTGCTCGCTGCAGTTACCTGTCAGGGCCACCTGAAACCCATCCGGCTGCGGCGAAAATCAACATCGTTAGGTGCCCGGAAGGATGCCGGCTATCGCCGATATGTTTCAGTGTACCGCCCCGCACAGCCCTGCTCCGCAACCAGCGCTACCGTCTGCTCAACATCGCCATGTATGCTGCATCTCCTCTAAAATCACTTAAAGGAGAATTATGCATATGCAATTTCAAACAATCCTCGCTCACTTCGATCCGCTCCGCAGACAACCCGTTATCACCGCAGAAAGCTCATTGCAACGGACCTGCCACGACGAGACAACGGGACATTCACGAGCAAATTATAACCGTTCGCTGAAACGATATTTCGGTATACTTGCCGTATTGTTCATCATGCCGCTCTGGCTGCACGCGCAGTCCGTGGAAGGACTGGTTCGTGACGCCCAGACCCGGCAAGCCCTGGAGGGTGCTACGGTGTATCATCCTGAATCGGGCTCAGGAACCGTTACTGGGAGTGATGGCCGGTTTCAGCTCGACCTGTCCGACTGGTTCAGGTCGCTTGGGCGTGACGGCAGTATTGACACCGAAATACAGGTATCCTTTCTCGGTTATCGACGAAATAACGTTGATGTACGCATTCCGCAGCGCACCGATATATCCGTGTCGCTGCTCCCGGAGACCTTTGTAACTTCCGAGGTGTTTGTCACCGCCCAGCGCGTTGACGACTCGGTGCCCATGACCTACTCCAACGTCAACCGCGATGAAATCGACCGACGGGACGCTGCTCGTGACGTGCCGTTCCTGTTGCTGCACACCCCCTCGGTAGTCAGCACCTCTGACGCCGGCGCCGGGGTTGGCTACACGGGCCTGCGGATCCGCGGCGTTGACGACACCCGTATCAACGTAACTATCAACGGAATCCCTCTGAATGACGCGGAGTCGCACGGCGTATTCTGGGTCAACATGCCCGACTTCGCCAGCTCGGTGGGAAGCATGCAGGTACAGCGCGGTGTAGGCACCTCCACCAACGGTCCGTCCGCCTTCGGAGCCACGCTCAACCTGCAGACCGGTGCCCTGCAAACCGAACCCCACGCCCGGTCAACCCTGTCGCTGGGCAGTTTCAACACCCAGCGTTATAACCTGGAACTGGGTACCGGCCTGCTGAACAACGGCTGGGCGGTGGAAGGTCGCCTCTCACAGATTACCTCCGATGGCTTCATCGACCGGGCTGAATCAGACCTGAGCTCCTGGTACCTGTCGGCCTCGCGCTACGACACCAACGATCTGCTCAAAATCGTGGCCTTCTCCGGCAGTGAGCGCACCTACCAGGCCTGGAACGGCGTTCCCGAAGCCCGCATCCGCGGCGATGTGGCCGGGATGAACTTCTATGCCGACCAGCACGGACTCAGCGAGGCCGAACGTTCACGCCTGCTCAACGCCGATGCACGCACCTACAACATGTTCACCTACGACAACCAGATCGACCGCTACGCGCAGTCGCATTACCAGCTGCACTACTCGCGCCGCCTGGCCGACAACTGGAGCGCCAATGCCTCGCTGCACCTGACCCGCGGGAAAGGCTATTTCGAGGAATTCCGTGAGAACGACCGGTTTTCATCGTACGGTCTCCCGTCGCCCAGCATCGGAGGTGAGACCATCAGCCGAACCGACATCGTGCGTCGCCGCTGGCTGGACAACTGGTTCTACGGCATCGTGCTTTCCAGCGAGTACAACCTCACCGAAGCCCTGCAGCTGACCTTCGGAGGCGGGTACAATGAGTACGATGGCGACCACTTCGGCGAGGTGATCTGGGCCAGGGTTTTCCCCGGCACGCCCGGCAATGCCGCGACCGACATCAACGCGGATGTGCGGCATCGCTACTATGACAACAACGGGCTCAAGCGTGATTTCAACGCCTATACCAAAGCCAATCTGCGGCTCACCGATGCCCTGAGTGTGTATGGGGATGTACAGCTGCGCACCATTAACTACACGTTTTTAGGTCCGGTCATTGACAACGACGGCAACCGTCAGGACCTCGACCAGACCGTAGATTACGCCTTCTTCAATCCCAAAGCCGGACTGGTATACCGACTTGGCGAAGGGCAGCGGCTTTACGGATCCTTTGCCGTTTCCAGCAAAGAGCCGGTCCGGCGGGAACTCACCCGAACCTCGCCCGAATCGCGCCCGACCCACGAAACCTTGTTCAACTGGGAGGCCGGGTATCGTATCGACCGGTCGCAGTGGTTCAGCGGAGTAAACCTCTATTACATGGACTACGATAATCAGCTCATCCTTACCGGTCAGCTCAACGATGTGGGTGCCGCGGTGCGAACCAACGTGAAAGACAGCTACCGGGCCGGCATCGAGCTGGAGGGGGGCTGGCAGTTCACACGGGCCTTGCAGGCGGTGGGGAATCTGACCTTCAGCCGGAACATCATCCCCGGGTTCACCGAATTCATCGATACCAGTGATGAGAACTGGAATCCGCTGCCGCAGACCGAAGTGCGCTACACCGACACGCCCATCGCCCTTTCGCCGGATGTGGTCGGTTCGGTCACCCTGCGCTACACCCGGGGCGGGTTGCAGGCCGACCTGATCAGCAAGTACGTTTCCCGGCAGTACCTGGACAACAGCGGACTCACCTCGCGCTCCATCGATCCGTACTTTGTAAACGATCTGATCATCGGATATCAGTTCAGTGACCGGAGTTTCGCCCGGAACATCGAGCTGAATCTGCATGTGATGAATGTGCTGGATGTCAGCTACGAAGCCAACGGGTACACCTACGCCTGGATTACCGGGCAGCAGGAAAATCGGTTCAATTTTCTGTACCCGCAGGCCGGTCGACACTTCACAGCCCAGGTTCGGGTAGGGTTTTAAATCGGGGACTGGTGATGTTGTATATTCAGCATACACACCTAATCTGATTCCCTATGTCTAAGCATGCCCTCATTTTCGGAAGTACCGGTTTAATCGGAACCCAGCTGCTGCACGAGCTGGCCAACGGCGCAGTTTTGTCGCCATCAACCCCTATGCCTGCCCGGAGTGCTGAATCTGGTCGGGCCGGGGATGCTGGCGATGATCCATCCCCTGACTCCGGCCGTACCCCTGCCGGAGAAGAGGGCGATGCACCTGCAGGGTTGTTCGATGTGGTCACCCTCGTGAACCGTCGGCCGCACCCCGACCAGGCCCTGATCGCCCGGCATCCCAACATCTCCGAGCGCCTGTTCGATTTTAAGGATTGGTCGGCTCTGAGTGACTTGTTTACCCCGCATACCCGTGTGTTTATCGCGCTGGGAACTACCCGTAAGAAAACCCCCGATGAGGCGCAGTACCAGCACATCGACCGCGATCTGCCCATTGCTATTGCGAAGTCGGCTCACGCAGGAGGGTGTGCCTCACTCCAGGTGGTTTCAGCCATCGGGGCCGATGCCGCCTCGCGGGTGTTTTATAATCGTACGAAGGGTGAGATGGAGGAGGGGGTTAAGCAGGCTTTTCCATCTGGTCCCGTCTTATTTTACCAACCGGGACTGCTGTTGGGTCCGCGCGCTGAAAACAGAACCGGTGAGCGTATTGGTGAGTGGATTTTCGCGATGGCCGATCCCTTCCTGCGCGGAAGTACCTCGAAATACCGCTCTGTTCACGCACGCGATGTGGCCCGTGCCATGATTTTTGCTGCATCCCGCGAGGTGCCATCGGCTATTGTGCATTATGATACCATGCGCAGCTGGAGCAAGGCGCTGGATGGGTAGTAGTCTGGTGATGGGGGCGTTTTCTCTGAAGGGTGGACTGCTCCCGGTTCTGGTGGGACGGTTACCGGTGTTGGGTATACTATATTCCGGTAGGGATCTGATCTTTACGATCATCTTTACAAACTATAAAAAAGCATAAATCGTCGGAAAGCGGTAGTTTTGGCTCGCAGGCTCGCAGGCTCGCAGGCTCGCAGGCTCGCAGGCTCGCAGGCTCGCAGGCACGCAGGCTCGCAGGCACGCAGGCTCGCAGGCTCGCAGGCTCGCAGGCTCGCCCATAGACCTTTTGTCAGCTCTGCAAGCCAAAACCATCCCAACAACGGGCAGGAAAAACCAGTCCCGTTGACTACATTCATTCAAAACCACAGGAGACCCCCCATGCATCAGATTGCCTTCGCCCAGGGAGACGGAATCGGACCCGAAATTATGGACGCAACCCGCAGAATTCTGGACGCGGCCGAATCTCCTCTTGACTGGCATGAAATTGCCATCGGCGAAAAAGTGTATCTGAGCGGTGAAACCAGCGGTATTGACGCCGCCTCCTGGGATGTGCTCCGCCGTTGCGGGGTTTTCCTGAAAGCCCCCATCACAACCCCCCGTGGCGACGGCTATAAAAGCCTGAACGTAACCCTGCGCAAGACCCTCGGTCTGTTTGCCAACGTCCGACCCTGCCGAAGTTTTCATCCCTTCGTACCCACCCGTCATCCCGACCTCGACCTGGTGGTGGTTCGTGAAAACGAGGAAGATCTCTATGCAGGAATCGAGCATCAGCAAACCGATGAGGTGGTGCAGTGCCTCAAGCTCATAACCCGTCCCGGCTCGGAAAAAATTGTGCGCTATGCATTCGAATACGCCCGGGTCTACGGCCGAAAAAAAGTGAGCTGCTTTACCAAAGACAACATCATGAAACTGACCGACGGCCTCTTCCTGAAAGTCTTCAAGGAAATCGCCGCCGAGTACCCGGATATTGAAAGCGACAGCTGGATTATCGACATTGGCGCCGCCCGTATTGCCGATACCCCGGAACGCTTTGACGTGGTAGTCATGCCCAACCTGTACGGCGATATTGTATCGGATATCACGGCCCAGCTCACCGGATCGGTCGGTATTGCCGGCTCGGCCAACATCGGGGAAACCTTCGCCATGTTCGAGGCCATCCACGGCTCGGCTCCCGACATCGCCGGAAAAAATATTGCCAACCCATCCGGACTCCTTCGCGCAGCCATCATGATGCTGCATCACCTGGGCGAGCAGCATACCGCAGACAAGATTAAAAATGCCTGGCTGTGTACACTGGAAAACCGGATCTACACCGAAGATATCTTTCAGTCGGGACAGAATGCCGAGCGTGTCGGAACCCGCGCCTTCGCCGATGCCGTGATTGAGCAGCTGGGTAATGAACCGAAAACCTTCCGGCCCACACGACACTCCAGCGAGGTCAAAATGACCATCCAGCCGTATAAACGTCGGCCGGCCCGTGAGAAAACCCTGGATGGGGTCGATGTATTCATCCACTGGTCGGGCGAGAATGTGGACGACCTGGCTGCCAGGATTGCCACACTGCACCCGGAGTTCAAACTGCTCATGATTACCAACCGCGGGGTCAAGGTCTGGCCGAACGGGTTCGAGGAAACCTTCTGTACCGACCACTGGCGATGCCGATTTGAGAAAACCGCGGACGTGATTTCCAATACGGATGTAGCCCAATTGCTTTCGCGGATGGCTGAAAACGGGGTGGATTTCATAAAAACAGAGCATCTGTACCGCTTCGATGGCGACCGTGCCTACAGCCTGGGACAGGGACAGTAAGCCGGGCCCCAGCCGGATATCCGTAAATAACACCTTTTACTAGTGGATGCACTCCTATCCAACTTTACCTCGCCCATAGTACTGGCCTATGTGCTGGGGATCATCGTTCGGCTGGTTAAAAGCGATCTCGAGATACCCAAACCCGTCTACCAGGGGATTTCCATCTACCTGCTGCTGGCTATCGGTCTGAAAGGTGGCGTTGAACTCAGCAAAACTCCGCTGGCCGACTTCGCCGGACCTTTTGGGGCAACGTTGTTTATGGGGGTGCTCACACCCATCCTGGCCTTCCTCGTCCTCCGCTACATCGGTCGGTTTGATATCATTAACGCCTCGGCTATTGCCGCGCACTACGGGTCGGTATCAGCGGTTACCTTCATCGCGGCCATCACCTATTCGGAGCTGCAGGGATTTCAGCCGGAAGGATTTATGCCCACTTTGCTGGCCCTGCTGGAAGTTCCCGGCATTATGGTCGCGCTGCTGATTCCGCATTTCATGGCGCAGGGCAAGCAGGTATCGCTTAAAAAAGCCGTACGGGAAGTTGCCACGGGAGGCAGTATTGTGCTGCTGGCCGGGGGACTGGCTATTGGCTTCCTGGCCGGTCCGGAGAAATTTGCAGGTATCGAGCCGTTTTTTGTCAACGGATTTCAGGGGGCGCTGGTCATCTTCCTGCTGGAGCTGGGGATGGTTACCGCATCCCGGCTTGGCGACCTCCGCAAAGTCGGGTGGTTTCTGGTGGGTTTTGGTGTGATTATGCCGCTGATTTTCGGTTCGTTGGCCGTCGTTGCCGGGCATTTTGCCGGATTGAGCATTGGCGGAACCACCGTGTTTGCGGCCATGGTTTCCAGCGGATCCTACATCGCCGCACCTGCAGCGGTCCGCATCGCATTGCCCAAAGCCAGTCCGGCCCTGTACCTGACCGCCTCGCTGGGAATCACCTTTCCATTTAATATTGCATTGGGCATTCCCATCTATTTATTTATCTCGGAGTGGGTCGCATCGTTTTAACAACATCACAACACTATGGAACTGGTCAAAGCCAAACTGATAACCATCATTACAGAACGACTCCTGCGCCATGAAATTACGGACATGATCAAGCTGAAGGGAGCTACCGGATATACACGCTCGGAGGTGGAAGGCGAGGGTTCACGCGGTATTCGCGCCTCCGATTTTGAGGGGCGAAATGTGAAAATTGAAACGATTGTTTCAGAATCGGTGGCCGATGCCATCATGCAGGAGGTCTCGGAGAATTACTTCGAAAACTACGCCGTGATTGCGTATGTACGCGATGTGGAAGTAGCCCGGGGCGCCAAATACCTGCGCAGGTAGGCGGGCAATACTAATCTCCGGAGCACAGTGTTTGCCCTGACGCGTACAGGCTCCGAGCCGGATTCCAGAAGGTCCTGTACACGACTTGAAGCCGGTTTCGGCAGTTTTACGCGGTCTTTTGGCAGGTAGCCTCAGCCGAATTTTTCTTTGTACATCATGAGGCTGTCGCCCAGAATTTGCATGGCCATGGCCTTGCCGAGGAATTCCTCCACCAGAACCTGCTTGTTTTCCAGCTTCTTGTAATCCTCGAAGAAGTTCCGGAGCTCAGTGATGAAGTGATTGGGCAGCTCGTCGATATCCTGGATGTGGTCAACGCTGGGATCACCCATCATCACGGCTATCAGTTTGTCATCCGCCTCGCCCTGGTCCATCATGCGCATTACGCCGATTACGCGGGCCGGAACAATGCACATGGGTACGATGTCAACCTGAGACACGATCATGATGTCGAGGGGATCGTGGTCATCGCAGTAGGTCTTCGGGATGAACCCGTAGTTGGCCGGATAGTACACCGATGAGTACAGCACCCGGTCGATCCGCAGCAGGCCGCTCTGTTTATCAAGCTCGTACTTGGCGCGGGTGCCCTTGGGGATTTCAATAATGCCGCTGACTTTATCGGGTTCCTGATATTCGGGGTCTACGTGATGCCAGGGGTTGAAATAGGTAACGTTACTCATGAATAGGGTTTACTATGGTTCGGGTACGATGGTTCCGGGTTTCGATTTTCAATGCCGATAAGTGAGGTGTTTTTCCTAACTTCGGTCGGTATGTTTTCGTGCGATTATATCGCCTGTAAGATACGTATTTCGTTAACCATCCATTGTTTAATTTCCCTTATGTATGATAACTGAGCTGGAATTTCATCAGGAAACGCCCAAGGGTGAGGTCTTCCGCGCGGTGCGGAGTTTTGTGGAGAAGCTGGGTTTTACCATTGCCGATTTTGATGATACCCGACCCTGGGGAGGATTTTTTTACGTAGATGAAGGGCAGTCTACCAAGTTCATCGAGACGTTTTTCCCCCATCTTAATCCTGACGACTTTGCCGGTTTTGCCCGATTGAGTCCGAAAATCCTGCTGGTTGCGCCCGGGAAGCGACTTTCCTGGCAGTATCACCATCGCCGTTCGGAAATCTGGAAGCTCATCGGCGGGAAGGCTGCGGTGGTGGTCAGCGATACGGATGCACAAATGCCGGAGCGCAATCTGGTGCCGGGTGATCTGGTGTCCCTGCGGCAGGGGGAGCGCCACCGGCTGGTGGGTACAACAGAGTGGGGTATCGTTGCTGAAATCTGGCAGCATACGGATGCGACTCACCCCTCCGATGAGGACGATATTGTGCGGGTGGAAGACGATTTCGGTCGGTAAGTGGCGATGATCGCCGTACGTTTTTGGAACACGCCGGCCGGCTTGCAGTCGTCCGGCCTCAAGTCTGCGGGAGCAGCGCGTTACCGCTGCTCTTCCGACAACGCATCGTATTCGGACGCGAACAGAATACGCTTGGCCTCGATTTCAGTGCCGTCAAGCAGGTCGAAGTCGACCTCGGCCATAATCACCAGCTCCGTGGTGTGATCGAACGGGGTAGCGGGCATGTACTGGGGTTCTATTTCCAGGCGAACACGGCCGGTGGCGTCCTCGAACCAGAATTCATCTTCGTTGATCTGTTCTACTACGAAACCCCGCAGCTTGACCAGAGCGTCCTGCCGGTCGAGCCGTCGTGCATCTTCGATCACTTCGCTGACCGTGGTGGCGGTACGAAATGAAGACGGGCCCGTGAACTGAGCCTGTGCGTTGTTGGTGCTGAGCAAGGTCAGCATGAGGATGGTTGGGAACAGAAGGTATTTCATGGGGAGTTGATTTTTGTGCAAGTATGTTTTGTGATGCGACAAAAGTACCAACCAAAACTGAAGAGATTCTAAACGGCTGTTCCGCTCAATGCAACGTTCAGCTTGCTGTTGCCGGATGCGTTGAGCGGAGCTGGTGTTCATGTGAAACAGCGCGACGGAGCGGCCGGGCACTCGCGGAAGCGCCGGGTTTGCTCCCGGTTACACCAGAGGGTCAAAGCAGACCTCCACCGTGTGTATGGTGTCTGAGGTTGTGTACCGTAAGCTGAACCCGTAGAGGGTGCAAATTTCACTGACAATAGACAGTCCCAGACCGGTGTTGCCTTTTTTGCCCTTCTTGAATCGCTGCAACATGACAGCCGGGTCCTCATCCAGGGGTGCAGCCGTATTGCTGATCCGGAAGGATTTCGATGTCAGATCGATTTTCACGACGCTACCGGATTCACTGTGCACAACGGCGTTTTTAATCAGATTGGTGAACAACACCTCGGCTAATCCCTCATCCATGTTCAGGGTAACCGGATTCAGATGTTCCTCCACGCTCAGCTTCCGCATTGCAATACGTTCACCGAATCCGGCCAGAATGCTTTCGGCAACCGTGGCAACATCCACGGGGCGGGTTTGACGGAATTCGCGGTTACCGATTTTGCTCAGCAGCAGCAACGAGCGCAGCATGTGGGATGCGCGGGTGGCTACCGATTGCGATTTCTGAGCCAGAATCATGGCTTCTTCGTCGTTTTCCAGTCGGTTCAGCAGATTTTCATTGGTAGTCTTTATCAGGGCCAGCTGGGTCTGAAGCTCATGGGCGGCGTTTTCGTTGAAGGATTTGGTCCGTTCGTAGTTCAGGTACAATCGCTGCAGGAGTTCGTTGAGCGTACCGTTGAGCAGCTCAAATTCGGTAATGGTGCTGGAAGGAAGCACGTCCGGTGCCACTACCGGTTCATACCTGCGGATATAGCCGAGGGTGCTGAAAAAGGGTTGCCATACCGTGCGGGTTACCGAGGTTACCCCAACCAGAATCAGAACAACCACCAGCAGCGCCATGCCAACCATTAACAATAAGGCCCCCTGAATGATATCGTCATCACCGAGCATGAGGTGATGTAGTACAATGCCAAGATGCCGTTCGTTATGTGTCAGCGAGAAATGCAGTTCGCGGTGCGGAACCATCTCCATATCGCCGGTTTCCAGCAGGAGGGTATCGGCAAAAAACGCTTCAAACGGGGCTTCCACCTCATAGGTCCGCACGATGGAGTTGACATCCGGCACATCGGTGTACAGCGCATAGTGCTGGTTGATACGGTCCATTTCATAGAGCAGGAACTCGTCTATCTCATCGTAGGCTATATAGCGGAACGTGATGTAAATGAGCACACTCCCCAGAATTATAAAGGGGATGAGCAGCAGGGCTACACGGGAGATGGTATGACGGATGAGATTCATAAACGGGCGACTAATCGGTTATCTGTCCGGCTTTTACGGGTTGGTCGTGCGGCAGATGGCAGCACAGGGCTCACAATTTGACCAGCTTGTATCCGACGCCGTAGACGGCTTTGATCGGATCTGTACCGCCGGCGTCTTTGATTTTTTTGCGAAGGTTTTTCATATGGGTGTACAGAAAGTCGAAGGTATCTGCCATGTCCATATGATCACCCCAGATGTGCTCGGCAATGCTGTCGCGCGAGAGTACCCGGTTCGGGTTGGCCATGAAATACAATAATAAGCTGTATTCCGTACGGGTCAGGTTAAGGTCAGCACCATCAACGGTTACGGTTTTATCGTCGGGGTCTACGGTGATGTTGCCGGCCGTGATCTGGTTGCTTCCGTCGAAACTCCAACGGCGGAGTACGGATTTGACCCTGGCGGTGAGTTCTGCCAGTTCGAAGGGTTTGGTCAGGTAGTCATCGGCCCCCAGTTCGAGTCCTTCTATTTTCTGATTCAGGGAGTTTCGTGCCGAAATAACGATAATCGGTGTGGTCGACTTCTCCTGTTTGGCCAGCCGGATTAAGTCCAGTCCGGTGCCATCGGGCAGGTTGATGTCCAGAATGAGCAGATCATAATCATACACATAGATTTTTTCACGGGCCTGCTTGTACAGGGTGGCCGACTCGCATCGGTAGCCGTCTTCGGTGAGTCTGCTGTGGATACGGGTTGCGAGCTCCGGTTCGTCTTCAACAATGAGGATTTTCATGGGTCGGCGTGTGATTTAGACGGTATTTTGCCTGAAAGTACGATGAAATCCTGATGAAATTCTGAACATTCGGGTGGCGGTTACTTACCAGGAATGTTCTGCACCCCCATGGGAAAGGTGTATTAATCGTGTACGACGGTGATCTTTGCTCACTTCCAGCTGGGTGACGCTGCCGTGTCGTAGTATGAGCTTGAAAGCATGCTCCATATCCATGCCCAGGACGTGGCACAGGAAGGACCGCAGCACACCGCCATGTCCATATATATAGATGACCGGTTCCAGCTCGGCGGCGGTCTTCACGCGTGCCGTACTCACCTCGCCGGGCAGTACATCCTCCGGTTCTGCACAATGAGGCATGATGGAGTCCTCCCAGAACGCTACGCTTCGTTTCATGACCTGCTCGAAGCTCTCGCCTCCCGGGGTGGCGGCGGTTACGAAGTTGTCCATCCATGCTCTGATTTCTTCGACGGGAATATCGGACCAGGCGCTCATTTCCCACTGTCCGAAGTCAATTTCAATGAGTCGTTCATCATATATAATGTCACCATCCGGCCGGAGTACTTCCTGCGACATAAACTCGGCCATTTTGCGGCAGCGGACGAGCGGACTGGAGAAGAAAAGATGTCGCTGGTGCGGGGAACCGGGTCGTGGTTTGATGAAATCGCCTATCTGCCTGAACATGGGAAGGTAGGGTTCTGCGATATCGAGGTCGGTTTTACCGTAGATGACCCCTTTGGGAGCAACGGTTGGGGTGTGCCGGATGAGAAAGACTTTCATGCTATACGATGTGTACCTGAAAAAAAGCCCCGTTTCCCTGGCGGGAAGCGGGGCTGGTACGTTTACTTGATGGTTATCGAAACGATGGCGTCACCTTCCTGTATATCGTCAATCAGATCTACGTTGGTGACGACTTTGCCGAATACGGTGTGCCGGCGGTCAAGGTGCTGGGTATTCTGGCGGTTGTGGCATACGAAGAATTGGGATCCCCCGGTGTCACGACCGGCATGGGCCATGGAGAGAACACCCCGGTCGTGGTATTGTTTCTCACCGTCGAGTTCACATTTGATGGTCCATCCGGGTCCGCCCATGCCGGTTCCTTTCGGACAGCCGCCCTGGATGACGAATCCCGGTATGACCCGGTGCCAGGTGAGTCCGTTGTAGAAGCCGGACTCGGCCAGCTTGACAAAGTTTGCTACGGTGCCCGGCGCGTCTTCGTCATAGAGTTCAACGTCCATGCTGCCCGAAGTGAGTTCTATTACTGCCTGTTTCATGGTATCAGAGTATAGTAGATATGATCAGTTTTGTTGTGCGTAAATATAGGCATTTGTAACCGTGTTTCGGGAGCCGGGGTATCCGCTGGTACGAAAGCGACTATTTTTGTCGAATAGTGGTTTGTTTTATTAAGTTCGCACAAAAAGTAAGGTATCAGAGCCGATTAGCGTAAAATTTTCAAGTGTTTTTGGGATTATGTCAGACCGGCAGAAATGGCTTGCATCCGGGGGGAAAATCGCTTCCAAAATGTAAGTGGTTGTTAAAAATAGCCCTCAATGAGCGAGGTGCCTGTAAAAAACTGCTTGTAATCGGCCTAAATAATACTTAATGTAGGTCATCTGATTTGCTTAATAGGCGAATTAGCTCTGATTACAGTGTCAAAAGATGTAGTACTTTGCCGGTTGCGCCTTAAACCGGTATGGGATACGAAGAGCAATAACAACCAAAGTCATATTCTATGAAAAGGAAGATACAAATAGCCCTTTGGGCCATCTTGTGCTTTACATTTACGGAAGTGTATGCACAGGGATTTACGGTATCGGGAACGGTTACAGACGCGGAAACGGGTGAACCCCTTCCGGGTGTAAACGTAGCGATACCCTCACTCAACCGTGGTGATGTAACCGACCTTGATGGTCGTTACGCGTTTCAGCTGGCCTCGGGTGATTACGAGTTGGTTGCCACGTATGTGGGTTACCAGCGATTCACACAGCCACTGACCATTGCCAACGGCAACGTAACCGTTGACATCCAGCTGGAGGCCGACGTTGTGGGCCTTGACCAGGTTGTGGTAGTGGGTTATGGTGAGGTTTCACGTCGTAATGTAACCGGTGCCATCACCTCGGTTCGCGGTGATGATATCCAGTTTGCGCCCGTTAACACCGTTGAGAATGCTATCCAGGGTCGTATGTCCGGTGTGTTCATTCAGCAGAACAATGGTAAACTGGGGCAGGGTATACAGATGCGGATTCGTGGATCTTCCTCGGTGTCTGCCAGTAACCAGCCGCTCTACGTGATTGACGGTGTACCGGTAGTTATGGATGACTTCTCGATTTCCGACGCTGCTACCAACCCGCTGGCTCAGTTCAACTTCAACGATGTTGAGTCCATTCAGGTACTCAAGGATGCTTCCGCTGCGGCTATCTACGGTTCCCGTGCTGCCAACGGGGTGGTTTTGATTACCACCAAGCAGGGCCAGCAGGGTCGTACCCAGTTCAATTACTCCTTCCAGACCGGTTTCAGCGAGCCTACCAATACCATTGAAATGATGAATTCCAAAGAGTACATCAATTACATGTATCAGGCAGCCGTCAACACCAACGAGTTATTTGGTGTCGGCTGGGTTACCGGTGAGGTCGAAGATATCTTTGATTTTTACTCTCTCGGAACTGACTGGCGACAGTGCCTTAACACCGAATTCGGTGGACAGGGCAGTGATCAGTGCGTGGTAGATACCGACTGGCAGTCATTGGCATTCCAGGATGCCAGTATGGCTTCACACGACCTTTCTGCTTCCGGTGGCAACAATACTACCCGGTTCTTTGTCAGCGGTCATTACAGCGATCAGGATGGTATCCTGATCAACGACCGTTTCCAGCGTATCGGTGCCCGTATCAATCTGGATCATCAGGCCAGCGACCGTATCTCCATGGGTCTTAACCTGAATACCGGTCGCAGCTTCAATGCACGTCTTTCTACTGACAACGCATTCTCTACCCCGATTCAGCTGATTGCCCTTATGCCTATCAGTCCGCTGTATGTGCCCGAAGCCGGCAACCTGCCAGGGTATACGCCTTCAGATGTTCTCAATGATGACACCTTCTACTACAACGGTATCATCCATCGGGATAACTCCAAGTATGAAGTAACCACCATGCGTACCACCGGTACCTCCTTCATCGGCTTCCAGCTCATGGAAGGTATGGAGTGGCGTTCTGAGTTCTCCGCAGACATTGTAACCGGTAAAGATGATCAGTGGTACAGCCCGCTGACTGCGCGTGGATTTGCGTCCGCCGCCAACGGTGGTTTCGCTTCCATGGCCTGGCAGCAGACAGCCTCGTACCGAACTTCACACTACCTGAATTTCAACACGAATCTGAGTCCGGATCAAACCCTGGACGTGACTGTCGGTGGTGACTATCAGTACAATGATTATACCTACACCTACACGTCAGCTTCAGGTTTCCCGAACGACTCCTTCCAGCGTCTGACCAGTGCCGCCAACGTACTGGACGGTACCACCACAGGGTCTGAGTACAGCTTCCTGTCGTACTTTGCGCGTGCCAACTACTCGCTCAACGACCGGTACCTGATTTCCGCAAGCGGTCGTCTCGATGGATCATCCCGATTTGGTTCGGAAAACCGATATGGTTTCTTCCCTGCAGTTTCTGCGGGCTGGATCGTAACCGAAGAGTCGTTTGCTGATTCGTTCAGCTCCGTGCTGAATTACCTTAAAGCCCGCGCCAGTTTCGGGATAACCGGTAACGCAGCCATCGGCAACTTCGGTTCACGCGGTCTCTGGGGCGGAACTTCCTACGGTGGATTCTCCGGTATTGCTCCTTCCCAGATTCCTAACCCGAATCTGACCTGGGAGACAACCAATCAGTTCAACATAGGTTTCGATTTTGGCTTCCTGAACAACCGTATTTCCGGTGAAGTGGATTACTACGTGAAAAACACGGACGACCTGCTGCTGAACGTTCAGATTCCTTCAACCTCCGGCTTTACCACCTCCCTGCAGAACGTAGGTAGTATGGAAAACAAAGGCTGGGAGCTGGTGCTGAACACCATCAACGTTCAAGGTCCGCTCACATGGACATCCAACTTCAACATCTCTAACAACCAGAACACGGTAACCAACCTGGATGGTCAGGTGCTGACCGGTGGTCTGGTCAGTCGTGCGCTGGAAGGTGAATCCATCGGGGTATTCTTTGCACCCGAGTTTGCCGGCGTTGATCCTGAGAACGGAAATGCACTCTTCAATATTTATAACGATGAAGCCTGTACAGATTTCTCGGAAACTACCACCAACTACAATGCAGCTACCCGTTGCGTAATTGGTAATCCGAATCCGGATTTTGTGGGAGGTCTCGGAAATCAGATTACCTATCGTGGCCTGTCGCTTAGCGTACTGTTCCAGTTCGTATATGGTAATGATGGCTACATCGGTGGTCACGGACGATGGAGTCGTGGTAACGGTATCTTCGAAGATAACTCAACCCGCGATCAGCTCAACAGCTGGACTCCTGAGAACACCGAAACCAATGTGCCACAGGCCCGATTCCTGTCTGCCAACGGTAACCAGCACTCCTCGCGCTACATTTCCGATGCATCCTATATGCGACTGAAAAACGTAACCCTGGGATACGAGGTGCCGCGTTCCTACCTGAACAATACAGGTCTGACCAAAGTGCGTCTGTATGCAACCGGTGTAAACCTGCTTACCTGGACCAACTATGAAGGATGGGATCCGGAAATGAATACGGACTTCCTTGCCGGTAACATCAGTTTGGGTACCGACTTTTACACCGCTCCTCAGGCCCGTACCATCACCTTCGGTGTTGACATCGGGTTCTGATCAATCGCAACTTTGTAAATACGGACTTGAAGAGAAATACATTATGAAGAAAATCAAAATATATGTCCTGGCCCTGTTTGTAGGTGTCGCTTTTACAGCTTGCGATGACCTGCTGGAGCTGGACCCGCAAGCCTCGATATCGGATGATATTGCCCTGTCTACGCCGGGCAACATCCAGACCGCCATTGTAGGCGGTTATGCTGCGCTCAGCAGCGTGAATGCCTATGGCGGCAGCTATGTGTATCTGACGGATATTCTGGCAGCACCGCAGGATGAAATTTACTTCAACGGTACGTTTACCCAACCCCGTGAAGTCAATGACAAAGAAATGCTGATCAGCAACAGCTTTGTTGCCGGTTACTGGAACACCAGTTACAACATCATCAACCGTGCCAACAACGTATTGTCAGCCATTGATGTAGTAACCGACGCGGCTGATCGCGAACGTCTGGAAGCAGAAGCACACTTTTTGCGCGGCGTGGTGTACTATAACCTGGTTGTAGCTTTCGGAAAAGCCTATAACGATGGCGATCCGTCCAGCAATCTGGGGGTGCCCCTCGTACTGCAGCCCACCCGTATCATTGACGACAACCTGAAGGTGAGTCGTGCTACGGTACAGGCTGTATACGATCAGATCATTGACGATCTGGAGTTCGCCCGTGACAACCTTCCCCCTGACAACGGCGTGTTTGCCAATGAGTTTACAGCCAGCGCCATGCTGGCCCGTGTACACCTCACAATGGGCAACTATACCGAAGCAGGTACCGAGGCAAGTCGTGTGATTGAAAGTGACAACTACACGCTGTTCGCAGATATTCGTGAGAATTTCAACCGAACCAGCAACGGATCGGAGACCATTTTTGCCATGCAAAATACGCCTACCGATTTCCGTAATGATATGGCTACCTTCTACACACCTCAGCCTTATGGTCGTGCCGATATTCAGATTCGGGATGCTCACCTGGATACCTACGAGGCCGGCGACCTTCGTGCCACCTTGTTCGTTGAAACCGGTCGTGGTCGTATGGTGACCCGTTATCACGATGAGGACACCAGTGTTGACCCCCGTCGCACCAATATCAGTATCATTCGCCTGGCTGAAATGCACCTCATCCGTGCAGAAGCCAATATGCGACTGACCGGTTCCGGTGTTGCAGGTATCGGTGGTGTAACGCCCGAAGCCGATCTGAATCCGCTTCGTGACCGCGTAAATCTCGCGCCACTGGCTGCCGCTACGCTTGCCGATGTACTGCGTGAGCGTCGTGCTGAGCTGGCATTTGAGGGTCATTTCCTGACCGATCTGAAACGACTGGAAGGAACAACCCAATCCCTGGCTGAGGGTGTGGTACAATGGAATGACAATTCACTGGTATTTCCGATCCCCGAGCGGGAAACCAATGTGAATGAAAATCTGATTCAGAATCCGGGCTATATCGACTAACCCACCTTCTGACCGGTTCCTATATCAAAAGCCCTGTATGCAGCTGTATACAGGGCTTTTTTTTGTGGATAACCCTCGGAATTATTCAATCAAAAAAAACCGGGACATATCCAATCAAAAGGGATAGTATTTTCGCTCCGGACCCTGAATTCACGGCTTGCTGCGCGTAACAAAGCCATTGTATCCGGTTTTGGCCTTCACGATGCACCCCCGGGCCGACGTGTACCCGTCCGGTGGATGCTGAACAGGCTGTCTTGCTGACAAATTAAATGCATGGAATGATACCCCGGTCCTTCCCGTTGATTACTATAGCACCAATCGTTATGGAACTGCCACCCGGTAGTGACCGACGTCTCAGGTTAGTGAAAATCGCAAGTAAACAGGAGACAAAAACGATGAGTACCATGATGATTTACATCATAATTATCGCCGTAAGCTTACTTTTAATCATCGGATTTCTGGCAAGTGCCAATGAGTTCAAAAAAATGGACGAACATCCCGAAGACTACCGGCACCGCTGGCCGCTGATGGAGGGGAGTCCGGAGGAGCAGCGACGTAAGCACTACAATCAGTAGGAGGAAAGGCTCTTTTGGCGGCCCCCGATGTCGTACGAAGTTGAAGTAGGACGTGGAGCGGCACAGCAGCTGTTCGTGCCCGGCGTGCTCATAATCCCCCAAAGTTCACAGCTGCAAAAAAAATAAAGGCCCTGAAACAGCATGGTATCAGAGCCTTATTCAATTCCGGAAGAATGGCTGCCTTAAACCTGGAGTCGCTCCAGGGCCGCAATCCGGTCGTCCAGCGGGGGATGGGTCATAAACAGGGCCTTGATGCCCTGACGTTTGCCGGCGTTGATTCCGAAGGCATTCAGACTTTCGGGCATCTGATCAGGAATGTTCATCTCGCGCTTGAGTGAGCGAAGGGCGCCGATCATGTCTTCCTTACGCGTGAGTTTGGCAGCGTAGGCATCGGCCTTGAACTCGCGGACTCTGGAGAAGTACATGATGATTACAGAGGCCAGAATCATGAGCAGTATTTCCATGACAATGGTGGTAATGTAGTAGCCTATACCCAGTCCACGTTCGTTTTTCAGCACCACACGGTCAACGATGAAGCCCGCTACCCGGGCCAGGAACATCACAAAAGTGTTGATGATACCCTGCAGCAGCGTCATCGTAATCATATCGCCATTGGCGATGTGTGCAATTTCATGGCCAATCACCGCACGAAGCTCGTTGCGGTCGAACCGTTGGAGCATGCCCGAACTGACCGCCATCAAGGCCTTGTTCCGGTTGGCACCCGTAGCAAATGCATTCGACTGCTCCATCGGGAAAATACCTACATCCGGCATGCCGATACCGGCGCGCGTGGCCAGCTCACGGGTTGTGTCCATGAGCCAGCGTTCCTGCTGGGTCGACGGCATATCAATGATTTTTACACCGGTTGTCCAGATGGCCATTTTTTTTGAGAGCAGCAAGGACACCCCCGCCCCGGCCATACCAAACACAAAGCAAAAAATCAGCAGCGATTGCAAATCCAGGTTCGTACCCGACTCGTCCAGGAACGAGCCGACACCCAGTATGGAAAGCGTAATACTGGCAACAGCGATGACCGCTATGTTGGTGAGAAGAAATAAACCAATTCGTTTCATGGATGTTTAAAAATTATGATTACATGTGTTTTACCGTTCAAAAATACGACAAATACGGGAAATCACCTCCGATTACCGCATGCGAATGCGCCATTCCTGCGGATAGTGATTGTTGAGTCGACCCCGGGTGGCCTTGGCAAAACCCAATCCGAGCCCCTGCCAAACCACCAGGACCGTCCCGTGCAGCGATGAATCCACGGCTACCGCCTCCCGGCGAAGGTAGTCCAGCGCCCGTTCGGTACCCAGTTCAACCTCGTCAAAAGCACCGCTGCGCCTCCAGACCGACATCGCCAGGCTCTGTGCCGGCCTGCGGTCATCACCCAGTTCCGTGCCGGCATGATGGATGTGCAGGGCATCATCTACGGCCAGCACCTGATCCGCAAGGGGTTCCGGTACGGCAAAGGTTCGCTGCGCATTCTCCAGGAAGACTGCCGCCGTGCCTTCATCCAGCGCCCCGGCACGCGGATGAGATTTGGTCCGTTTCAGAGAACCCCTGCCACGTCGCGCTCCATAATGAACCTCAGCGTTGATGGATTTCTGCAGCACGCTGAACGTGAACCCCTCGCCCGCCGAAATTCCCGGCACACACCGGAATACTACCGCTCCGCTCTCGTGTGCCGCGATGAGCTCACTGTCGAACTCCGACAGCTCCGGTCGCAACGGCTGTGCCCCGAACGATTGAACCATGCGGGCAACCGGGTCCTCATTTTCCGACCGGTTGTAGGTGCAGGTACTGTAGATCAGCACACCACCGGGTTTTAACGCCGGCCACACGGCCTGTAGTATGTCATTCTGTCGGAGTGCGCATTGCTGAACGGCGTCCGGCGACCAATGCCTGATAGCGTCCGGATCCTTGCGGAAGAGCCCTTCCCCGGAGCAGGGTGCATCGGTTACGATGAGGTCGAACCATGAGCCCAGCGATTGAAAATGGCTGGGATTGTTGCTGGTTACCACCACATTGGGCAGCCCCCATTTGATCATATTTTCCGTGAGGATTTGTACTCTGCCACGATGGATTTCATTGGAAACGAGCAGGTCATCGGCGCCGAGAACCGAAGCAAGATGGGTCGACTTCCCGCCGGGAGCGCCGCACAGGTCAAGTACCTTCAGTGGTTGCTTATCCGTCAGGATGGTACTGCGAAGCCACCGTACCACCTCGCCCAGGCGCATCGATGAGGCCTCCTGCACGTAGTAACCACCGGCGTGAAACAAGGGGTCTAGCGTGAAAACGGGTCGTTCCTGCAGCCAGAATGCGGACGGCTCCCAGGGTACCGGCCTGTCCGGCGGGGCAGGAAAATGGTGCAGGCCCGGGTTGAATTTGGCCGGATTCCCCCGCACACTCACCGGTGCACGGGTATTCAGGGCAAGCAGGAGCCGGTCGGCCAGGGCCGGATGCTCACGCTGTAAAACTTCTTTGAATGTTTCGAACATGGCAGAAATTACACAATTACTTGTGTACTTTGGGAATCATCTCAGACTCTATCGCCATGAACCCTGCTCAAATTTTGATTGTGTTACTGCAAACATCGCTTAAGACCGGTTGCACTGCTGTCGATCCGGGCATTACCCAAAATCCGGTACAATTGCTGAAGGCGTGCCTGTTTACCGCACTTTTTGTCCTGGTCATGCCTTTTTGGGCGACATCGCAGCCCGCCGGGGACGGAAGCAACGCAAATCCTGTCACGCTCACCACCCCTCCCCAAACAAGCGCATCATCCCAATCGGTGCCCACCCGCATCGCCATCATCAGCGACCTTAACGGTCCCTACGGCAGCCTCGACTACGACTGGCATGTAGACTCCACCGTAGCCCGCATCGTACGTATGCAGCCCGATGCCGTCATCCTCTCCGGCGACATGATTGCCGGGCAGGACCGTCGCCTGCCTGACGACCGGTTCCCGGCCATGTGGGCCGAGTTTGATCGCCGTGTAGCCGAACCCCTGCGTCGGGCCGGAATCCCTTTCGGGTTCACCATCGGTAACCATGACGGTTCCCCCTTCGATGCCTTCAACCGGGAACGCGAGGCTGCCCGGGCATACTGGAAACCCGAAAACACCCTGCTCGAAATACTGGACACCGGCGATTTCCCCTTTTATTTCAGCTATCGGGTAAACGATGTGTTCATCATCAGCTGGGATGCTAGCTCCGCCGAAATCAGTGAGCCCACTCTCAACTGGGTCCGGGAGCAGCTTCGCAGCCCCGAAGCCCGTGAGGCCCGCTACCGCATCATGCTCGGGCACCTGCCCCTGTACGCCGCGGCAGTAGGGCGCAATCGCTACGGAGAGATGCTTCGCCAGCCCGATGAACTCCTGGAGGTGATGACCTCCAACAACGTGGATATGTACGTGAGTGGCCACCACCATGCCTATTATCCCGGTCACAAACGCGGTGTAGACCTGCTGCAGACCGGCGCGCTGGGCGGCGGACCCCGACCCTGGCTTCGTTTCGGAGCACCCCCGCAGAAAACATGGAGCCTGCTGGAAATCCCCGCGCAGGCCGATGCCGGGGTGACCATCACCACCCGGGATGCGGAAACCGGCGACCTGATCACCAGTAACGCCCTGCCCCGACACCTGCACGGACTGACCGGCTTCACCATTCGCAGGGATAATCCACCGGCGCAGCGATGGTCGTCTGGCTGGATGACGACCTCATCCGGTTCGGCGGCCGGCATGTTGCCCAACAGCGGAGTCGAAATGCGCCTTCAGGACGATTCCCTGCACCTGGACGTGCACATCCCTGTGGAATTCGCCGCATCCCTGGCCGGTTCCCCGCTGCAATGGCGTATTCACACTACCATCGCCGAGTCCGGGCAGAGCGACACCCTGCACGCCGGAGAAACCATTGTGCCCCATGTACAGCCCCTCATTTACCCGCCCCGACCTACCTTCAGCCAGGTATTTCCGGTCGGACAATTTGACGAGGACGGATTGCGCGGAGGGGTGTATTACCTGACGATGTTTGCTGCGGCATCGGCCGGTCGTGAAATCTCTGAGGTCATGCCTCCGGGTGGACCCGGTACGCTGCCACCCCACGAACTTGCCGAAATTCGCGCAACGGCCCGCCTCATGCCCGACCCCAACCTGCCGCCCGGTTCCATTCCGCTTCGCTCCGTCAACGTCCAGACCTCCGACAGCCTGCATACCGTACGATGGGAGCGCGCAATCGATCCCGATGGCGACGGCGTGTTCTACACGGTGCGCATTACCGAAGGTCCCGGAAGCACGAGCATATGGCATACCCGCATGGCCGGTCCCAACCCGGAAACCACACTTCCCGTTCTGCCGCGTACGCGATCCTGGTACCTGGAGCTCATCCCGAACGATGAAAGCCTGCACGGACCGGTAACCGGCTACTGGATATCGCCGTGAGGTCGTAGCGGCTGTATATTGCAGACGCCCCGGATCCTGGTATCACCCCGGGCCAATGTCAGACTATCATCGCACGAATAGCACATCGCCGGTGCGCCCTGCCGTGTATTTGCAACGTCCGTACCGCGCACACGGCTACCAGCCCACACAGCCACCAGCCCACAGGGTTACCAGCTCACACGGTTACCAAGCCGATGCCGTGCGCCAGTTAATATGCCACTTCACCGACGGATATGCCCGTTTCCCCGGACCACCCACTTCTCGGTAACCAGCTTCTCCAGGGCGAATGGTCCGCGTGCGTGCAGTTTCTGCGTTGAAATACCGATTTCCGCTCCCAGACCAAACTCGCCGCCATCGGTAAACCGCGTGGAGGCATTCACATACACCGCAGCCGCATCCACCTCCGACAAAAATCGCTCCGCTTCGGCCTCGTCCTCCGTGACGATGGCCTCGCTGTGCCTCGATGAATACGTCTCGATGTGCTCCAGGGCCTCATCCATCCCCGAAACCACCTTCACCGAGCACTTGAAATCCAGAAACTCCCGACCAAAATCCTCCTGTGATGCCTCCTGCAGATGGGGGTAGCCCAATACATGCAAAATCGGGTAGGAGAGGGCATCGGCAAAGATCTCCACCCCGTGTTCCGCCATCGGACCGGTAAGCAGGGGCAGGAGCTCATCCATGGTTGCACGGTCCACCACCAGGGTATCCAGGGCGTTACACACCGATGGTCGCTGCACCTTCGCGTTGACCACAATCGCCGCCGCTTTCTGCACATCCGCGTTGGCGGTCACATAGGTATGGCACACACCCGCACCGGTTTCAATGGTAGGTACCAGGGCGTTGCGCCGCACATACTGGATCAGAGCATCCGATCCACGGGGGATGAGGATGTCTACATAGCGGGTTGCAGTGAGCAGCTCCTGCACATGGGCGCGATCGGTAGGCAGCAGCGTCACGGCCTCGGCCGGTACCCCGAATTCAGCCAATACCTCGTGAATAACCTTGACGATGGCTCTGTTGGAGTGCACCGCTTCCTTGCCGCCTTTCAGTACACAACCATTGCCCGACCGCAGGCATAAGGCTGCCACATCAGCGGTTACATTGGGTCGACTCTCGTAAATCACGCCCACCACGCCCAGCGGAACCGTAATTTTCTGCAGGTTGAGTCCGGCCTGGAGCTCCCGTTCCAGCAGCACAGTGCCCGCGGGATCCGGCAGACCGGCAATTTGCCGGAGACTTTCTCCCAGTCCGGCAATACGCTCTGCATTCAGCAGGAGGCGGTCTTTTTTTGGATCGGTGTCCGGCATGGCGTCCAGATCCTGCTGATTGGCCTGCAGGATGGCCTCTTCCGAAGCCTCCAGGGCGCGCGAGAGCAGTTCGATGAGGTCGCGACGACGTTCGTCTGAAAGGGACCGGACGCTGATGGCAGCTTTCCGGGCTTGTTGCAGCTGGGGGACGATGGTAGGGGTCATAGGTTCAGAAATCTACAGTAAAACAATATCGTTGGTGAGGGTGCAAAAACAGGCTGCAGCACCAAATCTACAATAAAACAATGTCGTTGGCGTGGGTATAAAAACAGGCTGCAGCGCCAAACTTACAATAAAACAATATCGTTGGCGTGGGCCACTTCCAGGTTCTTCGCGGCTCCGTTTTGGGCAAGTTCGGCCGAGGAGAGTCGGGTCCGGGCTACGCCCAGCACTGGTGAGGGGTCGGGCCCGAGGGCCAGTTCGACTATTTCACCAGCGGCAAAATCGCCCGAAAAACCGGTAACTCCAACTGCAAGCAGACTTTTTCTGCTGCGCAGCGCTTTTTCGGCACCGGCATCCACGGTAATCCGACCCGAGGAGAGTCCGCCGCTGGCCAGCCATCGGTTTCGGGCAGAGACCGACACATCGCGGGCGGTGAAAACGGTCCCGGAAGTGCCGTCAACGGCGCGGAGGAGTCCGTCCGGTTGCTGCATGCCGAAAATGCAGACTTCGATGCCCATGGTCACGGCCAGTTTGGCGAAGGTGAGTTTGGAGGTCATGCCCCCCAGGCCGAGGTCGGAGGTTTCCCGGCGGACCAGCGCGAAGGCGTCGTTGACCTGCTCAACGCGTGGCACAATCTGCCCCTGCTGGTTGAGGAGTCCGCCGGGGGAGGTACACAGCAGCAGGGCTTTGGCCCCGAATCCCGCGGCCAGCAGGGTAGCCAGCTCGTCATTGTCAGAGAATTTCAGCTCACGGTCGCTGATGACGTCATTTTCATTGACGATGGGGATGATGCCGCTTTTCCACAGGGTCTCGAAGGTGTCTTTGAGCTGGAGAAACTTGGTGCGGTCGGCAAAATGGGAGCGTTCGCACAGACTCTGGGCAATACTGATGCCGTGCGGGGCAAAGTGCCGGGCGTACAGGCCAACCAGTATGGGATTGCCCACGGCCGCCGCCGCCTTGCGCTGATGGAGGCTGCCGTTGTAGCGTTTGATGGAGCTTTTACCGGCTCCCACTGCCCCGGACGAAACAATAATAATACGATGACTGCGATGTAACGCGGCCGTTTGCCGGGCAATTTCGGCGATGACGCCCTCATCGGGCTCGCCCGAAGCCTGCGTGATGGAGGCCGTCCCAAATTTTATGACGATGATGTCCACGGTTTACCTGGATATGCTGTAGATGTGATGCCGGGCATAAATGCCTCAGCCCCGGTTTTCCCTGACTGCTGAAAGTACAAAGAATCTGTTAAAGGTGAGGGTGCTTAATCTAATATGCCAGTATCTCCACCAATGCGGGGTTTATGTAATAGTGCCTGCCACGAATTTCCTTTTTCTGCAAGACCTGAAGTTCGGATAATTGATTGAGGTAATTACGAGCCGTATTTTCGGCGTAAAGACCGCGGTTGGTGAGATGGTTAACTTTGATATAGGGCTGGGTAAAAATGGCCTCAGATAGGTCCTCGGGTCGACGCACATCGGTCTGTTCTCGCAATACCTGCAAAATTTCATCTTTGCTGTCTATGATATCATTCACTTTGCGGAGGGTTAGTTTCGAGGTCCATTCCACGGCTTTCAGCATGTAGATGAACCAGCTTTTCCAGTTGCCGTAACGGGACACCCCCGCCAAATTTTCGTAGTAGTCATGCTTGTGTTCCAGTATGTACCGACTCAGATACAGAATGGGTAAATCCAGCAATTGATTTCGGGTGATGATGTGCAGGTTCATGATTCGTCCTGCCCTGCCGTTTCCATCTCTGAACGGGTGAATTACTTCAAACTGATAATGTGCGATACACATTTTTAACAGTATATCATCGGGCTGCAACTTCTCGTTATTCAGAAACTGAATGAGGTTATCCAGTTGCGCTTCCACAATACCTTTTCCACGGGGTGGAGTGTAGGCGGGCTTGCCGGCATTGGGTCCGGTGCCACCCATTCGTATGAACGTCCTGGCAAACGGCGGACGAATTCCATCGCTGCTATCCTGTATGATTTGATACAGTTTGATAAAGTATTCCCGGTCGAACCGGCCTTTTTCTTTCAGGTAGTGGTATCCGGTCCAAAGGGCTTCGCGGTACCGTAAGACTTCCTTTGCCGGACCGGGTGCTTCGCTTTCTATTTTTGAATCGCTGATGGCTCTGTAAAGCTCATCATCTGTGGTGAATACATTCTCGATGGCACTCGAGACTTTTGCTTCCTGCAGGGATATGGAATTGATGAGCATGCCGGGATTCGGAATAGCAATGCTGCGACCGGCGAGCATAGCCAGTGCTTCCTTGGCTTTCCCAAGTTGTTCATAAATATTGACGTCCCGATACAGAGAAGGTGCAATCGGCAGAAGGGGGAGCCCATTCCAGGGTTGATTGCGATCAGGATTAACGGGATACGTCTGTATTTCTGGCATTAAAATACCCTGTATTTAATGTTTGTTCACTAATGTAACATCAAAATAAGGTATTCCTGCTCTACATACATTAAAAATTGGATGTTTTAATGTATGACTGAGTTTTGGCATTAATTTGCCTGAAAGGTCGACTCATACACGTTCCAAGCTCGCGGTGTGCCTTGAAAACCCGTATTTAGTTCAAGGTCACCGTGCTATCAAAGCCCATAAAAAGCCTCAACCCCATAAGACCGTCCAAAGCCCGCAGCCTGGTTCAGGCTCGCGGCACGATCAAAACCCGGCTGCGTGGTTCATGCCGCGGGGATCGGCGCCGGTCTGGATCCGCCCCCCCTCGTCAACCACAATGCAGTTGGCCTGGCCGGTGTAAAAGCGGCGCGGACTCAGCTCGTGGCCATACCACTCCAGCCGGTCGCGGGTGGCTTTGTTGAAGGTGTAGGGCTCAAAGTACAGTCGATCCGGCATCCACTGGTGGTGAAAGCGCGGTGCCGCAACGGCCTGCTGCACATTCATGCCAAATTCGGCGATGTTCAAAAAGACCTGCAATACGGTGGTCATGATGGTGGACCCTCCCGGCGTTCCCAGCACCATCTCCAGCCGACCGTCGCGCGTGACGATGGTGGGCGTCATACTGCTGAGCATGCGCTTGCCGGGTTCCACGGCGTTGGCCTCACCCCCAAGCAACCCGAACTGGTTCGGTACTCCCGGCTTGATGGAGAAGTCGTCCATTTCGTTGTTCATCAGAAACCCGCCACCTGTGATGCTCACAAACGAGCCGTATCCGCTGTTCAGCGTAGTGGTCAGCGAGACCGCATTCCCGTCGTTATCGACCACCGAAAAGTGCGTCGTATTCCAGGACTCGCTGGCAGGCACGGGATTGCCATGGCTCACCTCGGCGCTGGGCGTGGCCCGGGAGGGATCAAACGACCGCATCCGCTCGCGATTGTACGCCGGTGTGAGCAGCTCCGCCCGCGGGACATCGTAGAAATCGGGATCGCCCAGGAACTCGGCGCGGTCGGCATACACCCGCCGACTCACCTCGGTAATCAGATGAACGGTTTCGGGCGAGTTATACCCCATGCGCTCCAGGTTGTAGGGCTCCAGTTTTTGCAGCATCTGCCCGATGGCGATGCCCCCGCTGCTCGGCGGACCCATCAGATGCACAGTGTAGTCGCGGTATTGCACCTGCAGCGGCTCCCGCCATACACTGCGATAATTGGCCAGGTCTTCGTGGGTGAAAATGCCGCCATTCTCCTGCATTTCCCGCACCATGAGGTCGGCCGTTTCGCCGGCATAAAACCCGTCCCGACCTTCATCGGCAATGCGCTGGAGGGTCCGGGCGAGGTCGGCCTGAATGAAAAGCTCGCCCTCGGTGAAATCACTGCCGTCAGCTTTGGTGAAATACTGCCTCGAACCTTCAAACTGTGCAAATCGGTCGCGACCGCGATTCAGCGCTGCCGCCTCACGCCAGCTCAGCCGGAATCCATCCCGCGCCAGCCGGATTGCCGGCTCCATGACCACCTCCAGCGGCAAGGTGCCGAAGCGGTCCAGCGCAGTAATCATGCCGTCCACCGTACCGGGAACCCCCGACGCCAGATGCCCGAAGGTGCTGAGCCCGTCAATCACATCCCCGTTTTCATCCAGATACATATCGCGGTGGGCCGCCGAGGGCGCCATTTCCCGGAAATCCAGGGTGTGTACACTCCCATCGGCACTGCGAAGCACCAGAAATCCGCCCCCGCCCAGATTGCCGGCCGCCGGGAAGGTCACAGCCAGGGCAAATTTAACGGCCACGGCCGCATCCACCGCATTTCCGCCCTGGCGGATGATCTCGATGCCGGCCTCGGAAGCCTCCTGCGTGGCACTGACCACGGCGGCATTATCGTAGATTTTTGGGAACCCGACCTGGCCTTGTACAGGGGCGGAGAACAGCAGCAAAGACAGCAGCAGGCATGCATGGAACTTTTTCATGGGAGAGGGTCTGCAGATGGAGGGGAATCCGACGGAGGTGGTCATACCCCGACGGGTTAAATCGACATGGTCAACGGGCCGGCAAACGGTGTAGTACTCTTGCGCGCACAACCAGACCAGCACCACGAAAGGTCTGAAATTTGCCCGCAAAATGGTAATAAAATATCAGCACAGCCCTTGTAAGGTCGCTGCCTGACAAAAAATCTCTATATTATCCACAACATTCAGGTCGAAAGCCCGGCAACCTTTCATGGTGTAATCGGGTTTATCTGCTCAGGCAGCGCATCATAACCATGTACTTGTTGCCGGCAAAAGGCCCACCCCCGCCTGGCCCGACAACCCTTATTCCTTAACCTTATGTCTTTTACCCCGGTCCGTGCCCTGGGCACTTTCCTGCTGGCACTCGTCATGCCTGCAACTGCGCTGCACGCGCAATCGGTCTTTACCGTTAACGAGTCGGTCATTTTCCGTCCGGCTCCCGATGAGCATCAACGCCTCGCCATCGATATGGATGCCGGCTTTGTTGCCACTCCACCCGATGCCGGTGAGATCATTACCATGCCGCTGGACGGCGTTGAGCGCAGCTTCCGCGTCACCCGGAAAACCCAGTATGTGCCCGGCGTCTGGTCGGTCATCGCCCGCGATGTGTACAATCAGAGCCGCTACGCAACGCTTACGTTTACCGACGACCAGCTGACCGGGAAAATACTCTCCCTGGCTGATGAACAGGTCTTTCACTTCGGCACCGATTCGCAGTCGTCTTCCAAATACCTCGCCCGCATGCGCAACGACCGCCTCCTGCAGGTGAGCTGCGCCGTGGACGAGTCGCTGCAGCCGGAAACCCTCGACCTGCATCCTGTACGTGCCGCTCAGGTCGACCTCCGCGAGATGATCAACACCCCCTCGCCCCTGAAATCCGTCATTCCCAACCTCCCCGTGCAGTCGTTCGACGGTCTGCTGGGTGAGGAGGTCGTGCTGGACGTAATGATGGTTCATACGCAGGCCGCGGCCAGTGAGGCGTTTATCCGTGCCGGTATCACCATCGATATGGCCATTGCCCAGACCATGACGCTCTCCCAGCTGGCCCTGGACAATTCAGAGACCGGCATTACCCTGCGCCTGGTTCACACACACCAGACATCCTACAACAACGATCTGCTGGTGGGCATGGAAGTGCACCTGCGACGGATTACCACCGAAACGGGTGTTTTCCGCGTGAGCGATACCAATGAGCACGATAATTTCATGGATGAGGTGCATACCCTGCGACGGGAACACGGTGCGGATGTGGTTGCGCTCTATGTTCAGGACAACTCCAGCACGCTGGGGATTGCCTGGAGACTCTCCAACTATGCCGGCTCACCCCGACTCGGTTTTTCGGTGAACAGCATCCGGGCTTTCAATACCTTCACCGTCATCCACGAAATCGGTCATAACCTGGGCGCTGCCCACGGTCGTACCCAGAGCCAGAACGCCGCCAGCCTCTCCGGCGGATTGTTCGAATACTCGACCGGCTGGCAGTATTTTGCCCCATCGCCCAATGCCGACAGCGATCCCCTCCGGCAGATGCGTCACACCGTCATGCATTACGGTTCATCAGGTTCCATTTCCTACCCGGGTTTCTCCAATCCGGATGTGAGTTCCGAGGGTGGTTTTACCGGTTCCCGCGGTGTAACGCCCGGTCCGGCTGACAATGCCCAGGCCCTGCGACAAATCAAGCATACCGTGGCGGGCTACCTGCCAACTATCACTGACGCACCCGCAGCGCAGATAACCGAGGTTCCCGTGGATGCCATTGTGGGCGAGGGGCGCTCGGTTCGGGTTCATATTCCGGTCAGCAACAACGGCGCCTCACCGCTGCGATGGTCGGCCGAGGTGGTTCCGGGCGTTGAGTCTGTAACCCCGCCGCCAGCGAAGCAAGGAGCCCCCGCGGAGACGACTGAGGCTGTGGAGGTGCTCTACGAAACCGGGTTTGAGTCGACCGAGGGATTTGCAACCGGTACGTTTGAAGCGCACCGGCAACTTCGCACGAACAACGCCAACCGCTCGTTTGACATTGCCAACGTGAACGCGAAAGACGGAAGCCAGCATTTTCGAAATCGGTCTATTGCAGCTGCCTCGGCCGGGAATTTCGTCTCGGCTGTAACACCGTTGTTTGGTCGCGGACAGGTGGGCGCCTACACCGCCTCCTTTGATATGTACCTGAGCGGGGACGCCTCTTCCCGGTACGATGTCTACATTTACTCGGCGCAAACCGGGGGGATAGCCGGCGGGTTTGTGATCACGAATGACGGACTGATGTACTTCCGGGTTGCCATCGACGGCTCGGAGACGTTTGGTCGGGGCAATGATACCCCGCAATTGGAGCTGAACCGCTTTTACCGGGTTGATATTGCCGTCAACGCCGAGGAAAATACCCTGACCTACGCCCTGGACGGGGTGGAATTTGCACGGGTTCCCATGCTGCAGCACCGGACCTTCGACTACATCCTCTTTGGACGGGTTGAGCAGGATGCCGATGATTTCATGGATATTGACAACCTTCGGGTGACCCGTTCGTTTTCAGGTTACTCCTGGTTGTCGTTTGCCGAGCCGGCCGGCACCATAGCCCCGGGCGAGACGGGTTACGTTGCTGTTGATCTCGATGCGGCAACGCTGACGGAGGGTGAAACTCTGGAGGGTAACATCGTTATCCGCACCAGCGATCCGAACAATCCGACCGTAACCCTGCCTGTGCGCATAACCGTGGCCGACCCAACATCCGCAGATGCCGCGGAATCCCTCCCTGCTCAGATCGCCCTTAGCCAAAACTTCCCGAATCCATTTAATCCGGCTACTACAATTACCTATGCCTTACCCGAAGCCATGCCGGTCACCCTGCGCATCTATGATGTCACCGGTCGGGTGGTGGCTGTTTTGGTTGACGAGGTGCGCGGCGCCGGGGAGCATCAGACCCGATTCGACGCCCGGGAGCTGTCGAGCGGTCTGTATATGTACGAACTCAGTACGCCTCAAACCCGCATCACCCGGAAAATGATGCTGGTGAAATAACGATGGAATTCGCCCCGGTTTTACACGGTCTTTATTCTGAACATAGGTGCACATGACAAACAACGAAACCCTTATTCAGCTGTTTATCGAGCTGGCCGGCATCCCCGGGAAGTCGCTCAACGAGGCCGCCCTCGCCGCGCATATCCGCCGGCGGCTTGACGGACTTCCCTTCACCGTTGAAACCGACGACGCCGGACGGGCGCTGGGTGGCAACACCGGTAATCTGCTGATTAAACCCGCCCATTTTGATCCCGCCAAACCCGTGCGGGTGTATATGGCGCATATGGACACGGTGCGGGATACTACGGGAATCGGCATTCTGCGTGACAAGGGCAAAATAACCAGCGATGGTACCTCCCAGCTGGGCGCCGATAACCGTGCCGGTGTGGCGGTGCTCCTGCAGCTGCTTCTGGATGTTACTCTGAGCCCGCCCAATTACATGGTTGTTTTTACCATTGCCGAGGAAATCGGTCTGAAAGGTGCCGAGCTCCTGGATTTCGGCGGGTTGGATGTAGAGGCGGTATTCGTGTTCGACAGCTCCCGCCGGCCGGGCGCCTACATCCGCACCTGCGCCGGCAAATTTCGTTTCGAAGCCCGGATTAAAGGTCGCGCTGCACACAGCGCCGTCGCCCCGCAGGAGGGGATATCGGCCATTATGGTCGCCGCCGAAGCCCTGCAGGGCGTTACCATCGGCAAGCTCGATGAAATGACGACCATCAACGTAGGTACCATTCACGGAGGGGAGGCCAACAACATCGTAGCACCGCTTTGTGTAGTCACCGGAGAGGTTCGCTCCGAGACCATGGATGCCGTTGCAACTCACCTCGACCGTATTGAAACGGCCTTTGCCACGGCCTGTGAACGTCATGGCGCATCGCTTGAGTTCATCCGGACCAAAGACTTCGCACCCTTCGATCTGGATCCGGACTCCCTGCTGGTCCGCACCCTGGAAGAAGCTATACATCGCGCCGGCGCTGCCGTTGATCCGCTGCGCTACTCCGGCGGCAGCGACGCCAATGTACTCAATGAGCGCGGGTATGCGGCCGTGAACATCGGCATCGGTGCCCAGAAACCCCACGCCGATGATGAGTTCATTCTGGAGGAAGACCTCGTTACGGCCTGGCGGATTGCGCAGAACCTGATGATTATGCACAACGAACAGGGACAAAGCAACCAGTTCTGAGGGATAATCCTGTTTCGGGGCAGCGCCGGCACGGATACCCGCTGCCGGGCGACGTTCCCGAAGTCCATCGATTGCCTGACGCGGCCAGATCAGCGGGCCCGGCCGACCGGTTTACTTCACAAAACTCACGGTCCGGCTGTCTGAAAAGCCTGCATCACCCTGGAGTCGTACCAGGTACACACCACTGGCAGCCTCGCCGGGAGAAAAAACAGCCTGATGCTCGCCTCCATTGTGCAGCCCGCTGGCCAGAAGTCGCACTGACCGACCGGTCACATCAAATACTTCCAGGCGGATGTGCATGGTATCGGGAACCCGGTACCGCACCGTTGTCGACGGATTGAAAGGATTGGGCGAGGGGGGAAGCAGCTCCAGTTCACGGGGCAGTGCTGATTCCTCATCTTCCAGATGTACGCCCGTTTCGGCTGGTTCAAACACGGCACGCAGGTGCAGCGCAGTCTCCAGCTCAATGGCAATCAACGCCCCGGTTTCAGGCACAGACGCCGAGCCGCTGACCACCTCCCATCGTACAAACCGCTGTCCGGGCGCGGCAATAGCCTCCAGATTTACGGGTACTTCGCTGAAATAAATCCCTTCCCAGGGGTAGGCGACTCCGTCATGCACACCGGCCAGTGCCGTATCAATAACCAGGGTATTAACCCGAACCCGGCCACCTCGTTCATCGCTCACATCAACGGTAAGTCTGCGCTCTTCGCCGGCATCCAGCTCATTGCCCAGATGGGCGCGCAGGGCGTCTTCACGAAGCAGGGCAAAGGTGCGCATCCGGTTAATTTCTTCCTCCCAGGCCTGCAGCGATGCGGGCTGATTCCATCGCCGGCTATGCTCATCCATGTGCGGACGATACTGCGCGGCGAGGCTGTCCAGCACGGCCGTAACGCGCTCCGCTTTGAACGCTGAGTTGAGTAAATCCGCGTAGCGGTTGATGAAATCGTGGCGAAAACGCTCGTTGATCAGCAGCGAGCGCAGCATGAAGGTAGAGCGACGTGGGTTGGGCCAGCCGGTGAAGACTTCTTCCAGGGCGAAGGTGATGGTGTTGTGGCCGGCATCGTTGCCCCCGTGCGGACGCTGCCCGAAGTTGGTGCCGGACCCTTCTACATAGTCGAAGTCCAGCCCGAAACCGAAGTCCGTATCAAATACCATCCATCGCCACCGGCCGTCGCGAACGTTGGCCGTGCGCGGCATGGGGCCCTGCCGAAGGCTGTCCGTCTGCGTGAAGTTGTAGCGCCAGAAGAGTTTGTTGTTGCCGGGCCAGTCGGTGTTGCGGAAATAGATCTGGGCGGCATTGTAGTCGGTGAAGTTGCGCAGGTCCATTTTCTCACCGATTTCGGCAATACGTGCATCGTTCATGAAGGTAACCACGGTGCTGAACATGCGGAAGAGCTCCCGGAAATGCTCCAGTCCTTCGGGATTGTCGCGGGCCACGGCGAAGTAATCGTACCCTTCGGGCAGGAAAGCCGGACCCAGAAAGGTGGCCTGATCGGTGTCAATGCCGTAGTGCGACTGCAGGTAGCGCTCATCGAACCGGTCGCGGATGTTTTTGATGCCCCAGAACTCGCCGTTGATGAAGACCACAGCCGGCCGACCGTGCTGCACATCCAGCTCCGTGCTGCCGACGAGGAGCTGCTGCATGAACAGGTCGCGCAGCATGGATTCGCTCCAGTCGTTGCCGGAGTTGCGCAGCAGCAGGCGTTTATACCGCGCTACCGGCTTGTCGGCAAAGAAGGGATAGTTGAACCAGGTCTGGCCGTACTCGTTACGGGCGTAGAGTCGGAGGGTTTTCAGGGGACGGTTCCGCGAGGTGCCTCCATGGATGCGTGCGCCGGCTCCGTGTGAAAGGATTCTGCGACCATCGGCTTCGAAGAACTCCAGATGAATGGGGCGCTCCCAGTCCGCCCCGCGACGATCATAATTGGGAATGCTGTCAGGCAATCCCCGTACATAAATTCCGGTTTCATCGCTGAAAAAATGGTCGGGATCTACCGATATCGAGAACACAGGCAGCTGGTAGCGCCCGGCCCCTTCAGGGTGGATGAAGTAGGTGGAGGTGTTCACCGGACTGGTCCATCCGGCGGCGTCAACGGCAACGGCCCGTACTACGGTGCCTTTGAAAACCGGTCCGCGCGGCGGCAGCCATTCTTCGTTGTAGGGGTTACCCGGCGGAACATCGTTGGTGGGAATCAGGGAGTACACATCCGGGTCAGCAGTTCGGTCGCGCAGGGTAATCGGACCGCTGTAAACCGGGGAGGAGGGCCCGGGCGTAGTTCCGTCCAGCGTGTAATGAATCACAACATCACTGCGGGGATGGGAAAGCTGCAGCGACTGCTCCGTAGCGTAGAATCCCGCAGACAGATTGAAAATCGGGGGAACAGACTGGGCCAGCAGCGTGCCGGAAAGCAGTACATAGCAAAGTGTCAGCAGGAGTCGGGATTGCATTAACATCAAATAACGAGCGTTGAAATTGTTTCCGGCCGGAATCACCACAAAATACACCTTTTGCCTGTAATCTTTTTTTACTTGGCAAACCGCCGGTAATTCGGCAAATTCAACCGCATAACCTGGTCGATCAATTTAATCGCTAATCCTATGAAAATAGTCAGCATTTCAGCGCTCTTCGCCCTGTTTGCCTTCGCCTGCGGCGCTCCGTCCGACGAGACTTCAACCTCCTCTCCGCAAACCCAGAAAGAATACGCGCTCGTGATTCACGGGGGAGCCGGGGTAATTTCCAGGGACATTTCCGATGAGGTGCGCGAGGGATACCTGGCATCCCTGGAAACCGCCGTCAGAGCGGGCGAGGAGATGCTGCGTGAGGGTCGCTCTGCACTGGATGTTGTGGAGGCGGTGGTGATGATCCTGGAGGATGATCCCCGGTTTAATGCCGGCGTGGGCGCCGTATACACCAGCGAAGCCGTTCATGAGCTGGATGCCGCTATCATGGACGGACGGGATCTGAACGCCGGTGCCGTAGCAGGACTCCGAACCGTGCGCAATCCCATTTCCATGGCCCGCTACATTATGGAAGAAACCCCGCATGTCTTTTTTGCCGGAGCGGGAGCAGAGCAGCTGGCCGATCAGACCAGCCTTGAGCGGGTAGACAATACCTTTTTCAACACAGAAATTCGCCGTAATCAGCTCGACCGTGCCCTTCAGCGTGCCGCTCAGCAGTCTGGGGTTCCTGCCGGGGTACACCGGGGATATGCCGCAGCAGAGACAACCGGCCATCCGACCACCCCACAGACCAACTCCCCAGGGGCACTCCATAGCACCCCGTCTGCGTCCGGATCCGGTACTTTCAGCGAGGTCATTTTCCTGGAGGAGGCCGACCGCTACGGAACCGTCGGTGCCGTGGCGCTGGACCGGGATGGGAACCTGGCTGCAGCAACCTCTACCGGAGGCATGACCAACAAGATGCCGGGCCGCGTTGGCGATGTGCCCGTCATCGGGGCGGGAACCTATGCCGATAACCGAACCGCCGCCATATCAGCTACCGGTCATGGGGAGAAGTTCATCCGAAACGTGGTAGCCTACCAGATTGCGGCCGGTATCGAGTTCGACGGGTTAACCTTGCAGGAGGCCGCTGATCGTGTGATCAACGGCAAACTGGATCAGGGCGATGGAGGCATTATTGCTGTCGACCGGTTCGGTACCATTTCAATGACCTTTAACTCGCCCGGCATGTTCCGGGGCGCCATCGACTCCCAGGGGTATTTTGAAGTGGCTATCTGGGAGTGACCTCAGACCCGGTGAGCGGCAGTAAAATGGTGAAGGTGGTCCCTTCGCCTACCTCGCTGACAACCTGAATGGCCCCGCCCATGGCCTCAACCTGATTTTTTACCATGAACAGCCCCAGTCCTTTGGAGTCCTGGTGTTCATGAAACGTTTTATACATCCCGAAAAGGATGTTCTGATGGCGATTGAGATCAATTCCAATGCCATTGTCGGTGACCGTTATAACATGGTGGTCTTCATCACGCCATGCTGCAACGCGAACCTCAGAATCGCGTTCATGAGATCGGTACTTAATAGCATTGGTCAGCAGATTCAGGATAATGCTCTGCAGATAAGACGGAATTACCCGAACCGTGTACCCCTCCTGCACATCGTTATGCAGTGCTACACGGGCATCCTGTGCCAGCAGGCAAATACTGCTCCAGGTACTCTGAACGTGTTTATGCAAATCAAGGTCGACCCGCGCGGCATTGCCTTTAATGCTCATATCCAGTACAGTATTCAGATCGGTAATGGTCTCCTGCAGTTTGAGCGATGAAGCCTGAAGCAGCTCCACATAAGGATTGCTCATCAGTTCCGGATTCTCCATCTCCAGCAGGTTCAGAATACCAATCATGTTGGCACTGTGGGAGCGAAGGTTATGGGAAACAATATGGGTGAAACTGGTCAGCCGACTGTTCTGCTCCTCCTTTTCGGTGAGTAACAATCGGGTGTCTTCCATGTGTTGTACTTTTTCCGTGATGTCTTCCTTCACGGCTACATAATGGGTAATCTCGCCTTCATCATTTTTAACGGGAGATATGGAGGCCGACTCCCAGAACAGTTCGCCGTTTTTCTTACGGTTGTGAAACTCGCCGTGCCAGACATGACCGGTTGTAATACGTTCCCAAAGATTGTTGTAAAATTGGGGACTTTGCTTGCCGGATTTCATGAACCGTGGATTCCGACCAATCACTTCTTCCGGCGAATAGCCTGAAATCTCACAGAATGCTTTATTCACGTATTCCAGGCTGCCATCCAGATTGGTAACCATCACACTGGCCGGACTCTGTTCAACCGCCTGTGAAAGTTTCCGGATTCGCTCCTCATCGGCTTTTCGCTGGGTGATGTCGATGCCGATGCACTGAATTTCAACAGGGGCTCCGTGAGGGTCAAGAATACATGCGAAGTCCCACAAGGTGTGCTTTATACTGCCATCCGGCAATTTTTTACGCAGCTCAATCTGCATTATCTGATCCGGCGCGGCAATCAGGGCATGAATCAGCCCGATTACTTTTTCATGATCACCGTGGTAGATGGCATTCATGCTGCTGGTGCCCAGCAGGGTATCCAGTCCGCTGTGGAGGTGCGAAAAAGTGTTAAGAAAGGTTTCGTTGGCATAGGTGTAATCCCCCTTCAGATCGGTGCGAATTACGTACGAAGATTGCGAGGATACCAGACTGCGCAGCTTGGCCTCGCTGGACTGCAAATCTTTTCTGGTTGCGTCAAGTTCCAGAATTATTTGTCGTAACTCCTGCTCTGTTTTTTTAAGAGCGAGGTTGTTTTCCATCAGTTCGGTTACGTTCTGATGAGCGCCGAGCATGCGAACCGGCTTACCGTTCGCGTCACGAAGAGCTTTACCCCGACAACGAACCCATACTGTCTTCCCGGACTTACCAGCATATCTGACGATCTGGTCGTAGGGGATTTCCGGATTTCCCAGATGTGCCCCGATACGCTTTTTGGCTTCCTCGAGGTCTTCGGGGTGAATGAGATTTTGCCAGGAAGCGACCTTATGGGGCATTTCCGATGGAGTATACCCGAGGGTGGTCCAGAATTTGGCGTCCATCCATTCATCTTCCGGCGATTCCAGGTCCCAGTACCACAAACCGTCCAGCGCAGCTTCCTGTATAAAACTAAAAATATGGTCTTCTTCCCTGACCAGAAGGTATAATTCTTTTTGGAGGTAGTTCATTTTCTCATCACCAAAACTTCACAAGCCAGCTATTTAGCAACTTCCGACAATCGATATTATCGAAATATTCCATCAATAACTTTAGTTTTATCATGTGTGGTAAACTTATTGCCGGGCCGATTGGCTTTTGGCACGAAATTGATCAATATTGCTGCCACCCGATTATTACTATGCGATGTGACCCCAACTATGTTGTCTTTGCAACACCTGTTCTACCGACCGTTTCCGGTCAACTACTTCATACGGAAACCTGAGAAAAGCGCGCCGCTTCTGGCACTTATATCGCTGCTGTTCGTGCTGGTATATCGTCCTTTAGGGTCTTATCCCGGTGCATATTTTGGCTATGAAATTACCATGACCATGTATGCGCTTTGCGTGGGTGTTGCTGCTTTTGCCTCATTCAAACTAATCCACTTGCTTCGCGGGGATGATGCCACCGAACCCTGGACCTTGCTCTCGGAGCTGCTATCTGTCGGATTCGTTCTGATCAACCTGGGTACTGCGGTGTTTTTGTCGGCTTTCCTGCTGGAAGAAGCTGCCCCCCGCTGGAATTGGGATACCTACGCCAATTCGCTTCAGAATACCGCCTTAATTACGGGTATTCCTATGGTTGCAGCTACTATCCGGCAGTTCAAAACCCTGTTTTCGTATGCCGGCGGACAGGAAACGGTGAATCTGGTTAACATCCCCAAAAGCGGTGATCCACAAATAATAATTCAGACGCCTCTGAAAAAAGATGATCCTGTTTTCAGGGCCTCCCAACTGCTGTATGCCGAGGCAGACGGGAATTATGTTAAGTTTCATTTGCTGGAAGCGCATGAGTATGGTCGTACCGACGAACGGTACGGGGGCAGTACCCCTGCCGGAAGTCGAACCATGGCAGGTAGAGCGGACGAGAGGTATTCAGGTGGTGATGAGGATAGTGCCAAGGTAAGCCATACGCACGGACCCGATGCACCCATCCTCAAAGGTCGGCTAAAAGTACATGTAAAGACGGTCCGTATTTCAATAGACAGCCTGGAAGAACAATTCAAACCATACCCCGTTTTCATGCGCACCCACAGGGCCTTTATCGTGAACCTGCGCCATGTTAGGGAGGCATCCGGCAACACACTCGGACTGCAGTTAAAGCTCTCCCATAGTGCCGATGAAATCCCGGTCTCCCGAACAAACGTAAAACGGTTCATAGCGATGTTCAAGACCGCCAACGCCTGACCACTCGTCCCAAAATAATGACGAGAACATTCGCATAGATTCAACCGGAGTATAACCTTATCGGCTTTGCCATTCTGGTTCAGGGTGAACGTTGGATTCAACCGAGGCTCCGGCACCGTACGACCAAATTTTGCAGACAGAAACACTGCCGAAACGCCGCACCTAAACAAAAAAGGCCTTGCAACTCATTGAATTACAAAGCCTTAATTTTTCTTGTGTGCCCTGGACTGGACTCGAACCAGCACGCCGTTGCCAGCACTACCCCCTCAAGATAGCGTGTCTACCAATTTCACCACCAGGGCGCATAGAGAGCAACAAATATACGGGGAATAAAATTGACGAATCAAGTTAAATCCTTAATGTTTGCGTATTTTCTATGTTCATAACCATCCGAATCCAGATCATCCCGTTTTGACCCCCAAGAAGCCATCCGATACCGACCAGCCCGCAGACAGCCATCGCAAAAAAACGGCCCGGCCTGCACCTACTCCACCTTCAAGCGGGAGTATTTTTAAAAAGAAACCATCCGCTAAAACCACCAGCGAGTCGGGTCCCGATTTTGCATCCGGTCGAACGGACCGGAAGAAAAACTTTGCCGGAAAGACATCCTCCAGAAAAGGCGAATCATCCGGTGATGATGATTTCCTGCCCGCCAAGGAGGGTCGTAGAGCCTACAACAAGCTGAAGACCGAACAGACGGGTACTTACGATGAACCCCGTAAAAAACCCCTGAAAACGAAGCGTCCTGCCGGACTTCCACCCAAACGAATCGACAAAAACTCCCCGGAGAAGGCCGAGTTTACGGCAAAGACCATCTCTGATACCGATGACTCCTACCGCCTGAACAAGTACATCGCCAACTCCGGCGTATGTTCGCGTCGTGAGGCCGATACCCTCATTGCCGAGGGTAAAGTTGCCATCAACGGCACCGTGGTAACCGAACTTGGTACCAAAGTCTCACGCAAAGACGTGGTCACCGTTGAAGGCGCAACGGTCAATCCGGTCGACTTCGTTTACATTTTGCTGAATAAACCGAAAAACTACATTACCACCACGGATGACGAGAAAGGCAGAAATACCGTGATGGATCTGGTAGAGGATGGCACCGGACACCGGCTCTATCCCGTCGGCCGTCTCGACCGCCAGACTACCGGGCTGCTCCTGCTTACCAACGACGGCGACCTCGCTCACCGCCTCATGCACCCGAAATACAAGGTCCGGAAAGTGTATGAAATTATGACCCCTGAGCCCGTATCGGATGAGCAGCTCAGGACCCTTGCGGCCGGAGTAACCCTGGAAGATGGTCCCGCCATACCACACCGTGTTCAACGAGTACCCGGAAGCGAAACGGTCATTCAGGTAACCGTACTGGAGGGACGGAACCACCTGGTCCGGCGTATGATGGAAGCTATCGGATATCCCTCCATTGAACTGGCCCGAATTACCTACGGCGGACTGCATATCAGGGGCCTTCGCAACGGTCGGTGGCGCTATCTGCGCCCCAATGAAGTCAATGATCTTAGAAAATTGGTGAAATTATTTAATCTGGACATGAAAGAATCCGATAGTAAATATAAGCGCGGAAAGCGCTGATTGCATACATTGGGCTAATCTAACTAGTCTGGAGCTCGGATCATGCCTCATCGCGTTATAAAAAAACACAGCGGGTCGGTACGGTCAACGGAGGGAAATCCCATCCGTTTCGATCTGTATACCCCCGGAAACTACACCGGATCACTGCCCGTAATCCTGTTTCTGCACGGATTCAAAGGGTTTAAGGATTGGGGCACTTTCCCCGATGCCTTCTTTGAAATGGCCCGACAGGGCTTCGCCGTTCTGGCGATGAATTTTTCACACGGAGGCGTTCCCCCGGCACAGGACACCTTCGCCGAGGCTGAACTTTTCCGTACGCAGACCATCACCCAGGAACTCAATGATGTCGCGTCGATTGTCGCGGAAATCCGATCCGGTAAAATGGCAGCTACGGCCGGAGTAGACGAGCTCTATCCGCTTGGCATTATCGGGCACTCGCGAGGCGGACATACCGCCGTACTGGCCGCCGCTGAAATTGACGATATCAGCTGCCTGGTGGCATGGGCCCCTGTAGCCAATCTTACAGACAGCTGGACCGATGCCATGAAGGAAACCTGGAAGTCGGGCGGGGATGTGGTCATCCAAAATGCCCGAACCGGTGAAGCATTACCCATCGGACCGCAGCTGTATACCGATGTGGTGCACGCTGAAGACCGGTTTAACGCCCTGGAACGTATTCGTGAGCTCTACATCCCGGTATTGGCGATTCATGCCACAGACGACGAAACCGTTCCACATAAAAACTCCCAGCAACTGGTTGAGGCCTGTGCCGGTTTCGACAAAGAAAAACTGCTGCTGGACAAGGGCGGTCACACCTTCGGGAGCTACCATCCTTATGACGGCGAAGAACTTCCTGATGAATTTGCTCACGTGGTGGATCATACCATACGCTGGTTTCAAACCTACCTTGTCTGATGATGGAGTTGCCGGGCTGTCCGCCAGTTACGTTTATTAAACGACGCAACCAGCGCAGCCTGCGTATTCGGGTGAAAACCGACGCCGTGATTGTTTCCGCCCCGTTGCGATGCAGCGAAAGGCAGATGGCCGATTTCCTGCGGGAGCGACAGGATTGGGTGCGGAAAACATCGGCCAGACTTCAGGAAAAACTGCAAAAACGCCGACAAATTCTGGACGACCACCGGGGCTTTGTTCTGCTCCACGGCCGGTGGATTCCGCTGATTGCCCGACCGCCCCGTCCCGGATCTGCCGATTGGTTACTGGTTTGGCGTACTGACCGTGTGGATGTCTACCCGCCGGAATCCCATCGCCCGTCTATCATTATTCCCGCCATAGAGCAGTTAGCTGATCGAAGCACACCGGTTGGCTCAGCACCGATTTCGCATTCGCACACTGTGCCGGCGGGGAGAGGTGCCGGTTTTGGTCTGAGTACCGGAACAACTGACCAGCCAATTATGCCACGGTCTGGTGCTCACAATGACAGGGATTTGATTGACGTACCGGCTGATGTACTTAAAGCCTGGGTTAAAGCGGAAGCAAGAGAACGCCTGCCCAAAGAATTCGAGGCGCTTGCACAAACGCTCCCCTTTACCTGGAGCCGGATTTTTGTACGATCCCAGAAAACGAAGTGGGGAACCTGTTCCAGCCGTGGTATCATCTCCCTGAACTGGCGATTGATCCATTGTCCGGAGGAAATCCGCCGTTATATCATGATTCATGAACTCTGCCACACCGTGCACATGAATCACAGTGGATTATTCTGGAGTCTGGTCGCCGAACATTACCCCGACTACCGGACTGCCCACCGATGGTTGCGCGGGCACGAGCAACTGCTGTTTCAGGATGGCAATTCTGCCTGAGGCAACGTCAGGTGATACGCTATAGCCGGCGGGACATTTCGCCAGATCATTTTTTCATGGGTGCAATACGCCCGGTTGACTTCGCGCTCAAAATGACAGCTGAAATGATTAAACCGGTAATACTTGTAGTAAGCGATTGATCCGCCTGCAGCTATGATATCCAGTTTTTTCTTCCAGATTTTCCGGGTAATTCCCACCGGAATCTGCTCATAAGGGATGGAGCTGATGATGACGTCATAGGGTTGCTTAACCTGAAAATCCAGCACATCCAGGTTGAACACCCTGACACGTGGTCCGCTGAACCGGGCATGGATATCCTTATAGAATCGCTGATCTATTTCAACGATGTCCAGGCTGTCAGCCGGTCGCATCGACTGACAAATAATTTCTGTAATCGGGCCTGTACCGGGTCCCAATTCCAGAATTCGCAGCGCTTTGCCGGGGTTCGCAGCCCTGTAGCGGCGAATGGGTTGTACCATCTCCATAGCCAGGTGGCGTGAACTGGGTGCTACGGCGCCCGTGTGACTCAGGTGCTTTATAAAGTGGACAAAATTTAACAAGTAATTCGAGGTGTGATTTGAATCGGCAGACTGCCTGGAAATGCGTCTGAAATGGCTTAATTATCCCGGATTGGTATAATTAAGCCGGCCGGATAACCGTCAACCCTCATTATAGTGAATTCGGCAGGAAGGAACAATTTTTATACCTTTGCTACAGATCAACGTCAATTTAGATGTAAACCTATGAAACAAGTACTCCCTTTTATGGCGCTCATGATGGTTATGGCGTGCAACTCGCCCCAGACCTTTGATTACCCGGATTTTCCAAAATCCGATGTAACGGACGATTTTTTCGGAACCACGGTAGCCGACCCCTGGCGGTGGCTGGAAGATCCGAACAGTGATATGACGCAAGACTGGATTACCGCCCAGAATGCGGTCACGTACCCCTATCTGCAATCATTGCCCGGAAGAACCACCTTACAGGAACGACTCACTACGCTTTGGGATTTCCCCCGCTACAGCTCACCCTTCCGTCGTGGCGACCGTTACTTCTATTATTACAACGACGGACTCCAAAATCAGTTTGTGCTCTATAAGCAAGATCAGCTCGATGCCGATGGGGAGGTCCTCATCGACCCGAACACCTTCTCGGAAGACGGTACCGTCAGTATGAGCAGTCTGGCAATATCTGACGACGGACGCTATGCCGCGTACGCCAAATCCGAGGGCGGCTCAGACTGGCGTGAATTTTTTGTACGCGATGTGCAAACCGGTGAAGATCTGGATACCCGTATCCGATGGGTAAAATTTTCGGGAGTCTCCTGGGATAACGAAAACCGTGGTTTTTACTACAGCCGTTTTCCGCAGCCTGCTCCCGGTGAAGAACTGACAGCCGCCAATCGGAACATGAAACTCTACTACCACCGGTTGGGAACCTCGCAGGACGAAGACCTCCTGATTTACGAACGCCCTGATCAGCCCGACTGGGGGATGTATGGCAGCGTGACCGATGACGGTAATTTCCTGATTATTACCATTACCCAGGGTACGGACCCCCGGAACAGAGTGTACTATAAAGACCTGCGGCAAAGCGGCAGTCCGGTAGTCCGGCTGCTGGATGACTTTGATGCCAGCTACAGCTTCCTGACCAACGAAGGATCCACCTTCTACTTCCTCACGAACCATGATGCACCGAAATACCGTGTTGTAGGTATTGACACCCGTCGCCCGCAGCGGTCCGGCTGGCAGGAAATCATTCCCGAAGATGATCACGTTCTCAATGGAGTATCAGTGGTGGCCAACAGACTGGTAGCTAATTATCTGGTTGACGCCCGTTCTGAAGTCCGCATCCATGACATGCAGGGATCACTTCAACGCACGGTTGAGCTCCCGGCTATCGGGTCAGCAAGTGGCTTTTCGGGTCGTAAACAAGATAATGAAGCTTTTTTCAGCTTCTCATCCTATACCTATCCGTCAACGATATTTCGGTACGACTTTGCAACCGATGAAGTAACGGTATTTCGTGCCCCGGAGGTTGATTTTAATCCGGATGATTATGAAACCCGGCAGGTTTTCTATCAGAGTAAAGACGGAACGACCGTTCCGATGTTTATAACACACAAAAAGGGTGTAGAACTGAATGGTAAAAATCCTACGTACCTGTATGGGTATGGAGGGTTCAACATCAGCCTGACACCCGGATTCAGCGTGAGTAATCTGGTATGGATGGAGCAGGGGGGTATTTACGCGGTCGCCAATATCCGCGGAGGCGGAGAATATGGTCGGGAGTGGCATCTGGCCGGCACCAAAGAGCGGAAGCAGAACGTATTTGACGATTTCATCGCCGCGGCTGAATATCTCGTTGATCAGTCGTATACATCACCTGAGCACCTGGCCATCGGCGGCGGTTCCAACGGAGGACTGCTGGTGGCTGCGGTCATGCTGCAGCGACCGGATCTTTTTGCTGCAGCGATTCCTGCCGTTGGGGTGCTGGATATGCTGCGGTATCACAAGTTCACCATTGGCTGGGCCTGGGCCAGTGACTATGGTACCAGTGAGGACCCGGAAGGCTTTGAATACCTGCATGCCTATTCCCCGCTTCACAATGTCCGGCCCGGAGTGCAATATCCCAGCACACTGATTACAACTGCAGACAGGGATGACCGGGTGGTTCCTGCGCATAGCTTCAAGTTCGCCGCCGAGCTGCAGGAGCAGCACGCCGGCGATAATCCGGTTCTGATACGAATTGAAACACGTGCAGGTCACGGAGCCGGCAAGCCTACCTCCATGATTATACAGGAAGCGGCCGACCGCTGGGCATTTGTTGCCCATGAAACCGGACTGCGTATCCGCCGGCCATAAGCACTGCATAAACGCATTCGTAACGAAGCGAAACACTAAGGGTACCATCTCGTACACAGGCGTCGGGTAGTTCAGAAAGAACCACCCGCCGCCTTTTTTTTATTAACCCCATCTGTATGCTCCTTCGAAGTCTTTACGAAGGCACTAAAATTGCCTGGGTTGCCATCTGGACCAATAAAGTACGTGCCTTCCTTACAACATTCGGTATCGTAATCGGTATTGTTTCTGTCACTACCATGGCCACCGTTATTGACGGAATCAACCGGAGTTTTGAAAGCAGCCTGAGTATGCTGGGGCAGAATGTGGTTTTTGTGCAAAAATGGCCGTGGAGTTTTGGCGCCAACTACAACTGGTGGGACTACATCAACCGCCCCGAAATTGAAATCCGTCATGCCGAACAGCTTCAGTCGCTTTCTGAATATGCTCAGGCCGTAGCTGCAGTTAAATTTCGTGGTGACAACATCCGCTTCGAAGATAAAACAGTGCAGAGCGCTGACATCCGGGGGGCTTCCGTTTCCTATGCCATAACCGGTTCCGTTGACCTGCAGGACGGTCGATTCTACACCGAGGAGGAGAATCGCTCCGGACGCAATGTTGCGGTGATCGGAAGCGGCATTGCCGAGGTATTATTTGATCAGCGGGACCCGATCGGACAAACCGTCCGGTTTGCCGGACAACGGTTTGAGGTTATCGGAGTACTCGTAGAGCAGGGCCGGTTTCTGGGCCTGGAAAGTTTTGACAATCAGGTAATCATCCCGATACAAACCTTCGCACGGAATTATGGCAACCGGGGCGGAGTCCAGTTACAGGTGAAATTCCCCGATGAAGCTGCCCTCGAGGAGGGTGAATACGAAGTTGAAGGATTGATGCGCAGAATCCGTGGACTTCAGCCGGGGGAGGATAATGATTTTGCCATCAACAAACTGGATATGTTTCGCCAGCAGTACCAGGCACTGACCGGAGCCATCTATGGCATTGGCTTGTTCCTGACCGGCCTCGCCCTGTTTGTCGGCGGAATCGGCGTCATGAATATCATGTTTGTATCAGTGAAAGAACGTACCAAGGAAGTCGGTATCCGTAAGGCCATCGGGGCTAAATCCAGGGAAATTCTGTTTCAGTTCCTGGTAGAAGCCGTGGTTATATGCATTTTCGGCGGTCTGATCGGTATCCTGCTTTCTTTAGGTACCACCGCCTTGATTAATACCGTTTTTGTTGCCCATCTCGACTGGGGAACGGTAATCCAGGCCGTTGTAATATGCACGCTTACCGGTCTTACCTTCGGCTTTCTTCCGGCGTACAAGGCCGCCAAGGCAGATCCGATTTCATCACTTCGCTACGAGTAACATCCCATGAATATTTTTGAAGTTTTCAGAATTGCCACCGGAGCCCTCGCTGAAAATAAATTACGCTCCATGCTTACCCTGCTGGCGATAGTAATCGGGGTTTTTGCCGTGATTTCTGCTTCAACCGGTGTTAAAGTCATTGAGCGGTATTTCGATGACACGATGTCGGTGATGGGAGGTTCGGTAATCAATATAACCACCCGACCCATGGTGCAAATGGGCGATGCCAGCGCCTTTCGTAACCGGCAACGAATCACATTCGATCAATTCGAAGCATTGCAGGAGCGCTCGGTTATGGGGCGTTTTATGAGTCCGGACGTTATGTTCCGGTTTACCCGTGTGGAATCTGCCGATGCACAAACCAATCCGAACATTCCCATTTACGGCAGCAATGAGAACTGGATGATGAACAATGCCTACGATATTGAAGAAGGCAGGAATTTTATATTGGATGAAGTGCAGAATGCCCGGCCGGTGGTAGTAATCGGTGAGGATGTCCGTCAGGCACTGTTCGGAGACGCAACACCCATTGGTAAATCCATCCGAATTGATGGACAATCGTACACGGTAATCGGGCTGGCCGGTGCCAAGGGAAGTATCATGGGTTCTTCATTGGATAATTTTGTGCTGGCTCCCTACACCCGTATGGGCATTGTTTACGGATTCAATCGCAATGTCAGCATTATGGTCCAGGCTCCGGATATCCTCATGATTAATGAGACCATCGACGAACTCACCGGATTGCTGCGGGTGATTCGGGGGGTTGCACCCGGCGAACCCAGCGATTTTGAGATTGCGACGAACGAATCCCTGCGGGGTACGTTCGACAGTCTCACCGGATACCTGTTTATTTTTGGCCTGGTGGTGGGCGGAATTGCACTGCTGGGCGCCGGTATTGGCGTGATGAATATCATGCTGGTATCTGTTACGGAAAGAACCCGGGAGATTGGCATACGTAAATCGATTGGTGCAACCCGCCGGGCTATCGTTCAGCAGTTCTTGCTGGAGACGGTGGTAATTTGCCAGATCGGGGGACTCATTGGTATTCTGGTAGGCGTTGCCGGAGGCAATATCCTTTCAATTGTCATGGAAACTGCTTTTGTGATTCCCTGGAATGCCGTGGTTACCGGTGTTGGTGGTATGACCATAATCGGGCTTCTCTTCGGCGTATATCCGGCTATGGTAGCCGCCCGGCTGGACCCCATAACATGCTTGCGCTACGAATAAAGGTGGTTGCCTGATTTCCGCCGCCTCCCTTATCGCGTTTTTTAAAATGAATCACTTCGCTCTGACTGTAACAAACAGGCTTCATAACCGTCAACAGCTCTGACTGACACAAGCCTTTCCTATTACTCTGAACATCGATTATCATGGCTAAAAAATCATCTAAACGAACACTCTGGATTTTACTCACCCTTCTTGTGGTCTTTGTTGCCACCGGATTGATCGGTCGGGCAGCCGGCTGGTTTGAAGCCGAAACCGGCACAGCAGTTGACATTGCGGAAGCCCAGCGCCGCACGCTGACCCAGCTGGTTTCCGCATCCGGTATCATCCGACCCGAAGTTGAAGTAATCCTTTCGCCGGATGTGAGTGGTGAGATCATCGAATTGCCCGTCAAAGAAGGCGATTTTGTGAATCAGGGTGATTTACTGCTGCGTATCCGTCCAGACCTGTACGAAGCGCGCATCGATGAAATTCAGGCGGGACTGCTCAACGCTCGTGCCCGTGAGCAGCAAGCGCTTGCCAGTAAACTCAGAGCCGAGGTAAACTATGAGTCGCAGCGTCAGCTCTACGAGCGGGAACTGATACCCCGCATGGAGTACATCACCGCAAAGACACAATTTGAGGCCGAGGAGGCCAATCATAATGCGGCCCGTTATACCGTGCAAAGCGTAGAAGCGCAATTAAGGCGTGCCCGGGAAGAACTTCGCCAGACGGTCATCCGCGCACCCATGACAGGCACAATCAGTCAATTGAATGTGGAACGCGGCGAACGCGTTGTGGGAAGCGTTCAGATGAGCGGCACGGAAATTCTGCGCATCGCCCGAATGGAGCAGATGGAGGTGGAAGTGCGCGTGAATGAAAATGATATCATGAACGTGGCAGTGAATGATACGGCCCGCGTTCTTGTGGATTCCTATCCGGGGCAGACCATTCAGGGCATTGTAACCGAGATTGCCAATTCAGCTACACGCAGAGGAGAGGGAACCACCGAACAAGTTTCAGAATATGTTGTTAAAATCCGCATTGTTACCCCACATAATGTGGAAGCCTCTGCCCTGACCATGCAGCAACGTGCCTCGCTGGAAGTGACAGCATTGAATCAGCCTCCCTACCTTAAACCCGGGATGTCAGCTTCTGTAGATATTGAAACGCAGACCGAGGTAAATGTGGTTGCCGTTCCAATCCAGTCGGTGACCGTGCGGGATTTCGCGGACCTCAACCGGGAGCAGGATGATACGGCTTCCGAGGATGAAATCAGTGTTGAGCAGGTAGCCGAACAATCCGGCAGCCGCGTTCGCCGGGAAGATATCCGTCGTGTAGTATTTGTGGTTGAAGAGGGTAAAGCAAAGATGGTCGAGGTGGAGACGGGCATCAATGACGACCAGTTCATCCACATACTGCGCGGCCTGGATGAAGGTGCCGCAATCGTTACCGGCAGTTATCGTGTTCTTTCACGCCAGCTCAGCGACGGTGACGTACTTAAGGTAAACGATTAATTCTCCGCAGCCGGATTGCCCCCGTATGTCAGCTCCAGGTGCGTAATGAGCACCTGGACGCGTTCTGCCCGAAGCGCATCACCCTCACGTGTGTAGCTGTTGTTGAGATTTCGCATGGTGCGAAGCAGCATCTGAACCGGGTGAGCCGGACTAAAGTACGCCTGTTCAGGCCGGATGTTGTGGCGTTTCAGGAAGTTCAGACAATCATTCATGGTCACGGTTTCGCCGGAATTGAAGGGGTCCAGAAAAACAACCTGTGTGTCAAAGTCGTACCGCATCAAAAAATGTACCGGCATATTGACTCCGCTCAACGGTAACTCCAGCCGACGAGCCGTAAAAAGGGCAATGAATGCCAGGGTCAGCGGAATACCGGACTTGCCATCCAGAACCCGGTGCAGATGGGCATAGGTGGGTTTGTAGTACTCCTGTTTGGCCGGGGTGTATCCGTGCTGCTCATAGATATGCTTCATCACCAGTTTAAGCTGCCGGAGCGGTTGCAGGGTGTAGCTGATTTCGCTGCGGATTTCATCGGCCAGGCGGTCCAGCTTTCGGATGTAGAGCTCTTCCCGCAGTGTTGGGTCGTCAATGCGTGAGAGCATCAGAACGGCGGCTTCCAGTTCGGTGTAGCTCATAATACCGCCTTCAATAAAGTTCAGGAAGTCGGTCTCCAGCGATGGAAAGGTCAGTTTAAGGAGTACATCGTCAAGTACCTGACGTTCGGCCTGGTTTTTGGACGTGGCCCGGAACTCATCCAGCAGCGGGATGCTTGCGGCGTTGAACTCCTCGAACCGCTGAATTACCGAATTTCGCACAAAGTCGTCCGGATCATCCAGCAGATACAGCAGTGATGCTATTTCGTCTCGGGTACTCATTCAGCTCAAAAATACGGACTCGCCGGCCGATTTCATATTCAGAAACTGTATATTAGCCGCATCGTGCTTGCAGGAACACTACCAACGAAATCAGATGGATATGGAGATTCGGGTTACATCAGAGACGGGAAGGCTGAACGGCGTGATTGTACATACACCGGGTCCGGAGGTTACCCATGTGCATCCGGACAATATGCATGAACTGTTGTTCGATGATATCATTTTTGAGTCGCAGGCCAGTCAGGAACACCGTGATATGCTGGAGATTTTCCGCACAGCCATGCCGGAGGGCGGACAGGTGTACGAAGTCCTGGATCTGGTCAGGCAGGCTTTTGGTTTTGAGGAAGCTCGCCTGTTTTTTGTAGAACGGCTGATTCGCCGATATCCTGATAAGCTGCTGGCAACACGGCGCCAGGCTATGCTTGAGCTGGACGCCGGGGAGCTGACTCGTTTTGCTGTTGACGGCGTGCATGCCGCACTGCCCGATGTACGACTGAATCCGTCGCCGAATATCCTGTTTACCCGCGACCTGGCTGCGGTTATCGGAAAGCGGATTGTTTTGTCGCAATTTGCACGAACAGCACGCATACGGGAGTCTATCCTTATGGAGACCCTCATCATGTTCCATTCGTTGTTTGATACGGTGCGTGACCATGTGATCCGAATTCCGGATACCGATACAATAGAGGGCGGGGATATTCTGGTCGCTTCTGAAAACCTGGTACTCATCGGGATGAGCGAGCGGACCTCGTTCAGCGGCGTGATGCAGGCCGGAAAATCCATACTGGAAAAAGGTGTTGAGACCGTATTGATTGTAGATATCCCCAAGCAGCGCTCGTCCATGCATCTGGATACCATTTTTACGTTTGCATCCCCGAATGAATGTGTGGTTTTCCCGCCGGCCATAGTCAACCGAACGCACAATGTAGTGGCACTGAGACGACAGGGCGACCAGCTTACGACGTCCCTGAAACCATCGCTCAAGCATGCGCTTGAAGAATATTTGCACCAGGACATGACCTTCATCAACTGCGGCGGAGACCAGACGGTTATGCAGTACCGGGAACAATGGAGCGATGGAGCAAACCTGTTTTGTCTGGCGCCCGGTGTGGTTGTCGGCTACGAACGTAATGTACACAGCTTCGAGGCTATGGCGCGCCACGGGTACAGCATTATGACACAGCATGAGTTTATCGCGGCATACAAAGACACGGGTTTCCATCCCGACAAGTCTGGTAAAATAGCTATATCTTTCACCGGACATGAACTATGCCGTGGCCGGGGTGGGGCGCGTTGTATGACCCTGCCTATCAGCCGAAGCGATGATTAATTAATGTAATTTGAGTCAGGAAGAACAACAATCTGAGGGGAGTGCAGCCACACCAAAGGGAGACCGGGCGCCTGGAAGCCATGCTGAAAATCTGCCTGATTCACGTGGCGTTGACGCCGGTCAGATGCAGGAAAAACGGGTACATGCCTACAGCGGGAGCTATCTGAGTCCGGGGAATCCGTACGGTAACGAACCCTTACAAGATTTACGTGCCAAAACCCTTGCCAAACACATCGCCTTATTCCTGCTGACCGTCGCTACGGTAACCGAGCGCGGTGTTGCGTTTACAGGTCGATTTGAGACAGCCGATAGTTTGTGGAGTGTTGTACTGGACGGGCTCTTGTTTGCCTTGCTGCTTCTGGCCTTTCTGGCAACCCATGAGTTCGGTCACTATTTTGCGGCAGTCAGGCATAAGGTCCGCACTTCACTGCCGTATTTCATACCGCTTCCGTTTACGTTCATCGGCACTTTCGGTGCGGTTATCCGCATCAAAGAGCCCGTATCCGACAGCCGCAAGCTTTTTGACATCGGCATCGCCGGGCCCATTGCGGGATTTGTTGTGTCACTTACGGTACTGCTCATAGGCTTCGCCACCCTTCCCGGACCGGAATTCATCATGAATTTTCCGGGGCATGAAGACGTTAAAGCCTACGTTGCCGAACACAATGCCTGGCCCGATGAACCCTTGCCTGATGCTCAGGGAGAGCTGCTGGTGCTGGGCAATACCCTGCTTTACTCCTTTTTGGCCTCATTTTTCGAGAATGCACCGCCAATGTGGGAGATGTACCATTATCCGTTTCTGTTTGCCGGATGGCTCGGGCTGTTCTTTACCGCGCTTAATCTTATGCCTGTGGGGCAGCTTGACGGCGGACACATCATGTACTGCCTGATCGGATACCGTAAACACCGGATTTTTGCACGTGTATTCTTCATAACGCTGGTTACCCTGGGGGGGGTTGGCGCTGTTCCGGTGCTGCATATGCTGCTGGAAAGCTACGACAATCACTTCGCAACACTGAGTTGGTCGTTATGGGGACTGGTAGCCTTCATGATGCTTCGCCGCGGGCTTCGGGGCGACTGGCGATGGGTGATTCCCGCCTGGATTGCGGCATTTTCCGGTGCGTTCTCCCTCGTTTACGGAGTAGTGGGATTTGATCCGACAGCCGGTTTTTTCATCTGGTTTGTATGGTCCGTATTTTTATTGTTTCTGGTGGGAATTGAACACCCTCCCGTCTTTGTTGATGTACCTTTAACCCGAACCCGGCGAATCCTGGGCTGGACTGCCATAGTCGTGTTTATTCTATGCATCAGCCCCAGCCCTGTTTATGTAATTTTTTAACGAAACCAACTATGTACCGAACTATTTCTTTCACGGTCCTTGCTTTTTTACTGGTAGCCTGCGGAGGTTCTGCAGAGCCCGAAACCGTAACCCCGGACATGGCATCAATGTCGCACCAGGAGCGTGTTGAATACCACATCGGCGAGGGCGATCATGAAGCGGCTTTCCGTTACATCAGCGAGTCGGTGACTGCAGAGCCGGAACGCTCCGAATTGCTGCTGGTCACCCACATGACCTTCGCCTGGGAAATGACCCACGGTGAAATTGCGGATCAGCGCACCCGCATGCCAGCTGCACTACAGCACCTGCGCCGCGCTCTGGAACTGGATCCGGGCAATGCGCAGGCTATGGAGCAAATTCAGCTGATTGAGGGAATTTACCGTAGTCTGAACCGTCCCATCCCCGAAGGTGTGGCCGAAGACCGGGTTATGCTGTAAACCCGCCTGACCCTACAGCTGCAGCTTCACCACCAACCATCAGGACGATATGGCCGAATCCGCCAAAAAGACGGTCTCTGTGCAAAACCGAAAAGCACGTCACGACTTCCACATTGATAAAACGTGGGAAGCAGGGCTTGTGCTGCAGGGTACAGAGGTCAAAAGTCTGCGGCAGGGTAACTGCTCTTTTGTGGATTCATTTGCGTACATGAACAACGGTGAAATCTTTCTGAAAGACTTCTACATCAAGCACTTCGAGCAGGGTTCGTACAATAACCATGATGAACGCAGAACCCGCAAGCTGCTGCTGAATAAAGAGGAAATCGAGAAAATTGACCGGGCCATCACGCAGAAAGGCTATACCCTGGTTCCTCTTGCCCTGTACTTCAAGAAAGGCAAGGCCAAAATTGAAATCGGTCTGGCCCGGGGCAAGAAAATGTTTGATAAGCGAGCCTCACTGGCTGAAAAAGATGCCCGCAGGGAGATTGACCGCCGCTTGAAACAAGCCAGGGGATAGCAAGTCCCGGAAAAAAGGCGGGCGCCGCCTGTAAGCCGGATTCTGTATCCGGATTCGCATCCGGATGGTGATCATTTATCTGGCCGCACCGTCACCGGTACGGTCGTGCGATCTACCCGGCAGCGTTGCGACGGACTGCACATACTGCCTGCTTGATCTTGCACCCCGTGAGGTTTACCCTGCACCCGAATGTCACCATCCGGGACGGTGAGCTCTTACCTCACCATTTCACCCTTACCCGGACCGAAGTCCGGGCGGTATACTTTCTGTTGCACTGGCTGTATCCTTACTGAAGGACCCTTCCCGTTAGGAAGCACGGTGTCCGTAGGTGTCCGGACTTTCCTCTGCATACTGCTATGCAGCGATCACCCGGCGACGCCCTGGTCTAAAGGTACGAATACTGCCTCTATGTTACGTAAAATCTGTAGTGACTCAGGTCAGCGAAAACTTTATATTACCGCATTGTTATCAGTCATCTGTCCTTACTTTGATTATTACCTCACTCGAATATTCCTTTTACCTGTTATTGGTCACACTCCTCGGGGTCGGACTCGTTGTGCTTACACGCACCATCATGTTTACCCAGAAAGCCCGAACACCCCGTGACGTAAGTTTCAGCGGACTCGACATACAAGGAGCCGTCCAAAGACTCAGCCAGGCCATCCAGTTCAAGACTGTCTCCACACAGGATCAGCATGGTTTCAATGCCGATGAATTCCGCAGGCAGCATGCCTTCATCCAGGAGTCCTTCCCCCGTGTACACCAGCATCTCAAACGTGAGGTTATCAACGAGTTCAGTTTGCTCTACACCTGGCAGGGCAATGATGAGAAACTTAAGCCGGTCATGTTTACCTCCCACCTGGATGTGGTTCCGGTGGAGCCGGGTACCGAGGGCGACTGGGAATATCCACCTTTTTCCGGGCACATCACCGATACCCATGTGTATGGCAGAGGCACGATGGATGTCCAGTGCGGGGTAATGGGGCTGCTCGAAGCGGTTGAGTGGCTGCTGGAACACGGATACAAACCTGCCCGGACTATCTACCTGGCATTCGGTCACGACGAAGAGGTTGACGGCATCGAGGGTGCCATGAAAATTGCCGAAGTACTTGAACGCCGGGGCGTTGAGTTAGACTACCTGCTGGACGAAGGACTGGTAATTGCCCATAATCTGTTGTCTCAGAAGCAGGAACCGGTTGCACTGGTAGCCATTGCAGAGAAAGGCTATCTGAGTCTGGAACTCAGTGTTGAATCCGAAGGGGGGCACTCATCGGTGCCGCAGGGGGTGACATCCATCGGTATTCTCAGCGGTGCCATTCATAAGCTCGAGTCCAATCCCATGGCAGGTCACCTGAGCGGAATCATGCGCAGCACCTTCGAAACCATGGCGCCGCGTTTGCCCATTCCCTACCGCTCAGCCATTGCCAACCTGTGGCTGTTCCGTAAGCTGTTTCAAAATCGTCTTTCTGCCGAACCGGCTACCAACGCGGCGATGCGTACCACCACCGCCACCACCATATTCGATTCCGGTATCAAAGAGAATCTCATCCCGACCCAGGCCAAAGCCGTGGTCAATTTCAGGGTGCATCCGCATGATACCATCGAAAAAGTTATTGCGCACGTCCGCAAAACGGTGGAAGATCCCCGAATTAAAATCAGAAAACTGGATGGTTACATTGAGCCTTCCCCGGTTTCCGATACCAACTGTAAGTACTACAAGCTGTTGAAGGTCTCCATCCGGCAGATCTTCAACGATGTATCGGTTTCACCCTCGTTGATGGTAGGGGCTACGGATGCCCGGCATTACACCCATCTGACCAAAAATATCTACCGCTTTCTGCCTATCCGCAGTGATGCCAGTGACCTGGACCGCGTACACGGAACCAACGAGCGTATTACCATCGACAATTACGCAGACATGATCCGTTTCTATATCCAGATGATGCGTAACACGGCCGTAGTATTGCCCCGAACAGACTCCCATTCTACGAAAGTAAACCTGTTCGGAGCCGGGGATACAACAGCTTAGGCTGCTGTAAGGTCTTCCGGTCCTGCCGTCAGAACTTGAACTGAGCCCTGGCGTTTTCGAAAAACTCCGGATCGATCACAATGCGTCCCGAGTTCTCATCGATAATGACTTTGTTCATTTTCCGAACCTCATTCTGAACCTGCGGAGGCAGCATCATCCCCAGACAGGCGCCTTTCTCCATAGCCACCACGGCAATGCCGTTGTGCAGCCCGTTGCGAAGTCGCTCATAACTGCGCAGATATCGGGTATCAACCTTGGCTTTGGCTTCCTCGCGCACTTTCAGCAGCTCATCTTCTTCATTGCGTGTTTTTTCCACAACTTCGGTGAGGTTCGATTTCTTGCTGGTGTACGTCTCTTCCAGGTCAGCCAGTTCCGCCTTTAGATCGGTCATTTTACGGGACGACTCTTCCAGAATAATCGCGATTTCCTCCAGACGTGACCGGCCATTATCGGTAGCCTGCTTCTGCGACTCAATCTCTTTGGTGAGCGCATCGTACTCGCGGTTGTTGCGAACGGTCATCTGCTGGGTTTCATACTTCTCGATGAGTGCCGCTGAGTCCTGCAGGTCGAGTTCCAGATTTTTTCGCTCCTGAGTGAGTTCCATCTCCTGGGCTTCCAACCTGTTGATAATGGATGTAGCACGGTCGATTTCATGCTCCAGTTCCAGGATTTCCTCCGGCAGATCGCCGCGCAGCCTTGACAGCTCATCAATACGTGAGTCGATATACTGGAGGTTGGCGAGATTCTGTAATATTTCTTTCATGGGGTGGTGTGCTGATGGTTGGGTTTTCTGTACTTAATTTTTTGCAGCGATGTGGACCTGCATGGGATTGGTGACCGTTTCGGTGGGGTGAATGACCAGGTCCGGGAATTTTCGGGAAATCTGACGGGCCATGTGCGCAACGATTGGGACCTCAGTCTCATAATGACCGGCATCCACCAGTACCATCCCGGTATCGAAATAATCGTGATACTTAATATCGGCGGTTATGTAGGCCTGGGCTCCGGCTTTGTGTGCTTCCCGGGCGAGGCTCACCCCGCTGCCACCGCACACGGCTACGGTAGAAAGCTGGTCATCCTTAAAATTATCGGCATAACGCACCGCGGGAGTCTGCAGGACGGAGCAAATACGGTTGAGCAGATCTTCACGTGTAACGGGTTCATCGAGCTGGCCAATTACGCCGAATCCGGTTGTACCTGAAGCGTCAGCAGGGGCCAGGATTTCAGGGTTTCGTACTCCCAGCAGGTCGGCCAGCACAAAGGAAACGCCATTTTGGGCGGCATCCAGATTTGTGTGAACCGCAAGTACGGCAATATTTGCCTGAATCAACTTGTAAATGAGTGCTCCCTGGGGGGTATCCGGACTAATGCGGGCCAGTTTCCGGAAAATGACAGGATGGTGGGCAACAATAAGGTTGCAGTTTTTGCTGATGGCCTCATCCACAACGGCATCGGTAACATCCAGACAGGTAAGGATGCCGGTAATGAGCTGATGTTGGGATCCTAGTAGCAGACCAGCGTTGTCATATTCTGCCTGGGTAGAGAAGGGCGCCCAGTGTTCAAAGAATTCAGAAATATGATGGACTGCTGTATTGCTCATTGCTTGTGCTGCTTCACCTCATGGTTAGCTGAGCATTGACAGAGAAAATCAAGTTCTCGCCTGAATAGGGCAAGTTTTTTCGTAAATTGGGAATGGAAAGAAATCGTGTTCAAAATTCCGCTTCGTTTCTTTGACAGTGGAGAAAAATACGGTATTTATATCAGAACGTAAAGAAAAAAGACACATGCCTGTCAGTCATAATCCAGACATACCTGCGCAACTTGATCGTGTTCTCACTGAAATCCGAAACAGTGCGGTAGGCTGTGGCCGGAATCCGGCCGATATTCTGCTGGTAGCTGTGAGCAAAACCAAGCCCCTGGAAGCCATACTGCAGGCCCACGCGGCCGGGCAGGTACATTTTGGTGAAAACAAGGTACAGGAGTTGGTTCCGAAAATGGAGGATGGACCGGCCGATGCCGTCTGGCATATGATCGGGGCATTGCAGTCCAACAAGGTCAAATACATGGCTCCGCGGGTCAACTGGATTCACTCGGTTCCCAAACTAAAGACACTCAAAGAGATTGAAAAACGTGCCGCCGAGTTCAATCGGGTTATCAACGTGCTCATACAGATCAATATCAGTGAAGAAGATCAGAAAAGTGGCTGTGAGCCCGAAGATCTCAAGGCCATACTGGAGGCATCGCGGGGGATGCAGCATGTGGTCATACGCGGACTGATGGGCATGGCTTCTCTTGAAGAAGACCCCGAGCTGATACGACCTCAGTTCCGGCTGCTTCGTGAATTGCGTGATTTGCACGCGGAAAATAACGAGGGTGCCGTACAGCTGGAGCATTTGTCGATGGGCATGTCCGGCGACCTGGACGTGGCCATTCAGGAAGGATCTACCATGGTACGTGTGGGATCAGCCCTTTTTGGCACCCGTAATACCGAGTAAAAAATGTACTCAATGTGAACGACCCTTGACTTGTGTGTTTCCCCGATTCAGGTACATGCATCTCCCGGCGCGTAAGACCTGTCTGCAGATGCCTGCAGGTTCGGCGTCACCTGAAAAACCGACTAAACACAAAGCAGATATTTTCGTACTATGTGTGTTGCAGTAATCTAAAACTTCAAATTGTACGAGTATGAGTATGTGGACTTTTCTCGCCATATTTCTGACGGCTGCTGTAATTGGAGAGGTATTTAAGCAACGCTACAAAGCCATGGCCAAAAACGGCATGGGTATTGAGCCCAAACTTCAGGAGCTGGAGCAGCGTTACAACGTTGAAATCGAGGCGCTACGCAAGCGAGTACGTAATCTGGAAACCATCGCTGCCAGCGACCCGGACGAGTTCAGCCGCAAGAGTGCTTCCTTTGACTCGGGTATGGATATTCACGATGAAACCGACGCAGAAGAGCTCAACGAGCGCCTCGTGAATCAACTTGCACGAAAAAGGACGCGATAACCTATGGAACCGGGAGAAGTTATCATAGCTCTGGTCAGTGTGGTTGGCGGACTGGCCTTCGCCGGGTTTCTGTTTCATGGGTTTTTCAGCCTGATCCGCTACTGGATTGATACGCGTTCACGCAACAAGCTCTCCGAAAACGGCGTTGTCAGTCGCGATGAGTTTACCCAATACAAAGTCCGTGTTGAAAAACGACTGCAAACCCTGGAGGCACTGGTCACCGATGAGGATAGGGTGGATGCTGCCGGCAAACTTGGCGAATACCCGGGCGAACCGGAAGATTGGTCGGGCAATACGCAGGCAGACCGTGATGAATCCACCGGTGTGCTGCGAAATCAGCTTCGCGGGTAGTAATTCGGTTGCTATACATACGGCAGGGCTCTAAATTGCGTTAGCTTAGCAACATCCGGTAAACGGTTGTATTTTTAACTGATATTCACCAATCCCAGGCGCTACGTATGAAACTCACCGCACTTGAAATCAAGCAACAACAGTTCGAAAAATCACTGCGAGGCTATGATGTCGGCGAAGTGAAAGCCTTCCTGAATGTACTTTCCACCGAATGGGAGTACATGGTAGCGCGCAATAAAGACCTGACCCGCGAAATTGATCAGCTGAAAGACAAGCTCCGCCATTACGAGCGGGTGGAGCAGGCCCTGCATGAAACCCTGCAGACTGCCAAAGAAAATGCCGATCAACGCATTGCCGGTGCCAAAAAAGAAGCCCGCAACCGCATTGAGAAAGCCGAAATGGACGCCGAGGCCATTGTTGGCAAGGCCCGCCAGCAGCGCCACGAAATCCGCCAGAATATCCGTACCCTGCTGGACCGTCGGGAGGAAATCATCCGTGGTATGCGTTCTTACCTGGATCTGGCGCAGGAATCGCTCAGCGGGTTTTCCAAAGATGAAGGTGGTATATTTACCCTGAACCGCGACGAGGAAGCCGAGGCCGATGCGGCTGCAGCCAACGCCCCGGAACCCCGGCAAAAGCCCGCATCATCTGACCACCAGGACAGCTCAACCGCTTTTGTTATTCCCGACGCTGATGACCTCGACGACTTTCTGGACAAAATTGAATAACAACCAAATTAGTTTACATGCATTTAGAAACCGTTGCCCAGTTCCGGGCCAAGCGTTCCGAAGCGCTTTCGTTTATACAGGAAAAAACACAGTCCCGACCAGAATACGTAATCATTCTGGGTACCGGCCTTGGTCGGCTGGCTGAACAAATTGACGTCGAAACCTCCATATCCTACGCAGACATCCCCCATTTTCCCGTTTCCACGGTAGAAAGTCATGCCGGCAGACTCCTCTTCGGCAAACTTGGCGGTAAAACGGTAGTCGCCATGCAGGGTCGGTTTCATTATTATGAGGGCTACACCATGCAGCAGATTGTATTCCCGCTGCGTGTGCTGCAATCCAACGGCGCCCATACCTTGCTGGTCTCCAATGCCTGCGGCGGGATGAACCCCAATTTCCGCAGGGGTGACATCATGTGTATCACCGATCATATCAATCTGCTGGGCGATAATCCCCTCATCGGGGCCAACGACAATGACCTGGGTGTGCGCTTTCCGGACATGAGCGAACCCTACACCCGCAGCCTCATCGACCTGGCCGACCAGGTTGCCCTTGATAACGCCATTAAAATGCATCACGGTGTTTACGTAGCCGTAACCGGTCCGAACCTGGAAACCAAAGCCGAATACCGGTTTCTGCGTCAGATCGGCGGTGATGTGGTAGGTATGAGTACCGTGCCGGAAGTCATCGCTGCCGTGCACATGGGCATGAAAACCCTTGGCATCTCTGTGATTACCGATGAATGTTTCCCGGATGCGCTTGAACCCGTTGACATGAAGCACATTCTGGAGGCGGCCGATATGGCCGAGCCCAAGATGACCAAAGTTATGATTGGCACTCTTGAGCGACTCTGAGTATCTTTAAAAGGTCGGCGTTAAACACCGGCCTTTTTTTATACAGCCAAACTGCCTGAGGAACCAACGCTATGCGTTCATACGAAGATGACGAAATCTGGGATGAATTCCAGTGGGAGGCTCATCTTACCGAAATGGAACAGAAAAGCGAAGCACTTCGGTCTTTCATTGAAAGCAACCTCGGGGAAGACATGCCCCGCTGGGCCCGCTTCCTGAAAAAATATCCATCCAAGTTAGACGCCATCGATGCCTACATTGAAGATGAGCTCATGTTCGAAGATGCGTATTTCCCGGATGACGATGACGACTGGGAAGACGATGAAGATGATGAGCTGGACGATTTCTTCATGAGCGGCGAGGAGGGGGACGATGCTGAGGATATGGATGATGGTGAGGAATGGAAAAAAAGTCTGAGCCACGCTGATCGCCAGGCCCTTGAAAACGATGGTATTTCCGAATCGATGTGGGTTCAGGAAATGGCAGACCTGCAGGATGACGATCTCTTTGATGCCGATGAGTACAACCAGATTTACGAAGAATCACGTATGCTGGCTGCCGAAATGCTCAAGCTGGCCGAACTGGTTCCGGAACGCGAGCAGGATTTGTATTTCATTGAGCTGGTCACTGAAACCGTGAATCTGGGTACCAAGATTGCCGGCGGGTTTGCCTTCGGGTACGACCTGGATGTACTTGGCGGGAATATTGCCTACTGTAAGCGCGCTCTCAATAGTGCCAACCGTATTCTCGAACTACTCCCCGGACTCCGAAACCGGCAGTTTATGCGACTGGTTGATTACCGCAGTCTGCATGAACGGATCTTTGAAGTGCGCAACGAAATCGGTATGCATATTCAGGATATGCGCGAGGTGCTGAACGATCCGGAATCGGAGTAGTCGTTTTAAAACCGGTCCCGGGCTGGCTACCCCGATGCAGCGATGGTCTTGTAAATCCATACCAGGTCCTCAGGTCGTTGCGGTACGGTCTGTCTTCTGTAGCACCGGTGCGATGTGTTTAACCCACGCTCATCATCTGATCAGCTGCAGGTATCGATCTAAAACTCCTGGTTGAACGGGTTATTGCCGTAGCCTTCGGTAATCACAATATAACCATGGTCGGTTGCGGTATGGCAGCTGTTACATGAAACCACCAGACCGGTATAATCGCGCCGGATCTGTTCCCATTCGCCCGAATCCACGGCTGCTTCCAGGGCCTCCAGTCCGGGTACCAGTTTAACCTGAGTCAGTTCTGCTATCGGGTACCCATCGTACTCCTCCACGGTTTCCATCAGGAATTCTGCGGCTTCCTCCAGCTCGTGCAGGTAGAAATCGGTCAGCTCCATATTTTCCGCTTCCACAGAAAGGCCGAGTTTGTGCGACCAGTGCTGAATACTGTTCATCTGGGTGGCCAGTCCGGGACCGGCAACTTCCACTACTTCTTTTTCATAGGTGTTGCTGATACAGGCCGGAAGGAGGATTGCCAGGGTCAGGGTGCCTGCAATCAGGAGAATAGCGGGGTGCTTGATCATAGTATAAAGGGGTGAGTGTGCAGGTCGTGCAGGAAAATGAACACGTATGTGGCATTGTATGCGCGCGAACCAGATAATGTATAGCAATGTAGGCAGGAAGGGGGCAAAGCTCAACCGGAAAAATGCCCTGATGGTATATAATCTTCGCGCAGGCGTTCAGATTTCAGGGTCTGCGTTGAGCTGAAATGCAATGGAATTAACATTTCTTGCCTGATAATCATCATTTGTTTGCAAGATAAGGGGCAATATTATGAGGCTTGGGAGCCGGTGAGTATTTTAATTCCAGAAAAGCCTGAAAAACCGTTGCAGCAGCACAAAATTACAGGTGTTTGTGGATGTGCTGTTTCGCCAAAAGCCAATATACTGCAAAGAACTATGTTACCGACCTCAACTCTTATCAAGAAGTACAACGTTGCGGGTCCTCGTTATACCTCCTATCCTACCGCCCTTTTACTGGCACCCGTTTCTGATCTGAAGGGGGTGGAGACTGCTATTGAGTCGGCAGTTGAACCCGGGAAAGACATCTCTATTTATATTCACCTGCCGTTTTGCAGGTCGCTTTGCTGGTATTGCGGATGCAACAAGGTCATCACCCGCAAATCATCGGATGCGGATACCTATCTGGACTATCTGGAGAAAGATTTCGCCCTGGCGGCGCGCCGGTTACCTGAAGGTCATCGTGTAACCCAACTGCACCTGGGCGGCGGAACCCCCACGTTTTTGTCGCCCGAGCAGCTGATGCGACTCAGCCTGAAACTCCAGGAGTATTTCAATTTTGATCCCCATGCCGAATGCAGCGTGGAAATGGATCCTCGGTACGTCACCAGTGCCCAGGTTCAGGTACTTCGGGGAATCGGTTTTAACCGGGCCTCCATCGGTGTGCAGGACCTCAACCCGGAAGTTCAACAGGCCATCCACCGTATTCAACCCTTTGAACAGAACCGTGATGTAACCCGATGGCTTCGCAAAGCCGGGTTCAAGTCGGTAAACATGGACCTGATTTACGGACTGCCGATGCAGACGCCGGAGCGTTTTGCCAATACCATCGAACAGATTTTGTCGCTCCGGCCGGAGCGGCTGGCGGTGTACAACTACGCCCACATGCCCAAACTGTTTCCGGCCCAGAAACTCATTGAAGATGATACCCTGCCCAAACCGGACGAAAAGCTGGAGATGCTTCAGTTCGCCATTGAGCGACTCACCAAGGCCGGTTACGTCTACATCGGCATGGACCACTTCGCCCTGCCCGGTGATGAACTGGCCCGAGCTCGACAAGACGGCACCCTGCAACGCAATTTTCAGGGGTACAGCACCCGGGCCGGCACTGACACCTGGGCCTTCGGGGTATCGGCTATATCCCAGATTGGTCCGGTCATGACGCAGCGCCATAAAGACCTGGATACCTACTATGAAGCCCTGGACCGCGGCGAGTTGCCTGTGACTAAAATGTACCGGCTGACCAACGATGACGCCATCCGCCGGGATGTGATTATGCAGCTGATGTGCGGACAAAAACTGGTATGGTCGGAGGTTGACCGTCAGTACGGGATCGATTCCCGGGCGTACTTTTCACGGGAAATGGAACGCCTGCACGAACTGGTGGCCGACGGGCTGGTCTCGCGCGACAGTAAGGGGGTTAATGTTACCGAGGCAGGAAGGCTTTTTGTGCGAAATATCGCCATGGTCTTTGATGCCTACCTTCCTGAAAATATTGAGCAGCGATCGTATTCCAGGACGATTTAGTACGGGTTTTGGGGAGCTTTTTTATAGTGTTTTCCGGCCTTTAATCCGCCAAATTCCAGGATTGAATAGTACGGTTTGGGGAGCTATTGTATAGTGTTTTCCGGCCTTTAACCCGCCAAATTCCAGGATTGAATAGTACGGGTTTGGGGAGGCAGGCGGGCACTGCAAGGTATCTGAAAATTCATTTTGCTTTGGCGGTATTCATACCATTAAGCGATATTTGACAATATCCCTTAATCAGACGATGTTTAGTCCATGATATACCGCTACACCGCTTCCACACATCAAGAGTTAGTGAGGGCTTTTATCCGGGAAATTAACCGGCATACGCCCCCCCATCCTTTCCGACCGATTACCATTTTGGTGCCGAATATGGATATGGCCCGCTGGCTGCAGCTTCAGATTGCCGATGCGAGCGGTATCAGTGCCAATCTCCGTTTTATGCTGCCTGCCGCCTGGCTGAGGGAGCAGTTTGAGGCGTTGGAACCGGCTGCCCGACGTTCCCTGCTGGATAAATCGCAGTTGCAATGGATGTTGTACACCCTGCTGGATGAAGACGACGGCACCCGGGCATGGTCGCACCTGAACGGATGGGTTGACCGCATTGCCCGCAGGGCCGGGGGCGATACTGGCGGGGAACTGCATCAGCGTGATTATGCGTCGGGGGGTGCCGGGGGTGATACAGGCGGGGAATTGCATCAGCGTGATCCGCACTCCGCTGCCGTCGGATCGGGCGACGCTGCGCCGCAAGACACGTCAGCGCCGGAGCGGGTTTCAAAAGCACCCGGGACAGACGGCCGCGTCTCCGGTGGCTTTTCGGCCGCTGTATCCAGAGCGCGATGGGACATCGCATCCCAGATCGCCGATGCCTTCGACCAATACATCATGTACCGTCCGGAGTGGTTGCTTTCCTGGGAGGGTACGCTGGTTCAAAACGATGTGACCGGTAAACAACCGGATCCGCGTGAAGTACGATGGCAGTCGGCCCTGTGGAAGGAGCTGGTCAACCGGTGGCCGCAGATACCGAACCGGGCGGGATTGTGGTATCGGTTCATGCAAGAGTCCGGTGGAAGTGCGGGGGAGTCGAACACGGCGGTTTTTGCCTTAGGTCTGGCTGCTTTGCCCCTGCCGGTGATGAAAGCCATCGCCCGTCATGCCAGGCGAAACGAATGGTATTGGTTCCTGCAGCGTCACGCAGTGGCGCCCGACAGTTATTTTGCCGGACTGGATCTGTATTCGCGGCAGCAGGAGGAGGCCTTCCGGGAGGTTGTAGAAGAAGAAGGCGTGGATGCAGGGGTGACCCGCTGCGATGCGGATGTGAAACCGGCGCCACCACGGAATAATCTGCAGCGGGTGCAGGGTGTGGCGGCAGGTGGGCCGGCCCTGCCGCTGGACGAGGCAGACACCGGATCGATTCGGATTCATGTGTGTCACAGTGCCCGACGGGAAGTGGAAGTGCTGCACGATTACCTGCTGGATTTGTTTGAGACGACGGAGGTGCGTCCCGGGGATGTGGCCGTGGTAACGCCGGACCCGGATGCGTATCGCCCGTTTGTGGAGGAGGTCTTCCCGGCAAGCAGGCAGCCGATGGCGTTGCATGTGGCGGGAGCGCGGCGCGGCGTGGGTGAAGCCGGAACCGACGTCATGCTGCGGTCGCTGAACCTGGTCGGGACCCGGTACAAGGTGCCAGATGTGCTTGACTGGCTGGAAACCGGGCCTGTGCTCGGGGACCTGACCGACCGCACGGGGCTACGACATACGTTGCATAATTGGGTGATGCGTCAACGCATCCGATGGGGTATCGATCCCGGACAGCTGCAGCGGGCCGGTTTCCCGCTGAGTGGCCGGCATACCTGGCAGCACGGCATCGACCGGCTGCTGCTATCGTGGCTGGCCGCCGAAGGGGAAGACGTCGTGGTAGGAGACCTGCTCACCGGCAGCACCGTTGCCGGACAAGAGACCGGCGCGTTGCTCGGTCGACTAGCCACCGTAATCAACGCCCTTGCCTCCCTGCAGCACCACAGCGAAACCCCGCACACCATCCCCCGGTGGTGCGACATCCTCAGCGACTTCGCAACACAGATCTTCACCGAATCCGAAGACGGCAGGCAGTACGCCGGTCCTTTTCGTGCCGCACTGCTATCGCTGCAGGAACAGGCCGCACAACTCAACCTGACAGCCCCGGTCAGTTTCCCGGTACTTCGCAGCTACCTCAGCGGCATCCTGGATACCACCGGTCTGGGCAGGGCCTGGAATCCCGGCACCATCACCTTCACCGGAATGGTCGCCCTCCACCAGCTTCCCTTCCGCGTAGTGGCCATCCTCGGCCTGAACGACGGCAAACTGCCCGGGAAAACACCGGTTTCTGCCTTCGATCTCATCCCGCAGTCGCCCCGACCGGGCGACCGGTCCCGACGGGATGCAGACCGCCAGCTGTTTCTGGATTACCTGCTCACCCCGGACACCCGATTGCATCTGAGCTACACCGGAATGCGCCAGAAAGACAACAAAGAACTGGCACCCTCAGTCATGCTCACTATGCTGGAAGACCTTCTTGCCGAGCAGTTTCCCCGGGAACAAACCTCGTTTATCACCAAGCTGAAAACGGTTCATGCCCTGCAGCCTTTCAGCCCGAAGTATTTCCGTGAACCGGCCTCGCCCCGATTCTCCTACTCCCGAAAATATCGTGACCTCGCCGCTGAGTCGGGCAGAAGTCGCAGGGCGAGGAAACCCCTGTTTGAAACCTGGCGCAGCGATATCACCCCGCCGACGGAACTTACCCTGACCGACCTCCAGCAATTTTTCCGGGATCCGGTCAAGAGTCTGCTGCGGATGCAGCCCGGAATTCAGCTGGACGATGCCGATGTACCCGGGGAGTCGGCCGAGCCCTTCGATTTCGACCACCTTACCGGCTGGACTGTGCGCACGCAGCTCATGCGAACCTGGGCCGAGTCCGGTGAGCTGGCCTATGCCGACCTTCAGACCTACCTGCGCCGGGACGGTTTGCTGGCCGAAGGTCAGGCCGGGAAACGACAAATGAATCGTTTAATCGCCGAAATCAAGGCATTTGCCGGGTATATACAGGAGAAAATAGGTGAACGTCCTACACTTACCCCCCTTGAAGTTGACGCCACGGTACGTTCCGCCAGCGGCACCACATACCGCATTGCCGCTGCATTTCCATACGTACACGAGCTGACCGCCTGGACCTTTGAGGCCGGCAAAGGCGATACTGGCGTTGCTGAATACAAAGTTTTTCGTGCCTGGTTGCAGCATCTTGTGCTCAACCTGCAGCATCACATGGTATCGCGATCCGTTTTCCGCGACATCCGTGAATTTGCGTTTCGCCCGCTTACCCCGCAGGAAGCCTCATCGCGACTCACCGATATCATGACCTTTTTCGAAGAAGGGTATCGCCGGCCCATACCGTTTTTCCCTGCCTGCATGAAACTCTATCTGAACCACATACGCGATGGGATCTCCCCCGAAATCGCCCTCCAACAGATTGAAGAAGAGCTTACCGTCACCGATCATTTCAAGGTGCCTGAGCATGTTCGTGAGACCAACACCACCTGGATTGCGGAGGCCTTCGGTGACGAAAGTCCGGTGCTGCAGGACGCTTCGAAAACCCTCTGCACACCGGAGCTGGTCCGTGAACCGCTCCAACCCGCCGACCTCGATCAATACCAGCTGTTTTCACTGATGGCATCGCGGGTGACGGATGTCATGCATCGCGACCTTCTGGACAAAACCGAACTTGCCGCATTATGAGCACCGATATACATCCATTTGACGTCATGAAAGCTCCCCTGGAGGGGACCAACCTGGTGGAAGCCAGCGCCGGAACCGGGAAGACCTGGAATATCGAGGCACTAACGGTCCGGCTATTTATCGAAAAGCGATGGGAGCCGGCTGATGTGCTGGTGGTGACCTTTACCGAGGCGGCCACACAGGAGCTCAAGGAGCGTATTTATCAGCGACTGATTCAGGTTATCCGCGTGCTGAAATCGCGCGAGGGCGCCGGGGATGATCTGTTTCTGATGGGTTGCCTGGAGCAGTACGGTCCGGGCAAATCCTCACACGCAGGCATCATGCAGCACCTCGAGAACTGTAAACAGCGCTTCGATGAGGCCTCCATTTCTACCATTCACGGGTTTTGCAAAACGGTGCTGTCGGAATTCAGCCATCTCACCCGAACGGACATCGATGTAACCATCGAAACCGAGGGGAAGGGAGCGCTGATTGAGGATGCGGTGCATGATTTCTGGCGGGGATATAATGCCGGCGAGGCCACCCTGGCCGGAGGGATGCTCTCATCGCTGCTGTACGGACCCCTGAGCAGGGAGGTTCTGATTGGTGCCATGCAATCGGTGCTTCGTTATGATGAGGTGCGGATTATCTATCCGGAGCTGCCTTTTTCCGCCGGACCCTACCCGCAGCTGCCCTGGCCGGCTTCCGCGGAGGAGGTCGCCGGCGGCGAGGCGGGAATTGCCCCGCTGGTAGCGCAGCTCGAAAAACTTGTCAGCGAAATCCGGTATGTCTGGGAAAACGACAGGGAGAACATCCGTCAGCAGCTGGCAGATACGCATATTAGTCGTGCCGGGCTCGACAAAGACTTTGAAGGTCGTGAAGCTGCGTTGTTTGCGTTTCTGGACAATCCGGCAGCATATGTCCCTGTTGGGAAAAAGCTGGACCCGGAAAAGCTCGGGAGCCGGTTTTTGCAGGAAAAAGCGCTGAAAAAGGGGAGTGTCTATCGTACCGATCACCCTGTTCATCAGCGCATACAGCAGGCGCTGGAACTGGCGGCGTGGATTCCCGATTTTGAGCAGCGACGGGCGCTGGAGGTGGTCCGCCGGCTGTTCCGCGAGCGGTGCGCGCGCGATGGGGTCACAACCTTTGACGATCTGCTTCGCAATGTGGCGGTTGCCTTGCGTGAGGATGCCCCGGAAAATGGCGGGACGGGCGCGCTGCATCGTGAACTGCGTAACCGGTACAAGGCCGGGCTGATTGACGAGTTTCAGGATACGGATCCGGTGCAGTTTGAAATCTTTCGGAGGATTTTCATGGATGCTGCAGCTCACGCGGAAACGGGCGGGGGATCAGAGCCCGGGGTTCTGGGAGCGGATACGGCCGGCGGGTCGGACCGGGAAGGGGGTGCCGGCGCGGTCGACGCGGCGTTGCATGGCGATAACGAACTGCCAGGCAGGCGACTGCTCTACCTCATCGGGGATCCCAAGCAGGCCATTTATCAATTCCGGGGCGCTGATCTGCGCACCTACATGAAGGCACGCGAGCTGGTAGATAAAAAGTTTACGCTGACCCGGAATTTCCGGAGTGCGGCCAACATGGTGGATGGGGTCAATGCCCTTTTTGAAGGACGGTACTCGTTCATTGATCCCGGACTGCATTTCGATGCAGCTACCGCGAATATGCAGGAGAATCCGTTCAGGTCGGAGGTGGATGCGGAGCTGGCCGGGGATGCGGGCAACGCCTGCGGACTCCATTTTCCTTCGGTGGGTCAGGTGCCGTTTACCTCGAAGGATAAAGCCTCACGGGCTGTAATCAGCTGGACGGCCGGACACATCGCCCGAACGTTGCAGTCGGCCCGGGATGGTCAAACGACCGGATTTATTGATTCTGCGGGGGCAGGGGGTGGAGGAGAATCGCCCGATAAGGGTCGACAGGCCGGTTCATCGGCGAATCAGGCCAGCGGGGGGACACCGGAAGTTGAACAAGAGGACCTTTTTTCAGCATCTGCGACTTCCGGGTCTCGTGGGTCAACTCATCAAATGCAGTGTAAACCCGTCTCTGCCGGAGATATTGCCGTGCTGGTCTCCAGCAACCAGCAGGCCTGGGCCATGAAAAAACGGCTGGAAAGCCTGGGTGTTCCCGCGGTAATCGGTGGTGATGAGAGTGTCTTTACCAGCGAAGACGCCCGAATGGTGAATCTGATGCTGGATATTCTGGTAGATCCGCAGCGCACGGCCCTCATCCGAACGCTGCTGACCTCGCGCATGGGGGGAATGCACGCCGCAGCACTGGCTGAACTGCAGGAAGACGATCTGCGCTGGTCTATCATGGTGGAGGTTTTTGCTACGGCCCGGGAGTATGCGCTTAAGCGGGGCGTACTGGCCGGACTTCGGCATATAACGGATACGCTGGAGGTCGAGAAACGGCTTATGGGAGGGACTGACGGGGAGCGGAGCATAACCAATCTACGGCATCTTACCGAGCTGCTGTACGAAGAGCAACGCCGGAGTCACCGGAATTTATCGGGGCTCTCGCAGTGGCTTCGCACGCGGCGTGATGATCCCGCCCGGGAGTCGTCGGACAATACCCAGATGCGACTGGAAAGCGATGAGAACCGCGTGACGATAATGACCATGCACAGCAGCAAAGGATTACAGTTTCCGGTGGTATATGCGCCTTTTTTGTGGGAAAGCAGGAATAAAAGTTTGGGTCTTGCCCTGTATTACGACCGTAAGTTGGACTCTTTTGCGTTGGATTTCAGGAACAAGGTAACCGACAGGCGCCTGGAGTCGCAGGGTCGCAGCAAGGATGAGGCGGAAGCCCCGATGCGTACCATGGATGCAGAGAATATGGAAGACCGGGTGCGACTGTTGTACGTGGCGGTAACCCGCTCGAAATACCGATGTTATGTTCCCCATGCTATGGTCCGGGGATCGAGAACCCAGGGTACAGACTCACCGCTGGTTGCTATGTTGCTCCGGGATCCGGCGGCCGGACAGGTTCAATGGCGGGATATCACCGACTTCGACCGGTCGATAGGTTTAGATCATGACCGGCTTATCGATGAGTTGCTCGGGCAGCTGGATGGACACCATCGCTTTGCCTGTTACGAGGTTATGCCGGACACCGATACCGGGTATCAACCCGGGACATCGGACGATCCGCTGGTTTGTCGTGAATTGCCTGCCGGGACATTCCGCCGCATGCAGCAGCATGTCTTTGTGGATAGCTACAGTTCGCTGAAAAGCAGTGATTCGGGTGCCGGTGACGGGGAAGAATCCCGCCTGCGACTGGGCGAGGAAGGGAACGAAGACGCCCGGTTGCACCCGGATCCGCGTGCCGATTTATATGTCGATTCGAATCCGGTCGGGTCCGATGCAGCGGGCTCGGAACCGCGCGAAGTTCCGGAGGCATTCACGGAGATTCAATCGTTTCCGGCAGGCGCGCATACCGGAAATTTCTGGCACGATATCTTCGAGACGATTGACTTTACTGTCGCCGCTGAAATTCCGGACGTTGTGCAGCGACTTGCTGCACAATACGGTTTTAACGCCCCGGATTATCAGGGTACCCTGCTCGCAATGGTGAGCCGGACCCTGCAGGCCGATTTGGGCGGGTTTCGGTTGGGGGCCATATCCCGAAACGATACCCTTCGCGAAATGCAGTTTTACCTGCCGTATACCCGCAGTGAGCTGGAGGCCTTTCAGCGGTGGATGGGCGGGGATCCTGCAACTGCCGGCGCCCCGGATGCGCAGTATTACTTAACCGGGTTCATCGATTTGCTGGTATTTCATGAAGGCAGGTATTACATCCTGGATTATAAATCCGACAAGCTGGAGGGTGGTCCGGATGCCTACAAACCCGGTGCATTAGCGGGGCATATGCGCCAGAAGGGTTATGCCCAGCAATATCATTATTACAGCCTCGCCTTGTATCTGTTTTTGCGAAACCGACTTGGGGAAGTCGATTTTGATGCGGTCTTCGGCGGTGTGATTTATCTGTTCCTGCGGGGCGTCGGGGTTGGAGAGACTCCTGATAACGGAATTTTTACGGACCGACCCGATCCGGGGATGATTGCATCTTTTGCAGCGTCACTTCAGGTGGGTTTAAAGACGGTGGAGGAGCAATAAAATGGGATATTCGAATAAGCAAATATTACAGAAGCTGGGGTTGAATCCGGAGGACCTCGACCATGCGTCGTGCAGTTTGCTGGCCCGGCTGTATCCGGATGCAGCCGATGCGGTGTATATGGTCGGTATGGTCCTGTCCCTGCGGCAGCGCGACGGGGCTATTGCCATTCCATGGCCGGGGGATGGTGCCTCGGTTACGGACCTGCTGGCTGCCCACCTTGCGGCAATCAAGTCGGGGCTGACGGCTAAAAACATCAGGACGGCTTTCGCACATCTGAATCGGGTCAAACTCATTGACCTGGTACGCTGCGGAGCGGTGGTTCGGGTGGATGGGACTGTGAAAGCTGTCACCGGAGACGACGTTGCCGGCACAGCAGCGCTTGCAAACTCTGCAACAGGCACTACTGTTTCGGTCGATGCTGCTCCGGCAAGCTCCGCTTCGGGATATCCGCGTCCCGGGGATTCCTCCACGGATGCGGATGGGGTCATCATATTGGATGGGGGTCGACTTTACCTGCGGCGATTCTGGCGGTACGAGTTGGATGTAGCTGCGATGGTCAATTCGCGGTCGCTGCCGGAAGCGCTGAAATCCTCTGATGGTTTTGGGGAGGAAAGTTCACAAAACGTGAACAAACATCGATCTGAATCCCTACCTGAAAGTGGGGGTCGTTCAGATGATAACGCGTTGGGATCGGTCCAAAACGGGCGGGAATCGACTGAGCGGGAACCCTCGGCACGCGACCAGGCAGACCTTGAACAAACCGGTCAGGACCAGGCCGTACAGGCCGGATTGACCTACCGTTTTGCAGTAATCACCGGTGGTCCGGGAACCGGCAAAACCCATTCGGTTCTCATGCTGCTCACGGCCATGCTTACACGGCGCCCGGACCTTCGTATTGTGCTATGTGCACCAACGGGCAAGGCCGCGGCACGCATGATGGAATCCATCCAGGCCAACCTCGAGCGAATTCGTCCGCCGCAGCACGTCAGGGCAGCCATCCCCACCGCGGCGAGTACTATCCACCGACTCATCCGCTGGAATCCTGCCCGGGGAAAATCGGTTTATGACGCCCTCAATCCCCTTCCGTACGACGTGGTCATTCTGGATGAGGCTTCCATGGTCGATGCCGCCCTCATGGCCCGCCTCGCCCGCGCGCTACGACCCGAAACACGGCTCATTCTGCTCGGCGATAAAGATCAGCTCTCATCCGTAGAAGCTGGTTCGGTTTTTGCCGACATTGCATCGAATCAAGCGCCGAACGTCGTTCGGCTCACAAAGTCATGGCGGTTCGACGAACACTCTGAAATCGGGGCACTGGCCAGGGCCATTAATGCGGGAGCGGGCGCTGCCGCGTGGAATCTGTTGGAGCAGGGGAAGGCGGTCACCATTGCCGGACCTGTCCGGGCAACGGGTTCCGCATACCGTACGGCTTCCCGTGACCTGACCAGTTCCCCACCTGAATCCCGGGTTGGGGTCGGGACTGCAGCCGAAGGGGATGCCGCGCAGAAGGCCTCCCACGGTTTCAGTAAGGACGACAGCACGGCGCGTGGTAAGGAGGCCCTTTATCGGCGAATACGTGACGGTGTTGAACCGTTGTTCACCTTGCTCAACGGGCAGGAAGATCATGTACAGGCACTGGGGCTACTTCAGCGCTTCCAGGTATTGACCGCACTTCGGGTGGGACCTTACGGCTCCGTACAGATCAACGCAGCGATGGATCAACAGCTCAGCAGCGGTAAAGAATGGTATGCAGGTCGACCCGTCATGGCGACGGCGAATAACTATGAACTGGAAATTTATAACGGCGATATCGGTCTTACCCGGTTCATCGACGGACGTTTAATGGTGGCCTTTGCCGGAACCGAACCGGATTCGGTGCGATGGATTGCACCCGCTCAGCTCAAAAGTGTCTCCACGGCCTGGGCCCTGACCGTGCACAAAAGCCAGGGATCGGAGTATGACAATGTGCTGCTCGTCCTACCGGATAAATGGAGTCCTGTGCTATCGCGTGAGCTGGCCTATACGGCCCTGACCCGTTCCAGGCAGGTGTTTGCAGTATGGGGCACAGGCGAACTGTGGACCCGCATGCTGGCCTCGCAGGTGGAGCGATTTTCGGGGTTGGCAGATCGACTGGCTCAGATACCCTCGACGTAAACCCTAAAACCCCGGTAGTTCCCCGCCAATCCTAAAAACCGGGCACATCGCCCGCCAATCCTAAAATCCCAGCAGTTTCCCGCCCTGATACACCACAAACGACATGAAATACGCCAGGGCGGTCATGTAGCCAAACATAATAGCAGGCCATTTCCAGCTGTTCGTTTCGCGTTTCACAATCGCCAGGGTACTCATACATTGCATGGCCAGGGCAAAGAAAATCAGCAGAGAAATGGCCGTCAGCAGGGTGAAGACCGGCTCGCCGGTTTCCGGGTTGACATCGCTGAGCATCATCTCCCGCAGGGAGGTAATGTCCTCATCGTCCGACTGCACCGAATAAATGGTACTCATCGTAGCAACCAGAACTTCCCGTGCCGCAAATGAGGTTATCAGCCCGATCCCGATTTTCCAGTCGAATCCCAGCGGCTCAATGGCCGGTTCAATGACTTTGCCGATCTGGCCGGCGTAACTGTTTTCCAGCTGCTCGGCGGAGCTCATGCCGGGTTCGCCGGCCGGGAAGGAAGCCAGAACCCAGAGACCCATCGACACTACAATGATGATTTTACCGGCTTCTTTGATGAATATCCAGCCCCGCTCGCCCATCTGGTACAGGATGTTGCTGAAGGCGGGAATTTTATAGGTGGGCAGCTCCATCAAAAAGGGGGTGTGACCGGCGCCCGGAAGGAATTTTTTGAAAATGGTTGCCGCAACGGCCGCCATCACGATGCCGAACAGGTAGAGTCCGAAGAAGGTGAGTCCCTGCCAGGTGAAGAACAGGAAGGCGGTATCGCCGGGAACAAACGCGCTGATGAGCAGGGCGTATACGGGCAGTCGGGCCGAGCAGGCCATGAAGGGTAGTACCATCATGGTAATCAGGCGCTCTTTGTAGTTTTCGATGCCGCGTGTGGCCATGATTCCGGGTACGGCGCAGGCGAAACCCGACATCAGCGGCAGAACCGATTTGCCGTGCATCCCGATTTTCATCATGAATCCGTCCATGACGAAGGCGGCGCGGGCCATGTAGCCGGTGCCTTCCAGAATAGCGATGAAGAAGAACAGGATCAAAATTTGCGGCAGGAAGATCATCACCCCGCCGAGTCCGGCCATCACGCCGTCCACCACCAGGCTGTTGAGCAGGCCGTCGGGCAGGGTATCAGCCAGCCAGTTGGAGGCGGTGATAAAGCCCAGGTCGATGAGGTCCATAAAGGGACCTGCCCAGGAGAAAATCGCCTGAAACACCAGCAGGAGGATGCCCATGAACAGGGCAGGACCGGCAATGCGATGGGTGACTACACGGTCGATCGTTTCGGTGATCGACTTGCGCGGATCTACAGGTCCGGCACAGACGGTCTGCAGGATTTCATCGATGTAGTTGTAGCGGTCCAGCACTTCGGCGGCCGACCCGTTCAGGCCTTCCTTCTCGAGCATTTGCCGGGCTTCGACCACCACGGCACGTGCATCGCCGGTGAGCGCGTCAAGAGCGGCATCCTGGGCAAGCAGCCGGAGGCTTTCCAGGTCGGCGGCGCGTTCGGGAATGGCATCGTTGCTGTCTATCAGGCCCGTTCGCAGGTGATTGATGGCTTTCTGCAGTTTTACCGAGGGCTTCCACTGCAAAGGCCCGGGCGTGGCAAAGTTCCCTGCCGTGATGGCATCCTTCAACTGGTCGACCTCGGCATCGTTGCGGGCGTTAAGGGCTACCACCGGCACTCCGAGGGTGTCCTGCAGGGCCTGCGGGTTGATCAGGCGGTCCTGCTCACGGGCGGCATCCATCATGGTCAGCACCACCATCGTAGGAAGTCCGAGATCGGTGATCTGCGTGACCAGGTAGAGGTTTCGCATGAGGTTGGTGGCATCGGCTACCACAATCACGGCATCGGGTTCGGGCTCAAACGGGTAGGTTCCGGTGAGGGTCTGCCAGGCAATTTCCTCGTCTTTGGAGGTGGGATTGAGGCTGTAGAGACCGGGGAGGTCGATGATTTCGTGGGTGGTTCCGGCGGATTTCAGGAAGCCGGATTTACGTTCAACGGTGATGCCGGGGTAGTTGCCAACGCGTTGGCGGAGTCCGGTGAGGGCGTTGAACAGGGTGGTTTTGCCGGTATTCGGATTACCGGCGAGGGCGATGCGCTGGTAGGTTTTCATAGGTGGTTTTCAGCCGTGATGGTCGACCTCGATGTGGTCGGCTTCAGATTTGCGCAGGGCTACCAAAAAGCCCCTGACTTTGATTTCGATGGGGAATCCGAGGGGTGCTTGTCGGATGAAATCGATGGCGGTGCCGGGGGTGATGCCCATTTCCAGCATGCGGTTCAGGGCAGGACCGGTCACGCGGGTTACCCGCAGGTTTTCGGCCGGGGTGAGGATGTCGGATAGCTTTGGCAAGGCGATAGGTGACTTGTTTTATCTGTAATGAGTCTAAATAATTTACGCAAATTTACGGAAGAACACACGGGTGAAGTTGGTTTGTCAACAGTTTGCATCGCTCTGCGTGTATGCTATGGGCAGAGGGGTTGTGGCTGCCCCTGTACGAGGTTTGCAACGGAGCTGCCGTTGCTGTCGCTGCGCTGGAGAAACCGGTAGGTACGCAGGTGGTAGGGATGGAATATTTTGTGCTGAAACGGACGGGTATTCGTTATATTTTCAGGCATCGGGAGCTTCTAACGCCAAATTAACCACCTATGGAATTTTTATCGGAGCCGGTTGTCAACGTTTTTTTGTATGCCCTGTTAACGGCGGTTGCGACGGGGCTCGGGGCCGTGCCTTTCTTCTTCATCAAGGATATTTCTCCGGCGTTTTTAGGTCGGTCGAACGCGGTTGCGGCCGGACTCATGCTGGCGGCCAGTTTCAGTCTGATGATGGAGGGGTATGAGCTGGGTGAGTGGATGACCCTGGGTGGGATGTTGGCCGGGCTGCTGTTGGTAGTGGGTGCACAAAAGTGGATGGATGGTCGAGGCGATGCGGAAGTAACCAAGCTGATCGGGGGCGGTCGACGACAAATGCTCATCTTTTTGGGCATCATGACGGTGCATTCGTTTGCCGAGGGGGTAAGTGTGGGTGTTTCATTTGCCAGCACCATGGAGTTTGGGGTGTTCATCGCCATTGCCATTGCCATTCACAACATTCCGGAAGGACTGGCCATTAGTCTGGTCATGGTACCGCAGGGGACGTCCCCGGTCAAGGCCGTTTGGTGGAGTATTTTTTCGAGTTTACCGCAGCCCCTGATGGCGGTTCCGGCGTTTTTGTTTGTTGAGGTCTTCAGGGAATATCTGCCTTTCGGGCTTGGATTTGCCGCCGGGGCCATGATCTGGATGGTCTTTGCCGATTTAATCCCGGAGTCGTTGGAGAAGTGCGAGGGAAAATCCGTCGGTTTGTGGGTGACGTTGGCGGTTCTGGCCATGAGTGCGTTTCAGATCCTGCTGGGACATGGATAACACCCGGTCCCAGGTTTTCGCCTCGGATGGATGCCGACCGGGTCTGTTGCGATATGGATAAATTTCAATTGGTGGGGTGACATTCATCCGAAAACTTGGTATTATTGGTGTCTGCTGAAAAGCCATGCCGTTTATCCGGCATTTAGTTGCACCCGTAGCTCAACTGGATAGAGCATCTGACTTCGGATCAGAAGGTTTGGGGTTCGAATCCCTACGGGTGTACCAGCAACATAGCCCTGAATTGCGTTAAAACGCGGTTCAGGGCTTTTTGTTTTAGGGGGTTTGGGAATAAATGTTCCCATTTTTTACATTAGTGGTAGTCAATTTGGTAGTCATTTGCCAGTCAAATTGGTAGTCACCCAACCACTTATATCATGGCAACACTTCGCAAGAGAGGAGACCGCTATCAGGTAGTGTTCCGACGGATGCAAAACGGAAAAAGAATTACCAGTTCCATAGCCCTCGGAACAACAAGTAAAACTATCGCTCAAAAACACCTACGCAAGCTAGAACAAGAGCAGGAGGCGGAATTAATAAAAAACCCGTTAATGAAACACTCAGTCAGCAGATAATTACCGAGAAGGAGCTAGAGCTACTATTTGATACGCATAAGACCTACATCAGTGAGCAGAAATCAGCAGGTGTTACCCAAGTCCGATTCAACGGTAGTAACCTGGCTAGCGGTATCTATATCTACCGACTTGAAACGCCATCGGTGACAATTTCAAGAAGAATGACACTCATCAAATAAAAACCCAGCTAATGTAGGTTATCCATTAGCAACTGGGTTCGACCAAAAGGCGGCTTCTCGTTAAGAGAGCAGCCTTTTTTTTTAATACAGCTACAATTCAAGTTTGCTTCAGTTCTACGAGAAGCTTTTCTGACTAATTCAATTGTAGTGGTTTACAAGCATGCTCCTACTTAAAACTAAGTAATTTGGCCTGTAAATTTTTTAAACCCGTCTCAATGCCCAATTTTAGGCTCGTCATTCACTGCTAGACTATATGTGTTTGTTACATCAAGCATCCCTACGCCAGTGTAATCTTGCGTCCTTCAGGGAACGGAGATTTTTCTAGCATTGACTGACAGCATCTAAGAACTGAACTGTTATGCAGTATATCATCCAGGAAAACTCAGAGGAATTATCTATGTCGAACGTGTTTACAATTTCAAATCTCATAGGTGGTCAAATACATAAATTATCCGCCATTTTAATGTTTATGTTCTTTGTAACTGTGCAGGCTCAGGGCCAGATTACAGTCTCACAAGATATCACATCCAATACGACATGGACCCTCGCAAATAGTCCTGTTACCATTACGGAAACGATTACAATTGCGTCTGGAGCCACGCTAACTATCGATCCCGGCGTGGAGGTGAGACTTGGCAACGCGGTTTCTGTACTGGTGGATGGTGGTCTTGTTGCAGATGGTACCGATGGGAATCCAATCGTATTTACCTCCGCTAGTGCAACAAAGGCAGCAGGCGACTGGGGTACCATCGAGTTTCGGAACACAGCCAACGTGGGTTCCGTGATTAATTATGTAACCATGGAATATGGCTCAGGCGGTGAACGTGCTGGACAACTATTTTATACCACGGGAGCATTTGGAGTAAACATCAGCAATTCGACCTTTCGGTTCAGTGCCTCACACGGTGTGAATTTACGTGCTTCCTCCCCGGCTATCAGCAATTCCGAATTTACAGCCAATCAAGGGTATGGTATTTTCACCGACCTCAGCCTGAGCTACCAGGTAACCGGTAGTACTATCTCAAATAACTCCCAAGGTGGTATACGGGTACCAATTAATGCCTCACCTACCATTCAGGATAATGTTATTGAGTCGAATGGGATTGGCATTTTGATTGATAATGGAGGTCAGCCCGATATCCTGAATAATCAAATTCTTACCAATACTGTTGGTATTCGGGTTATTGAAGTCGGTGCTACCAAGCCAACCATCGTAAACAACACGATTTCCGGAAATATGGATTGGGGTATTGAGCATCTTGGCACGGTTGAACTTATAGCCAGGTTCAACTTTTGGGGGAGTTCGAGTGGTCCTACAGTTGGATCAAACACCTCCGGACTGGGCGACAAAGTTACCTTTGGAATCGTAGAGTTTACTCCCTGGCGATTTGGAGCTACGGATTTGCCCGTTATTTCGGTAACGGAGAGTATCAATACCGATACGGTGTGGGAAACCGGGAATGTATATCACGTAGAAAATTCAATCACAGTGGGTGCAAATCGAACACTCACCATTCAACCCGGAACGGTTGTTAAATTCAGCGCCGGTGCGAGTATGCAGGTCAGCGGAACCCTACTAGCAAATGGCGCCGCCGATAACCTTATTATTTTCACCTCAATTTTGGATGATGCCGCTGGAGGGGATTCTAACGGCGATGGAGATAACAGCATTCCGGCGCCTGGGGACTGGAATCAGATTGATATCACGAGTATGTCTCAGAATAGCTCACTGCAGCATGTCATTATTCGATTTGCCGGATCTGGTTCTAATAGTCCAGCAATACACGCGCAGGCTCCATTTCAGTTTACGGATGTGGCCGTTACGAACAACCTTTACGAGGGTATTCGTGTGAGTAGTGAACAATCTCAGTGGACACGCCTCAAAATAAATAACAACTTACGATCGGGTCTTGCCATAGCTACCAATAGCTTTAACATTACGGATATAGAGACCTCCTATAATGGTCAGCACGGTACGGTGATTGGAGGTACGAATGCAACTGCAGGAGCTATTACCATCAGTGAACTGGTAGCTTCCAATAACGCAATGCGTGGATTAACATTTGATCGCAATGCTTCCTGGAATATTGCCATTTCCTCTATTTCGGCATCCAATTTTAGCAATAATGGTCAGGATGGAGTATATATTAATAATAATACCGGTTCACTGGAGGTGACAGGTAGTACCTTTGATAAAAATGAGAATCATGGACTATTTCTGGTTCATGATGGATCCAGAGAAAATCTGGCCATTAGTGGCAACACCTTTTCGGGAAATGGGGAGTCTGGCGTGGTGAGTACGCAGGCTCGATTTATTGATAATACGTTTGTAGGGAACCGGTTCAGTATAGGTGCTACAGGACGACTCGGCCACCGGTACACCGATGAGAACGGGGTTGATGGCAATACATTCACGGACAATACCTACAACAACGCCCTGGCGCTGTACGGGGTGAACCTCAGCGACACGTTGAGCGCGGTGTTTCCTCAGGCCATCGACTCGAAATCGTATATCGTAGCTGCAAACAATGGACCTGTGAGTCCTGACGGAAATTCGGTTGTTATTGATCCGGGTGTTACGGTAAAGGTACTTTCGGGATTGGGTATTTCCTCTTCTTCTAATTGGTTGAATTTTCGTGGAACGCTCACGGCGGTAGGTACGACCGAAGAGCCTATTGTGTTTACCTCGCTTCGCGATGATAACTATGGTGGAGATATAAATATCGCCAGCGACACCCTTGCGGCAGCGCCGGCAGATTGGTCGGGGCTGGAGGTTACTTCATTGGGCAGTATAGCCTCGAGGCTGGAACATGTGGTGATTCGCTACGCCAATACAGCATTGACGGTTGGTCATCCACTAGGTTCTGGTAGTTTTACTCAGACGGATTACGAACACCCAATTCGAGCGTTGACCCTGGAGTACAATGGCACGAATGGTTTGAATCTGAGGTATGGTTCGTTAACTCTGGATGGCGCTCGTATTGAGCAAAATGGAAGTACTGGGGTTGAGTTGGAGGGATCTGCCAACACAACCACCCGCATGGTAATTCGCAATGCTGAAATACGGGAGAATGGACTGGCCACAACAAGGGATACTAATGCGGGTTTGTTGGCCCAGTCGCAGACCGTGTTCACCGAAATATCCAACAGCACAATCGAAGGCAACCGCAACGGTATTATCATGCAATCCGCAATGCTACCAATAACGTTGCTCGGGAATAATATTCTGAATAATGAGGGATACGGCGCACATGTCATCTCTCAACTGAGCCGGGAAGATCATGCTTATGTGGGCAACACCTTTTCGGGAAATGGGGAGTCTGGCGTGGTGAGTACGCAGGCTCGATTTATTGATAATACGTTTGTAGGGAACCGGTTCAGTATAGGTGCTACAGGACGACTCGGCCACCGGTACACCGATGAGAACGGGGTTGATGGCAATACATTCACGGACAATACCTACAACAACGCCCTGGCGCTGTACGGGGTGAACCTCAGCGACACGTTGAGCGCGGTGTTTCCTCAGGCCATCGACTCGAAATCGTATATCGTAGCTGCAAACAATGGACCTGTGAGTCCTGACGGAAATTCGGTTGTTATTGATCCGGGTGTTACGGTAAAGGTACTTTCGGGATTGGGTATTTCCTCTTCTTCTAATTGGTTGAATTTTCGTGGAACGCTCACGGCGGTAGGTACGACCGAAGAGCCTATTGTGTTTACCTCGCTTCGCGATGATAACTATGGTGGAGATATAAATATCGCCAGCGACACCCTTGCGGCAGCGCCGGCAGATTGGTCGGGGCTGGAGGTTACTTCATTGGGCAGTATAGCCTCGAGGCTGGAACATGTGGTGATTCGCTACGCCAATACAGCATTGACGGTTGGTCATCCACTAGGTTCTGGTAGTTTTACTCAGACGGATTACGAACACCCAATTCGAGCGTTGACCCTGGAGTACAATGGCACGAATGGTTTGAATCTGAGGTATGGTTCGTTAGCTCTGGATGGCGCTCGTATTGAGCAAAATGGAAGTACTGGGGTTGTGTTGACGGGATCTGCCAACACAACCACCCGCATGGTAATTCGCAATGCTGAAATACGGGAGAATGGACTGGCCACAACAATCGATACTAATGCGGGTTTGTTGGCCCAGTCGCAGACCGTGTTCACCGAAATATCCAACAGCACAATCGAAGGCAACCGCAACGGTATTATCATGCAATCCGCAATGCTACCATCTGTAATTCAGTTCAATCAGATACAAGATAACCTGGACAGAGGACTGGTCGGTTACTTTTCTGGTGTGGAAACGGATACCGTCTTCACCGTCACCGGGAACCAAATTAACCGAAACGGAACAATCGGATTGCTCGGTACGCGGGCTATTGTTACGGATAATCAATTTGAAGGGAATCAATTCACCATCGGTGTAGCCGGAGAATTGTCGAAACCCGAAACGGTGAACGACTTAGGTAACTTTTATGAAGGCAATACCTTCGCCAATAACGAATACGAAAATGTTAAGGCCGTTTTTTCTACATCGCAGTTTGGCTTAAATGGAAAATTAGGTTTTAGTTATCCTGACGCATTTGAAAATCCGGTCATTGTATCCATATCATCATCTAATGACCATGTTGTTGCGGGCGATACGCTTGATATAGGTCCGGGGTCAGTCCTGAAATTCGGAAGGAATAGTACCGTAAGAGGGATATCATCTACAGGGTTACTACGGGCCATTGGCGAGGTTGACCGAAAAATAGTATTTACTACCTTCAGCGACGATACCTACGGGGGCGACACCAATAACGACAGCACAGCAACGGTACCGGCCCGGTCGAACTGGGGAGGGATAACGCTCACAGGTGCCGATACCGAAGGCAGCGAGTTCCGTCATGCTATTCTCCGCTACGCAGGAACTGCACTCACTGTAGATCAAAGCGCCGAAGTAGTGGTCGACTCATCCTTTATATCCAATTCGGCTACAGGATTAACTTCACGAAGGAACGGTGTGCTGACTGTCCGTAACTCCGATATCCACACGAACCGGGATGGTATAACCATCAATGCTGATGCGGGAAATCCGGTTATTCAGCTTAATAATATCTATGACAACGAGTTTGGATTACGGGCCAGCCGAAATCTCTCCGCTATCAATAATTACTGGGGAGACGTTACAGGTCCATTCGTGAATCAAGGGGCTGATCCCAATACGGAAGGTGAGGGTAATGCCATTGTTCTGTCTAATGAGTCTATTGCTGCGACTTATCGACCGTTTTTGGGCGCAAGAACCGGAATTCAGTTGGGTGATGTGAGTGATAACGGTACGATTTCGGCCTTTGATGCCTCTCTGATTTTGCAGCATGTTGTGGAGTTAACTGAATTAACACCCCCTCAACTGGCAGCTGCTGATGTAACTGGAGATGGTCAGGTCAGTGCGTTGGATGCATCCTTTGTATTGCAGTTTGTTGTAGGAAACATCAGCGGATTCCCGGGAGCCGGCAAACAGCTTCCTGTAAATCCTGCCGACTGGCTTGTTTATGATATGGTCACGCAACACGAGTATACCGACATCCTCATTGGTACTACCGGTGCCCTGCCACTACAAGCCGCTGATATTGCGTTGAACTACTCCTCAGCCCTGTATGCTTCGGCAGAGTATCTTACCGGTACTATAGCCGATGACTGGATCAGGGAGTTCAATGTGCAAGAATCCTCGATTCACCTTGCACAGGCTGGTATGGATGCAAACGCCGATGCTGGTGAGGTGATACGTCTGCGATTGTATTTCCACGAGCATACCCGCGGCAGTGAAGCGAATGATATTGAAATTACCAGGCTCCGTTTCAATGAGGTTAGTCTCGAAGACTATCTGAACGAGCTAATATCAACAGAAATCGAGCAAGGGTCGCTCCCAGCTGCATTTGCACTGGGCAACAACTATCCAAACCCGTTCAACCCATCCACTGTAATACCATTCCAGCTGGCAGCCCCTGGTGATGTGAGTGTCACAGTGTACAACACACTGGGTCAGCAAGTTGCGGTACTTATGCAGGGACAAGCTCATGCAGCCGGACGTTTCGAAGTGAACTTCGATGCCAGCAGACTTTCCAGTGGTGTGTATTTCTACGTTGTTGAAGTACGCGAGGCAGAAGGAACTACGTTGCGGGCGGTTAAACCCATGACCTTAATGAAGTAACAGATCAGTTATTCACTCAAGACACAAAACAGTATGAAAAATCTACGGTATTGTGCGCTGATCCTTACATTCATTTTTGGGGTTTTGCCACAACTATATGGACAACAAGTCACACTCACTATCCCCGATTCGGTTGTTGTTGCAGGAAACAGCGTCTTGCTACCTGTAGTGATTAACGGAGTTGACGATGAAAATCCGGTAATTTCCGGAGAGTGGACCCTTACGCTCACAAATAACATTGCAGCCATTGATCGGGTGGAGACAACTGGCACCCTGCTTGATGGGAAGTCGGTGTTGTTTAATCCCACCACACGTCGACTGGCCTTCGCGCTGTCGGACAGTATAACGACGAACGGCATTCTGCTTTACCTGGAAGTACAGGTGCGCGAGGATGCGGGAAAATTTCAGCGGGCCAATATTGGTCTGCAGGATATACTACTCAACGAAGATCTGGTGGAGGTGAACACCGAACCCGGATCGGTTACCGTGCAGGGTGTAGCGGTGAATCCCTCCGGTATAGTTCAACCCGTTGTAGTTGGAAACACAGTTCAGTTTACCGCAACAGGAAATACCGTCTTGCCGGTTACCTGGAGAACCTCGAACGAAAATTTCGCAACCATCAATCAGGATGGTTTGCTGCAGGCTGTATCGCCGGGGAACGTGAGGGTGTACATAACCGATGCCATTGGACAGCAGGACTCAACAGCGTTATTTCGCGTTGCACCGGAAAACCTGAATGACCTGACGTTGTCGTTTGGATCCATATCGGTATTTCAAACATTGATAGATACCCTCTACATAGAAGTATCGGATGTAACCGGGTTAAACATCACCTCCGCCGAATTTGAATTCAACTTTCCTTCTGACAGACTGGAGTTGCTTGATCTGGTAGATGAGGGCAGCATTCTGGACGGAATGCCTGCCATCAGGCAATCCGGGAATACCATACGGGTAGCTTTCGCAGGATCGACTCCCCTGAGTGGAAGCGGACGCTTGCTTGGTATTCGTTTCCGTGTTCGCCCGGATGCTCGGGGTACGGCAACCTTTGCGTTCACTAAGGCAATGTTTAACGAGAATTTGTCAGCTGAAGTGGTAGGCGGTTCAGTGAGCATATTGAATGCACCTGCCATTGAGGTTCGGCCTGATGTGGTGACAGCTACTATTGGAGATACCCTGAATTTTTCGGTTGAAAGCGGAGGGAGGGCTCCGTACCGGTTCGTGTCGTCTGATTCAACAGTAGCCAGCATCGACGCGCAAACGGGTGAGTTACGTGCGCTTTCAAGAGGAGCCATCGTCATTACGGCATTTGATGCGGATGATTTTCCTTCACCCGGAACATCAGTTAGAGTCAACGATATTCGCGTATCGATTGAAACTGTTGAAGGCGAGGTCGGGGATACGCTTGATGTGCCTGTTCACGCTATGGATGTAACCGGGTTGGGTATTTTTTCCGCGCAGCTGACGATAGATTATGATACCACTGTTGTGTCGTTTTTAGGTGCGAATCTGACCGGAGGTATAGCCGGAACAGGTTCTCTGGTAACTTCTGATGTGGAGGGCCGTGTTCGTATTGCCATTGCATCAACGGAGGCATTGCAGGGCGAGGGATTATTGGCAGGGTTGGAGTTTCTGGCTGTTGGGGAGTCGGTGCCAGTTGAACGTGGTGACATAACACTTGTTGAGGCAGTTTTTAATGAAGCCGGACCTTTCACGCCTACTGCTACGCTGGTTTCGGGCCAAGTTTTGGTATCTGAGGCAGAACCTGAGCCGTTGCCGGTACCGGTGCTGACCTCTCCGATTAATAATGCAAACAGCGTTCCACTAAGTCCAACTCTGTCCTGGGAAGCCGTTGAACGCGCCGATATGTACCGGATTCAACTACGTGCAGTTAACGAACTGCAAGCCGATTCCCTTATTGCAGATAGCCTGGTTTCAGTTACTGAATTTGCTGTTATGAACCTTCGCGGGTTAACCACTCACAATTGGAGAGTACAAGCTTTGGCCGATACACTTACATCAGCCTGGTCAGCGTGGTTTGTGTTTGAAACTATAACCGAAGTCAGTCTGCCCAATAACAATCAGCCAGTGGCATTTGATTTGGGGCAGAATTATCCGAATCCATTCAACCCAACTACAACCATACAGTTTGCTCTAGCTGAGTCGGGGGAGATTACCCTGGAAGTCATCAATGTACTTGGTCACACCGTTGCTACGCTTGTAAATGAGTTCCGCGCACCCGGCAACTATCAGGTTACGTTCAACGGGAGTGGACTGTCGAGTGGGGTTTATTTTTATCGACTGAAATCAGGCACTAATATTCAAACGAGACGGATGTTGCTGGTCAAATAAGAGAGACAAACGTTTCAGAGTCGGGGAAACCCAGCTCTGAGATGTTCTTTTTTCTATCAGTATCGGGTACGGCGGAAGACATGGTATCCGGTACGGTGGAAGGCACGGTAGGTGCATGGAACGGTGGCTGGGTAACATCTCAGCTGTGCAGGTTACCACCCGCCAGCGTAGCAGTACCACCCTACGCACAAGAATTATATCCTTTAAGTAGGAAATACCATCATAACTATCTCGATTTATGAACGCTTACCAGCCAGATTCTCCTTTGTTTACCCCACGGTAAGTCAATAATTTCAAGCTTATGTCTTGTCTAATTTATTTATGTGAAGATCATGAAATCGTTATTGATGGAGTAACACGAATATTGAACTCCAGATATGACGACTGTTATGTGGGTTCCTTTAAGACTGCCAAAGAGTTGCTGAACGCCCTTCAAATACATCAACCTGATATTCTGATTCTGGATCTCAATTTACCCGATGCTTCCGGTGTGGACCTGATGCCGGAAATTCGTTCACAGTATCCCAAACTCCCTGTATTGATTTTAACCATGCATAAAAGTAATGTGCTGGCAGCTAAACTACTAAAAGCAGGAGCCAACGGATATCTTACCAAAGACTTTGGAGAAGATGAACTGGTATTGGCCGTTGAAACGGTGGTTTCGGGTAAAAACTATCAAACACTAGCGTCATCAGATGTTAACCCAACCGATGACATAACTGAACCGGATACCTTTTTTTTATCGAAGAGGGAAAAGCAAATTATTGAACTCACCGTTGAAGGACTCTCATCCAATGATATCGCAGAGCAGTTGTTTTTGAGTCCGCATACTGTGAATACCCACCGGCGGAATATTTACAAAAAGCTGGAAATTCAAAATATGAAGGAGCTTATTACCTTCGCTCATACGCACAATCTGGCATGAAGTCCCAATCAGGATTTCAGGATGCCAAGATGTTCATATTCCACAGGATGAGGCTTGTTATTACGGTCCTATATATCCTCATGATTTCAGCATTTGCAGCAGGTGTGGTAACTGCACAGCCCTCTTCCATCTCCTCAATAATTCTAAACGAAGAAATCGACGGACGTTTAATGGTTGATTTCATCCGTGTTGATACCTCAACTGCCGTACTCACACCTGATGAAGCCTGGCTGCGACTGTCGGGCAGTCCACACAAAGGGGAGCATTTCAGGGGACTATCACAAGATTACCACTGGCTGGGATTTACCGCCGTTCATGAATCCGACTCCGATATCTGGTTTCTGGAAGTTATGAATCCCCATCTGAATGTGGTGAAAATGTGGATTCGTGCCGATGAGTCCCACGAATGGGAATTGGTTGAACATACAGGCAGAAGTGCACCATTTCATAGCAGGCGCATTTCGCATTATAACTACGCAATGCCGCTGAATTTCTCATTCACGAACACAACAGATATCGTGATGATGTTTGATAAACGCGGTTCTTCAATTAGTTATCCGATTCGTATTTGGTCTGCCGAGCTTTTTAACACTGTTCAGCAGCGTAATTATATCGTTTATGGGGTATACTTTGGTGTTTTTGCAATAATACTGCTGGTTATCGGAGCTGCCTTTTTGTTCTCGTTGCGCATGGTGTTTTTATGGTACTTCGTATATGCCGCCAGTGTGGCAATTTTTGTATTCAACGACATCGGACTGGCCCATCAATATTTGTATCCGGCCTCAGATAGTATTGGGAGCTTGATGCGGGTTGGACTCACCTATGTGATGGTACTGAGTTTCAATCTGTTTACCATGACCTATTTCCGCATGAAGCAGTTGTTCCCGTTGATGCATAAACTGGTTGGGGCTGTTTGTATTGGGGTAATTCTGCATGCAGCTGCATACCTGCTAACTACCAATCTGTTTCGTGAGAATATCACCCTTATGCTGTTGATACTCTACGTAATCATTATTATGTCCATCGTATTTGCCCTCATTACGGCATTCCGCTATGTACAGCATGATTGTTACACTGCGTATTTATTTATTTCCGCTTTCGCGTTCATCTTTATCGCCTCCTTTATTTTCATTTTGGGAGAGTTTGGTTTATTTGGTCAGTTCGGGTACCTACTCACCCCACTACAGGTTGGTTATGCCGTTGAAATTATACTGCTTAGCTGTGGACTGGCCTGGCAGGTCCGCGAAGTTGAACGCAGCAAAATGAAGTTGAATGAACGCATAATCGGCCTGAAAAATGAGAGCCTCAGAGCGTACATCGAGGGTTCTGAAAAAGAGCGCAGCAGGGTTGCCATGGACTTGCACGACACGATTGGGAACCGTTTGGCTCATTTGAAGCGAAATATGGAAAAAAATCGATTTGAACTATCGCAGAACATTCACGAAATAGGATCGGTTATTACCGATGTACGCAGGCTATCGCATCGACTCACACCACCCGGTGCAGAAATATTTGACCTACCGGAACAAATACAGCAATTGGTCGACTCCACTCAGGAAAGCAGTACTATTGACTATAAATTTCAGGCGCTTGAAGTTCCCCCAGACTTATCTGATGAGATTCGAATTCAGTTAAGTCGAATTGCCCAGGAGGGAGTCGAAAATATCGAAAAGCACAGTCAGGCCAGCAGTGCAGAAATTCAGCTTATCGGGCACCCTGATGAACTGGTCTTAACCATTGAAGATGATGGAATTGGAATGGATATAACGCAGACTTCGACAAATGGTATTGGGATAGAGAATATGCGCCGGCGCGCCGCGTTCATTGGCGGAGATGTAACCTTTACATCGGTACCGGAAAATGGCCTGCAAATTATGGTAAGTATTCCTCTGAAATAACCATCCAACCACACGAAATTACCCAAACACACTTAACAACACGTACATTTAGATTCACCAGATACGCTATTCAACCCGATTTGTCTGGCACTTGCCCGAATCGTCTAGGCGAACATGTACCCTAAAGCGATGTAGATGAAAAAACTGATTCCTCCGGCAATAAGTGCATAGGGGAACTGGGTCTGGGCGTAGGTTTTGGGAGCGTTCCGGGTTTTGAGCCCGGTCAGCTTGGTAAACTTCTCGGCCATGACCGGTTCGAATACGTGTCCGAACTCGGTTACCGCGTTGCCCTTCATGGGCTCTATAAGCCCTTTCTTGATCATCCATAAGCGCAGGGGGGTCGTGTACTCGGAGCGTCCGAGTGCGGCGGCGACCTCCGAGCCTCCAAGGCTGGCTTTGCGGTCAGCTACCCACTTTTGGGTGGGGATGTTATCCAGGTATTTTACGGCTGTTGCCATAGTATGCCTCCATTAAATTAAAAAGGCCGCCTAATTGGCAGCCTCTGTGTTGGGTTCGTGTTTTTGCTCTTTTTGCGGTGGGATTTTATCCTTGAGCAGGAGCTTCAAGAGCTCTTTGACCAGCTCTCCGGAAAGCTCAATAATGGCTCTCAGGAAGAAAATCTCACCTCGTTGTCGGTGCATTGGATCGCCCATTGCATGGTCTCCTCCGTACGGGTTTAGGGTTAAAGGGCGAACACCTTGGCGATTTGCTGTTGGTAACGCGCCCGTTTGTGTTGCTCCAGATCGTGCGACACGAAGTAGGTGAGTTTGTTGAAAAGCTTCCACTGGCTGATAGAATCCAGTTCCTGCTCCTCGATCACCTGTTGTGCCAGACGCTTGGAGATGTGCTTCTCCACACGATCGACCAGCTCGGCGTCCACGGGGGTACGTTCAAGCTGACGGATACGGTGGTTGATAACCGGAAAGGTTTCGATGGCCTCATCCAGTTTCTCGCTGAGCTGACTCAGCTCGAATCCACGGGTGTGTCGATGGTACATTTTGGCCATGACATCCCCGAAAATCATGCCATTGGAGCAGATGCTTCGGATAGCCCCGAAGTACATGCGTACGCCCTCGCTCTGGTCGTAGGAGTTGTGCAGGAATAGACTGAGGGCGATATCGCTTTCAGAGTCCTGCATGCGTAACTCCGGGAAGGTGATTTGCAGTCGCATGCGCTCGTTTTGAACGAAAGAATGCGAAGGGTCGAGTCGGAAGGAGGTGCTTAGCCCGACCAGCTGATCCAGAAGGGATCGGATCAGTTCTTCGTTGCGGACCAGTTGGTAGGTGTCGCGAACGATAGAGATCACCTCGTTGGTGTCTTCCCGTACAATGGCTTTGTACGGGGATGGCAGGAAGGTTTGATTATCCTTCCAACGTGCGCCGTTATGATGTAAGTCGTTCACGGCTACCTGGCGCTCGGTAACCGGAAACATGAAGTCTTGAAGGTTCATGGTATAAGAGATTTGGTGAGTATTAATGAGCAAGGCTCATTGTTCTTATACCAGAAACGGGGCGAGATTAGGGGAGTGGCGAAGTGGGGAAAGTTGTAAGTCTTGTTGGAGGTTGGATGCTACTGTTTGTATTTTCTTGAAAAGACGACCGTTGCTCAGGTTATAATTTTCGCCACTTCGCCACTTTGGTGAGCTAGTGCGTGCCTCGATTGAGTTGGAATATGCAAAAAAACGGGAAAGCTGAATTCCCGTTTTTTATTTATCTGGTAGTCAATTTGGTAGTCACTTGTAGTCACCTAATCCTATGGCATCACCTCGCAAGAAAGGCAATCGATACCAGGCTATCTTTCACATCCTTGTTATTGAGGTACTTTATGAATTTTCTTATTGTTTCGGTTTGGTTAGGCATGTTAAATGTTTTCAATAAGTTGAGTTCGGACTAATTCATAAGCCTCTTGCGGATTATAAGGCACATCAGGTCGCAATAAAGCAGTTGTATCTCCTAAGAATTCCATGTCTTGCATTTTGGCTTCCATATTGAGAAGGAATTGCTTTTGAGTTGGAGGTTGTTCTACAGAAAACTTCATGTATTCCCGGTAACTGTAAAGCAGGGCCTCTTTGTCCAGCCCTGCTAGCTGAGACAAAGCAATGAACATGTCATACAAGTCTCGCCCCTTTCTGCGCTGATAAAGTGCTCTAAGTTTAGTTCCAAGCAATTCTTCTAGTCTGTATGTAGTCAGATGACAGTTTCCATCAAACCAGCTTGAGTTCACGTCAAAAGGAAATTTTTTAAGGCCTAGTACGGTGAAATGTTCACGGGTATTTGCTTCTACCTTTAACCTAAGTCTAATTGAAGGAGGGAATTCAGAATCGAACCGATAGATAATTTGAGTTCCGTCTCTTTTGGGTTTTACTGAAGATTCTCCAAGAAAGGCCAATGCTGTTTGTAACCGTTGCACTGTTTCTTTAATCGGTTCGGCTCGCACCTGCACCAGGTCAATGTCTTCTGAATATCGTTGTTGTGGTTGTAGATAGAGTTTATGTAACGCTGTACCACCCCGAAAGGCAAGACTATCGGCCAACCATTCATCCGAATAGATTTCTACTAATGCACGGCAAATTACCAGGTCTTGTTCCACTTGTTCGTTGGTTTGCCATGGCACCTGCTGACTCCATTCTGTTATGTAAGCCTGTGGTATCATTCGTCAATCTCTATTTGGGAATTCACAATCACCTTCCATCGGTTGTCTGAAGAAAACCCTTTGGTTTCTTTAGCTGTTTTTAATGGAATGCGAAACAAATTCAGACGTTCCCTTTTCATGGCATCAAAAAGTGCATCTGCCAATTCAATATTATAGCACATGTTCTCTAATAAATATCCCAATCGTTGTAAGGCTGTAACATGCACATGTTGTAATAACACTGTGGTGAAATCAATTGGTTTGATTGCTTCGACTAACTCGTTTAGCACGGTAGCCGCTCTATTAAGGCCGCCTACACGCTTTTCAAATTGAATCAAATCACAAGCAGTGAGAACTGGATTTGAAATGTTCAGGTAACCGGCTTCCGTTTTTCTTTTTTCAATCAGTGATTGTGGGAAGCTCTTGATACTTATATAGTTCACCTTCAACCCTTTTTTGAGGGTAGGGCGCAGAACCGGAAAATCAGTCATCACAAAGTATTCCTGTGGCTGCTGATGTGATGCTCCATGAAAAGCTGCGGCATTGAGCAGTGCCACATAGTAAGGCCTTTGCAGGTATTTCATAAAGGCATCCAGAAACAATTGAGGAGGCAAAATGCCTTTGGAAGCATATTGGGGTGGTATGATTAGGTAATATCCTTTGAAGACAGACAGTACCTTTCCCTTGTCACTCAGACGCTTCAATGCAAATTTTACAGCGTCATCACTTAACTCCGGGTTTGCTTGTTTCATTTCAGTCAGAGCAAAACCATACCTCCCCTGAGCCTGAATTTTTTCAGACCATGAAGCTACCTGATTATATGTTAACCCTGTCTTCATAAGAGTGAATTTTTGCAAAAAGTATCGCTTTTAAATACTTATCGCAAAAAATATATTTTAATTTACCTTGTCTTTCCATTCTGCCATCGGCAAAAAGTATTGTACCCCTTTAGTTTTCAACTCGAACTTGAGCAATTTCGCCGGGTTTTGAATACGGTATAACTCTGGATCGCTTTTGCAATTCATCACAATATACAGCCAAGCAGCATCGCCTAACTAAGCTAATCTATTCATTTCGTTCTCACTTAACATTACACTTCCGTCAGACGCACTACGGCCTTTTACTTCAATGTAACGCTTTAGCTCTTCTGGGCTGACGCTTTTTATGTCATAACCTTCGTTGTTAGCACTTACGTCTTGTTGTACTTTTGGTACAGCTCGGGATGCTCCGACTTAATCGCCGTAGGCCTTTGGGGTAGCCTCGACCACCACATCACCCCTAGACTCCGGGAACAGGATGATTCGGTCCTCGCCGTTTACCGGATCAGGTCGTACCCCGCCAACAATGTGCTTATTCCACCACTTTGCCACTTCGCTGATCATCTCGGCGATGAACCGGTCATCACGAAAGATGATGATCGGCTTGTGGTACTCGGCGCGTCCGAGTGCGGCGGCGACCTCCGAGCCTCCAAGGCTGGCTTTGCGGTCAGCTACCCACTTTGGGGTGGGGATGTTATCCAGGTATTTTACGGCTGTTGCCATAGTATGCCTCCGTTAAATTAAAAAGGCCGCCTAATTGGCAGCCTCTGTGTTGGGTTCGTGTTTTTGCTCTTTTTGCGGTGGGATTTTATCCTTGAGCAGGAGCTTCAAGAGCTCTTTGACCAGCTCTCCGGAAAGCTCAATAATGGCTCTCAGGAAGAAAATCTCACCTCGTTGTCGGTGCATTGGATCGCCCATTGCATGGTCTCCTCCGTACGGGTTTAGGGTTAAAGGGCGAACACCTTGGCGATTTGCTGTTGGTAACGCGCCCGTTTGTGTTGCTCCAGATCGTGCGACACGAAGTAGGTGAGTTTGTTGAAAAGCTTCCACTGGCTGATAGAATCCAGTTCCTGCTCCTCGATCACCTGTTGTGCCAGACGCTTGGAGATGTGCTTCTCCACACGATCGACCAGCTCGGCGTCCACGGGGGTACGTTCAAGCTGACGGATACGGTGGTTGATAACCGGAAAGGTTTCGATGGCCTCATCCAGTTTCTCGCTGAGCTGACTCAGCTCGAATCCACGGGTGTGTCGATGGTACATTTTGGCCATGACATCCCCGAAAATCATGCCATTGGAGCAGATGCTTCGGATAGCCCCGAAGTACATGCGTACGCCCTCGCTCTGGTCGTAGGAGTTGTGCAGGAATAGACTGAGGGCGATATCGCTTTCAGAGTCCTGCATGCGTAACTCCGGGAAGGTGATTTGCAGTCGCATGCGCTCGTTTTGAACGAAAGAATGCGAAGGGTCGAGTCGGAAGGAGGTGCTTAGCCCGACCAGCTGATCCAGAAGGGATCGGATCAGTTCTTCGTTGCGGACCAGTTGGTAGGTGTCGCGAACGATAGAGATCACCTCGTTGGTGTCTTCCCGTACAATGGCTTTGTACGGGGATGGCAGGAAGGTTTGATTATCCTTCCAACGTGCGCCGTTATGATGTAAGTCGTTCACGGCTACCTGGCGCTCGGTAACCGGAAACATGAAGTCTTGAAGGTTCATGGTATAAGAGATTTGGTGAGTATTAATGAGCAAGGCTCATTGTTCTTATACCAGAAACGGGGCGAGATTAGGGGAGTGGCGAAGTGGGGAAAGTTGTAAGTCTTGTTGGAGGTTGGATGCTACTGTTTGTATTTTCTTGAAAAGACGACCGTTGCTCAGGTTATAATTTTCGCCACTTCGCCACTTTGGGGAGCTAGTGCGTGCCTCGATTGAGTTGGAATGTGCGGAAAGCAAATGATGATTATGTGATGAATAGAAATTGCTAATGTGGATAAAAACGCATACACTTATAAGTAAATGTATGCACTTTAATCCATGTCATGTACACTTCAAAAGAAATTATTCGGAAAGCACTTGGTGTCTTTGAAAATAGGGGTGGAATTCTAAGAACGTCAGAAGCTCTATCAGCCGGTATACACCCCAGAACGCTATATAAACTCAGAGATGATGGTTATCTCACAAAATTAGACCGGGGCCTTTATACACTGGCCGCAGATTTTACGCTTTCCAATCCAGATATTGCAATTGTTGCAGCCAGGGTTCCCAATGCAAAAATTTGTCTGCTATCGGCGCTCGACTTTCATGAAATGACCAAAGAGATTCCTCATAGAGTTCATATCGCCATCGCACGAACTCAAAGAAATCCAAAGATAGATTACCCACCTGTTGAGGTATATCGATTTACCGATGAAAGCTTTACCGAAGGTGTAGAAAAGCATGAAATTGACGGACAAACAATCCAGGTCTATAGTCCGGCCAAAACTATTGCAGACTGTTTCAAATTCAGAAACAAGATTGGCAAACAAATTGCTCTTGAAGCGCTCCAAACGGGACTTTACCAGAAAAAAATAGCAGTAAAAGAAATTCTGAAATATGCTAAAATCTGCAGAGTTGAAAAGATTCTGAAGCCCTATCTGGAAGCAAGTGTAAATGGATAAAGATAAAAAACGAAAAGCCGCATCCGTTCATCAAAAACTTTTGAACAAAGCACGTGAATCAAACCGTCCGTTCAATGAACTTCTTCAGTATTACGCTATGGAGAGGTTTCTGTACAGAGTGAGCCGGTCTGAATATGTTGAACAATTCATACTGAAGGGAGCACTGCTGCTACGCATGTCAGGCATATCAGAAATACGTTCTACTCGTGATATTGATTTCCTGGGCACGAATGATTCAGGTATTGAAAAAATGAAAAGGGTAGTAGCGAATTGCTGTACTGTTCAGGTAGCAGAGGATGGTCTGGAATTTCATTCCAATGATATCGAAGCCGATGAAATCAGAGAAAATAATGTGTATCAGGGCTATCGATTCAGGATAAGAGGAAATCTTGGTAATGCGAAGATCTATATTCAGATTGATATGGGTTTTGGTGACATCGTCACACCAGATCCGATTTGGGTTGAGTTTCCGACCGTGTTGGATGAGGAAAATCCAATTATTCGAGCTTATACACTGGAAACGGCTATAGCTGAGAAGTATCAGGCTATGATCGACCTTGACCTTCTTAACAGTCGTATGAAAGATTTTTATGATATCTGGTTTTTGAGTAGTAACCTAAGTTTTGATGGTACTATACTGCAAGAAGCGATAAAACAGACTTTTGACAGAAGAAAGACCGATGTCCCTACGGAGAAACCATTCGTCTTTAAAGAGCTTTTTTATGCAGATAAAAATAAAGTCACTCAATGGCGAGCCTTTATAAAGAAAATAGGCCAGGAAGATTTGCCATCCGACTTTCGAACTGTTATGGAGCGGTTGGATAAGTTTTTATGGTCACCGACAGAGTGCTTGGTACGAGGAGAACACTTTGCGAGGGTATGGTTTCCGAATGAGGGATGGGAATAGTGAATTCCCGTTTTTTATTTATCTGGTAGTCGATTTGGTAGTCAGTATTTTTAAAATGCCCTTAATGAAGTATTTAAGCTTGATTTTCATCTGACTACGGATCAGAAGGTATGGGGTTCGAATCCCTACGGGTGTACCAGCAACATAGCCCTGAATTGCCCAACAACGCGGTTCAGGGCTTTTTTTTGTGCAAGACCTGACTCTAATTGTCAGACTTGTACAGAACTGCGAACTCCACCGTTTCTACTTTCTTTTTTCAGGGTTTTGCCTGGTTCCAAATACAGAAAGAATTTGAATTGAGTCCTCTGCAATCCGATAGTATAGTGTATTGTTTTTATCAACCACCGCTTTGCGAATCTTTCTACCTGTGTTAAAGGTGGGAAAAATATCTGGATGACGGGATATGATTTCAAGAGTCTTATCGACAGCATTTGCGAATTGAATCAATTCACTCACTGTCCAGTTTTCTTCTAAATACTTTATCGTATCCGATAATTCAGACAACGCATGGTCTGTCCACAGGATTTTAAAGCCACTTGGCATATATCTTTCTGACTTGATCGTGGTCTTTCAGCTTGCCGGCATCAGCATCATCAATTCCCTTAGTGATGGACTCCTTTTCAGCAGCTGATAAACGCTCCCAGTACGCTTCTTTTTCACTGTTCCGAATGGCAAGCAGTTTCTCAATGATAGTTGGGCTATCAATGGTTGAGAGCCATTGAATCAATTCAAGTTTTGTCGTTTGCAGGTTGTTTTCCATGGTTAAAAACTTACGGGTCGTATAAGATTCTGTGGTCAATTCTTGCCCAACTTGTAATACAGGCAATAAATGCATGCTCTTGATGACGTCATTGGCCTGTAGCAAATGCATATAAATATCATCGAAATAACGAATCCGCATTCTGCTATAACTTGCAAATAATCATCATCTATAATCAAATTTGATCAATTCGTTTCAGATAAACAACTTAATTGCCGCTGAATGACGTCATTTATACTTCCAGGCAGCGACGATTAAAATTCACCTTGTTTGTTCAAACGCTTAAAATGCACCCTTAATGCCCATTTAATGGAGACGGTAATGCCAGAAATCCCTACGGGTGTACTTTACATAGCCATGAATTGCCCAACAACGCGGTTCAGGGCTTTTTTTTGTGCCGGATCACATCCCATGTACGTATTTACAGATTATTTCAAACGATGGGGGGTGTTGTGGGGTTATATTTAGTCAACGCCGTTCAGATGCCTGCACGCAATCCGGCATCACGTTTCGCGGGTCGTAAACCAGGCAATGTAACTGGAAAACGGTGTTTTGACTGTACTACGGTTCCTAATTTAATGTTGGTCAATTCCAGCTCTATTCACTGTAGGGCCATGTTTTGACGCTGCTACCCCTAATTTAACCCCTTAAAACCATGATGGTTAACGTTTCTCTCTTCTATAGTGTGATTTTTATTGCCATTGGCGTAGTTGCCTGGGCAGTGACCGGTATGGAACAGGCTACAGCCCTGATCCCGGCCTATTTTGGTGCGCTGGTACTTGTTTTTGCTGTGATTTCCCGACTTAAAGAAGGACTTCGACGCCACCTCATGCACGCAGCCATGGCTATTGTCCTGCTCGGTCTGCTGGGATCGGTGGGCGGACTCTTCCGCTTTATCAGCTCGCTGTTCACCGGTGCTGAGCTGGCCCGACCAGCGGCTGTTTATGCACAGAGCGTCTTCGCTGTAGCCAGCATGGGCTATCTGTATGCCGGCATCCGTTCGTTTATTGACGCCCGCAAACAACGCGAAGCACAGGCCTGACCTGCCCGAAGTGCCGGTCAAGGCCTCCGGGCAGACAGGATAATCAGGCACGGTTCACGCAATGGGTGGATAATCGCGCGAACCGTCCAGTATTCCGCGTTTATTTCACCAGACTCATCTTGCGGGTGAGCACCGTGTTTCCGGTCTGCAGCCGGTACAGGTACACACCGCTGGCCAGCCTCGACCCGTCGAAGCGGACAACATGATACCCGGCCTGAAATCGGGTGTCGGCAACCTCGCTTACCAGTCTGCCGGTTACATCGTATACCGAAATCCGCACCTGGTCCGATTCCGGTAATCCAAACCGAATGCTGGTCGACGGATTAAACGGGTTGGGATAGTTTTGCGAGAGCTCAACCTGAGCCGGAAGCTCCATCCCGCCGTCCAGGCTGACCGGACCGCTTACAAAGGTCTGCTCTTCGGCAAAGGCCGACCCATTATGCAGGTTGTCAATGGCCTGTACACTCCAGTAATAGGTGGTGTTGGGCTGCAGATAGCGCAGGACCACCGAGGTGGCACCACCCACATTCCCGGGCCGGGCTACCAGCCGCTTCCCGGTGTCCAGCGCCAGAGCGTTGATGACGTCGTTCCCGCCGGGCTCCGTACCCACGCGCAGGTTGTAAGTCACGCCGGAAGCCGGCGTGGTGCCCGCCTCACCGCCATCCCAGCTTAAGGTTACAAACTGATCAGGATCAACGGAGAGACCGACCGGCGCACCGGCAGCTTCGTACGGCGAGGCTGAGAAATTCCGGTAGAAGGAGGCGACGTTTTCCGCCCCGTTGCTGTCGCTGACCCGTCCACCTGCAAATACATCCGCCCGACCGCTGCCGAAGACGTCGGCCGCCGCCATCATGCCGCCCGGATAGGCCCCGATTCCCGTCACAGCTGTGAATTCCAGCGAACCGTCACCGGCATTAAGCAGCGCGCTGGCTGGATCCTGCAACGATTCCGTGCCGCCGTTGATAAGCAGATCGGCGTACCCGTTGCCGCTGATATCCACCAGCACCGGTCGAACCGCACTGAACCCCTCGAACACCACGGCATCCCCGAAGGTGCCGTCACCCTGATTCGGGAATATGTGAATGTTGTGCACCGCCGAAGCAATTTCAGTGTCCGGACTAACCACAGCCACCACATCCGTATACCCGTTGGCGGTGAGGTCGCCCCACTGCGCGTGGTGGATGAAACCCTCGTTCAGCAGCACCACAGACTCGGCAAAGCTGCCGGTACAGTCGCCTGCGTAGACCGTGAGCTGATCGGTGGAGGTCTCCTCGTCAAGGACCTGCAGCAGCAAATCCGCACATCCATCGTTGTTGAAATCACCGGCTTCTGCCGAGAGCGCCGGAGGCAGTACGATGTCGGTCAGTTCCAGCGCCCCGTTGCCGATGTGTCGCACGACCCGGGTGCTGTCGTCATCGGTAAAGGAGCCGGAGGCCACAATGATGCCCATCTCGCCGTTGTTGTTGTAGTCGGTCACGGCCAGGTCGTTCACCCGCATAGAAATCCCGTTTTCGGTGTCGGTGGAGAAGCTTCCGTCCTGATTGTTCAGACCCACAGCAAGGTAGTCGCCGTTGACATAGACGGCATCCGGCCATCCGTCGTTGTTGAAATCGCCCCATTCGGCACGACTCCCCGGCACCATGTCAGGCTGCTCCACGAACTGTCCGTCGCTCAGCTCAAAAATGGCGACGCCGGCCGCGGGCGTTCCTCCAAACAGCGGTCGGAAGGCCAGGTCCAGGTTCCCATCGCGGTCGACATCCACCCAGTTCGGATGAAATGCACCGCTGGCGATGGGTGCAATGAGGTCCTGTACGGTCGCGAACCGGCTGGCGGCGTTCCAGGAGGTGCTGGTAAACGGCGAGGCGAACCCATGGTGATTGACGGCCGATACCGAAATAACGACCTCCTGACCGGTTTCCAGGGGTGGCAGGGCGAATTCGGTGAGGAATCCGGCGTTGCCCGGTCCTTTGGTGCGCAGTACGCCGGTGGTGAAGCTCATGGACTCTGTGATGTTGTCAAGGTCTTCTTCCAGGTCCGAGGTGCTGATGCGTACGTTGTAGGTGAGGGCTTCGGAGGGGGTGATGGCATCGGTGCCGGGATCCCAGCTTGCCACCAGATTCCCTTGCTCGTTGAGGGCAACCTGCAGGTTTTCCAGCGCATCCGGACGGGTATAAAGCTGCTGCGGCAACCCGTTGCGGTAGGCGGTGAGCACGGGGTTATTTTTATTGTCGCTGCCGAAGGCCACAAGCTCCGGCTGTCCGTCGAGGGTGATGTCACCGGCGGTGATGCCGCCGCGGCGCATGGCGGGCAGGTCCGGCGTGCTGATGGAGAAGCTGCGCTCGCCCTGGTTTTCGAACAGATAGGATGTGCTGGTCCGGGTGAAATCGTTATCGGCGCTGTACAGGATATCCTGCAGACCGTCATTGTTGATGTCGGCGATTTCAATATGGAGGCCGAAACTCCCGGAGATCAGCGTGCTTCGGAAGAAGGTGCGCGAAAAAGTGCCATCCCCGTTGTTCCACCAGATTCCGATGGGGCTTTCCGCAGTGCCGGACCAGCCGCCGATAACCAGATCCATATGGCCGTCATTGTCCAGATCGCCCATGGCGACGGTTTCCATGAGGGTGCTGGACGATACCACACTCAGGGGACTGTCGGGATCGGGTTCAAACGCACCGTTGCCCAGATTGCGGATCAGCAGGTTTTCCGTGCCGCCGCCTGAGGCCTGCAGCCCCACCAGCAGGATGTCTTTGAGGCCGCGGTTGAAGAAGTCGAAGATGAGTACGGCGTTGGCATTGCGCGAGGCAATTTCCGGCAGATCGACCGGCTCAAACTGCATATCACCCTGGTTGAGCAGGATGCGGGTGGCCCGGTTGTTATCAAAATAACTGCCTTCCAGTCCGGAAAGGACCACGTCCAGCAGACCGTCGCCGTCGAGGTCGGACCAGGCCGCGGTTCCGCCGATGTCGGGCAGGTTGGAGGGAATCTCCGTGACCGTGCTGCCTACGTCAAAGAAGGCGGCGCGATTGGGATCGGCCAGGTCTTCGGGGTACCCGCTGATGAAGAAATACGGCCCGGTGTTACGGTCGGGCCGCACCCAGTGCAGGCCTCCCTGGGGAGCGTACAGGTCGGCAATGAGCTGGCTGTCATCGGTGAACTGATTGGGTCGGTCGGCGTTGGGAGCGGTCACCAGACGGGTTTGCGGAACCCCCTGCTGGTTGCGGCCCGACATCGCAAAGGACATCCCGACGGTGTTGAAGGGCAGGCTCCGGAACCAGGTGAAGGTGGGGAACCAGACCGGGTCGCCGGACAGGGCGCCGTTGAAGTAGGCGAGGGGTTCAAAGTCGGTATCGATTTCAAAGAGGTAGGACTCCCCGTCCAGGCTGCTGGTGATCCCGCTGAGCAGGATGTTATTTTGCATGGCCACGGCCGGCTGGTTGTTGGTGAGTCGTTTCAGGCTGCTCATCTCGCCCTGGATATCGGTCAGGTGCGACCAGGTGCGGTTGGTTTCGCGCCGGTACAGGTGGGCTTTGTTCTCCCCGTAGTTCCCGATCAGCAGTCGATCGCCGCTGAGGTGCAGGGAGGTGCCGAAGGTGGTGTTTTCAACAGTGTCTGGTGCACGCAGGGTATCCATCGGTGCCCAGGTCTGGTTGGGCATACGGTCGAACAGGTAGACAGCGCCGGTGTTGGTGAAGGTGCCGGAGTCGTTGAGGTTGCTCAGGGCGAAGGCTGCTCCGGAGCTGGCGATGCGTACGTTGCGAATGTTGGTGATCTCCGGTGCGGGAATGGCGATGCGCTGGGATTCGGTGAATTCGGTGCCGCTGATGCGCAGGATGTGGACATCGGTTTCGGTGAGGACGGCGAAGGTCTGGTGGTCGAGGATGGCGGGGTAGGGGGCGAGGGTAGCGTCAACGCCGGGGACCTCCACGCGGGTGAGGAAGTCCCAGGTGCCCGAATTCCGGATATAGAGGTAGACCCCGTCATTCAGGGTGCCGGCAATCAGGTAGTTTCCGTCGGTATCGAGGAAGCCGCCGAATTGGGAGAAGCTGTTTTCATTGGGCTTATCGATGCGCTGGCTGAGGGTCCAGGTGTCGTTGTCATCCAGTTCGAAGACGTAGATGGCCTCGTTACGGTCGCCGGAGGCGCCCACGATCAGGGTGTTTCCGTGGAAGCGCAGGCTGTTGCCGAAACCGCGACTCAGTTCCAGGTTTCCGGGGGCCAGCTCCTGTTTCAGGGTGGTGGTGCCGTCCGGGAGGCGTTCGTAGATGAACACCATGCCGGTGCGGTTGGAGGTGCCGGAGGGCGACTGGTTGCCGGCCCCCACGGCGATCCATTTTCCGTTGATGGCGTGGGCCGAGCCGACCGCGTTTAGAAACGAGCCTTCCCGCAGCAGGGTTCGCTCGGGTTCGGTTGACAGGGTTGCGGCAGATTGGGCGGTGATCGACTGACTGGTGAAGGCGTTGAACCCGTCTATGCGTTGGCGATCGGGTTGGTCTTGTCCGTTTACAGTTTGGGTTGCCGTCAGTCCGATCAGGACCAACAATGCGAGGGTGATTGAAAAGAGTCGGTTCGGGTGCATGAATATGAGCTTGGATTCAGGGTTTTTCCTTCTATCCTCTCAAGCGCATAATCTGTCCGGGGAGCGACATGGTTCTTGTCGGCACCTAGATTTTATGGTCCGGCGGCCTGGCTCAGGGACGGGGTACGGATTGGTCTCGTACTCGCATCCCCCGGCTCACCATCGCTCACGGACGCCGGGCTCTCAGGGCGATGCCAGCAGGCTGAAATGGGTGTGGGCGGTGCTGTACAGCACATCGGGCAGGATGATTGCCAGCACGGCACCGGCAGCAATGGCATTGGGCCCGATGAAATTGGTGCCGAATTTGCGGTCCGGACTGTGGCGGGTGGCATAGGCGAAGTTGTACCAGGACAGCGCGGCTATACCCGTGGTCACTGCCAGCAGTTCAGGCTGGTCGTTCAGCGCCGCAGGTAGGGTGCCCAGGGCAGTGAGTGCGTAGAATCCACTCATCGGATGATACGGAATCCGGTGTGCTATTGAAAACCATCTACTCCTTAACGGTCTCCAGCAGCTGAAAAACCGCCTCCTCGACCTGATAAAACGAGGTTTCTCCATACGCGAAGGACTGCTTGCTGCCGTTGGTCATGAAAATAACCCCGGTGCCGGTAGCCGGATCAACATATACATCGCTGAGTAGTCCATAGGCAATGCCCGGGTGGCCGGTCATTTCCACGCCCGGGAACATCACATCCTTGCCGGGCTCTCCGGTAAGCCGGTGCAGCCCCAGTCCGAAGGAGCGCCAGAAGTCGTCCCAGGTATCACCGTTGCTCCCATCGTACCGCCAGTTTTCAGCCATCATCTCGCGGAGGGTTTCGGCCTGCAGGATGCGCACGGGCTGAGGGGTGGAGAAAGTGGTCTGCCCCTGGTTGAGCAGAACATCGGCCACTGTGATAAGCCCACGGGTGCTGATTCGAAGTCCGCCCTGGGGTGCGTAGATGAGACCGTTGTGGCCGGGTTCGTACCCTTCATACCCCCGGTCAGCAGGGGGCGCATCGGCGTAGAAATCGATCTGCGGGGTCCAGGCATCGTTTTGGAAGCGGTACAGTGCGGCGATGTGTTCCGGACGGATATCGGTGATGTTGAAGGAGGCCTCAACCCCGAGGGGCTCAAACAGGTGCGACCGGGCGTAGACGTCAAATCGCTGCCCGGAGACGCGTTCGATGACGCTGGCGATCAGGCCCCAGGCGGCATTGCTGTAGGCGAAGTATGTGCCGGGACGGTGCCGGGAGAAGATATCCGGACTGTAGCCCGACCAGCGCCGGGTGCCGTCGGTGCCGGTGAATAGCATGCGAATAGGGAGACGCTCCGCTATCATGGTGCGGGCGAAGGCACTATAGGATGGACCGTCGGCAATGCCGGAGGTGTGTCCGAGGAGCATGCGCAGGGTGACGGGCTCATCGGGCCAGTGCGGGCTGCGAAGCTCCCAGCCGAGGTACCGGCTGACATCGGCGTCCACGTCAACCAGCCCCTGCTCATACAGCTGCATGAGGGCCATGGCCGTGAGCGACTTGCTGGGAGAGGCGATGCGGACTACGCTGTTGGCATTCAGCGGTGTCCGGGTTTCATGAACGGCCAGGCCGGTGTACCCCTCGTAGGCTACCTGAAAGTCCTGAATGTACACCACAGCCAGTCCCATGAGTTCAAAATCGGCAGCAATCTGTTCCAGTCCCCGGTCCAGGGTCGTGGTTTGGTCGGGTGTGAGCGGTTGAGAAGGATCCGCCGGTGTGCAGGCGGTCAGCTGCAGGGTTAGCAGGATGAACAGGCAGCAGGTGATTTTCATGAGCAACAGCAATAGGTGCGAGGGTTTCAGATTAGTGTGGGGAGGTTTTCAACCGTGATGTGTTCTACGTGTTGTTTGTGTGTGCGAGGGTTTCCGGGTTGGCGTGCGGAGTGGGCGCAGCACGGGTTGAATGTACCGAAAAGTTGGTTGTTTCAACGGGACTATCGTGTGTTACTCCAAATCCAGTCGGTCGGTCTTGCGCACAATGGTGTGGATTACCGTATCAATTTCGTGGATGGACTGCTCGATGTGGCTGAGCATTTCGCGGGTTTCCCCATCGCACCCTTCATGGTCTTTCAAATTGATAAGGATGGTTGACATCCGGCACAGAGGACCTCGCAGCTCGTGCGACTGCAGCCAGGCAATTTCCCGCAGTTTCTCGTTCTGCTGCTCAATTTCGCCGACCTGCCGTTTGACCAGTTGATTCAGCCTTCGGTTTAGTCCCAAAAACATAGCCAGAGCAACGATAATTAGTGCAAATGCACCGATGACCAGTTTGTAGTGGAGTTCCCAGAATCCCGGGGCTTCACTCAGGGTGATTTCCATGGGCGAGCGCAGCAGCATCTGGTCGTAATCGTCGGGCAGGGCATCCACGTAGCTGCTCAGGACGTCAAATAACTCCGGTTCCGACTTGACCACACCAATGGCCAGTTTCCATTCAAAATCGGATTCCGGTCCGAGCACCAGGTTTTGAATGCCGTAACGGCGGATCAGGTATCCGGCTGTGAGTACGTCGGTCATCATGGCATCGGCCTGGCCGTAAGCGGTTTGGATCATGGCGGAGAGTTCGTCTTCAACCGGAATCCATGTTGCATCGGGCAGTGTCTGCATCAGATACTCGGTTGATGCGTAATTGCGGACTACGGCCACGGTGCTGTTGTTCAACTCGGTTTTGGTACGGATGGGGGCGCTGCGCCTGGTCAGGATGACCATGGGGATGGTCAGAAAGGGATCGGTAAAGTTGAGGTAGGTTTCACGCGCGGGGGTTGGGTGGATTCCGATGGACAGATGCGCACCGCCGGTTTGCAGGGAGTCCAGGATTTCGGTCCAGGTGTTCAGCTGGATCCGCTGAATCTGCAGGCCGGTCTGAAGCTCCATCCGGGTGACGAAATCGGCCAGAATGCCGGTATGTTCATCGCGGAAATTGAAATAATCCAGGGGCTCCCAGTCGGGCGAGGGGGCGTAGATATAGGTGCGGGTGTCGGGCTGGGCTACGGTGGTATGAACGCAAAGGAAGGTTGCCAAAACCATGGTACACAACACGAACAGTCGGAATCGGGCGGACCGTAGCGAGGTATGGGGTGCCGGTGTTGCTATTGGCGGGGGGATGGTGCCCATGAGGTGAAATTGGTTTGATGGGTAAAAGATAGGCATTTATTCAGTTAGATATGGATTTCGTACTAAATACGCCATTTGACTGATAGGAAGGTTTTTTTGGTGCGGCGCGGCAATCGGCGCGAAATATTCCACATATACATTGCACAACACCAAACTTTGTTACATTTTGCGGTAGGTGAAAAAAAGGTTCACGTTCAGTCGATTTCAGTGCTTACTGTCTGTTCCGGCTTTTCTGCGTTTTATCAGCTCTAACCCATGTTTCTGTTCGCACATCTTATGGAGTCGGATTGGATTGAAGGCACCCGAAACGGTGATGAAGGGGCTTATCGCGGGCTGTTCAACCATTTCTATGCGCCGCTTGCTGCATTTGCCGCTGAGCAGGTGGGCTCGTACGATGCGGGCCGTGAAATTACCCAGGAGGTTTTCATCCGAATCTGGCAGTCGCGCGCGGAGTGGAATCCATCGCCCGGCGGACTGAAAACGTACATGTACAGGGCGGTTTACAACCAATGTCTGAATTACATCAAGAAAGAGAAAACCCGGAAAAAATATGAGGACCGTTCTGTTGAAGGGATGAATTTTACGGATGTTGCCTCGGATTCAACCGCACTGGAGCGGGAGCTGATGGTGATGCTGGATCGCGCTATTGAGCAGCTCCCTGAGCGCAGGCGCATGGTGTTTGTGCTGCATCGACAGCACGATATGTCGGTGCGCGAGGTAGCCGAGGTCCTGGCTATATCGCCCAAAACCGTCGAGAATCAGATGGGTCTGGCATTGCGGGATTTGCGGGAGGCCCTGGGCGACTATCTTAAGTAGTGCAGTGCAAAGGGTCTGCGGCGTTCAGCTCTAAGGCACAGACAGCATGAAGAGCTGGTTCAGCCGGGACAGCAACTTTAGTTTTACCCTGCCTGCAGGCCATCTGCGTAAACCTGAAATCCCGGCTCGACAAAATTTTTTCAAAAAAAATCACAGGTCTTTGGGGGAAAGCGCTTCCAGCGCTGTCTTAGTACCATATGAAAGAACACCAATCTGCATACAATGAAGAAGCGTGGCGCCTGATCGTCCGGTATCTAGACGGAAGTCTGACCGACGTGGAGCAGGTGGATGTAAGCGAAAGGCTTGCCTCAGACCCGCATTTCGCCCATTTGATGGAGCATGCCCGCACGCTATGGTCGGCCTCGCGTTACCGGTCCGGCGCCTCACCCATGCTGGGTGAAGATATCCGGCGCGACTGGGAAAAGGTTGCGGAAGCCATCCAGCGAGATACCCGTTCATCGCAGCGTAATCCGCGTGGTTTGTCGCGCTACGTACACCGACGGCATATTCAGGTCATCCGTCTGGCCGCCATTCTGCTGGTAACCATACTCAGCAGCGTGTTTATCACCTACATGGCCCTCAAGCCTGACCCGGCGCCGGTTCAGGAGATGGTGTTTCGCGAGATTCAGACCGATCGCAATCAGCGGGTGAATCTGATGCTCAGCGATGGTACCGGAGTAAGCCTTTCGGTGGAGAGTCGACTGATCATCCCGGATAAATTCGCCCCGGATGTCCGACAAGTAGAGCTGACCGGCGAGGCTCGTTTCGATGTGGCTCATGCCCCAAACCGTCCTTTTCTCATCCGCAGCGGGGATGTTACCGTTCAGGTTCTGGGCACCGATTTCGGTGTACGGGCCTATGAGAATGAGAATCGGGTCGATGTCGTTGTGAAGAGCGGCAGCGTGGCCGTTGAACGAAATGGCGTTTCAGACCCTGAGCGGGTTGTACTCTCGCCCGGTCAACTGGTGAGCGTGAGGGCCGGAAATCAGCCGATGGTTACCCGCGATGTCAACGCCGATGATTACCTGGGCTGGATGAATGGTCGCATGAAGTTTCATGAAACGCCGTTTTCCGAGGTTATTTCCCAGCTGGAGCGGTGGTATGATATCCAAATTGTAACGCGCGATCAGGAAATTAATGAATTTGTACTGACTGCACTGCTGGATGTGCGGTCTATGGAGCACGTGTTTGAGGTTATTTCACAGTCGCTCAAACTGAATTACTGGATTGAGGAAGATCGCGTGGAGCTGACGGTCCGACCGGTACGCTGACACGATAGATTACCTGCTGGTGCATCGAACCCACCGCAGGCAGAAACAGACAACCGGGACGGCACTTTCCGAACCGGTTTAACATTGAATTTCGAATCTTGGGTACTGTTATATGGGCGGAGTGTCCCAGGGCGCATCCGTCATATGGCAGTTTCCCAATCTTGGATACACGAGGAAAAGGGCACGGTTGCCGTAAGGTGGCTGCTGCTGTAAGGGTCAACAAAACAAAGGTACGTCAATGATACATAGATGCTTTACAATATGTCTGATGATGTCTGTGCTGATTCCGCTTGCGGGTTTCAGTCAGCGCGCGGATCTGCCCGTTAATGCGCTGGCAGCCAACGCACTGATGATGCAGACCGAGAACACGGTATTTTATACGGTACGGGAGTACGGCAATGATATTGCTGAACTTCAGCGCCGGGTAGATGCTTCGTTCGTGGATCAGCCCAGAAAACAGGTACTGCTCGAGATTGCCCGACAGGGGAACCTGGGACTGGCCATCAACGCCGAAATGCCGGTGATGAACGAGTCGGTTACACTGGAATTTGCCAATACAACGGTTGCCGATGCATTGCATCAAACCCTGGCAACAACGCCGTTCGAGGCCGCTATTTCACGACATCGTGAAATCCTGATTGTAAATCGCCCGTTGCCTACCCGCTCGCAAACCCGCACGCAGGCCCAGCAACGCCGCACCATCACCGGTAACATTGTGGATGCCGTCACCGATGAGCCGCTTATCGGGGTCAGTATTCTGGTCGAGGGTACCGCTTCCGGCACCACCACCGATTTTGATGGCAATTACTCTCTGGTTTTGCCCGAGGGCGGACAGGTTCTGGTGGTTTCCTACATCGGCTACCGTACCCAGAATGTTGAAATCGGGGATCGCAGCGAGATTGACATCCGACTTGAGCCCGATGTTCTCGGACTGGATGACCTGGTTGTAGTTGGATACGGGGTGCAGCAACGACGTGAAGTCACCGGATCCATCGCATCGGTATCTATGGAACAGATTCGCGAGATTCCATCGGCCAGCTTTGAAAATGCGATTTTGGGTCGACTGGCGGGTGTGCAGGTTCAGGAGCCTTCCGGTGTTCCCGGTGCCGGTCCTGAAATCCGTATCCGTGGGGTAGCTACTGTAACCGCCGGAACCGATCCGCTCTACGTTATAGATGGCTTCCCTTTCACGCGAAACCCATCGCTTCAGGGTCGGAACCTGCGACTTGGCGGGAACTTCACCGAGCCGGCCATCAACCCCATGGCCACCATCAACCAGAACGATATTCAGTCGATTGAAATTCTCAAAGATGCCTCCGCGGCCGCCATTTACGGTTCCCGGGGTTCCAATGGTGTTGTACTGGTGACTACCAACCGCGGACTTCGGGGAGGCGGCGCACCACGAATCAGTTACAACAGTTTCGTCGGTGTTCAGGAGGTGGGTCGACGCGTTGACCTGATGAACGCCGAGGAGCTTATTGATTTCGTCATCGATGCCCGTAACAACAACTTCCGTCAGAAATATCCGAATCTGCCGCTGGTTAATCCGCGGACCAATGAAGGTCGGCCGAATGACGGCAACGTATTAATACCGGAGAGTTTCGTTAACTGGGATGGCACCGATACCGACTGGCAGAGCGAGATGTTCCAGCGCGCGTTGACCAGCTCGCATAACGTCTCTATTGCCGGCGGCAACAGCGATGTGGGCTACTACATTTCAACCGGTGTGTTTTCACAGGATGGTATTGTTGACCGCACCGGGTTCGATCGCTATACGCTCATGAGTAACGTAGAAGCCCGCGTCAATGACAAGCTTGAAGTTGGCGTAACCTTTAATCCATCCTACGCCCAGCATCAGCGTCTGCCGGTCAATAACCCGTACTTCTCACAGCCTCCGGGCGTGATTTACTCAGGTATTGTGACCTCGCCGACCGTTTCGCCACGGAATCCGGACGGAACACTCAACCAGACCAATAACCAGGCACACATCGGCAACGGTATGACCGATGCGAGCAATGCCCTGGCCATTATTGAATATGTAGATGATGAAATCCGTCATATCCGCGCTTTCGGTACGATGTATGCCAACTATGAAATTCTTCCGAACTTCGTGTACCGGGCCTATTTTGGTGCCGACGTAAACGACTTCAAGCGTGATTTTTATCTGGCGCGTGACTTCCGTTTCCGTACGCAGACCACCGGGAACCCGTATGCACAGGCAAACGCGTCACGATCGCTGAACTGGATTACCGAGCATACCTTCAACTACAGCAACGAAGTGGGTGATCACCGCTACAACATGCTGGCCGGTGTTACAGCCCAGCGTGAGGATGTTTCTCAGAACATGGTTTTTGCCGTGAACTTCCCGGATGACCTGGTTCGTACCCTGAATGCCGGTCAGATTGCCGGCGGATTCAGCCAGGCGGAGGAGTGGTCGCTGCTGTCGTATCTGTCGCGATTGAACTATACCTTCCGTGACAAGTATTTTACCACGCTGACCATCCGCGCCGACCGCTCATCGCGGTTTGGTACCGATAATCAGTGGGGGGTATTCCCATCGGTATCAGCCGGCTGGCTCATGTCAGAGGAAGGATTTATCCGTGATCTTCCGCAGATTAATTACCTGCGGTTGCGTGCCAGTATTGGTCAGACCGGTAACTTCCTGATTCCCAACTACGGTGCCATCGGCTTATTGGGTGCTGAAAACTATCCCTACGGAACCGGTGTATTTGGCGGTGTTTCACCCAGTACCATCAGTAACCGTCAGCTAAGCTGGGAGACTACTACCCAGAGTGGTGCGGGTATTGATCTGGGACTGCTGGAAGACCGGGTAACCATGACCTTTGATTACTACTATGCCATAACCAACGATTTGCTGCTGAATGTTAACATTCCGTCGGCTTTCGGATACACCACGGCACTCACCAATATCGGTGAAGTACTCAATCGCGGTTACGAAGTAGCCCTTACCACGCGTAATCTGGTAGGGTCGTTTCAGTGGTCAACCGACTTCAACTACTCAACCAACCATAACGAAGTGCTGAAGCTGGGTCCTGAAGGGGATCCAATTCTCTCGCCGGGCGGTGCAGGTATCCGTCACATCACCATGGTGGGTCAGCCAATCGGCAGTTATTACGGTTTCGTGACCGACGGGCTCTACCTCACCGCAGAAGACCTTGCCAATCGTCTGCCGGATGCCTTCGCTCCGAATCCCGGTCTTGGCGACTTCAAATACAAGGATATCAACGGTGACGGCGTCATCGATTCGAATGACCGGACGGTAACCGGTAACTACATGCCGGATTTCATTTTCGGTATCACCAACCGGTTCTCTTACGGTGGATTTGACGCCAGTATCTTCTTCCAGGGTGTAGTTGGCGGCGAGGTGCTGAACCTCACCTCACGTCACCTGAAAAACGGTGAAGGTAACTTCAACAGCTACGCAGCCTTCAATGATCGATGGCGATCACCCGAAGATCCGGGCAATGGTAAATTCCCCCGTGCTGACCGTCAGACCGGAGCCTTTGGTGGCGGAAATGACCGGCCGTCTGATTTCCAGGTGGAAGATGCTACCTACTTCCGCATCCGGAATATCACCATGGGCTATAATGTTCCGGGTCGTTTCCTGGGCAGCTCCATAGCCAGTGCGAGGCTGTATGCCTCCGTGAACAACGTGTACACCTGGACCAAGTACCTGGGCTTCAACCCGGAGGTCAACAACTGGTCAGGTGCCAGCATGCTCACTCAGGGTGAGGATTACGGCGCCTACCCGATGATCCGGACCTTCACGTTCGGTATTAATCTGTCACTTTAAGGTCAAGGTATAACGAGGTAAATATTATGAAAGCAAAACTCACAGTTGTCGTCCTTGCCTTTTTGGTAATGTCCTGCGGGGATGACTTCACCAATCTGGCACCGATATCGCAACGGAACGTTGACAACTTCTTTTCCAATGCCAACGATTTCGAGCTGGCTGTAAATGGAGCCTACTCGGCGTTGCATCTGGATGGAATGTATTCTCAGAGTCTCTGGGTCATGTTTGAAATGCGTTCAGACAACACCGATCAGGGGCCTGATGTAACCGGTCTGGCCAATGAGCTGGCCGTGATTCACATTTTCAATGAAAATCCGCTGAACCAGTTCCTCGGCGATATGTACCGTGATCATTACGTACTGATCAGTCGAACCAACGTGATTCTGGATCGTCTTGGCGAGGTGACCATGAGCGATGCGCAGCGGGATCAGATTCAGGGGCAAGCCTTGTTCCTGCGCTCCCTGGCTTACTACAACCTGGCTATCGCTTTTGCCAATGTTCCGCTGATACTCAATGAAGTAACCGACATTAACCAGTCGATTACCCAGAGTAATCGTCAGGCCATTCTGGAGCAGGTTGCCGGGGACCTCTCCGCTGCCGAGGGGCTGCTGCCTGACTCCTGGCCTGCATCACAGCAGGGCCGGGCTACCCGTGGTGCCGCGCTGGCACTGCTTGGCAAGGTGCACCTGATGCTGGGCAACAATGGTCAGGCAGAGACTGCACTAAGAGCGGTTACTACGCTGGGTTACAGCCTGGTACCCGATTACGCCGACCTCTGGGGAGCTGGAAATGAAAACAACAGTGAGTCCATTTTTGAGGTACAATACCGCGCCGGCGGATTGGGTACCGGCTCGCCGTTTACCAACTACTTCTCTCCGAGTCCGTTTCTGCAGAATGGTTTGGGCAATGCCCGTAACCGTCCTACCGAAAGCATGTGGGAGGCTTACGAGGCGGGTGATCTGCGACGTGACATTTCCATGGCTCGCACGTATGTGAATCCGAATACGAATGAAGTGGTTGAAGCCCTCCACATTCTGAAATACCGAAGCGAGCCATTCCAGAACAATGATTCTGACGTCAATTGGCCCGTTCTTCGTTATGCCGATGTACTGCTGATGCTGGCCGAAGCCATCGGGGAGTCGCCCGAAGCCTATGGCTACATCAACCAGGTGCGTCAGCGCGCCGGTCTGCCCGATATTGATGCAAATACCCCCGGTACCTTTGCCGACAAACTGCTGCAGGAGCGGCGGGTTGAACTGGCGTTTGAAAACCATCGATGGCCGGATCTGATCCGGTTCGACCGTGCTGAGCAGGCTATGCAGCAGCTCGGGCTTACGGCCAGAATGCTGTTCCCGATTCCGCAGCGTGAAATTGACGTAACCCCGGGTTTCACTCAAAATCCCTGATTTTCTTACCCGCTCTGACTGAGCTCCGGAGGTCTGGACGTACCCGGTTCGGGCCTCCGGTTTTTTTAAAACCCCATAAAACCACTGCCAATCATGAAGATAAACCTCTCCCTAAGCTTGTTTGCTGCAATGCTGCTGCTTGCCTCGGCCTTCATGCCGAAGACGGTATCGGCTCAGGAAGACCGACCGCTGCGAATCATTGCCATTTTTGCCCACCCTGATGATGCCGAAGCCAAGATGGGCGGAACCACCGCGCTCTGGGCTGCCATGGGCCACGAAATCAAGTATGTATCCCTTACGAACGGGGATCATGGTCACCATGAAATGGGTGGCGGACCCCTGGCCAATCGCCGACGCGGCGAAGCCGTTGAAGCTGCCCGTCGACTGGGTGTGATGGAATACATCGTCTATGACAATCATGACGCTGAACTTATGCCCGAACTGCATATCCGTCAGAATGTAATCCGTGAGATTCGTCGCTGGAACGCTGATATTGTTCTGGGTCTTCGCTCCAATGACTATCACCCGGATCACCGGAATGCCGGGCTGCTGGTGATGGATACCGCCTATATGGTTATGGTACCCAACGTAGCACCCGATACACCACCACTGAAGCAAAATCCGGTCTATCTGTACATGCAGGATCGTTTTCAACGACCGTACCCGTTTCAGAATGACATCGTTGTAGCCATCGATGAGGTCATCGACCAAAAAATTGACGGTCTGGACGCTCACGATTCACAGATGTACGAGTGGCTCCCCTGGATTTCAGGGAACCTGGATGATGTACCTGAATCTGCCGAGGCCCGACGTGAGTGGCTCAGACAACGCTGGGCACGGCCTAACGTAACGGCCTTGCACATGCCGGCTCTGGAGAAGTATTACGGTCCGGAAGTAGCCCGGGAAATTCGCTACGTTGAAGGTTTTGAAATCGCCGAGTACGGTCGACAGCCTTCCGAAGATGAAATTAGACGGTTGTTCCCCATGCTGGGTAACTTCTAAACTCCACAGGGTACCCGGTGCATGAGCTGAAAGGCTGTGCCGGGTACCTTCTTATTTTTTAATTCAGGCTTCATGACCCCAACCTCATCCCAATCCGCGGATCACATGGCTGATTCAATACCTTCCGGCCGTGTTTCACATCCCCACAACGCAGTCTGGCTCCCGGCATTCCTTCCAGCTTCACGGCCAGCATCGCGACCAAGCTCACGGTCAGCATCGGGGTCAACCCCGCGCCCGACCCCGCGGAATTATCGCAGCATATCCCTGTATCTGATCGGTTTATTCACTGTTCTAAGTCTGGTAGCCGCTGTGACGGCACCCGCTTTAGCACAGGAATCCGGCAGCGTGCCCCTCCACGTTGATGCGGTTCCGGGGAGTCCGGTCGTGCTTGGAGTTCCCTTTCCAAAGGGAGCACTCCACTCACCGGATCATGTTCGGGTTGTTGGCTCCAACGGCGCTGAAATCCCATCGCAGATTACCGAAGTGTCAACCTGGGAGCCGTCTGACCGGAGCATCAAGTGGGTTTGGGTTTTCTTTTTTGCCGATGCGGCCGATGGGTATCGCCTTGAGTACGGTCCGGATGTTCGCCGTGAGGCCGCCTATGCCCACGGGATTATCATCAAAAACAACCAGCGACCGGCAGGCGGCATTGAAGTTACCACAGGACCGCTGCGAATTACGGTTGACAAGCGAACGGCCGGCGGATTTCTGGACCGTGTTGAGGTCAATCCCGATGCAGACGGATTTGGGGACGAACACCTGCTTGCCACCAGTCCGCTGGGACGGGGTTCCTTCCTGGATATGATTGATGATAACGGTCCGGACTCGTCCCGCGCCGTCATCCAGCAGATTTTTGTAGACAAAGGAAGCGGTCCGCTGCATACCATCATCCGCATTGAAGGAGAGTACCAGTACAACCGCGCGGATAACCCCTCCTCGCCCTTTGTAACCCGCGTTCATGCCTATGCCGGCAGGAGCTACATCCGGGTATATCACAGCATTGTCTACACCGGAACTCCGGATCGGAGTGAACCGCTGGGCGACCGCCAGCATCCTGCTGTGGCCACCCGCCTCGGACCGCTGGTTGACGAGCAGGCCCGCCTGGAAGATACCGGCATGACCGAACCGCTGGATATGATCATGGCTACCGGCTTTACCCTTTCACCGGCCTTTCGCGCAACCCAGATTGAAACAGGCTATTACGGTGGATCCTGGTGGAATCCCGGCGATGAGCAGGTTTACGCGGGAAATGCGGCCGCACGGGGTATAACATCCGTATTTCAGACCGGTCCGAAACCAACGGGTATCCCGCCGGTTCCCAATGCCACAGCCGATGAGCGAATTGACGGCTTCCTGGGCACTATAACGGCCGGTTCCGGGGAGGTGCTGCAGGCGGAGCGACTCTCAGGATGGATGCACGTTACCGATGGGGAGCGTGGAATCAGCATGGCTATCCGCAATTTTGTGGAGGAGTATCCCAAGGAGATTCAGGTGAACGCCGAAGACAGCCTGTTTACCGGCTATTTCTGGTCGCCGGAGGCCGGTCCGATGAGCTTTGAGCGTGCCAATACCCGTCGCGATGGCGACATGGTAGGCAATTTTGCCACAGGCATTGCCAAGACCACCGAACTGAGTTACTATTTTCATACCGCCGAACCGAATCGCGATGCGTTAGACCAGGCTCATGCACTGGTTCTCGATGCACCCGCTGCCCACGCAGAACCCTCGTGGTACGGAACATCCGGTGTATTTGGACCGATGGCTCCGGCCAGCGAAAAATACGCGGCCTACGAACGGGGGCTCTCCTACAAATTCGACTGGTTTCTGTTTAATCAGAAGTGGGAGCCCTGGTATGGCATGTTTTATTTCGGCGATGGGATGACCAATTATTACAACGACGACTGGTTCATGTGGGGCATCAACGAGCCCGCACAGGATGCGATGTGGTGGTATCAGTTCATCCGAACCGGTGATTCCAGATTCTACCATGCAGCCCAGCATATGAGTCGGCACTCCATGGACGTCGGTAACATACACTGGCCCGTTAAACCACGGTACCGGGGCGACACCAACCTGACGATCGACTGGTTTGAGCATGAAGCCCTCCCGGAAACCAGTCCCTATGTGGGTATGGGCCGGCGGCACGGTTCCCAACCCTGGGTCTCCGTCCTGTCAGCCCACGTCTGGACGCCCGGCTGGGTTATGTCGTACTATCTGGACGGCTACCACCGCGGGTTGGACATCGCCCGATTGACCGCAGATCACATCTCCGGAAGACACTGGGGAGAGCACGATTACCGCGGAAGGCGTTTGTACCTGGGGATTTTCAACATGGCGGCTGTGTACGATGCAACCAAAGACCCGCGCTACTATGAGGAATTACGCTACCGTATTGATAAAGCCCTTGCACTGCAGGCAACCGACGGATGGTCGCTGAATATCGATCGTTATGGGTATTCCCAGATCTACAATTCCCACGGCCTGATGCAGTACTACTCCATCACCGGTGATGAAAATGTTGCACGGGCGATGGTACGCCATGCCCGCAGGGTGCGTGATGTGCAACCCTACGATCATGACTACGAGTCGTATCTGGCCAGTATCCACAGTTTGCTCATGGGTTATGAGCTGAGTGGTGAGCGAAGTCTGCTGGACAGTGCGCTTGAACGCGCTCAGTATTTGAAAACCGGACAGCTTGGACCGGTTGATCCGATGCAAATCACGCAACGCTCGTACGCTGCTATGCTTGAAGAAGCCAGCAATCTGCCCGGATTTGACGAAGGCCGGGTTCACCCGTTTTTTGGAACGCGACCTATCTGGTCTATTACCAATGGGTTACGGGTTTTTGGCTGGACCCACGCCTACAACGTGCCCTGGCTGGTGCACTACCTCGAGAAATACGATATCGATCCCTGACCGGGTCGATGTACCGCAATTCAAACCAGGCGATGACTGGGGATGGGTACCCTTTTCGGGTGTACCTTACCGGTGGGAACACCGGTAAGGTCAAGGGCCGGATTTCAGGTCAGGGGTTCCCGGCGGCCGATTCCACTGCCTCCAGCCATTCCGGAAGCATCGTCAGGTCGATATCCCAGATGAGTGGAAGTACAAAGTAGGTCAGCAAGACGATAATTACCACACCGATAATATTCAGCCACACTCCGGCCCGTGCCATTTGGGGAATGGTTACGAAACTGCTGCCAAAAACTACCGCATTTGGAGGAGTAGCTACCGGCAGCATGAAAGCAAAGGAAGCGGCAATGGTGGCGGCAATCATCAATCCATACGGATGAACGCTCATTGCCAGGGCCATACTTCCAAGAATGGGCATCATCATGGTGGCCGTTGCGGTGTTGGAGGTGACCTCCGTGAGCATAATGGTCAGCAGGGCAACAGCAAAGATTAAAATGATCAGATTGTAGCCCGATAAAAACAGGAGCGCATTGGCAATCCAGGCTGCAAGTCCGGTTTGGCTGAATCCATGGGCAAGAGCAAGACCACCGCCGAAAAGTACTACAATACCCCATGGAATTTTAACCGCCGTTTTCCAGTCGAGAAGAAATTCACCTTTAGCATAGTTGCTGGGGAGCATGAACAGGGCAAGCGAGCCGGTAATGGCAATAGCGGCATCGTTGAAATTGCCAAAATCCGTGAACCCGCGCACAATCCATAGGGCAGCTACAAGGGCAAAAACGACGGATATCATGATTTCCTCCCGGGTTATCCGACCCAGTTTGGAAAGTTCTTCGCGGATAAAGGCTTCACCTCCGGGTAATTCCTTCAGACGAAGCGGAAATGCGAATTTTACCAGGTAAATCCAGCAGAGAACCAACATAATAATAGCCATCGGTACACCGTAGGCCATCCACAAAGCGTAGCTGATCTGCTGATTGAACAGGGTTTCAACGGTTCCCACAAAAACGGCGTTGGGCGGGGTTCCCAGAATGGTGGCTACGCCCCCGATGGAACAGGCATAGGCAATACCCAGCATGAGAGCAATGGCAAAATGAAAATGCTCCGGACGGGTATCGATGTCTTGAATCTGATTTTGTTTGACCAGGTCGATGGCCTGTTTGATTACGGCCAGTCCGATGGGTACCATCATCATGGCCGTTGCGGTATTACTTACAAACATGGACAATAAACCGGAGGCAATCATGAATCCCAGAATGATACGTGCCGGTGCCGTACCGACCAATCGGATGATGTTCAGGGCAATACGTCGGTGAAGGTTCCATCGCTCCATAGTTATTGCAATAAAAAATCCACCAATAAATAGGTAAATAATCTGATTTCCGTATTGCGCAGTTACAGCACCCGTGGGCATGACACCCAGCAGGGGGAAAAGACTGATGGGCACGAAGGCAACCGCAGCAATTGGGAGGGCTTCGGTGACCCACCAGACCGCCATTAATATGGCGATGGCTCCGACGGCATGTCCTTCAGGGGATAATCCTTCTGGAGTGGGAAGTAAATAGGCAATTAAAAATAAAACTGGACCAAGGATAAAACCCAGTCGGGAGCGGGTGGTGTAGTTTGGCATGATGTTGAATTTCAGATGGGTTGCCGGAGGGTGATTCGCGATGTAACAACATCATAAAATTGCTATTGAAAACAGATGTTGTCACCAGGGCCATGTCGCGCGTTGACATAGCCGAATAATCGCAAAAAAATCGCTTACATGCACCCGATTCTTCCATTTAATTTATTGTAAATCAGCATGTTGTGTCAATTATTGTAGAGTGAATGGAGTTGCGGTTCAAGTCCGTGCGTTCCGCAGGATATAGCTGGTGTAAACGCGACTCCGGATGTGGGGACTCCTCCCATATTTAACAATAATAAATTTTGCAAAAATTGCAGGGTTCTTTCATTAATGTATAGTTACTTTTCGTCTGTAAGATACGTTACTGAAATGCCGGAATAGCAGTCCTTAAGGCGGGTTATGAAAGTCCGCCATAAATATCAAAAATAATGGCGACGTATACGTGATTTTTAATGCGTCAGAATAATTTTTAATTAGTTCATTAAATAACTTGTATCTGTCGGGCTATTTTAGCATTCTTAGTGCTTAGTTTATAACGCATATGTTTTGCAATGAAAAGGCAGATAACGGCTTTCTACGCAGTTACACAGCCCCCTTTGCAGCAACAATGATTAACCCGAATACTGTACCTTAAATTTCAGGAGAAAATACACGATGAACAGTACACATAGTGGTCCGTTAAGTTCACCGCAGGATCATACATTCCGTATCATTTTATTGTCGTCCGTAGCCGCAATCGGCGGATTTCTGTTCGGGTTTGACAGTGGGGTTATCAACGGTACGGTAGATGCCCTGCGCGGCGCTTTTGATTCGGATGCCGTGGGAACCGGCTTCAATGTGGCTTCCATGTTACTGGGTTGTGCGGCCGGCGCTTTTTTTGCCGGAACCCTGGCCGATCAGTATGGTCGGCGTACCATCATGTTTGCAGCAGCCTTATTTTTCATGATGAGTGCCTGGGGATCCGGCATCGCCGCTACATCGGCGCAGTTTGTCCTGTTCCGTATCATCGGTGGCTTTGCCGTTGGCGCGGCCAGTATCCTTACCCCGGCCTATATCTCTGAAATTGCACCATCCCGCATGCGGGGTCGGCTGGCCACCTTGCAGCAGCTGGCCATCGTCATCGGTCTTTTTGTTGCTTTTCTGAGTAACTACCTGATTGCCAATGCCTCCGGAGGCGCCTCGGAACCATTCTGGGGTGGATTTCAGGCCTGGCAATGGATGTTCTGGATGGAAATTTTTCCTGCAGCCCTGTTTTTCGTATTACTCTTCCTCATTCCGGAGTCGCCCCGGTATCTGGTTTCAGCAGGACGGATCGATGAAGCCACAGCCGTGCTGAAAAGCCTTTCACACGCCGATGATGCCGATAAAAAAGTGGCTGATATTCTTACAACGGTTACGGCCGACCGTAAGCCAAGGCTCTCCGACATCATGAATCGGGTCAAAGGCGGGGTGCATCCCATTGTCTGGGTTGGTGTTGCCCTTGCTATTTTGCAGCAGTTCACCGGTATCAACGTGGTCTTCTACTACGGTGCAACCCTGTGGCAGGCCGCTGGATTCACCGAAGGCGATGCCCTTCTGGTCAATGTAATCAGCGGAGCGGTGAACATATCCTTCACCTTCGTAGCCATTGCCCTGGTCGACAAAATAGGCCGCAAACCCCTGCTTCTGGTGGGGTCGCTCGGTCAGGCCGTCATGCTGGGTATTCTGGCCTTGTTTTTCGGGACAGCAACCCTCGGGGAGTCGGGCAATCTTATTCTGGAAGGCAACAACGGAATTTATGCCCTGCTGGCCGCCAATGCCTACATCGCCTTTTTTGCCTTTTCCTGGGGACCGGTAATGTGGGTTATGCTCGGCGAGATGTTCCCGAACCAGTTCCGTGGCGCCGCCCTGGCCGTCTGCGGAATTGCCCAGTGGGGCGCCAATTTTGCCATTACCATGAGCTTCCCGGTGCTGCTGGCCTCCATAGGACTCGGATTTTCCTACGGAATCTATGCTTTCTTCGGTGTCATCGCCTATTTCTTCGTGAAACGCTTTGTGGATGAAACCCGCGGGAAGACGCTGGAAGAGCTTTCCAGGGATATCATGGGGAAGGTCGAATAAATTTATTATGTTAGGTTAACAAAAAAAACGGGATGTTAACCTGATAGTATGGTTTTAGAGAACGAACGAATCGGATTTGTCTCCACGCGATTCGCCGGTACAGACGGCGTATCGCTGGAGGCAGCCAAATGGGCTGAAGTCCTTGAATCAGACGGGCACGAGATCTTCTGGTATGCCGGTCGGCTCAACCGGCCGCGCGAGAACAGCATGTGTATACCCATCGCACACTTTGAGCATCCGGAAATTGAATGGCTGAACCGTCACATCTGGGGGCATACCAAGCGCTCACCGGCGGTTTCCAAACGTATCCGGAGCATATCGGATTATCTGAAGGAAACGCTGCACGACTTTGTGCGGCAATTTGATATCACCCTGCTGATTATTGAGAACGCCGTCACCATTCCCATGAACCTGCCCCTGGGTGTGGCGTTGACCGAATTTCTGCTGGAATCGGAGATCCCGGCTATTGCCCATCACCACGATTTCTACTGGGAGCGCAGCCGGTTTTCCGTCAACTGTGTGGGCGATTACCTCGCTATGGCCTTCCCCCCTCGCGATCCCGAATTGCAGCACGTGGTTATCAACAAAAACGCCGCCGATGCCCTGGCCTGGCGTAAGGGAGCCTCCTCCATTTTAATTCCCAATGTGCTGGATTTCGATAACGCTCCGGATCCGGCCGGCGATACCTACACCGAGGGACTCAAGGAAGCGCTGGGATTTGAACCTGATGACATCATTTTCCTGCAACCCACCCGCGTTGTCCCCCGCAAGGGCATCGAACACGCCATCCGGCTGGTCAATATGCTGGGGAACCCCAAAATCAAACTGTGTGTCTCCCACGATTCCGGCGACGAAGGCTTTGCCTACGAAAAAATGCTGCGGGAATCGGCCGAGCATGAGGGGGTAGACCTGCGCTTTGTAAGTACCCGGGTGGGCGATGAGCGCCAGGTTGACGATGACGGTATCAAGATTTACTCCCTCTGGGACATGTACCCCATCACCGACCTCGTAACCTATCCGAGTCTGTACGAGGGCTTCGGCAATGCGTTTCTGGAGGCGGTCTATTACCGCAAACCCCTGTTGGTCAACCGGTACGATATTTATATGCGTGATATTGAACCCAAAGGGTTTCAGACGGTGACCATTCAGGGATATGTAGCCCCCGAAACCGTCCGCGATGTCAAAAAATTACTGGATAACCCCGATTTAATCGACGCCATGACGGAGCGCAACTACGAGCTGGCCAAACAATATTTCAGCTATACCGTGCTGCGCAAAAAGCTGCGCTTCATCCTGAACACCATCCGCGGTTACTAAGCCGCCGTGTACTCCCGATTATTGCCCACGACGCACATGGTCGGGGCGCACCCATCCGTCATTACATACCATTTTCAACCCTGAACAATCTGTTATGACCGTTCCAAACATCACCAACATCATGCTCCAGCTGCACTCCCGCTTTGAATTCCTCTACGGTTCGCAAGCCGACGCCTGCATGAAACGTTTCCAAATGATGATTGGCCGATACGGCATCGACACCTCCTACCAATCCACATTTCAGGTACTCGCAGACGGAACCCAGCCCGCCCGTGGCTGGTCGTCTGCCGACAGTATCCTGATCACCTACGGCGACTCCATCGTGCAGGAAGGCGAAGCCCCCCTGGAAACCCTGCGCTCGTTCATGATGCAACGGGTGGGCAAAACCATCACCGGCATCCACATATTGCCGTTTTTCCCCTACACCTCCGATGACGGCTTCTCCGTTCAGAATTACCACGAAGTTCGTGAAGACCTCGGCGGGTGGATGCATATTCGCAGACTCGCACGGGAATACCGTGTCATGGGCGATGTGGTCATCAATCACGTATCTGCCCAAAGCAACTGGTTCCGTGATTTCAAAAAAGGGATAGCTCCCGCACGCGATTACTTCCACGTGACGGAGCCCTCGCCCGCGCTCGACCAGGTCACCCGTCCGCGGAACCTGCCCCTGCTCACCCCGGTGAAAACCCCGATGGGTCCGGTCCATGTCTGGACCACCTTCAGTCCTGATCAGATCGATCTGAACTTCGCCAACCCCGACGTGCTTTTTGAATTTCTGGACATCATCCTGCTGTATATCTCCCAGGGTGTGAGCGTACTGCGACTAGACGCCATCGCCTACCTCTGGAAACGCGTCGGTACCAACTGCATCCACCTTCCGGAAACCCACGAAGTGGTCAAACTCATCCGCAATGTACTGGATCTGCTGGCCCCTCACGTGACCATTATCACCGAAACGAACGTTCCGCATGCCGAGAATGTCAGCTATTTCGGTACCGGGGATGAAGCCCACATGGTGTATCAATTCAGCCTCCCTCCGCTGCTGCTGCATGCCCTGCTGCGCGGCAATGCGCGGTGGCTGACACAATGGGCAGCAGGACTGCAGCCTGCCCCGGATGGGTGTGCGTATTTCAACTTTACCTCCTCCCATGACGGGGTGGGAGTACGACCGCTCGAGGGACTGGTGCCCACTGAAGAATTCGAGTACCTGGTCAACGCCGTACTCCGCCGCAACGGTCGGGTCTCCAATAAGAAAAATCCGGACGGATCGGAGAGTCCGTACGAACTCAACATAACCTACTACGACGCTCTGGCCTGCGAAGGCGGCACCGATGATGGGCATCAGACCGACCGGTTTCTGTGCTCTCAGGCCATCATGCTCAGTCTCCAGGGAGTTCCCGGTATCTACATCCACGCCCTGACCGGCAGTAAAAATGACCTTGAAGGCCTCGCCTGGAAGGGCTATAATCGTGCCATCAACCGTAAACAGTGGCAGCGTCGACATCTGGAGCATGCCCTTGATGATGAAAACACCTCCACCGGACAGGTGTTCGACCGGTACCTGCATCTGCTTAAAATCCGATCAGCCCAGCCGGCTTTTGATCCAGCCGCTGAGCAGAAGGTATTGGATCTGGGCGATGCACTTTTTGCCCATATCCGGTCTTCCGAGGAAGGAACCTTGCTTTGTCTGTTCAATGTGACCGATGCCCGGGTGGATGTACATGTGCATGCCGCCCTGCCCGAAGCGCACCGTAAAGAGGCCTATCGTGATGTGATATCCGGCGATATCCGCGGTCGCGACGGACATGTAAGGTTGGCTCCGTACGATGTGGTCTGGCTGAAGGTGTGATCCTACGCGGAAATATGCCGTGCAGCCCTGACCGCAAAACGCATCTTCGGCTATCTGGAAAACCAGCTTAACCATTGTGCCGCCGCAAGCCGTGCAGTCTTGACCGCAATACGCATCTTCGGCTATCTGGAAAACCAGCTTAACCATTGTGCCGCCACAAGCCGTGCAGCCGGATTGAGATGCCGGGCAGCATCGAGACATGCCATCCGTCAGGAGATCAGGGCCTCAGTCGCTCACAAAATGCCCAGGCATTGAATAGCCTGGGTGAGATGGGTGAAAACCGCGTCTGGTCGATGGTCACGGATAGCAGCATTGTCTTCGTGCAGGCGCAACGACTGCTGGTCGCCGGCAAAAAGTGCGGCATTAAAACCGACCAGCATCGCCGCATGTACATCCTTGAGCAGGTCGTTGCCGATGTACAATACCTGAGAGGGCGCAATGCCCCGTTTGGCCAAACCTTCGGCCGCCATGGTATACAGATAGTGAGAGGGTTTGGCCGCCTTGCATTCGTAGGAGTAGAAGCAAAGGTCGGGATCAAACCCCATTTCCGGCACCGGTTTACCCGACAGAGCCTCTAGCGTCAGCGGGGTGTAAAACTGGGAGTTGGAGATAATTCCAAGGGCGATGTCGGTGTCGTTGAGTGTCTCCAGCAGCTCATCCAGACCGGGCATGAGCCAGGGCTGTTCCACCCGCGTCACGAATTCGACAATCAGCCGGGGAATCAGGTCCGGATCAATATCCTGAAGGGTGGGCAAGTTCTTCCAGATTTCGATGATATCCACCTCCGGAAAATCGATTTCCCGGGTTTTGCGTTGCTCCAGATGATCAGTGCGGATGTTTCTGTACAGGTCTGACATGGTCCGACTCGCATTCACCGAGGCCGGATGAAACCCGATGCTTTTTAGGGCATCAACGAGGGATTGCCGTTCATGGGCGGTGTTGCTGGTCAGCCCCGGCTCGTTGCCGGTAATCAGAATGGTACCGTACACGTCCACCATTACCGCTTTGATTTGCTTTGCGATGGGTATAATGGGCGTCATACCGGTGGGTATGGGTTGCCGGGGCGACGTGAGTTTACGTATGCGTTCAATCAGAAATGCGTTGTCTTCAGGGGATATTGGGGTAGACATTACGTGCTTTTTTAGATGAATTTCGGCTTTAAGGGTACGTAAGGCGTGTCTTTCGGAGGTGGATTTGACGCAGGGGTGTGCCAGGCAGGGAATCGGCCCGCAGCAGGACTCCTCTTTCCGCCAAAGCCCGGAGCAGCGACTTCCCGGACGGGTTGCTGACGGGAACCGTTCAAACCGACACCCGCTGTAGGGTGAACTGTTCCGGTTTGAGAAACTGCCCCAAAAGATCAGCCCCCGAAATGTAGTGAACTTCCTGAACCGGCGCGAGTACAACAGCGCGATACAGTTCCTGAATTTTTTGGAGGTGGGTATCGGGCGAATACGCCTGCAGCACCACCGATCGGTTGGATGCGATGATGTCAGCTGCAGGGTGTACCTTGTCGGACCGGTTGACACCGCTGAAATCCGCACCCTCCTTAACGATTTCATGGGAGGGTTCGACGATACGTATGCCAACGGACTCCCCGTCGATACGGTCCTTTTCGGTGCGGTTGGGCCCCTCAGGTTCTTCCAGCCAGGGTATTGGCAGGGGAGTGTTTTTGACCGTTTCAGGGTGGGTTAAAACATAGGTAATGACTTCGCGCTGACTGTCATCGTCAAGTACGCCGAAATCGATGGTATCTCCGGTGAAGAGGGTCTGCATCCACCTGGAGGTCGCCGCCGCTGCATCCTGCCGGGAGAACCCGTAGTCGCGAAGCAGCTTGTTGATGGCCGACTCCAGCTTCCTGCCCAGCCGTTCGGTGTCCAGCCAGTGCAGCGGAACCATGGCGCGGGTATACATGCCCGGAAACTGCACCCCGCTGTCACTGAAATCGCGGGTGATATCGGGCAGTAACCGACCTGCGAGGGGTTTTCCGGCCAGCCAGGGTTCCAGATAAACCATGCCGAAACCCTCGGCCATGCTGCTGGTAAACACGCAGGTTGCGGTCTGAACCAGTTCTGGGAAGCTGCGTCCGAGATGCACGCCGGCCTCAAACAAGACCGGTAAGCGGTGGTCGGCACAGAAGGTGGTCCAGCGGGAATAATGTTCGCGATAAGCCGGATTTTTGGGCGGGAGGGTGGCGGCCCAGAGGGTTTTGCCGGGCGACTGCAGCTGGGATATGGCCGACCATAGCACCATTTCACCGATGTTCTTGCGGGGGATTACCCGCACGGGGTACAGAATCAGATGCTCTGGCAGGCTGGTGGAGCGGGTCGGAGCCGCGGTCGCACCGGCCCCGGCTGCTTGAACCATTGCGGTGCGGTCGGTCGAAGCAGCCTCATGGGTGCCGGTACCGGGCTGCGGATCGGAATGCTGTCCGGCCCCCGGAACGGGATGTGGCCCGGGTCCCGGTTTGAGCCCAGAGTCGGCCCCGGATTTGGCACCGGCAGCGTCCGCGGCCGGATTCTCGACCGGATTGGGCAGCAGCTGCAGTTGGGCAGCGGGAAAGCCGGCGCCTTTCAGGTTGGCGTAATCGCGTCCGTTCAACACGGCGTAGTGTACATGGGGGCCGGTCGGATAACACAGTTCATGCAACGGGCGATTGCTGATGCGTAACCCCGATTGATGAATTCCCCGGTAGTTGAGGGGTCGGTTGTCTTCGGCAAAATCGTGAATATGCAGCAGCAGCTTCCTGCCCTGCTCCGCCATCATCGCCACCATAGCCGTTACAACCGGGTTTTTCCCCAGCGCGTGGTTATGAATATGCCAGACGGCGGGTCTTCCGCCCATGGCCCGTTCAGCGGCGTCGTCCAGCCGGGACAGCAGGGTCTGCGGGTCGTTATGGGCTGTCAGCTCCCTGCCCCCTAAATGAGCCGGACCCGACTTTTCAGCCGCATCTGAAAGGCGGGGGGCTGGCTGCTTTAAGGAGGTGTTCGCCGCAGAATCAGGCGAATGGTTTACATCGCGCTTGCCTGTAGTGGTATCGGAAGCATAGCCCAGACCCGGAACGCAGACCACCTCCGCCGGAAAGTCGTCCGGACCCTCCTCGCCCGAAAAAACCGTTACCGCTATTCCCGCCCGACCGAGCAGCACGCACTGCTGGCGGATGATCTGGGTGACCCCGCCACCGCGCAGATGGTGGTGCATCATGGCTACAGACAAGGTCATCGGCATCAGCTCAACCCGAATTTCTCCCGGTATTCCGGTATGGTAATCATCGGCGGACGTTCATCTTCCACTATGAAATGCTCTACCTGCTCGAAGGAGCCTTTGCTTACCTGAAACTGCCGCAGGTAATGGTTCAGTTCGGTTTGTACCAGCAGTTTTTCATGGTCGCCGGCCCTGCGCAGGAAGGTCTGCAGGATACCGAAGGCCATGCGACCGAGGGCCTGGGTGGGTTGGTTGCGATGTACCCGCTTGTCAAGATCGGTCTGGGCAAAAGCTTCCATCCCGTATTTTTTGTAGATGTCGATGAGGTGGCTGGTTTCCACACCGTACCCGATGGGGAAGGGGATGTCATGCAGGATATGGCGCCGCACGGCGTACTCGCCGGACAAGGGCTGAATGACGGCGGCCAGCTCCGGATAGAACAGGGAGAAAATGGGCCGGGTAAGGATTTCGGTAACCCGACCTCCGCCGGAAGGACGTACGATGCCGGTGTCTGACAGGGGGCGGTCATAGAAGGCCTTCACATAGCCTACTTCCGGCCGGTAAATCATCGGACCAATCAGCCCGTAGATGAACCGGGGGTGGATGTTGGTGATGTCGGCATCTACATATACGATGATATCGCCTTTCAGCTGATAGATGGCCTTCCACAGGTTTTCGCCTTTGCCGCGTTTGGACTCCAGGTGGGGCAGGATATCGCTGGCCAGGTAGGTGTCGGCACCGAACTCGGCGGCAACCTCGAGGGTGCGGTCTTCCGAGCCGGAGTCTATGACCGCGATTTCATCGATCAGCGGGTAGCGGTCTATGAGTTCCGAGCGGAAGAGCACCACTTCCTTGGCGATGTTGTTTTCTTCATTCAGGGTAGGAATGCACAGGGAGATGGTCAGACCGTGCCGTTCTTTTTCCTCTACCATTTTGCGAAGGTCCCAGAAATCGCTGTGGTGGTAGGTGTTTTTTTTGAGCCAGGTTTCAATGTTCTTCACAATGTCCTCCATCTATTGCCATGAGTACAGACAGCAGTTTGGCCAGTCCGAGGTGAATTTTTCCGGGGTCAATGGTTTCATCGTCCATCTGCAGGTTGCTGCCGGTAGTCATGCCCAGGGTCAGCGCCGGGATGCCGCGGTCAATAAAGGCGGCCAGATCGGAGGTGCTGGGTTCGTAGCGGGGCTTGATCTGCAGGGCATCGAAGATATCGCGGGAAGCACGAACCAGGGGATGTCCGAAGGAGATGCCGCCGGGCTGCCGGGTGGAGAAGATGTCGATGGTGATATCATCGCCGGTTTTTGAGGCGACTTCAGATACGGCTTCTTTGAGGCGAAGCTCAATTTCGCGCACAATCCCGGCCGACTCCGAGCGTGCTTCGAAGCCCAGTCTGGCTTTGGTGGCGCGTTTGTTCATGGCCGCACCGGCACGAACCTGTCCCAGTATGATGCTGGAGCGGGGCCGGCGTGGCAGCGGAATGTCGGTAATCTTGTTGATGATTTCATTGAGGGTCAGAATGGCGCTGGTATTGCCGAATCCGTTCCAGTCCAGCTCCTCCGGAGTCCGCACCAGTACTTCACCCCGGATGATACCGATGGAGGCATGGCTGAGCCGGTCGAGCTGCACGCCTTCGACGCAGACCCCGGCATGCACGGGCAGTTTGTAGTTGCTCAGGAAGGAGCGGAGTCCTTCGGAGTTGCCCCTGCCCAGACTCCGGGCGGTGCCAATCAGGATGAGGTTGTTTTTCAGGCGGATGTTCAGGCGGTTGAGCAGGTCGGGCAGGGAGGCGACCACCGCCAGACCAAGGCTGTTGTCGGCAACGCCTGCGCCGGTGACCAGGCCCGGCTGCACGGAGATGGTATGGTCGGTACTGTCGGGGTAGACCGTGTCCATGTGTGCCGATACGGCAATATTGCGTTTGCCCTCGCTTCCATGCAAAACACCGAAAATATTCGATTTCTCGTCGTTTTCAACATTCTGCAGACCGACTTCACTGAACCGGTTGATCAGCAGCTGCATGCGGCGTTCTTCCCCGAACGTGGGCGCGGGTGTTTCGCCCAGCAGGATGAGATTCGCCAAAACGAACTGCTGCAGCGGTTTTAGCTCCTCGGCCAGTCCGACCGCTCCGTTGAGAATATCCTGGAAATTTTCCCAGCTTCTAGTTCCTAATACATCATTCATAATGACCCAACCTTGCGATGCACTATGCGCTGCAAGGACTTGTTTAGTTTCAGATTTCCCTAATACACAAAGCTTGTTCCGTGCAGACTTCGGGAGGGGTTCCCTGAAAAAAATGTCTGCCGGGTGTAGATTTGCTCAGCTCTCGGTTACAATATAGTATATTTGAGGCATTCTTGCCCCAGATAACGCTCAAATCCTTGAAGACTTTACCCGATTATGCCGCACATCGCCCTGCTGACTGATTCCCGCTATGTAGCTGCCACGGCCGCTGCAGACGATTGGTACCATGCCAATATCCTTCACGATGACGCGCTTTTGCAGCAGGCCCTGCTGCGTCACAACGTTTCCTGCACCCGGGTAGACTGGGCCGATCCTGCCGTAGACTGGTCCGCATTCGATCTGGCTGTTTTTCGCACTACCTGGGACTACTACGAAAAATTCGAGGCATTCTCCGCCTGGCTGCATCGTACCGAAAAGCTCCTGCCGCTGTGCAACCTGCCCGAAATCATCCGCTGGAATATGGATAAACATTATTTGCGGGACCTTCACGATGGCGGTGTTCCGGTGGTGCCGTTTCGGTTTATTGAAAAAGGAACATCACCTGACCTCGGGATACTGCTGGAGGAAACCGGCTGGAAGCAGGCGGTTATCAAACCCTGTGTTTCCGGCGGTGCGCGACTCACCTACCGGGTGGATGCGGGCTCCAGTGCCGCTGTTGCCCAAAAGGTAGCGCCATGGCTGGAAAAAGAGGCCTTCATCCTGCAACCGTATATCGCTTCGGTAGAAACCACCGGCGAGGATTCGCTCATGGTTTTGGGTGGCACGTACAGTCACGCCGTACGGAAGATTCCCCGGCAGGGCGATTTCCGGGTGCAGGACGACCATGGAGGGACCCTGCATCCGCGTCAACCGGATGATACGCAGAAAGTACTGGCGGAGCGAGCGATGGTCGCCTGCACGGCAACACCGGTGTATGGTCGCGCTGATATGGTGCAGATGCCTGACGGGTCCTGGGCCATCATGGAACTCGAACTGCTGGAGCCGGAGTTGTGGATACGGTATCATCCTGAAAGCGCCCTTCTTTTTGCTGAAGCTATGCGTAAGTTCTTTTTTTAGCATTATTTGGCTATACTTGAGCAACTAAACTTGTTGCTATGACTCGTGTCGTATATCTGTGTGAGGACCACGAAATTGTTATTGACGGCGTGACGCGCATCTTGCTTTCCGATGCCCGTTACGATCAGATTGTTTCCTTCAAAAATGCCGCCGACCTTTCCGGGGCGTTGCAGCATCGCCTGCCCGATATCCTTATTCTTGATCTGAACCTGCCGGATACCTCGGGGGTGGAACTCATGCCGGATTTACGCAGGCGTTATCCCCACCTTCCGGTACTGGTGCTGACCATGCATAAAGATCAGTTGCTTGCCGCAAAGTTACTCCGCGCCGGCGCCAATGGCTATTTATCAAAGGATTTTGGCGAAGACGAACTGCTTGCTGCCATGGAAAAGGTGGTTTCCGGTGCTAATTATGAAAATCCTGATTTCGGTGAACCCATTCTTTCATCCGGCAACGGGCACGACAAAACCTATTTTTTGTCGAGGCGGGAAAAAGAAATTGTCCAGCTGACGGTTGACGGTCTGTCGTCTAATGACATTGCCGCCAAGCTTTTTGTGAGTCCCCACACGGTGAACACGCACCGGCGCAATATCTATAAAAAGCTGGGACTGCAGAATGTGAAGGAGCTCATTACCTTTGCCCACACCCATGATATCGCCTGATCCTCCAGCGGCACCCGGACCGTTTTTTTCCGGCCTCATCGCAACACTATTGCTGCTTTTTGGCTGGTATGGCGTACTTTTTGCCGCCAATCCGGCGCAGGATGCCTTATCCGGATTACAGGCAGCTCATCCGACAGCACGTATTTCCCTGAATCCATCGGCTGACGGAAGCCGGGTCAACGATATCATCAAAGTGGATACATCCACGGCCATGCTCACGCCCGATCAGGTCTGGGAGCGCATGCACGATGTGGATATTACCGGCGGGTATTATGAAGGGTTTACTCAGGAGTTTCACTGGCTGGCCTTCACGCTGGATAATAGTTCGGAGTCTGACATTTGGTTGCTCGAGATAACGAATCCGCATCTTAACGGGGTGAAAATGTGGATCCGGTCTGCCGAAACCGTACACTGGCAACTCACCGACAGTACGGGTCGCAACGCCGATTTCTACAGTCGGCGGGTTTCGCACTATAACTATGCTATGCGACTCGACCTGCCGTTGGAGTCGTCTACGGACGTAGTTCTCATGCTTGACAAGCGGGGGTCTTCTATCAGCTATCCTATACGCGTTTGGAGTATCAGTGCCTTTAACCGGGCCCAGCAGAAAAACTACATCCTTTACGGAGTGTATTTCGGCGTCTTTGCCATCATCCTGCTGGTCATTGCCTCAACCTACATTTTTTCTCAACGCATCGTCTTCTTGTGGTACTTTCTGTATGCAGCCAGCGTGGCGGTGTTTGTTTTCAATGATATTGGTCTGGCTCACCAGTATCTGTATCCCGGCTCCGATAGTATTGGCAGCCTCATGCGGGTGGGAATGACCTATTTAATGGTACTCTCGTTCAATTTGTTCACCATTTCCTATTTTCAGACGAAGACGCTTTTCAGGAAGTCGCACTGGATTTTGTCAGGAGTCTGCGCGGGCGTAATGCTGCATGCCGGGCTGTATCTGATTATTTCAAGCTGGTTTCGTACCAACATTACCCCTTTGCTGTTCGTGCTCTACGCCATGGTGATTATTTCCATCCTCACGGCCCTGGTTGTGGCGTTCCTGTATGTAAAACGCGATCGTTACCCGGCGTATTTTTTTATTGCCGCCTTCGGGTTCATTTTCCTGGCTTCGTTTGTATTCCTGCTGGGAGAATTTGGGGTGGTCGATCAGTTTGGGTACCTGTTCACCCCCATCCAGCTGGGGTATGCCGCTGAAATCATCTTCCTGAGCGGGGGACTTGCCTGGCAGGTTCGCTCGGTTGAAAAGAGTAAAATCGCTCTGAATGAGCGCATCGCCCGACTGGAAACGGAGAATCTCCGGGCCTTTATTGACGGCACGGAGGAGGAGCGTAATCGGGTGGCGATGGATTTACATGACAGTATTGGGAACCGGTTGGCTCAGCTCAAGCGAAGTATGGAAAAAGAGCGGATGAATCCCCTGCAGCAACAGCACGAAATCAGCGGTATCATCGCAGCTGTTCGACAGCTGTCCCATCGTCTCACACCGCCCGGGGTGGAGTTTTTCTCCCTGGAGGAGCAAATTCAGCAGCTGGTGGAGGCAGCCCGCAAGGATAGCAAAGTTACGTATGAATTCCAGGCGGTTGATGTTCCCGATGAGCTTCCCAAAGACATACGGCTGCAGCTAAGCCGAATCGTTCAGGAAGGAATTCAGAATATTGAAAAGCATAGTAATGCAACCCGTGCTGAAATTCAGCTGATCGGGCATCCCGATGAGCTGGTGCTCACCCTGGAAGATGACGGGGTGGGTGTGCAGGGCGAGATTCCCTCCGGCAAGGGCATCGGGATGGAAAATATCCGACGCCGGGCTGTGTTTATGGATGCCCTGGTTGCCTTTACGTCCCAACCGGGACAGGGAATGCAGCTTATGGTAACGGTTCCGTTGAAAAAGCAGTGAGCCAGACAGGCCTGCGGGCGGGAGCCGGCTCGCGGGTCGCCAGGCCGATTCTGAGGTTTCAGGCTCCTTCTATGCTTCAGGCCGCTATTGCGGTACCGGCAGACCCGCCGGACGGCTGAGAAATTCGATAGCATCTGCTGCGGTCGGTCCGGGAATTTCCTCCATGGGAACGTGACCGGCATCGGGGTAGGTAATGAACTCCGAACCGGGCATGCGCTCATGCAGAGCCCGGCCAAGCTCAACGCGGATCCAGGTGTCGGCCTCACCCCACATGATCAGCACGGGCAGCTCCATGCGTGTAACGGGTCGTGGATTTTCCGGCAGCGCCGGCAGGTGTGAACGGTCGCCGGTGGCACCTTCATTTCGGGTCAGAAAAGCAGCCCGGTTACCTTCGCGCCGAAGCAGCTCGAAGTAGCGCTGTACGATGTCAGGATCTACCAGCTCCTCGGTGGCGTACACTTCCTTGAGTGTCAGCTGAATGACCGCCCGGGGCGTCAGTACGGTCAGCAGGTTTCGCGTGCGGGGATGGTTGATGAGGCGGAGTCCGGGAGGCGGAGTATCGTTTTGGGCGCGGGTTATGGTCTGGACTGTGTCGGACGCTGCAGGCGCAGAGGATTCATCTGGCTGCTGAGCCGCTGGTGCGTTGGTGTTGGTTTGCTGCTGAGCCGCTGGTGCGTTGCTGAAAAGCCGCCCGTCATCCGGCGCCTCATTTTCTGCCCCGCCCGGGGCGGGTGTTGCCGGTGCGGGGGTGTCCGGGCGAACCGATGTGCTTGCGGTGGTATCAGGTTCCGGGAGTCGACCAACCGCGGCGTTGAGCAGAATAAGACGTTCGGTTTGTTCGGGGTAGTACCGGGCATAGTCCAGGGCGATGCGTGCGCCCAGGGAGTTGCCGGCAAGCGACCATCGCTCAATACCGAGCTCCTTTCGCAGGGTTTCCAGTACATGAAGGCTGGCCCGGGTGGAGTAGTCGTTATCCGGCTGCGGACCGGTAAGCCCAAAACCGGGAAGGTCAAGCCGTACAACCCGGAAGCTGTCGCGCATGGCCTGTGTCCAGCCGTCCCAGGTGTGCAGTGAGGCGAAGGTGCCATGTATGAGCAGCACCGCGGGTCCTTCACCCTCATCGCGGTAATGAACGCGCATGCCGTCAACCTCCAGAAAGGCCGAGGTTTCATCGGTATAGGTATCCAGGAGGCGGTCCAGCGGGATATCCGGCCGCATCAGCGAGGCAATGGTCATCAGGAACATCAGGCCGATGCCCAGCAGGAAGAGCAAGGTGTTGCGAAGTACTTTCATGCGATTGTGCAGATGATGTTGGGGGTATCGGAGCAGGGTATCAGGAGGTGGAATCGAACGGCTATGCGATGTTTTTGAACCGTCATGGCAGGCAGACAGCTTCTCAGGTGGTTCCCCATCGATCGAAAATGGCCTTGTCAAGGGTTTCGCGGTGGTCGGGATGGGCAATATCGCGCAACATCCGGGCGCGCTGAAGCAGGCTCCGGCCGTAGAGGTTAACTACACCGAACTCGGTTACCACGTACTGAACATGGGCACGGGTTGTTACCACGCCGGCGCCTTCCTTCAGGTAGGGCACAATTTTACTAACGCCACGCGGCGTGAGCGACTGCAGGGCTACGATGGGTTTTCCGCCTTCCGACAGGGACGCACCCCGTATAAAATCCATTTGTCCGCCGACACCCGAAAAGTGCATGGTGCCGATGGAATCAGCACAAACTTGTCCGGTCAGATCGATTTCAATGGCACTGTTGATGGCGGTGACTTTGGGGTGCTGACGGATGACCGAGGTGTCATTCACGTAAGCTGCCTCCAGAAAGGCGAACAGGGGATTGTCATCAACGAAGTCGTACAACCGACGGGTTCCGGTTGCGAAGGAGGTAACCACTTTGCCGGGGTGTTTGCGCTTGTTCTTGTTGTTCACCACGCCCGACTCAATCAGCGGAATCAGTCCTTCAGAGAACATTTCGGTATGAACCCCCAGGTTTTTATGGTCGTCAAGGCAACGCAGTACGGCATCGGGTATGGATCCGATACCCATTTGCAGTGTGGCTCCATCCTCAATGATTTCCGCTATATATTTGCCAATGCGCATATCCGCATCAGATAGATTTTCGCCATAGTTTAATTCTGGCAGAGGTGTATCGTGGGCAACCAGGGCGTCGATTTCGCTGACATGCACAATGCCATCGCCGTGGGTTCGGGGGATGTACTTATTTACCTGGGCGACCACATAGCGCGCCGATCGCACAGCGGAACGCGCTACATCCACCGACGTTCCCAGGCTGCAGAATCCGTGCGCATCCGGCGGACTCACCTGCAGGAAAGCGGCGTCCAGGGGGAGGTAGCCCCGTTCAAACAGCCGGGAAATTTCGCTGAGGAATACCGGCACGTAGTCGCCCCGTCCTTCACGGATGATGCCACGCAGATTTGCAGAAACAAAGAGGGCATTGAAAAAAAAGCTGTCTTTATACTCGGGTTTAAACAGGTCTGACTGACCCATGGTAGTGATATTGACCAGTTCCACATCCCGGAGTTCACCGGCACGGCGGGCCAGTGCATCCATAAGATAGACCGGCGTAGAAGCGCTGCCATGCAAAAATATCCGCTGATTTGATCCGATGGGTTTTACGGCTTCATCGGCGCTCATCCACTTTTCTTTCATCCTTCTTTCCGTTAGTTAATGACCATTAATGTGCAAGCCGACCGGGGTGTGCCGGCTGCCGGGGGCAATGACGTGTTGCTTTCGGCCCTGCTTTATTCCAACGCATATCAGGTATCGTGCCCTCATACATCGGTTTATGCAACCACCGCACAGGGGTTGGTTATCCACCCAACAGATTTCGGCAAAAAACACTATTATCTGTCGGGCAGTACCGGCCGCTGAACACCCTCGTAAAAAACGGAAATTTTATGGAAGAAAGTATTCTCACCGCAGTTTTTTTGCCGCTGGCTTTGGCCTTTATTATGCTTGGAATGGGGCTCACCCTTACCCCGGCCGACTTCCGGCGGATTCTGATTGCACCTAAAGCCATCGTTCTGGGTCTGGTGGCACAGCTGGTACTTCTTCCGCTACTTGGTTTTGCCCTGGTCTACCTTTTTGGACTCACCGGTGCCCTGGCCGTTGGCGTAATGATACTGGCCGCCTGTCCGGGCGGACCAACATCCAATCTGGTATCCCATCTGGCAAAGGGAGACCTGGCCCTGTCGATCAGTCTGACCGCAATCAGCTCTGTAGTAACGGTGGCCACCATCCCACTGATCGTCAACTTCGCCATCCTGCATTTCGGGGAGGAGGGAAGTGTAACATTACCGGTGTTGCAAACTATTATCCAGATTATGGGCGTGACCCTGGTACCCGTAGCGCTGGGAATGTACATCCGCAGCAGGAGGCCTGCCTGGTCTGATCGGGCAGAAAAGCCTTTCAAGATGGCATCGGCCGTGTTTTTTGTACTCATCATTCTGGCCGCCATACTCAAGGAGCGCGAAAATCTGATCGAATTTTTCATTCTTACCGGACCGATTGCCCTTACCCTGAATGTAGTGACGATGGGACTCGGGTATGCATTGGCGCGATGGTTGCTGCTGCCGATTAGGCAACGTATTGCGATATCCATCGAATCCGGAATTCAGAACGGAACACTCGGAATTATGATAGCCGCAACCCTGCTGCAAAATTCCGAAATGACGATTCCCGTAGCCATATACAGCCTGCTCATGTTCTTTACGGTAATGGTTGTCATTTATGCAGGAAACCGTTTGGTTAAAGACGTCCCAACCGTGTGATTTATCCATAGCCTTCAACGGAAAAATGCATTCCACCGGGCGAGGTATGTTCTTGTGGGTGGTTTGTTTTGCAAAAAAGTGTTAAACTCCGGTCAAGGGTGCAGGGATGGTACAGTGTGTAGTCAACGCACCGCAGTATAATTGATTTTTCAAAACTTATAACCTTACCGGTCTGTTTACATCAATGGTAGTCAGGACCTTCCGGGGTTCACGAATAACAACGCAATCAGTCTAACCGAAACAACGCCTATGGATAGTCAGAAAGCCGACATGTTCCTCATGTCAAATGCCAAATATTTCCCGACGGAAATGATGCCTCAAATTAAGTCGGCGCTTGAAAAAACAGACCCGGGTCGCGACAGCCTCATCATGATGCAGTCGTACCGTGACCCGATGATCATGCTGGTGGTATCTCTTTTTGCCGGTAGTCTGGGGGTAGATCGTTTCATGCTGGGACAGACCGGAATGGGTATCCTCAAGCTGGTTACCTGCGGTGGACTGGGCGTGTGGACCATCGTTGACTGGTTTCTGATTATGGGGCTTTCGCGCGATCAAAACGTGGAAAAACTCAGGTCTACGCTGCGTTGAATTCACGTTTTACCCGGATCAGACGACGGATTCAGCAGGTGCAGCCGGTCTGGTGGGTCTGGGGAGGCGCTGCCGCAGCCGTGGCCTTTGTGCTTTCTATCGATCTCCAGCACCCGGGGGAGAGCCTGTGTTATTCCAAACAACTGTTGGATCTTGCCTGTCCTGCCTGTGGTATGGGAAGGGCGTTCAACGCGCTGCTGCACGTACACCTGACCCGGGCACTGGCTTTCAACCCACTGGTTTTGCCGGCTGCATTCTATGTGGCAAGTCTCATGGTTGTTTCCATGTTTGATGCGCTCAACGGAACCCGATACACACACAAGCTCCTTCATATCCAATTCTCCAAAGTGGCCGTGCTACTGGCCATAGTAGTGCTGGTACTGGTCTGGATCCGCAATCTCAGTCTTTACTAGCCGCTAATAACTACTGAATATTTTATCTTTACGCTGCTATGCTAACCTCAACCCAGGACTACGAATTTCCCGACCCGGAATCGCTCTATGAGCGGCAACTGGAGGAGGCATCCTTCGCCTACCTCATTCCCTTCGTTACCATCATCGGCGGACTCCCTCTACCCATCATCAACCTGCTGGTTTGCCTGCTGTACTGGCGCTACGTCCGCAAAAAGCCGCCCTTCGTCCGTTTTCACGCGCTGCAATCCCTCTTCACGACCATCCCCATTGTGCTGATCAACGCCGTTGTGGTGTTTTTACTGGTTAGGATGTTCCTGGGCGATCTGGACTATGCCAGTTGGATGGGTGGCTATTTTGCCGCCGCCGTGATGTTCAACCTCATCGAATTTGTGTTCAATATCTATGCCGCCATCAACGCCCGGAAAGGACGTGCCTTCATGTTCATTGGTTTCGGTCCGCTGGCGTATAATCTGACCGACTGGCAGGAGGTGCCCGATGAAACTTTTTAAGCATTTACTGCTGTATTTCGGCTCATTTGCCGTACTTGTGTTGCTTTTTACACAACTTGACCTGTTCCGGGCCGACCGTGTGCAGGAGTTTTCCAGGGATCAGGAAGAACGGTTGTCTGATTATCTCACGGAGGTCTTTGTAACCTCACGAACCCTGGTTGACGATGAGACCATAACTGCTGCGGTCGACACGATGACCCGGCGGCTGCTATCCACCATGGATGAGCCCCGGTATGACTACACGGTTTTTGTGGTACGGAACAGCTCTGTCAACGCGTTCGCACTGCCCGGTGGAAACATCGTACTGCATACCGGTCTTTTTGCCTTCGCGGAATCGCCCGAGGAGGTTGTTGCCGTCCTCGCCCATGAAATCGGTCACAGCGAGAAGGGGCATATCATGCATAAACTCGTCAAGGAAATCGGTTTCGGGGTTGTGTTTGCCGCCCTGACCGGGGGTGATACCGGTGCCATGAGCGAGATTGGTCGCAGACTCATTACCACGCGGTTCGACCGTGCGTACGAGGTGGAGGCTGATGCATTTGCCCTGGAGATGATGGAACAGGCCGGACTGGATCCCCGCTACCTCGCCCTGTTTTTTCACCGGCTCAGTGAGTCCGACGGGGATGTGATGGACCGGCTTGATTTTATATCAACGCACCCGTCCAACAACGAACGGCGACAGGCCGCCCTGGCCTACGAGACGGATCCGGGCTTTGAACCGGTTCCACTGACCGGACTCAACTGGGAGCTGGTTAAAGGGCTGGCGGACCGGTGAGGTGGTCGGCAGGTAATTCCTCATTATTTGATGCACCCCGGGCTTCGCCGGTAACCCACCCGGATGCCGACGAATCTGTTGGTCGCCGGCGATGCTGCATTCCAGGACTCACCGGTAACCCATCCGGCAACCGACGCACCCGTTGGCAACTGTGACACGTTCGGTTTTCCGGGGTATCACCCCGGAAAACCAATCCAATCTGAATCCCTGCTATTTGATCAAAGTCATTTTTCCGGTTTGAAGCATGCCTCCGAACTCAATGCGGTACAGGTACATTCCGGAGGGCAGGTTCCCGGCCGTGAAGGGCAGCGCGAAGGTACCCGCACCCGGGAAAAATCCATCCCTCTGATCTACCAGCCGACCCGCCGTATCAAATACCTGCATCTGAACCCGACCTCCTTCCGGCAGGGTGAAGCTCACGCTGGTTGAAGGATTGAAGGGATTCGGGTAGTTGCCAAGCAACTCAAATCCGCCGGGCTGATCTGTGGCAGTAAGTGAGGTCGATGTGGAGACACTGAAGCTGTAGTCCTGTCCGCTGTTATTGTCCCAGGTTCCGGCCCCGTTATTGAACACGAAATTGATTTCGGTGGCATCCGATGGAGCCTGAATCGTGAGTGTCCATTGGTCGTCCCGGCGGGTCATGGCTGTTGTGGTCACATTGCTCCATCCGTTGTAGCCCCAGTGCAGGTTCACCTGCGAGGCACCGGCAAGACTTCCGGCGTAGGTGAGCGTGAATTCCTGACCGGCAATCACGGGATCAGGTTCAACGGTGAAGACCGGCGGCGGCTCATTGCCTTCGCTATCTGTTACCGTCACGGTGTAATCGTTATCATTGTTGTTGTCCCAGGTATCGGCCCCGTTATTGAACACCATGTTCAGCTCGCGACCGGCCTCCGCCGGGACGGTCATCGTCAGCGTCCAGACGTCGCCCTGTTTGCTCATAGCGGTGGTTGTCACGCTGGTCCATCCGTCGTAGCCCCAGTGCATATTCACCTGAGACGCGTCATTCAGAAATCCATCGTACGTCACGGTCAGTGATTCACCGGATATGGCCGGATTGGGGTTGAATCCGAGGGTTGCCGGTTCAGCCGGCGGATCCTGCGTGCCGCCGTCATCGCCGCCATCGCCCTGGGAACCGCTGGCGTCGGTCTGGAAGAATCCCGCACCCAGATCGCCGATCATGCCCGGGCCGTCCAGCACGTAAATCCCCGCCGAGGAGGGTGCCACCGTGAATCGGATAGAGCCGTTGGAAACGCTGATTTCGTGACCGGTGACGGCATCCCGGTACACACCGTTGCGGATACCGCTGAAATTGAACTCTACTTGCCCGTCTTTGGCAAGACCCACCACTGCATAGCTTTCCCCGTTGTTGTAATCTCGTACGATACCCACGCCGTTACCCCCGCCGTTGCCGCCCCATCGCCAGCTGCCCTTCTGAAGGGCCGGTATAGCCCGTCGGATGGCATTCAGCTTGCGGATGTGCTGGTAGACGGTGTGATTGGGTGCATCGGCAAACTGATCGCCGAAGTAGGCCCGACCGGTTTCGTCAATGGAGCGCTGATGGCCGCCGTACTGAATATCGGCATACTCCCCGCGCTTGAACTGGATTTCGGTGCCGTAGTACAAAGAGGGGATGCCTCGCCAGGTCCACATAAAATTCAAGGCTGCGGTGAGATTTCGGGCGTCACCCCCGTAGCGACGGTTCCAGTCGTTGTTGGGACCAAAATCATGGTTGTCCAGAAAGGTTACCAATTCATCGGGATTGGCATAGAGGTGGTCGTATCGGGCCGCTGCCATCACGTTGCTGAAGCTTTCACCCTTTTCAAACATGTGGAAGGTGGCCATGGCGTAGAAATCGAGCACGGCCATGCCGGAAGGTTCGGAGTTACCCACCGCGCCCCGCCAGGTGTACCAGTGCGGATTAATTTCCTCCACATTATGCAGTTCGTGGCGTTTCTGGGCGACCTCGCCGAAGATGAACAGGTCGGGATTGATTTTTTTGAACTCATCCAGGAACCATTGAACGTCTTCTTTGCTCATGTGCTTGATGGTATCCCATCGGAAGCCGTCTACTCCCATTTCGATGTAGGTTCGGTAGGCGTCCAGCATGTACTGACGCAGCACCGGTGATCCGGTATTCAGATCGGGCGTGTCTTCATGCAGGGCCCGGTTGTACAGGTTCTCGGTATCATCGTAGCCCTGGGCGAATCCATTACCGGAGTGATGATACCAGTCGTTGGAGGTGGTATTGATGTAACTGACGGTGTTGGGCCAGTTGTAGGCAGCCAGGTTCTCATTGTAGGGTGCCGGCAGGCGGGCTACGTTGGCCCGACTCCAGATTTTGCCGTCATCGGGATTGGGCGTGAGGCCGTCATACTCCCAGTCAGGGTTGTCAGGGAGGGGATTTCCGTTGAGGTCTTGTCCCCAGGGCTGGTCGGGGTCGGTGTTATAACGAATCTCCGCGTGGTCTTTGATGCCGAACCGGCCGGTATGGTTGGTGACGATGTCCAGCACGATTTTCATGTCCCGGGCATGCACTTCGTTTATGAGATCCTGAAACGTAGCCCCGGGCGACTCCAGTCGTGGATCAACGCGGGTGAAGTCCCAGGCATGGTACCCGTGGTAGTCCAGCGGACTGCGATTGTGTACGATAGGCGTGATCCAGATTGCGGTAAAACCCAGGTCCTGAATGTAATCCAGCTTCTCGATGAGCCCCTTGAAATCGCCCCGCCAGGTTACATCCTGAGGATCGGTTATGGCGGGATTGATATTGGGATCCGGGTTGTAACTGGACCACTCGTTGGGCACATTGTTGGAGGGGTCGCCGTCAAAAAAACGGGTAGTAAGCAGGAAATAGATACTTTCCTCCCGGAAATCGACCTGGGCCACGGCCGTGGCCGACAACCCGATGGTGATAAACATACTCAGCAGAAGTGCCTTGACGGCTATGTAAGAAACTTTCATGTAAGCGCTTTCATAAAGGTGCGATAAAAAAGCCGCTGACAGCGGCCGAATCTCCTGTCAACCTATTTTTATTTTTTGTAAAATTCAAGTAAGCGCTTACAGATTCCGCAGCGAAATGATTTGCACAGCTGCAATGGGAAATGCACGAGGCCCGACTCTGCCCGATCGGTTACGGAGGTTTAGCTGCGACCGGGTTATGCACGAGGCCCGGCTCTGCCCAATCGGTTACGGAGGTTTTGCTGCGGCCGGGAAATGCACGGGCCCGGCTCTGCCAGTCCGGTTACGGAGGTTTTAATGGGTGAATATGCTGGGTCCCGCCTTCCGTGGGGGAACGGACCTTTTTCCGTGGTGGAGTGGGTTCAGGTGTACAGCAGTATAGCGCTTCGTTGCTGCAAAAATTCCTCCCTGCCGGAATTTTCGATCTCCGTGAGTTCCTGCGTGCTGCCATTTCGCTCAATCCACAATCGCAGCGTATCGGTGCCATTGAGTATATCAATGGGCATGGCATCATTTTCGTATTCAAACGGAGGCGGTCTCCAGCCAAAATCAGTCCCCATACGATGATATAATTCCCGCAGTACAATCTGCGCGGCCTTCCAGCTGCCCGACGTCGGTTCCCCGGCGGAATTTGCAACATGTACCTGATACCCGTGACAATTCTGCCCCTGCCATTTCTCGAAGGTCGGAACAAAGGTGTGCGGCCTAAGCCGGAAGAGTTCACAGCCGCCCTGCTGCAAAGCCTGATTGATCGCTCTGACATGGGTATGCGCCAGCAGCCGGGGGTGACCGAAGAGTTCGAAAGGCCTGACCGTACCCCGACCTTCACTCAATACGGTCCCTTCCATCAGTACAAATCCCGGGTAGACCGACAGGGTGTGGAGGGTTGCCAGATTGGGCGATGGCAGTACCCACGGCAGTCCGGTTTCCGTGAATCCGGACCGGCGATTCCAACCGGTGCAGCCTATTACCACCGGCTCATCACCGGCATCCCAGTACCGGCTGGCGTAACGGGCCACCTCGCCCGCAGTCATTCCGTGTCGCATGGGCAGCGGATGGAGCCCGACAAACGAGGAAAACGCAGGTTGAAGGAGGTTTCCCTCGATGGTTACGCCATCCAGCGGATTGGGCCGGTCCAGAATTACAACCCTTACGCCATGCTGATGGCAGGCTTTCATGGCCAGTATCATGGTCCAGATATAGGTGTATACCCGCACGCCGATATCACTCAGGTCGATGACCAGGGTGTCAATATGCTGCAGCATTTCAGCGGTGGGTTCGCGGGTTTCCGAGTAGAGGCTGAAAACCGGGATACCATATACGGTGTGCTCCTGATGGGGCGACTCAATCATGTTGTCTTGCGCATCGGTGTTGAAACCGTGCTGGGGACCAAAAAGTGCGGTCAGCCTGGAACCCAGCAGGCGGTGCAGGATGTCGGCTCCGTGCTGCAGGTTGCGGTCTACCGAGGCGCTGTGCCCCAGGTAGCCTACCCTTCCGTGAAGGTGTTCGAGGAGTTCGGGTTCGTGTTGTAGTCGGTCAAGTCCGGTAAGCATAGGTCTGTCATAGTATCAGCATCGCATCCCCGAAGCTGTAGAAGCGGTACTTTTCGGCGATGGCGTGCGCGTAGATACGGTGCATTTCGTCCAGTCCGGTAAGTGCGGCAACCAGCATGAGCAGGGTGCTTTTGGGCAGGTGAAAGTTGGTAATCAGGGCATCCAGTCCGCGGTAGGTGTAGCCCGGCGTGATGAAAATATCGGTGCTGCCCGAGCCGGCGGCAAAAATCCGCTTATCAGGCTCACCATCGGCTATGGATTCCAGCGTCCGGGCGCTGGTAGTACCCACGGCTGTGATATGTTTCGAACGCTCAAGCATGCCGGCATTTTGCGCGTCAATACTGTACCATTCGCTGTGCATGACATGATCTTCAATCTGCTCGACTTTAACCGGCGCGAAGGTGCCCATACCTACGTGGAGGGTGAGTTCAACGATGGACCGGCCTGAGTCTTGCAGCTGGTCCAGCAGCTCCGTGGTGAAATGAAGTCCTGCCGTGGGCGCGGCTTTGCTCCCCTCGTCTTTGGCGTACACCGTCTGGTATTCATCGGCCAGCGACTCATCCTGGGCAATGTAGGGGGGGAATGGGGTCAGCCGATGGGGTTCCCATGCCGGCTCGGTGAGTGGGGGGTGCAGTTTCAGGGTACGCACTCCATCTTCCTGCATTTCCAGGGTTTCGGCAGTGAGTCCCGGAGCCAGTTCGGTAATTTTTCCCGGACGAAATTTCTTGCCCGGCCTGACCAGCGCTTCGGCCGTGGTATCATTGATTTGGCGGAGTACAAAGATTTCCAGTCCTCCGAAAACCATGCGTGCTTTTTCAACTTTGCTGTTGTTGACTACGATGGTTGTGTCTTTGGGAAGCCAGTTGCCGATGTTGTAAAACACATCGTCTGTGATTGCGCGGGTTTTACGGTCATAGACCAACAGCCGGGCGTGGTCGCGCGGGGAGGCGGGGCGTTGGGCGATGAGCGCCTCCGGCAGGGTGAAGTCGAAGTCGTTGATGGTATACATGGACGGAAAAATACGCAGATTTTTGATGTAGCGGGGTTGAAGCCCGGACATTCGGGTTGTTTTTTAGTGTCGCACTTTTGGTTGTGGTTGCTTAGCTTGCAAATCGGCGTTGTTGCTGGCTGGTGTGCTTGCTTCCGAGCTATCGGCGTTGTTGCTGGCTGGTGCGCATGTGCCCGAGCTGTCGGTGTTGTTGCTGGCTGCACGCGTATGTGCCAGCACCCGCCCTGTTGCACCCACAGACGGCACCCGGCCGACCTGCAAACCGCATCGCTGCCCCGCCGAAATTCGTCGTACTGTTATTCCCGCTGAACAGACCTGCATGCAGGTCCGATACCTGTAACCATCCCGACATACCCCATGAAACTTTTCCTCGTACTCGCCCTGCTGACCTTGATTTCCTGCTCACGTGACGTCCTGCCGCCAACCGACGTTACCTACGATGTGCTCATTGAAAACGCCCGGATTATCGACGGTACCGGTGCTCCGGCCTTCCACGGATCGGTGCTGGTGCGGGATGGTCTCATAGCGTATGCCGGACCGGCTTCGTTGGCAGACTACCAGGCTGCGCACAGAATAGATGCTGCCGGCAGGGTGGTGGCCCCCGGATTTATTGACGCCCACGCCCATGGAAACGCCGAAATGAACCCGGTGTTTCGCAATTTCTGGTCGCAGGGCGTGACCTCCATCGCACTGGGAATGGATGGCCGGAGTCCGGGAATGGATGATCTTCCGGCTTGGATGCAGCGTGTAGAGGAAGCCCGACCAGGGGTAAATATCATTCATTTTGCAGGACACGGCAGCGCGCGGGAGTATGCCGGACTGCCCCTCGAACAGGGTGCCGCAACCGATGAACAGCTGGATGCACTTGTGCAGGTAATTGATTCGCAGCTTGCCGCAGGATCGTTCGGGGTGTCTACCGGCATCGAGTACATCCCGGGTGTCTTCGCCGACCGGAGGGAGCTGGCCAGGGTTGCGCAAACGGTTGCCCGTTATGACGGATTGGTAACGTCCCATGTGCGTAGTGAAGACGATGATGCGGTCAAGGCTTCGGTGCGGGAGCTGATTACGATGGGGGCCGACGGCGGAGCGCGGGTGAATGTTTCCCATATTAAAATTGTGTATGCCAACGATACCTCCGAGGCAGAGGGTGTGCTGGCGGTGATGGACAGTGCCCGTGCGGCGGGTGTGGAGATTACGGCGGATGTCTACCCATACACGGCCAGTTATACCGGAATCGGGATACTCTACCCGGACTGGGCCCTGCCTCCGAATAATTTCGAGGAGGTGCGCCAGGAGCAACGCGTGGAGCTGGCCGGGTATCTGCGTAACCGCGTAAATCGCCGTAATGGTCCGGAAGCTACCTTGCTAGGCACAGCGCCCTGGTCCGGCCGGACCCTGGCTGAGATTGCCGACAGCCTGGATAAACCCTTCGAAGAGGTGCTCATCGACCATATTCCGCCGGGTTCAGCCAGTGCAGCTTACTTTGTCATGAACCTGGATGTGATGCGACGATTTCTGACGGATCCCATGGTTTCTGTGTCGAGTGACGGGTCGCCTACGATGCTGCATCCACGGGGGTACGGCAGTTTTTCGCGTATCATCCGGCAGTTTGTTCAGGAGGAAGGCACCCTTTCTCTGGAGGAGGCCGTCTACAAAATGAGCCTGATGACGGCAGAAATTATGCGGCTGGACCGCCGACGGGATGGGGAGGCTCTGGCCGGGGGCGAGCCGCTGACGGACATCCGTTATGCTCCACGCGGTGCGCTCAGGGAAGGTTTTGCAGCGGACATCGTGGTGTTTAATCCGGAAAACGTGCAGGATACGGCTACGTTTGAGCGGCCGCACCAGTTCGCACTGGGGATGGATTATGTGATGGTCAACGGGATTCTGGTGCAGCAGGACGGCGTGCCGACCGAGGAGCGCCCGGGCCTGGTGCTGCGCCGGTAAAACTTTTTTCAGCGGAGTTGACCTGTACGTTGCCCGACCGCTGCATCCGGCAAGCAGGCAGCATCATACCCATGATACGGCCGTTGTATCCGGCAAGCAGGCAGCATCATACCCATGATACGGCCTTTGCATCTGGCAAGCAGGCAGCATCATACCCATGATACGGCCGCCCGGTGATGGCAGCGGAAGGACCCGGGAGGACTTCCTATGCGAACCCCTCCCGGCGTGCATCAGCGTTGGCGTCTGCCAATCTCGATTTCATAAAGCCGGCGTTGTTCCCGCTCGAAATCCGCCCGCTCGGCCATACGCTCCCTTTCCAGGGTATCGCCGGGCTCCAGCTGGTGCTCCCACTCAAATTCCTGTCGCCACCAGTTCAGCGAGCCGTCTTTGCCGGCCGCCAGCACGGTGTAGCCGGGCTTGAATCCCCGCCAGTTACCACCCCACCAGGCCGCGCTCACACTTTGCGAGGTGATGTACCAGATTCCGTTGTAGTAGTAATCTTCAATCTGGTGGGAATGACCCTGCAGCACAGCTTTCACACCGTGGCGCTCCAGAATCTCCCGCAGTGCACGGTTGTCATCTACCACCATGTGGTTCATGGCCCGGGCTTCGGGGTCGCCGCTGATCTGGCCGGTGTTGCAAAACGCCGCGATGTGCATGACACAAACGGTGGGCATCCCCGCATGGGCACCCAGATCAAACCGAAGCCATTCCAGCTGTTCTTCTCCAATCCGGCCTACATAGCCGGGACCGTGTTCGGCCTGTACCTGATGGATGGTGTCCAATACTACAAAATGCCAGCCATTGTGATTAAAGCTGTAGTAGGGCGAGGGCATTCCGGTAGCTTCCATAATCATGCCTTTGCCGATATCCGGGTCGTCAGCCGGAACTTTACGACGTGCCGACAACCCCAGCACATCGTGGTTGCCAATGCATCCGTACCAGGGCATATTGAGCTGGTTGGAGGCAGAAGTAAACAAATCGATCATGTCGATGAAGTCGTCTTTTTCATTGTACAGGCCGTCAAAGGCCATATCGCCTCCCATGAGTACCAGCTCGGGCGCGGGATCAAGCGCGTTTACACTGGCAATACATTGCGCATACCCTTCGTGACCCTTCCGGAGCCTGCGAACGTGCATATCCGTGAGGTGCGCAAAGTGAAATGCCGTGTTTTCATCGGTAATGGTTGCATTTCCGGCCGGCATCACGGGCTGTTTGCGGGCAATAACCGGATTGGCAGCTCCGCCCAGCAGACCGAGTCCGCCGGCGCCCAGCGCCAGTTTTTTTAGAAAATCGCGACGTGAGTTGCCGTCGGCTTGCGGGTTGGTCTGCACTGCACCATCCCGGACAACTGAATCCGGTTTTTCCTGCGCTGAGGATGAGGCATTTGGTTCTGTAGGGGTATTCGAGGTGTTTGATTTCATGGTATTGTACTGTAGATGATAGCGTTACCTCCGGTTGCCGCCGGAGCCTATGGGGTCAATGTACGTATTGTATCGTTTATGATGAAATCGGCAGCCCGCGCAATGGCAAGCAATCCCGGATTCTGAATGGTTAAATCGGGAACGGTCAAACCGTGTACGAATATGCCCAGCAGCCACATTCTGTCGTCCGGTGCCGATACCATAGCGGCTTCACCGCGGGTTGAGGTGACCCGACCCGTTTTACCGGCGTATGTCCAGGCGTCCGGAACAATGCGGGCTACCCCAACGCGATCCTGCTGAAGGGCGAGCATTGTTTTGCAAAATTCCACGGCACGCTCATCGGGCAACGACACCCCTTCACCCAGTGTATGTGGTGCATACAGTAGCTGCATTATTCGCAGCATATCGGCGGCGGTTGTCACGCCCAAGCCAAATTCCATGGATTCAGGAGTGTCAGGATGGAATACTTTCCTATATAACCGGGTATTCGCACACCCAAATATATTAAGCGTTGCATTAACCGGCTCAATACCGGTCTGATCCAGCACCAGGTTCGTAGCCGTATTGTCTGATAGGGCCGTCATCAGATAGCAGGCGTCGTCCAATCGAACCGTACCCGGAGTATGCATGTGTCTGAGAACCCCCATTCCACCAACTAAATCGTCTTTTTGCACAGGTATTTGTGAGTCCCAGGCAAGCTCGCCATTACCTGCCTGCATGGCGGTATGGATGAGTATCGGCAGTTTGATAGTACTTGCCGTGGATACCGGGGTATCGCTCTGATACGACCAGGTTTTTCCGCTCTGTACCTCGATGGCGGCAACGTGCAGTGTGCCTTCAGGTAGCAGCGACTCAATGTTACGGAACGCAGGCAGGTGTGTCATGGGTTTTTGGCAGGGAATATAAAAAACCTCCGGAACAGGTCAGTGCTTCGGAGGTTAAAGAGTCCGGACCGGTATAATGCCGGTCCGGACGGGGTTTGGTAATGTTTTGACGCTTTTCGGCGCCGGCATCCGGGTGAAACTCTGTCTGTACAATTCACATGGATTCGCTTATGTGCCGTGGGTAAATGGACCATGATGGTTACCCAAAACCACATACGGCTCACAGGCCATGGTAATTCGCCCGGGACAATCATACCGGATTACCCGCCGATGTAATCCTCATCTACAACCTGATCGTTTTTGCCGCTGAGTGCCTTCATGCGATCGGTTAGTGAGTCAAAGGCAGAGAACATAACCGGAACCACAATTAAGGTCAGGAACGTGGCAAAGGTCAGTCCGCTGATAATGGCCACGCCCATCGGACCCCAGAATGCGGTGTTATCCGAGCCAATCTGAAATCCGGGATCGGCATTGACCAGCAACCCCACAAAGTCGATGTTGATACCAAAAGTCAGCGGCACCAACCCGAGTATGGTGGTGAATGCGGTCAGCAGAACCGGTCGTAAACGGGTAGACCCCGCCTGAATGATGGCGTCTTTGCGTGCCGTGCCTTCATCGAGCAGCTGTTTGAGATAATCCACCAATACGATGTTGTTCACCGTGACAATCCCCGCAAGGGAAATCACCCCGATAAAGGTCATCAGTCCGAAGGGGGTCTGGGTGAGTATGAGACCGAGAATCACACCGATCAGACTCAATCCAACCACAATCATGATAATCATCGGGGCTACGAAAGAGTTGAACTTGATGAGCATCACAAAGAAAATCAGGGCGAAACTGATCAGCAGGGCGGTGGTCAGGAAGGTGAACGATGCGTTGAAATCCTCATTCTCACCGGTATAGCTCACACTGTAGCCTACCGGGATGGTCTCCAGGTAGTCGTCCAGGTATTCCTGAGTGGCAGCCAATACTTCCGGACCGTTGAATCCGGGCGCCGCCTGACCTTCAATGATGGCCGTACGTTTCAGGTCAAGTCGGGTAATAGACCCCAGTCCGCGGGTTTCCTCAAATGAGGCAACCGAGGAGAGCGGAATCTGCTGGCCGCGGGAAAATATGGTCAGATTGTCCAGACTCTGCAGGCTGGAACGGTCTTCCTCGCGTAGCCGGACCGTAATGTCATATTCATCGTCTCCATCGCGATATTTGCTGGCTTCCAGCCCGTTCATAGCAATCCGAACCGTCTGGGCGATGTCTGCAATGCTCAGACCATACTGCCCGGCACGATCGGTGTCTACGCGAACGGCATACTCCGGAACGGCCCCGCTGATATTGTCTTTCACATCCACCAGCCCGGGGATGCTCCCGTCCCGGGAGGCCTCGTCGAGCCGGGCCCGGATTTCACCGGATATGCGCGATATCACCTCAAAGTCTTCTCCGGTTACCTCAATATTGACCGGTGAACCGGTTGGCGGACCTTCCTGCTGGACCTCCACCAGAATCGAGATATCGGGTATCGGCGTCATGTACTCCCGCAGGCGATTCAACGTCACCGTACTGGGTTCGCTGCGGTCGCCATAATCCACCATATTCAACCGGATCTGGGAAAGTTCAGCGCGAGGCTGTCCGCCACCAAACACATCGCCGCCGGCAACCCCGACGTTAATTACAATATTCTCCACATTATCGCGCGATGACGGGTGTTCCTGCAACATCAGGTCGATGCGCTCCTGAACACGGCGTGCTGCATCATCAGACGCCTCCACATTCATCCCGATTGGTCCTTCAATGTTGATGATGATGGCAGCGGGATCGGTTTGCGGGAAGAACTGAACACCGGTAGGTGCCGCTGAAAACGCCGCAAAGATACTGATCAGCAGTCCCAGTACACCGTTGAGAAGCAGAGAACGGTTATCCGTGAGAATCAGCGGTCGATTCAGCTTGAGCGCCGTCCCGATGCCTCCAAAAAGAATCAGAACAATGGGAAGACCCAGCAGGACCGCCATCGCGGCGCTATCCATCCCGCCGTTGAATACATAGGCAGTACCAATGATAGCCCCGACAAAGAGCAGGAGCCCCAGACCGGTAAGCAGCACTGCACGACCACCGCGGAGGAGTCCTTCAACGGTGTGTATGAAGATTCCGCCAACCCCTGCCGCCAGTAAAATTCCGCCCAGAATCTGCGGGAGAACCGCCGCCTGAGGTGCTATGGAGTTGGTCAGGGCGAACAGCAGCATGAAAATCACACCCAGGGTAAGACTCACCAGTGCGGTGATGTTCCGGGGCCAGGCCCATTTTACGCTGTAATCGCGCTCAAGCATGGTATTGAGCAGACCCTGGTAGCGGTCGATGACGGCAGGAACCAGATGGTGGGTAAACCGGTAGGCCAGCGGCTTGACCAGAAACCGGAAGGATACTACAAAGAATATCGTGACGCCTACCAGTACCACAAAGGTAATCCAGTTGGCCGCCAGAATAACCAGTCCGCCAAATCCAAGCAGGGCGTATTTGACTATGTTTGCAAATACCGTGCTCTTTACGCGAACATCCTTATCGATTTTCACAAAAATTACGGTGAGCGTAGGATAGAGCACCAGCGCTACAAACAGTGAACTGAGCAACACAATAATGAGCGTTTTGGGCAGGAAGCTCATAAACTGCCCGATGATGCCCGGCCAGAATGTCAGCGGGAAGAAGGCTGCAACCAGGGTTGTGGTGGCCGCCAGCAGGGCACCGCCCACCTCCGTAGCGCCCTTGATGGCCGCATCAAATCGACCGAGGCCGGCCTCGCGATACCGGAAGATGTTTTCCACAATAACCACGGCGTTGTCAACCAGCAGCCCAAGGGCAATAATCAGGGAGAACAGAATCACAAAGTTCACGGTAAACCCGCCCAGGTTCAGCACCAGAAAGCCCACAAAGATGGAGATGGGCACGGCCGCACCTACCAGCAGGGCGTTGCGGATTCCCAGAAAGAATACCAGCACCAATACCACAAAGAGCATTCCGCTGATGATGCTGTTCTCAAGATCGGCAATCAGTTTGCGGATGTTCTCACTTTCGTCACCGGTAATGAGGACCTGGGTTCCTGCCGGGAAGTTAAAGTTGTCGATGGTGGAGAAGATATCGCTGGAGGTGTCCAGAATGTTGCTTCCGGGCCTGCGCTTGACCGACAGACTGATGACCTGGAGTTCTTCAATATCGGCCTGGTCTACGCGCTGCATCATCCCGTTTTCGTCTTCCAGCTCATAGGCTTTCAGCCGGGCAAAACTTTCCCTTTCCTCAAAATCATAGACCACTTCGGCTACATCCCGCAGGTAAACCAGTCCCGGTGCAGGCTGGCCTTCCACAGGTTCCGGACTGGCAATCACGATGTCTTCCAGCTCGGCGGGATCCCGGATTTCACCGCTGACACGCAGCAGGTAGCTGAGTCGGTTTACATCCACTGTACCGCCGGGTATGGTCAGATTCTGATTCTGAATGGCGCCCACAAGCTGTCCCAAAGCCAGGTTATAGCTGGTCAGGGCTGTCAGGTCTACATTTACCTGCACCTCGCGCACAATGCCGCCCACCAGGTCCACCTCACGGATGCCGGAAATGGATTCCAGTTCGTCTTGCAGTCGCTCACCCAGCCGGGTAAGGTTCACCAGGGAGTAATCAGCGGCCAGATTGACGGTCATAATGGGGAAGTCGTCAACGCTGGCTTCAATGATGATGGGCTCTTCCGCGTCCGGGGGGAGATCGGCTTTGGCCAGATCTACCCGCTCGCGCAGGTTCTGACTGGCTTCATTATTGGGAACCGACAGTTCGAATTCCACAACCACAATGCTCACACTTTCCTGGGTGGTGGAGCGTATTTCCTTCACCCCATTGATGCCCTGAAGCTGGCGTTCCAGGGGTTGGGTAATCAACGACTCCATATCGGCCGGACCAATGCCCGGGTACAGGGTGGTGATGAAGAAGAAGGGTACGTCCACCGAGGGAGCCGACTCCTTCGGAATGCTGATATACGAGAATATTCCGGCCACACTCAAAATGAGCGTGAGCATCAGAATGGCCGTTCTGTTTTTTAGGGTAAATCGGGTAAAATTCATGCCTTTGGCGTGTTAAAAATCGGGTGTTACCGTGAGTGAATCGTTTCCGAATCGGTGGTGTCAACAATGTTGAGCAGGTCACCTTCGCCAATGGCGCTCAGACCGGTTACAATCAGCTCATCGCCTTCCTGCAGACCGGATGCAATGACTACAAAATCACCGGATGACAGTTCGATGTCCACTGAGCGTTGGGTGGCGCGTGCACCTTCATCGCTGTTCTGCACTACAAAGACCGTGTTGCCGGACTCATCACGGATAACAGCCGTTCTGGGGATGACAATTTTTCCTTCAATTTTTTGGCGCAGCACGTGCAGATCAGCTACCATGAGGGGTTTGATCCGGCCATCAGGGTTGCGCAGTTTGACTTCAACCGGGAAGGTTCGGCTGTCAGGATTCACCAGACTGCTTGCGAAGCTGACCTCGGCGGAGGCGGGGGGAATGTCGTAGTTCCGGAAGTCAATATCTACCGGTGTTCCTTGTCCGATCATCCCGGCAAATCGCTCGGGAATTCCGCCGCTGATGCGGATTTCATCGGTATTGACCAGGCGCAGGACCGGTACACCGGGACTGGCAAACTGTCCGACGGAGGTGAACCGTTCTTCAATGCGTCCGGAAAACGGAGCCCGGAGGGTTGCATCGCCCAGTTGTTTCTCTATGGCGGCCAGCTGAGCGGCGGCCTGATCACGCTGTGAACGACTCTGCAGGTATTGCACGGTGCTGATCACCGAGTCGGCATGCAGTGCCGCCTGTCGTTGGTAAACATCCTCAGCCAGATCGTAACCCGATTGGGCCGCGGCGTAATTGGCCTGCAGGAGACGGTCGTCCAGCCGCATGATTACATCGCCCCGGTTCACGCGGGTTCCGCGCTCGGCTATAAACTGAATCTGTCCCGGGGTTTCAACGGCAATCATGGCATCATCGTGGGCGGTCACGTTACCGTTTATGCGGATGCGGTCTTCGAAGGAAACCGGCTGCAGGGTCATGGTTTCCACGGCAACTACACGCTCACGGGTCTGGCTGGTGGTCTCCGGCTCCGTGGTGTCCGCGTTTTCAGCCCCGCAGGCAGCTATAAACGTGGCAAAAGCAAGAATGAGAAGGGTATGGGTTGTTTTCATAAGTAATTTCACAGCAAAGTTGATCAGTCGTTAATTTCAATGACTACGGCGCGTTTGCCCATAGCCGTTTCCAGTTCGCCCCGGGCAATGAGATAGTCGTGCAGGGCCGTCATGTAATTGAGCCGGCTCTGGTCCAGCAAACTGGCCGCCTGGCGCTCTTCCAGTCGGGTACCCACCCCTTCACGGTAGCGGTTGCGGGCCTCCTGATAATTCAATTCGGCCAGCTCAATATTGCGCTGCTGGCTCTCTATGCGCTGCCAGGAGGATTCTACATTTCTGAGAGCGGCATCCAGTTCCAGATAAATGGACTCCCGAAGCAGGAGTGCATCCAGTTCGGCCCGCTTGACATTAACAGCAACCTGGTTAACACGGGCCCTGCGTTGAAATCCGTCAAATATGCTCCACTGAACCCTCAGGCCTACCGCAAAAGAGGTGTTCCAGTATGAGCCATCAAAAAAACTGTTGGTTTCGCGGGAGAAACTGAACGGATCGTCGGGGTCCGTAAGGGTCCGGTCACGATTATCCGGAACGTTACCCAGGTAGGCGTAGTCGGCAAAGGCGCTAACCACAGGGAAGTAGGCCGAACGCGCGAGGTTACGCTCTTCCTCACGAAGCCGGATGTTGCTTTCTACCAGCCGCAGGTCGGGTCGCATAGCCCGGGCCGCATCCAGTGCATCGCTCAGGTTCATCACTTCGGGAAGCTCAGCCCGGTAATCGGCCAGACGATCCGTGAGCACCAGATATCGTTCTACCGGGATACCCAGCATAATATTCAGACTGCGGGTTGCCAGTGCGGCTCCGTTCCGGGCACTGATCAGACTGGTTTCCAGATTTACGACCTCCACAGCGATGCTGTTACGGTCGAACCGCGGGGCCAGACCCTGCTCAACCAGGGCACGCACATCGCGTTCGGTGGCACGAAGCTGTTCCAGGCTGCTTTCCAGTAAGGCTACCTGCTCCTGGGCCAGCAGGGCGTTAAGATAGGCCGTTCGAATTTGCTGAACCAGCGTCTGGGTATCGCGTTCCAGCTGCTCGCGGACTATGCTCTTCAGGTGCTCCGCTCCGCGGATAGCGGCAAAGGCGGCTCCGTTGTAAATCGCCTGGGTTGCACTGATACCCAGCACAAACTGATTTTCAATTTCGAAGGGATTTCCACCGGTACTCTGTACGATGCCGGCATTTTCAAGTCCCTGCTGGCGTCGATCCAGATAATCCTGAAAGGTCAGGGTCGGGTTGCCCTCAATACGTTGCTGTTCGTTATAAAACAACCAGTCAATTGCTCCGAATGATGTGAACAGGTCGGCGGCATCGCTTCCGGCAAAGGGGTTCGGTGTGCGCACATTCCGGGTATAGCTTGCTGCTCCGCCGATCTGTGGATAGACACTGCCCCAGGCCTGCCGGATTTGCTCATCCGCTTCTTCAACACTCAGTCGTGAGCGTTGCAGGACGTAGCTGTTGACCAATGCTATTTCAATGGCTTCGTTCAGCGATATCCGGGCAGTGTCCGGTTCAGTTGCGGGGGGTGATGGCGCCTGTGCCTGTGCGGATAGGGTAATGCTCAGACTCAGTAGTATCCAGAGCATACAGACCCGGACCCATGCCGGGTGCTCCTGCGTTGGTATCATAGTAGTTTATCAGTTATTGTTGAGTGATATGCAGATGATTCAGTGTTTTTTCAGATACGATTCCGTCAAATCCCATAAAATCTCTTCTATTTGCCGTCGTGCCTGTAAGGTGTCGGTTCCCGGAAGTCCATAAACGCTGCCGTCGATGTTCAGGTTGGCCAGTACATGAAGCTGATTGACAATATGATCGTACATCCCGGCTACTACGAACATGAACAACGGAAGATTTACATTTCTGAAAATTCCGGAGGCTACACCCTCATTGATGCACGTTTGTATCATATCCCGGATTTCCGTGAATATCGCCTGAATAGATTCATGCATGTCAGGCCGTAACCGTATCCCGACTTCACGGTGTGCAATTACAATCGGTCCAGGCCGGGAAAACGCATATTCCAGATAGGCCGATGTCAGCTTTTTCAGGCGATCATCCGGAGGCAGGCCCGCATCGTATTCATCGCGCAGCAGAGCCAGGGCCTGTTCACCATAACGTTCGATGATGGCTTTGAGCAGGTTCTCCTTCGACCCAAAATAATAGGCAATCATAGCTGCGTTCACCTCCGCAGTCTCGGCAATTTCACGGGTGGAAGTGGAGTCGTACCCGTTCTGGGCAAACAACTGCTCTGCAGCGTTCAGTATATGTTGTTTCTTGTCCGGAGCAGGGTTTTTCATGGGGTGTAAATTTACTAATCAAACGGTTAATTAACATCAATAGTTTCAATTTCCTTATAAATTCTCAGCCATGTTATTTAATTGTTATATTGTGCCCTATTGTATCATTTACGGCATAACTTTTGTGTCTTTTGCACTCTTATGAACGACAGTAAACTCCAGCGGCAGCGCTTTGAATTCAAATATCGTATCACCGAGCAGAAAGCCCTGGCGATGCGTTTTTTTGTGCAGTCTTATCTGGACCTGGACATTTACGGGGCTATGCAACCGGATCTCAGCTATCCGGTTCACAGCATTTACCTTGACAGTCCGTCACTGAAAACCTATAATGACACGCTTAACGGGAACCGAAACCGGTATAAAATGCGTGTTCGTTACTATGAAAACGGTGCAGATGCGCCGGTCTATCTGGAAGTCAAGCGCCGCGAAGACAAAATCATCACCAAGAAAAGGGCTATAGTACACCGTTGGGCCGCCCAGGAAGTTCTCGATGGCGGCATAGCAGACAGCCGTTACCTTACCGACCCTACCCCCGAACAGCAGGAGGCGCTGGCTTATTTCTGTTCCCTGCGCAACCGGCTCAATGCCCGGGCTAAAACGCATATATCCTACCGTCGTGAGGCCTATGAATCCCGGGGCAGTCATGCCGCACGAATCACCTTCGACCGTCACGTTGTTTCAGGAATTGTCCCCGACGGACCACTGCGTTTCAACACCGAAATTGAAAACCCTGTTACCGTATTTGGTCCGGAGGTTATTCTCGAGCTCAAGTTTACCAATCGCTTTCCGGAATTTTTCAAAACGGCTGTAGAAGTGTACGGTCTGCGACAAGCCTCGGCTGCCAAATACGTAGATGGCCTCATTGAGCTGCACCGAAACCGAAAAGTACACCTAACCCACTGGTAAGTCTTTCATGAATGAATGGCTGCGCTATGGTGACATAGCCCCGATTCCTACCGATCTCAATACCATTTTACTGGGGTTGTTCCTGGCTTTTCTGAGCGGACAATTCATTGCGTGGATTTATATGTTCACGCACTCCGGCCTGTCGTACTCACGCTCATTCGTAAACTCCCTGATCATTATTCCCATCACGGTAACCCTGGTCATGCTGGTGCTGGATAACAACATCGTCACCGCCTTCAGCCTGCTTGCCGTCTTTGCCATTGTTCGTTTCCGGAACATCCTTCGGGATACGCTTGATACAGTCTACATTCTGGCCCTCATCGTGGTAGGCCTTGCCTTGGGTACACAGAAATTTACCACGGCTATTACCGGGGTGGGGGTTATGTCTCTGGCGTTTATGTACCTGTGGTTCACCAGTTTCGGCACCCGCCACCGCTTTGATATTATCGTGAATCTGGAATGGACCCGACCGCTGGAGTCCCTGCCTGATCTTGAAGCGTTGCTTGAGCGCCATGCTTCCTCGGTGGTTCGGGCCTCCCAGCGAACTCAGGAGGGTCGCGACGGAGCATTCATGTCGTACCGGTTGCTGTTGCGGAATCCCGAGGGGTCACCGCTGCTGATAACCGAACTCAAACAACTGGAAGGGGTGCAGGGCCTGAGCACCCTGAATGCCGAAGATGAGTCGGAGGCCTGAGTATGAACAAACCCGTGTACGAACCCGTCAAAACCCCGCTTTCCCGAAAACTGGAATATTTCCGCCTGCGGTACCTGCCCGTAATTGTTTTTCTGGTGATTTTGGGTATTGTGATTTCCCTGTGGAACATCCGCGTGTACAACCCTACTTTTGTTGGGAAGGTGGAAGGGGATATGGCCTGGCTTGCCGCCCCGGAGACCGGTGTTCTCACCTTGCTGGCTGCCGATCAGTTCGATCGTATGCAGCAGGGCGATACCCTGCTGGTTATACAGATTGCCGATACCATGCAGATTCAGACGCAGCTGGAGGTCCTCAGGGCCCAGATTGACTTGCTCCGCTCAGGACAGGATCCGGTGAACAACTGGCAGCGTAACCGTATCAACTACGCCGGACTTCAGCTGGATCTCATGCAGGAACGCATCGCGCTGGCTACCCTGGATGTACGTCGTCAGCAACTTGGCAGAACCGTGTCCAGGCAGCAGCAGCTTGCCGAAAACCAACTGGTAGCTGACCAGGAACTGGAGCTTGCGGAACTGGAACTGGATCTGGTGGAAACCGAAATGCGGGAGCGGGAGACCTACATACAGGACATGGAAGCCCTGCTCGCCGAAATCACGGAGCGTGATGTCTCGTACAGCGGTGAACCCGATGACCCGATACGGGCGGCAGTTCGTGTGCATGAGCGGGAAATTGAAGCACTGGAACAGATGCTTAAACCCCGCGTGGTGCTAGCTCCCTTCGACGGCCTGGTATCTCAGGTGCTTTATCCGCAGGGTACGATTGTGCCACAGGGGGAACTCATCCTGCGATTTGAGTCGATTACACCACGCAGAATTGTGGGACACCTCCGTCAGCCTCTGCTGGTCCGTCCCCGGCCTGGCGACCAGGTCAACATCCGCACCCGCACACCGGACCGCCTCACTGCAGCGACAACTGTAACCCGTGTGGGTGCCCAGTTTGTGGTGATTGAAGAGACGCTGCAGCGACCCGGAATTGCGCTGGAGACGGGCTTGCCGCTGGAAATCAGCCTTGAAGGACTGGAAGACATGCCGCTGGTTCCCGGGGAAGTGGTTGATGTGATTCTGCCTTGACGGGCAGGCGGGCTAAAATAGAACTCTTTTCCTGCAGAACTGCCGTCAAAAGGGGCCGTTTTCATAGCGATGCGGCCTTATTATAGCCACTTGTAAGTTGAGCTGCTGTGAGAACCGCTGCCTTCAACGGGCTGTTGTCAGAGCCGCAGACTTATAGTAGTCACTTGTAAGTTGAGCTGCTGTGAGAACCGCTGTCTTAAACGGGCTGTTGTCAGAGCCGTAGTCTTCCCACAAGAAGCGTATGTGTGAGCCAGATACCCCGTTCATCACGGTAACCGACGTGTTTTAACCGTGTCGTTTCAGCTTTTTGCGCTATGCTCCGAGGCAAAATATCATTCAGTTCGTCGGCTTTTCACTCATAGGCATGGATGCGTGGTAATCGCGCCGTACCCGTTCCGCGTACTCATCCAGTAAACCGGTTATCGTCTCCGGATTATCGCTGCGCAGTACCAGTCCTACGTGGTGCGATTCCTCCATCCTCCAGACAACTTCCGGTGCGTTGAACGGATGCATATCGGGGTTTTCCTGCCGGGCCAGGCTGATAAGAATTCCGGCAAAATCGTTGCGTACGGCAGGAACACTGTATTCCTGATCCAGGGCGGCTGCGGTTTCAATACGGGCCCATTCCCACCACAGGTTGACTCCCGAGGCCGCCTCTACCATGGTTGCCAGGTGCGCACCGCCCACCCGCGAAGAGGTTTCCAGAAAATAGAACCGACCGTTATCGCTGCTGCGGATAAATTCGGTATGGGAGGCGCTGTATTGCATACCGAAAGCGTTCATTACATCGGCTGAGAGGGTCTTCAGCTGATCGAATTCCAGGCTGTCCGGCGATAGTGTTGCCGACCGGAAGATACCGGCGCCGTGAGCCACCTCGAAGGGAGTGGTCAGGTAGCGGGAAACCCAGCAAAACTGCATATTCCCGCCAAACGACAGGGCATCGGCATGGTAGACATCGCCCGGCATAAATTGTTCCAGCAAAAACCGATGGCGGTTGTCGCTCAGGTTATTGATATGGTGCCAGAGCTCTTCGGTGGTATGCATTTTGCGGATGCCCGCAGCGGAGGCTTCAGAACGGGGTTTCAGCACCCAGGGGGCGGGAACCAGTTCCGTGAATTCACGGACGTCGTCGTTGTTGAAAAGGGAGGTGAACGGGGGAACGGATATGCCGGCATCCTGAGCGCGCAGGCGCATGGCGAGTTTGTCACGGTAATACCGGCCCGTAGTCTGGCCCATCCCGGGGATGCGGAATTCTTCGCGGATGGCGGTGGCTTTTTCTACGTCAAAATCATCCAGGGCGATGACCGTATCAATGCGTTTCTCGCGAAGCAGCCAGGCAAAACCCTTGATGATGTTGTGAATGTTTTCCGGCGTATTGGCGTCGTTGTCCATATAAAAGAACTCATCGACAGCCTCCCGGGGCCAGGGCTTATGTTCCAGTTTCCGGTGGGTCAGCAGGTATACGGTGTGACCCGCTTTCCGGCACGACTTGAGAAATTCTTCACCTTTGAAATAAAACGATATACACAACACATTCAGCATCACGACCGCCTGAGTAGATTGTTAGATAAAATGACTGAAGTCCGGTGACTCTAATGACGTAGCGGGGGTTCATTGCTCTGGTGCACCGGTTGCAGGAATAGTAGCATTTACCCCGGCTTGTTGCAAGTTAAAATGCCCGCCTCATCATATTTATATAGTTCGATGGGGGTCTGACGGCCAGGGAAGAGGACTTCGTGACCCGCCTTATCATACGATGGGGACCTGACAGCCAGGAAAGAGGACTTCGTGACCCGCCTCAGCATACGATGGGGACCTGACGGCCGGGGAAGTGGACTTCGTGACCCGCCTTATCATACGATGGGGATGGTTGCCCCGGCCGGTTCAGATCATGTGTTTCATCACATTTACCAGCAGCAACACCCCGTAGCCGGTGGCATTCTTCATCTTGCCGAATTCGGTATCGCCGAAAACGGTACCCGCAACGTCCAGATGCGCCCAGGAAGGATGGTTTTCGGTAAAAACTTCCAGAAATTTGGCTGCGGCAATGGCTCCTGCAGTGGGTTTGCCGCTGAGATTACGCACATCCGCTACATCGGAGTGCAGCTCGCCGTTGTAATCGTCCCAGAGGGGGAGCGACCAGACCCGCTCTCCGGTCTCATCTGCGCTGGTGGTAATGAGGTGCTCCAGTTCCCGGTCATTACAGAACAAGGCTGCTGCCTGGGAGCCCAGGGCCCGCACGGCTGCTCCGGTCAGGGTGGCCAGGTCAATGATACAGTCGGGGTCCGCGTTGCGCACCATCCAGCTGAGCGCATCGGCCAGAATAAGGCGACCTTCGGCATCGGTATCGGCAATTTCAACGGTTTTCCCGCTATAGGAATTCAGGATGTCGCCGGGCTTGACCGAGCGGGAATCCACCAGATTATCGGTCAGCGGGATGACGGTTGTTAACTGGATGGGCAGACCGAGTCGGGCCGCTGCCAGGGTTGCTGCCAGTACGGTAGCCGCGCCGGCCATATCGCATTTCATCCAGACCATGGCTGCGGTTGGTTTCAGGGAAAGTCCACCGGTATCGTATGTCACTCCTTTGCCAACAAGGCCCAGGTGCGGACAGTCACCATCGCTGGTGCCGTTGTAGCGCAGCACCGCAAAGCGTGCGGGATGTTCACTGCCCCGGTTCACCCCCAGAAGCAATTCAAACCCCTCGCGTTGAAGCCGGACTTCGTCATAAATTTCACAGTCAATGGGCAATTCAGCCGTCATTTCCACAATTATTTCGGCAAATTGGACCGGATTTTTCCGGTTCGAGGGGATGTTGATCAGGTGCATGGCTGTTTTCTGGGCATCAGCCAGCATTTCTCCGTGCCGGGCGGCTTCCAGAAGCTTGTCGGGGGTTAGTGCTGTGCTGTCTGTCGGCGAATCGGCGTACACAAGTGTAAGGTTTTTCAGCGGGTGAGGATTGCCGGCGGTTTCCCGCTGATCCAGTTGATAGGTTCCGGCAAGGACACCGCTTACACAGATTTCGGTAAAGGGGATGAGCCCGTTCAGAGGTACCGGTTTACGCTTTCCGGCAGGAGTTCGGTCGGGAACAGTATTGCTGCTGTGGGGAATCAGACCGTTGTCCAGAAATAAACCGGTCTCCTGGTCGAGCAGCTTGCGATGTGTCTGAGTGAAACTGCGGAGTGCGCCGTACACCGAACGGGCGTCCGGGTAATCTCCCAGACCAACCAGAAGCAATTCCCCGGCATCATGCAGAACCCTCCAATAGCTCCCTTTCTCAGCCTGAAATGTCTCGAAGGTACGCATGGCATCGAAACCGGGGAGGGACTCAAACAGGCTGGCAAGCCGGTTGCGGTCGGTGTAGGTGCCAACAGGCACGATGATTTTTTCCAGGGCGGTGATCGACAGGGACTGAATAGTCAGCATAAGTTATGTTTTCTGGCAGTTTCAAACTGCGTTGGTGTAAAAGGGCACTATGGGCAGCGCCTGTTCACAAAACGTGAACATGAAATCACGAAATGTGAACGGTTGTCTGCCCGGCGTGTGAAATTTCGATATAAAAGAGCATCAGCGGCTGGCAGCGCAGATGATGCACATACGATGTCGGTCAGCTAGGTCGGGCTTACAGATCCTGGAAATAAAGCCACGCTATTGCACGCGGGAATTCCTGACCCCAGGCGGCCTCGTTATGCTCTCCCCCCTCCCGAACCGACAGTTCCACGGGAAGGTTTCGGCCGTGGGGGTTTTCCTTGACCAGCCCGTAGAGTCTGGTGAGGTGTTCCACCATATCACCTCCTTCGGCCGTGCCACCGTACAGGTATATACGTCCGTAGTAGGTCGGGGTGTCGCGGACAAACTCTTCACTGAGTTCGGGGCTGACCCAAAGCGAGGGACTGAATATGAGCAGTTTGCTGTAGACCATGGGGAATTGCATGGTGGCGTAGATACTGATCAGCGCACCCATCGAACTGCCCCCGATTCCGGTGTGCTCCCGCTCAGGGAGTGTCCTGAAATGAGCATCGACGTAGGGTTTGAGGGTTTCAGCCAGGAATCGCGCGTATTGCTGACCGTCCCCGATTCCCAGTTGCGTCTCACGTGAAGGCGTGAACTCTGCCAGTCGCTCGGATTCAGCATGATCGATGGAGATAATGATCACATCGCCCATTCCCCGTTCTGCCAGCCAGGCCAGCTTACGGGGGACTTCCCAGCTGCCGAACGGTGCATGGTCGTCAAAGAGGTTTTGCCCGTCCTGCAGGTACAGAACCGGATAGCGTTTATCCGTGTGGTGATAATTGTGCGGCAGAATGGCGGCGATTCTTCGGGTCTTGATCAGCTGAGGAATTTCAAAGTGCTCGTCGATGACCTCAATAACCGGCAGCAGTTCCTGTTTGTAGTCCATACCATGTGATATTTGGGCGTGCGCAGTGCCTGCACAGGCCGTAATGAAAGCAACCAGTATACTGGCTTTGAAGATAAAATCCGACATCGGAACTCCTTGTGCTGGAATTACCTGTTGGCAGTGGTTTTCCGGGATACAAATTCCGTATCTCCGGACGTATCCGGTAAAATACGTCCGGAACCGGAGTCTGGTACAGTCAAATTACATGTGTTGGTAACGCAGACCAGAAAGTGCTTCGTTTACTTGAAACGAGCTTTGCCGGAGCGCGCAAAGCCGCCCTTGCCCTTGCCTGCACCGCCTTTCCCGAAGGAAGAGCTTCCTTTACCTTTGCGGTCGGACCCGCCTTCTTTGTCGGGGCCGGACCCGCCACGGCGACCACCGCCGCTGAAACCGCCCCTGCCACGACCACCTTCGCCGCCACGGCCGCCATCGCCGCCGCTGAAACCACCTCTGCCACGTCCACCACCATCACCACCGCCGCGGTTCGAGGATGGAGGTGCGATGCTTACTTCCACTTTTTTACCTTTCACATTGGCACGATGCAGGGCGTCAATGACTTTATTGGCCACGCCGCCTTCCACATCCACAAAGGATTCAAACTTGAGAATGTTGATATGTCCGATTTCGCCGGATGAAATACCGGCCTCACCGGCAATAGCACCAACCAGATCGCCCACCCGAACATTGTCGTTCCGTCCCACGCTGATTTTCAGGGTCACTTTGCCCGAATCGTTGAAGGTGCCGCCGGATACCGGAGCTTTTTCCTCCTTCGGTTCGGCGCCCACACGCAGTTTCATCAGCGCAGCGGCCACCTCAATCGGAGAGAAATCCGCCTGCTCTTCCAGAAAGGTTTCAAGCTCCTCAATAAACGGCTTAAGCCCGCCTTTTTGGAGTTCAACGGTGATATCCTTCATCTGATGAGCCACGCGCGACTTAGTTACTTCCTCCACGCTGGGCATGGGGAGCACCTCAAGTTTCTGCTTGATCTGATTTTCAATGAATTTAAGTGCACGTGTGCGGTTCGGGGCACTGAACGTAATGGAGGTACCGGTTTTACCGGCCCTTCCCGTACGACCAATACGGTGCACGTAGTATTCCGGATCGGTGGGGAGTTCGTAGTTGAACACCACATCCACATCGTCCACATCAATACCCCGGGCAGCCACATCGGTAGCTACGAGCAGGTCCAGCGAGCCGGACCGGAACGCCCGCATTACTTTATCGCGCTGAGGTTGGTTCAGGTCGCCGTTGAGCACATCGCAGGCATACCCGCGCATTTGCAGGTCCTGCATGAGTTGCTCGGTGGCCCGCTTCGTGTTGCAAAACACCATCCCCAGCTTAAAATTATTCACATCCATCAGCCGGGCAATAGCCTCGGTACGCACCGAGTCGCGGATCTGAACCACGTACTGCTTGATATCGGGGGCGGTAATGGCCTTTCGTTCGATGGTTACACTGGCCGGATCCTTCATGAATTCCTGCATCACCTTCCGGATGAATGGCGGGAAGGTGGCCGAGAACATGACGGTCTGGATATTGTGATCAACATGCTTGAGCAGGGCTTCCATATCTTCGCGGAAACCCATATTGAGCATTTCATCGGCCTCGTCAAAGACCAGCATTTTCAGGTGATCCAGTTTCAGGGTGCCTCGCTGGAGGTGGTCGAGCGTGCGGCCCGGAGTACCGACCAGGATCTGGGCACCGCGTTGAAGGGTGGTTATCTGACGGGAAATAGGCTGGCCACCGTATACCGGTACGATGCTCAGTCCCGGGATAAATTGGCCCATTTTCAGCAGTTCACCGGTGACCTGGATGGCCAGTTCACGGGTAGGACACTGAATAATACCCTGGATTTCGCGCAGGGAGGTGTCAATGGTTTCCAGCAGCGGAATGCCAAAGGCAGCAGTTTTGCCGGTACCGGTCTGGGCTTGTCCGGCCAGGTCTCTGCCTGCCATAACCACCGGAATACATTCGGCCTGAATTGGGGTTGGGGCTTCGAAGCCCATGGAAGAGAGGGCGTTGTTCAGCGGTTCACTGAGCCCGAGTTCCGAGAAAGAAGTGATCTTCATAGATATAATTGTGGCATATATATGCCGTAAGAGAATTTTGGTTAATCGATTACTTGCACCGCGTGGACTTTCTGAAGTGCCGTTTCGTATCGTGTCATGAACCGTGAGAGATGATCAGCAAGTAATGCAACCAATTTGCCAGCGGGATAAAACGAGAGAGAGGTGCGTTGAATCAGCGAATAAGATACTAACTTTATTTGACAATTGAGCTATGCCCTGCGGAACACACCGCGCGAAGCCCGTTTATGCTTCAGCGTAACCCTCCCACGGGCAGACGTTGATTCCATCCCGACCGCCGCCGCTGTGAAAATACTCCATTCGGAGCATTGGCATTACCGAATTTGTTCACGTAATTAGGCTATGGATAAAAAAATCACCATCGGAATTGCCGAGGATCAGTCGGCCCTGCGCAGACGCCTCATCGAACATTTTCGTTTCTTTGACGAGGTGGATGTTACCATTGCCTGCGAAAGCGGAGACACCCTGCTGGAACGACTGCCCGCCCTGCCGGAGTCCCGTTTTCCGGATGTTATCCTCATGGACATCGAGATGCCCGGTTCCAACGGTATTGAAACAACGCATCGGGTTAAGGAGCACTATCCGCAGACCGATATTATCATGTTTACGGTCTTTGAGGATGACGACCGGATTTTCGATGCTATCCAGGCCGGGGCTTCCGGCTATCTGCTCAAGGATGAACCGGTTGACGTGATTGTACAGGCCATGAAAGAGCTCCGTGAGGGCGGGGCGCCTATGTCAGCCCTTATCGCCCGGAAAATGCTGGGTATTATGCGCAGGGCACAGCTGGAACGGCAGCGACCTGATGACGCGGAACTGCCGTTTAATTTATCGGCCCGGGAGCTGGAGATTATCCAGCAGATTGTTCAGGGCAAAACGAATGCTGAAATCGGTGAAGCGATGTTTCTGAGTCCGTTTACGGTAAAAACACATATCAAGAATATCTACCGCAAAATGCATGTAGGCTCCCGTGCCGAGGCTGCTTCGCTGGCATACAAGCGGAATCTGGTTTAGTTCGCAGGAACGCCGCCGATTGTCAGTAATGACGTTGATAGAATCCGCCCGATGTGCTTATCCATCGCATTTATGCGCGAGGCGGAATACTGCCGGTTACAACCGATGGTGAACGGATTTTCAGCCCGGAAGCTTCTTGACAAACCAGTTTTCGCGGTGATCAGCTTCAAAGCCCATTTCCGAAAGGTACTGGCGGTGCTCGGACCGGTCGGCGTAGGCACGTATCTCCTGAATGCCCTTATCGGTAAACCACGACGCCTTTTTCATGAACAGAAACCGCCCAATCTTGAAATCCCGGTACTGGGGAATGGCATAGTCGATGTCAACGGTTAAAACCCCCTCGCCCGAACGGTGCCCCACCAAAAGTCCGGCAGGGACCATATTGCTCAGTACAAATAGCGTAATACTGTCTGCCTCCGGTGTTTTCTTGAATCCGGGCTGGGTTTTACGCATGTCCTTTTCATAGAAAGCAAGAAAATGCTGCAGGTATTTATCATCTACGGCTACCTCCAGCAGGGAAAAAAAAGTTTTGCTCCGGTACATCTGCACCAGGTAATACAGATTAATCAGCACGATGAAGCCATTCATCCCGGCAACCGGTATAGAGCCGATCAGATACCCGTACAGGGAGAACGTGGCCGCTCCGATCATATTTACCAGTCGCAGGGTGAGTACCTTGCTCATCATCAGGGATACAGCCACCAGGACCGAAGCGGTGTAGCCTATGATTTCATAAAAAAAATTGGTTTCCATAGGTTATAATATCGTTGTGTGGATGTCCATGCCTGCCGGAATCTGCCCCCGGTCAGCGCGGATCTTCACAGTTGCGCCGCCGGACGGACCGCACCGATGCTTTTTGTCCCGCAGCCGGCGCGGAGCCTCATGCTCCCATGTGCAGCGCTGTGTGCCGCACTGAAGAATCGCTTATGCGGAACCATCAGCCTGGTCGACCAATGACAGGCCGTATTGGAAAGGTACAGGTAAAAACGGAACCTTTATCCTTTTCGCTTTCCAGTTGTATCTCTCCACCCAGTTTTTTTACCAAAAGTTTAACCACATGCAATCCGAGCCCTGACGATGGTTCATTGTCGGTAGGACGAGCGGAGAGTTTGCTGAACATTTCAAAGGCCTGAGCCTTATCAGCCTCACTGAACCCTTGTCCCTGATCACCTACTTCCAGGAACCAATAGCCGGACTCGCCATACCCTGTACGCACACGCACACGGCTGTCAGGATAGCTGTATTTTATTGCGTTGGATACCAGGTTTTCAACGATGCGTGCGTAATACTCCGGGTGGGTTAGGGCCTCCAGCGGCTGCAGCTCTGTCTGCAGGCTGATGTTCTTCTGTAAAGCAGCCGGAAGGTACGAATCTGTTGCAATCTGCGTGGCTTCTTCGATGTCAACACTCTCCATCTTCCCGCTGATGTCTACATTCTGAATGCTCTTGATGTCCAGCAAACCGTCAATCATGAGCCGTAGTTTTTCCGAGGAATGTTCGGCAATGGCGTAAATGTCATTGAAATCCGTATCGGTAGTGGCATGCAGATCCCGGATCATGTCCAGGGAGGAAACCAGGGCAGACAAAGGGTTTCTCAGGTCATGGACAATCATATTGACCAGGTTGTCACGATACTCATTGAGTTCCTGCAGGGTGGTGTTTTTCCGGCGTATCGTGGAGTTTTGCCGAATAATCATTAGCAGCAGAAGGGCCACGACCACAGCAAAGGCAACAAGTCCAAGCAGGATGTTTTTGCGATTACGTTCCTGCTGTTCTTTCAGTGCCAGCTGCTCGCGCAGCAAATCGTTTTCGGTGTTGATCAGGTCCAGGGCAAATTCGGAGCGCACCTGTTCCACGGCCTGCTGATTTTGTGCGGTGTTGAGTGAATCTGAAAGTATACCGAATGCTTTCTGATAATCAAGCGCGGTGCGAAAATCACCCTTCTGTTCGTAGTATACTGCCAGATAGCGGTTGCTTCCCACCTGAAGCTCCAGATTCCCAAGTCGTTCCGACCATTCCAGCGCCCTGTTGGCATAGACCGGAAGTTGCGTGTAGTCTTCGGTTTCCAGATACCATCTGCCCAGTCCATAATTATGAAACATAATACCGGGAGACAGATTAATTTCCCGGCTCAATCCGAGTCCTTCCTGAAGGTAGGTGAGGGCCTCATCGTAATCTCCTGCATCCATGAGACTGGAGGCCAGATTGTAATAATTGCGGATTAAACCAACTGTGTTTCCGCTTTCCTGCTGATAGCGTACAGCCGACCTCAGGCTGTCAATGGCGGCCTGAGCTTGCCCCGTCTGACCGTATACATTGGCAATGTTGTTAAGGTTTTGAGCCAGACCGGCAGGAATGTTGTTGCGGGTGTTGATTTCATAGGAGCGGGATAGTTCCTCCAGTGCCTCCCGGTACTGGCCTGCCCGCGTGAGTATCAGTCCCAGGTTATTGTGTATAACGGCGATATTCCGCTGACTGATACCGGCCGCATCGGCCATGCGTAGTGCTTCCTGGTTGATGGCTACCGCCTCATCAAAACGGTAGCTTTTTTCCATCATGTTGGCCAGCGTTGTCAAGGCCAAAAAATGAGGCTGGTCTCCCGGGTTTTCCCTTCGGTAGCGCTCGACTATAGGTTCGGTCAGTTGTATGGCTTCTTCCAAACGGGATAACTCTCCCAGGATAGTAGCCGTTCGCAGGGTGTGGATATCCCGTGTCCGGACCTGCACCTCCGGATGGTTGCGTGCAGGGGCATTTTCCATCAGATCCAGGGCTTCAGCGTAGCGACCCGTAGACAGTAATATGAAGGAGCGTTCAATCACGGCACGCAGCTGCTGGTCGGGATTACCGGCAGCGGATACCGAGTCAAGCAGGGCAACCGAGACGGAGTCGGCCATCCGAAGTCGGCCCTGATTAAGCAGATCAGAGAGCAGGTCGACCTGTGACTCCAGGTACAACTCCATCGGCGAGTCTGGCTCCGACGGATCCGGTGCCTGCGAGGGCGCGCCGTTGCAGGAGATTACAAGGAAAGCAAGTACAACGGCGATATACTGGATCATCGGTTGTTTCGGGTTGTGGGTTCCGGCGTTATGCCGCAGGACGTTTATGCGTTCAAAAGTGACTTTATTAAAAAAAGTTAATAAATAAGATACGTGAACCAAACCTTAATTACGCGTTTTTTATCGAAGAACGGGAGTTTTTGAAATTTATTTAGATTCTTTATGAATAAACAAAATCCGGGGTGTCACAGTATTCTAATTCTAATATATGTATTAGATTATATTCGTGAAAAATGTGGTCTCAGAATGAATGCAACCACAATTAACAGCCGCGTCAATTCTCCCTCATGCAACTTCTGTCAACAGGCTCACAATACGTGCTGACTGCGTTAATCCTGATTGGTCGCCGACCGGAAGGAGAGACCATATCGGCCACCGAACTGGCTGCCATGCTGAACAGCCCGACGGCATATTTATCGCAAATGCTGGCTAAATTGCAGGAGCCGGGCATCATCGGGTCGCGCCGGGGGGCCAACGGCGGGGTCTACATCGCCAAACCGCTCAAAAATATCCGCCTCATTGATATAATTATCACATTGGAGGGGGATGCGTTTTTCAGGCGATGCTTTCTGGGAATAGACGGTTGCGGCCATATTGAACCCTGTCCTTTTCACGACCAGTGGACCAGTCATCGTTCAGAAATTGGCAAGTGGTTGTCATCAACGACGCTTTACGACCTGTGCAATGACGTTAACGACAACTGGATCACGGAGCGACTTCGATTTAACCGGGCCGAAGTGCCCTGAAAATGCGGCACCGTGTGTGACGGTGTCAGATCAGTACGTATTTAGTGGATAGTGATGGCTATTATGCCGGAAACCGTAATACAACAGGATATTAAATGCACGCACTGCGGCGAGCCGTGTGACGATGAAATCATCCGTCAGGGTGACAACGTCTTCTGCTGCACCGGGTGTCAGACGGTCTACGGACTGCTCAACGAGAGCGGACTGGGCGCCTATTATGGTCTGGATGCAGAAAATCCGGGCATTTCCATGCGCAAAGTAGCCGAAGACAGTCGTTTTGAATACCTCGACGATCCCACCGTGCTGCATAAGGTGCTCGACTTCTCCGATGGCAAGGAAGCCCGCGTGACCCTGAAGACCCCCCAAATTCATTGTGCATCCTGTATCTGGCTGCTGGAAAATCTGCATCGACTCAACCCGGCTGTTACGTTTGCCGAGGTCTACTTCGATCGCCGTGAGGTTGCCATCCGCTTTGATCCGGTCGCGCTTCCGCTGAGTAAACTGGCCGCGCTGCTCAGCTCTATTGGGTATACCCCTGATTTCAGCATGGATAAGCTGGATGGCCCGAAGGAGACATCGCCCAACAAGCCGCTGTATCTGAAGATTGGGGTGGCGGGTTTTGCCTTTGGCAACATCATGCTCTTTTCGCTGCCCGAATACCTGGCCGGCACGCAGGGGGTTGATGCCCAGTTCCGTACCCTGTTCGGGGCACTGAACATCATTCTGGCCCTTCCCGTGTTCCTGTACAGCAGCCTGGATTTCTTCAAACCGGCCTGGCTGTCGGTGCGTCAGCGGCAATGGAGCATGGATATTGCCATTTCACTGGGTATTATGGCCATGTTTTTCCGGAGTCTGTACGAGATTTCAACGGGTATCAGTTCCGGTTATATGGATTCCTTCACCATGCTGGTGTTCCTCCTGCTGGTGGGCAGACTCTTTCAGAAAAAAACCTACGACAGCCTATCCTTTGAGCGCGACTACCGTTCCTATTTCCCGTTGTCGGTCATCCGTCTGCGCGAGGACGGCTCGGAGGAGAGCATCGCGGCGACCCAAATTGCTGAGAATGACCGCGTGGTCATCCGGAATGGAGAGTTGCTGCCGGCCGATGCCATCCTGCTTGACGACCATGCCGCTATGGATTTCAGCTTCGTTACCGGTGAAAATGAACCGATAGACTTGAAAAAAGGGGATCTGGTGTATGCCGGTGGTCGGAATACCGGAACCAGCGCCCGGTTCAAGGTTGCCAAACCGGTTTCCGGCAGTTACCTGACCCGTCTGTGGAATAACGAAGCCTTCCGTAAGCCCCGTGAAGAGACGCTCAAGTCGCTGTCGAACCGGTTCAGTCGCTATTTTTCACCGGCAGTTTTACTTATTGCCGGATTGTCAGCGTTGTACTGGATGCCGATCAGTCCGTCTACGGCAGTCAATGCCTTTACCGCGGTCCTGATTGTTGCCTGTCCCTGTGCGCTGGCACTGTCTGCACCGTTTACCCTGGGCTGGGCCACCAATTTGCTGGGTCGCGCAAAGCTGTATCTGAAAAACGGAGAGGTTATTGAGCATCTTTCCGGCATTGATACCATTGTATTTGATAAAACCGGCACACTCACTGAGCGTGAAAAGGGCGAGGTTCAATTTGTTGGCCGGGATTTATCCGATGAGGAGCTTCGAAGCGTTGTACTCCTGCTTCATGAGAACACGCATCCCCTCGGCCGACAGGTCTTTCGCCATGTACACAAAACGGGGGCTCCGTTGCCGGATGGCCAGCTTGCTGCGTACCAGGAGATTACGGGTAAAGGCGTTGGTGCAAATGTAAATGGGGCTGCTTATCGGATGGGTTCGGCGGCGTGGGTAGGTGCTGATGCGGCCGATGATTCCACTCAGACGGCGCGACAGGGAGATTCCCGCGTCTACCTGAAAATCGACGATGAGATTGCCGGTTATTTCAGGGTTCGTACCCGTTACCGCCAGGGCCTGGGTGAGCTGCTGGGTACACTGGGTCAACAGGCGAAGCTGATGCTGCTTTCCGGTGATAACGACCGTGAGAAGCCTCAGTTACTTCCATATTTCACCGAAGAAAACCTGCGCTTCCGGCAGTCGCCCGAAGATAAACTCCTTGCCGTACAGCAGCTGCGCGATATGGGTCGGCATGTGCTTATGATTGGCGACGGCCTGAATGATGCCGGCGCGCTGCGAAGCAGTACCATCGGGGTATCCATCGCTGAAGATACCAGCTCCTTTACCCCCGCCAGCGATGTGATTATGGCCGCGTCTTCTTTTTCAAAGCTCGACCGGGTGCTGGAATTTGCCCGTCGCAGTAAACGCACGATTTATATCAGCTTCGCCATCTCCGTGGTCTATAATATCATCGGACTTGGTTTTGCGGTGACGGGTACCTTGTCGCCGCTGGTTTGTGCAATTATCATGCCCATCAGCTCGGTTTCCGTCATTGCCTGGACCACCCTGGCAACGCATTGGGCAGCCTACCGGACCGGAGTGAGCGCATGAGTGTGATGTACCTGCTTATTCTGTTGAGTCTGATTCTGGCAAGTGGATTTGTGATTGCCTTTGTATGGGCAATCCGAAGCGGACAATATGACGATAAATACACCCCGTCTGTCCGTGTTTTATTTGATGACCATCCCACTGAGGAACCTGAGGAAGGTGACGGGGATGGGTCGGATGAGAAAGTGATGGAAGAAAAGAACCAATAACTAACACGTAAAAAAACAAACAACACCTATGGCAACTGAAACCTTCTACTACGACAATAAAATCGTGCGCAATTTCGCCATTGCCACGGTTATATGGGGTATTGTAGGAATGCTGGTAGGCATTATCATAGCGTTGAAGCTGATTTTCCCGGAATTTCTGGGAGGAATCGCTGAACTGTCCTATGGTCGTCTGCGGCCGCTGCATACCAATGCCGTAATTTTCGCCTTTGCCGGTAACGCCATTTTCCTGGGCGTGTACTACTCCCTTCAACGACTTTGTAAGGCGCGGATGTGGAGCGATACGTTCAGTAAGATCAACTTCTGGGGATGGCAGGCTATCATTGTCTCAGCTGCACTCACGCTGCCTTTCGGCATAACCCAGAGCAAGGAATATGCTGAGCTGGAATGGCCTATTGCCATTGCCATCGCCGTAGTCTGGGTGGTCTTTGGCGTCAATATGATCATGACCATTTACAAGCGACGGGTCAAGCACATGTATGTGGCTATATGGTTCTACATCGCCACGTTCGTTACCGTAGCCGTGCTGCATATTTTCAACAACCTGGTACTTCCGTACTCCTTCCTGGGCAGCTACTCGGTATACGCCGGGGTACAGGATGCGCTGGTACAGTGGTGGTACGGTCACAATGCGGTGGCTTTCTTCCTGACCACGCCGTTTCTGGGGATTATGTATTATTTCATCCCGAAAGCCGCTAACCGACCGATTTACTCCTACCGGCTGTCGATTGTCCACTTCTGGGCACTGATTTTTATCTACATCTGGGCCGGTCCGCACCACCTGCTGTACACCGCTCTGCCGGGCTGGGCACAGTCATTGGGTGTGGTCTTCTCTGTGATGCTGATTGCCCCTAGCTGGGGTGGTATGATCAACGGATTGTTTACCCTGCGCGGAGCGTGGGACCGTGTTCGAAAAGACCCGGTACTCAAGTTTATGGTCGTTGGGGTTACAGCCTACGGTATGGCCACGTTCGAAGGCCCGATGATGTCGTTCAAGAACGTGAATGCCATTACCCACTACACCGATTATGTCATTGCGCACGTGCATACGGCAGCGTTGTTGTGGAACGGCGGACTCACCTTTGCGATGCTCTATTTTATAGTGCCCCGCATTTTCAACACGGAAATTCACAGCCTTAAACTGGCCAACTTCCATTTCTGGGCTGCCACGCTGGGAACGGTACTGTATGTTATCCCCATCTACTGGGGCGGTATTACCCAATCGCTGATGTGGAAAGAATTCACCGATGAAGGTACCCTGATGTACCCGAACTTTATGGAAACGGTAACCCACCTGATTCCAATGTATGCGGCCCGTGCCATTGGCGGAACCCTGTACTTTGTTGGGGTCCTGGCGGGCATGTTCAACCTGTTCAGCACCATGAAAAAAGGCACCCTTACAGCCGATGAGAAGGCCGAGGCCAATCGTGCTGAGTTTGCCAGTGACACTTCCAAGGGCAGCAGTTTCCACCGCTGGCTGGAATCCAAGCCAACGCAGTTCACCACCCTGGTGGTCATCGCTATTCTGGTCGGCGGACTGGTGGAATTTATTCCTACCCAACTGGTTAAATCCAACGTGCCCACCATTGAAAGCGTACGACCTTACACCCCGCTGGAGCTGGTTGGTCGTGATATTTACATTGCCGAGGGTTGCGTGGGCTGTCACTCCCAGATGATCCGGCCTTTCCGCAGTGAAACCGAACGCTATGGCGATTACTCCAAGGCCGGCGAATTTGTATATGATCGTCCGTTCCTGTGGGGATCCAAGCGTACCGGTCCCGACCTGCACCGGGTGGGCGGTAAATATCCGGACAGCTGGCACTATATGCACTTTATGGATTCCAGGTCTACATCGCCCGGCAGTATCATGCCGGCTTACCCCTGGTTCCAGACCCGTAAAATTGACCTCGAGCTGGTTCCTGCCAAAATCCGGACCCTTCAGCGACTTGGGGTTCCGTACCGCGACGGCTATGACGAGGTAGCTGTTGACGAGCTCCGTGAGCAGGCCATGGGTATTGCACAAGGATTGCAGGACAGTGGTTTCGATGCCGACTGGGACAGCCATATGGTAGCCGTGATTGCCTACCTGCAACGACTGGGAACCGATATCAAAGCCCAGCCGCAGGCCGGTACCAACACCACTACCGCGCAACCCGCAGCATCACGTTAAAAGGAGTTAACTATGCGACGTGACGTAATTGAAACCATTCAGGGGGTTGAAATCTTCCCCCTGATTTCCCTGGTCATCTTTGTAGGCTTCTTCATTGGCATGATTTATTACCTGGTCAGGCTGAAACGCAGTGATATAGACCGCTGGTCGGCCATGCCGCTGGAAGAAGACGAATCACACAATCAACTTTTTAACCATGACACCAAATCCAAGGGGGATTAACGATGTCGGACAAAAAAATTCATGATGACAACAAGCCCAACGTCATTCTGGATGACGAACGGGATCTGCTGCTCGACCACGAGTATGATGGAATCCAGGAGCTGGATAATGCCATGCCGCCCTGGTGGTTGTATGGTTTTTACTTTACCATTGCCCTCAGCGTTGTGTACCTGTTGTATTACGATGTGCTGGGTATTGGTCCGAACCAGATTGAGGAATATGAGCAGGAAATGGTGGCTGCTGCCGAACGTTTCGGAGGCAACGAAGAACCCGAAAGCACGGTCAACTATGCCGATCTGGAAGTACTTATGGATGCCGAAAGTCTGACGGCTGGTCGACAGATTTACGAGAGTCCCCGTAATCTGTGTACAACCTGCCACGGCCAGAATGCCCAGGGTCTTGTGGGTCCGAACCTGACGAACAATCTTTGGAAGCACGGGTGCGATCTGGAATCGATTATGATCAGCATCAAGAGCGGATTCCCCCAGCGGGGAATGCCCGCCTATGGCAGCGGACAACGCCTGGATGATGTTCAGCTCCACCAGCTGGCCAGCTATATCATATCCCTTCGGGGCAGCAATCCGGACGGCGCGCGCCCACCGGATATGTCGCGCTCCGTTGAGTGTGAAATCTGATTGATAACTGCCGGTTCCCAATAACCGAACCGGCAGCTGACAGGAGCCCTGCTCCTGATGTGAATTTTCCGGAGGGACCAAACCGTTGGTCGCCTCCGGAGCTTTCATCTTGTAGTACCGACTCCAGCCAAGCCGAGAAGAACCCCCGCATTAGTACTATTTTCATACCTCTTCATCTGCACGATACGGAGTATTTTTTATGAGCAGAGACCGAAATACCATTAATCCTCTCACCGAGGAAGAAAGCTACCGCGACTTCGTCAATACCATTACCGAAGACGGAAAACGAAACTGGATTTATCCCAAAAAGCCCTCCGGCCGATTCTACCGCTACCGAACGGTACTAAGCTGGTTCCTGCTGGGTTTTCTGTTTGCCGGCCCGTTTATAACCATCAACGGCAATCCGTTGATCCTCATGAATATCCTGGAGCGAAAGTTCGTCCTGTTCGGACTCGTTTTCTGGCCGCAGGATTTCTACCTCTTCTTCCTGGCCATGCTGACCATCGTCATCTTTGTGGTGTTGTTCACCGCCATCTGGGGGAGGCTGTTCTGTGGATGGGTATGTCCGCAGACGATCTTCATGGAAATGCTCTTCCGCAAGATAGAATACTGGATTGAGGGCGACTTCCAGCAGCAGCGAAAGCTTGATCAAAAACCCCTCGACCGTGAAAAAATCCTGAAAAAGGGATCTAAGCACATTCTGTTTTTCGGTCTGTCCTTTCTGATTGCCAACACCTTTCTGGCCTATATCATCGGCATCGAAGAGCTGCAGGCCATTGTAACGGCTCCACCCACGGAACACCTTACGGGGTTCATCGCCATCATGATCTTTACCACCGTTTTTTACGGTGTATTTGCCCGCTTCCGCGAGCAGGTATGTCTGGTTGCCTGTCCCTACGGCCGGTTTCAGTCGGTGCTGGTAGATAACGACTCCCTGGCGGTAACGTACGATTTCGCCCGTGGTGAAGGTCGTGCCAAGGTTAAGGATCGGGTAAAAGAGGGCGATGTCGTCACGAATACCCCCAAAAACGCGGATGCTGGTGTAAGCAGCTATGGCGACTGCATCGACTGTGAGTTATGTGTCAAGGTTTGTCCCACCGGAATTGATATCCGTAACGGAATTCAGCTGGAGTGTATTAACTGTACGGCCTGCATGGATGCCTGTGACGATGTCATGCGGCGCATAGGCAAGCCCGAGAAGCTGATCACGCATACCTCGTACAACGCCGTTGTGGAGGGTACCAAGGCTCGCTTCTTCACCCCACGAATTGTGGCCTATTTGTCGGTTTTTGTGCTGATGTTCTCTGTATTCACCTATCTGCTGGTGACCCGACCGGAAGTAAATACGGTAATTCTGCGAGAACCCGGTATGCTGTTCAATGAGCTGCCCGGCAACCGCTATTCCAATTTTTACAATGCCCGGTTCTTCAACAAAACCTTCAACGAAATGAATGTAGAACTGCGGCTTCTGCAGCCAGCCACCGGAGAAATTCGGTTCCTGGGAGAAATGGAGCCTATAGCCGGACAGAATCAGGTAGAACGAAGGCTGATGGTATTTCTGCCGGGTGATGTTCTGGCCGGGAGCCAGACCCAGGTGGAGTTCGGTATTTATCGCGACGGAGAACTCATACAAACGGTAAAAAGCCAGTTTATTGGTCCTGACCCTAACCGAAGAACGAATTGACCTGCCCGCCTGTGCTTCCGGGTGCGGGGCGACTGATGTGGCTGCATCGCACCGGCCTTACGGACTTCCCATGCAGGCTTCCGGCCGAAAGCAGGGGTACTTCCGGATTGCCACGGGTGAATCGGATAGCCGCAAATGTAAATTTCAAATCACGTAACTGAACATACAAATGAATCTGACTAAAAAAGAAGGCTGGCAGTGGCCTGTTGGCATCATCGTTGCTTATCTGCTGTTTATGGGAGCCACGCTTGGTTTCGTATTCTTTACCTTTGGTGTTGAATGGGATCTGGTTACGGATAACTATTACCAGAAAACCCTGACGCATCAGGATCAGATGCAGGCCGAGAGCAACGCATTGTCCCTGCAGGAGCCCTTACGATGGGAGTTGCGTGAGGAGCGTTTAACCTTGTTCTATCCAACTGAACTATCGGGTGGCGGCATCGCCGGTGAAATCACCATGTATCGTCCATCGGATGCTTCACTGGATTTCAGTCTGCCCGTGCAGGCCGGATCAGACGGTGTGCAGCAGGTTTCGGTAGCTGATATGAAACCCGGTAACTGGACGATGGAAATCAACTGGAACAGCCAGGGGATACCCTACTACACCAGGGCAAGTCTCTACATTCAGTAGTCAACGTTTTCCGGCGTGTTTGATCACCCAAAGGATACCAATGTACGTTTCTACATACGGCAGGGGTAACGGGATAACACATACACGCTCCAAAATTAAACCTCAGATTCAATAACAGGGTAACGGAATGGGCGGAACCGAATTATTATGGACCGGATTTATGCTCGGGCTGGTAGGCAGTGCACATTGTGCCGGCATGTGCGGACCCATAGCTATTGCTTTGCCCGGGGCCGAGCAACGTGGAATAAGCCTGGTAACGGGTCGACTGCTGTACAACGGAGGTCGGGTAATGACCTATATGGCGATGGGCGCTGTGCTGGGGTTCTTCGGCATGGGAATGAGTCTGGCCGGTTATCAGCAGTTTCTTTCGGTAGCTACCGGCGTACTGATACTGGCCTTCGCCCTGCTTCCCGGCCGCTATTTCAACAAGATAATGCATGCCAGTCCGGCCATGTTTCAGCGGACTTTCGGCACGTTGTTTGGCAAACTCATGAAAAACGGCTCCCATGGCTCCCTGCTGGGAATCGGTCTGCTGAACGGTCTGCTTCCGTGCGGGTTTGTCTACATGGGACTGATCGGCGCGCTGGGGATGGGTTCTGTTGCCGGCAGTGCCGCCTATATGGGCCTATTCGGACTGGGTACGGTTCCTGTAATGCTGGGGATGTCGTTGATTACGGGACTTTTCGGCCCGGGCTTCCGGACCAAAATGCAAAAGGCATTACCCTACGCGGCGGCGGCAGTCGGGATTCTGCTCATATTGCGCGGTCTCTCCCTGGGAATTCCGTTTATAAGCCCGGTATTGGGCGGAGGGATGGAGATGGGGGCTGAAGCCTGCCACTGATATCACTCGATTTCTTTGAACTCGGCATCCTGTATATCCCGGACCCGCTGCTTTTCTTCCATCCTGGGCTGGGTTTTGGGACGGCCGCCAACCATGGGTTCATCGTCACCGGCGGGTGCAGATGCATTCCTGTATCCCTGAAACGGTCCTCCGGCACCACCTGCATTACCCCGGACTCCACCCGTTCCAAAGTTGACGTAAAAGGAACGACGCGGCTTCGGACCTGCAATCAGCCGCCGAAGAATCCGGTAAAAGAGATAGAAAAAAATGAAATAAAGTATAAAACGCATAAACGCAGATTTTTCGGGTCTTGGTGAACCCGGATGTCGGTGGAAACTACCGGACCCGATCAGAGCACCTGTTCGGAGATGATCACGTGTCAGTATTTAACGGATTTCATACTGATAACGTGCCTGAAAGATACAGATTTACGGAGTGATATAGGTTTTCTGACTGCGTAAAGGCAAACGGAAGACCTGCTCTTCGATATAGCTGAGATGATCCTCATTATTGACAAAGTCGATTTCAGAGGCATTGATGACCAGTAAGGGCGAGCGGTCATAGTGGTGGAAAAAGTGGTTGTAGGCTTCATTGAGCTCTTCCAGGTACTCCGGAGCAATGTCCTTTTCATAACTGCGACCTCGTTTTGCGATGTTCTGAAGCAAGCGGTCTACCGAGCACTGAATAAAAATAACCAGGTCGGGTTTGGCCGCTATAGTGCTCATAATGCCGTAAATCCGGTCGTATAATGCCAGTTCGTCATCACTGAGATTCAGGCGGGCAAAAATGCGATCCTTGTCAAAAAGATAATCGGATATCAGGAAATCACTGAAAAGGTCGCGCGAGGTCATGCTTTTCTGCTGATGGAAGCGGCTGGCCAGAAAGGCGAGCTGGGTCTGAAACGCATACCGTGCCCGGTCTTCGTAAAATTTGGGCAGGAAAGGGTTGTCCTCGAATTCCTCGAGGACCAGGCGGGCGTTGTGCCGTTGGGAAAGCAGTCTGGAAAGGGAGGTTTTCCCCGCACCGATGACGCCTTCTATTGCTATAAAATCGTAGGTATTCACGATGGCTAATCTACCACTTTATCCTGCTTTTGGAAAGCTGCAGCGGTGCGGCGTTGCGAATCAACGTATCGATGTGGTCTCCGTTTTCCGGGTCGGTCCAGCCCGGGGCAACTTCCCGGAGCGGACACAGCACAAAAAGGCGTTCACGGTACCGTGGATGGGGTATTTCCAGGTCGGCATCCAGATAAACCCGGCCATGATAGCCTATGATATCCAGATCGATGATGCGGTCTGACCATCGGGCGGCCGATAAATTGCGCCCTGCCTGCTCTTCGTACTCTTTGACAGACCGGAGTAAGGCTGAAGGTTCCAGCGGACTTTCAAGGGCCGCTACGGCATTCAGAAAGGTATTGCTCGACGGTCCTACCGGTGCGGTTTCCCAGATGGACGAGAATTTGGGTTCACCGGCCGAAACAGTCCTCAAAAAAGAAGCCGCTTCCCGGAGGTTGGCGGCTTTATCGTCAAGACTGGTACCTAATGCGATGAAGATCATATACTGGCCAGTTCAATGGAGTGCTGGATGTCTTTGATAATACGCTGATGCTTGGGATTCTTGATGCGCTCTTCCACGGTGGTAATGGCATGAATTACGGTGGAATGGTCGCGGCCTCCGAACTGCAGTCCGATGGTTTTCAGGCTGCTTTTGGTCATCTGTTTGGCCAGATACATGGCAATCTGCCGGGCTTCAACCACTTCCTGCTTGCGGGTTTTTTCGCGGACCTTATTGGGGTCAATGCCAAAGTAATTGCACACCTGGGATTGAATCAACTCGATGGAGATATGCTTCTTGGTCTCTTTGACCATGTCTTTGAGTACCTGCTTGGCCATGGCCAGGTCGATATGGTCGATTTTCTGCAGCGAAGAGGTAGCCAGCAGTTTGATGACAGCCCCTTCCATATCCCGCACGCTCGACTTAAAATTATGGGCGATGAATTCGAAGATATCCGGATCAAACTCTATGCCGTTGTCGCGGGCCTTGTATTCCAGAATAGCGTAGCGGGTTTCGAAATCGGGCAGCTGCACATCGGCACTCAGTCCCCAGTTGAAACGGGATATGAGACGTTCTTCAATGTCTGGTACATCCTTGGGCGCGCGGTCGGAACTCAGAATAATCTGTTTGCCGTCCTGATGCAGCGCATTGAAAATATGGAAAAACTCCTCCTGCGTCTTTTCCTTCCCGCTGAAAAATTGGATGTCATCTACAATCAGGACATCAATATTCCGGTAGAACATGGTGAATTCGCTGGCGCGATTGTTCCGGATGGCCTGAACAAATTCATTGGTGAAGCTTTCAGACGATATGTACAGGACATTTTTGTCATCCCCGTAGTCCTGCTTGATTTTATTGCCGATACTCTGAATCAGGTGGGTCTTGCCCAGACCTACCCCGCCGTACACGAAAAACGGATTGAACGAATTGTTGCCCAGATTTTCAGCTATAGCCATGGCAGCAGAACGCGCCAGCCGGTTACAGTCGCCCTCAATGTAGCGTTCAAAGACATAGTTCGGGTTCAGATTGGATTCAACCTTGGTTTTTTTCAGACCGGGTATGACGAAGGGATTTTGTATCACATTGGGAGCGTAAGACGGATATCCCTGCATTTCCTGAGGCTTGACGGGGGGAACCGGACGCTGCGGCATTCGAACGGAACGATGATGCTGCTGGTCGTCAGATTTCTCCATGACAATGGAATATTCGAGCTTACCCTGCGGACCCAGTACATCGTTGATCGTTGCACGGAGCAGCCCGTAGTAGTGCTCTTCAAGCCACTCATACCAGAACTGTGAGGGTACCTGAATGGTTAAGGTTTCTTCTTCCAGTTTTACCGGCTTTACCGGTTCGAACCACGACTTAAATTTTTGGTAGTTAATCTTATCGTGAATGATATCCAGGCATTCACTCCAGGCCTTAGCGGCATTCTCAGTAGACAACGTGCGTTACCTCCTCGCTATCAACATTTTAAATAGTTTACCAGCGGACTGTCAACCCTTTCAGACCGCGCAACTTACGCGGTTATCCACAATAACAAACGGGACAGATGCTAAATTGTGAACTGAAAATGCCAAATTCCTGCTTCTCCTGCAAATGCCAATCAGCGAGTTAGGCACAAGTTATCCACATCGGAATAAATATGTTAACCCGCTGTTTACCAACGGATTGTATGATTTATTTAAAAATCTGTCACAACCTCTTGACAGCGCTTAACATTGCGGTAACACGGTTTTTTACATACCCGAAGGCCCACCCAAAAACTTTCAAAAAGTTTTCAACAAGTTATCCACAATAAATATTGCGATTGCTATTGACTTTTTGGTTTAGACCTGAAAGTGGATTTCGGCGAAGCGTCTCCGGTTGGAAACATCATTAAAGATGGTAGTTTGAACGTGTTTTTGGGTGAAGAAAGCGTCTTCATCCAGGTGGTGTTCCAGATGCAGTTCCACAAACAGACTGCCTTCCGGCTGCAGTGTTTTTTCGGCGTACGAGCCGATGCTTTGGTAGACTTCCTGCCGGTTGTTGCAGAACAGCGCGAGCTTCGGTTCGTGGTCGCGCACCTGCGGTTCCAGGCTGCTGCTCTCATCGTGGTGGATATACGGGGGATTGGACACGATGAGGTCCCATGGACCGACCGGCATGGATGCGGAGTTCAGCAGGTCGGCCTGATGAAAGGTAACCGTTACGGCGTTGGTTTGTGCGTTTGTCCGGGCTATGGTCAGTGCCTCGTCACTCAGATCCAGGGCGTGAATCTCCCATGATGGTCGCTCCATGGCCAGGGCCACAGCTATACAACCCGAACCGGTGCCGATATCCAGAACCCGTCTGGGGGTATCATCCCATTTTGTAAGGATCAGCTCCACGAGTTCCTCGGTTTCCGGACGGGGAATGAGTACTCCGGGGGCTACACGGATTTCAGCGTTGTAAAACGAGGTGCTGCCGGTAATGTACTGCAGGGGCACATGCCGGGCGCGTTGCCTGACATAGTCGCGTACTACGGCCAATTCAGCCGCAGCCAACGGCCGGTCGTGCTGCACATACAGATTCAGACGGCGGGTTTGCAGGGCATCGGCCAGCAGCCATTCAATACTCAGCCTGGGCGAGGGTATGCCCCGTTGGGTAAACCACGCTGTGCCCCATTCCAGCATGCGCAAAACCGTCCAGACATCCGTCTGTGAAGAAGTCATGGGTTGTCAATCAGGAATTTGCGCCGGCCTTGTCTGATACTTCCTGAATAGTCAGTCCGAATCGTTTGCCGTAGTCCAGAATCAAATCGGTGACGGCCTCGTTCAGCGGGGTCTCGCCCTCCGGATTACTGCCACGGAAGCCCATTCTCCCACCGGTACTGACGATGTCGGCGCGTACAGAGCTGCCATTGTAGTGCAGCACCAGGGTTACGGATATGCTGGAGTTCATCAATTTATGGTGCTCCTCGAAGACCATGACAAACACGCTATGTCCGCCCTGTACGTCCACATGGTAGTGGTACTGGGGCGATGAGGCCTCCAGAATAGTTTTGCTCATTCTCTCCAGGGTGTCCGCGGGACCGAAAACCATCAATTTTTGCGTTGTACTCATACCTTTTGAAGGTTAATCTGCGTTAATAGTCTGTATTCTGGCTCAGAATATACGTATATACTGACTGTTTTTTAAAGCGTTGTTTATACACAAGAACTAGGCAGTGATCCGGTTTTTCGTGTATAGCGTTCGCATTGAACATTTATTCCGGTTACACGGGCGTAAGTTTGCTATTTTACACCACACTAAACGACCATACACAGCGTATCGTGCATACCCATCATCATTACACAGCAACACCTCTGAAACGAAGTCTGCTTTTTACCCTGATTTTTGGTTGGGTCCTGGCTGCTGCTGCCTCATTGTCTGCGCAGCCCGGAATAGAGCCGCCACTGCGGGGAGTGGATTCGTACCGTACACCGTTTGACGACGGACTGCGGAATGCCGCGGCCTTCAATCTGGCTATCAACAACTTTGGGTTTGGCATAGCCGGGGAGTACCGAAGGGTGGTGGGGCCGCTGTCTGAGGTCGTTGTGGAGCTGCAGTTAACCGCCCTGCGTGATGTGACGGAGCAGAATTACCAGTTTTTCGGTCAGCAGATAATTCCGAACAAACGCAACCGCATCCTGTCATTTCCCCTCACGGCCGGATTCAAGCACCGGATTTTCCCGCAGCCGGTTTCGGATAATTTCAGGCTCTTTGTTAGCGGACAAGCCGGTCCTACAGCCGCTTTTGTGTATCCTTATTATAATGCAGAGCGAATTCGCTATGTTATGGAAGACGATCTTAACTCCGGTGCCGACCTTGAGGATATCATGCAGATAGGTCTGGTAGAGGCTAACATCGGACAATTTGTGAACGATGTGTTTCAGGGCTGGGGCGATGGGGAATGGCTGTTCGGAACGGCCGGTCAGTTTGCCCTGGGGATCGATTTCGGGGAGCAGTTCAATTCCGTGACGACCCTTAAAATTGGTTTTACCTTCAGCTATTTTGCCGGAGGGGTTCAGGTAATGGATCCGCTTAACGCCCTGGGGGTCATCCCTACACCACAGTATGAAAGCGATGTATATGTGCTCAGGGAGGGCACTCCGAAGCAGAAATTCTTCGGTTCTCCGTTCATTACCCTTTCTTTCGGCAGTATGTGGTAGCCTGCGGCGACGGTCCGCCTGCTACCAGCCCGGAATCTGCTCCGGTATGCGGTTACACTCCGCCTGCTACCAGCCCAGAATCTGCTCCAGTATGTGGAAGTAGGCTTCCGGTTCCCGCAGCATGGGTACATGTCCGCCGCCGGATACCGTATAGGTCGCGGCGTTGTTGAAATAAGCGGCAATTCTGGGAGCGTAGGAAGCCGGTACCATCGGGTCATCACTACCCATGATCAGGGAAGTCTGCCCCGGATACAGCTTGAGCAGGGGAAGCAGTCCTGCCGCCCGCGGACTGATACCCGGATAACTCAACGAGAGCTTTTCGAAGACTTTGCCCATCAGCAGCAGCTTTTCTTCGCGGATATCCGGTGCCAGCCGAAGCAAGCCCCGTTTCATGAGCTGTTCCCTGCGCAGGAAAAACAGGAATGGCTGTCTCCTGAAAACCGAGAAAAGCCAGTCTTCTTTGGGCTGAAATCCGCCCGGTGCGGTCATAATCAGCTTCGGGAAGAGATCGGGATCATGAACCGCGGCCGCAATGAGTATCCGGCAGCCAAATGAATGTGCCATAACCGGTACATGCTGAACACCCATCGCGCGGAATGTAGCGGTCAGGGCTTCGGTGTAATGCATAAGGTCAAGGTCGGGCTGGGTAAGCGGATCTTCACCGTTGTGGTAGGGAAGTCCGACGGAAAGCAGGGATTTGCCCTTGCCGATAACCATCGGTGCAATACGATGCCAGGTTCGGGGAGATGCGGCAAATCCGTGGATACCTACCAGGTCGGGCCGGCCGCTTCCCCATTGCATCCAACGGGTCCGGAAGCCGCCGATATTCCATTCCCCGTGCAGGGGCTCATCAGCTTTGGAGGAGCTCATTCAGCCAGTTGTGTGGGTTCTGCATAGATGTAATCACGTAATCCGGATTGCTTTCCCTGAGCTGGTCGGCATTGTAGGGACCGGTGGTAACCGCTACACTCCTTGCCTGGTAATGCTGCGCGCACAATACATCGTTGGGCGTATCTCCAATGATGATGATGTCTTTTTGCGTAAAGGTACGGTTGTAGGAAAATTCAGCCTTTTTATGGGCGATGGCGGGCAGGGCGTTGCGGTCAGTATGATCACAGCCGAATGCCCCGAAACGAAAATGGGCATCCAGACCCGCCAGACGGAGCTTGATAAATGCGGCCTGTTCGAAGTTGCCCGTGAGCAGTCCGTACGGGATATGCTGCTCGTTACACCATTGAATGGTTTCCTCAACGCCATCGTGTACCTCAACCCAGGAGGGATGCAGGTGTTCGTTGAGTTCGGCCAGGTAGGCCTGCCGGACTTCTTCAAAGCGGGCTGGATTGGCGGCGGCAGAGCCCATCAGATCCGAAAAGATAGCACGGTCGGTTCGGCCTGCAAAGGGAATCCGGTGGTGCTCCACGTCAATCAGCTCAAGTCGTTCCAGCAGACCGTGGATGAGGGTACGCATTCGCAGGTGGTCTACGGAAAGCAGGGTTCCGTCGATGTCAAATAGTATGAGTTTGTCTTGCATCTCCTAAGATACAAACCTGCAGGACGGCGGAAGGTTAAATTGCGTATAAAAAAGAAACCATCGATTCACACTTGTCTTTAAAAAATCGGCAGGATTTCGACAAGATTTTCAGGTGAACCGATGGTAGTGCGTCAGGGGTAGCGCCTCTCTCGTGGCGTGTCTATGTATGTTTGAGTACACGAAACCTACTTATTTGCACGGAGCTGAACCCGCTGATTGTATGAACGGTATTGCAGAAATGATGAACGGTCACAGAAACCGGGATTACCGCATCGGGACCGGCTACACATTTTCAGCGGGCGGAGGCAATTTTATGCATCGGCCGGGGGCGGATGGAGGGGGGATCGACAGAAGGCACCTTGGGAAGGGTTGGTGTAATCGGCAAAGGGCGTCGGGCGCGGACGGACGGGGGGGGGCGGCTACCGCATCGGGATCAGAATCTGTGCTTTAACTCCAGCAATGTGCCCATCCCCGCGGGTCATATTCTGAATCTGCACATCCCAGTCCATGCCGTTTTCCTGAGCCATGATTTCGAGACGTTGTCTGACCAGGGTAGTTCCCAGCGAGAGCCGGTCGGTTTCGGCGGTAGGACGACCCGGATGTCGGATTCCGGCACCGTTATCCGTTACCGTGACCAGAAGCTGTCCGGATGCGGACCGTTCCACGCGTATGCCGATTTCACCGGCTGTTTTGATGTGAGCAATACCGTGTATAATTGCATTTTCAACAAAAGGCTGAAGAATCATGGACGGAATACGGGTGGTAATGGTATCGATGTCATCGGTAACCTGTGCTGAAAATGCGATGGGATTGGCAAGTCGCGTTGATTCAATCCGGGTGTACAGCTCCAGGCGTTCCAGTTCTTCCTTCAGGGTGGCAGATCGCTGATAGGCCGATTCCAGTTGTTTACGGATCAGCTTGGAAAACGAAAGCAGCAAGCCGGAGGCCTTTTCCTTGTCATCAAGCATAATCTGGTAGTGGATGTTGTTGAGGATGTTGAACACGAAGTGCGGACTCATCATAGCCTGGAGGGCCTGCTGTTCCAGCTCGTTAACCGTTCTTTTGAAATCGTGTTTTTGTTTTTCCTGCAGCTGTACCTGGTGGATACGATAGCGGAACAGCAGAAAAACACTGCCTCCCACAACCAGCAGGCTTGCAAGCCAGACCAGCGGCTGCATCCACAGGGGACGGCGGATGGAAAATGCCACCGAGGCCCGCTGTGTGTATACGGTACCATCCGGGGTAAAAGCTTCCACTTCAAAGCGATACGATCCGGGCGGCACACTGCGGTAGGTCACATTCGAAGCGGTTGACAGAGTCCAGTCGACCCCGCTTTGCTGACCGGTCTCAACAAGGCGGTAGCGATACCGCAGGCGGTCGGCATTGCGGAAAAGGATGCCCGTGTAGTCAAAGGTCCACTGGTTCTGACGAAACCGCACCGTGTGCTGGTCATCGGGTTCAACAGGTTCTCCGTTGACCAGCACCTCTTCAATGAGCAGGGGGATCTGCATTCTGCTGGCGCCGGGTTCGGTGCGTTGAAGGGCTACCAGCAGGTTATTGCCGGCCAGGATGACGTCATCTGCGCGTGGCAGGATGCGACCAATCTGAGCCCCGAACAACTCTCCGCTGTAGTACTGCACACCGGTGGGAAGCATTTCCAGCTGGCGTTCCAGCTGTAGCTGCTCAATCAGCGAGATGAGGGTGAGTCCGGCACTGCTGGCAATCCACAGCTGTCCGTTTTCAAAAATCATGGTACGCACCAGGTTATCCGGCAGTCCGTTGTCTGCATTGAGCCGGAGTATTTCACCGGTGACCGGCTGGTAAAAGATGACCCCGGACCCGTGGGTTGCGATGGCGGCCCACCCGTTGAACAGATACTCTATACAGGTAATTTGCTCGTTTTCAAACGCTTCCGGAACCATAAGTTCCGTTCCGCTTTGATCGAACAGATGAAGCCCGTGTATGGTCCCCGTCCACAGAATTCCCTGCGGACCGGTTTCCAGCGCGGTAATGCGCTTTCCCAATATGCTCGTCTTGTTCTGCAAATCGGTGGTCTCCATCCGATACAATCCTGCCACAGTGCCCAGAAAAAGGTTCTCTCCGATTTCAAGGATGGTTTTCCCGGGCAGACTCTCCCGGTATAGCTGCCGCATCCTGCCGTTTTTATCCAGATTTGCAATGATCAGCGCACCTGCCGTGACGATGGCAAGCCTTCCGTCACGAAGCTCTTTCAGATCTTCAATACTGGAGCCGGTCAATACCGTGCCTGCGTCGTCAAGGGTGAGCGGGCTGCCCTGCTGCAGGGCAATCAGGTTGCCGTTGGAGGTTCCGAAAAGCAGGGTCCTGTCGCGCAGCTTAAGTGTAGACCGGATAGAGACATCATGCAGGTGCATTGTGGCAGCGATGTTCTCAATACCACTGTAGCTGCGGTCAACCCGGTAAACGCCGTTGTCCAGCGTTGCAATCCATAGCGATTCCTGATTGTCAAATGCCAGGGATGTAATTCGTTGTCCTGGTAGCAGTTGTGATATTTTCCGGCGCGTTTCACCGCCTTCATACTGGTAAAAATACACCCCATCGCCATAGGTTCCCACGGCCAAATAGACCGATTCCCGTCCTTTGATTACACTGGTCACGTTGTGGGAAAGTCCGAGTTGTTCACGCGACAGGTAGTATCGGGCAGCCTCGTCCCTTCCTGTAGATACGATTCCATGGGATGCCGGTATGAGAAACGTTCCGTCTGCGGTATGCTGACGTTGGATGTACCGGTGCGGCAGGTCGTTGTAAACTACCCATTGTCCGGCTTGCCGGTCAAAGCGATAGGTTTTCAGACTGCTCCCCAGAAACAGGGTGCCCTGATGGTCCATCCATCCCTGGCGCGCGGTTTCCTGCAGCCCGGTGGAGGGGAACCGTTCTACCCGGTCGTTCTTGTCTACGGTGTAGATGCTTCGGTCCAGTCCGAACAGCCAGATTGTACCCCGGGGATCTTCAAATACGGAAACGTGCATGTTGTCAAACTGCATTTCGGCCAGCCAGGGGGTATTTCCGGGGTTGTGGAATGCGCGGTTGTGGTAAAACGAGGGTATTCCGTTGAAACTCAGGAACCAGAGTCTGCCGCGGGAATCTTCGTAAATCTGGAAGATTTCATTGCCACCCAGACCGTCTGCGGTGGTGTAGTGCCGGAATCGGCTGCCGTCAAAGCGGGAGACCCCCGAGTCGGTACCCAGCCAGATATACCCGTCACTGTCCTGCATGACATGATGCACCACATTGGTTTGCAGTCCGTTGGTGCTGTTGAAATTCGGGTAGCTGAAATCCATCACGTGGCCTGCACTGCGCCCGTGCAGTACCAGCACCAGCAGCAGGATGCCTGTTACTGCGCGTAAACTGCTTGCTACTCCCGGAAGGGACGGCATCCGGGGAGGGGTGCATCGACTATTTAGGCGGCTCATTTCGTTGACCGGTAAGTTGAAAAACCCGTTCCATAAACTCCATCTGCTTGCGGCGTGCAACGGGGATCTGCCTGCCGGATGTGGTTGTGCACTGGTTGCCCTCCGACTGGGAAAAACTGCTCAGGTGGTTGAGGTTGAGCAGGTAGCTTTTGTGACAACGAAAAAACACGGCGGGCGAGAGAAGTTGTTCGAAGTCGCCCAGGGAGCGGGTAGTCAGTTGCTTGGTGCCATCGGTAAGGTAGATGGTGGTATAGTTCCCGTCGGCTTCCACACATTCAATCTCATCGGCTACCAGTACCCGGAATCCACCGGTTGAAGGGATGTATACTTTTTCAAGGGCGGTTTCCCGGGTTTTCAACCGACGGATTTCATCCAGCAGCAGCGCCACATTCCCGGCGGTTTCCGGTCCGTTACCGGTTTCGGGGTTCTCGCCACGTTCAATTTGTCGGAGCAGCCGGATTTCAGTTTCCTGAAGTTCTGTGGTATCAACGGGTTTGAGCAGGAAGTCGAAGGCATGATTTTTGAGTGCCCGGATGGCATAATGCTCATGGGCGGTAACGAAAACCACGTTAAAATCGGGCTTCGGGAAGGCCTCCAGCAGTGCGAAACCGTCTTTTCCGGGCATTTCTACATCCAGAAAGACCACATTGGGCTGATGTGCCCGGATTTGGGTGACAGCCTCATCCACCGATGCGGCCATACCGGCAACCTCGGTATGTTCACAGTAGGAGTCCAGCAAAATGCGCATCAGATCGCGGTTGGCGAACTCATCATCTACCAGTAAGGCTTTGATTTTTTTCATGGGCTGGCGTGCTGATAGTGTGTAAAACCGTTGGACCACCGGCATGTGGAATCCCGTTTCAATATGGCAAAAAAAATCGACTTTTGTGTGCCGCGAAGTATATGAAACCCCTTCCATTTGTTTTCGATTACGGCCTTTTTGCCGTACCTTATCAGCCATACACCTAACTAAAATTATAGGGATTTACTATGGCAATTATTGAAGACATTATTGGCCGCCAGATATTTGACTCTCGCGGTAATCCAACTGTTGAAGTTGACGTTATTACCGAAGAGGGCATTGTAGGCCGTGCCGCGGTTCCGTCCGGCGCTTCTACCGGTGAGTTCGAAGCCGTTGAACTCCGTGACGGAGATGCTTCCAAGTATATGGGTAAGGGCGTTTTGAAGGCCGTTGAAAACATTAATGAGGAAATCGCCAGTGAGCTGGTTGGTTTTGAGGTTTTTTCTCAGGTTGACATCGACCGCTACATGATCGACCTGGACGGTACCCCGAATAAAAGCCGTCTGGGCGCCAATGCGCTGCTCGGAGTTTCCATGGCCGTGGCTGATGCTGCTGCGCAAAGCTGTGGTATGCCCCTGTGGCGTTACCTCGGCGGGGTGAACGCCAAGGTGCTGCCAACCCCGATGATGAACATCATCAACGGAGGCTCGCATGCCGACAACAAAGTCGATCTGCAGGAATTTATGATTATGCCGGTAGGTGCTGAGAGTTTCAGCATGGCACTGCGCATGGGTGGTGAAGTATTTCACAACCTGAAAAAAGTATTGTCAAGCAAGGGATACAGCACGGCTGTAGGCGATGAGGGTGGTTTTGCCCCCGACCTGAAGTCGAACGAGGAAGCCCTTGAAGTGATCCTGACCGCCATCGAAAAAGCAGGCTATACCCCCGGCGACGATGTGGTAATTGCCCTGGATCCGGCTACCAGTGAGTTTTACAACACCGAAACCGGTTTGTATGAGTTCAAGTGGAGCGACGGCAGCAAGCGCGACGCCGACGCCATGATCGCGTTCTGGGACGACTGGGTGACCCGTTTCCCGATTGTTTCCATTGAAGACGGCCTGTATGAAGACGACTGGGCCGGTTGGAAGAAACTCACCGACGCCCTGGGTGACAAGTGTCAGCTGGTGGGTGACGATTTGTTTGTAACCAACACCGAGCGGCTCTACAAGGGTATTAGCGAGGGTGTAGGTAATGCCATTCTGGTTAAAGTCAATCAGATCGGTACCCTAACCGAAACCCTGGATGCCATTGAAATGGCCCACAAAGCCGGCTACCGTGCGGTAATTTCACACCGCAGCGGGGAAACCGAAGATGTGACCATTGCCGATCTGGCCGTAGCAACCAACGCAGGACAAATCAAAACCGGATCTATGTCGCGCACCGACCGCATCGCCAAATACAATCAATTGATTCGTATTGAGGAGCAGTTGGGCGAGCAGGCCATTTTTCTGGGTGAAGACGCCCTTTAACGGGGCTTCGTCCGGCCGGGACAACCGACAGGCCATGGCATCCGAACGGATTGCCCGTCGCGGATTGCTGCAGCCGGTTTCTCAGGTGCCGCTTCCGGCGATATCCTGTAACGGCAGCAAGCCCGGTTGATATCGGCCTGAGAAAGCGATACTTTCGCAGGGAGGTCCGCACAGTGCGGGCCTCCCCTATTTTTGCAAACTAACATCCCATACATGAATATCTATGTAGGAAATCTGGCCTGGAAAGCCAAGAAGCAGGATTTGTCTGAGTTATTTCAGCATTTTGGCGAAGTAACCCGGGCATTTATTGTTCGTGATAAACGTACACGACGATCCAAAGGCTTCGGATTTGTGGAGATGGAAGATGAAGAAGCGGCCCGTGCCGCCATCGAAGCCCTTAATAACACCGTGTTTATGGAGCGGGCCATTGTAGTAAATGAAGCACATCCCCGCAAAGACGATGACGATGAGGACACGGATGAGTTTGATGAAGAATGAATGTAAGCGGGCTGGTTCTTACCTGTTTCCGTAACCACAAGGAAACGGCCGTTACCTGGGCCCCCCGCCTGAATGTCATTACCGGTCCGAACGGGGCCGGTAAAACCAATCTCATAGACGCCATTCACTACCTGTGCATGAGTCGGAGTTTTGTGGCCACCTCCGACCAGTACGTGGTCACCTCCGGGGAGAAGTCGTTCACGGTGGAGGCCCGCTTTTCCGGTGCAATCCGAAGTAAACCCTTCGATGTGCGGTGCACGTATTCACGAGGTGAAGGCAAGCGGATTTATGTAAACGACAGTCCGCTCGACAAGCTGTCGGACCTGATCGGCAGGGTGCCGGTGGTGGTGCTGAGTCCGGACGACAAAAAACTTACCCGGGAAGGTCCGGCCGAACGGCGTTCTTTTCTGGATGGATTCATCGCCCAGCTCTCATCGGCCTATCTGCGCGATCTGATTGATTACCGACGGGTTCTCAAGCAACGCAACGCACTGCTGGCTGACTACCGGATGAGCCGGGATGTGATGCAGGCGATGATTGAACCCTGGGATTTACAGCTGGCCACGCTGGGCAGCAGAATTGTGCATACCCGCGCACAGACGCTGCTGCGTTTTACCACCTACCTGGAAAAGGGGTACGAAACCATTGCAGGTATCGGGCATAAACCCACGTTTGCCTATAAAACGTTTATTAATACCGTTTATTCGGATATGCAAATAAACGATTATAGTCAGGAAGGGGGTGCGGATCCGGATTCTTCTGCGCCGCTCTCTGATTTCACCATTGCCGGAGGGCCGGACTCTGCGACTGCAGATACCCGGGCCGGCAACACGGAGGGAGTGGCGGCGGGTGAGGATGGTGTCTCCGGCGGCAAGCAAGCAGTATGGACTCCGGAAGAAATTCAGCAATCGTATGCCGAACTGCTTCAATCCGGTTTCGACAAAGACCGTGAGCGCCAACAAACTACCATCGGTCCGCACCGTGACGATATCGTCTTTTATCTGAACGACCTCGAACTACGGAAATTCGGGTCCCAGGGCCAGCACCGTCTCTTCGCGCTGGCGCTGAAACTGGCACAACGTGACTACTACACTGATGAGCTGGGCGATATGCCCATTTTTCTGCTGGATGATGTGTTCGGCGACCTTGATCCGTCCAAAACCCAGGTGCTGGTGCATATGTTGCTTGAACAATCCGGTCAAGTATTCATCACCGCGGCCAACCGGAATCTGTTTACGTCGATGTTTACCCCGCAAAAGGGGATGGATGCCCTGTATCGCGTAGCTGACGGGCAGGTTACACCCCTCAGCGAATAACATCCGTTTTGAGGGTATCAAGCAGTGCCCGGCAACTCCGGTAGACGATGTCGAATACATTTTTGAACCCGTCCATGCCGCCATAATACGGATCGGGTACCGCTCCGTCTCCGGGATCCGTATCGAAGTCGCGCAGCAGCACAATCTTCTCCTCGTGTTCATCCTTCACGGCCATTGCCTGCAGATCCGCTGCATTGCTGTGGTCCATCGCCACGGTGAGATCGAAGTACTCCAGGTCGGAGGCAAGGGCCTGACGGGCTCTGGACAACAATCTGATGCCATGCTGGTTGGCTATATCCTGACTCTTGGAATTTGCGGGGTTGCCCACGTGCCACGACCCGGTGCCGGCAGAGTCTATTTCGAAGTACTCCTCGAGTCCGTCTTCCATCACCAGATGCTGAAAAACACCCTCGGCCGTAGGGCTCCTGCAGATATTTCCGAGGCACACAAAATTAATTCGATACGGCTTTTCTTTGGTGATTGCGCGTCTGGGGAAGCTATGCATGATGGTATCGGGTTGTTTAAGCGGATGGATTAACGCACAAGTATAACCATAACCTCAGCCGCACACAAAACACAGTCGGCCGGGGATTGTCGTACCAGTTACAGGCTGTGTATACGCCACGGTTTTGAGCGCAGTGAACGCGTACTTCCTTGCTTTAAACGGATTCGGGGGCGGATTCAATCAGCTTCAGGCCTCCGAAAAATCCTTCGACGCACTACCCGGCTCCTCAAAGCATCACTGCAGTATCCTTTAAAGCCGCACTACCCAATCCCCAAAGCCGCGCTGCAGCATCTTTAGTAGCCGTGTTACCGACTCCCCAAAGCCGCGCTTCAGCATCCTTTAAAGCCGCACTACCCGACTCCCCAAAGCCTCGCTGCAGCATCCTTATAAGGCCGCGCTACCGAATCCCTCAAAAAAGCAGAAAAAGCTGTATAATCCGTATACATACCAGGCTATTTTGATGAGGCGTAGCGACACCATTACATGAATTCAACGAACTGATTATGAGTAAGCACGAGTGGGAAAAAGCAGCGAAGAAAGCCCTGAAGGGCAACGATATTTCGTCACTGGAGCGAGAAGTGGATGGCATCCGTATCAAGCCCTTATACACCTCCGATGACCTCCCTGAAGGGGTCCGGCGGCAGGCTGATTCGCCCGATGCTGCCGAAAAAGACGAAAACTGGCCGGGAATCTACCCCTACACCCGGGGTCCTTACCCCACTATGTACACCCAGCGAGCCTGGACCATTCGGCAGTATGCCGGTTTTTCTACTGCAGAGGAAAGCAACGCCTTTTACCGCAAAGCATTGCAGGCCGGGCAAAAAGGTCTGAGTGTTGCCTTTGATCTGGCCACACACCGGGGTTACGACTCCGATCATCCCCGGGTTACCGGTGACGTGGGAAAAGCCGGTGTTGCCATCGATTCCGTTGAAGACATGAAAATTCTTTTCAACGATATTCCGTTAAACGAAATGTCGGTGTCGATGACCATGAACGGTGCCGTATTGCCGGTAATGGCCTGTTACATTGTAGCTGCAGAGGAGCAGGGGGTATCGCCGGACCAGCTCAGCGGCACCATTCAGAACGACATCCTCAAAGAGTTCATGGTCCGTAATACCTACATTTATCCGCCGGCCCCGTCCATGCGCATCGTTTCAGACATCATCGACTATACCAGTCGTGAAATGCCCCGGTTCAACTCCATATCCATTAGCGGGTATCACATGCAGGAAGCCGGGGCGGGTGCACCGCTTGAACTGGCCTTCACGCTGGCCGACGGACTTGAATACGTCCGGGCTGCGGTCCGGCGGGGCCTGGATGTAGATGCCTTCGCGCCGCGACTATCCTTTTTCTTCGGCATCGGGATGAATTTCCTAACCGAGATTGCCAAGCTGCGTGCAGCCCGTAAGCTCTGGGCTGAGCTCATCCGCGCGGAATTTAAACCCAAAAGTGAGAAGTCGCTCATGCTCCGCACCCACTGCCAGACCAGCGGATGGAGCCTTACCGCGCAGGATCCGCTCAACAACGTTGTCCGTACCACGGTAGAAGCCATGGCGGCCGTCCTGGGCGGAACCCAAAGTCTGCACACGAACTCCTACGATGAAGCCGTTTCCCTGCCTACGGATACGGCGGCGCGGATTGCCCGCAATACCCAGCTTATCCTGCAGGAAGAGACCGATATTACCTACACGGCCGATCCGCTGGGCGGCTCTTATGCTATCGAGGCGCTCACCGCGGAACTTGTTGAACGGGCCAGAACCATCATTGATGAAGTGGAATCTCTGGGGGGGATGACCAAGGCGCTGGAGTCGGGTATGCCGAAACTGCGCATCGAAGAAGCGGCGGCCCAAAAACAGGCCGGCATCGACAGCGGGAGCATCACCATCGTAGGGGTGAACAGGTATCAGGTCCATGATGAGCCGGCCATCGATGTTCTGGATATCGACAATACCAGGGTGCGCGAATCGCAGGTTCGTCGACTGGAGGCCGTCAGAGCCGCCCGGGATGAGGACGCGGTCCGGCGCTCGCTTCAGGCGCTGACCGAGGCGGCCGGCGAGGCGGATACAACGCCGGAACGCAATCTGCTGCACCTGGCCGTGCAGGCTGCACGGGTGCGCGCAACGGTGGGTGAAATCAGCGATGCCCTGGAGGCCGTCTGGGGTCGACATCGTGCATCCAGTCAGACCGTAAGCGGGGTTTATGAGCGGATGTACGTCAAAAAAGATGAATATGCTCAGATAAAGGCCAGGGTCGAGGAGTTTGCCACAGCACGGGGTCGCCGTCCGCGTATGCTGGTGGTCAAAATGGGGCAGGACGGGCACGATCGGGGCGCCAGGGTGGTGGCCACGGCATTTGCAGATATGGGTTTCGATGTGGACCTTGGTCCGCTTTTTTCAACTCCGGCCGAGGCTGCCAAGCAGGCCGTTGAGAACGATGTGCACCTGGTTGGGGTGTCGAGTCTGGCCGCAGGGCATAAAACCCTGATACCGGAACTGATTCAGGAGCTGCGGGCCCAGGGTGCCGATGATATTCTGGTGGTAGCCGGAGGGGTTATCCCTGAGCAGGACTATCCTTTTTTGAAGGATGCGGGCGTTGCTGAAATCTTCGGTCCCGGAACGAACATTCCGGCGGCGGCACTTCGCGTGCTGGAGGATGTGCGTAACCGGTTTTCCTCGTAAGGCCGGCCGGGTCTGAGCAATCCCGGTTGAATCGCCGGCTTGGGTGTTGGCCGTGTTGCCGCGGCCGTCGCCACCATCTCCGCTGCCGATAGTACGGCCTGCCGCTGCCTAACCGTAACCGGACTGCCGTCGCCACCGTCTCCGCCTCCCTCGCAACCCGAAAAATGTGTGAAAAAAACAGGTGACTTTTTCCGATTTAGACCTTAACTTGGAACAAGTCTAAATAAAAAGAAGAGCCCGTCAGCCGTCTTGCTCTTCTCACATCCACGACGTAAACCGTCTGCAAGCCTGCCACCCACACAGGATTCATGTCGAATAGTCTGCGATTTACCTTACTATTGCTGTCTATGTTTGTTGTACTGCCTGCGATGCTCCACGCCCAGGCAGATGCCCACAATGAACTGCTGTATGACGCCGATCAGCCCGGGGTTTTCACCCTGACCGGCTTTGTGCGCACCCCTGACGGACAGCCCCTGTCGTACGCTACGGTCCGCACCCAGAACGACCGCTTCACCATCACCGACGAAGACGGCTACTACGAAATCCGCCTCCCGCTCAACCAGGTACGTACCATGATCTGGATTGAAGTGCGCTTCGTGGGCATGCAGACCTACCGCGAAGACCTCCTCCTGGAAATCGGGGCCACATCCTTCCGCAGAGACGTCATACTGCGCAACTCCGATTTATTCCTGCGGGAAGTCACCGTCACCGCGCGGCAATCGGAAGACAACGTCTCCAACTCCACCTACGTCATCGACCGCATCGCCGTTGAGCAGGCTCAGGCCTACACCCTGGGCGACCTCCTCCAGCTGATTCCGGGCCAGTCGGTGAGCAATCCCCTGCTGCAGGGAGCCCAATCTATCAATTTCCGGGCGGCATTCCCGGCCAGCGGCTCCACCCAGTTCACCAACAACAATGCCTTCGGCATCGGTATCTTCGTGAATGACGCCAACCTGAACAACAACGCCAACATGCAGGGGTATAACCCCGTGACCAACAACGCATTCCGTTCGTTCGGCTCTACCCGCATCAGTACCAACAGCTTCCAGACCGGCGATGCACCCGGCGGCGGATTCGACCTTCGTGAGCTGCCCGTGGGCGATATTGAGCGGGTGGAGGTAGTGCAGGGTATTGCCTCTGCCCGGTATGGCGATATCCTGGAGGGAGGGATTTTCATCGAAACCGTTGCCGGCAGGTCGCCCGTCAACCTGAATGTACGGCGCGCAGCAGGCAATACAAATTTCGGCATCAACAGGGGATTTCAGCTGCATCCCCGCCATGCGGTGAATCTGAGCTTCGATTACCTGTACAGCAACGCCGACCCGCGCGACCGGGTGAAGTCGTACAATCGCGTGACCGGTTCCCTTCTATGGACATCCTTCTACGGGGCGGAACGGCAGATCCGAAACACCCTTTCGGTCTCCTACCGCACCAACCTGGACGATTTCCGCATTGATCCGGACTTCGGCACCGAACAACGGGTTTATTATCAGAACACCGGTCTCTCCGTCTCCAACCGCATCACGGTACAGTCAGCCAGCCTGCTGTTCAACAACATAACCCTGTCGGTTTCCGGCAACGTTGGCAGAAGTACATCCCTGCTCAATCAGTTTGTGAATCCCGGGGTGCTGCCCGTCACCGGTGTAACCGAGGAGGGGGTATCGGAAGGGTCCTACCACCCATCCAGCTACCGGACCGAGCGACAGATTCTGGGCGAGCCGGTTTCCATGAACGGTCGCATTCAATTTAACCGCGCTTTTGTAACCGGCGGATGGAAACACGCGGTTTCCTACGGCGTGAACGGCAGTTTCGATGCCAACTACGGCGACGGGCGGGTCTTTGATCCCTACCGACCCATTCGTTTTGGCGGGGCTACCCTCTCAGAGCGACCGGTTTCCTACCGTGAACTCAGTCCGGAGTCGTTGCAGGGCGGTGCCTACCTGGAAAACACGGTATCCGGCAAAATCGCCGGTCGCGACCTGGTGACCTCCCTCGGCGTACGCGGGGATCTGCAAAACGGATACGCCAACCTGTCGCCCCGCTTCAATACCCGCTTTCACCTCAGCGAAGCCTTCTCCCTGACCGGCGGATACGGTATTCAGGTCAAAGCCCCGGGACTCATCCACCTGTTTCCCGGTCCCGACTACGAGGACTACACCCTGCTCAACAGCTATAACGGGAATGTCAGCGAAAGCATCTACCTTACCTACACACGGATTTCAACCAACGTGGCCGATGAGCTCAAACCCATGAAATCCTATCGTATGGAAGCCGGTTTTCAGTGGATTTTGCCACAGATGCGACTGAATGCCACGTTTTACAGGAATATTTCGGACGATGGGATCACGGTGCTGCAGGAACCGGCCTTCCTGGATCTGCCCGTCTACCAGATTGTCGACCGTCCGCCGGGCCAGACGCCCGTAATCGAAAATACCGGGGAGGTCAACCGGGTTATTTACTCCCAGGGTCGGGTGGCCAACATGCTCTACTCGCGCAACTGGGGGGTGGAGCTGACCCTGAGCACCCCTCGTATTGAAGCGATACAGACCTCATTCAATCTGAGTGCGTCCTTTTCCAACAGCTATTATTTCAACCGGGGGGGTAATTTCAACTTTGCCGGTCGCGACCCCCAGCCCAACGAGGAAATCTGGTTCGGTATCTATCCGCCCAACAAGAGCAGAAGCGGCCGGGCCAATGCCATGCTCACCTCCATGCACCACATCTCCGATCTCGGACTGCTGATTACCCTGCGCTCGGAGGCGTTCTTGTACAACTACAGCGAGTCGCTGGCCAACTCCAACCGCGCCATCGCCTACGTGAACAACCAGCTCGAAATTGTCCCCATCAGTGAAGACGAAATCAATGACCCCCGCTTCGACGTGCTTGACCGTAACGCGGTGGAGGGCACCTTCCGGCGGGAGCCCCGATTCGTCTATTTCAACTTTCACGCCAACGTGAGTAAAAACATCAGTCACACGGTCCGACTATCCTTCTTTGCCAACAACTTCCTGAACCTGCGTCCGGAAGTCATCAATGCAGAGGGGGATGTCATCCGGGTGCTGAACCAGGAGCCCTACTTCGGTATGGAACTCCGCCTCACCATCTAACCACACACCACACACCACACAACACAGGAATCATGATCAATAGAATACTAGCCGTTATTATCAGTTTCGGGTTTCTTGCCGTAGCCTGCGACAATCCCTCCGGGGTTGATCCGGTAGACCTTACCCTCTCGGTTACCTTCGATGAGAGCTACGGGAATCTGCCGGCTGCCGATGTACAGGTCACCATGACCAATGTTACCTCCCAGCAGGCCTTCAATGGCAGCACCGACACCGAAGGACAGGTGCTTTTTGAAGACCTTCCTTCCGGAAACTATGACATTCAGGCCCTGCTGACCCTTGACGCGGGCACCGTACAATCCATCACAGGGGTATTACCCTCAACCGATGAGATTACCTTCAACGCCTCGGTAGCCAATGTACTGATTAATCCCGGCACCCAGGTCCCGGCCATCGAACTGGTTTCCGGTCGACTCGGGGACCTGGTTTTCAAGCAAATCTACTTCGCCGGATCGGACCGGGTGGAGGGAGCCCTTTTCCGCGACCAGTTTCTGGAAATCTACAACAACTCCAATGAGACCATTTATGTAGACGGCCTGTATATCATGGGGGTATTCGGCAACGCCAGCACGAGTCGTACTGAATATGTCACGGAAACCGGCCAGTTCGACTGGAACCAGTCGATCGGCATGCCCACCGATATTGACGCCAACGCCGACTACCTTCACGCCAAATGGATCTATCAGATTCCCGGAACCGGTGAGGAGTATCCGCTTGAGCCCGGAGAAAGTATCGTAGTAGCCCAGACAGCGCTCAACCATCAGGCGCCGTACACCGATAACGGCGGAAATACGGTAACGGTTGGCGATCCTTCACTGACCGTAGACCTGAGCGATGCCGATTTTGAAGGGTATGTAGGCGACCAGTTCCCGACACCGCTGGCCTCCGATGTGGATAATCCATCGGTTCCCAACCTGCGACCCATCTATATTTTCGGTCGTGACATGATCCTGGACAACCTGGGTAGGGATGGTTTTGTACTGTTCCGTTCCGACGAGGTAGATGGTGCCGACCTGCCGGCGTATCCCTCGCCCATTTCCCGTGAAATCCGTGATAACACCCGAATGTATCCGCAGATCCCCATTGAGTGGGTAATTGATGCGGTTGAAACCCAGCCTTCTCCGGCCAATCAGATTCCGCGGAAGCTGCAGAACGTGCTGGATGCCGGATATACCTATGTTCCGGGCGGCGGCTATTCTTCCAACTCTGTCATCCGTCTGGAAGCCCAGCGCTTTGGCGACCGTGTGGTACTCAAAGACACCAACAACTCCACCGAAGATTTCACCTTCCTGGAGCGTGCCGCACCCCGGGTGGATGCGCCGCAATCGCCCAACACTACGGCACGGTATCTGTTCCGTACCAACCGGGTAGTGCTGGAAGATCCGTTTCTGGATAACCTGGAATCGCAGTGGGCCCGAAGTACCGGCCGACGTTAATGCCCTTGCTTTTCAACATACTATTCCTCGGAATTACCCTGTCCCTCGTCTTCACGTTTGAAGCCGGGGGACAGTTTCTTTCAGGCCATGACGGGCTGATGCGTACGGCTGAATCGGTGCATAATACCTCGGTCTCCCGGTTGCCGGTGCGGGTATTGTTGCTGGACGGACGGCTGGGCCGCAGCAGCATCGGATCGCACTATGAAAACGGTGATCTGCGCAGCCTGCAGGACCCGTCACGTGCATTGCACACCAAACTGGAGTCGTACGGACTCACCCAATTCCGCAAGCTTCGTCTGGAGGGGACCTTCCGGTTTGTTCAGGAGCAGGAAGACCAGATTGGCTGGCGACTCAGTCGCGATGCGCTCAATCAGCCCTATTATTATGCCAATATTCGTCCCGGCGACTGGGACAACGACCGCTATGCGGTGCATGTTAACGGGGGAAGCCGGCTGTGGAAAGATCGCCTGCTGCTGGCCTTCGGGATAGACTACAACGTAGAGCGCCTCGCCCGCTACAACGATCCCCGGCCCTTGATTAATTACCATAATTTGTTTCTGAAGGTTCAGGCCGGGCTGCAGCTCGGAAATCATGTACTTGCCCTTTATGCCGGTTCCGGTGACGCCAAAGAAACCGGCATTGTGCGCAACTACAATCGCTCCAACGACAGCTTTGGCAGGACGGAGTACAACCTGATCACCGTCACAGGTATGGGCAGCTACAGTCTGCTGCGCCGAAGTCAGTACGAACGTCCGCTCACCCTTCAGCAGGCGGGTCTGACCTGGATTCGTGCCGGTGAACGCTCAACGCTGAGTACAGAAGTGGTGTATTCCCACAGGGAGTCATCCTTTTCCCGCCGGGGCAGCTCGGGCAGCGGTGCCATCTTTGAGCCGATGGGCACCTATATTGAAAACGAAATCCGGTCGGATATCTTTGCTTCCCGCACCGTGGGCGATGTGATCCTGCAGCTGGTTTCCAAAACGGTTTTTACCGACGGATACGATGAAAACACCCAGTTTCTGGGCGCCAATTATTTCAACAGGGGATTCCGTCAGGAACTGCATCTGCTTATGCACAACGCCGACGAAACGCTTTCCCTTCAGCTGAGCGGCCATGGCACCGACCGTTCCATCAACGACCGTAACGCATCCCATGCTATGGGCTGGTCGCGGGCGGGAGGTTCCGCCGATGTACAGCTTACACGCAGTTTCTCCGCCTGGCGGATGGCCCTCATTCCGGGTGCCGGCTATACGGCCGCACTCCAACATGATTTGACCATTCCGGAGTCGCGACAGAATCTGTATTCTGAGTATATTGCCTATCCGATGTATGCGTTGAACACCAGCGATGTACTCTTCCTTCGGGGGGGACTTCAGGTGCAGCGCTACATGTCCGATTTCTCAGCGGCATTGCTCCTGCAATTTGAACACCAGCGTATAACCCGCGAAGGTCCGGTACATCCGGACGCGGCATTCCAACCCGGTACCATCCGGAACGGAGTAACGGTAACGCTTCAATTTTTTCATTGATGTCCAAAACGGTTTTTCTTTCCGGCATCCTATCCTCTTTGCTGGCATTCATCGCTTTTTTTGCCGCTTCGGCTCCTGCAGGCTATCAGCCGGAGGACTACAGTTACGATGAGCTCCGCAACATATACACGCAGGATTCCTCGCTGTGGCCCGCTCCTCATGTGGATGAGGGCATTGACTGGAAAGAGCTGCAGGCGATGCCGGAGAATCCGTTCCGCAACCAGGATAGTCTGGAAGCCCGAACTGAGCTGGGTAAAATACTGTTTTTTGATCCGCGCCTTTCCGCCTCCAACCAGATCAGTTGCTCATCGTGCCATGAGCCGGAACGCAACTGGCAGGATGGCCGGATGGCAGCGCTGGGGCACAACCATCGGGTCGGGAAGCGTAACACGCCGTCGGTACTCAATACCTGGGGTGTTGAACCCGTATTCTGGGACGGTCGTGCGGCCACCCTCGAAGAACTTTCCCTGCACCCCATTGCCGATCCCCTGGAAATGAACATGGATCTGGAGTTTCTCCCGGACAAGCTCCGGGAAATCGAGGGGTATCCGGAGCTGTTCGAGGCTGCCTACAACGACGATCAGGTTACCCTCGAGCGAATCGCCTCAGCATTGGCGCAGTTTCAGCGGACCGTAGTGAGCAGGTCCTCCGACTTCGACCGCTTTATGCGCGGAAACCCCACGGCCATGTCGGATGAGGCCCTGCACGGCATGCATCTGTTCCGTACCAAGGCCCGGTGTATCAATTGCCATCACGGGGCTTTTTTCAGTGACGGTGAGTTTCATAACCTGGGACTGCACTTTTATGGTCGGGATCGCGAAGATCTGGGCCGCTACGATGTAACCGGCGATCCGGCCGACATGGGTCGGTTTCGCACGCCGTTGCTGCGCGATGTGGCCTTCACGGCCCCGTACACCCATAACGGACTGGTACCCAGTCTGGAGGGCATGGTCAGTATGTACGATGCCGGCATGGCCCGGCCCCGTCCGCGCCCGGGACTGGAAGACGATCCCCATTTTCCGGTGACTTCCGAAATCCTGGTCCCCCTCGAGCTTACCGATGAAGAGAAAGAAGCGATAGTATCCTTTCTGCATGCCATTTCTGAACGACCGTTCCGGCTGCGACGTCCGGAGCTTCCGGGGCGGGATCAATTCAACTGAGGGTTCGGTCTGGTTTGCGATGGGAGGGCATTTCTGCCTACCTTTAGCGCGTACCCAACTCCATGTTTATCCACCAATACTACAACCATGGCTGTATCCATACAGGAATTGACCTCCGGTAACCGTCGCGCCCTGAGTAAAGCCATCACCCTCATCGAGAGCACCCGCGGTGAAGACCGCCAGCCGGCCCAGCACCTGCTGCAGGCTGCCATGCCTCATACCGGAAAATCCTGGCGCATTGGGGTCAGCGGGGTTCCGGGGGTAGGGAAGAGCACCTTCATTGAATCGCTGGGCATGCTCCTGATAGCCCGGGGACATAAGGTTGCGGTGCTGGCCGTTGATCCCAGTTCGCCGTTTTCGGGGGGCAGTATTCTGGGCGACAAAACCCGTATGGAAAAGCTCGTAGCTCAGCCGGATGCCTTCATCCGCCCGTCGCCCACCGCCGGAAGTCTGGGCGGCGTCACCCAGCGCACCCGCGAATCCATTCTGCTGTGCGAAGCCGCCGGATTTGATGTCATTCTGGTGGAGACGGTAGGGGTAGGGCAGAGCGAGTACGATGTGGCCTCCATGACCGATCTTTTTCTGCTGCTCATGCTACCCGGCGCCGGCGATGCCCTGCAGGGTATCAAGCGCGGTATTCTGGAGCTGGCTGACGTGCTGGTGGTCAACAAATGTGATGGCGACAACCGCGATCGCGCCGAGGCCGCCCGCAGCGAGATTCGCCAGGGACTTCATTATCTGCGCCCACAGGACGACAAAGCCCCGGCCGATGTGCTGTTGTGCAGTTCGCTCACCAACGAAGGGGTGGAGGCGGTCTGGGATGAGGTAAGCACGCGACTGGAAGCCCTTGCCCAAAGCAAGCGACTGGAGTCGAACAGGCGCAAACAGAACCTGAACTGGGTCAAAAGCCTCATCGAGCAGCAGGTACTGCACCGTTTCTGGAACGACGGCAATGTGCAGGCCGACTACATGAAAATGATATCGGAGTTGCGTTCCGGTGCCGTTACCCCCATCCAGGCCGTAGAACAGCTGCTGGAAAACGTACACCTGGTGCGCTGATCCGGGCAGCATCCGCCCTGTTCCGCAGCCCTCCCCCGGGGCAACCCGCGCCCCGGGCAACCGCAATTACCCGCCGAAACCCACGCTTGTGTAAAAAGTTTCCTATTCCTCTTGCTAACCGACGGAATAATTTATATGTTTAAACAATAAACAGTTAAACAAATAACGGCAAAAAAATATTTAATTATGGCTACCTGGACACTCGACAAAGACCATTCTGAAATTCGTTTCAAAGCGAAACACCTCATGATTACCACCGTTACCGGACAATTCAGGGAGTACGATGCTACCGTTGACGCGGCCGATGAAAACTTCGCTGAGGCCCTGATCAGCTTTGCAGCCAAAACGGCTTCGGTTGATACCGGCAACACCCAGCGCGACGACCACCTGCGCAGTGACGACTTCTTCAACGCGGACCAATTCCCTGAACTAACGTTCAAAGCCAACGGTATGCAGAAAAAATCTGACTCCGAGTACGTGCTCAACGGCGATATGACCATCCGTGACGTAACCAAGCCGGTATCCCTGAACGTTGAATTCGCCGGAACGGCCAAAGATCCCTGGGGTCAGACCAAAGCCGGATTCACCTTCGAAGGCAAGCTGAATCGCAAGGATTTCGGACTGAAATTCCACGTGGTCAACGAAGCCGGTAACCTGCTGGTCAGTGATGAAATCAAGCTGATGGGTGAAATCCAGCTGCTCAAAGGCGAATAAAATCTCACCAAAGAATACCATCGGTTCGCCCGGCGGGTATTCCTTTTTTGTTAAAGCCGGTATTGACGCGCCACTACGCGTTGGTACCGGCTTTTTTTATAGCGCCGAACCCTGTGCCGGGGGTCACGTGGGCAGATGTGTGGCATCGGCGTTAAGGCAGCAGCAAAGGCACAAAACAGGATACACGGACCGTCTCTTGCCGGAGTCGCACCCGGGCTTGCAGTCGCCTGCCGCTTTATTTCATAAGCAGTTTGGCGATGGTCTGCAGCTGCATGAAGGTCGTGCCTTCGTAAATCTTGCCAATCTTCGCGTCGCGGTAGAACTTCTCCACCGGATACTCCTTCACATAGCCATACCCGCCGAAAATCTCCACGGCCGAGGAAGCCACGCGCTCGGCTACTTCAGAGGAATAAAATTTGGCCATGGCGGCTTCTTTCAGAAACGGTTGTCCCGACTCCTTCAGCCGGGCCGCCTGATACACCAGGAGTCGGGCCAGCTCAATATCGGTGGCCAGTCGGGCCAGTTCAAACTGCATCCCCTGAAACGAGCTGATGGACTTGCCGAACTGCTTCCGCTCCTGCGCATACCCCAGGGCTGCGTCAAACGCCCCCCTCGCAATACCAACCATCTGAGCGCCAATGCCGATGCGACCTTCGTTCAGGGTCTCGATGGCAATTTTATAGCCTTTGCCCACCTCGCCCAGAACATTCCCGACCGGCACCTCGCAGTCCTCGAAAATCAACTCGGTGGTGGAACTGGCCCGGATACCGAGTTTGTCTTCCTTCTTTCCGATGGTGAATCCGGGCATGCCGGGCTCTACAATAAACGCGGTGATACCTTTGTAGCCGTCTTCGGGATTCACAGTGGCGAAGACGATGAAAATGCCGGCTTCTTTTCCGTTGGTAATCCACAGTTTGTGCCCGTTGAGCACCCAGCGGTCGCCTTTTTTTTCGGCGCGCAGTTTCAGGGCGAAGGCATCGCTGCCCGAGCCGGCCTCCGACAAGGCATAAGCGCCCACGGTATCGGTCGCCAGGCGGGGCAGACAGCGTTTTTTAAGGTCGTCACTGCCCCAGTGATTGAAAGCGTTGATAACCAGGGTGTTGTGTACGTCCACAAACACGCCCACGGCAGGATCCACGCGGGAAATCTCTTCAATGGCCAGAATCGACATGAAAAATGATCCGCCGGCTCCATCGTATTCCTCCGGAATTTCAATACCCATAAGCCCCTGCTCGAAGCATCCGCGGATGATGTCAGGTCGCAGCAGAGCCTGCTGGTCCATATCGTGGACGTGCGGGGCGATGGCTTCACGGGCGAAATCAGCGGCGGCATCGCGCAGCATCTGCTCGTCTTCGGTGAGGGTGGTCAGGGGGGCAGGGCGGAAGTGTAAGTCGGACATACTATTGAATTTAGGCATGATGATACCGGCCGAAGCACGGATTCCGGGTTGATTTAACAGTCCAAATATAGAAAAAAGGCGTCATTCACTCCGGCGAAAAGCGCTTTTCATGGGCGGAATTTTACCTGCCTTTGCCGGAAAAGGAATTGTTTTTCTGTTCAACGGATGCCCCGACCGCTCGTCTAATCTTTTAAATCGCGCGAATCAACACAATTAACGATTCAAAATCACACTCCTATGAAAACGCTTAAAGCTCTCTCCCTAACCCTCATTACCTTACTTGCCCTGGGAATCTTCACCGCTGAAGCCCAGCGTGGCATGCAACGCGGATCCGCAGACGGAGGGATTCTCTCCGCCGAAATGAGTGAGGCCCTCCAGCTCACCGATCAGCAAAAACTACAGATTCTGGAACTTCGTCAGACCCAGCAGGCGCGCATGCAGTCGCTGCGTGAGAACTTCCGTCAGGGCGATATGACCCCGAATCAGATGCGTGCACAGCGCGATGAACTGCGTAACGGCAACGATCCGGCCCTGCAGGAAATCCTCACCGAGGAGCAGTTTGCCAAACTCGTTGAACTGCGTGCTGAACGACGTGCCATCAACCAGGCCAACCGACCGGGTCGTGGTGGCGCCGACGGATACCAGCGCGGTAACCGTGGCAACCGCGGAGCCGGCATGCAGCAGGGTACCCCCCGTGGCAACCGTTCACCCCGACCATAACCCTGCCTTGCATCAGATTGGGCTGTCGCTGCGGGTGAATCTGCCCGCAAGCGACAGCTTTCCTAAGCCGGTAGTACGCGTGCATCCCTGTAAAACGGTCTGACCGACGCAGGCCGCACTAACCCGAGCCCGGTTCTGAACCCCGTCACTGTCTGCTTTGTTACATGAATGCTGCTGCCAACATACCTGAAAATGCCTTACCTTGGATTCTCTGGGGCCGTGCAATCACGCCGACCCCGTCCAACACCGCGACTCCGGCAGCCGATATGACAGCATCGCAATCCTACACCCCCGGCGATATCGAGCGGGAGCTGGAGACCCACTACGCACGGGTCTACCGCTTCGTGGCAGGAATGACCTGGGGCAGCGGACTGGATGCCGAAGATCTCACCCAGGATGTCTTCCTGAAAGCCTACCGCAACGCATCGGGTTTTCAGCGCGACAGCGCCCTGTCAACCTGGCTCTACCGCATCGCACGGAATACGGTCACCGACGCCCTGCGAAAACGAACGGTACGACGGGCTTTCAGCGCTTTCTGGCCCATGGATCAGGACCAGCAGCAGGTCGATATGCCGCATCCGGATTCTGAGGATGCCGACATGGATGCCCGCGAGATGCAGACCATGGTGCGTGAGGCCATTGCCGCCCTGCCCGAACCCTACCGAAGTATTGTGCTGTGGCGGGAAATTGAAGAGCTCCCCTACCGGGAAATCTCCGAAATAACCGGAGAGTCCGAGGGGACCCTGAAAAGCAGGCTGTTTTACGCCAAAAAGAAACTTCGCGATGCCCTCATCGCCAAAGGAATCGATTATGAAACCCAATAAACCCCTCAAAATAGACCAGCTGCGCTCGGCCTACGGGTCGCTGGAGCCCGATGGATGGGCCGTTACCCGCATGAAGGCGCGCCTCGCCCGTGAAAAATATGATCCCGAGGACGCCCTCTTTCAGCAGATTTTCGGTGTATTCCGACGGTATGTGCTGGCCAGTATGCTCGTTCTTCTGGCCTTGTCAGCAACCCTCGACCGGCTGCCGGCTACAGACAGCGCCAGCCAGGAACCCTCCCTGGCAGATGTTGAGATGTGGATTCTGGGCGAAAATCCGGAGACGATCGAACCGCTGACCGGCGAAATTCCGGAATACGTCTTTTTAATGGACTATTAAGTACTTCGTATCAGTTTGAATGCCTCCGGCGATGCAGCCTGTGTAAAGCGACTGCAGGTACCAAACGCCCTTAAACGGCGTAACATCACTGTCTTTTTATAAACCTACCAGCCATGATCAAGCACACATCCACCATTATCATCCTCTTCGCACTGACCTTTGCGGCAGGGCTGGGATCCGGGTATTTTTTGCGCGGTGCGCTCGGTGCAGGCGACTCTCTGACTACCGGCTATCATGATACCCGTGGTGGCGCACACTATGAATCCGGCCAGGGCAACCGGCAGCGTCAGGGGGAATGGCAGGACCGCGACCGGCAGGGTACGCAGCAGGGGCAGCGCCAGGAACGTGACCGTCAGGCTGATTATGAGCGGTTTCGTACACGTCTGATTGCGGAGCTGGAGCTGGCTCCGGAGCAGATCGATCCATTCTTCGAGGTCATGACCCAAAGTAGACGTGCCCTGCGCGACATTCGTGAGGATAACCAGGAAGCCCTGCGCCGTGAAATGCGTGAGCAGGCCGAAATCATGCATGAGCAGGTCGATACCATCCTGAACGACGAACAGTTTGAGCGCTGGATGGAAATGAGCCGTCGTTTGCGCCGCGATTAAACCGCCGGTCGGAGACCTCATTATTTCCGGCGGTCTGCCACTTTTGTCACGAAGGATAGAGCCTGTATTGGCCTGTTAGCGTCACCTCCGATCAGCGTAAGCCTCCAGCAATCGGACTGCAGTGTCAACTATCCCGATAAGCTGTAATTCTCAGACGGTCGTCTCTTTCCGATTCGTGATATCGATGGCAGAAGCCACAATAGCCTGGGGATTACCATCGTCATCATAGCTGTCGGCCTTGGCATAATCCATAATTTTGCGCACACTGCCGTCTTTGGTTACAATGCGGTAGGTAATGGTGGAGGAGAGTCCGTCAAAGGCCTTGAGCACGTGCTCGGCAACCATACCCCGGTCGTCAGGATGAACCAGATCGCGCCAGCCTTCCGGATGCAGGCATTCTTCAACGCTGAACCCGGTTACCTTGCGGAAGCCGTCGGATAACCATTTGAAGCGGAATTTGTTTTCATGATCCAGAATCAGCCCGTAGTTGAAATCCACCTTCCGCTCAAACATACGGGTATAATCGGTGGTTCGTTTTTTCAGCGTGTTCAGGATACGCTTGCGCAGGGTGAGATTACGCACATCGCAGCGGACAAAAAGTCCGGTACTCAGGTCCATTTTCTTGGTCTGGATTTCTACCTGCACGGGCAGACCGTTTTTATGCTTGAGCATCATGCGGTAAGTTCTGCCCTGAGAGAACTCTTCCTTCCAGAGCCGGTCGAACTGCACCTTGAGCGACTTGCCGAATTTCAGGGGCATTAAATCCCAGATGTACACATCGCTGAGCTCTTCCTTATGGTAGCCGATCATTTCCCGGAAGGCTTTGTTGGCTCCGACCACCGCACCGTTTTCAGCCAGATCTACGATGGTCCGCTTGGAATCCTCGTAGAGTTCTTCAGTATCGGCATTGGTGTTCAGTACGCTGAGTTCGGCGCGCTTCCGCTCGGTGATATCATGCTGGTAGGAAACCCAGTGGGTGATGTTGCCGTGCTCATCCAGAAGGGGATGGATGTCCCACTGGTTTACAAATTCGCTGCCATCTTTGCGGTAGTTGATGGTCTGACCGAAAAACGCGCGACCATTCAGCAGGGAGTACTTCAGCTTGTCCAGCACGGTGCGGTCGGTTTTGGGTCCCTGAAGAATGCGCGGTGTCTGACCGACCGCTTCCTCGCGGGTGTAACCACTCATTTTGGTGAAACCATCGTTCACATAGACGATTTTCGGACCGGGCTGCTCCAGACTCATCTCGGTAATCAGGATGGAGTCGTAATCGTTGCGGATGGCGGCCTCCAGCAGTCTGAGGTTTTCAGCCTTGCGCGAAAGCTCTGAAAAAGCTTCCTGAAGGCGTTTCAGGCTGGCTGCGTCTTTGGCACACTCGGAGAGCAGTTGTTGGATGTCGGTTTCAGGCATAGCTATTGTTCAAATATAAATTCGGCGTGAATGGGATGACTCATCTGCAGAAACACAACACCCGCAGTTTTCATTCATTTCCGATGTCGTTTTGCGAAATGAAAATGCCAAAGTACGCCAATATGACAGATTTTGCAACGACGGGAAAATTATGGCGGGGAAGTCCTCCGGAATTTGAATTATTGGTAACTTTGTGGTGTTGTCAGGTGCATGAAATTATAGTTCCACATCCGCGCCCGCCGTCACGTCCCGGCCCTGCCTGAAGCGGTATATAAACAGGCTTGCTATCCACGATCAGGTACACGAATTCACACCCGAACTTTCAGCTTAGCCATTCATGAATATTGATCTCGATTCACGCGATGTATTTGCCCGTCGCCATAACGGTCCTACTGAACAGGAACAATCCGAAATGCTGCAGGCCGTGGGCGCCGAATCCCTCGAACAGCTTATCCGTGAAACCATCCCTGCCGGAATCCGGCTTGCAAAGCCGCTGAACCTGCCCGAACCGCTCGACGAGCACCGCTTTTTGCGTGAATTCCGCGCGGTGGCACGGCAAAACAAACTATTCCGTTCGTTTATCGGGATGGGGTACTACGACACGGTGACGCCGGGGGTCATCCTCCGCAATATTATGGAGAATCCGGGCTGGTACACCGCCTACACGCCCTATCAGGCCGAAATCGCCCAGGGTCGGCTGGAGATGCTGATCAACTTCCAGACCATGGTGATGGACCTGACCGGCATGGACCTGGCCAATGCCTCGCTGCTGGATGAGGGTACGGCCGCCGCCGAGGCCATGACCATGCTTCATGCCGTGAAAAAAGGTCCGAAACGCAGTGCAAACCGGTATTTTGTTTCCGATGCCGTGCATCCGCAGACCCTGGAGGTGCTCAAAACACGTGCCCTGCCCGTGGGCATTGAGCTGGTTATGGGTTCGGTTGACGAGCTGGACGTCACCGATGCCGCGCTGTTCGGTGTGATGCTGCAAAATCCGGACACCTTCGGGAATGTGCGCGACCTTTCGGCGGTGATTGCTGCAGCCCATGAGCATCAGGTGCTGGTGAGCGTGGCAACCGACCTGCTGGCCTGCACCGTCATCAAATCGCCCGGCGCGATGGGAGCCGACGTGGTGGTAGGCTCTTCCCAGCGTTTCGGGGTACCCATGGGCTTCGGCGGACCGCATGCGGCGTTTTTTGCCACCCGCGAGGAATTCAAACGCAACATCCCGGGTCGCATTATCGGTGTTTCCGTTGACGATACCGGCGCGCCCGCCTACCGCATGGCCCTGCAAACCCGGGAGCAGCATATCCGTCGGGAAAAGGCTACCTCGAACATCTGTACGGCCCAGGTATTGCTGGCCGTCATGGCCGGAGCCTACGCCGTATATCATGGTCCGCAGGGACTCCGCCGCATCGGCGAGCGGGTGTACGGTCTGACCTCCGTGCTGGCCTATGAATTGAGTAAACTCGGCGTTCAGATTCAGAATCCGCTCTGGTTTGACACCCTTCACCTTAGTTTCAACGACCCCTCGCTGGCAGATCGCATCCGCCGGGAAGCGTTGGATGCTGAAATGAACTTCCGCTACATCAGCGAAACGGAAATCGGAATTTCCATCGATGAGACCAAGTACGTGAGCGATGTGGCCGATGTGGTTGCGGTATTTGCCCGGGCTATGGACCAGCCTGTGGACTCCGGCAAGACCGGGGAGCTGCGCGGCATTCAGGTCCGGCTGGCCTATCCCGATGCGCTCCTGCGGGAGGTCGACTACCTCACCCATCCCAGTTTTAACCGCTACCACAGCGAGCATGAAATGCTGCGCTACCTCAAACGCCTGGAAAACAAAGACCTTTCCCTGGTGCACTCCATGATTTCGCTGGGATCCTGCACCATGAAACTCAACGCCACCGCCGAGATGATGCCGGTCACCTGGCCGGAATTCGGTTCCATTCACCCGTTTGCCCCGTCCGACCAGACCCGTGGTTACGCCCGCATGAACGCCGACTTGTCGGCCTGGTTGTGTGAGATAACCGGTTTTGCCGCCGTTTCGCTGCAACCCAACTCGGGCGCCCAGGGCGAGTATGCCGGTCTGATGACCATCCGAAATTATCACCTCTCCCGCGGCGACGCTCACCGCAACGTGGCCATTATTCCGTCCTCAGCCCATGGCACAAATCCCGCCAGTGCCGTCATGGCCGGCATGGAGGTCATTGTCACAAAATGTGATGAACGTGGAAATATTGATCTGGGCGATCTGACGGAGAAAGCGGAGAAATACAGCGACCGGCTGGCGGCGCTCATGGTCACCTACCCGTCGACCCACGGGGTTTTCGAGGAAGATATCCGTGAAATCTGTGCCCTCATCCACCAGCACGGCGGACAAGTTTACATGGACGGCGCCAATATGAATGCGCAGGTCGGACTGACCTCCCCGGCGGCCATCGGTGCCGATGTGTGTCACCTGAATCTGCACAAAACTTTCTGTATCCCGCACGGCGGCGGCGGTCCCGGTATGGGTCCGATCGGCGTTGCAGCGCATCTTGCGCCCTTCCTGCCCGGTCACCGCCTGGTAGACAACGGCGCTTCCCCGGAAATGACCGCGGTGTCGGCCGCGCCCTTTGGCAGTGCCAGTATTTTGCCCATATCCTACGCCTACATCCGTCTGATGGGGGGCGAGGGACTCACGAGGGCCACGCAGGTGGCGATTTTGAATGCCAACTACATCAAAGCCCGGCTCGCCGGACATTACGAGGTGCTCTACACCGGGAAAAATGGTCGCTGTGCCCACGAAATGATCATCGATTTGCGTCCTTTCAAGGCATCGGCGGGCATCGAGGTCACCGATATCGCCAAGCGACTCATGGATTACGGCTATCATGCGCCCACGGTGTCGTTTCCGGTAGCCGGAACCATGATGATTGAACCGACCGAAAGTGAAACCAAAGCCGAGCTGGACCGCTTCTGTGAGGCCATGATTGCCATTCGCGCCGAGATTCAGGAGATTGCCGACGGGGTAGCTGATCGTGAGGTTAATGTGCTGACCCGCTCACCGCACACCGCCCGGGCGGTCATGGCGGAGACCTGGGACCGGCCCTACACCCGCGAAAAAGCGGCCTTCCCGCTGGAATGGGTGCGCGAGGCTAAGTTCTGGCCGGCAACGGGTCGCATCGACAGCGCCTACGGCGACCGAAACCTGATGTGTGCCTGTATCCCGATTGCGGAGTACGCGGATACGGCGGAGTAATGCCGTTGTGTTTCATGACGTATTGACCTTGCAGTGTGGCCGGGTTTCACATGGGCATCACGTGCTGGTGCTTGTAAGCCGATGTGTTCGGTCGGGCCTGTTTGGCGGTTAAATCGGCTGCATCAACCTGGAAATCCCCATGAAATCCTATGACGATATCCTGATCCATCATGCGAAAAACCCCGTTCATGCGGTGGAGAAGGGTTTTCGTGCACCGTGGGAGGGTCAAACGCAGGATGTTCAGGGCAGCGCTGACGACCTTAGCATAGCCCATGAACCCGTTGATGTATGGGCAGGTACGCCTGGTTCGCAACCACCGGCCGACCAGCAAACGGGTCAAATTGAGCATCGTAACCGCAGCTGCGGGGATGTAGTCCGACTCTGGTGGCGAAGTGAAAACGGGGTCATCACCCACATTTTTCATCATGCATCGGGGTGCATGCTGTGCAAAGCCTCGGCCTCGGTGCTTTGCGAGGTGGTGCAAGGGGTGGAGGCGGCCCGTATTCCCGAGCTGGTTCGTTCGGTAGAGCGGCTTACGGACAGGGAAGAGGAGCTTACGGAGGAGGCCATCCCGGGATTTCCGGAATCGGCCAATCGGGATGCCGGGTCCTTTCAGGACGCAACCGACGAGCAAGCCCGGACCCAGCCGGACCCGACCAACGAAGCGGCCGGCCGGGAGCAAAACCCGGCCGGAACGTCGCCGGCAGCAAGGCAGGCAACCAGGGCGCAATCCATGCAGGCGCTTTCTCAGGTGAGGGAATTTCCAACAAGACGTAAATGCATTACCCTGGCCTGGGAGGCGCTGGAAGCCTCCATATCGGACGAGCGATAAATTGTGTATCTTCCAGGTATGACACTCGATGAAGCACCAAGAAACGAACTTTTAGACCGATTCAGGCAGTATTTCGAAACCTGTGAACCGGTCGTTTTTTCGTATGCTTTCGGCTCATTTATTAATTCCGCCCAATTCCGCGATATCGACATCGGTGTTTATCTCGTTGAGCCAGTAAAGCTTCAGGTCATCGGTCGACTGCAATACGAGCTGCAGGATTTGGTCGATACATTTCTGATGAACAACAACTATGTTTCTGAATACATCGTTGATCCGATGGATCCGTTTTCGGGTGTCCCTGTAGATGTCGTTGTAATGAATGACCTGCCGGATGTAAACCCGGAACTCAGCCAGGATATACTCAATGACAGTATCTGCTTGAAACAAGCCGTGGATGAAGACCTCCAGCTGACGTACAGACTTCGTTCATTGCACCAATTTGAAGATACACGCTATCTCAGAGCGTTATCGGAGGGTGCATTGCGTAAACGCTTGAAAGAAAAACGATTCGGAGACCGAAACTATGAAAGCTAATCGCCTGGAACAGCTGGAGGAGAACATCGCTTCTCTGGTAAGGTTCAAAGAGGAGAACAGTTCGACGTCGGTCTTGCGTAACCGTACGCTGGAATGGTCACTCCGCTATGGTTTATTTGAGACGATTCAGCTCACCATCGACATAGCATGCCATGTTGCCGCACAGCATAATTTCGGCAGTTCAAAGACGTACCGCGAATGTATTGAAGCACTTTGCAGATTTGATGTGCTGGATGCTGCGTTATGCGAACAACTTAAGCTGATTGTTGGTCTCCGGAATATACTGGTCCATGATTATGTGAAAGTTGATGTTGAACAGCTCTACAGCCATCTCAATAATCTGGATGATTTCAGGAAGTTTGCCCGGCAGATAGCGGAGTTTACGCTACGCTGACCGGTAGTCAGATAAGGCAAGTAACTGACATAGGCGCTAACAAACCACCCTTAACCCAGATGGGTGCGGAGCCGACCGCTGTTGCTCTTGGTGCGCAGTTTGCGGATCGCCTTCTCTTTGATCTGACGAACCCGCTCCCGGGTCAGATCCAGCTGCTCACCGATGTCTTCCAGCGTGAGCGCCTGTCCGGTTCCGATGCCATAATAGCTGATCAGTACCTGGGCTTCCCTCGGGGTCAGTTTGGCCAGCATGCTCTTGATGTCATCCTGCTGCGACTGTATCATCAGGTCGGCATCCGGTCGACCTTCTTCCTCGTCGGAGATGGTATCCATCAGGGTGAGGTCGCCATCGTAACCCACCGGTGCATCCATCGACAGGTGGTAGGAAGACCGTTTTTGCGTCTCCTGAATGCTGTTGGCGGAGGATTCCAGGTATTCGGAGAGCTCGGCGGCCGTGGGTGGTCGCTCCAGCTGCTGCTCCAGATTGCCCTGCACCTTCTTGATTTTGTTGATTTCGCCGATGACGTTCAGCGGCAGGCGTACGATGCGGCCTTTCAGGGCGAGGGCCTGCAGAATCGACTGGCGAATCCACCATACGGCATAGGAGATGAATTTGAAACCACGGGTAGGGTCGAACCGCTCGGCGGCCTTGATCAGACCGATGTTACCCTCGGCTACGAGGTCGTCAAGACTCAGTCCATTCCCCTGAAATTTCTTGGCTGTGGAAACTACAAAACGTAAATTGGCCTCTACCAGGTGATTTCGTGCACTCTGGTCGCCGGCAATAATGGCTTCAGCCAGACGTACCTCTTCCTCAACACTGATTTGGGGGTAATTGGCAATATCCGCAAAATACTGGTCGATTGTTCGGGAATCGGTACGGAATGTGCTTGAGGTCTCTTTGGGTTTAGCTGCCTTTTTTTTGCTCATAGTCACGCTGTAGTGATGGGCTTACTTTTAGGGCATGCGGACCGCGCCCGGCATGCAATGAATGGTTAAACGAAAAAAAACGTATGAAGCCGATAATATTACTAAAAAATTTGCTTAAAATCAATTCTTTATTTGCAAATACCGTCTGAATTGGTTTACCGAAAGTGCCATGCCAGTGTGCAGAGCCTTTTTGGATAATCGAATTTTGTGAAAGTCCCCCTGAGAACGCTCCCGGCCGATACAGCAACGCGGACATCCGTTCAGATTCTGTATCGTATGGAGTCTGTTACCATGGGCTGCCACCTCGAAATCAGGTATTTCAAACGATTATCGGCTCGTGCCGGTTTTATCTGAAACTACCTGTCACGTATTCAGAATGACATCAAGTCCATGAAAATCGTTCATTATTTAATTTTTATAGCTGTTTTTTTACCGGTTGGATCAGGCTGTGCCCAGTCGACGGTTTCGGTTCCGGAACCCCCTGTTGAAACGAGCTCTTCGCTGGGCCGCTCGGGCACTGCCGATGACATACTAACGCAGCCGGAACCGCTAATATTTCTTGGCGGAGGCAGTACCGATGTGGATGTGGCCATGACCCGGTTTGCCGCCGCTGCACGGGGCGGAAATATATCGGTCATCCGTGCCTCGGGAAGCACCGGCTACAATGAGTATCTGCTGGAATTGGCCGATGCGGCCTCGGTGGAGACCTTCCGTATCGATTCCCGTGACCGGGCCAATCATGAACCGGACAACACCGTCCTGGCCGCATCCGAGGCGTTGTTCGTGGCCGGCGGCGACCAGTGGAATTACACCCTTTTCTGGGGTAATACCCTGCTTTCCGCCACGGTCCGAACCCTCTACACCGACCGGCGTGTGCCCTTCGGCGGCACCAGTGCCGGCGCCATGATCTGGGGCGGACGATACTTCGAGGCATCCGGTCGGTCGGTCACCAGCCAGGAAGCCCTCACCGATCCCATGGCTCGCGACATCGCCCTTCGCCCGGCCCTTTTCGGCACACCTGAAGTCCTTGCCGACCGCATCATCGACACCCATTTCACCCAGCGGAATCGTGAAGGTCGACTCATGACCTTTCTGGCACGGGCCTGGCAGCCGGATTCCGGCTACTTCCCCAAAGGCATCGCCATCGATGAGCGCACAGCCATGATTATCGACGAGGACGGAATCGGGACGGTCTACGGTGCCGGGTTTGTGTGGATGTATCTTCCCTATTGGGACAAGGGCGGCCCGGAAGTACTGCGCGAGGGGAGTCCGCTGAGCTGGAATCAGGGTGGTGCAGCGGTGCTGGTCTGGAAACTGGGTCCCGGCGACCGGTACGATTTTGCCACAGACCGCTCTCTGGATCGACCGTCAACCTACCATGCCAGTGTTGAAAACGGGGTGTTTTCCATTCAGGCCGTAACCCTGCCGGAGTAGATCCTGCCAGGAGCGCCGGCTGCGCCGGTGAGCGCGCGCCCGGGAATTGACAAACATCCCACATGAACGCGCCTGCCGGTTAACGAGCAGGTGGCAGTAAAAAACGCAAGCGCCGGGCAAGCGTCGGCCGGTTGATTAGCAGTTGGCAGCAAAAAGCGCTGGCCGGTTAACAACGGAGCAGTTGCCTTAGCTGTAGCCAATCCACACCGCAACAACCATCGCCACGGCCGCCAGGGCCAGCAGCTTGAGCATGAGGGGCGCGATGAAACGAAACCACCGCGCGTAGGGGATGCCCGCCAGTCCCAGAATACCCATCAGCACCGGATTCGTGGGCACAATCATATTCATCAAGCCATCGCCAAACTGAAACGCCAGCACCGAAATCTGCCGCGAAACCCCCACCAAATCGCCGATTGGTGCCATGAGCGGCATCGCAACGAAGGCCTGACCGCTTCCCGATGGGATGAAAAAATTCAGTCCGCTCTGAATAATCAGCATGCCCACGGCCGCCAGCTCGGCGCCCAGCAGGGCCAGGGGCGAGGCCAGGGCATTGACCACCGTATGCAGCACCACGCCGTCTTCCAGCAGCAGGGCAATGGACCGGGCGAAACCAATGAGCAGGGCCGTAGAGGTCAGCTCGGCGGCGCCTTTCGCAAAAATCGTTGCCGTATTGTTGATGCCCTGTCGGGCGATGAGACCGGTGACAATGGCCAGTATCAGGAACAACGCCCCGAGTTCGACCAGATACCAGCCCTGCCAGGCGATGCCGCCAATAAGTACGAGTAAGGCCAGGACCGTCACACCAAGCACCCATCTGCGGGTGGTATTCATCGCCGGATAGGCATGCTCCGCGTGCGACTCGCCGGAGACCACGCCGGCCATAAGACTGGCCGACGGATCGCGCTGGATGCGCTTGACATACCCCCACACATGATGAAATCCCACGGCCAGGAAGGGCACCACCAGCGCCAGCCGGTATTCAAAACCCGACAAGGGGGAAAGACCCGCTACATTCTGGGCTACCACCAGGGTGAAGGGATTCATAAAGGCCACCCCGTAACCTATGCCATACCCCACCACCAGGGTGCCGATAGCCGCAATCGCATCCAGCCGCATCGCCACGCATAAACTGACCAGAATGATGGCAAAAGGGATGTATTCTTCGGCTACGCCGATGGTTGCCGAGGCCATGGCAAAGGTGAACATCATGCTGAGCAGCAGCCATTTCGGGCGGTCGCCGAAGCGCTCGAGGAGTCCGCCGAGGAAGGCGTCGATGGCACCGGTTTCACGGATAACGCGGATGGATCCGCCGATGAGCAGCACGAAAAAGATGATGCCCTGGGCGTCGGCCAGGGCCCGGGGCACCACGGTGAACAGCGACAGGGGCGACAGATATTCCTTGGTTGCCGTTTCGGTGTAGGTGCCGGGTACTACAACGGTCTGACCCTGCTCGTTGGGGGCCATTTCAAAGGTGCCCGACGGCAATACCCAGGTGAGTACGAGGGAGAAGGTCATGAGGGCAAACATCAGGACCAGGTTGTGCGGCATTTCCAGCTTCATGGGCACAGGTATTAGGTGCGGATTACAGGATGACGATGCGGCCGGTGACGTTTACGGTGCGTTTGTGCTGTGCACGCCGGCGACCAGACCGGCTGGTATAATACGATGCGCATCGACCCGGCGCAAATCAGGCCGTAAACGTTGTGCGACAAGTGCGGCAGGGGGAGGGCGGCGGACTCAGGGCGATGCGGCCGCCTGCATCCGTCGGGTAACGGAATTTCCAAGGCGCAGGAAGGTGTCGCCGTCGAAGAACCGGGTGTCACGGAAGAGCACCTCGCCGTCGGGCGATAAAAAAATCAGGGTCGGGTAGGCCGTCACGTTGAAATCGGCCGCGGCCTGCAGCCCGTAGTCCGGATTTTCAGCGTCGATGCTCAGATTGATGAAGGTTTCGTTGAAATACGCCACCACGCCGGGCTCGCGGTAGGTCCCGCCCATCATCGACCGGCAGGTCATGCACCAGCCGGTGTAGAAGCTCACAAATACGGGCTTGTCCTGCTCGCGGGCCTCCTCGAGGGCTTCCTCGATGGTCATCGGTTCAAATACAATGGCGTTGGCTCCGGTTACGAAGGTGAAGGTGTACCCGCCGATGGCCGCCAATGCCACCAGAAACAGAATCCAAAAGGGTTTACGCATGGTTTTTTTCTCAGAATTTCAGTGAATTGAACGAGGTTGCTGCTGCCGGGTGAACGGCCACCCTGCCGGGAATGGGCGTTGCTTTTAAGGCCACAGCCTGACCGGTATCGCGACCGGGTGGTCACGCAAAGCTCAGGGTCGCTCTGCGTCCGTGCCTTACTTACGGATGCTGCCCAGAAGGTCGTGACTGTGGGGATCCAGCCTGAGCTCATGGCCCATTTTATCGCGCTTGGTTTTCATGTAATGCTCATTCTCCGGGTAGGTCGGCATTTCAATGGCCACCCGCTCAACAATTTCCAGACCGTACCCCTGCAGGCCCACGCGCTTGGCCGGATTGTTGGTCATCAGCCGCATTTTGGTAATCCCCAGCGAGCGCAGTATCTGTGCCCCGACCCCGTAATCGCGCAGGTCGGCCTTGAAGCCCAGGGCGATGTTCGCCTCGATGGTATCCATGCCTTCTTCCTGCAGTTTGTAGGCTTTCAGCTTGTTGATCAGCCCGATGCCGCGACCTTCCTGGTTCATGTACAGCACCACGCCCTTGCCTTCCCGCTCCACCTGCAGCAGGGCCGCATGCAGCTGCTCTCCGCAATCGCACCGCTTGGATCCGAAAATATCGCCGGTCACACACAGGCTGTGGACCCGCACCAGCACGGGCTCGTCTTCCTCCCAGCTGCCCTTGACCAGCGCCAGGTGATTGCCCCCGCTGAGCACTTCTTCAAAGGCATGAATCTGGAAGTCGCCATAGACGGTGGGAAGCTTGACATTGACCGCCTCGCGCACCAGCGATTCAGTTTTCATGCGGTAGGCGATGAGGTCTTTGATGGTGATCAGTTTCATATCGAACCGCCGGGCGACCTTCACCAGGTCGGGCAGGCGGGCCATACTGCCGTCATCGTTCATAATCTCGCAGATCACGCCGGCGGGTTTCAGGCCGGACAGCCGGGCCAGATCGATGGAGGCTTCGGTGTGACCGGCCCGTCGCAGTACGCCGCCCTGGACCCCGATCAGCGGGAAAATATGACCCGGACGACGGAAATCGTCGGCGCGGGAGCCGGGTTCGATGAGGGCTTTGATGGTGTTGGCGCGGTCGGCGGCGCTGATGCCGGTAGTGGTGTTGGCCCGGGCATCCACCGATACGGTGAAAGCCGTCTCCATGGCGTCGGTGTTGTGCTCCACCATGCGGTCCAGCTTGAGCTCATAGGCCCGATCGCGGGTGACCGGCGTGCAGATCAGTCCCCGACCGTGCGTAGCCATCAGGTTGACCGCCGCTGGGGTGACCAGTTCGGCCGCCATAACGAAATCGCCCTCGTTTTCACGATCCTCATCGTCCACTACAATGACTATTTTGCCATTGCGGATGTCTTCAAGTGCAGCTTCTATGGTGTCGAATAGGAAATCGTCCATGCAAGGTACCGGATGATATAAGTATGAAAATCAGGGGGAGGGTTGGGGATGGGTTCCTGCTGCCGGGGGGTAACCGGGCTATCTCTGCGGGGGCTTACCCGGATTGTCGCAGCCGGGTGACCTTTGTAAGGATGCCTCAACCGGGCTGTCGCAACCGGATTGTCGCAGCCGGGTGACCTTTGTAAGGATGCCTCAACCGGGCTGTCGCAACCGGATTGTCGCAGCCGGGTGACCTTTGTAAGGATGCCTCAACCGGGCTGTCGCAACCGGGACATCATGCAGCCCGTTATGGTTCAGGCAGGGCGTTCGGGTATGGCCGGAACTAGATTTTTTCCGGGTTTACATCCACAACGGCCGTCTTGAGCAGGCGAACCTTCACGTCTTTGTCGATTTCCATCATAACGGTGGTCTCTTCCACGCTCAGAGCCGTTCCCACCAGTCCGCCGGAGGTGACTACTTTGTCGCCTTTTTTAAGGTCATTGACTTTGTTCTGGATTTCCTTCTGCCGCTTGGACTGCGGACGGATGATAAACAGGTAGAATACCAGAAACAGGGCTACCAGGAAGAAAAGCGATTCGAAGCCGCCGCCTTGCTCAGGATTTCCGGCTAATAAGAATAAATAGGTCATGGTTTTGATAAGGTTACGTATCGGATACTTGTTGGATGTGGCAAAGATACGGCTTTTTGCCAATTTCCGCGGAAACTTGCAAAACCGGATTCACGGCATTGGTCCATTCAGATGCATCTGACCAACCGGGTTGCCAATTACTAACTGGATCGACCGTTAACTCAATAGGTCATCGGTTTCAGGAGCCTTCATGCTTGAAAGTGTATAACATAGCAACCTTACGTTTGCGACCATTTTGGTATGCATAACCAAACAATCTCATCCAAAACACGAAGGCATATGAAAATCGTATTGTTTTTTATCACACTATGCATGACGCATGTTGTTGCTGCGGCTTCATTCGGGACTACCGCTGCTGGCAGTGCTTCGGATCAAGCGAACATTCAGACAACAGCAGGCCCTCACCAGATGTTTTTTTCTACGCTCGATACAACCGAATCGGATCCGGTTTCCATCGCCCAGGCCCGTAAAGAACCCCTGGCAACTCCTGTAACCGTACGCGGGATGATTACCGGCATCGCAACACACGAATCCGAAAGTCAGGTTGAAATCTTTGTATCCGATGAGACTGCCGGAATTCGCGTTATGATGACGAGCGACCTTGTGGCGCAAGTGTTTGGTGACGATGGGTTTACGCGTGGAACGGTCCTTCAGCTGACCGGGCCACGAACCGAGGTTAACGGCGATCAGCGCATTGATGCTGTGGAAGCATTCCTCGCTGAAGCTCCCTTTGAAGATCTTAATCCGGTGCATATTTTCGACGACCTTACCGATTGGAATGTCGAGTCACCATATATGGGCTCACCGGTTATTTTACGCTCCGTTTCACTAGTCAAGCCGGAACAGTGGCCCGTTGTGGCTACCGGAGGCGATGCGGTTGTTGATGTTGCGGCCGGCAATGGCGACCTGTTTCAAGTTCGTATACCCGCCAACACAGCACTGAATCCCTCAGCCCGGCCACCGGTACAGTTCAGCGTGGCAGGGGTCATGGCAAACGATGGCGGAAAGCCGCAGGTTGTAATCGGTTTTCTGGAAGATAAAATCACCTCCACGGTCACCGGTGTTGAAATGTTTCGCTTACGGGAAGGTTTCCGCGATGTAACGTTTACGGTGGATGTAAGCAAGCTATCGGGCGGAATTTTCCTTCCGGAATTGGGAGACGAACTTAGGGTAGCCTATGATTTTCATGTTTGGAACGAAACATGGGGAATGTCCCGGGAGGGTGATGAAAGTTCTACGTATACCTTCACCGGGGTAGTTGGTGGAATGGCCGGCAACGTGGTAGAATACAAGTACCTGATCATTCCCGGGGATGGTCGTGACCTGCCCAACGGGGGATGGGAGGCGTTGGCAGATCCGATGACCGGTGAGACCGGTACTACGGGCAATCGCGTACTCACGCTTGGTACCCGGGGTGAACCCATGACAACCAACGATATCGCAAGTTTCCGGGCGGATGACACCACAGCAGAAGGTATTCCCTTACCCATTCAGCTGTTCAGCTCAACAACGACCGTGATGCCCGGCGAAACGTTTGATGTGTATGTACTGGTCGGGAGTCCGGAATATCCCGGCGAGGGACTGTTCGGGGTAGGACTTGGGCTTTCCTATTTTGAAAACGAATTAGCTTGTTTTTGTTTTCAGGACCTCCATCGTGTCAAAATGTTTGACGGAATTAACCTGGACAACCTGCTCGGGTTCGTTGATACCTCGACCATTCCCGGTCAGCTATTCGTCTCCTATGCGCTGAACGATAAAACAATGTCATTTCCCTCATTCGGTGAGTTGCTGCGCATTGAGTTTACCGTACACCCCGAAATGCCATCCGGCCAGTATTTCATAAAAACCTTCAACGAACGAGCCGTTGACCAGAATGGAACGCCCTTTGCCGTGACCGGCAGCACCCTTCAGATCAATGTACTTGACAAAGGTCTGTATCCCGGTGATACCAATCGCGATGGCATTGTAGATGCCTTCGATGTGGATCCCCTGAGCAAATGGTTCCTGCGGGAAGGTCCCGCCCGACCGAATCCGTCTATGGAGTGGGCACCGCAGGATTTTGTGGCGTGGGTCGACCAGCCCGCAACCTTTGCCGATGCCGACGGGAATGGAATAGTAGACCAGAACGACCTTTTTCCAATTGGTCTCAATTTTGGTCTGACTACCCCGGAGTACAAGGCTCCGGAACCGGTTGTTTCCAAATTGGCTGCCATGACTGCACCCGTGGCCTTCACCCTGCCGGCCATGCAGCCGGGCGATGTAGTCCGTTACCAGGTGGAACTCGGCACAGACACCTATCCCATCACCGAGGTCCGTTCGCTGGCCATGAACCTGGGCTTTGATGCCGCTTCGCTTACGCTGAGCAGCGCCGAAGCCGGCAGCTGGACCGCCGATGGGCAGTTGCTGCAGTTGAATCGCTACGATGCCGACCGTGGTCTGCAGTCGCTCTCGCTGGCCCGCACCGACGGCGCCGCGATGGTTGAAGGCAGTGCGGTGATGCTCACGTTCGAGGCGCAGGATGCCATTGCCGAAGGCACGGCGGTCACCCTGGAAGCAGCCCGGATTACCCACAATGACGGGGTGTATTTCTGGCCGCGGATGCGTTTCAGTGAGGTAGAAGTAACGTCTACGGGCTGGACCGAGCTTCCCACACAGCTGGAGCTCTCCCAGAACTACCCGAACCCGTTCAACCCAACCACACAGATCAGCTTCAGCCTGCCGCAGGAGCAGCAGGTGACCCTGGAAGTTTACACGGTAATGGGACAACGCGTAGCCACCCTGGCCAGCGGCCGGATGGCGCCGGGCGCGCACGCAGTTACGTTCAACGCCGCCGGACTCTCCAGCGGGATGTACCTGTACCGGCTCACCACCGAAACCGGTTCATTGAGTCGTACGATGATGCTCATTAAATAAGGCCATGTTCCGCGCCCCGGTCCGGATCAAAACCGGTCCGGGGAGTGGGCGCCGCCGATCCATACAGGATTCCAAACCCGAAAAGGCCGGACCTCCACTGCGGAGACCGGCCTTATTTGTTTACATCCTGATACAAGTCATTGCGCTGTAATTAATTAATTATCATTGGTCTGAACGCATCTTTATAAAATTCTTAGCCTTGATAATAGCTGTTTGATATCTAACATTTTATGACAATCTTCCTACCATTAAAAGCGCTTACTTGTGGGCGCTTTTTTGGGGTCAGTTTGTGCCACTGCAAACTGTAAATACACGTCAATGATGTATCAGTCGATGGGCCTGAGAGCTCAATGTGTCTTCTTACGTTAGTAAATTTTGAAATGGAGAGAATATGAATCACCTGCTACGACGCCTGGCGGCCATGGTGCTGCTTACAGGCCTGCTGCTACCAGTCATGGGTCAGGCCCAGGATACCGAACCCCCGGTTCGATCACTGCTTCTCGATTTTACGGCAGATATGAACGACGTCATTAACGATGGTACGTTCAACCCGGAAACAGACGCACTTTATCTGACGGGCGACCTCACCGGATGGTCCTCCGATGAGCTGGATCTCGGCTCTTTTCAGTTTACTGCAAACCCCGATGTTATCGGTTTTTTCAACCTTTTGGTCGAAGTTCAGATACCGGATGTGCCTGAAGACCAGGTTTTGGATTTCAAAATGCTTTTCGTTAATGGTTCAGGAGAAACCGTTTGGGAAGCTGACCCCACACAAAGCTTTGTTGTCAGCCCGACAACCACTGTAATCGGCGATGCCGAAATCCTCACTTTTACACCGGATTTTACCTACGGAGAGCGACTCGTTACCTTTGTCGTTGATATGTCAGCCGCAATTGAGCAGGGTGTTCTGCAACCTGAAAACGGCGACTTCGTGACCATTGCCAGTTCCATGAACGACTGGTCGACCTTAGATGCGATGATAGCCATCGATGGTACCCCTGATTTCTACGAAACCACACTGAGCATTCGCGGCCCCGAATCCGCCGACATGCAGTACAAATTCCGCATTTTAGCTGCCGATGGAAGATTGCTCCCCAATGGCGGCTGGGAGTTGCTTACCAACGAACTTGGTGAAGAAGTAAACGAGCTGAACCGGGTTTTTACACTCGGTCCCCGCGATGTGGATATGGTACTGCCTGACGCCGTGTTCGGATTACCCGCCAATCTGGAGGTATTCCCTGAGATTTCAACCATCGCCGATGCCCGACTTCAGGGATTTGGCGAACCGGCCAGTGTACGTGGTGTGCTCACCATCCCGAGCATAGCCAATAGCTCCGAATTCGCTGATTTCTATATCGCCGATGAATCCGGTGGAATCCGCGTTTTCGTGGCACCTCAGTTTATGGATAACATCCCTACCCCCGACATGCTCACTCCGGGTGTTGCCGTTGAAGTGTACGGTGTGCGGGGTGAATACTTCGGCGACCAGCAAATCAACGCCCAGCAAATTGTAGTTTCAGACATCGTCCCTGAGCCCGTAGCACCGGCCGTTATAGCCGATTACGTCACCGACTGGTCCATGGACAGTCCTTTCATGGGTGCCCCCATCGTCATAGAAAATGTTTCTTTACTTGACGCGGTCCAATGGCCTTTTGAATATCCCGGTACCGGTGTAGATGTCACCCTGGTGGATGAGCTCGGCCAGGAATACAATCTCCGTATATCCGGACCGGGGAACGGGTTAATGGGCCCCCTTCCTGACGAATGGAAAGACTGGTCCATCAAAGGCATCATGGGCAGCTTCAACGGCACACCACAGATCTTTTCGTACTACCTGGAGGATATCACTCCGACGTCCTTTACGAACGATGTGCTGATAAACGGTAACTTTGACAGCGGCGACCTCGCACCGTGGACTACCTTCATCGATGAAGTGGGTGGCGTCAGCGCAACCGTTGGTGTTGTGGATGGTGAAGTTGCAGTAACGGAAATCAACTCACCAAATTCCCAGGGCTGGCAGGTTCAGTTGAACCAGGTGCTTACACAGGAGCAGATGGACCAGCTTCTTGTTGGCGCAATCTACACCGTTCGATTTGACGCCCGTTCCAGTGAAGAAGGTCGACCACTCTTCTATTATTTCGGTGAAGAAGGTGGTTCATACATTGAAGAAGGTTCCGGCCTGGCGTCACTAAGCACCACCATGCAAACCTACGAATTCGAATTTAAGCTCAGGGATCTGCACCCACAGATGAAACTGGGCTTCGAACTCGGTGAAAGCAACGCCGACGTTGTTCTGGATAATGTGTTCATGTTTGTCAAGAATCCGGAAGCACTTGCCGAAGTAAGCTTGCCTGTAACTTTTGACGATCCGGATGTCAACTACGGAATCGTCGATTTCGGCGGGAATGTATCGGCCCTGGTAGAAGACCCCTTCAACCCGGACAATACCGTGGTTGAATCCATCAAAACCGGTGGTGCCCTGGAGTGGGCCGGAACATCCATTGGCGGCGATGCCGGATTCCTGCAGCCACTTCCCCTGGGACCGGACGATACCATTCTCTCCGTTCGGGTACTGTCGCCTTTTCAGGGTATTCCGGTGCTGCTGAAAGCTGAAAACTCGAGGGATCCCAGTGTGTTTGTAGAAACCCGTACGTTCACCGCAACCGCCGGTGAATGGCACACCATGGAGTTCGATTTTGCCAATACCTTCGGCGAAAGTCCGATGCTGGATCCCGACCAGACCTACGATCGACTCTCCATCTTCTTCAACTTCGGAACCGATGGTGCGGCCCTCGGTGATGATTTGTTCTTCTACTGGGATGATGTGTTCGCCGGCCCGGTTCAGGGCGAAGGCCTACGCGAAATTAACTTCCGCGTAGATGTATTCGATATCACCGAGCAGGGAATTTTCAACCCCGATGCCGATGAAATCTACGTGAAGGGTTCATTCAACGACTGGTCGACCTTTGAGCCCATGACCCGCTCCGGCGACTTTGAATTCGAGCAATCCTGGCTTGTTGACGGTCCTGAGGGTAGTTTCATTGAATACAAATACTTCATCGTGGATGCCAATGGCAATGAAATGCCCAACGACGGATGGGAAATGTTCTCCGATCCGATTACCGGTCAACCCTCTTCCTTCCTGAACCGCTTCCTGCAGCTGGGTCCGGATGGTGCCAATATATCCCTTATGGAGTTCTACACCCTGCAAGGCGATTTCTTCATACCGGATACCTTCCTGCCTGTGACCCTGGTAAGCTCCAGCGACGGTATTCTGCAGGGCGAGGGCCTGTCCATCGATGTATTGGTGGGAAGTCCGGAAGTCATTGCCGAGAACCTGTACGGGGTCGGAATGACCCTGTTCTACGACCCCGAAGTCTTCACCTTCGATTCCATTGAGCGCGGCGAAATGCTTGCCGGTTATGAAGACGTACTCCTGGAATTCCTGGATGTGACCTCATCGAGCGTGGAAATTTTCTTCTCGTTCACCCTGACCGACGACCAGCTCAGCCTGCCCGGGTTCGGACAACTCGCCACGCTGAACTTTACCACTACGTCGGACGCTCCTGCGGGACTGTACTTCTTCTCCACTTCGGCCGAAGAAGCCATCGATAACGCCGGCGGATTCTTCGATATCAGCGGCGATTTCATCTTCGTGGATATTCTGGGTCCGGGGATGTATCCGGGTGATACCAACCGCGATGGTATTGTAGATGCCTTCGATGTAGAGCCCATCAGCGCCTGGTTCCTGGAAATGGGTCCGGCCCGACCGGTACGCTCCATTCAGTGGACCCGGCAGGAATTCTTCACCTGGGACTTTGAGGAGGCTACGTTTGCCGATGCGAATGGCGATGGTATTGTAAATCAGAACGATTTGCTGCCCATCGGTCTGAACTTCGGTAAAACCACGCCAGACTACGCCGTGCCCATGAAAATAGCGCAGGAAGAAGCCGCTCCCGTAGCCTTCACCCTGCCAGCCATGCAGCCGGGCGACGTGGTCCGCTTCCAGGTAGACCTCGGCACCGAGAACTACCCCATCACGGAGGTTCGTTCGATGGCCATGAACCTGGGCTTTGATGCTGCCAGCCTTACCCTGAGCAGTGTGGAAGCCGGCGAATGGACGGCCGATGCGGCCCTGCTCCAGTTCAACCGCTACGATGCGGATCGCGGACTGCAGTCGCTCTCGCTGGCCCGAACCGATGCCGCGGCAACCGTTACCGGTAATGCCATGGTATTGACCTTTGAGGCGCAGGATGTGATTGCTGAAGGTACCCCGGTAACCCTGGAAGGTGCCCAGATCACCCACGATGAGGGCGTTTATTTCTGGCCGCGGATGCGTTTCAGCGATATCAACGTGACCTCGGCGCCGGTCAGTGAGCTGCCTGTAGCCCTGGAGCTCTCGCAGAACTTCCCGAATCCGTTCAACCCCACCACGCGAATCAACTTCAGCCTGCCGCAGGAGCAGCAGGTGACCCTGGAAGTCTACACCGTGATGGGACAACGCGTAGCTGCCCTGGCCAGCGGCCGGATGGCTGCGGGTATGCACTCGGTCACGTTCAACGCCGCGGGTCTCTCCAGCGGGATGTACCTGTACCGGCTCACCACCGAGTCCGGTTCGCTGAGCCGTACCATGATGCTCATCAAGTAATCGGATTGCGCGGCAGCCTGCCGTCTGGTCCCACCCGACCGGATGGCAGCTCTGCTGAATAAGCCGGACCGGATTGCACATCGGTCGGCATCCTGAACACCGCCTGCGGGCATCGTTCAATCAACCTGAAAGCCGGACTTCCACAGGAAGTCCGGCTTTTTTTTTAAGTCGTGATAACGTCAAAAAATCTGTAATTAGCAGTTTCTTTTCATTGGAAATCTGCACACATTAAAATGTATGTGGAAGCGCTTGCAAGAAGCGCCATTTTTGGGGTCAGATTGCTGCACCGCAATCTGTTAGTGCATAACAAAATGCATTCTTACGGGGTGAACAAGCCCCAGTATGGGTCAGATACTAAATTTTCTGGTATGGAGAGTATATGAAACACCTGTTACCAAGACTGGGAGCGCTCATCCTGCTTCTGGGTCTAATGATGCCTGCGACCGTCAATGCGCAGGAAACCGAACCGCCCACGCGTCCGCTGCTGCTGGACTTCACCGTAGATATGAACTTCACCATCGATGAAGGCATATTCAACCCTGATACAGACCAACTTTTTATGACCGGGGATGTTGCCAACTGGGCATCCGATCCGGCCGACCTGGCACCCTTCGAGCTGCAGCAGATTCCCACAATACCCGGCGAGTTCAGTTTCAACTTTGAAATACAGATTCCCGATGTCACCTACGATATGGGGCTTGAATTCAAGCTGCTCATCGTGACGGGTACCGGAGAAAAAATCTGGGAAGGAGATCCCACACGCTACTACAGTGTCACCCCTACCACCATGGTCCTCGGGGATACGGAAATTCTCAGTTTCGCAGACCCGATACCAGGTTACGGCGAACGCGAGGTTACCTTTGTTGTGGATATGAGTGTGCCGCTGGCCGAAGGCGTTTTTCAGCCTGAAATCGGCGATTTTGTCAGCGTACCCGGTGAATGGAACAATTGGAGCACCGTCGATCAACTGGTACCCATCGATGGAATGCCCGGTTTCTACGATGGCGTTATAAATGTGCGCGGCGTGGAAGGCCAGACTGCAGAGTATAAATTCCTCATGGTTTCAGCTGACGGTCGCGGACTGCCAAGCGGCGGATGGGAGCTATTTACCGATCCCCTCACGGGAATGGAAGATATCTACCTGAACCGCTCCTTCACCCTGGGTCCGAACGATGAACCTATGGTCATTCCGCATGTACCGTTCAGCCTGGCAACGATTACCGAACCTCCGCCAGAAGGCTTCGTGCCTGTCAGTGACGCCCGTATGCTGGACGACGGAACACAGGTCAGTGTTCGCGGTATCCTGACCACACCGGTCATTTCTGCCCCGGGTATGCACGTAGACTTCTATATTGCCGATGAAACCGGCGGTATCCGCGTATACACCCCCACCGAATTTGTACCCAACATTCCCGCTCCGGAGCTGCTGGTGCCCGGCATGCCGGTAGAGGTACACGGTGTACGCAACAATTTCAACGGCGACCTGCAGGTTGTAGCCGAAAGCATTGTAATGTCTGAATACGTACCCGAATTCATCCCCTTCGGGATTATCGACAACTACGCCGATTGGTCGGCCGACAGCCGGTTTATGGGACAACCCATCCTGATTCCCGAAGTCTCCGTGCTGGATCCTGCCACCTGGCCGGTCAACAACGACGGAAACGCCATGAACGTGACCCTCGTTGACGCCATGGGTCAGCAGTACGTGCTGCGCATCACACCAGACAACAATGAACTGCACGGAAGCCCCGTGCCCGAAGGCGTATTCGCCATCAGCGGGGTGATGGGGGAATTCAACGAAATACCCCAGATTTACTCCTTCTTCCTGGATGATATCATCTACGGCGACCTTCAGGATGACAACCTGATCACCAACGGCGACTTTGAAACCGGCGATCTGCAGCCCTGGAGCGTTTTCGTAGCCGATTTTGAAGGCGTCAATGCCAACGTATCCATCCTCAATGGTGAGCTCGTGGTTGACAATATCACGGGCACAGGTGCCGAAGGCTGGCATCTGCAGGTCAACCAGATTCTCGACCAGAACCAGATCGACCAACTGCAGGTTGGAAAAACCTACACCATTCAGTTTGACGCCCGCGCTGCCGAAGAAGACCGGCCGCTGTTCGTGTTCTTCGGTGAACAGGAAGGGGGCTTTGCCGCTCAGACCCTGGTACAGATCCCGCTGAGTACCACCATGGAAACCTATCTGACCACCTTCACCCTCACGGCGAAATACCCGGCCATGAAACTGGGCTTCGAAGGCGGAACCAGCAATGTTGATTTCGTGCTGGATAACGTATTCATGTACATGGAGGACGACCCGGACTTTGTCTCCGATCTGTACTTGCCGGTGACATTTGAAGATGCAGAAGTGGACTACGGACTTACCGATTTCGGCGGAAATCTCTCGGAAATCGTGGCAGATCCCGAAGATCCGGCCAATACCGTGGTTCGCTCCGTCAAGACCGATACGTCCGAACTATGGGCCGGAACCACCGTTGGCGGATCGGCCGGTTTTGCAACCCCCATACCCTTCGAACCCGGTCTCACTACCATGAGCATCCGCGTGTGGTCGCCCCTGGCCGGAGCCCCGGTGCGGGTCAAAGTTGAAAATGCCCAGGACCCAACCATATCCGTTGAAACAGAGGCCATTGCTTCGGTTGGCGGCGAATGGCAAACCCTCGTGTTCGACTTTGCCAACGAAGCCATGGGAACTTCGCCCATCGATTTCAGTCGGGTCTACAACAAGCTCTCGATTTTCTACAATTTCGGGACCGCCGGATCGCAAGCCGGTGAGCTGACCTTCTACTGGGATGACATCTTCTTCGGCGGTAGTAGTACTGGTACCGACGGCGTGCGTGATATCACCTTTAACGTTAATGTAGAGGATATCAACAATCGGGGCATCTTCAACCCCGATGCCGATGCCATTTTCGTACGCGGATCCTTCAACGGCTGGTCTGCCGAAATGCCGATGGATCGCGTCGGTGAATTCGATTATGCCCAGACCTGGATCGTACCCGGTCCGGAAGGAGGATACATCGAATATAAATACTTCATCGTCACGGCCGACCAGCGCGAGCTGCCCAACGGGGGATGGGAGCTGTTCATAGATCCGTTCACCGGTGAGCCCGATGCCTTCCTGAACCGCTATCTGGACCTCGGAGCGGATGAAATGGCCATCGAAACCTTCGACGTATTCGAACTCGTTGAAGTGCCGACCAACTTCCTTCCGGTCACCCTGCAGAGCTCCGACAACGGCATCATGGCCGGCGACCCGCTGTCTATCGATGTACTCGTGGGCAGCCCGGAAGAAATCGCCGAGAATCTCTACGGCGTGGGTATGACCCTGTTCTACGACACCAATGCCTTCGTATTTGAGTCCATCGAACGCGGGGAAATGCTCACCGGATATGAAGATGTACTGCTGGAGTTTCTGGATGTGACCTCCTCCGGTGTGGAAATTTTCTTCTCCTTCACGCTCACAGACGATCAACTCACCCTGCCCGGCTTCGGTCAGCTGGCAACGCTGAATTTCACGGCCCTGCCAGACGCGGTATCCGGCACCTACTCCTTCTCCACCTCAGCTGAAGAAGCGATTGACAACGTGGGTGGATTTTTAGATGTACTGGGTGATTTCATCTTCGTGGATATCATCGGACAAGGCATGTATCCCGGCGATACCAACCTCGATGGTATTGTAGATGCCTTCGATGTGGATCCGCTGAGCCTGTGGTTCCTGGAAATGGGCCCGCCCCGACCAATGCGATCCATCCAGTGGGCGCTTCAGGAGTTCTATCCATGGGAGATGGAAGCCGCTGCCTTTGCCGATACCAACGGCGACGGGATTGTAAATCAGAACGATTTACTTCCAATTGGTCTGAACTTCGGCAAAACCACGCCGGACTACATGACCCCGCAGAAATTGGCTGTCGCCTCCGAATCCCCCGTGGCCTTCACATTGCCGGCTATGCAGCCGGGCGATGTAGTCCGCTACCAGGTGGAACTCGGCACCGACAACTATCCCATCACCGAGGTCCGTTCGCTGGCCATGAACCTGGGCTTTGATGCCGCTTCGCTTACGCTGAGCAGCGCCGAAGCCGGCAGCTGGACCGCCGATGGGCAGTTGTTGCAGTTGAATCGCTATGATGTCGACCGTGGTCTGCAGTCGCTCTCGCTGGCCCGCACCGACGGCGCCGCGATGGTTGAAGGCAGTGCGGTGATGCTCACGTTCGAGGCGCAGGATGCCATTGCCGAAGGCACGGCGGTCACCCTGGAAGCAGCCCGGATTACCCACAATGACGGGGTGTATTTCTGGCCGCGGATGCGTTTCAGTGAGGTAGAAGTAACGTCTACGGGCTGGACCGAGCTTCCCACACAGCTGGAGCTCTCCCAGAACTACCCGAATCCGTTCAACCCGACCACGCAGATCAGCTTCAGTCTGCCGCAGGAGCAGCAGGTGACCCTGGAAGTCTACACAGTAATGGGACAACGCGTAGCCACCCTGGCCAGCGGCCGGATGGCGCCGGGCGCGCATGCCGTTACGTTCAACGCCGCCGGACTCTCCAGCGGGATGTACGTGTACCGGTTAACTACCGAGACTGGTTCATTGAGCCGTACGATGATGCTCATTAAATAAGGCCATGCTCCGCGCCCCGGTCCGGATCAAAACCGGTCCGGGGAGTGGGTGTTGCCGATCCATACAGGATTCCAAACCCGAAAAGGCCGGGCCTCCACTGCGGAGACCGGCCTTTTTTATGCCGTTTTTGTTTGAATTTTGGAAGTTAACTTCCAAAATTATACGAAATGGTGGAAGTTGACTTCCATAATTATTAATTTTGTTAATGTAAAGCAAATTATAATAAGTATGATTCAACGAACCATCCATCAGACTATAACCAGGTACCTGTTTCAAGGAAAAGTTATCGTTCTTTACGGCGCCAGAAGGACGGGTAAGACTACCTTGTCAAAGGCCATCATGGAGAAACATGGGGACGCTGCCAGGTATATTAACTGTGAAATTCAGCAGTATCGGACCGCATTGCAGACAACGAATACGGCCATGCTGAACGACTTTCTGGGCAATTACAAACTCATAGTACTTGATGAAGCCCAAAGTATTCCGGATGTAGGTCTTACGCTGAAAGTACTGACCGATACCCGGCCAGACCTGCAAATCATTGCCACAGGATCATCGTCATTTGATATGGCTCAGACTGTAAGCGAGCCACTTACCGGTCGTTCCAGAACCTTTACGTTGTACCCGTTTTCACTGGCGGAAATTTCACAACAAACCCATCCCGTTGAATGGGGAGCCAGGTTGGATAACATACTTCGTTTTGGTATGTACCCTGAGGTTTATGGAAGGTCGGACGAAATGGCCTATGAGGAACTGCGCGATATCGCTACCAACTATCTGTACAAAGATGTGCTGCAATACAACCAGATAAAACGATCAGATCTTTTGTTTAACTTGTTGCAGGCATTGGCATTACAGGTTGGTAACGAAGTATCCTACGGTGAGCTGGCCCGATTGATGGGAGAAAATCATCACACAGTCCGATCCTACATCGATCTGCTGGAAAAAAGCTTTGTAATCATCCGGCTTGGGTCGTTCAGCCGAAATCTTCGCAAAGAAATTTCGAAATCATTTAAAGTCTATTTTTTGGATAACGGTATCCGAAACAGTCTGATCAACAATTTCAATCCACCATCACAACGCGATGATGTTGGAGCACTTTGGGAAAACTTTTGTGTTACGGAGCGGATTAAACTGCTGCATAATAATCGGTTGTTCCCTAATTCCTATTTCTGGCGTACATACGACCGTAAGGAAATTGATTACATCGAGGAGGAGGGAGGCAGGCTGCATGCTACAGAGTTCAAGTGGAATGTCACGGCTAAAGTGAAGCGACCTAAAGAATTCCTGCAAACGTACCCCAACAGCGATTTCAACGTCGTTACCCGGGAAAACTACCCTGCATTTCTACTGAATCCGAAATGGCCCCATACCGATTAACAGATCGAGGTGCCTGGATTACCAGGGTCCGGAGCAATCCTCCGGGGCACTCTTTTTTTCGTGACACCAATGTAGCATCATTCCTGCAAAACACGGTAAAAAACCATGAATAACGTCGTTTATATAGGCGTTAAGGGCCGCAAAAAAAGCCCTGTAAACGCTTGATTTACAGGGCTTTAACGGGGTGGGCGCAGAGGGACTCGAACCCCCGACCCCCTGCTTGTAAGGCAGGTGCTCTAAACCAACTGAGCTATGCGCCCGTTTTGTTGGTAGCATCAAATATAAGCACGGTTTCTACACCAAAGCAAGAAAAAAGTTAACGAACCCCGGTTATTTAATGATTGGAAGATACCTCAACGCATGAATTGTCCCTGCTCACGCACCGAAACGAATTCCTACTACCGGCCAAGCTATGGCCACGCGTAAGCAGGTCGGACGAGCCACCTGCGCTCACGCACCGAAACGAATTCCTGCTGCCGGCCAAGCTCTGGCCACGCGTAAACGGGCCAGGACGAACATCCGCTTCTTACGTTGACGTCCCCAGGGCTGCCTCGATTTCAACACGGAGCGCCTCGGTCTCAATCGGTTTGATAATATAACCGGAAGGATTGGTAGCCATGGCCCGCTCCCGGGTTGCGGGATCCGAGTTGCCGGTAATGTAAATCACCGGAACCGTACTGAACCGCTGTATTTCGTGCATGGTCTGTATGCCGTCCAGGTCACCATTGATCTTAATATCCATCAAAACCAGATCAACGCCGCCGTCTTTCACCCGCTGAATAGCGCCCTCACCGTTAGCCACTTTACCCACCACCATATACCCCAGCTTACGCACCTGTTTTTCAATAAGCATGGCAATAATAAATTCATCTTCAACAATCAGAATGTTATGCATGGAATAATCGGCTAGGTACAGATAATGCAGCAGGAATACTACACCATATTATCGGATGAGGCAGGATTTCAATAAGCAGGCAGGCGATTTCTGAGAACACACCCTGCAATATACTATCCGTCGGTCGATTTATACAATTTAATCGTCAAATGCCGCCGATTCTCACGCGAACTGCCGGGCTGCAGTAACCCCGCTACCCCGTAATCTTCCCCAGCGTAAACCAGAACGTTGCCCCCTGTCCCGGCTCCGACTCCACACGAATCTCCCCGCCATGCCGCGAGATAACCCGGTAGACGGTCGACAACCCGATGCCATGGCCCGGAAAGGCATCCTCACTCACCAGCCGACAAAAAGGTCGGAACAGGACTTCCGCCCGATTCATGTCCAGCCCGATTCCATTATCCCGCACGAAATACTGTACCACACCGTGCTGCTTGCGCGTACCGATTTCAACGGAGGGACGGTCACTTCCCGAGGAGAACTTCACCGCGTTGGAAATCAGATTTTCGAAGACAACCTGCAGTAACCGTTCATCCGCATAGGCAACTATATTTTCTTCCAGCGAAAAGCTCACCGCCGACTGCTCATAGTTTCGCAGAATGTAGCGGCACAGCCGGGTCACGTCAACCCGCTCGGGCTTCATTTCGGCCCGGGTAACCCTCGACAGAAACAGCAAGCTGCTGATCAGATCGTTCATCCGGTCGGCGGCAGCACGGATTCGCTCCAGATACTGATAGGACTGCAGGCTGATACGGTTGGTTTTATCGGCCGCGAGCTCCTCACTAAACCCGGTAATAGCCCGAAGCGGCGCCTTGAGGTCGTGCGAGACACTGTAACTGAAGGCTTCCAGCTCAGCGTTGAGCGATTTCAGCTCCCGGGTGCGCTCCTCCACCTTTTCCTCCAGACTCTCGTTGAGCTGCAGCAGCTCCCGGTTCGATTCCAGCACGAAATTGCGATGCAGCCGGATGAGAAAATAGAGCGGGAGGGAGGTTGCAATCACGTAAAACCATCCCTTGTAGGTCTGAATGCCGGACAATACGTCAGGATCGTCCGAAAGGCCGGCCACCCACTGGTCGGAAAATAGTATCCATAGCCCGCCTGCGATGGTGTACAACAGGGCGATGGTTGCCGGACTAAGTAAATTTCGGACACGCATGATAAACTCCTGGATTCCAAACGCAATTTAATCTATTTGTTTGGAAAAGCAATTATTTACCGTGCAATCACGCAGGAAATCATCCGGCTCCCGGACATAAAAAAAGCTTTGACCGTCCCCGGTGCAAAGCCTGATGTATTTGGTTATGGTGAAGGGGGTGGGGCTCGAACCCACGACCTACGGCTTAAAAGGCCGCTGCTCTACCGACTGAGCTACCCCTTCAGCTGCCGATGAAATACCGGATGTATAGACCAACTATCTCAAACAGCGAAGACTTCAAATATACGAATTCCACCCGTTTTTACGCAAGTAGAAATTTATGAAAATGGCACATACAGCGCCATCAGCACCCGGGCCCTAGCCGGCATCCAGCACTGAGCGCACCGCAGCCGCGATCTCCGCCATCTCCTCCGGGGTAAAATCCACCTTCTTGCCCAGACTGAACCCCCGTCGATCTGCATACATCGGAATCAGATGCACATGCGCATGCGGCACCTCCAGTCCCTCCACAATCACGCCCGTCCGGATCGGCTGAAACGCCGCATCCAGCGCCCGGGCAATAGGTTTGGCAAACTGCATGAGTCCACCGAGGACCTCGTCCGGCAGGTCAAACAGGTAATCGGTTTCCAGCTTCGGCACCACCAGGGTGTGGCCTTTCGCGGCCGGATTAATATCCAGAAACGCGTAATAATGCTCGTTTTCGGCGATTTTATAGCTTGGGATCTCGCCGTTGATGATCTTCGTGAAAATGCTGGCCATTTTGAAGGTATTGGATAAATGGGTATATTATGATATCAACTAATGATACTATGTCGTTGCGTAGTAAACACAAGAAAACAATACAGAAAATCTTCGAAAACCCAATACGATCTGATGTGCAATGGAGCTCCGTTGAATCACTCCTGCTTGCATTGGGCGGTGAAATTACGCAGGGACGCGAATCACGGGTCAGCGTAGCGCTGCAGGGTGTCCGTGCTGTTTTCCACAGGCCACATCCCGGCAACGTTATGGATAAAGGCGCCCTGGTATCGTTAAGAAGATTTTTAGAAAATGCTAACTGTAACCCCAGCGAATAACACCATGCTTGAACATAAAGGATACCACGGTCACGTTCTTTTCGATCAGGAAGCCGGCTATTTCCATGGCGAAGTCCTGGATCTTAACGATGTAGTTACATTTCAGGGACAAAGTGTCGATGAAATCACTGCGGCATTCAAAGATTCCGTTGAGGACTATCTCGCGTTCTGTGAGGAGCGGGGAGAGGAGCCCGACAAGCCTTTTTCAGGCAAGCTGATGCTTCGAATACCCACCGATTTACACAGAAAAGTCTATCTCAATGCGAAAAAGTCAGGGCAGAGCATCAATGAATACATAACGCAACGATTATCGGAGGTGAGATAAGTACACAGGGGCTAACCGCAGCTAGACCGGCAACGTAATACCCAGTGCCAATAGCCGGCAACTGCTACTCCACGGTCACACTCTTGGCCAGATTCCGCGGCATATCCACATTACATTTTCGCGCCACGGCGATGTGGTACGATAACAGCTGCAGCGGTATCACCGACAACAGCGGCGTAACCGCATCATGACACTGGGGGACCGTTATCATAAACTCCGACAACGCCGCCACCCCCGCATTATCCGGCGTCGCCACCGAAATAATGCGACCCTTCCGCGCGCGGACCTCCTCAATATTCGAGGTCATCTTCTCATTGACATGGTCGGCCGTAGCCAGCACCACCACCGGCATATGCTCATCGATGAGCGCAATCGGACCGTGTTTCATCTCCGCCGCCGGATACCCCTCGGCATGGATGTAGCTGATTTCCTTGAGCTTAAGCGCGCCCTCCAGGGCCACCGGAAAATTATAGCTCCGACCCAGATACAGGAAATTCGGCGCATAGGTAAACGTGCGCGATAACGAGGCAATTGCCTCATTCTGCTCCAGAATTTCGGAAATCTTCTCCGGAACCGCCGCCAGGTCGCGCACAATCGCCGCAAACTCCTCCTGCGGCAACCTTCCCCGATGCTGAGCCAGATGCAGGGCAATCATCGTCAGCACCGTCACCTGCGCCGTAAACGCCTTCGTAGAGGCCACGCCGATCTCCGGACCGGCATGAATATACACCCCGGCATCGGTCTCCCGGGCAATGGTCGACCCCACCACATTCACCACGCCAATCACCGTAGCCCCCTTCGACTTCGCCTCCCGCATCGCGGCCAGCGTATCCGCCGTCTCGCCCGACTGCGAGACCACAATCAGCACATCATCCGGCTCAATAATAGGGTCGCTGTAGCGGAATTCCGAGGCGTAAGCCACCTCAACCGGAATCCGCGCCAGCGCCTCGATCAGGTACTCGCCCACCAGGGCCGAATGCCAGCTGGTACCACAGGCCGCAATCAGAATACGTCGGGCGCCCAGCAGCTTATCCATCACCGGCTGCAGTCCGCCCAGCTGCACCCTGCCTTCCTCCACCAGCAACCGACCACGCATACAGTCGGCCAGGGCACGGGGCTGCTCAAAAATCTCCTTCAACATGAAATGCTCATAGCCGCCCTTCTCAATCTGCTCCAGATCCATAGCCAGCTGATGCACCTCCTTGCGGATAGGCACGTTGCGCGTAGTCCGCACCTCATAGCCGTCCGGCGTCACCACGGCCATCTCCTCATCATCCAGATACACCACCTGCTGGGTGTACTCGATAATCGGCGAGGCATCCGACGCCACAAAAAACTCCCCGTCGCCCACGCCCAGCAGCAGGGGCGAACCCTTCCGCGCCGCAATCAGCGTTCCGGGCATATCGCGGTGTACAATCACAATGCCGTACGTGCCCTCCACCTGACTGAGCGCCTGCTGCACCGCCGTCACAAAATCCTCGTCAATCGCCGCATCGATCTCCTCAATCAGGTGCGCCAGCACCTCGGTATCCGTCTGGGAGGCAAACACATGCCCCTTCCGCTCCAGCTCGGTACGCAGGGCCGCATAATTCTCGATAATCCCGTTATGCACCAGGGCAAACGCCCCGTCGTTGCCCGAATGCGGGTGGGCATTCACATCGTTCGGCTCCCCATGCGTGGCCCAGCGGGTATGGCCCAACGCGGCCCAGACCGCATTTCCGTTCGGACTCGTACCCGAGCTGTTCACAAAATGTGAATCCGGATGCAGGATGTTCACCCCGTACGCCGGATGGGGGTGTCCGTTCCCGGCCGGACGGCGCGAGGCATCTTCCAGAATCTCCGTAGCCGCATCGGGCGCCAGGGCACGGGCCACAACGGCCGCATCCTCCCCGCGACGCAGCGCCGAACTCGAAACCGTCGGCACGAAGTCGGCCGGAAGCTCCCGCATGTCAATATGCGACAGGTCGACGTTGGCCAGGTCCGGTTCAACCGGCCCCGCAACGTCGCCCTTTCCAGCTCCCGACCTGCCGCTGGCGGGTGCCGCGGCGCTGACCCCGTCCGGGTGCGAACCCCGCCCCTCAGCAGCGGGTCTCTCTCTCAAGTGCGCAAACTCGTCTTCTTCAAAAATGGATAACTCGCGGCCCTCGCCGGAGGCGTCACGGGCTGGTGAGGCGGTTGCGGTGCCGGGCTGGCTACTGTCGGACTGTGCCGTACCGGAGTACCCTCTCGTGCCGGACTGCGTGCCAACAACCGATGCACTGCTTCCGGCACCATGGTCCGTCGTTGGATCAACGCTTGCGTTGCCAGATTTTGCCCCGGTGTTACCGGAGCCGGAACCGAATCCCGATAAATCCGGGTCACCCGGTCTTCCCGCAGCGGAACCCGAACCTGCAGCCCCGCCAACCCCCGCAAACGCACCTTTGCCCCGGGCAAACGCATCCGGAATCATCGCTTCGAGCGCCGAAACCCGACCTTTCGTCTTGAAAATCTGCAAATCGCCGTTCACCGCGGCAAATCCGGCCGAGTCATACCCCCGGTACTCCAGCCGTTTCAGGCCCTTGGTAATCACATCACGCGCGGGCCGACCGCCCACATAGCCTACAATTCCACACATAAATCGGGTTCCTTGTACTCTCTCAAAAGGGTGAAAAATTTGGGTCGACGTACATCTTCATATTGAGCACATCCAACCAAAATTACACCTTTAGGTTCCCGATAAAAATCCAAAACCGCTTCCAGCGCCCAAATTACGGCAATTTACCGAAGCCGATTTACGTAGATGTACGGAGGTTTCAAATGCTCCCGGCCCCGAGACCTGCAAACCAATAACAACCAAAGCAGTACCAAGACTGCCCCGTCTGGCGTATACCCCGAACCGCTGCGAGAGCCCTGAGATACCCCGGCTGCGACCACGGATGCTATCACCCGGCAACAACGCAGCACTGTCCGAAAGGCTTCACCATGATCATTGACAATGAGTACGCAATCGCGTACGTTACTGGTATCTCTCAACTAGATTTTATGTTACAATGAAAACGATTACCGCAACACAAGCCCGAAAAGATATCTACCGATTGCTTGACGAAGCCTCTGAAACCCATGAACCTGTACATATCTCGGGAAAACGGTCCAATGCCGTTCTGCTAAGTGAAGAAGATTGGCGGGCAATCCAGGAGACGCTCTATTTGTCTTCGATCCCCGGTATGGCAGCCTCTATAGTGGAAGGGTTGAATACGCCGCTCGAAGAAACCGATGAGGAGCTCGACTGGTAAACATCGCTACATGAGCAGGTACAAAATCGTCTACACAAAGCAGGCAAGGAAAGATGCCAAAAAAGCATCTTCATCCGGACTAAAACCCAGGATTGAGGAGTTACTGGAAATCCTCCGTGTGAATCCTTTCGAAGCATATCCTCCCTTTGAGAAGCTGGTCGGTAACCTGGAAGGAGCCTATTCCAGGCGCATTAATATTCAACACCGATTGGTTTACCAGGTTCTTGAAGAGGAAAACGTTGTGAAAGTTATTCGGATGTGGACGCACTACGATTGATGGGTGTCCGTAAACACATTCATGAAATCTCGCGCCAAACATCCTCATCAGTCAACAGCCCCTGTGCTTCAGCGAAAGGCAAAAAAGTATTGCAACACCGGGCCGTTTATCCCGAAATACATCAATCTACCCACCCGATTTACGTAGATCTGCGATGGTGTAAAACACGCGCTGCACTTCGCACCGTGACCATCTCCCTCAAACACCCGGCGCCGCACCAAAGCGCTCCACATAATTACGGCGGAACGTCTGCACCGACCGGTACCCAACCCTCGTGGCCAGTTCATTCATCCGTATATCCGCACCACCCTCGGCAAGCCGGGCCGCATACTGCAGGCGAACCTCGCGGATAAACGCAGCCGGCGTCATACCCGAATCCCGCTCAATTTTGCGGTAAAAGTTACGCTCGCTCATCGCAAAAGCATCCGCGAGCAGCGTCGCTGTTAAATCCGGATCCGAAATATGCTCCAAAACGAAATTCTTCACCCGATCAGACAACGAGACCTCCCCCGGCACCGCATCGGCGGCCACCTCCACCCGGTACGACGCGCGGCGATGGTAAAAACGCAGCAAATTATCAATCTTGAGCCGAAGCTCCTCCGGATCAAACGGCTTGGTTATGTAGTCCACAATGCCCACCCGAAGCAGATGCAGCCGTTCATCGACATCACTTTTGGCCGAAACCACTACAACCGGCAACGTCGACAAGCTCGGGTCGGCGGCCATGTGTGCAATGAGCTCCCCGCCCGACATTTCCGGCATCATTAAATCCGTCACCACCATATCTACCGCCGACCGCCGCAGGAAATCCAGCGCCTCCACCCCGTTCCTGGTTGTGTGTACCGTGCCCACCTCGTTTAAAAGACCGCTGAGATAGGCGTTCATGTCCGGATTGTCCTCCACCAGAAGGAGTCGGAGGGAGGCGGCTGTCGATGGAGACTCCCCGGCGCCCGTACTACCGACCGTTGCCGCAGCCCCGGCGACCGTCCGCGATGGAGACTCCCCGGCGCCCGTACTACCGACCGTTGCCGCAGCCCCGGCGGCTGTCGATGGAGACTCCCCCCACTCCCGGACCCGGTGCACCGTCAAACCGGCATCCAGCGGCAAGGTAAACCGGAAACAAGCCCCGCCGCCCGGACTGTCCGCCACCACCAGATCGCCATCATGCAGCCTCGCCAGCGACCGGCTCAGCTCCAGACCAATCCCCAGTCCCTCCACATAGGGCTTATCCGGCCGCTGCAGCCGATGAAACCGCTCAAAAATTATCTCCCGGTCCGCCGCAGCAACCCCCTCGCCCTCATCGGTTACATCCACCTCCACCCGTTCCTCCTGCTCATTAATCCGGGTTTCAACATGAATCCGGCTACGCTCCGGACCGTACTTGGAGGCGTTCAGCAACACATTCGATAAAATAGTATGCACTTTTTCCCCGTCCGCAAACACCAGGGTATGCGGAGTGCCGCTGCGAAAATCGACCTGCTGATGTCGTAAGCCGATGAACGACTGATTGATGTCCAGCACACTGCGGATGATTTCATCGAGGCGGTAATGCTTGCGGTTCAGGCTCAGCTCGCCCTGGTCCGAGCCGGACAACTGGAGGATTTGCTGCACCAGCGCCGATAATCGCTGTACATTACGAAGCACCAGGGAGGCATCCTCCGGCGGTATATGAACCCCCGCATTAGGCTCACTGCCACGGGCAGCCTTCTGCAGCAACCCGTCCAGAATGGTGGTCGGCGTGCGCAGCTCGTGCGATACGTTCAGGAAAAACCGGGTTTTAAAGGCTTCTTTTTCTTTCAGCTCCCGGGTGCGATCAAGCACTTTTTGCTCCATCTGCTCAAAAATATCCACAAAATTCAGGGCGATGGACAGGGTGAAGCTCACCGGAACCCCCACGTAAACCAGCAGTATGGCCAGAAAGTAGAGCATGTGGCTCTGGGGAAACAGCTGAATGTAAAGTACCGCATACACAAAAGCACCCGCAAGCATCATCACAAAACCCGAAAATACCAGGGCTATGCGGTACACAGGAAATGTTTTCAGGGCCATCCGCAGCAGGTAGAAGGCATATACGAGGGTCAGGCCCGACACAATCGGGAGCACGTAATTGATCAGCGGACTGTACCAGAGGCTGGCAAACACAACCAGCACGATACTTCCGTACAAAACTCCGCGCAGGAGTCGGTCAGGCAGGACCAGCTGGTAGTACGAGCCGGTGACGTGGATCATGGTGTAAATTACCAGCAGAAACAGTACAGGATGGCTGAGCAGAATCACCGCCACCATAGCGCCGGACCACCCAAAAAGCGCGTCACCCATCTGCAAAACGGCATGAAGCAGGAGCAGGAGGTTGGTCCAGAAGGCATAATAATGATAGCGATGTACCGATTTGACCGAGAGATAGCCATGTATCAGGGCGAGGAGGAACAGCACCAGTGAAACCGCTCCCATCGAAAATATCCGTTTTCGGTAGAAATCCTCCAGCGAGGCCTGGTTGACGTGTTCAGCCAACAGCGCAAGATGGTAATTCAGACCATCCGTGCGTACCGCATGCAGCCACTCGGGGACCTTATGATGGGAAAACTCAACGAGCAGGTAATTCGCGCCCGCTTCCAGCTGTGCCGGTCCGGTGCGGATGGAGTGATACCGCCCCGGAACTTCCATTGCCGGGTAGGGCGAGGGCGTCCCATGCTGATATACCTGTCGACCATTCAGCCACATCCGGGAAGCCCCGTACCCTCGTCCGCGCATGACCCAGGGGTCTTGCGCCGTCCGGGGATCTACCGTAAAGACGAGCTCGGCCCACCCATAGCGGACCGGACCCAGAACAGTTGCCAGTGAATCGGCATGAAGGCTGTGTACGGCCACACCGTCCGGCAGACTCGGACCATGTACGATGGAGTCCGGGGCCGAGGGGGATACCATCCACCCATCAGCTATATACAGGAGCATATTGCCGAACCGGTTGGTGATGCCGGTCAGGTCGGTGACCACCGGCCGGTTTGGCAGTTCAGTCGCGGCTGCCCGATCTGCCGGCTCGCGGCCTGCCAGCGGGGCTGTATGCGCAGACTGCGCTGCTGCGATCGGTCGTTCAGCTGCCACCGAAGCCCGCACCGACATCAGGGCCAGCACCAGCAGCAGAGCAGCCCGCAGTCCCACACCCCCAACAGACCGCAGCACGGCACCGCCGGCCGGCAGCCGCAGCCACGGGATGGTAAACAGGTTTGGAAGCATCAAAGCAGCAACACGTTGGCAGAGCAGGTTACACCGTACGGCGCGTGGCGGCGAAAGCCGCCACGCAACCCGCAAAATATTGAAATAATTTACTTTATCAGCGTCATTTTCCGTGTCTGTGTAATGCCGTTGGCCTGCAGTCGGTACACATACGTGCCCGATGCCAGCCCGGACGCATCCCACGATACCCGGTGCTCGCCGGCCGCATACAGGCCTTTGGCCAGCGTTCCCACACGCCGACCGGTCATCGAGAAGACCTCCAGCTGCACTTCGCCGGCTTCCGGCAAAGCAAAAGCCAGCGTAGTGAAGGGATTGAACGGATTCGGATAGTTTGGCATCAGGGTCACCGCACCCGGCAAGCCCAGACCCTCATCATGCAGATCCACCGACTCCCCGGCGGGCATCACCCCCATGAACACCAGCCGGTTTCCGTTGGCCGACAACGCAATGTCATCCAGCTGCAGACTCCCGTCGAAGTCGCCGGTGAGCGTGATTTCAACGCCCTCACGGTATGAGGCCACAATGTCCAGCGGATTGGTACCAAACGGACGGGTCTCCTCGTCATACACAAAGTCGCGGCTCTCCGCCCCGGACCCTTCCACATTCCGGGCCCAGATGAAATTCCCGTCCGCATCGAACTTCGCCATGAAAATATTCGATTCCGACTCCGTGCTCAGAATCACAGGCTCATCGCTGTAAATATCAAAAATGACGCTCTCCCAATACCGGCCCAGCACAATCACATCCTCATTGGGATCCACCAGCACCACATCGGCCGTGGCCAGCCCGTATCCGAACTGCTGCACCCACTCCAGTTCCCCGTTCAGATCGTACTTGACCAGATATCCGTCGCGCTCACCGATGGAGGAGGCGGACAACGAAGAGCCGTCAAAGCTGGCAAATCCGCCGAAAAAGCCCGACACATAGATGGATCCGTCCGGGGCAGAGGCCACGCTGTTGCCAACTATATTATCACCGGCGCCAAGAAACCCTACAAAATACCACTCGCCATTGATATCGTAACTGATCACGAAGGTATCATCGCTGCCGGTGTCATTGTCCCAGTACTGCTCCGAGTCGGTCAGATCCATCCGACCCTCACCCACTACGCCCAAAATGTTCAGGTAGCCCAGAGAATCTACAGAAATGGATTTCGCATAATCCCAGTCCGGCGTTCCGATCACATCGGCCCAGAACGGGGAGCTGCCGTCTTTGTCAAGCGAAACGACGAAAAAGTCGGACTCTCCGTTCACGCTCACTTCCTCGCCGAACAGGTTGGTTCCGGCAAAACCACCAGCTGCGTAGGGATACCCCTCCCGGTCGATGATGATGGAGTTGACGGTGTTGATACCGATATGCAGGCTGTTTTCGGCGGCCGGACTTCCACTGTTGCCGCCTTCAGCCCACAGCAGCTGCCCGTCACGATCGTATTTCGCTATAAACGGTTCGAGGTTGATCAGGTCGTCATCGCGACCGTCACTCAGGGTGGTCAGCGGCGCTCCGGTTTCGTCCAGGAAGGTCAGCTGCTTCACAAAGGCGCCTCCCACATAGGCCTGACCCAGCTGATCGATGGCCAGAGCCAGTCCGCCGTCCAGGGAGAATGCATCGTCGATGGTTTCACTGCCACGGGCTACCCGGTACCAGAGTACCTCGCCCTCGGGATTCAGCTTGGCCAGGAAGAAATCGTACCCGGCGGAGCTCTCCAGGGTCACGCCGCCGTAGGACAACGTGCCGGTAAATCCGCCCGTGACGTAGAGGTTGCCGTCGGCATCAATGGCCGTCTTGCCCACCTGGGTTATGCCATCGCCGCCGAGGGTAGTCGCACGGGTGAAGGCCAGATCCGGAGTGGTTGCATACGAGGCCTGCAGATTGTACACCTCCTGAAATTGCATGCCGTTGGGCATGACGTAGTCCGAACGGTCGATGTCGGTGCGGATTTTCACATTCGCCCGGCCGACCAGAATGGAGGAGGCCAGCAGATCTCCGGCCAGCAGGACCAGCAGGAGGGTAAGCAGGGTCCGTTTCTGCAGAGTATACGACCGGAACGGGGTTTCACGGCGAACGTATGGACGGCTCGGGCCGGATTTCATGGGGCAGGGATGTACGGGCTTGTGTGGCCCGGACACAGCGCCGGTACTCAAATACGGCAGTTGCGGCGCAGTCTCGGCGCCGGGATGATGGTTTATATGGTGCTTCATGGGTTTGGGATCAGAGGTGATGGGTTACAAAATGGCAGCTGAGCGGCGCAGAACCACCAGCAGGATCAAAAAAATGACACACAGCCCCGGAAAGGCGTGCGGGAATCGGTGATATAAGGTCAGGGTCTGGCTCAGCGGAACCTCGCCCACAGAATAGCCGGAGGTAAACGGGTCGATGACACCGTTGACTTCGCCGAAGGGGTTGGTGAAAAAGCTGTACCCGGTGCTGGCACTATTGATGATGGATTTCCGGGCTTCCACGCTGCGCAATCGGGTGTAGTTTTTCATGCCGAGCAGCGACGTTTTCAGGTCGCGACCAAACAGGCGACCGCTGGTGTGGGCGGTGATGAGCTGGGCCTGGCGCAGGTTCCCGACCGTATGGGTGGAGGGAAACAGGATGTCCCAGCAGATGTAGGGCAGCACCCGGATTACGCGACCGTCTGCAGGGGAGGAGGACTCCGGGCGGCCCGCCGAGAAAAAAGCCAGCGGCGGAGCGGACGTCCCCGCACTCAGATGCAGATGCTCGCCATACTCCATAGCCAGCTCCGAGAGCCGCGGAAAACGCTCGCTTCCGGGCACATATTCGGTAAAGGGCATGCGATTAACCTTGCGGTACACATGCAGCGCCCCGGCCGACTCGTTCTCCATGAGCACCCGCCAGGCCAGCTGGGGGGTAACCATAGCCACGGCATTGTACAGCAAATAATCGCGCCCGAGATACGCCTGCAGGGGAGGGAGCGCGCCGCGCACGGCCGCAACATCCGACAGACCCGTAATCAGCGAGGTCTGCCATCGCAGCACCCGGTCGGCGATAAAGGTGAGCCCCTCCGGATCATGGCGGATGGAAAAAGGAAGCTCGCCCTCCGGCCAGACCAGCAGTTCGGGCCGGCTACCCGTTGCCAAGGTATCAGCCAGGGCCGCCTCACTCAGCTCCAGCGTCCTGAACAGCATGGCCTGCTGCGACTCCTCACTGTCGGGATCCAGCGATGGATCCGGGAAGCCGGGCTGAATCACCGCCGCCGTAACCGATCCCGTGAACGAGCGCGGCACAACGCTGTAGGCATAGGCCGCGTAGAGCAGGGGCAGGGAAAACCAGACCAGGACCAGCGCCACCCGGACCGACCGCTTCTGATGCCAGGCTGCAGCTAAACCGGTCGACCGCGCCACCTGCAGCACCAGCACATTCAGCACAATCACCCAGCTGGCCGCGGCCGTAGCCCCGGTGACCGACATAAACTGGATAAACACCGGGTAATTCGACAAGCTGATATCAAACAGGGTAATCGGAAAGCCAAGCAGATGCTCCTTGATAAACCAGGTATGCGGCGGCCAGATCAGTCCCAGCAGGGCCAGGCTCCAGGTATCGGTGGTACCCAACCAGCGCCGTACAACAAAAAGCGCCATAAACGGCAGGGTAAACAGCACCGAACCCACCAGAATCATGATCGATCCCGCCACCAGCTCCACCCAGGCAAATCCCAGCAGGGCCAGCGACATCGCTGCCAGGGAAAACACCCAGCCGTGCAGTATCCAGCTTTTCCAGTCGGCCGACCGCTCCAGCGCGATGAACACGCCCAGCATACAAACGGGCAGCAGGAACGCCAGGTTGACCCCATGATTCACCGACAACCCGATCATCAGGCCGCTGAGCAGGGAAAGCCCTGTGGACGGATATACTCGTAGATTTCGCATGGTGACAAACTACTGCCTGTCGCCAACGCAGTCCTGCCAGGATTGGACGATTTTCTGCCAAATGCACTCCTTCCGGCGTTAACGTGCGGAAAAGTCGGCCCGACGCTCCGTACCCTCGCGCAGCCGACGGATATTCTCGCGGTGTTTCAAAATGATAAACCCCATCAGCACGCTGCTCACCACCAGCAGGCTTCCGTCAATATCCTCAAACCCGAAATATTGACGGAGCATCAGCAGAAAAACGGGATAGCTCACCGCAGCGCTCATCGAAGCCAGCGATACATAGCGCGAGGTTGCCAAAACCCCGAAAAAGACCACCATTGCGAGGGATATCGAAACCGGTTCCAGTCCGTAGAGCATACCCGCCGTGGTCAGCGCCCCTTTTCCGCCGCGAAAACCGGCCCAGACCGGGTACATATGTCCCACCACCGCTGCCACCCCGGCCGAAACTCCCAGCAGGGAGGCCGTCTCCCAGCTGCCTGCATAGGCGGGCAGGTCTGACCATCTCAAGGCCAGACCGCCGATATACGCGGCGGCCACGTAGCCCTTTCCGAGGTCCAGCAGCGACACCACTACACCCGACTTCCAGCCCAGAATACGGAAGGTATTCGTGGCCCCGGCGTTGCCGCTGCCATGCTCGCGGATGTCGATGCCCCGGGTTACACGACCGGCCCAGACGGCCGAAGGCACCGATCCCAGCAGGTAGCTGAGTGCAAGCATCATGGCCAGCGCAGGTATTGAATCGATCATCAGATTTTTGTGGTTAACGGCTTACCCGAATTTGTTTAACGACTTTCCGGGATTGAAAAGTTACTGGAAATCCTCCGAGTGAATCCTTTCGAAGTATATCCTCCCTTTGAGAAGCTGGTCGGTAACCTGGAAGGAGCCTGTTCCAGGCGCACTAACATTCAACACCGATTGGTTTACCATGCTCCGTGATAAGCACCGGTTCCTGGCTTTCCCGCATTTCTTTAAGGACTTTTGTAGCCTGCCTTTTAAGCGTAGTAACCAATTCTGTTCTCATAGTATCACTATAGTATTACATATTTTCATTCAGTACAATATTTTTTCCTCGCCGTAGGGGCGGCGGTCCATAATACAGAAGCCAATCCCACCCCATGTGCCCAAAATACGCCAATCTACCTACCGCTTTTACGTAGATCTACCGATGCATTCTCCCCGCGAAAACCGTGACCTTTAACGCACGGCAAAACCGGCGGGGAACACCGGCGCTGCATTGGGGTTAGATGGCGTGTTCAGCAGTGCGTCGGCAAACCAACGTTTGAGAGAACAAAAACAGAGAGAAAACACCGAATTATGAATATTATCTTCTTCGAAGACGCCCGCGTGGTGCGCTTCTATCCGAACGCCCTGACCCGTCCGCTCGACAAAATGCGGCTGGGCATCCTGACCATCGGCGAGAAATGGAAACACATCCTGGACATCAACCACGCCACCCGAACCCTGCGGCCCTGGCTCAAAGGCGTATTCAACTCTCCGCTGCCCCGCACTGACGAGGCCCACATCTGGATCAACTCCCGCTTCGTGCCGCATAAACGCATCGCCGAGGCCGTCCATGCCCTGCAACCCAACCAGGGACTCACCTGCAACGGCACCCCCGTCATCGTCCGACTCAACGGCGAGGACACCGCCCGCGAATACCGCCGCCAGCAGGACTGGATGCGCGGCTTCGAGGAGCACCTGCAGCAGGGGGGAGGCAAATACCCCATCCAGCCCATCGACTTCGCCGACCATATCGACTTCACCGAAACCGACCATGGCATCCTGCTCGACCATGCCTGGGACCTTTTCCACAACAACGCCGACCAGATCCAGGCCGATCTGCTGCTCATGCGGCCCTCGCGCACCCTCAACCACTGGCCGCTCAAGCACTTCTACACCATCAACCCCAACCAGGTCTACCTGGAAGAAGACGTCCGACTGGATCCCGGCTGCGTTTTCGATGCCAGCGACGGGCCTATTTACATCGGTCGGGGCAGCCACGTCATGAGCGGCGCCCTGATCAAAGGTCCCGTAGCCCTGTGCGAGTACTCCACCGTGCGGATGGGCGCCAAAATCTACGAAGGAACCACGGTCGGACCGCATTGCAAGGTCGCCGGCGAGGTGAGTACCGCGATATTTCAGGCGTACAGCAACAAAGCCCACGACGGCTACATCGGCAACTCCGTCATCGGCGAGTGGGTCAATCTCGGGGCGGACACCAACAACTCCAACCTGAAAAACAACTACTCCAAAATCCGCGTGTACGACTGGGAAACCGGCGAATTACAGGACTCAGGGCTTCAATTCTGTGGATTGTTCATAGCCGACCACAGCAAATCGGCCATCAACTCCATGTTCAACTCCGGCACCGTCTGCGGGGTGAGCAGCAGTATTCTCACCAACAACTTCCCGCCGAAATACATCCCTTCCTTTGGCTGGGTCACCGACGAAAAAATCGATGTATTTGAACTGGAGAAAGCCCTGGAAACGGCCCGGCTGGTCATGGCCCGCCGCAAGAAAATCATGAGTCCGGACTATGAAGCCATGATGCGCTATTTGTACCGCGTTCGTGATGGTCGGGAGTAACGACCGTCGGTTTTTATGTTATACGTAAATGCCATGTTGTCTATCTCCTCAATTACTGTTCTGCCTGGTACTCGAAAATTGGATAAAATTTCCAGTTGTGTCAAATATTTTTTTAGCTCGCGATGGTCTGGCACCTGCTGGCGAAGCGTTACCAAAGCGCGTCGAACAATCACACACAAATTTCACAGCGAAAGCGGTAAACTGCAGTGGCATGCAGGAGAAAAGCTATGCAAACGATGCGTGCAGGTGATGACCAAAAAAAGACCCCGGCAAAGGGCTCGATAGTCGTAAATACGCATCCATGATACCTGGCGAGCTCACGGTTTCTTCAGCATATTCAGGACTTGCTTTATGCTTTCGCCGGTGAAGAAAGACTTGCTTTGATTTCCCTTACAGCTTTTAATGATAGACCTGTGATTTTAGCGGTTAACTGAATACTAACACCGTTTTTTAAACTTTCGCGGGCAATGTTGTGAGCACCCTGCTCAATACCCTGCTGATATCGCGCGTCACGTTTTATGTCATAGGTAAATGCCATATTGTCAATCTCGTTGATTACAATGCTGTTGTATTTTCTAATATGTGACAAAAGGTCTAACTGTGTCAAATATTTTTCAAGGTCACGCTCATCCGGGACCGCCTGCCGCAGGGTGACCAGAATGCGCCGGATGATTGCCGCGGCGTCTTTTCGCTTGAAATCGGCTAACACGGAGGACACAATGAGCTCCGGTACACCCGATTCGACCAGGGGGGCAAATTTTACAACGAAAGACGTTGATCGAGTAATTCTACGTGAAAATCAATCCGTGCATTCAGCGCTTTGAATACCTTGATGATGGTTTCAAATCGTGCGTCAGTCAGGGAATTTTCAATTTTTGAGATCTGGGCTTTTTGTACGCCTACCAGCTTTCCAAGCTGTTCCTGGGTTAGATTCCTTTGTTTACGCGCTCTCCTGATAGCTTCACCAAGCAAGTCAAGCCGTAATTCGTATTCAAATTTTTCACGTTCAGGAGTACCTGGTTTACCGATGTACCGGTCGGTTAAATCATCCAGATCTACGACGTGTATCTTCTCTTTATCCATAGTTCAAAAATTAATTCGTTCAAAGTAATCTTTTCGAATACGTTCAGCTTTGTCGATTTCTGATTTAGGAACGTTACCTGTTTCCTGAAAAGGAAACAAATATTAACGTGGTAATCTAAGTACTTGGCAGCAGTGGAAACACGGTCGATACGTTCTCTCTGAAAATATGATCCGATGACCCCGTCATGACTCCATACTGCTAACACCTGGTCACCCGGACGTTCCGGGCGTTATCTATATAGAGTCGCCAAACCCCGAATTCTTACCTTTTTTGTCACAAATTTCACAACGAAAGTGGGTGCGGGTCTCCGTGTCCGCCCGAAACGCCCCTGCCAAATAGCCATACACAAATTTCACAGTGAAAACGGGGTCAGCGGCACCGTGCCCGTGCAAAATGTCCCCGCCGCCCCAGGCCCCCGGCAGGGATCATATACACAAATTTCACAACGAAAGTGGGAGAGGTGCTCTCACTGTGCCCTCCCTGTGGTTATCTGCGTGGCCCTCACAATGCCCCTAATAACGCACACGGTGCTCTCTCTGTGCCCTGTCTGTATAATACAGACCCGCATAGCCCGATGGTGCTACAACTGAAACCCCCGCTTTACAACCATTAGAAAATCATTATGAAAGCGTTTCCAGCGCAATAAATGTATACAACCCCCAAAAAAATGTTTGCTACCTGAACGGCACCGACCTATCTTTGCTAAAAAATAGATGAATAGAGTAAATCTTTTACACAATTTCAGAGAGCAAAAAGGACAACAACACGAGAGGACTTAGCACAATCAATACGCTTCTCCACCCAATCTGTATGTAATCCACGATTTCCGTGCACAAATCACGGCAATTCACCGCCTCCCTGTAATGAGTAACTTTTTTACTCAATAGTACGGCCCCGTGCCATACCGTCTGTTGCACATAACCGGCTTGCCCGCACGGCATGCAACCACGGCAACCGACTCCCCCAACGGAGTCCGCGCCTGCCCGAACAACAGGGAACATAACCCTGCACCGGGCGTTGCACCCACGGACGAGCACGATCTTCCCGCCACCGCGGTCCCACACCAACAATGGGACTGACGACGGCGAAGCCGTGTCTGAAATTGAATCAAACGACCGCCCGACAGACCCCCCAGCTTGTGCTCGACGTACTTATATCCAATAAAACCCGCATCAAACTCCTGTTCCGGTTCTTCCTGAACCCCGGCCAGGCCGCCTACCTGCGCGGACTCGAAAAGGAGTTCGATGAAAACTCCAATTCCATCCGCATGGAACTCAACCGGTTCGAAAGCGCCGGCATCCTGAGCTCCTACGAGGAAGGCAACAAAAAAATGTATGCCGTCAACACCAGCTACCCGCTGTTCACCGAGCTGCAAAGCCTGGCCATGAAACACTTCGGCGTAGACAAGGTGCTCGACCAGATCACCGGCAAACTGGGCAAACCCCTAAGCGTCTACCTCACCGGGCAACTCGCCCGCGGGCTCGACTCCAACATCATTGACCTGGCCATCGTGGCTGAAACCCTGGACCGACCCTACCTGGCCTCCCTCATTGACAAAGCCGAGCGCCTCGTAGAACGCAAAATCCGCGTCATGATCGTCAAGCCCCATGAACTCGAAGACATCCCGGAACCCCGCATGCTGGTCTATGGGGAATAAGGCATGACCTGGCGCGCCTTCTATACCCGACCCCGCCACGAACTCAAAGTGGCCGCACGCCTGGAGGAGCAGGACTACGAAATCTACTGCCCCACCGTACGGGTCAAGGTCAAATGGAGCGATCGCTGGAAAAAAGTCACCAAACCCCTGTTCACCAGCTACATCTTCGCCAACGTCGATGAAAAACAACGCATCGGTATCCTCGAAGACCCCGGCGTCAGCCGATGTGTACACTGGTGCGGCAAACCCGCGGAAATCCGCGACGATGAAATACAGGCCATCCGCCTGCTGCTCGAAGGCGCCGATGCCGACAGCATTGACGTACGACCCATCGAGCCCGGAACCCCGGTTCGCATCACCGACGGACCCCTTAAAGGTCGCGCCGGCGAACTGATCACCTACACCAACGCCAACCAGGCCATCCTGCGCATCGAAGCCCTCGGCACCGAAATCCACGCCACCCTCACCCCGGCCCAGCTGGAAGCCCTGCAGGCTTTATAGCCGGCGATTCAGCAATTTCAAGTATATTTAAGGATGCAGTTCAGAAGCCAACCAATTTTTACAGCATGACCGATACCAACGGACATAACACGAACGGATATAACGGACGCTACCGGGGCGAGGAAATCGCCAACCAGTACAGCGGACAAGCCGGACTTCAGCGAGAGGATAACGACGATGAAATCGATCTCCGCCAGATTTTCGGGCTCCTGTGGCATAATAAGTGGATTATCATCGCGCTGACGTTACTGGGTGGGGTTTCAGCGTATATCTATGCTCAATCCCAGATTCCCATTTACGAAAGTAATGGGAGTCTGCAGATTACGGAAGCCGGAAATCGTTATTCCATGGCTGGATCTGATCTGAGTAACCTCATGGTATCCAATTTCGGGATAGGGATGGGGTCCAGTATTGAAAATGAAATCCATGTCTTACAGTCGCGTACCTTTACTGGGGAACTGGCTCAGCGTATTTACGATGAGCGCTACCAACCTGACGGTCGACTTTACCCGGTTATCTGGCGTGAGTTTCCCGAAGACTCATCCATTGTTACCATGGATACGGTCTTTGCAAGATTATATGGCGAACTAAAATTTAATCGAGCTGATCAAAATTCTAATTTACTTAGGGTTAGTTATCGAAGTCCGTCACCCTACGAGGCTTCCCGTGTGGTAGATCTGGCGATTGAAACATATACCGACGTATCCACACGAATGAATCGCTCCCAAGCCCGAAGTGCTATCGATTTTCTGGATAGTGAGCTGGATAAAGTCAGCATGCAGCTCAACTACAGCGAAGAGCAGCTGCGCGATTTCATGAACCAGAATCAACTGGTGCAATTGGACGCCCAAGCGCAACAATTAATTACTACGCTATCTGCACTCGAAGCAGAAAGCCAGGGTATCCAGGTGCAGTTAGTGGCAGCCAACTCGGCTCTGGAAGCCTATCAGGATGAGCTGGATCGACTTACACCCGGTCTTTCCCAGCAATTAACAGCGTCCATTGCTCCGCGGATTAATCAACTACAGGTCTTTTTAGCAGATCGCGAAACACAGCGAACGTTATTGTTATCCAGAAATCCGCAACTTCGGAATACGCCTGACGATCCGAGTCTTATTGAAATCAACCAACAGATTGAAGGGCTACGAGAAGAAATCGCACGTTTAACCAATGACCTCATTCAAAGTGATGCGGGGTTATCTTTTTTTGGGTCGAGTGATGGAAACGTCTCCAACCGGTTTATGACCTTACGGAATGAAGTGCTGCTCCTGGAAGTAGAGCGACAACAACTGGAAGCGCAACGTAATTTACTTCAAGAACGCGTATCAGAGTATCGGGCTTTTTTCGAAGACCTTCCTGACAACATGATCGAAATGGCTCGTTATCAGCGAAATATGCAGATTAACGAGCAGTTGTTTTTGTTGATTTCCCAGCAGGCCGCCGAGACAGCGTTATGGGAACAGACGCAGAGCGGCTTGGCGCGGATAGTGGACATGTCCTTTGTCCCTAATCGACCTGTTGCGCCCAGAAAGTTGATTATTCTTCTCGTTGGTCTCATGTTAGGTGGAATAACAGCCGTCGGATTTGTATCCATTCGGGAGTTCTTCAAGGTAGAGATTTCGAGCATCGACAAGCTCATGAAGAAAGGGTATCCTCTTCTTACCATCATCCCCGACATGAATCGCCATATTAAAGAAAACTTCGACGGAGCGGAATATGTGACGATTCGGGGGAATACGCTCTCTACAGGGCTGGTTATGGTTCTGGATTCTATTTCGCCCCTGGCAGAGTCATTTCGACGATTGCAATCCAACGTCAGTTATTCCCAACCCGACAATCCCCTTAAAACAATTATTGTAACCTCAGCTAACAAGAGTGAAGGCAAGTCTACAGTATCTACGAATCTATGCGTTGCCCTTGCTGAAGCCGGTAAGCGGGTGTTACTCGTTGATTGTGATTTCAGGCGACCACGCGTGCACAGTTATTTCGGTCGGGAGCAAGAGCCCGGCTCCATGGACATCCTTTTTGGTGGCCAAAAACCAACTGATGTCATTCAAAAAACCCTGGTGCCCGGGGTAGAGATTCTGACCTCAGGTAAACGGCCACCCAATCCGGCGGAAATCACGCGTAGTGCGAAGCTTCGGGAGCTGATTCGCAGTGTGAAAAACGACTACGATCACATTATCATAGACTCCCCACCATTCGGCATTATATCCGATGCCGCACCGCTGATTGGAGAAGCTGATGGTGTGATATTGGTGGCACGATTTAACCAGACCAAGTCGCCCGAACTGGACCTGACTATAGACAATCTGAAGAAAGTTAAAGCAAACGTCATCGGTACGGTCATGACGGCATTCGATCCGAAGAAGTCGACCGGTTACTACTATAGCAGTTATTACTATAAATATGCATACGAAAGCTACGACAAATACCACGAGGAAGCTTAAAAGATGAAAAAAAACTTAGTAAAAACACTTTTAATACTTCCTTTGTTTTGCTTTGGTTCACTAACCATGCTATTGGCTCAATCAAACAATATTTATCAAAGTCAGAACTTTCGACTAGGTGAAGCCCACTATCGTGTTGCTGAACCCACACAAATTGCCGACACCATTCTCGTTTGGGGTGATGTGCAGCTACCGGGTACCTACTTAGTGCCGCGCGGAATCAACCTGGCCCAAATGTTGGCCTATGCCCGGGGACCTATCCGCTTGCGAACCAGTGAAACCGATCTGGACTGGAGTAAGGTGTTTATTGAGGTTAATATCTCCAACCGTGACACCGGGGAAAGCATGCAGCTTATTCAACCGGTGGATGGGAGTGTTACACCCATGTTCTTTGATAAAAGAATGGAAAACTTCGATACGGTGATTATTCGGGTACGGAGACAACCCAACTTTTTAGATTATGTCAGAGCCTATTCCCCTGTTGTTGGAACGGTATTAAATACGCTGTTGCTTTATCGCACAATAAGGGATTTGTAAAATGGCTATTATAAATCTGAGTGATGTCAACGTTGATTCAATCATCGATATCGCTATAAAGGCCGGGTTTGCTATTTTAGAGGAGTACGACGCGTTAGCACCTCAGTATGATACGAAGGCAGATAAGTCACCGCTTACAAGGGCAGATTTAAGGGCTCATACCATAATCAAAACGGAACTGGAGAGAATCTTTCCGGGAATACCTGTATTATCGGAAGAAGGGAAAGAAATTCCGTATGAAGAACGGATGAATTGGGAGTATTTTTGGTGTGTTGATCCTATGGACGGCACCAAGGAGTTTTTGAAAAAAACAGGACAATTTACCGTTAACATAGCCTTAATTAAGATAGACAGACCGGTACTGGGTGTAATCCATGTTCCTGCTGAGTCGGTGACGTACTATGCCAAAGAAGATGAAGGTTCGTTTCGAAGAAAAGGGAAACGTAAAAAACGTATTGAAGTCCGTGAACTTGATTTATCGAATATAGTATTGGTTGCCAGTAAAGATCATGCAGGAGCTATGGTTGCCAATCTCGTTGAGCGCTTTCCAGATGCTAAACGGTTAAGCATGGGGAGTTCGCTAAAATTTTGTCTGGTGGCCGAAGGTAAAGCGGATGTTTATCTGAGAGATGTTCCCACGTATGAATGGGATACTGCCGCCGCCCACGCAATTATTAAGGAGGCCGGCGGATATTTGGGTACGTTATCAGGGGCGATGCTGGTTTATAACAAACCAAGTTTACTGAATCCACCGCTGCTGACAACGGGGGATCAGGCTGATTTTTGGCGTGAACACGTGCTTTCTTAAAAAGTTATCACTCATTCTTTTATCATGACTGATAGCTTTATCACACTGGCGTCACTGTCTGGTATGCTGATGCTGCTGATAAGAGATACGGTCAGGCCGGATTATGTGTTTCTGGGGGGACTGACAGTTTTACTGGTCACCGGGGTTCTGACACCGCAACAAGCCTTTAGTGGTTTCTCAAATCCGGCTGTTTTTACAGTTGGGGCTTTATTTATAATAGCAGCAGGAGTACAGCGAACAGGTGCGTTGTATGCTATTGAACGTTTTATTTTTAAAACAAATACCGGCTACCGGTGGGTCTTAACTAAAATGATGACGATTACCGGTGTATCATCTGCTTTTCTGAACAATACGCCCATTGTAGCCATGATGATACCGCAGGTGACGCGCTGGTCTGGCAGCACACAGCAGAGTGCGTCACGATTGCTTATTCCATTGTCCTACGCAGCAATTATTGGCGGAATGATAACACTCATAGGGACATCAACCAACCTGGTAGTCTCCGGAATGCTGGATGAACGGGGTTATGAACCGTTAACGATGTTTGAACTATCATGGATTGGAATACCCGCAATAATGCTCGTTATCGCTTATTTTAATATAATAGGTTATAAATGGCTTCCAAACCGCTTAAACAACAACAAACTTAGCAGAAATACGCAATCAAACGGCTATCAGTTTGATTACAAGATACCGGAAAATTCCAAGCTGGATGGTTTAACGGTAGATAGGGCAGGTCTACGCGCACTGGAAAAAGCTTTTTTGACTCATGTCTACAGAAACAGGCAGATTATTGGACCAATAGGTCCCCAATTTATTTTGCAGTCAGGTGATGTATTGACCCTTATGGGTGATGTAGACTTTGTTGATCAGTTAGCAATTGAAAAAGGTCTGGATAGGGCAGTACCCAGATTAAAAAATGTAGCGGATGAATTACCATTGTTTGAAGCCGTAGTTGCTCCTACTTCAATCTTAGTAGGAAAAACACTAAAAGAAATACAGTTCAGGGAGTTATTTCATGCAGTCGTTGTGGGAATTCAACGACGGGATGAAGCGATTCGTGGTGCTTTAAGTAACATTGCTGTCAAACGTCGCCCTATCAAGCTGACCGCGCGATGGTGAAATCACTATTTCCGAAAGGAAGATTTCACGAGATATTAGTAACCTGCAAACCAGAGACCGCCCAACAAAGAGATCCCAAAGGACTCTATGACAAGGCAAAAAAAGGCGAAATAAAGGGACTTACGGGTTATGACGAACAACACGAAATAAGCAATGAACATTCAATAGTTATTGATACGGATAAAACAATGGTTGATGAATCACTGCTTATTATTCTAGATAAAATAAATTCAGAGGATTAAGTCATTTGCTATGATAGATGTGCAGTTAAATAAAATTCAAAATAAACAGTTTACGGTTGGTATTATTGGTTTGGGGTACGTGGGTTTACCATTAATGTGGACCTTCCATAAAAATGACATGCCGGTGCTTGGTTTTGATATCGATGAAAAAAAGGTGGAAAACCTGAAAAACGGCATTCCCTACATCAAGCACCTTGGCACCGAAATGATGGAGGCGCTGGCCAATTCTGATATTGCCGATGCCACCACCGATTTCTCCCGCCTCCATGAAGCCGATGCCATTTTGCTCTGCGTTCCCACCCCGCTCGACCACCACCGCGAGCCCGACATGAGCTATGTAGAACAGACCACCGAAACCGTCTCCAGACATCTGCGCAAGGGACAGCTGGTGATCCTCGAATCCACCACCTGGCCGGGGACCACCGAAGAGCTGATGATCCCCATCCTGGAGAAAAACTCAGGCTTGAAAGCCGGAACCGATTTTTATGTAGCCTACAGCCCCGAACGCGAAGATCCCGGCAACCCGAATTTCAATACGGCCAAGATCCCCAAAGTGGTGGGTGGACATGGAGCCGAAGCCCTCAGGCTGGCGCTGGCTATGTACGATACCGCCATTGTGGAAACCGTTCCGGTGAGTGACTGCAAAACCGCCGAAGCCGTGAAGCTGACCGAAAACATCTTCCGCTCGGTGAATATTGCCCTGGTGAATGAGCTGAAGGTGGTGTATGAGGCCATGGATATTGACGTTCACGAAGTGATTGACGCCGCGGCCACCAAGCCCTTTGGCTTTATGAAATTTACGCCCGGACCCGGACTGGGCGGTCACTGTATTCCCATTGACCCGTTTTACCTGACCTGGAAAGCCCGCGAGTTTGAAAAACACACCCGCTTCATTGAGCTGGCCGGAGAAGTAAACACCAATATGCCAAGCTATGTAGTGGACCGCACCATGCTGGCCTTGAACGCCCACAAAAAAGCCATGAACGGCAGCAAGATCCTCGTGATCGGACTCGCCTACAAACCGGATGTGGACGACATGCGCGAATCCCCGACTTTTAAGATCTTTGATCTGTTGAAATCAGTAGGGGCTGAAGTAGCATATTATGATCCTTTTATCCCGGAAGTACTGCCTACTCGTGAACATGCGGACTGGACCGGTACTAAATCTATTGAATGGAATAAAGAAACGGTTTCTGATTTTGATGCGGTGTTGATTTCTACCAATCATTCTACGATCAATTATAAAGAATTGGCGGAGTGGAGTGAGTGTATTATAGATACTCGGAATGCGATGCGTGGGATTAAGGCTAAAAGTGATGCTCACATATTTAAGGCTTAATGAATCCAAAATGACAGTGGTAGTGAAAAATTTAAAATTCAAGATTAAAAATGAGGCAACAAGCCAAATAAACTCCTACGGTCATTCCCGTGCAGACGGGAATCCAATTGCATTTATGAATTTCAAAACTCACCATACAGCCCAAATTTCACCAACGAGTTTCCCCTCCTGGCTCCGAGCATTCGGGGAGGGGAGGGTCAATGGTGCCATGAGCACGTTCGGTTTAAATAAAGACCCATTGCCATTTAACGCAGGCCTAAAGGCCTTAGCTTGTTAATGTTCTACCAAAATTAGACAAAGAATCTTGAATCAAACAGGAAATGCATTGAATATTGTTGTAACAGGCGGTGCCGGATTCATCGGCTCACATCTCATCGACAGACTTTTGTCCGAAGGCCACACCGTCACCAACATCGATAACTTCGACCCTTTCTATGACGAAAGCATAAAGCGGGAAAATATAAAAGGGCATTTGGAGTACGATTCCTATACACTGCACGAAGTAGATATCCGGGATAAAGAGGCATTGGATAAAACCATTCCAAATGACACTGATGTAATTTTACACTTGGCAGCCAAAGCCGGAGTTCGTCCTTCCATTCAAGACCCCATTGCCTAGCAGGAAGTAAATTGAGCCGGCACACAAAATATGTTGGAAGTGGCACGCGAAAAAGAAATTAAACAGTTTGTATTTGCTTCCTCCAGATCGGTGTATGGAAAGAACCCGAATGTACCATGGAAAGAAGATGATACCGTTTTACAACCCATTAGCCCCTATGCAAGTACCAAGGTGAGCGGGGAATTATTAGGACATGTATATAGCCACTTATACGATATTCGCTTTTTAGCCCTCCGCTTTTTTACAGTATATGGACCCCGACAGCGACCGATTTGGCCATCCATAAATTCCTGAAGCTGATGAGTGAAGGAAAAGAAATTACGCTTTATGGCGATGGTTCTACGCGCCGTGATTATACTTATACTGATGATATTGTGGATGGGGTGATGAGCTCCATTACATACCGGAATAGCATGTATGAGATCATTAACCTCGGAAATAACCAAACGGTAGAACTGCTGGAACTGGTGGAGGCGATTGAAAAAGCTTCAGGCATTGCGGCCAAGAAGAAGTTTGGGCCGGAGCAACCGGGGGATGTGAAACAGACGTGGGCGGATGTGGAAAAGGCAGGGAAGTTGCTTGGCTATAAATCTGATTTTTCGATAGAAAAGGGATTAAATGAATTTTCTAAGTGGTTTAAAATGAATTCAAAAGAGATAGAGACAGCATAATGAAAATCATAGTAACTGGCGGTGCAGGCTTCATAGGATCAGCATTAGTTCGAATGATCATCAATGAAACTGAACATGATGTCCTAAACATTGATAAACTTACCTATGCTGGCCATTTAGAATCTTTGGAAGGGGTAAGTAATTCAGATCGATACCAATTTGAACAAGTAGATGTTTGTGATACTGAAGCTGTGAACCGGATTTTCAATGAATTCCAGCCAGATGCCATTATGCATCTGGCTGCTGAATCTCACGTGGATCGCTCAATTGATGGCTCAGCAGAGTTTATCAAAACGAATGTGAATGGTACGCATACTTTACTTGAAGAAGCCAAGCAATATTGGCAGAAGTTAGAAGGTGAACAAAAAGAAAGTTTTAGATTTCTACATGTTTCTACAGATGAAGTATATGGTGAATTGGGAGAGACCGGCTTTTTTACCGAAAAAACCCCTTACGATCCGCGTTCTCCATATTCCTCCAGTAAGGCATCATCCGATCATTTGGTAAGAGCATGGCATCATACCTATGGATTACCTACCATGATCACGAATTGCTCTAATAATTACGGCCCCTATCAGTTTCCGGAAAAATTGATTCCGGTGGTTATTTTAAAAGCATTGCAGGGAAAAGATATTCCAGTTTATGGAACCGGTGAAAATGTTCGCGACTGGCTTTATGTAGATGACCATGCCCGCGCCTTATTAAAAGTTGTGGAGACCGGAGTTCCCGGCGAGACTTACAACATCGGAGGGCACAACGAAAAACAAAACATGGAAGTGGTACACACTATTTGTGATACACTGAATGAATTGGTTTCTAAAGGTGAAAACTACAGGGATCAAATCACCTTCGTAACCGACCGCCCCGGACATGATTTCCGTTATGCTATTGATGCTTCCAAAATAGAAAAAGAATTAGGCTGGACTCCCGAAGAATCGTTTGAAAGTGGAATCAAGAAAACCATCCAATGGTATTTAGATAATATCGATTGGTGTGAAGCCGTCACCGAAAATAACTACGATCTTGAAAGACTTGGTACAGCTTAACAAATTTAAAAAATTAGAATTTCACCATTTAAAATTTCCAACATGAAAGGAATTATACTCGCAGGCGGCGCCGGAACCCGATTACACCCAAATACTCTGGTAGTCAGTAAACAATTATTGCCGGTGTATGATAAACCTATGATCTATTATCCATTATCAACATTAATGCTATCAGGTATTAAGGAGATATTGGTGATATCTACTCCTGAAGATCTGCCACGGTTTGAAGATCTATTAGACGATGGCTCCCAATGGGGTATTGAGTTAAGTTATGCAGAGCAGCCCAAACCCGAAGGACTAGCACAGGCATTTATTATTGGTGAGGACTTTATTGGTGATGATAATGTTGCTTTGATATTGGGCGATAATATTTTTTATGGACAAGGGCTTTCACAAAAACTACAAAATGCTGCACAGTTAGAATCAGGAGCAACAGTATTTGGTTATAATGTGCATGACCCGGAACGTTATGGGGTGGTTGAGTTTGACGAAAATGGAAAGGTCCTTAGTCTGGAAGAAAAACCGGAAAAACCGAAATCTAATTATGCTGTAGTTGGGCTTTATTATTATGATAACCATGTAGTAGACCGAGCAAAAAATTTAGCCCCTTCTGAGCGTGGCGAGCTCGAGATTACAGATTTAAACAAAATTTATCTAAATAATGAAGAACTGTCGGTGGAGTTATTAGGGCGGGGGACGGCATGGTTGGATACCGGAACCCATGACTCTATGCTACAGGCTTCAAATTTTGTACAAACTGTAGAGCAGCGACAAGGTTTGAAAATAGCAAGCCCGGAAGAAGTAGCTTGGCGAATGCAATACATTGATGATATAGAACTTAAAGAATTAGCAAAGCCATTGTTGAAAAGTGGTTATGGTGAGTATTTACAAAGTCTGTTAAAAAATTCATAATGAAAGTATTAGAAGAACCAATACCAGGTTTGATGGTAATTAAGCCTAAGGTTTATGAAGATGAAAGAGGTTTTTTTATGGAAACATGGCAAAAAAAAGTTTTCAAAGAGTTGGGTATAAACAAAGAGTTTGTACAAGACAATCACAGTAAATCTGAAAAAGGAGTTTTGAGAGGCTTGCATTATCAAATTAATAATCCTCAAGGAAAACTTGTTAGAGTGACAAGAGGTGAAGTTTTTGATGTAGCTGTAGATTTGAGAAATGGATCGCCTACTTTAGGGAAATGGTATGGGAGAAACCTATCTGAAGAGAATAAATTATTGATGTGGGTTCCTCCCGGTTTTGCCCATGGATTTTATGTTTTGTCTGAGTTCGCAGAGTTTCAATATAAATGCACAGATTTTTATGTACCTGAAAATGAACGATGTTTATTCTGGGATGATAAAACAGTGAATGTAGAATGGCCACTCAACAACAATTATAATCCAATCCTTTCAAGTAAAGACCAAAGAGGGAAAAAATTTGAAAAAACTGAAAAAATTGTATTTAAGCACTGCAGTTATTGATGAAACTATTATTCAATAATTTCCATCACAGATGAAAAGAAGTTATTCTTTTATTACTAGACAAAGAGTTCGTGGGGTAGTTTGAGGAATCATTAACAATCTAATATTAGTGAGATAACTCATAGTATCTCTTAACAACATAAAGTAGAATTTAAAGCAATGAAGGATTTTACTTAACCTTCTGAAAAAATAGATTAATTAAGATTATGACAAAGAAAAAAGTGGGAATTATTTGGGCGGATCCGTTTAAGGGTAATCGAGGTGTTGGTGCTCTTGCATACTCTGCTTTATTTTTACTGCAGCAAATAGAAGAAAAAAATAATATTAATTTTGAATTTGTTCTAATTGGTACCAAACAAGGTTGTCAGGAAATAAAAATATTAGATAACAAAATATCATTTACAGGAATAAGAGGAATAACCAGTTTATCTAGTATTATACCTTTTATTAAATATCCTAAATATTTAATAAAGATACTTAAGCTTGATTATGTCTTAGATATCGGTGCAGGGGATTCTTTTTCTGATATATATGGTGAAAGAAGATTTTACCAAATAAATTTCACTAAGAAGTTTTTCAGATTGCTAGGAAAAAAGCAATTGTTATTACCACAAACTATTGGTCCTTTTTATAGTGATAATGTAAAGAAAGAAGCAGTTAAAAGTATAAATAAAAGCCATACAGTATTTGCCAGAGATGAACAAAGTTTTAACTATACAAAAAGCATTGCTTCTCCCAAGAGCTTATTCGAGAATATAGATATGGCATTTTTTATGCCTTTTAAAAAAAATATACTGGACAAAGGTAACAGAATCAATGTTGGGATAAATATATCTGGTTTATTATGGCACGGTGGGTATACTGGTGAAAATGAATTTAATCTTAAGATGAACTACCGCGAATTAATGCGCGAAATCATTAATAGATTTCTAGAATTGGAAAACGTAACTATATTCTTAACACCACATGTTGTTCATAATTACCACACAAGAGAGAACGATTATGCAGTTTCAATAGAGATTGAAAATGAATTTAAAAATAAGAACCTAAGAGTGTCTCCTTTTTTTATGACTCCTATTGAAGTTAAAAGCTTTATAAGTGGTCTTGATTTTTTTACTGGTGCAAGAATGCATTCTTGTATTGCAGCATATTCTTCTCGTGTTCCTGTATTTCCCTTGGCTTATAGTAGAAAATTTAATGGACTTTTTGGTGATACACTTGGATACAATTATTTGGGTGATATGGTGAATCAAGAAAAAGAAAAAATAGTAGAGAATTTGATTAGCTCTTTTAATAAAAGAGATGCTTTGAAGGATTCGATAGAAAACCAAATGGACTCGATAGTTAATAAGAGAAAAAACATTCTAATAGAAGAGCTTTCAAAATTTCTGGAAGTTGTATGAATGAAATAGAGAAAATTAAAAAATCTGGTCTTTGTTTAGGTTGTGGTTTATGTGAGGCTATAGCTACTAAAAAAAAATGTAGCATGGAAATAAATAGCAAAGGTTTTTACGAACCAGTTTTCAAAGAACCTCTAAATAAAGAAGAAACTAGTACAATATTAAATTGCTGTCCAGGAATAAATGTAGAGGGGGATAATATCAGCACAGTATGGGGAAGGATAGATGAACTGTCTGAGGCATGGGCAACAGATCCACTAGTAAGAAATAGGGCATCTTCTGGTGGAGTTATTACTGCATTGAGTATCTATCTGCTAGAAAGTAATATTGTTGAAGGAATACTACAGGTTGGTGTTAAAGAGAACTCTTCCTTGTTAAATCAATTAAAAGTATCTAAGACAAGAGAAGAAGTAATCAGTAACTGTGCATCTCGTTATGCACCAGCACTGGTATTTGATAAGTTATTTGATCTGCTTAATAAATCAAAAGATAATTATGCTTTTATAGGTAAACCGTGTGATATAGCGGGTCTAAAGAATTTTCTTAAAGAATTTCCTGAATACAAATCACGATTCAAATATTTTATTGCGCTTTTTTGTGCTGGCATGCCTAGTTATAGAGGTACAAAAAAGATTTTAGAGCGATCAGGATATGACGATGAACCTATAGATATAAAATATAGGGGAGACGGATGGCCTGGTATGTTTAAAGCAACCTACCAAGACAAACCACCTTTTAAAATGACATACAATGAGAGTTGGAGCACTATTCTGTCGAAGTATATGGACTTGAGATGTAAAATATGTGCGGATGGCATTGGAATGTTAGCAGATATTTCAGTCGGGGACTCTTGGCAGACAAAAGATGGCTATCCAGATTTTGAGGAAAAGGATGGTAAAAGTTTTGTAATAATGAGAAATAATGAAGGAAAAAAATTATTCTACGGCGCTTTGAAAAGTGGCTATATCACCTCATCTAATTTAGACATTGACAAAATTGTAGAAATGCAAAGGTATCAGTATAACAGAAGACTAAATGTTGGTTACCGTTTAATACCCGTTCTACTAAAAACTAAATTCTTAATAAAATTTAAAGGTTTAGGGATTGTAAAAATGATGATGAAGGCAAATTTTAAAAGTGGAATATTCAACATGATAGGTACAATAAAGAGGCTATTATAAATTTAAGTAATCAGCGCCTCAAATAATAATATATATGCTATAGCCCAATAAAATATCAAGAATATAATATATAATTTAATTGTCATACATTAATAATGATTATTAGTTTCTTTAATTTTATGTACGGTTTATGAAAAATACTATATCGTACATTTCCAGTTCTTTTGGTTGGGGAATTATTTCCAAAATATTGGATTCTGGCATAAAGTTTGTAACGATTCCATTACTTCTTAATTATTTTGGTGAGGAGGATATCGGACTTTTAACACTAGCCATCGCTACCAATGCATATATGAATTTGCTAAACATGGGCATGAATACTGGTGCCGTAAAGTTCTTCTCACAGTGGATAGCAACAGGAAATTATAAATTAATCAATAAGGTTTCTCGAACAAATCTTACTTTTTATTTAACAATAGGATTAATTAATTGTTTTATTTTAATCCTTCTAGCATTTTTTGGAGAAGTAATATTTAGTATTACGCCAGAACAGTTTTATACATTCAGGAATATATTGTTTGTTCTAGCTGGATTTAGCATAGTTAATTGGACAACATTTGTATTCAAACAATTATTAGTTGCAGATGAAAAAATGGCTTTTACACAGCGTGTTTTCTCTGTCCGTGCATTATTTGATTTGGGGGTAGTTCTATTAACAATTCACTTTCAATGGTCATTGTTACAATATTTTATACTTCATTTAGGTGTAAGTTCTGCTATAATAATTCCATTTTATATTGTAAGTAAAAAAAGAAAACTGATAGATAGTCTAGTACCGGCATTCTATTGGAAAGAATTTTCAAAAGTATTGAAATATAGTCTTGCAATATTTGCGATGAGTTTTTTCCAACTTACCGCAACAAAATCTAGACCGTTGATACTAGGTATGTTTACACAGGAAGGGGTATCCGTACTGACAGACTATAGGATAATAGAAGTGTTTCCAATTTTTATTGTCTCAATTGGGGGGATGTTGCTTTCAATTTTATTACCTAAATCATCAAAATTAGTACAACAAAATAATAAGACAGGAATTGAAAGATTAGCATATGAAGGCACTAAATATTCAAGTATTATGGTTTCACTTCTGAGTTTTCCAATAATTTTGAATTCAAAAGAGATTCTTTCATTATATGTTGGAAATGAATATAGTCATTTATTCATATGGCTTTCAATTTGGATATTTACTTTAACATTGTACTTACATAATTCTCCAGTTTCAAGTTTGGTGCTTAGTACTGGAAAAACTAAAATGTTAGTTTATAGTTCCGCGATTTCATGTATTGTATCTATTATTTTAAATGCTCTACTCGTAAAGTATTTTGAAGTAGGGTCAGCTGTAATTGGGTATTTAATTTATATAATAATTCATATGTCTTTTTACTATTTGTATTTTAATAGTAAAGTATTGGGGTTGAATTCTGTTAGAGTATTCAAGTCATTTATATACCCAACTTTATGTGGTATAGTTAGCACTTATATTTCTTATGAACTTAATATTCAATTATCAAACGTATACATACTCATATTCACCAATACTATAATTTGGGCTATTACTTTTATGATACTGCTTGTTTTAACACGTGTAGTAACGCTTAAAGAAATCAAAGAATTAGTTAAAGAAATTAGTATTAGATAGAAACTCAATTCGTCTCAGAAGTAACCAAATAAATAGGGTTAAGATTTAGGTATTATATCCAGCACTCATGGTTCATCAAATGGTAATTAGACATAAAATAAATCTATCAAAGTTTAAATATGAATATTGCAACTATCAATATAAATCTATCCCATAATTCAAAATCATAAAATGAATTTTTGTCAAAAATGATATATTATAAATATAACATTGAAGAAATTAAGTCATGAAAATTTCTATTGCACTGGCTACATACAATGGGGAAAGATTTCTTCAAGAACAACTGGATAGTTTTGTTTCACAGACAAGGACTCCAGATGAATTAGTTGTATCTGATGATGGCTCTACCGATCACACTATTGAAATTATCGAGCGCTTTGCCAAGGAGGCTCCTTTTAGTGTTATTATAAATAAAAACAAAAAAAACCTTGGATATGCTGGTAATTTTAATAGCACTTTAAAACTTACTACTGGAGACCTTGTGTTCTTAAGTGATCAAGATGATGTTTGGTTTGATAATAAGATTGAAGCAATGTGTAATCATGCATCAAACACAGATAAAATGGTATTACTTAATGATGCAATAATTACTGACACTGAATTAAAAAGCACTGGCTTAACACAATTAGGGCAAATAAAATCTGGTAACCTTTCCGAAAGCTTATATGTTTTGGGATGTACTGTATTAATCAAAAGACCATTTTTTAAAGTGTGCCTGCCAATACCTAAAGGATATTCTTCACACGATGGATGGATAGTAAAATTAGCTGAAGGGTTAAATAATAAATTAATTATCGATCAAGCTTTTCAATATTATCGGAGACACAACTCAAATGAAACATCGTATGTTGTAAACAAGAAAAAACAACTTACCAAGCTACATATCTTGATCGATAAACTGAATAAAATATATCAAAGGAGAAAGGGTACAGGTAAATTTAAATCTAAGGCATTACTAAATCTGCAAAACTCACTATTAAAGAAAAGATTGGCAAGCATTCATGAAAAGGAAATTGATTTCTTGACTTCAGATATCGTTAAGAATTTTATTAATGATATAAATGAAAAGTCAAGTGATTTGTCATTAAGGGAAGTACTTCGAACAAAGCCATTATTGGAAAGAGTGAGAAGTGGTTATAAACTTTACAATGAAGGTTTATATGACAAGTATAGTGGGTTGTTGAGTTGTCTCAGAGATATACTTTTAAAGTAAATAAATATGCCAATTAAATTTTCAATTATAATTCCTGTTTATAATAAGAAGCCACACATTAAAAGGTGCCTTGATTCTGTTTTTAAACAAACTAATAATGAATTTGAAGTAATTATTATTGATGATAATTCTACTGATGGAAGTCTTGAGGAAATTAAAAAATATGATGATTCAAGAATCAATGTTTACCGCAGAACCGAACCGGGTCCAGGAGGATATGCAGCTAGAAACCTGGGAATTGAAAAAGCAAAATATGAATGGATAGCATTTCTTGATGCAGATGATGAATGGTATCCTGATCATCTTGAAAGCATTTCAAAAACCATCAAGAACATTTCGAATGTTGGTATTGTAGGAGCGGGCTTTAAAGCTATTTCTGGAAATGATGAGATAACACAGTCATATTTCATAAAAAATAAAAAAAGAGGTGGACATCGGTTAACTTTTTCTGATTTTTTAAAAATCTATTTGAAAAATCAAAGGTTTGGTAATACATCAGTAATTGCTGTAAAAAAAGATATCATTAAAAAAGTAGGTGGTTTCCCGGCCGGCAAAACTAATAAAGGAGGAGATCTTTATACCTGGATTAAAATATTCTCTATTTGCGACGGAGCCTGGAGTCCACATATTGGGGCAAATACTTATCATGATGCAGTTAATAAGGTGACTAACACCTCCTATTTCAATATTGATTTTTTAAAGACTATTGTCGACGAAATAAATGTTAAAGAATCGGATTTAAAGCTTCTAAAAAAATATATCAATAGCCTGATTATAAAAGATTATATACGATATCTTGTAAGTAATAGAGAAAGAAAGTTTTACTTAACCAATAAAGTCTTCTTTACAGATGTAAAGAAGAAAATGTTGTATTTAGCTTTAGATATCATACCAGGGTTTTTACTTCGAAAGTTAATTCTTATGAAAAGATTCAACCTTAATTAAATGAAGGCATCAATCTCAACTTTTTTAGATGAAGCATCGGGGAATGAGATCATTCAATGGACTGATTCGGAAGCTACTGACCAACATCTATATTTTACTTCACCATCAGTAACCGATGATGATCAATACTTAGTTATTATATCTGAAAGAGGAGGTAAGCCGAATCTTTATTTTATAGATCGAAAAAGTCATGAAATTAAACAGATCACAAATTCCAAAGGATTACTTAAATCTTACACATATCCACAGGGAGGGGAAGAAGGATTAAGTAAGGCATCACCATTTCTCGATGCAAAGAATAATATACTTTATTGGGTAGAAGATGATTGTATAAGGAGAAAAGATTTAAATTCAGAGGTTCCTTCGAATCATATTGCTAACTTACCAAAAGGCTGGTTGACAGGATATACACATGTCTCATCTAATGGAAAAAAAATATGTGTGCCATGTACGGACCCGAAGGCTTTTACAGAAGAAGATAAAACCCAGCATGATCAACTTAAAAATGTACCTGTTAGGATGGTTGAAAATGGATATAAAACCAAAGTCATTATTGTTGATATAGAAAGTGGGAAGTATGATGCTGAGATAGAGCTTCCATTTTGGGTTACCCATGTCCAATTTGACCCAAATAATACAGAAAATATACTTTGCAATAGTGAAGGCAGCTTAGCAAGCAGGGCCATTAAAGAATATCCGTTTTGGGGCAGAATTTGGTTAGTTAATACCGATGGTAGTTTTAAAAGATTATATAATCAAATAAGTGGTGAATTTGTCAATCACGAAAATTGGTTTTCCAGTGGAGAAGGGATTGTTTACCATGGAAAACCTAAACAAGGATTTGTCAAGAAAGCTGGCTACTATGGTATGATAGTTATCAACAAATTTGTCTCAAAAATATTCTCAAGACAAAAATTGGATTCACTATTTGATCACTATGTTGAAGCTCGAGATCAGTATGGTAAAGATATATTTGTTATGAAAACCAATCATCCTGTAAGTCATGCTGTAGCAGGAAGGGCAGACAACAATTTTATTACAGACAGTAGAGATGGAAATATTTATGGATATAGAAAAAACCGAAATAACTTTGAAAAAAGCTTAATTTGTCATCATGGATCTAGCATGAAGATACAAGACGCTCATCCTCATCCCCGAGTAACCAAAAGTGGAACTAGTATTGTCTTTACATCCGACAGAAGTGGTTCATGTAATGTGTATGAAGTTAAGTTAAAGGAAACCATATGAATGTTTTATTATGGGCTCCATATGGAGCCGGTGAACATTATTGGGGGCCGGGCATAAGTGCTTATAGATTATATAAAACTGGTTTGCCGAATGGAGTGAAAGTTTATTTAGCACATGGATTTAGAGATCAGAAAGAATATCCGGAAGTTTTTGAAGATCAATTTTTCATACCGGAATTAGTTAGGGGGCAAAGATTATCAGAAGTAAAATTCTTGTGGAACGCGAATAAATGGATTGACAAAAACTTCCACAAATTTGATGTAGTACATGTGTTAGGGCTATATGAAAAAAGTTTTAGACCAGCGATTTGGTTTGAAAAAAAAGGCGTTCCTGTCTTTTGTAAAATCACAAGTATAGGAGAAGGTCTAAATGAACAATCACTAATAAGCAAGTTACTTGGCTTAGGTAGATACCGAAAAAACAATATCTCTCATATTACAGGCTTTATAGCTATAAGCGATGAGATTGGAAAAAGTTTAGAAAATTATGGTATTAATAAAAATAAGATTCATAAGATTCCAAATGGTGTTGATACTGAATTATTTCATCCTGTTAGTAACAAGATAAAAAAAGAACTAAGAAAGAAGTTAAACTTCCGCAGTGAGTTAACAATATTATTCGTTGGGGGAATAACCCGAAGAAAACAACCACTGCTATTGGCTAAAGCAGTTAGTGAAGTAGTTAAAGAAGGACTTAATGTTCAATTAGTTCTGTTAGGTCCAGTCCGAGATGAGACGGAAATGGGACAGATAAATCAGTTAATTAAAAATGAACAATTGAATAACGAGATTATTCACATTGGATATTCAAACTCACCTGAAGTGTATTATCAAAGTGCTGATATTTTTTGCTTACCATCAAAAAGAGAGGGAATGTCTAATGCATTACTTGAAGCTATGGCTTGTGGTTTGCCTTGTTTGGTGACGCCCATTTCAGGTTCTAAGGATTTGATTTGTGATGAAGTTAATGGTTCTTTTATTGATAGTATGGAATCTCTAAAAAAGAAATTAAAAAAATACTATCTAGAAAAGAAGACTATATCAAAATACTCTAAAAACAACGTTAAAAAAATCAAAGAAAATTATTCAGTAAAACTGCTTATAGATAAGCATGTAAAATTATTTTCTGATATTAAATGAATAAATATAAAATTATATCAAAGTTATTTTCACTTTCAATAGTGATATCCATTTTGGCTGTTCAGGCTGTTGGAGTTATTGCATATATATCTGGAATAGAAACACAGGTATTTACATCGATATTTAGAGTTGGTGTAGCATTTATTTTGATATATTTAATAATATCTTCTATTAATTTTGGGATAAAAAAGAAAACTTTACTTAATACAGGTCTTATATTTTTAATTATTTATTCAATAAAAGTAATTTATGAATTAGGAATTAACTCTAACTTATATCCAATTTCAACTGTTCATGAATATTTCCAAATATTTGTAATATTATGTTTTATACCATATCTAGGTGCACTTTATTATAGCCATCAAGTGTCTGAAAATATTGGTCAAATCATTTTGTTTTTATCAGTAATTATGGTGTTTTCATATATTTTTATATTTATATCAGTTGGTTTCTTTCTTGGTAATAGGCTAAACTATATAGAAACTTTAGCACCAATACCCGTCTCCTATCTAGGAGCATTTGTTTTTTGTATGCTGTTAAACAAAATATTAGACAAAGGGACTTATTATAAAAATAATGTTAGAGTAGCAGTATTTATTGTGATGTCTACTAGTCTTGTATTTGTCTTGATTATAGGTCAAAGGCAGAGTGTTCTAGCTTTGATTATAGTATCCTTAATTATACTTTATAGTAAGCAGGTATTAAGCATAAAAAATATAGTAATATTATCTCTGCCATTCTTGATAAGTTTTTTCCTCATAATACCTTATTACGATTTAGATACGAGGTCAATTACAAGACTTCAGGGAACATTAGTTAATATTGAAGGGGAAGGACGTATAGATAGATATGCAACATCTATTCAAATGTTTATTCGAGAACCTATTCTTGGAAATAGAATCAAAATTATTGAAGGATTAAATGAATATTATCCTCATAATTTACTATTTGAAGCTTTTATGTCAACAGGAATAATGGGTGGCAGTATATTTATGGTATTCTACGTTAGTACTGTAAAAAAAGCATATAATTTACTAATTAGAATTGGGACTAAATATAGTTGGATTCCGATTTTGTTTTTAATTACCGCAATTTGGGCATTGTTATCTAGTAATTTGATTAGCCATACAACTTTTTGGGTTATGTCAGGTTTAGTTATAAATCAAA